>WNFF01000457.1_pt1 | contig 123539 bp, 123 predicted proteins | sample 5400441 | NCBI WGS metagenome assembly WNFF01 (sample SAMN13153345, study PRJNA577476) | soil metagenome | isolation source: 120 cm saprolite under Douglas fir tree site 2 hole 3 replicate 1 | place: USA:California | collected 2015-04-18 | reverse complement strand
TCTCACATCTTCGACTGCGGCATTTCCTGGGGAACTAACTTGAAGTCCTTGGCGCGGCGGACGGCGGGCGCGAATGCGCGCCCCCACGCTGGCGAGAGGTCCGCTCGGCGCTGCCCTTGCCCTTCGAGCCGGCAGGCGCGCACTCAAGCTCTGCTATGGATTGACTGATTGCTCTGGTGGCGAGTTCGATCTCGGCGCTGAACGAAGAGCGCTCCCGCAATTCGTGCACGGATTCGGCAATCTTCGTGTCCGCCCAACCGTTGGCCAGCACCACGCCCCACCCAACTTGCCCGGCTTTCCCGGGTCTTTAACGCCCGCCTGCCCGGTCGAAATGGTGTATATGGTTTTTTTATATAGCGTTTACTTGTGAGAGTAAATGCAGAGTAGCGCTAAGCTTAAGCCGCAAGCGCTCTCGCCGGGGCTGGCTCGTTGCGGCGGTTGCGTCAGGACTCATTCGGATAATGTCTCGCAACGCACCGAAATGAGGTTGCGTCGGGCGTGCCTTAGCCGCGACCGGTTTGCTTTGCTTGCGTATACTTGGCTGTGGGCTGTGCGCTTTGGCCGCAACCGCCGGTGTTGGCAGGAGAGCGGCCCAATGTTGCATGGTGCGCCGCGAAGTCGATCGAGGGCCGCGTCGGTATGATTCAGGCGATCGAGCGGGGCGCCGATTCCGACAAGTCCTCGGACACACGGTCGCTGATCTCGCTGTGCGGCATCAGTCGCGTCCATGACGGCGGCGCGATTGCTGCGCTGCGGAACGTCGATCTGCAGATCGCGGCGGGCGAATGTGTCGCCATCGTCGGCGCGAGCGGCAGCGGCAAGAGCAGCCTGGTCAACATGCTGTGCGGCATCGACTTCCCGACCGCCGGAACCGTGCTGTGGGAGGGGCGGCTGCTGCGCACGCAACAGAGCTGGGCGCGCCTGCGGCGCCTGAACATCGGCATCGTGTTCCAGGAATTCAACCTGATCCCCACCCTGACGGCGCTGGAGAACGTCGAGCTGGCGCTCCTTGGCCGCGGCCTTTCGCAGAAGCGCCGTAACACCCGCGCCGCAGTGGTGCTCGACTGCGTCGGGCTGGAGTCCCGCATGCACCACCTGGTCACCAAGCTGTCGGGCGGCGAGCGTCAGCGGGTGGCGATCGCGCGCGCCATCGTCAACGAGCCGAAGCTGCTGCTCGCCGATGAGCCGACCGGGAATCTCGACAGCGCCAGCGCGGCGAACGTCGCCGATCTCCTGTTCCAGCTGCGTGAGAAGGCCGGCACGACGCTCGTCCTCGTGACCCACGACGACGCGCTTGCCGCCCGATGCACGCGACGGGTGCGGATCCGCGACGGCGTCATTGTCGATGATACCAACCGGGCGACGGCCGCCCGGTCGATCGGGTCCCTGGCCGCATCATGAACCTCGTCGGGCTCGCACTGCGCAATCTCAAGCGGCGGCCGATCCGCACCTGCCTGTCGATCCTCGGGATCGGGCTCGCCGTCGGCAGCGCGCTCGCGCTGATTGCGCTGTCGCGCAGCATCCAAGACAGCACGCGCGAGGGCATGGACGAGATCGGCGACGACCTCGTGGTGATGCAGAAGGGTTCATCCGATATTTTCGGCGGCTTCATCCCGGAAGAGACCGTCGATCGCATCGCGGCGCTGCCCGGCATCGTGCGGGTGTCGGGCGAGCTGGTCACGTTTGCCCCGAGCGGCTTCGCCAACAACGTGCTCACGCTCGGATGGCCCGACGCGAGCTACCTGTGGAAGAAGGTCCCGTTGCGCGAGGGCCGCGTGCCGGCCGCGGGCGAGCGCCGCGTCGCGGTGCTCGGCGACACCGCGGCGGCCTCCTTGGGCAAGAAGCTCGACGACGATCTGGAGCTGATCGGCCAGACCTTCCGTGTCGTCGGCATCGCCGCCTACACCACGACGGTCAATCGCGGGCTGGTGCTGGTGCCGCTGATCGACCTGCAGGAAGCGAGCTACCGGCCGCGCCAGGTCACCATCGTCCACGTCAATGTCGAGCACGCATCCGGCCGCGCCGAGCTTGGGAGCGTGCGGGCGGCGATCGAGGCACTCGGCAAGGTCACCGCATCGACCGCCAACGAGGTGCTCAACAACGACCGCAATTTTGCGATCCTCGAGGCGGTCTCGCTGGCGGTCTCGATCATCGCGGTGGCGATGAGCGCGCTCAACGTGCTCACCGCGCTGGTGATGGCGACGCAGGAGCGTACCCGCGAGATCGGCATCTTCGCGGCGATCGGGTGGAGCAACGCGCGCATCATGATGTCGATCGTGATCGAGGGAATATTGATGTGCGTGAGCGGTTGCGTCCTCGGCGTGCTGTTGAGCTTGCTTGCCGCATTCGCGTTTCCGCGCATTCCGGCAATCGGCAACCTGATCTCGTTCAAGCCGAGCGTCGCCCTGATCGCGCCGGTCGTCGTTGCAGCCTTCGTGCTTTGCGTTCTCGGGGCGCTGTTGCCGGCGTGGCGGGCGGTTCGGATGGTGCCTGCGGAGGCGCTGCGGCGCCTGTGAGCGCGCGTCAGGGACGAGGTCGTGCGGGCGGGAGCGAATCTTGACCAAACCGGCCACCAGTCGGCTGCGACTCGTGCTGTCGCAATTGATCGATCAGCTCCGAATGCCTCCGGCGCCGGGGACCACAATCCCCTATCCGAAGCTGCGCAACTTCGTCCTCGATGTGCTCGCGGAAGGCCGGCGGAAGCAGATCGCCCACGTCCTTTTCGAGGCCGACGTCGGAGGGATCAAGGAGCAATTGGCGGAGCTGCGGCTGCGCGGAGAGCCGGTATCGATGACGAGCTACATCGCGAAAAGCTTTGCCTGCGCCATCGCGGACGACAGGCGCATGCAGGCGTACCGGCTCGGACGCTCGCGCCTTGTGGTGTTCGACGACGTCGATCTCGCGTTCATGATCGAGCGGGAATGGGAAGGCGAGGCATTCCCGGTGGTCTACGTTCTGAGAGCGGCGCAGCGCAAGACCGTCTACGATATCCAGCGCGAGCTTCGCTCGGCCAGGGAGACGCCGCTCGGAACACAGGGGCCCATGAGTGCGCTGGAACTGCAGTTTTTCCTGCTTCCGGCCTTCCTGAGGAAGGCCTTGTGGTTCTTCATCCGGCGAAACCCGTACTGGTTCAAGGATCTCGCTGGCACCGCAGGCGTCACGTCGATGGGCATGTACACGTCAGGCGCCGCGGTCGGCGTGCCGATCACCCCGATGACACTGACGCTGTCGATCGGCACCATCGAGAAAAAGCTGGTTCTCCACGACGGGCAGGCGGTCGAACGCGACGTCGTCCATTTGAACCTCAGCGTCGATCACGACATCATCGATGGCGCACCCCTCATGCGTTTCGCCGAGCGTTTCAAGCAGGTATTGCGAGACCGGACGGCCTTGATGCCGTCGGAAGGAGAGCGATAGACCCGCCGCCGATATTATCGTACATCGTTTGGGCGCTCCAAGACGCACCTTGCCGGGCGAGGCCGGCATGCCGCGCAGGGCCGCGCCGCTTTTCCCCACCTGTGTAGGAGGACAGGGCCGTGCGATTCGATCGGCTCGCCATTCGACATGCCATCACGGGCGCCGGAACCGTCATGGCGTTCGCACTCCTTTGGCTGCCTTGCGGTCCCGCGCACGCACAGACCAAGCTGACCGCCCGCTATGCGCTGTCGCTGGCCGGCATCGCGATCGGCGAAGGCGACTGGGCGGTTGAAATCACCAAGGACCGCTACACGGCCCAATCGAGCGGCCGGTTCTTGGGCATATGGCGCGTGATACTCGGCAGCGACATTTCCGCCGTCACGCACGGCGCCGCAAATCAAGGCCAACTCGTGCCGACCAGTTACGGGGCCAATTTTGCCTGGGACGACGACATCGAGGACGTGCGACTGACGTTTCGCGACGGCGTCGTGAGCGAGCTGGAAACCAAGCCGACGACTGCCGCCGGCGCGGATCGCATTCCGGTTATTGCCGCGCATCTTCACGGCGTGCTCGATCCGCTGACCGCCGGCCTTGTGGTGGCGCCCAAGTCCGGGGACGTGCTGGCTCCCGCGGCCTGCCGACGCACGCTGCCGATCTTCGACGGCAGCCAGCGCTTCGACATGGTGCTGTCGTTCAAGCGCATGGACAACGTCAAGGCGGAAAACGGCTATCGGGGTCCGGCCGTCGTCTGTGCCATGACCTATCGGCCCGTCGCCGGTTACACGCCGGGCGCCTTCCGCGTCGACTATCTCCAGAAAAACCGTGACATGGAGATGTGGTTTGCGCCGATTGCCGGAACGCGCCTGCTCGCGGTCGTCCGCATTTCGATCCCGACCATGTTGGGAACCGCGGTGCTGCAGGCCACCCAGTTCACCGCGGCGGCGTTTTGATTCACGGATGGTCCGGCGGCGCGCCGCCCGACCGGAGAGCGCCGCCGCCATGCGGCTGCACCGTGAAGCGGAACGGCACATCGGTCCAACGCCGCACCCGATCCGGCAGTATCCCGCCGATGCGCGACAACAAGGCCAGCAGGAACGGAAACGCGATGATGGGCCGATTGCGCGCGAGACCGCGGCAGATCAACGCGGCGGCCCGCTCGGCAGACATCTCGAAGGGCTTCCATCCCGATTCCTGCTGCGTCATCGGGGTCGTAACGTATCCCGGACATATGACGCTGACGCCTATTCCGTGCGGGCGCAACAGACTGCGCAGGGCGAGGCCGTAGCTCAGAACCGCCGACTTGCTGGCGCAATAGCTCGGGGCGTCGGGAAGCGGAATGAATCCGGCAAGCGACCCCACGATGCCGATTTGTCCGTGGCCGCGGGACATCATCCGCGGCAGCAGCGGGTGAATCGCGTTGAGAACCCCCAGCACGTTGGTCTCGATCAGGGCATGGCTGTCATCGGGCGGCTCGATCTCGCCATCGGGCGGCCGACCCGCCATCACGCCCGCATTGGCGATCAAGACATCGACCGGCGTGGCGCGATCGAAGTCTTCGAGCCACCCGCGTATCTCCGACCGGGCCCGGACGTCGATCGCCGCCACATGCGCTTCAGCGCCGTGTCGTCGGCACTCCGCGGCCACCCGGTCGAGACGCTCGCGGTTGCGGCCCAACAGCCCGAGGCGCGCCCTCTCGCTGGCGTAGCGCAACGCCAGCGCCTCGCCGATTCCGCTGGATGCGCCGGTGATGACGATCATGCGTGGCATGGGCAATCCAATAGCATGTTCACGGTTGCGGCGGAGCCGTGATATCAAACCGAGCCGGGTCGCAGGGAAGCCAGCATCTATCGTACCGACACCTTCCGCACCCCATGGCGGACCCGCCGCCATCGGCCTGATCGAGGGCGGCGCGCTCGACCCAGCGCATATCGCGACGATCCTGGTGAAGACCGAGGGCAATGGCGGCGTCAATAATTTCACCCGCGAATACACCTGCGCCACCACGCCATCGTCGCCGAGGTCGAGCGCCAGATCGCCATGGTGGTGTCTTGCTGCCGCACGGATGCGCTACATCACGGTTAAATGCGGCTTCGTGTTGCCCCGCGTCTTGATGAACTCAAACCTTAGAGATGTTCGAAGACAGAGGACGATCCAAACGTCCTGAGACATGTGAGAAACGCAATGGCTCACGCTCGCCGCGCGATCACATTCGATACGCCAGAAGTTCTGACATTGCTCAGATCGCTACACTGCATGAAATCGCGCGAGGACTACTCAACATTAGACGGCCGCCAGCTTTCAAGGGCGACAACTGCGGCATCAGCGCGCAATTTTTGCTGTGATGCACAGCGGCGTTCCTGCGCAACGGCGTGGTAATGTGCGGCCTGCCTGAGAAGGGGCTCTGAAGGGAGAAGCCAACATGATCTCTGCGGCATTTCCGTACCAAAAGAAGCGGCGGCGGGTCCTCGGCCGCGAGATGGCGTACGTGGAGGTGGGAGAGGGCGACCCCATCGTGCTGCTGCACGGCAACCCGACCTCGTCGTACCTCTGGCGCAACGTGTTGCCGCACCTGCAGCCACGCGGCCGCTGCATCGCCCCCGACCTGATCGGCATGGGCGACTCCGACAAGCTGCCCGACAGTGGCCCCGGCTCGTATCGCTTCGTCGAGCACCGCCGCTATCTCGACGCCTTGCTCGAGGCCCTGGATGTGCACGAGCGGATCACCCTCGTCGTCCATGACTGGGGTTCGGCCCTCGGCTTCGACTGGGCCAATCGCCACCGCGAGGCTGTGAAGGGAATCGCGTTCATGGAGGCGATCGTGGCGCCGCAGGGCCGCGACCACTGGGACAAGATGGGAATGCGTCAAGCCTTGGAGGCGCTGCGTTCCGAGGCCGGCGAGGCGATGGTCCTGCAGAACAACTATTTCATTGAAGAGATCCTGCCCAACGCCATCATGCGTAAGCTCTCCGACGAGGAGATGGCGCAGTATCGACGGCCGTTCGCCGAGCCTGGCGAGGGGCGACGGCCGACGCTGACGTGGCCCCGGCAAATACCCATCGCGGGCGAGCCCGCCGATGTGACTGCGATCGCAACTGAATACGCGCACTGGCTGGGGACGAGCAATGTGCCCAAGCTGTTCCTGAAGGCTGAGCCAGGTGCGATCCTCACCAATGATACGCTGGTCAACCTCGTCCGCGGGTGGCCAGCGCTGACCGAGAAGACGGTGGCGGGGATCCATTTCGTTCAGGAAGATTCGCCGGACGAGATCGGGCGGGCCGTCGCCGGTTGGATGGGGGCGTCGGGCTGACGGGGCCATGCAGGGCGCCGATGGCGTGGCGTCGTACAGTCTGGCTCTGCGGCCTCGGCGTAGGGTGGATAGGCGTACGCTTCAAGGTGAATCCGCCATAGTGCCAGGCTTTGCTCTCCTCCCTCACCCGTGCAGAACGAGATACGAATGATCGCGTCTGTTCAGGCGAACTCTGGGTAGAACGAGAAGCCGTCGCCGGCAATTGCTCCGGCCCCAGCGGCAATGAGCAGTCCCCAAGGCGTGATATTAGCCGCCGTCGCGAGCGCGCTGATTGCAATGATCAGCGAGGAACCCGGCACTACGGTCCCGATCACGGGAACGGCTTCGGACAGCGCCAACAAGAAAACCGCGAGGAACGACACTTGCGGGTGCGCTCCCACAAAGTCGACCAAGCCTGCAAAATAGGAGCTCATCGGATCCTTGGCGTCGCAAGCGCTTCGATCCGCCTTTGAACAACCCCGCACTTATTGTTGCGTTCCATTCGTTGTTGCGTTCCATTCGTGGGAAACGATGCCGCCCCGGTTCGGCGCTCGACGCCGGCGGATTGATTGCATTGATTGCACTGCAATCATGAGCTAGGCTCACCCAGCGAGCGCTTGCCCATGGCCAGCATCACCATCCGCCAGCTCGGCGACGACTTGAAGCAGCGGCTGCGGCTGCGCGCGGCGCGCAACGGCCGCTCGATGGAGGATGAGGCGCGCACCATTCTGCGCGACGCCGCAAGCCTCGAGGCCGCCAAGATCGAAGCGCGCGCCGAGCCGCACCAACGCGCCGCGCCGCGTGGCCGCGTCGTGGCGGATACGCCGGCGCGGGCGGCCGCAGGCGCCCACGCCACCGGCACGCAGCACATTCTCCTCATCATCGGCGGCGGCATCGCCGCCTACAAGGCGCTCGATCTCATCCGCCGGCTGAAAGAACGCGGCCTCGCCGTGCGCTGCATTCTCACCAAGGCGGCGCAGGAATTCATCACGCCGCTGTCGGCGGGCGCGCTGTCGGGCGAGCGCGTGTTCACGGACTTGTTCGATCCGGGAAGCGAGTTCGACGTCGGCCACATCCGGTTGGCGCGCGAGGCCGATCTCGTCGTGGTCGCGCCCGCGACCGCCGATCTCATGGCCAAGCTCGCGGGCGGGCACGCCGACGATCTCGCCAGCGCCGTGCTCGTCGCTACCGACCGCAAGGTGCTGCTGGCGCCGGCGATGAATCCGCACATGTGGCAGCACAAGGCGACGCAGCGCAATCTCGCGCGCCTCGTCGAGGACGGCGTCGCGCTGGTCGGCCCGAACGCGGGCGAGATGGCGGAGGCAGGCGAGGCCGGCGTCGGGCGCATGGCCGAGCCGCTCGAGATCGCGGCGGCCGCGGTGTCGCTCATCGGACACGGCGAGGGGGCGCTCAAGGGCAAGCGCGTGATCGTGACCTCCGGCCCGACCCACGAGTCGATCGATCCGGTGCGCTACATCGCCAATCGCTCCTCGGGCAAGCAGGGCCACGCCATCGCCGCCGCCGCCGCGGAGGCAGGCGCCCACGTCACGCTCGTGTCCGGGCCGGTGAACGTGCCCGATCCGCCCGGCGTTGCCGTCGTCAAGGTCACGACCGCGCAAGACATGCTGGCGGCGGTAACGAAGGCGCTCCCTGCCGACGTCGCCGTGTTTGCGGCGGCGGTGGCCGATTGGCGCATCGCCAAGCCGCAGGCGAACAAGATCAAGAAGGGCGCGGGCGGATCGCCGAAGCTCGCGCTCACGGAAAATCCCGACATCCTCGCGACCGTCGCCCATGACGCGCGCAAGCGGCCGCGCCTCGTCATCGGCTTTGCGGCCGAGACCGAGCACATCATCGAGCACGCCAAGGCAAAGCTCGCGCGCAAGGGCTGCGACTGGATCCTCGCCAACGACGTCTCCGCCGCCGGCGGCGCCATGGGCGGCGACCGCAACACCGTGCATTTCGTCACCGCGCAGGGGGTCGAATCCTGGCCGCCGCAATCGAAAGAGGAGGTGGCGCGCGCGCTCGTCGCACGCATGGCCGAGACGCTCGCCGGAGCCAAGCGGTGACCAAGACCGAAATTCGCATCATGCGGCTTCCTCACGCCGCGGGCCTGCCGCTGCCGGCTTATCACAGCGCGCACGCGGCCGGGCTCGACCTCGTCGCCGCGGTGCCCGCCGGCGCGCCCGTCATCATCGCGCCGGGTGGGCGCGCCGCAATCCCAACCGGGCTCGCGTTCGCGCTACCTGCAGGAATCGAGGGGCAGATCCGCCCGCGCTCCGGGCTTGCGTTGCACCATGGCGTCACGGTGCTCAATTCTCCGGGCACGCTCGATCCCGATTACCGCGGCGAAGTTCATGTAATCCTTGCGAATTTCGGCCACGACCCGTTCCCGGTGGAGCGCGGGGCGCGCATTGCACAACTGGTGCTGGCAGCAACCCTGCAAGCCGCCATCCGCGAAGTTGCAAATCTTGATGAAACAACACGCGGAGTTCGGGGTTTTGGTTCTACGGGCACGTGACGGGAAGGACGGACCGACTAGTGTGGCGGTTCAGAAGTCCGCATCATTCTTGCCCGCGCCCGCAATGCGGACTTCTGAACCAAAGCCACACTAGATCAATAGGTTGCTAGTGTGCTTCGATTCCGAAGTTCGCAACGAGGCTTCGGCACAATGATGCGAACTTCGGAATCGGGACACTAGTTTTGGCAGCCGTTTCTCCAATCTTGGGGAATCTCATGCCGCTCCTGCCGCGCAAAGGCGCCTTGGCCATCGCCGCCGTCATCGATATCGCGCTTAACGCGCGCGGACGGCCGGTCGCGGCCAAATCGCTGGCGACGCGCCACCGCCTGCCGCCGCGGCATCTCGAGCCGGTGCTGCAGGCGCTGGTGCGGCACGGCATCCTCAGGGGCACGCGCGGGCCGCGCGGCGGCTACGAGCTTGCCCGCGAGCAGCGCCGCATCACGGCGGACGATATTTTGCGCGCCGCCGGCACCGCCGACGACATGAACGGGGCGCCGCTCACGGGCTCCACGCTGCTCAACAAGGTGGTGATGCCGGCGCTGGGAGAAGCCGAAGACGCCTTCGCCGCCGCGCTGGCGCGCATCAACGTCGAGGACTTGACCCATTCCGCCGCCGCGCTGCGCAAATCGGCCGGCGAAGGCTAAGAGGTCTCCCGCCTGTCTTGATCGGGTATCGAGCGTGTCAAGTCCGGGCGAGGGAAGACCTCCTGTTCGGCGTCATGACGGGACAGTCTGAAGAAAAAATATTCGCGTGCGCTACTAAAGCACGATTAGCACGATTCAATTCCAACACCGCGGCAAAAGGAAAAACAGTTCCGTCGACATTTGCTACTGTGTGCTTGTCGAAGGTTCGTTTGCGCTGGCGGCAGACTCGATTCTGCAGCGCCTGGATGGCGGAGCGAGAAAAAGCGGAAATGAAGCTCCTATGCGCTTTCTTTGCCGCGCTGACGGCGTTGCTCGGATCGCACGACGGGTTTGCCCAGTCCGCCTACCCTGACAAAGCCATTCGCATTCTCGTCGGCTTTCCGCCAGGCGGCCCCCCTGACATCGCGGCGCGGCTGCTAGCAGACAAGTTTGCCGAGGCCTGGGGCAAACCCGTCTTGGTCGAGAATGCGACCGGCGCCGGCGGCAATGTTGCGGTCGATCGTGCCGCAAAGGCCACGCCCGACGGTCACACGCTGGTAATGGCCAGTTCCGCCATTACCATCAATCCGAGCCTGTATGAAAAGCTGCCATACGATCCGGTCAAGGACTTGGCCCCGGTCTCGCTCGTGGTCTTCACGCCGAGCGTCCTTGTGGTCCATAACGACGTGCCGGTTAAGAACGTGCACGAACTCGTCGCACTCGCACGCGCGCAGCCGGGCAAGCTCACCTATGGGCATGCTGGCGTCGGCACGCCGTCGCACCTTTCCGCCGAGCTGTTCAAATCGGTTGCCGGTGTGAACATTCAACCGGTGCCCTATCGTGGCATTCCGTCATTGCTGCCCGACCTGCTTGCGGGCCGCGTCACCATGACGGTTCCCAACATGTCGGTGGTGTTGCCGCTGGTGCGCGAGGGCAAGCTGCGCGCGCTCATGGCGATGGCGCCGGCGCGTCCAGCGACGCTACCCGACGTGCCGACACTCACAGAAACCGGGTTCACCGGCTTTGACACGACAATATGGTTTGGTCTGATGGCGCCAGCCGGAACGCCGCAGCCGATCATCGACAAGCTTTACAGCGAGACGGCACGTGTTCTCGCGCGAAATGATGCGCGCAAGCATCTGCAAGATCTTGGCATGGAGATCGTCGCCAACACGCCGTCGGAATTCGCAACGATGATCAAATCCGAAATCCCCCAATGGGCGAAGTTGATCAAGGACGCCGGAATCAAGGTAAACGAAAACGAATAAGACTTCCCCGCTTCGCCGCGCTCCGCAAATCGGCGGGCGAGAGCCAAGACGTTTTCCGCCTGTCTTCCGGTCGTGTTCCTTTGAGGGTTATGCACTCGCGCGAGCCAGGCGATGGCCCTCCACGTATGCCTGCAGCCACGTCAGAATCTGTGGCCAGCCCTGATGTGCGCGTGCGCCCTCGCTCGTCAGGCCGGAATGCGTCAAGCGGACTGTCGTGGCACCGTCCTTTTCTTCCAGATCGAAGCGCACGAGACTCTCGGTCGCTCCCTCGTGCCAATCGGGAAGCCACGTGAAGACGAGCAGGCGCGGACGCTCGATGGTCCGATACTCGCCGACTACGCTGAAGGGCTTCCCGCCCAGGCCGGTGCCACGCATCGCCCATCTGCCGCCGGGGCGCAGGTCAGACTCCATTTCCGTTGTCTGGAATCGACCCTCGGCGCCCCACCACTTCATCCGCTGGTCGGGATTGGTCAGCGCCTCAAAGATCCGCTCCGCCGAGCCCTTGATGATGATTTCCTTGACGATCGTGTCGCGGGCCTCTGTCAGATTCATCTCCCGTCCTCCTCGACGTAACGTTTGAGACTGCGCAGGCTCTCGCCCCAGAACGCCTCGTAGTCCCCGAGCCACTCGCGCACCGCACGCAGGGGCCTCGCGTTCAATTCGCAAACACGCGCCGTTCCATCCTGCCTCGTGGCGACCAGACCCACCGATCGCAACAGGCGAAGGTGCTTCGAAATTGCCGGCCGGCTGGTGCGAAAATTCGCCGCGATCGCGCCCACGGTGTGGGGACCTCGGCGCAGCAGGCCTAGAATCTCGCGGCGGGTTGGGTCGGCAATCGCCCGGAACACCGCTGCGCTTTGCGCTCGTTTGTGCGTAACCATTTGGTTACGCACATCGTAACCGAAAGGTTACAGATGTCAAGCCGTAAAAGGCCGAGAGATCGTGAAACGACGGAGCGCCGCTCTTGCGGCGAACCGGATCCCGCCGGGATGGTGGGAATGACGTGTACGACCCTAAGCGGTCATCGTTAGGCGGCTGGCCTCACGCGTGGGGCGTCGTCAGAAATTGCTGCGGCGACGTGTCGGCGCCGAGTTCGCACGGGATCGGTTCGACTTTCACGGGCGTATACCCGATCCCATCGTGAACGAATATCCGGCCGGTCGCGACGTCGAAATAGGCGCCATGCAGGAACAGTTTGCCGCCTCGCACCGCCTCGGCCACGTAGGGAAAGGTCAACAGATTGTCGAGGCTCTTCGCGATGGAAGCCTGTTCCAGACGGGTGAGATAATCGCCGTCCCCATCGGGCGGACCCGCCAATTCAACTGCGGGCGCAATGAGCGACATCCACTTGTGGATCGAATCCCCAGCCGACAGTGGCGGCCCATTCTCGGCGAAGGCGCGGATACCGCCGCAACGCGCATGGCCGAGCACGACGATGTGCCGGACCTTAAGCACCTGAACCGCGAATTCGAGCGCTGCGAACACGCCATGGCAGAGACCGTCAAAGGTATATGCGGGGACCAGGTTGGCAATATTGCGCACCACGAACAGCTCGCCCGGATGGGCGTCGAAAATCACCTCCGGCGAGACCCGCGAGTCGCAACAGCCGATGACCATGATGGCCGGTGATTGGCCGCGTCTTGCGAGCTCGCGATAGCGCTCGCGCTCGGTCGCCATGCGCCCGGCGAGAAAATCACGATAGCCCTCGGTGAGCCGGGCTGGAAATTCGGACGTCATAGCCGGGACTCCTGGCCTCATATTGCTGGCGATGTATGACGGTTTTACCGCGGGGAGGGCGCCTCGCGCCCTCAGCAGTGGCGCGCATCAACGTCGAGGATTTGGGCCATTCCGCCGCCGCGCTGCGCAAATCGGCGGGCGAGGGGTAGGCCCCAAATTCGGCGCGTTTTTTGTCCTAATTTAACCTTGTGGCTGTCCTAATGAGAGCGTCCCTTGCAGAGGGGGGAGATCGAAAATGAGAGCCCTTGCGATCGCGGCGATCATCGCATCATTGGCGGTGCCCGCATTTGCTGCATTGGCGGTGCCCGCATTTGCTCAGGATCCCAACAAGGAGGCGCAGTCCAAGGCCGAGGAGCAGAAAAAGAAAGAGGCCGAAGAGATCGAGAAGGCTTACAAAGACGCGATCAAAAGGACCAATCGCGAACAGCCGGTGAAGAAAGCGGACCCGTGGGGGAGTATGCGCTAATGCGCAGGGCTGCCGCGGTCGGCGGCCTGCTCATTCGGCTTGCTCACGCGGCGCTCGGCAGCGCGTAAGAACAGTTGAAATTGATCGGCCAAGCCGGCGATGCGCGCCGTCGACAGCGCGCGCAGCACCTATCTCCTACCCCGCCTTGCGACCCTGCTTCATGCTGTCCCACCAGGGGCAGATGCCGGGCATGAGATTGTAATTGCCCGCGAGCACCTGGACCGGCTGGCGCTGGCCGTTCTCGGCGGCCTCGATGCAGAGCCGGCGCGAGTCCTCCTTCTTTTCCGCCGACATCCAGCGCCGCTCGTGCCCCCACAGGCTCGGACCGAATTTGCGCTCGAACGGCTTCCAGGCGCCGTCGTCGATCAGCTGGCCGCCCCAGCCGTACTCGACCAAAAAGCCCGACGGGTTCCAGGTATAGAACGAGGTGACGTAATCGCCGGAATGGCGGCCGAGCGTGACGCCGATGCGCTCGGGCTCGCCGAGCGCGAGATCGTAGCCTTGGCCCACATCGTCGAAGCTGTAGAGCTCCATCATCATGTGATGGACCATGTTGATGCCGCTCTCGACGAAGGCGATGCTGTGATGGCGCGGATTGACGTGGAAGAAATAGCCGGGGAACGGGCGCAGCCAATAGTCGCTGAGCTTGAACTCGAGGACGTTCTGATAGAACGCCATCACCTCGGCGATGCGCTCGAAATGCATCACCACGTGGCCCATGCCGAGCGGACCGGTGCGGAAGCCGGAAATGTTGCGGCCGGGCTTGAACGGATCGGCCGTGGTCTGCGCGCCGTGGAAGATTTCGAGCCGGTTGCCGCCGGGGTCGTTGAGCACGATCAACTCCTCGACGTGGCGCTCGCCGGCGAGCGCGCGCGAGCCGCGCGCGACCTTGGTGCCGGCCGCCTCGATGCGCGCCGCCACGGCGTTAAGCGCCGCGGCGTCGGCGACCTCCCAGCCGAAGAAGCCGATGCCCTGCCCGCCGTCGGCGTCGACCACGAGGCGCTGCTTGCGATCGTCCATGCGGAAGGCGAGAGTCGAGCGGCTCTTGTCGATGCGCTGCAGGCCGAGGAAGTTTTCGCCGTAGCTCGCCCAGTCGCCGACGTCCTTGGCGCGAACCCCGATATAGCCCAGCGCTTCGATGCCCATGTCATCCTCGCTCATTGCGGTCCGCCACGGGGAGCGGTGCACGCGGCCCGAAAAATAGACCCTCGCGGATAAAACCGCCAGCGGGCCGCGGGGCCTGGATTATGACGTGCTACCATCCTTGCGGCACCCCGACGTGTCGGGACAGCGCGGGCATGGATAGATTGGAGCGTCGATGAATCGTGTCGCGCTTTTGCTCGCGGCCATGGCACTCTTCACCGCAGGAAGAGCCGCGGCGCAATCGGTTTCGCAATTCTACGCCGGCAGGCAGATCACGTTCATCGTCGGCGCCAGCGCGGGCGGCGGCTACGATCGACAAGCGCGTCTGGTGGCGCGCCACCTCGGCAAGCATATCCCGGGCACTCCGACCATCATCGTGCAGAACATGCCGGGCGCGGGCAGCCTCGCGGCGACCAATTACATCTACAATGCCGCGGCTAGGGACGGCTCGGTCATCGCGCTCGTGATGCGGAGCATGTTGCTGATAAAGAACTGGAACCCGCAATCGGTACGCTTCGATCTCGTCGGTCTCAACTGGATCGGAAGCATCAACAGCGAAGTGGCCCTGGTGGCGGCGTGGCACACCGCGCCGCACAAGTCGGCCAACGACCTTTTCGTGCAGGAGTTGATCGTCGGCGGCACCACCGGCGTCGATCCGGAGACGACGCCGCGGCTCTTGAACGCGCTCATCGGCACGAAGTTCAAGATCGTCAACGGCTACCCCGGCACCACCGAAATCATCCTCGCGATGGAAAGGGGAGAATTGCAGGGCATCGGCGATTGGTCATGGTCGAGCATGAAAACTGCGCGGCCCGATTGGCTGCGCGACAAGAAAATAACGCTGCTGATGCAGGCCGCCCTGCACAAAGAGCCGGAGCTTGCCGGTCTTCCGTCCGCGCTCGATTTCGTCAAAACCGATGCCGACCGCAAGGTGATGGAACTTTACCTGACGCAGAAGACCTTGGCGCGGCCGGTCATAGCGCCGCCAGGCATCGCGCCCGAGCGGTTGACGGCGCTCAAGGCGGCCTTCGCGGCGCTGGCGCACGACGACGATTTTCTCGCCGATGCCCGCACAGCGGGGATCGACGCCGCGCCGATGGCGGGCGAAGCGGTCGACAGGATCATCGCAATGATTTCGTCGGCCCCGCCGCAGACTGCTGAGCGCCTGGGAAAAGCCATCGGCTCGGAGAAGTGAGCACGTGAAATGTCGTATGGAGACAACGAGCGCGGGGCAGGCAACGCTCGTATGAGGTGAACGTTCCCGCAAATTCGACGCGCGTTTCCATAAATTATACACAGTAGCTGCTATGAGCTCGGGCACGCGCATCGTGATCTGCGGTGGCGGCGCAATCGGCGCCGCGATCGCCTACTTCGCGAGCCGACGCGGCGCGCGGACAACCGTCATAGAGCGTTACGCCGTCGCCGGTGCGGCCTCCGGCAACTCGGGCGGCTTTCTGGCGCTCGACTGGTGCCGCGGCAGCTCGCTCGATGGATTGGCGCGGCGCAGCTTCGAGCTGCATGCCCAACTTTCCGCCGAGCTCGGTGATCCTTGGGGTTATCGGCGTCTGACGACCTACGGCGGCTACGCAGTCGAGGGCGATACCGCGCGCGGTGCGCCCGGGCGGCCGTGGCTGACCGACGGCGTCGCGATCACGAGCCGGCTTGGCTCACCGCAGACGACGGCGCTGGTCGAGCCCCGCGCGTTCACGACAGGCCTGATGCACGTCGCCGAGGCGCATGGCGCGGTGCTGCGGCACGGTACGGTCGTCGACTTGGTGCGCAGCGCCAGTGGAGGAGTGCGCGGCGTAGCACTCGCGGGCGGCGAGATCGTCGAAGGCGACGCCGTCGTCATCGCCATGGGACCGTGGTCGATCCTGGCTGCGCGCTGGGTGCCACTGCCGGCGGTTTTTGGCTACAAGGGCCACAGCTTGGTGTTCGAAACCGGTGGGAGCATTCCCGCGGAAGCGCTGTTCCTCGAGTACCGCGAGGCGAGCGGTGAAATCCTGACCCCCGAGTTGTTTCCGCGCGCCGATGGCACGACGTGGGTGTGTGCGATCTCAACGCTCGGGCCGGTGCCCGTCGATCCCGCCGACGTCACACCTGACGAGGGTGCGCACGCGCGCATCGAAGGGCTGTGCCGGAACATCTCGCCGGTGCTTGCAGCCGCGCCGATCAAAGCGCGGCAAGCGTGTTTCCGACCGGTCACGGAGGATGGCTTGCCGCTCATCGGCGCCTTGCCGGGTATTGAGGGTGCCTACGTGGCGACCGGCCACAGCGTCTGGGGAATGCTCAACGCGCCCGCGACCGGCGAGGCAATGAGCGAACTGATCCTCGACGGTGCGGCACGTCGCGTCGACCTCGCGCCATTCGCGCCCGAGCGCTTGCCGCCGCTCGACCGGGCGCGTCTCGGCGACACCTCGGGCTAGCTCGTCGCCGAACAGATCGACGGTCTCGTCTCGCTCACGCTATGGCCTCAAATTCGGGGTGGTTTCATTGAGGTTCAACATCCAACTCCTGTGCCAGTGCACGCCAGTGATCCTGCTCGTTGCGAATGAACTGAGCGGTCCCGGCCGGCGTGCCGGCTCCTTCAGTAGCCAGGCCGAATGATATCAGCCGTTGTTGGACTTCGGGGCTTTTGAGGTACTCGGCGATTTCTCTATTTAGGCGGGCAACGATATCAGCTGGCGTGCCGGCGGGCGCAACGATCGCGAAGAAGCCATCGACCGCTATGCCGGGCAGCGTTTCGCTCACCGCGGGCAGCTCGGGCAAGCCACGAAATCGCGTCTTGGACGTTATAGCGATGCGGCGCACTTTGCCCGCGTCGACCACGGATTGCGCGGCTGCAACGGAGCTGATCATGACCTGATTAACTCCGCTCGCTACATCCTGGGTCATTTGGGCCGCCGATCGATAAGGTACTTCGACCAAGCCTAGATCGGCGCGCCGATTGAACAGCTTGGCGCCGAATGCCGCCGCGCCTGCCGTCGTATCAAAGGCGATCGACAACTTGCCACGATTAGCCTTCGCGTAAGCGATCAGGTCCGACAGCGTCTTCACCGGCAGCTCAGCATTCACCGATATCATCTGCGGTCCTTGATTGCAGACCATTGCGACAGCCGTGAAATCTTTGGTTGGATCGTAGGGCAGTTGCTTGAATGAGATCAGATTGATCGCCAGGCCAGAGGTATTGGTGAACAGAAACGTATATCCATCGGGTGCCGCGCGAGCGACTGTCTGATGTGCCACGATGCCTGAAGCACCAGGTATGTTTTCAACCACCATGGGCTGGTCGAGTTTCCGGGAAACGCCATCGGCCAACATTCGCGCCATCACGTCGGTGGCGGCGCCGGGACCGGTAGGAACAATCAGTTTAAATGGGCGACTTGGCCAAGTCTGCGCATTGACATCGACGGCAAGGACACAGACCAAGCAAAAAATCAGCGCACATAGAACCCTTTTCATGGGTGCTCCCGAACGCTGATGACGTCTTTTTCTAACACAACTGCTTCAGTGTATGTTGACCCACGACAGTTGCAAGCGAATGGAGGGACGTAGTGGTTGGGACGCTTTTATTGGTGGGCAGTATCCCGCTCGATACACCGCAGGAGGTGTTTGAGACGTTCGGTTCGCCGCTCGGAAAATATTTGTTCGCCATGCCGGACGGGGAAGCGGGCCCCCGGCGCCATTGGATCAGCCGCGTGCATTATCAAGTACTCGCCGCACATCCTGAACTTGAGGTCGTTCAGGGACCGGCGCCGGATGAGAACGGAATCGAACGGCAAGTTCCCAGGAGCGTAAAGGATGCTTGGTGGTTCAGGGTGAAGGAGGGCGTTGCACGGGTGCGCTTCGGCGATCCCGGGTGGCGGCTCGGCTATGCGCGGGACGCCATCAATTCGTATTTCGTTTTCACTGTCATGCGTGAAAGACGCGTGCTGCCATCGCATTTGCGATTTCAAGTTTCAATCCCGATGGTCAATAGCGTTTTGCCGCCACGGATCTTTCCTGACCGGCACGATATTGAGAAGATCAGGCCCGGCTACGAGGAGGCAACACGTTCCGAAATCGCCAAAATCGTCGAGAAAATTCCGGCAAAAGACCTTGCTATTCAGTGGGACTGCTCGACCGAAGTGCAGGATGCTTATGGCGGCATTCCGGGGTATGCGCTCGAAGGAGCAATCGACCGCAATCTAGAGCAGGTGAGAAATCTTTCGCCGCACATCCCGTCGGACGTTGCGCTCGGCTATCATTTTTGTTTCGGGACGCTTGGCGGTTGGCCGCGGTTTCAACCCAACGATCTCGGTCAGCTCGTAAATCTCGCCAATGCCTTCATCACAGCTTCTGGCCGGCGCGTCGATTGGATTCACATTCCGATTCTGGATCGCACCGACGAATCATTTTTTGCCCCGCTCAAGAACTTGAAGCCACAAGGTGCTCGCGTCTATCTCGGCGCAATCCATAACATGGAACGGTTTCAGGCGCGCATAGCTGTGGCCCGCAAGTATTTACCTGAATTTGGGCTTGGCGCGTATTGCGGATTTGGTCGCTTGCCGGCATCCCAACTGCGCAAAATCCTGGCAGATCACTTAACGGCCGTCGATCTCGCCATGGCATAAGCTGCGCCGCAAACGCCCGCGCGCCCAGCTAGCCCTGCACCGAATAGCCTCCGTCGACGGGGATTGCCGCGCCCGTCACAAAATCCGAGGCAGCGCTGGCCAGACAAACCGCGATCCCGGCGAAATGCAGACCCTGCGATGGGGTTATCCCCGCATCGACGGCAGCTCTTTTTTGACCCGTTGTTCGACGTCGGTCCATTCCGCCGGGGTCAGCTTCACCGAGCCGACGAACTGGTTGGTGTAGAGCTCCTTCGCCGGCGGGATGTTCTTGATCCCCATATAGGTCTCGACCGACTGCCGCGTGACCTCGGCGAGCTGCGGATCGATGGTGCCGAGCCCGTGTTCCTTGAAGGCAGGAACGAAGCCCAAGGACGTGCCGACCTCCTGTCCGTAGAACAAGACTTCACGCGTGGCAGGCGCGCCGCCCTGAAATTCCTTGAGGCTCTCGACATGCAGATCGATGGCCTTTTCCGGGTTGAGGTAAGCGAATTTGAGTCCCTCCATGAGGCCCTCGACGAACGCCTTGCAGATCTCCGGCTTTTTCTCGATCGTCGCGCGTTTGCAGGCGGCGACGACGCTGCACATCTTGACGCCGTAGTCCTCGTAGAACATGGCGTTGATCGCGATACGATTGGCCCAGAACGTCGGCGCTATGCTGCCGAAGAAGTTGCCGATCACTTTGAGCTGCTTGTCGGCGGCGGCCCGCATCAAGCCGGGCGCATCCATGGCGACGATGTTGACCTTGCCGGCGTCGATGCCGGTTGCTTTCACGAAGGCCGGCCAAAGCTGGAACTCGCCGCCGCCGACGTCGAAGCCGATCGACTGGCCCTCGAGCTGCTTCGGCTCGGTGATGTTGAGTTCCTTAAGCGAGAAGATGCCGATGGGCGAGCGCGGCCAGATGCCGGCGATCGCCACCAGGTCAAGACCACGGCCGACGCAGCCCGCCTGCACGGCCATGTCGAGGAGGCCGAAGTCATATTGGCCCTGGTCGACCGGGACGCAGACCTTGGTCGAGCCGAAGCCGCGGTCGATGGTGACGTCGAGACCGCGTTTCTCCCAGTACCCGAGCTTCTTCGCGGCAAAGGTGAAGCTGTAGGTGCCCAAAGGCAGCCATGGCAGCGTGAGCTTGATCGGGGTCGCGGCGCGAACGATCGCGGGAGCGCAAACGCCGAATGCGCTGCCGGTGCCGGCGATGCCGGCGAGCTTGAGGAAAGAACGCCGATGGAGTGCCATATCGAGTCTCCTCTGGAGCTGCTCTCGGGTGAACGAGCATGCAAATCGCGTGCCTCGACCAAGATCAGTATGGGACTATATTGGCGGCGTTATCAAACTTGACCGAAAAAAATCGACGTAATCCACGTCCGCTTTGGCGCATGGTATTTCTCAAAACATACAACGATGACGGGTTAGTCTGGAAGTGCTCGTGCCCAGGCAGCACACGCCCAAGTTAAAGGAGCGCATGGTGAAAGTCCTGATGGTTCTGACCTCCCACGACCAGCTCGGCAATACCGGGCGCAAGACCGGCTTCTGGCTGGAGGAGCTCGCCGCGCCTTACTACGTCTTCAAGGATGCGGGCGCGCAGATTACGCTTGCATCGCCCAAGGGCGGCCGTCCGCCACTTGATCCCAAGAGCAACGAGCCGAGCTTCCAGACCGACATCACCCGTCGGTTCGAAAAGGACGCGGACGCCGAAGCCCAGCTGAACAGGACGGTGCGTCTCGAGGGGGTCAAGCAGGAAGACTACGACACCGTCTTCTATCCCGGCGGTCACGGGCCGATGTGGGACATCGCCGAAGACAAGAACTCGATCAAGCTCATCGAGTCGTTCCTGGCCGCAGGCAAGCCCGTCGCCTTGGTCTGCCACGCTCCCGGCGCGCTTCGCCACGTCAAGACCCCCGCGGGCAAGCCGCTCGTCGAGGGCAAGAACGTGACCGGCTTTACCAATGGCGAGGAAGAAGAGGTGGGATTGACGAAGGTGGTGCCCTTCCTCGTGGAGGACGAACTGATGCGCCTCGGTGCCACCTTTTCCAAGGTTAAGAACTGGGGCGTTCACACGATCGTCGACGGCCCGTTGATTACCGGTCAGAACCCGGCCTCCTCGGGCCCGACAGCCCGCGTGCTCATCGAAGCGCTGAACCGGAAGGCGAAATAGCCAGGCCCCTGACCTCGGGGCGCGGCGGCCCTCGTTCCCGCTACACGCGCGCCGCCGCCTTGGTGCGCAGCTTATTCTTGAGGCGGGGATAGGCGCGCAACGCGTTGCCCTCGAAGATCTTCTTCTTGTCCTCGGCCGAAAGCCCCGGCGCGTGGTCGACGTAGCGCTTGGTGTCGTCGAAATCCTGTCCGGTCTGCGGATCCTTGCCGCGCACCGCGCCGACCATCTCAGAGGCGAACAGGATATTGTCGATCGGCACCACCTTGGTCATGAGGTCGATGCCGGGCTGATGATAGACGCAGGTGTCGAACCACACGTTGTCCTTCATCATCTCGTCGAGCGGCGGCCGCTTGTTGTTGAGCGCCAAGCCGCGGTAGCGGCCCCAGTGGAACGGCACCGCGCCGCCGCCGTGGGGGATGATCAGCTTCAAGGTGGGGAAATCCTTGAACAGGTCGCCCATGATGAGCTGCATGAACGCGGTGGTATCGGCGTTGATGTAGTGCGCGCCGGTGCCGTGAAAGGCCGGATTGCACGACGCGCTCACGTGCACCATCGCGGGCACGTCGAGCTCCACCATCTTCTCGTAGAATTTGTACCACCAGCGGTCGGTCAGCGGCGGCGCGGTCCAGTAGCCCCCCGAGGGATCGGGATTGAGGTTGCAGCCGACGAAACCGAATTCCTTGACGCAGCGCTCGAGCTCACCGATGCAACTATCCGGCGACACGCCCGGCGACTGCGGCAACTGGCACACGCCGATGAAATTGTCGGGATAGAGCGCGCAGACGCGATGGATCATCTCGTTGCACACCTGCGACCAGGCCAGACTCACGTTGTAATCGCCGATATGGTGGCTCATGCCCATGGCGCGCGGAGAGAAGATGGTGACGTCGGTGCCGCGCTCGCGCTGAAGCTTGAGTTGCGCGCCCTCGAGGCTCTCGCGGATCTCGTCGTCGGACACCTTCAGCGAGGCCTTGGAAGGCTGCTTGGCCGCCTCCTTGACGTGCTCCACCTGCTCCTTGCGCCATCGCAGCAGGTCTTTCGGCTCGGTCGTGTAGTGGCCGTGGCAATCGATGATCATGACACCGTCGCTTTTAGGTAAGTGGGGGCGCTTGCCCGTGAACGCAGGACCGAAATACCCGGCCCGCAACGGCCGAATGCTACGAACCGGCCTTGATCATTGTCAAACCGGGATTGGGGTCTGTTAGGATGCGAGCAACAACACGAGCGCAGGGGAAAAGCATGGCCGACATTCCGCGTTTGAACGGCGTGATCCGGGCGCTGGAGGCCGGCAAGCCGACATTCACGTCGTTCTGCCAAGCCGATCCGGAGACCGCGATCGCGATGTCGGCGGCCAAGTACGACGGCATCGTCTACGAGATGGAACACAATCCGTGGGACATCCGCGCGCTGCGGGATAGCCTGCAATACATGCTCAACCGCGGCCAGATCGCCAAATCCGGCTCGCTCACGCCCTCCGTCACGCCGATGGTGCGCATTCCCCCGAACGGCGCCGAGAAAGCGCAATTCCACGCCAAACAGGCGCTCGATCTCGGCGCCTACGGCATCGTGTGGCCGCACATCTCATCGGTGGAGGAGGCCCATAACGCGGTCGCCGCCTGCCGCTATCCGCGCCTCAAAAGCGCGCCGCTGTACGAGCCCGCCGGCATCCGCGGCGACGGGCCGACCGCCGCCGTGCGCTACTGGGGGCTCAGCCAGCAGGACTATTACGCCCGCGCCGACGTGTGGCCGCTCAGTCCCAAGGGCGAAGTGTTCGTGATCCTGATGATGGAGGACACGCGCGGCATCGAGGCGCTGCCCGATATCCTCAAGAAGGTGCCGGGCATCGGCGCGATCCTCATCGGCGAGGGCGACCTCTCCCAGGAGCTCGGCTATCCGCGGCAATACGAGCATCCCGAGGTGCTCAAATGGATGGCGCGGGTGGTCGACACCTGCAAGCAGCACAACGTGGTGGTCGGCCACCCCCACGTCGATGCCAGCAACGTCGAGCGCATCCTGGGCGAGGGCTACCGTTTTCTGATGGCCGCCCCGGTGCGCAGCTACGCCGCCCTGGACAAGGGCCTCAAGCTCGCCGGACGGGCGTAAAGATCCGTTCCTCGCCCCCGTGTCGCAGCAAGACTCCGTTCATTCCCGCCCCCGCTTTCGCGGGGGTGAACTCCAGCGGGAATCCAGGGGCCGCAGTCCGCGGCCCTGGGTCCCTCCAACGGGGTCCCCGCGACGCATAGCGCGTCACAGACGCGCGTACACGCGCTTTTGCTATCGCGGGGTGCCCCTCGCGGGGACGAACGGGAGAGAATGTTTCGAGATACTAGCGGGCAAACTGAGGCACTGCCCCCTTGTTCACGATCTGGCCTACTTCCGGCGCAATTCCTGTTGGGGGTAAAGTGGCCCGATTCGCGGCCGTTCGGCGGAATGAGGCACTCCGCCGTGCGGTCCGCGAGCCGGCGTCGCACGACCGCCGGTAAATGCGGCAATGGGGCAAGCGGGAATGCCGGAGGCGATCCGGATCGCCGTGGAGAGCGTTGGGGCTCATCCGCAGCACCACGCGCGTGCCCGCGCGCGCGCAAGGACGCGCGGGGGCGGATTGCGCGCCGCCGGCGCAGTCGTTCTGTCGGCGCTGCTGCCGTGCGGCCGCGCCTGCGCCGCGACGGCGAGCGCGCGCTACGAATTCCCGACCTTCGACGCCTACATCTCGGCGCTCCCGTTGCTCGATCGCGACGAGATCGCCGCGCTCGCGCTCACGCTCGGCATCCTCTGCTTCGCCGTCGTCACCGCGATCCTGTTCGTGCGCACGCGCCGGCGCTTGGCCGAGGTCGAGGCGGCGGCGCGCGACGAGGCGGTCGCCTCCAAGGCCGCGGTCGACCGCGCCTACGCGCTGTTTCTCTCCGAGCCGCAAATCCTGGTGGCATGGCACGCGGCCGCCGACGAGCCCGAAATCATCGGCGATCCCACGCTGGTGAGCCCGGCGGATGCCAGCGTGCTCGCCTTCGGTAGCTGGCTTGAGGCGGACGCCGCCCGTGACATGCAACATGCCATCGATGCGTTGCGCGCGCGCGGCGTGGGCTTCGCCATGACGGTGACCACGCTCGCCGGCCGCGTCCTCGAAGCCAAGGGCCTGGTGATCGGCGCACGGGCGATCCTGCGGCTGCGCGAGGTCAGCGGCATCAAATACGAGCTCGCCGAGCTCGCCCGGCGTCATCAGAAGCATGTCGAGGACGCCACCGCCATGCGCGCCTTGATCGCGGCCGTGCCCTCACCGATTTGGGCGCGCGACGAGGCCGGCAAGCTCGCCTTCGTCAACCATGCCTATGCCCGCGCGGTCGAGGCCAAGGACGCAGCCGAGGCGGTCGGGCGCGGCACCGAGCTGTTCGAGCACGGCGGGCGCAGCGAGCTGCTGCGCGCGCATGAAGCGGCCACGTCCTATTCGGGGCGGCTCGCGGCCGTGGTCGCGGGAGAGCGCCGCAGCTTCGACGTGATGACCGTGCCGGCCGCGCGCGGCAGCGCCGGCATCGGCGTCGACGCCACCGAGGCCGAGCTGATGCGCGCGGAGCTCAAGCGCATGATGGATGCGCACCGGCGCACCCTCGACCAGCTCGCCACCGGGGTGGCGATCTTCGGGTCCGACCGCCGGCTCTGTTTCTACAACGCCGCCTATCGTTCGCTCTGGGACCTCGACGCCGCCTTCCTCGAGCAGGGGCCGACCGATTCGGCCGTGCTCGATCGGCTGCGCGCCGCGCGCAAGCTCCCGGACGAGCAGGACTTCCGCCAGTGGAAGAACGCGCTCTACGACGCCTACCGCGCGGTCGAGGCCAAGGAGCACATGTGGCATCTGCCGCACGGGCGCACCATGCGCGTCGTCACCACGCCCAATCCCGAAGGCGGCGTGATCTACCTGTTCGACGACGTCACCGAGCGGCTCGATCTCGAGCGCCGCTACGACGCCTTGATCCGCGTTCAGGGCGAGACGCTGGACAACCTCGCCGAGGCGGTGGCGGTGTTCGGCAGCGACGGGCGGCTGCGCCTCTACAATCCGGCCTTCGCGCGCATGTGGCGACTCTCGCCCGAGATGCTGTCCGCGCGCCCTCACATCGAATCCATCAGCGATTGGACGCAGCCGCTCCACGGCGACGACCCGATCTGGCAGAGGTTGCGGGCGACGATCACGGCGATCGACAATCGCGAGCCGGCGATCGGCCGGCTCGAACGCCGGCACGGCAGCGTGGTCGATTGCTCCACCATGCCGCTTCCCGACGGCGCCACGCTGGTCGCCTTCCAGGACGTCACCGACACCGTCAACGTCGAACGCGCGCTGCTCGAGCGCAACGAGGCATTGAAGGCGGCGGACAAGCTCAAGACCGATTTCGTGCACCACGTGTCCTACGAGCTGCGCTCTCCGCTCACCAACATCATCGGCTTCGCGCATTTCCTCGGCGAGCCGGTCACCGGTCCGCTCACCGACAAGCAGCGCGAGTATTTGAGCTACATCACCGGCTCCACCAACGCGCTCCTTGCCATCATCAACAACATCCTCGACCTCGCCAGCATCGACGCCGGCGCCATGACGCTCAACCTCGGCGCGGTGGATATCCGCAAGACCATGGAAGCCGCCGCCGAAGGGGTGCAGGACCGCCTGGTCAAGAACGGCATCAGGCTCGAAATCCGCGCCGCGACGGAGATCGGGACCTTCATCGCCGACGAGCGGCGCGTGCGCCAGTTGCTGTTCAATCTCCTGGCCAATGCCGTGGGCTTTTCGCCCGGCGGCGAGGTCGTTACGTTTGCCGCCCAGCGGCGCAGGGATGCCGTCTTATTCTCGGTGACGGATCGCGGACCGGGCATCCCGGCCGATGTGCAGGGCAAGGTGTTCGATTGGTTCGAGACTCACTCGCTTGGCTCGCGCCACCGCGGCACGGGCCTCGGCCTCTCGCTGGTGCGCTCGTTCGTGGAGCTGCACGGCGGCTCGGTGACGCTCGAATCCGCCGTCGGCCGCGGCACCACGGTCACCTGCGTCTTCCCGCTCGATCACACCGCCGAGCGAACGGCGGCGTGACGCCTGCTGGCGGTCCCCGGGCGAACGGGCGTCGAGGCATGCCATGGCGCTGACCGCCTCCGCCACGTCGAGCTTCTCGGTGGCGTTGCCCGACGAGCACGCCACCCGCCGGCTTGCGATCGACATCGCCAATTCGCTCCAAGGCGGCGACTTCGTCACGCTCTCGGGCGATCTCGGCGCCGGCAAGACCACGCTCGTGCGCACGCTCATCCGCTATCTCGCCGGCGACGCCGCGATCGAAGTGCCGAGCCCGACCTTCACGCTGATGCAGATCTACGAGCTGCCGCAATTTCCGTTGGTCCACGCCGACCTCTACCGGCTATCTGGGCCGGGCGAGCTCGCCGAGCTCGGCTTCGACGACTTGCCGGAAGGCGCGGTGGTGCTGCTCGAGTGGCCCGACCGCGCGGACGGCCTTTTGCCGCCCGATCGGCTCGACGTTTCGCTCACGCTGGCGCCCAAGCTCAAGCTCGAATTCCGCCACGCCCGCATCACCGGCTTTGGCGCGCTGGCGCCGCGCGTCGACCGCATGGCGGCGGTGCGCCAATTCATCGCCGAGAGCGGCTACAGCGAAGCGCTGCGCTCCCCGCTGCGCGGCGACGCCTCGACGCGCTCCTACGAGCGGCTCGCGCTCGGCGATCAACGCGTGCTGCTGATGAACTCGCCGCGCCGGCCCGACGGCCCGCCGGTGCGGGGCGACAAGCCCTATAGCGCCATCGCGCATCTCGCCGAGACTGTCGTGCCGTTCGTGGCGATGGCGAATGGATTGCAGCGATTGGGCTTGTCGGCGCCCGCCATCCATCACGCCGACCTCGAGCACGGTTTCTTGATCCTCGAAGACCTCGGCGACGCGGGCGTGGTGAGCGGCGATCCGCCGGCGCCGATCGTCGAGCGCTACGAGACCGCGGTCGACGTGCTCCTTGCGCTTCATGCGCAACAGTTGCCCGACACGCTGCCGGTCGCACCGCAGCTCGATTACCGCATTCCTCCCTACGACGTGAACGCGTTCCTGATCGAAGCCGAGCTGCTGCTCGACTGGTTCCTGCCGCGCCTCGACGCCGCGATCCCCGATACCGAACGCGGCTCGTTCCGCGCGCTTTGGCGCGAGCTGTTGGGCCCGATCATCGATGCGCCGCCGACGTGGGTGCTGCGCGACTTCCATTCGCCCAATCTGCTCTGGCTGCCGCAGCGCAGCGAGCTCGCCCGGCTCGGCCTGCTCGATTTCCAGGACGCGGTGATGGGGCCGCCCGCCTACGATCTCGCCTCGCTGCTGCAGGATGCGCGCGTGGACGTCGCCGAAGAGACCGAGCTGGCGCTGCTCGGCCGCTACGTGCGCGGACGCAGCCGCGGCGAGGCGGATTTCAACGGCGCGGCGTTCATCAAGACCTACGTCACGCTCGCCGCCCAGCGCGCCAGCAAGATCCTCGGCATTTTCGCGCGCCTCGACCTGCGCGACGGCAAGCCGCAATATCTGCGCCACCTGCCTCGGGTGTGGGGGTATTTGCAGCGCTCGCTCAGCCACCCCGCGCTGGAAGCGCTCAACGCGTGGTATATTGCCCACGTGCCGGCGTTAAATACAATTTAAGCTCCTCACGCGCAAAACCCCCTGATGGCCAAAGCCCCTAAAACCGCCACCGCGCCCAAACACGCCATGGTGCTGGCGGCGGGGCTGGGCACGCGCATGCGGCCGTTCAATGGGCGCGTGCCTAAGCCGCTCGTTCCCGTCGGCGGCAAGGCGCTGATCGATTACGTGCTCGATCGCCTCGCCGCGCAGGGGGTCGAGCGCGCGGTCGTGAACGTCCACCATCTCGCCGATCAGATCGAGCGGCATCTCGCCGGCCGCAAGCGCCCCAAGATCATCATCTCGGACGAGCGCGGCGAGCTTCTCGGCACCGCCGGCGGCGTGGTCAAGGCGCTGCCCAAGCTCGGCGACGGCCCGTTCTTCCACGTCAACTCCGACACCATCTGGATCGACGGCGTGAAGCCGAACCTCGCCCGCCTCGCCGACGCCTTCGATGCCGAGCGCATGGACGCGCTGCTGCTGCTCGCAACCACGGCGTCCAGCATCGGCTATAGCGGGCACGGCGATTTTTCCATGGCGGCCGACGGACGGCTCACGCGCCGCGGCGAGCGCGAGGTGGTGCCCTTCGTCTATGCCGGCGCCGCGATCCTCACCCCGGCGTTCTTTACCGGCGCGCCCGCGGGCGCGTTCTCCATGTCGCCGTTGTTCGACCGCGCGGCGGAAGCCGGGCGGCTCTGCGGGCTGCGCCTCGAAGGCGTGTGGATGCACGTGGGCACGCCCGAGGCGATCGCCGCCGCCGAGAAGGCGCTCCTCGCCGGCGCGGCGTAGCGGGCGCGGTCAAGCGCGTGCGGTGACGGTAGCGCCTCGAGGCCAGCGAAGCGAAGCCCGGCAAGCGTGGGCCGTACAAGAAACGGGTTACGGCCTAAGATGCTTTGGACCTATGCCAACCCCGCATTTACGGCGCTCCTGATTTTTTACGGGGCGGTCATAGAACGCATCCCCATTTCGCTGTGGGGCGCGGTTGTGTTGATCGCAGGATCCGCCGCCATTGGCGCGTGGTTCGACGGGTTGTTTGATCGGAAAAATTGAAACTGAGGCACCGCCCCGTGACGGGAAAAATTGAGTCGCCGCGAATCAATCCTTAGAATCGGCGGATGGCGACCGCCCCTCGCGTCTTCACCATCCCGGCTTCGACGCCGTTCGTGCCGACGCTGATCCGCGCGCTCGTCGACGGAACGCTGGTGCCGGGCCTTCCCGCTACGCGCGATCCGCTCGCGCTCGCGCACGCCACGCTCTATCTACCGACGCGGCGCGCCTGCCGGCTGGCGCGCGATCTCTTCCTCGACGTCACCAAGGAGAGCGCCGCGATCCTGCCGCGCATCATCGCCATCGGCGACGTCGACGAGGACGAGATCGCCTTTGCGGAGGCGGCAACCGGCGCGCTCGCCGCCGACGCGCTCGCGCTAGCGCCGCCGCTCGGCGGGCTCGAACGGCGCCTGCTGCTGGCGCGGCTCGTGCTCAAATGGGCCGCGAGCATCGCGCCCGATGCGCGCGGCGAGGCGGCGCTCGTCGCCAACAACCCCGCCTCGGCGCTCGCGCTCGCCGACGATCTCGCGCGGCTGATGGACGACATGACCACGCGCGGCGTGGCGTGGGACCGGCTCGACGGGCTCGTGCCCGAAACGCTCGACCGCTACTGGCAACTCACGCTCGAGTTCCTGCAGATCGCGCGCGAGAACTGGCCGAAAATTCTCGCCGAGCGGGGCGCCATCGAGCCGGCCGCGCGCCGCGACGCGCTGATCAAGGCCGAAGCGACGCGGCTTTCCGCGCACGCGGACGGACCGGTGATCGCCGCCGGCTCGACCGGCTCCATGCCGGCAACCGCCGAGCTGATCGCCGCCATCGCCAAACTTAACCGCGGCGCCGTGGTGCTGCCCGGCCTCGACCTCGCGCTCGACGCGCAGTCCTGGGAGCTGATCGGCGGCCGCGGCGATGGCGACGCGCGCGTTGCGCCCGCGGTCGAGCATCCGCAATTCGCCATGCAGGCGCTGCTGCGCCGCATCGGCATTGTGCGCGAGCAGGTGGTCGCGCTAGGCACTGCGGGTGCGCATGACCGCGAGCGCTATATCTCCGAGGCGCTGCGGCCCGCCGCCGCCACCGAGCGCTGGCAACGGCTCGCCGGTTGCGATGTCCCGCTGGCGATCGAGCGCGCGCTCGAGACCGTGGCGGTGATCGAGGCCGCCAACGCCGGGGAGGAAGCGCTCGCCATCGCGATTAGCCTGCGCGAGGCGCTCGAGACGCCGCACAAGACCGCGGCCTTGATGACGCCCGACCGCGCCTTGGCGCGCCGGGTGCTGGCGGCGCTGGAACGCTGGAAAATCGCGGTCGACGATTCCGGCGGCGATGCGCTCGCGGACACGTCCGCCGGGCGATTCGCGCGGCTGGCGGCCGACGCCGCGCTCGGCGGGCTTTCGCCGGTTGCGCTGCTCGCCCTCCTCAAGCACCCGCTGGCGCGGCTCGGCGCCGCCGAAGGCGCTCACGCGCGCGCCATCGCGGCGCTCGAAAAGGCGATCCTGCGCGGCCCGCGGCCGCGGCCGGGCATCGGCGGGCTCGCGCACAGCTGCGACGGGGAGAGACCTCCGATCTGCACCCCTCCGATCCGCGCGCCAGCGTCAGCGCCGCGGAGCTCGACGCCGCGGCCGCGCTCATCACGCGGCTGCGCATGGCGCTCGCGCCGGTCGAAGGGCTCGCCTCAACGCCCTTTGCAGAGTTCGCGGCGCTGCACCGGAGCGTCATCGCCGCGCTGAGCACCGACGAGACCGGCGCCGCGGCAGCCTTCCTCGGCCCCGACGGCGTGGCGCTCGATGCCGGGTTCGAGGAGATCGCGCGGCGCGCGGCCGACGCCGATTTCGCGGTGGCGCCGGCAGACTATGCCGACGTGTTCCGCACGGCGATTTCGGATCGCACGGTGCGAGAGCGGGAGCTGCGGGGGGCGCGTGTGCGCATCTACGGTCCGCTCGAAGCGCGGCTGCAAAGCGTCGACCGCGTCGTGGTCGGCGGCTTGGTCGAGGGCGTGTGGCCGCCGGAGATGCGCTCCGATCCGTGGCTCAGCCGGCCCATGCGGCACGCGCTCGGCCTCGATCTGCCGGAGCGGCGCATGTCGCTCTCCGCCCACGACTTCGCGCAGGCGCTCGGCGCCCACGAGGTGATCCTCGCCTATCCCACCAAGCTCGCCGGCGCGCCCACCGTGATCTCGCGCTTCGTCCAGCGGCTCGCCGCCGTCGCGGGCGAAGAGCACTGGACCCTCGCCCGCGCGCGCGGCACGAAATATCTCGCCTGGGCGCGCGCGCTCGATCGTCCCGCCGAGGTCAAACGCATCGAAAAGCCCGCGCCGAAGCCGCCGCGCGCCGCGCGGCCGAGCGCGCTCTCCGTCACCGACATCGAGAACTGGCTGCGCGACCCGTATACGATCTACGCCAAGCACATCCTCAAGCTGCGCGAGCTCGATCCCATCGACCTGCCGCCGGGCGCGGCCGATCGCGGCATCGTCATCCACGCCGCGCTCAGCGATTTCACCAAGGCCTTTGCAACGGGCCTGCCCGCCGATCCGGCCGGCGCGCTCATCGAGATCGGCGCCAAGCATTTCGCGACGCTCGAAGACTATCCCGAGGCGCGGGCGTTCTGGTGGCCGCGCTTCCGGCGCATCGCCCGCTGGTTTGCCGGCTGGGAGACGTTGCGGCGCGGCAGCGTCGCGGCGCTGGCGGCGGAGGTTTCCGGCAAGATCGACATCCCGCTCGGCGAGCGCGTGTTCACGCTGCGCGCCCGCGCCGACCGCATCGAGCGCCTCGCCGGCGGCGGTTACGCCATTCTCGACTACAAGACCGGACAGGTGCCGAGCGAGAAGCAGGTGCGCATCGGCGTGTCGCCGCAGCTCACGCTCGAAGCCGCCATCCTGCGCGGCGGCGGATTTCCCGATATTCCCGCCGACGCGTCCATCGCCGAGCTGGTCTACGTCTCGCTCAAGGGTGGCGACCCCGCGGGCGACGGCGTGCCCATCGACTTCAAGGACGGCGACGCCAACGTCCATGCCGACCGCGCGCTCGCCAAGTTTAAACTCGTCGCGACCCGCTTCGAAGACGAGCAGCAGCCCTATCTTCCCCTGGTGCTGTCGATGTGGAAGAGCCGCTACGGCACCTACGATCACCTCGCACGGGTGAAGGAATGGTCCGTCGGCGGACCGGATGATGCGGAGAGCGGAGAATGACCTCCGCTCGCACCATTCGCGCCATTCCCGAGGATCTGCGGCGCACGCAGGTCGAGGCCTCGGACCCCGCGGTCTCGGCCTGGGTCACGGCCAATGCCGGCTCGGGCAAGACCCACGTGCTGGCGCAGCGGGTGATTCGGCTTCTGCTCGAGGGCGTCGATCCGGCGAAAATCCTCTGCATCACCTTCACCAAGGCCGCCGCTGCCAACATGGCCAACCGCGTGTTCGACGAACTGCGCCGCTGGACCGCGCTCGACGACGCCGAGCTCGACGCGGCGATCAGGCGGATTTCGAATCTCCAACCGGACGCGGCGCGGCGCACCTTGGCGCGGCGGCTGTTCGCCATGGCGCTGGAGACGCCGGGCGGACTGAAGGTGCAGACGATCCACGCCTTCTGCACGCGGCTGCTGCATCACTTTCCGTTCGAGGCCAATGTCGCCGCACGCTTCACCGTGCTCGAGGAGGCGGCGCAGGCGCAGCTCCTCGGCGAGATCAGCCTTACCGTGCTGCTCGACGCAGCGTTGTCACCCGAAGGCGCGCTCGGCCGCGCGCTCGCGACCGCGATCGCGGCCGTGTCCGATCAAACCTTCAAGGACGTGGTCGGCGAAGCGATCCGCAAGCGCGACGCCGTGCGCGCCTGGATCGACCACGGCGGCAGCATCGAGGCGGCCATCACCTCGCTCTGCGGGGCGCTCGGCGTCAGCGCCGACGACACCATCGAGCGCATCGAGAGCGAGATGACGGAGGGCCCGCTGTTTGCGGCCGCGCAATGGGCGGCCGCCGCCGAGGTGCTCGCGCGCGGCGCCAAGAGCGATCAGGAACAGGCGCGCCGACTTACGGCCGCGCTCGCAGCCACCGGGTCGGAGCGCGCCGGCATCTATCGTCAGTTCTTCCTCACCGGCAAGCTCGAGCCCCGCCAGCAACTCATCACCCGAGCGATCGAGGCCGACAATCCACGGCTTGCCGAGCGCCTCTGCGGCGAGCGCAAGCGCATGCTGGCGCTGGTCGCGCGCCGCAACGCCGTGGCCTGCCGCGACCGCACCGCGGCGCTCGTCACCATCGCCGATGCCGTGATCTCCCGCTACCAGGCGGCGAAGGACCGGCGCGGATACCTCGATTACGACGACCTGATCGAAAAGACCTTGGCGCTGCTCGGCGAGGAGGGGGCGGCCTGGGTGCACTACAAGCTCGATCAAGGCATCGACCACGTGCTGATCGACGAAGCGCAGGACACGAGCCCGAAGCAATGGGACATCATCCGGCGCCTCACGAGCGAATTTTTCGCCGGCGCCGGTGCGCGCTTCCTCAAGCGCACGATTTTCGCCGTCGGCGACGAGAAGCAATCGATCTTCTCGTTCCAAGGCGCGGCCCCGCGCGAATTCGAGGTCATGCATCGGGCGTTCGATAAGCTGTCCAAGGCCGTCGAACACGACTTTCGCTACGTGCGCTTCCGCCACTCCTTCCGCTCCGGCCCGAACGTGCTCGGTGCGGTCGACGAGGTGTTCGCCCGGCCGGAGGCCTTTGCCGGCCTCTCGGCCGACGCGGTCAAGACCGTGCATGAGCCGCTCGCCGACGCCGCCCCGGGCCTGGTGGAGATCTGGGACACCACCAAGCCCGCGGACAAGCGCGAGATCGAGGCCTGGGATGCGCCCTTCGATCAACTGATCGAAACGAGCCCGCAGGTGCGGCTCGCGGCCAAGATCGCACGGAACGTCAAGCGCTGGATGAAAGGCGGCGCGCGCGCCGGCGACGTGCTGGTGCTGGTGCGCCAGCGCGGGCCCTTGTTCGAGGCGGTCATCCGCGCGCTCAAGGATCTGCACGTCCCGGTCGCCGGCGCCGACCGGCTGGTGCTGACCGAGCATATCGCGGTGATGGATCTGATGGTGCTCGCGGACGCGCTGCTGCTGCCCGACGACGATCTCGCGCTCGCGACCGTGCTCAAGAGCCCGCTGTTCGGCTTCGACGACGAGGATCTGTTCGAGATCGCCTGGGAGCGCAAAGGCTCGCTGCGCGCGGCGTTGCGGGCGAAGGCGCACGGCAACGCGCGCTTTGCCGATGCCGTGGCCAAGCTCGAGCGCATGGCCGAATGGGCGCGAGAGGCGCCGTTCGCCTTCTACGCGCGCGTGCTCGGCGCCGAAGGCGGCCGCAAGCGCTTCCTCGCCCGGCTCGGTCACGAGGCCGACGACGCGCTCGACGAATTTCTCAACCTCGCGCTCGACTATGAGCGGCGCGAGACGCCGTCGCTGCAGGGCTTCATCGCCTGGCTGCGCACGGCGCAAACCGACGTGAAACGCGACATGGAGATCACCCGCGACGAGGTGCGGGTGATGACGGTGCACGGGGCCAAGGGCCTGGAAGCGCCGATCGTCGTTCTCGCCGACACCACGACGCCGCCGGCGGGGCCGCCGCAGCGCCAGCCGCGGCTGCTGGCGCTGGCGCAAGCCACGTCCCACTCGCCGACCTGCTTCGTGTGGGCCGGCGTCAAGGCGAGCGACACCGCGCCGGTGAGCGCGGCGCGCGAGCGCGCGCGGCGCGAGGCCGAGGACGAATACCGGCGGCTGCTCTACGTCGCGATGACGCGCGCCATCGACCGGCTCGTCATATGCGGCGCCGAAGGCGAACGCGCGCGGCCCGAGGGCTGCTGGTGGAATCTGGTGTTTGCGGCGCTCAAGCCGCCGGTCTCGGTCGAGGAGCCCGCCGACGACGGCGACAGCAAGGTCTGGCGCTACCGCAAGACGCCGCCGTCTGCCGGCAAAACCTTCGCTGCCACCGCGCCGGCGCCGTCCACGGATGAACGCCCGCCCTGGCTCGACCGCGATGCCAGCGCCGAACCGCCGCCGGTTCGGCTCCTCTCGCCGGCGCTCGCCTATGACGCGGCCGCGCCGCGCGCGGCCGCCGGCCGCAGCCGCATCGATCGCGACAAGGCCTTGGCGCGTGGCACGGTCGTGCACCGGCTGCTGCAATCGCTGCCCGACATTCCGAGCGCGGCGCGCGCCGAGGCCGCGCGGCGCCACCTTGACCGCACGGCCGCCGAGTTTTCCGCCGAGGAGCGCGAGACGATTCTCGAGCAGATCCTGTTGCTGCTCGAGGATCCGCGCTTCGCGCAGCTGTTCTTGCCGGGAAGCCGCGCCGAGGTTGCGATCGTCGGGCGCCTCAACGGCGGCACGCTTGCCGTGTCAGGGCAGGTGGACCGCCTCGCGGTGACCAGCGATTCGGTCCTCATCGTCGACTACAAGACGAATCGTCCCGCACCCCGCCGCCTCGCCGACGTGCCGGACGCCTATGTCGGCCAGCTTGCGCTTTACCGCGCCGTGCTTGCCCAACTCTACCCGGGCAAACGCATTCGCGCCGCCCTGGTGTGGACCGATGTTCCTGATCTCATGGAGATTTCGGATGCGAGCCTGGACGCGGCGCTCACCGCCGTCACCTCCCTGTGAAGCCGCCTTGACGCTGGACGGGCGCGTTCATAGGTTCGGCCTCCCACACGCGGCGCTGTCGCCGACCAACGAGGAATCTCCCCATGGCCGTAGGCAAGGTTTCGGACACCACTTTCGAATCCGAGGTGTTGAAGGCGACCGGCCCGGTCGTGGTGGATTTCTGGGCCGAATGGTGCGGCCCCTGCCGCATGATCGCGCCGGCACTCGAGGAGATCGCGGGCACGCTCAACGGCAAGGTGAAGATCGTCAAGCTCAACGTCGATGAGAACCCGCAGACCGCGGCCAAGTACGGCATCCAGTCGATCCCGACGTTGATGATCTTCAAGAACGGCCAGATGGCCTCGCGCCAGATCGGCGCGGCGCCGAAGCAGAAGCTGGAACAGTGGATCACCACGGCGGTGTGACGCCGGCCGGTTCAAATAGTCGAAAATTTTTTCCTTACGGACGCTCTGGCGGGAAGACGCGAGCAACTGCGCCTAACGCTTCATCCGGAACCATCTTGCGCGGCTGTGGCCAACAACGGCCGCGCTTGCGACTTGCGTCGGGTGACCGACACTACGCCGGCGGCGTGCCGTTGGCGGCGAGCACCGCGCCCGCGAGATAGAGCGAGCCGGTGATGAGGATGCGCGGCGGCGGCGCGAGCCCGAAGCGGCCGATCGCGGCGAGCGCGGCCTCCACGTCATCGGCGCTCTGCGCGGGAATGCCGACCGCGCGCGCGGCGTCGGCGATCGCGTCGGCGGAAAAGCTTTTCTCCTGACCGGGGATCGCCACCGCCACGATGCGGCGGGCAAGCCCGGCGAAATTTCTCAGAAAGCTCTCGCCATCCTTGGTCGACAGCATGCCGACCACGAGCACGAGCGGGCGCGACACGCGCTCCTCGAGATCGGCGAGCGCGTTGGCGATGGCGCGCGCGCCGTCCGCGTTGTGGCTGCCGTCGAGCCAGAGCTCGCTTCCCGCCGGACAAAGCGCCGCGAGCCGCCCGTGCGCGAGACGCTGCATGCGCGCCGGCCATTCGGCCTTGGCAATGCCGGTCTCGAACGCCGCCGCCGCAAGCTTCAGCTCGCCGACCGCGCGCAACGCGGCGATGGCGACGCCGGCGTTCTCGAACTGGTGGCGGCCATAGAGCTTCGGCGCCGGAAGGTCGAGCAAGCCGCCGTCATCCTGGTAGACGAGACGCCCGCGTTCCTCCGTCGCGGTCCAGTCCTCGCCGGCGATCTTGATCGGCGCCTTGACGCGCGCGGCCTCGCGCTCGATCGCCGCCAACGCCTCGCGCGGCTGCGCCGCCACGATCGCGGGCACGCGCGGTTTGAAAATGCCGGCCTTCTCGGCCGCGATCTTGCCGACGGTGTCGCCGAGATGTTCGGCGTGATCGAACGACACCGGCGTAACCACCGTCGCAAGCGGGCGATCGACGACATTGGTCGCGTCGAGTCGTCCGCCCAGGCCGACCTCGAGCAGCAGCGCGTCGGCCGGACGGCGCGCAAACAGCAGGAGCCCGGCCGCCGTCGTGATCTCGAATACGGTGATGGGTGCGCCCGCGTTGACGCGCTCGCATTCATCGAGCGCGTCGGCGAGCTCTTCCTCGGAAACGAGCCGTCCCTCCCCCGCGGCGGCGAGCCGAAAGCGCTCGTTGAAGCGCACGAGATGCGGCGAGGTGTAGACGTGCACGCGCAGCCCCGCCGCCTCCAGGATCGCGCGCATGAAAGCGATGGTCGAGCCCTTGCCGTTGGTGCCGGCGACATGGATCGTCGGCGGCAGCCGCCGCTCGGGATGCCCGAGCGCGGCGAGAATGCGCCACATCCGATCGAGCGACAGATCGATCCGTTTGGGATGCAACGCGGTGAGCCGCGCGACGGTGGTCTCGATGGGGGTCATGTCTTCGTCATTTCCAGGCGACCCCCCTTGGAACGGCGCGTCGCGCCGGCGCACGCCGCGCGCGAACCGAAGGACGCACGTCAGCCGGCGGCGGGAAGCGGCAATGTCTCGACCGGGGGCTTGGGGCGCGCCTTGGTCAACAGCCTGCACAGATTTGCAAGCGTGGGCCGCAGGTCGGTGCGGTTGACGACCATGTCGACCATGCCGTGGTCCTTGAGATATTCGGCCCGTTGAAAGCCGTCGGGCAGCTTCTCGCGGATGGTCTGCTCGATGACGCGCGGGCCGGCAAAACCGATGAGCGCGCCCGGCTCCGCAATGTGGACGTCGCCGAGCATGGCATAGGACGCGGTGACGCCGCCGGTGGTCGGATTGGTGAGCACGACGATGTAGGGCCGCCGCGCCTCGCGCAGCATCTGCACCGCCAGCGTGGTGCGCGGCAGCTGCATCAGCGAGAAAATTCCCTCCTGCATGCGCGCGCCGCCGGAGGCCGCGAACATGATGAACGGCGTGCCCTTGTCGACCGCGGTCTCGAGGCCCTTGATCACGGCTTCGCCCGCGGCCATGCCAAGCGAGCCGCCCATGAAGTCGAAATCCTGCACGCCGATCACCACCGGCAATCCTTCGAGCTTGCCGAAACCGAGCTTGATGGCGTCGTTGGTGCCGGTCTTGGTGCGCGCATCCTTGAGGCGGTCGGCGTAACGCACCTCGTCGCGGAACTTGAGCGGATCGAGCGGCACCGCGGGGATCGCGATATCGAACCAGGTCTCGTTGTCGAACATCGACTTGAGCCGCATCATCGCCCCCATGCGCATATGGTAGTTGGAGCCGGGGATGACGAATTGGTTGGCTTCGACGTCCTTGTAGAAGACGAGCTGGCCGGTCTCCGGGCATTTGATCCAGAGATTTTCCGGCGTGTCGCGGCGCGCGAAGTAGTTGCGGATTTTCGGCCGGACGACGTTGGAGATCCAGTTCATGACGCGATCCTTTCCGAGGGAATATATGGATTGCCGGCGCAGCCCTGGCAACCGCGAACAAAGGCCGCGGATGCGTCCACGCCGCCGCGCTCAGCGACGGCGCTGCGCCTTCGGCTTGAGCGCAAAACCGAACGCGCGATCGCCGTCGAACAGGGTGGGCGCATCGCTGGTGCGCGCGCGTTCGATCGTGAGCAGGCGCAGCTTGGTGGTGACGCCGCCGTTGGCGGAGAAGCCGCCGGCCTTGCCGCCGGCGGCGAGCACGCGATGGCACGGCACGATGAGCGGGAGCGGGTTTCGTCCGAGCGCTTGCCCGACGTCGCGCGCCAGCCCCCGTTCGCCGAGCCGCGCCGCGATCTCGCCATACGAGAGCGTCGCGCCCGGCGCAATGCCGCGCGCGACCTCGTAGACGCGGCGATCGAACTCAGGCAGGCCATCCATGTCGAGCGCGGCGGCGGAAAGATCGCTCGCCTGCCCGCGCAGCAGCGAGACGATGCCATCGATCACGCGCCGCACATCCGCCGGCGGCGGCGCCTCGCGCGCATGCGGATAGCGCCGCACGAGACGCGCGCGGGTCCGCGCCTCGCCCGCCTCCGGCAGCTGCACGCCGATGATGCCGCGGGCGCCCCATGCGATGCCGCATCGGCCGATATCGGTATCGAAGAGCGCAAAACCGTGTTCCGTCATGGTCGCTCGATTTTAGCAGCCGCCGTTGCGGCGAACATCTCGGATCTTGCGCGCTATTCCGCCGCCACCCGGCGGGCGCTGCGCACGCCGCGGGCGAGTTCGGCGACGAGGTTGACCACCACCGTCACCGTTTTCGCCGTGGCCTTGTCGTCGCGGTCGAGACTCGCCTTGAGCGCGTTCACCAGCGCCGAGCCGACGACCACGCCGTCGGCGCCCGCCGCGATCACCGCCGCCTGCTCGGCGGTGCGCACGCCGAAGCCGACCGCGACCGGCAGCTTGGTGTGGCGCTTGATGCGCCCGACCGCGGCCGCAACCTTTGCCGGATCCGGGGTGGCGGCGCCGGTGATGCCGGTGATCGAGACGTAATAGACGAAGCCCGACGTATTCACGAGCACGGCCGGCAGGCGCTTGTCATCGGTCGTGGGCGTCGCCAGGCGGATGAAATTCATCCCGGCCTTGAGCGCGGGCAGGCACAGCTCCTCGTCCTCCTCCGGCGGCAAGTCCACCACGATCAGCCCGTCGACGCCGGCGGATTTGGCGTCGCGGAGAAAGCGGTCGACGCCGTAAACATAGATCGGGTTGTAGTAGCCCATGAGCACGACGGGCGTCGCATCGTCGGCCCGGCGAAAGGCGCGCACCATCTCGAGCGTCTTCTTGAGCGTCTGCCCGGCCTTGAGCGCGCGCTGCGACGACAGCTGGATCGCCGGGCCGTCGGCCATCGGATCCGTGAACGGCATGCCGAGCTCGACCACGTCGGCGCCGGCGGCCGGAACGGCGCGCAGCAGCGCGAGCGAGGTCTCCGGGTCGGGGTCGCCGGCGGTGAGAAACGTCACCAGCGCGGCGCGACCCTGCGACTTGAGCTCCTCGAAGCGGCGATCGATGCGCGTGGTCATGGGGAGGGACGATTTCGCTGCGTGCTCAATCGGGCAAGCCTTTGCGTTTGCGCTCGCGCATCGCCGCCATGCGGACATTGATGGTGCCCAGCATCAACGTCACGATCGAGCCGACGAACTGCACCCATTCCTTGTTCTCCAGAATGGGGCCGGGGGTGAACACCCGGACCCGCAGGAAATACGCAATGTAGGCGGCGGACACGGCGATCAAAATCCAACCGACGATCTTCTGCCTGCTGATCACAGGCCGCTCCCGCCCTCGCTCATCCTTTTCGCCGTTCCAGATAAGCCGCGACGCTCGCCAAATCCTTGTCGCCGCGTCCGGACAAGTTGACCACCATGAGGTGGTCCTTCGGCTTTTGCGGCGCCAGATCCATCACCCTCGCCAATGCATGCGCGGGCTCGAGCGCGGGGATGATGCCTTCGAGCCGCGAGCACAGCTCGAACGCGGCCAGCGCCTCCTCGTCCGTCGCCGAAAGATATTTCACCCGCTTGATGTCGTTGAGCCAGGCGTGCTCCGGGCCGATGCCGGGGTAATCGAGGCCGGCCGAGATCGAGTGCGCCTCGTTGATCTGCCCATCCTCGTCCATGAGCAGGTAGGTGCGGTTGCCATGCAGGACGCCGGGCCGGCCGCCGGCGATCGAAGCCGCGTGCAAGCCGCTCGCGAGCCCGTGCCCCGCCGCCTCCACGCCGTAGATTTCGATGTGGGCGTCGTCGAGGAACGGATGGAACAGGCCCATGGCATTCGAGCCGCCGCCGATGCAGGCAATGAGCGAGTCGGGCGAACGCCCTTCGGCTTCGAGCATCTGCGCGCGGGTTTCGTTGCCGATGATCGATTGGAAGTCGCGCACCATCATCGGATAGGGGTGCGGGCCGGCGACCGTGCCGATGCAGTAGAAGGTGTTGGCAACGTTGGTGACCCAGTCGCGCAGCGCCTCGTTCATGGCGTCCTTGAGCGTCTTCGAGCCCGACTCCACCGGGCGCACCTCGGCGCCCAGCGCCTGCATGCGCAGCACGTTCGGCTTTTGCCGCTCGACGTCCACCACGCCCATATAGACGACGCATTCGAGGCCGAACTTCGCGCACATGGTCGCGGTCGCGACCCCGTGCATGCCGGCGCCGGTTTCGGCGATGACGCGCGGCTTGCCCATGCGGCGCGCGAGCAGGATTTGGCCCAGCACGTTGTTCACCTTATGCGCGCCGGTGTGATTGAGGTCCTCGCGCTTGAGATAGATCTTCGCCCCGCCCGCGCCGCCATTGGAGGCGCCGGCAGCACGAAGATGCTCCGTCAGGCGTTCGGCGAAGTAGAGCGGCGTCGGCCGCCCGACATAATCCTTGAGGTGGCCGTCCATCTCGCGGCGGAAGCGAGGATCGTTCTTCGCCTCGGCGTAAGCCGTTTCCAACTCGAGAATGAGCGGCATCAGCGTTTCGGCGACGAAGCGGCCGCCGTAGAGCCCGAAATGCCCGCGCTCGTCGGGCCCGGTGCGGAACGAGTTGAGCTGCTGGACGGTCATGCGCGGCTCATGGCTCTGTCCGGCGCCGCACGCATGCGCGCGCCATCCCTCGCCGCAGCGATGAAGGCGCGGATCTTGTCCGGGTCCTTCTCGCCGGGGGCGCGCTCGACGCCCGAGGAGACGTCGACGCCGGGGGCGGCGGTGATGCGCAGCGCCTCCACGACATTGAGAGCATCGAGGCCGCCCGAGAGCATGAACGGCACGCGGGTTTGAAGCTTCTCGAGCAGCCGCCAGTCGAAGGGCTTGCCGAGCCCTCCTGGCCGCGTGGCCTCGAGCTCCGCCCGCGCGTCGAAGATCAGGCGATCCGCCACGGCGTCGTAGAGGCGGATCGCCGCGAGGTCCGCCCGCTCGGCGATCGGCAGCGCCTTCATCACCGGCAGTCCGAAGCGCTCGCGCACCATCGCCACGCGCTCGGGCGTCTCCCTGCCGTGAAGTTGCAGCAGATCGGGCTCGAGCGCCTCGATGCTCGCCGCAAGCTCCTCATCGCCGGCGTCGACCGAAAGCGCGACCTTTTGCGCGCGGCCGCGCACGCGCTTGCCCAGCGCACGCGCGGCCTCGACGCCGACGTGGCGCGGGGAGGGCGCAAAGAAGACGAAGCCGACGAGATCGGCGCCGGCCGCGAGCGCCACGTCGAGCGCATCGGACGTCTTCAGGCCGCAGATTTTGACCAGGACGGACATTGCGCGGGACCTTCTACGGCGCGGTTCTACATCGGCGCCGACGTTTTGTCTCGCCTCGCCAGTCCTTTGATATCAAAGGAAGAATTCGCGCGGCTAGGCGGCGGGCGGCGGGATCATCAGCCGCGGTGCAGCCTCGCCCGGCGTGGGGTGGGCGACAAGCACGCTTGTGCCCAGGCGCCGCTTGAGGCGGTCGACTTCCGCGCGCAGCTCGCGCGCTTGCGCGTCGGCACGCCGCGCGGCGCGACGCCATTTGCCCTGCCTGAGCCAAGCGGCAATGCCGCCGACCACCACCCCGCCGATCAGGAGCGTCAGCATCAAGAGATAGAGCGGCAGCGCCCGCGTGAGGGCGGGGTGCGCCTGGTCGAACGGGTCGAAGGAGACGACGACGCTCTGGCGATTGGCGACCGCAACGCTGATGACGACGATCGCGAGCGGAAGGAGGATCAGCGCGGTGACAATCCTGCGGATCATGACCTCAGCTGCTCGGACGATTGAGCCGCTCGCGCATTTCCTTGCCGGTCTTGAAGAACGGCACCGACTTCTTGTCCACCGAGACGTGGGCGCCGGTGCGCGGGTTGCGCCCGGTCCGCGCCGGGCGGTTCTTGACCGAGAAGGCGCCGAAGCCGCGCAGCTCGACCCGGTCGCCGCGCGCCATGGCCGCGACGATCTCGCCGAGAATGGCGTTGACGATGTTTTCCACGTCGCGCTGATAGAGATGCGGGTTCTGCGAAGAGATGCGCTGCACGAGCTCGGACTTGATCATCGCTGCTGCCGTCCCTGCCTGACGGAACGAATCGCCCCGCCCTAGTTCGCAATTGGAGGGTGCCAAAGGGCCAAGAGACCGTCAAGGTTGAGACGCTCCACCGCCTGCACCGCGCCCCACTCTTCCAGCCGCCGCGCGAACGAGCTCAGGCCCACCGCCTCGAGGCTCGTGACGACGGCGGTGTGCAGGAACGGCAGGTCGCCCAACCGGTCGCGCAGTCGATAGTCGCGCACCGGCGTCTGCGGATCGACGTTCTTCTCCCTTGCCAGCCACGCAAGCGCGGCTCGCTCGTCGCCGATCTCGTCGACGAGCTTGAGCGCCACGCCCTGACGGCCGGTGAAGACGCGACCGTCGGCCACGCGGTCGAGCGCCGCATCGTCGAGGTGGCGGCGCGCCTTCACCATGCCGCGGAACCAGGCGTAGGAGTCCGAGACGATCGCCTCGATCGCCGCGCGCGCTTCCGGCGAGGTCGGCTCGAAGCCGTTGGGCGCCGCCTTGAGCGGAGACGACTTGATCTCTTCGACCTTGATGCCGAGCGTCTTGAGGAGGTCGGTGACGTTCGGATATTGGAACAACACGCCGATCGAGCCGACCAGCGAAGTCTCCAGCGCGACGATGTGATCAGCCGCAATCGCCGTGATGTACCCGCCCGAAGCCGCGAGCCCGTCGACCACGACGACCAGCGGCTTTTGCTCCTTGAGCCGCATCAACGAGTCGTGCAGCTGCTCGGAGCCGGACGTGGTGCCGCCGGGGGTATTGATGTGCACGATCACGGCCCGCGCGCGCGATTTCCCGAGCCGCTCCAGCGCCTCCACCCGCTGCGGATCGGTGCGGATGAGGCCGGTGATGGTGACGCGCGCGATCGATCCGCTCGTCCCCCCGACCAACACGTCGGTGCCGGGCGCGCGCAACGCGGCGCCCACCGCGATCACGGCGCAGATGGCGACGATGACCGCGCAGACGCGCCAGAAGGTGAGCTTGCGCCGCATACGGCGACGATCGACGATAGTATCGGCATCGAGCGACATGGCTCAGCTCTCCTCGATTTGTCCGGGCTGGCGTCTTACGCTTATTCTTCCTTCTTCTCGGCCGGCTTTTCCGTTGCGCGCTTGAGCGCGGTGCCGAGGATGTCGCCGAGGGTCGCCCCCGAATCGGTGGAGCCGTACTGAGCGATCGCCTCCTTCTCTTCCGCCACTTCGAGCGCCTTGATCGAGACTTGCACCTTGTGGGTGCGGCGGTCGAACTGGATGACGCGGGCGTCGACCTTCTGCCCGACCGAGAACCGCTCCGGCCGCTGCTCGGCGCGGTCGCGCGCCAGCTCGGAGCGCTTGATGAAGGTGGTAAGGTCGCCGCCGACGATCTTCACCTCGATGCCGGCGTCCTTCACCTCGGTCACCTCGCAGGTCACGACCGAGCCTTTCTTGAGATCGCCGGCGCTCTCCATGGGATCGCCCGCGAGCTGCTTGATGCCCAGCGAAATGCGCTCCTTCTCGACGTCCACGTCGAGCACCTTGGCGTTGACCTTGTCGCCCTTCTTGTACTCCTCGATCACCTGCTCGCCCGGCCGCTTCCAGTCGAGGTCGGAGAGATGGACCATGCCGTCGACGTCGCCGTCGAGGCCGAGGAACAGCCCGAACTCGGTCTTGTTCTTGACCTCGCCCTCGATCACGGCGCCGGGCGGATACTTTTCGACGAACACCTCCCACGGATTGCGCATGGTTTGCTTGAGCCCGAGCGAGATGCGCCGCTTGACCGGATCGACCTCGAGGATCTGCACCTCCACCTCCTGGGAGGTGGACACGATCTTGCCGGGATGCACGTTCTTCTTGGTCCACGACATCTCGGACACGTGGATGAGGCCTTCGATGCCGGGCTCGAGCTCCACGAACGCACCGTAGTCGGTGATGTTGGTGACGCGGCCCTTGAAGCGCGCGCCGACGGGGTATTTGGCCTCGATGCCCTGCCACGGGTCGTCCAGCAGCTGCTTCATGCCGAGCGAGATGCGGTGGGTCTCGTGGTTGATCTTGATGATCTTGACCTTCACCTGCTGGCCGATATTGAGCACCTCGGTGGGGTGATTGACGCGCCGCCACGCGATATCGGTGACGTGCAGGAGACCGTCGATGCCGCCGAGATCGACGAATGCGCCGTAGTCGGTGATGTTCTTGACCACGCCGTCGATGACCTGACCTTCTTCGAGATTCTGCACCAGCTCCTGGCGCTGTTCCGCCCGCGTCTCTTCGAGCACCGTGCGGCGCGACACCACGATGTTGCCGCGGCGGCGATCCATTTTCAGGATCTGGAAGGGCTGCGGCTGATTCATCAGCGGCGACACGTCGCGGATCGGCCGGATGTCGACTTGGCTGCGCGGCAGGAACGCGACCGCCCCGTCGAGATCGACGGTGAAGCCGCCCTTGACCTGATTGAAGATGACGCCTTGGACCTTTTCGTTGCTGTTGAAAGCCTTTTCGAGCTTGCCCCAGCTCTCCTCGCGCCGCGCCTTGTCGCGCGAGAGCACGGCTTCGCCGAGCGCGTTCTCCACCCGCTCGAGATAGACCTCGACCGTGTCGCCGACCTTGATGTCGGACTGCCGGCCCGGCCCCGCGAATTCGCGCAACGCGACGCGTCCCTCGGTCTTGGCGCCGACATCGATGACGGCGAGGTCCTTCTCGATGCCCACGACCGTCCCCTTGACGACGGCGCCCTCCTGCGGGCTGCCCTGGGCAAAGGACTCTTCGAGCAGTTTCGCGAAATCTTCGCGCGACGGCGTGGCGGAACTGACGGCGGTGGCCATGAACACTCCTCAAGCTACGGCGCCGGATTGTCGTTGATGGCGTTTCGCGCGCAGGGGCCGAAAGTCGAAGAGACCTTCGGCAGCCGCCGCAAGGCTGGTTTTGCGCAGGTTGCAATTTGCCTGCGTGCGACGGTCCGGGCCCGTAACCCAGCGATCAAAACGATGATTTCATGTCCGTGCGCCACCAAAGAAGCGGGCGGAGCAGGCTCGTCCTCCATTGACGGAAACACGGTCAGCCGCGTTTCCGGCCTGCTCGGACGGCTTCGACGAAGTCGATGGCGGCCCGGAATGCGGCGTCTATATCCAAATGCGTGGTGTCGAGCAAGTGCGCATCCGGCGCCGCTTTCAAGGGGGCCACCGCCCGCTGGCTGTCGCGCTCGTCCCGGCCTCGGATGTCGGCCAAGACCTCGGCCTCGTTGACGCGATCTCCCGCCTCCTCCAACTCGCGAGCGCGCCGGCGCGCGCGCACTTCAGCCGTTGCGGTGACGAAGATTTTCACGTCCGCGTCGGGAAAGATGACGGTTCCGATGTCGCGGCCGTCGAGCACGGCGCCGGGCGGCGTGCGTCCGAAACTGCGTTGAAACGCCAGCACCGCCTTGCGCACCTCCTCGGGCGAATGGCCGGCATCGAGCAAGGTTTTCGCCACCGCTCGGTAGATCAGCCCGGTGTCGAGGTGGCGCAAGCCATAGTGGGCGGCGAGCTGCTTGCCGAGCGTCCCCTTGCCCGAGGCCGCCGGCCCGTCGATCGCGATGATCATGAAAGGTCGACCCCGAGGGCGCGCATCAATGCGGAGAAGCCGGGAAAGCTCGTGGCAATGATGGCGGCGTCGTCGACCCGCACCGGCTTTTCGCTGGCCAAGCCCATGACCAGAAACGCCATGGCGATGCGGTGATCCATGTGGGTAGCGACCGTGCCGCCGCCCGGTACCCGCCCTTTGCCGTGCACGATCAGATCGTCGCCCTCGATCTCGACCTCGACGCCGTTCGCCGCAAGGCCGGCGGCGACGGCGGCGAGCCGATCGGACTCCTTCACGCGCAATTCTTTGAGCCCACGCATGACCGTCGTGCCTTGGGCGAAGCTCGCCGCCACCGCCAAGACCGGGTATTCGTCGATCATGGAGGGCGCGCGCGCCGCCGGCACCTCGACGGCGCGCAGCGCCGACGCGCGCACGCGCAACTCCGCCATCTCCTCGCCGCCGTCGCTGCGCAGATCGAGCGCCTCGATGTCGGCGCCCATTTCGCGCAGTGTCACGATCAATCCGGTGCGCAGCGGATTGGTCATCACGTCGGTCAGGATCACTTCCGACCCCGGCGCGAGCAATGCCGCCACCATGGGAAAGGCGGCCGAGGACGGATCGGCCGGCACGACGACCGGCGCCGGCGCAAGCTCGGGTTCGCCCCGCAGGGTGATCTTGCGGCCCTGCGCGCCTTCCGCCTCGACCCTGACTTCGGCGCCGAAATGCTTGAGCAGGCGCTCGGTGTGATCGCGGCTCGCCTCGTTTTCGACGACGGTCGTTTCACCCGGCGCGGCAAGTCCGGCGAGCAGCACCGCCGACTTGATCTGCGCCGACGGCACCGGCGTGCGGTAGACGATGGGAATGGGATCGCGCGCGCCGGCGAGCGTCAGCGGGAGCCGGCCGCCGTCGGTGACGCTTAAGGCGTGCGCCCCGATCAGCTCGAGGGGATCGAGAATGCGCTTCATCGGCCGCGTGCGCAGGCTGGCGTCGCCGTCAAAGGTCGCGGTGACGGGACAACCGGCGACCGCCCCCATGACCAGCCGGCAGCCGGTGCCGGAATTGCCGAAGTCGAGCACGCCCTCAGGCGCGCGAAAGCCGCCGACGCCGACGCCGTGAACGCGCCACGCGCCTTGCGCCACGCGCTCGACCGTGGCGCCCAGCGCGCGCATCGCCTTGGCGGTGTTGAGCACGTCTTCGCCTTCGAGCAGCCCGGATATGCGGGTTTCCCCGACCGTGAGCGCGCCGAAGATCAGCGCCCGGTGCGAGATCGATTTGTCGCCGGGCACGCGCGCACGGCCCTTGAGGGCGCCCGCGCGGCGCGCGGTGAGTGGGGATTTGGCGGCGTGGTCCACGGACGGGCTCGGCTTGGCGCAGGCTAGCACGGGGCCGAAAGGGCGTCATCCCGGGCGCCATCATTCGGGCGCTGTGGGCCCGCGCGACGGATGGGGCGCAAGCCGTTTGGCCGCTATTGACACCGCCATTGCGACTCGCCAAGTGAAGCACCTCATTTTAGACCCGCTCAAGGAACCGGAACCGTGGCGAAACCCGAGCTCGGCACCAAGCGCCTCTGCGGCAATTGCGGCGCGAAATTCTACGATCTCAGCAAGAATCCGATCGTCTGCCCGAAATGCCACACCGTCGTGGAGGTCGCGACGGTGAACGCGCGGGCGCGACCGGAGCCCGTCGCCGCTGCCCGCGCTCCTGCGCCTGCGCCGGAAGAAGAGGTGGTGGCGCCGGAGACCGCGGAGGCCGAATTCGTCTCGCTCGAGGAAGCGGACGCGGAGTCCCAAGGCAAGAAGACGCCCGAGGGCGAGGCGGGCGAGGGCGCCGAGGAAGAGGTGGAGATCGAAGACGAGGGCATCGACGACGCCACCTTCATCGAGGAGCAGGAGGAGGGCGACGAGGACGTCACCGACATCATCGGGGACCGCGACGACGAGGAGGAAACGTGAGGTCGGCTCAAGCCGGCGGCTGCGGCAGGACTTCTCCTGGTCACGGCAAGGCCGGCTGATTACAATTCATTTTGAGGTTCGGACGCGATCGTCCCGACACCGCGTCCCGCGTGGGGCCATAGCTCAGTTGGGAGAGCGCTTGAATGGCATTCAAGAGGTCAGGGGTTCGACTCCCCTTGGCTCCACCAATTCTCTAATTGCTGAAATCACATGGATCGATCGGCTTGCCGTCAATGTAGTCGTAGGTTTGGTGCGTTAGCCCCGAACACGACTCGCCCTTGAGCAACAACGGTCGCCGTCCGGGTTATTTGGACGGCCCAAGGATGTTCTGTCCGACTTCAACCGAATTGGCACCGGATTCCTTGAAGTACGCTGCCCAGAACTCCGTCACCTTCTGCTGCTCAGCGACCCCCAGCGGACGGCGATCTTTGGTCCCCCCTCGACCGACGCCCGCAGCTTGTACGTTCGCGTTCTTCAGAGGTGCGATCAATTTGTCTTTTCGCAACTGACTGATAAGCCGATCGACAGGAGTCGAAAAAAATTTCCGACCAGGAAGGTAATCCGAATTCTCGATCAAGTCCGAGTAGATGTACAAAGACAGTGGGCGCCCTTCGACCGCATCTTCCTTGGCGGCCAAGACCACGGTCCGTACGATATCCGAGTGACGCGTTTCTTCAAACTTTGCGAGCCGCTGTCTCAGGGACTCAACGATGTCCGTGTAAACACCTTCACGATCCGTCCTAATCGCCCCGTCGTTGCATAAGAAGATTCTGCTGAACCCCTCGGCGGCGCAATATGGCATGCATCTCTCGATTAATTGTTCGCTGTGCGTACGCGAGTCCGTGATCGTGCGAATGATGATCTTCTCGCCGCCATTCAGCGACGCTAGAATTCTGTCGGTCGCTTTAACGATGATGTCTTTATCGGTTTGGTCGTATGGCGTTGTAATGTCGACCAAGAACAGCGCGATGCGTCCATCGCTTTTGCAATAACTTCTATTGTCGCTCGTCTGAGCAATTGCAGCGCTGGTCGCGAAAAGCTTCAGCAGCACAATGGATAGTAGGCAGGTTAGCCAAGAGGTCGATGCGCGCGCCCGGATCGGAAGCCGCGGCATTTAGGTTCTGCGCCCAGGGAATGGCGAAACGGTTTGCGTATCATCCTCCGGAGCAGGACTGCGCGACCCGCCATGCCGTGTTCTCTGTCCGATTTCATTTCGCGCTTCTACCAACATCCTGTCGAGCGTCGTCAAGTCAAGGTTATCGTCTTCCGACAAAGCGATATCCCTGTTCCGCTTCAGTTCCACGACTTTCGCATTGTGGGTTCCGTACGCCGCGGCAACGTTCCCGAGTCTCGGCCCGTATTTCCGCGCAATCCGAGCAACCATTCTTTCGTACCTTTTTCTGACGCGAGAGAGGGCGCTCTCCGTCGAGTCAACGGCGTCCAGGGCGGATTGATAGAGCTTATCGCTATCGTTGGTAATAAACGCGGCAAGAAATGCGGCCGTGATACCGGCCGTATTTAGACAAGCGAGAAAAAATGCAGACTTGTCATAAAGCGCGTTCACAAATGCAGTCCATGGACCGACCGTCGATACCTGCCTCCCGATATGGGAGAAGATGTCCTGGCCTGAAACTCCGGCTGGCGCGGTGGAATAGAAGGCTCGCCCTATGGTCAGAGCTCCGACGCACATCGCCAGTACGATCACGACAAGGCACGCGATGACGATATTGCTTACATAAATCGTCTCTTGATATTGGCCATGGATCTGGCGCGCCTGATGACCTGCAAAATGCGCAAGAACGAGCAGGATCAACGTCATGAACAATGAAAGGACGTAGGAATCGAAATTGCTCCCGCGCAGAATATTATCCAGCATGAACTTGTTTATTGGCGCCTCCAATGCGGCGAGGAGCAAGGCTCCGAAAACAAACCACCAAAACGATATCTGTCGACCGTCGGACGGTCTCTGCAGCCTTCCGAAGATGACGCGCTGATTTTTTTCGGCAGTTCTCAGTTTTTCTTCGGCCCGATTCCATCGGTCGCTGCCCGGACCATGGGTCGTGCGCGCAGTATTCAATTTTTCGTCGCGTTCACCCAACAGATTTTGATAGGTTGACCGCGCGTCTGCCCGGGCGCCCTCGAAATGAGCTAGCTCGTCGGTTGGGGTATACGCCATTGGCATCCCTCGTTAGCTCAGCTGGAACGGTGTTCGCGGCGATCGATGGTGGTGTCGCGCGCACTCTCCAGACGCTGAACCCAGCATCTGGAATAACATTTGTTTTCTTGATCTTTGTGGTATTTCGATAGTCATTTGTGGCTGAAAAATGACTGCCATCGGCCGCGTTCATGCGATGCGCGAACGTCACTCATCGCGGACACACAGCCGGGCATTCGAGCCGCGCGACGCGACGTCGATGATCGTTCAATGTTCGACCGAGGAAGCGATGCAGGGCGGCTCGAGCTACCACGCGACGGATGGCGCGGCCTACGAGCGTTTTCTCGGCCGATGGAGCCGTCGGTTGGCGGCGCCACTGCTCGAATTCGCCGAGTTCACAGGCGACGGCTGCCTTTTGGACGTTGGATGCGCCACCGGCAGCGTCGCCAATGCGATGACGGGGAAATGGCCGGCGCGCCGCATCGTCGGCGCTGACATCGCGTCACCCTACGTGGCTTTCGCGCGATCCCATGCCGCCTCCGACCAGGCCGTGTTCGAGGTTGCGGACGCGCTGAGGCTACCGCACGCCGATGCAGCATTCGATGGCGCGACAGCGCAGCTCGTTCTCAACTTCGTTTCCGATCCGGTCATGGCGCTGCGCGAACTGCAGCGCGTGACCGCGCCGGGCGGACGTGTGGTCGCCGCCGTCTGGGACTTTCGCGGTGGGTTGGTGTTCCAACGGATGTTTTGGGACACCGCGGCCGGCATCGATGCCGCGGCCGTGGCAGCTCGGGACAGATTGTTTTCGAGCCCGCTGGCGCTGCCGGACGGGCTACCTCGGCTGTTCGAAGCCGTCGGTCTTGATCGCATCGAGCGAACGTCGATCACGATCCGCATGGATTACGCGAATTTCGAAGACTATTGGCAGCCCCTGTGCGGCGGCCAGGGACCGGTGGGCGCGTATCTCGCACAGCTCGGCTGCGATCTTCGGGCCCGCATCGCACAAGCGGTCGCAAGCGCATACCGATCAGGCTCGCCCGATGGCCCGCGCTCGTTGACCGCAACGGCATGGGTGGCCCGGGGGCGGGTAAAACACGTCAAATAAGAGGACGAAATTTGCGGGGAGTCGGCTGCCCACCCAGCGGCCACCGTTCGCTCTTCGACCCGTGTAGATCTTGGCATTGCCGGCCGCCTGCTTGGCGTGCAGCACGCAATAGGATTTGCCCGTCGGCATCGAGTGTCTAAACTGCCGCACGATGGGGTGCCGTCGGGCCGCCCCTATGCAGCGAGCGAACGCCATGACACTTGCGCGTCGTCGATTTCTGCAGCTCGCGGCCGGCGCTGCCGCGCTTCCCGTTCGGCTCGCCAAGGCGCAAAGCTACCCGACGCGGCCGGTGCGCATCATCATCGGCTTCGGTCCCGGCGCCTCGGGCGACATCTCCGCGCGCGTACTCGCGCAGGCGCTCACCCAGCGACTGGGCCAGCAATTCATCGTCGAGAACCGCAGCGGCGCCGGCAGCAACATCGCCACCAATTTCGTGGCGCACGCGCCCAACGACGGCTACACGCTGCTGCAAGGCACCGTCGCCAACACCATCAACCCCGTGATCACACCCAATCTCGGATTCGATTTCGTCAAGGACTTCGCACCGATCTCGCTGTTTTCGACGCTGCCGAACATCGTGGTCGTGCACCCCTCGCTCGGCGTGCGCACCGTGCAGGAGCTCATCAAGCTCGCGCGCGAGAAACCGGGCCAGTTGTCCTTCGGGTCGGCCGGCGTCGGCGGCACATCGCATTTCACCGGCGAACTGTTCAACGTGATGGCGGGCACCAACCTCGTGCACGTGCCCTATCCGGGAACCGCCCAAGCCGCCACCGACCTGTTGAGCGGCCGCGTGCAGGTGATGTTCTCGCCGGCATCGACGGTGTTGCAGTTCGTCGCCGAGGGCAAGCTGGTGGCGCTCGCCTCGAGCACCTTGCGCCGCGCGAGCGTGGCACCCGATCTGCCGACCATTTCAGAAGCGGGGCTCCCCGGCTTCGATACCGCGGGCTGGTTCGGGCTGCTGGCGCCGGCCGGCACGGCGCGCGAGATCATCGAGCACCTCGCGGCCGCCTCGAACGAGGCGGCGAAATCTCCCGACGTCGTCGCCACCCTGGCGCGACAGGGCTTCGACATGGCCGGCGGCAGCCCCGAGGACTTTGCCGCCTTCATCCGCGATGACTTGGCCAAGTGGGAGCGGGTCGCGAGCGCGGCCGGGCTGAAGCGATAACGGCACCGCCGACGCCGACCTTCGCCCAACGCCATCGCCGGCTGCAGCAGCACCGCGGCGCGACTGCGCAATCCGCATCGGCCGAATGCGGTATATTGGTGCGAAAGACCCATCGAACGGCCGAGACCCGCGGTGAACCCTGTCGGCGCCAAACCTCTGATCGCCCTTACCGGAGCGACCGGCTTCATCGGGCAATGCTTGTTGCGCGACTTGCCCAAGCGCGGCTACCGGCTGCGCGTGCTGCTGCGGCGCCCGAGCGTGGTGCCGATGGAGTGCGCGAGCGCCGTCGTCGGCGACCTCGCGCGGCCGCAAAACATGGCCGCGGCGCTTGCCGACGCCGACGCGGTCATTCATTCGGCCGGCGTCGCCCACGCCATGTCCGGATTGCCCGAGGACGATTATCGCGTGCTCAACACCGAGGCCACGATCGCGCTTGCGCGCGCGGCGCAGCGCGCGGGCGTCAAGCGTTTCATCTTTCTGTCCTCGATCCGCGCGCAGTCGGGGCCGACCGCCGAGCACGTCCTCACCGAGGATCTTGCGCCGCAACCGACCGAGGCCTACGGCCGTTCCAAGCTGGCGGCGGAGCAGGGGTTGGCCGAGCTCGACCTCGATTGGGTCGCGCTGCGGCTCGTGCTGGTCTACGGCGCCGGCGTGAAGGGCAACATGGCGGAGCTGCTGCGGTTTGCGCGCGCGCCCTATCCGCTGCCGTTGGGAGCGCTGCATGGGCGGCGGTCGCTGCTCGCGCTCGATAATCTGGTGGCCGCGATCGATACGGTGCTGGCCGCGCCGGGACGGCTGCGGCGGCCGTTCCTGGTGGCCGACCCCGCGGCGGTGACCATCCCGGAGATGATCACGGCCTTGCGCCGCGGTCTCAACCGCTCCCCCGGCCTGATCCCGGTGCCGCCGCCCTTGCTCGAAATGGCGTTGCGCGCGGCAGGCCGCACCGAGATCTACCAACGCCTCGCCGGCTCGCTGGTGGCGGACCCCGCCGCGCTGTTGCGGCTCGGCTGGACGCCGCCGGTCACCACGGCGGATGCGCTGGCAGCGCTCGCGCGCAGCTAACGCGTGTTCCGGTCAGTTTGATTCAACATCCCGCACCCACATGCGTCACCCGCGGGCTTGACCCGCGGGTCCATCATTCTTCGCAAGAACTCTTGCGAAGAGGATGGATTGCCGGGTCAAGCCCGGCAATGACGAAATGGGCGAAGACCGGAACATGGTCTAGTTCCGTTCGACTGCGAAGTTCACAACAAAGGATGCCGCAATGGTTTGCGAGCTTTGCCATCGGGACACTCGGCCTTGAAACGCACATGCCCGGCACAAGCCGGGCATGTGACGAGACGTCTGCGTTGAAGGTCAGCGCGTGAGCACGATGAAGTCCGTGCCTTTGCCGGTCTCCCCGCCAAGTCCCTTGTCCGAGATGATGAGCGACGCGCCGGGCGACATCAGCTCGGAAATCCGCTCGAGCGCATCGGGCGGGATGGTGACGCGGTCGAGCGCATCGGTCGCGTTCGATGCCGGCCCAACCACTGGCGCTGCCGGCGTCTCGACCCGCTTGCCTTTCGCCGATTTCTTGACCGGCGGCGATCCCGCGCCCGGCATCGACACCACGTTCCAGCGCAGCGTCGTATTGTCGCCATTGACCGCCAAGGCGGTGAAGACGTGGGTGCCGAGCGGCCGATTTGGCTCTTCGAACGTGACCGGCGCATCGAACACCGGCTCGAAGCCCTTGCGCACGTAGATTTTGCCTTCCTTGCGGCTGATGAAGACCGCGATCGGACCGGGCTTGAGCGGCTTCGGCTCCACCGGCTTGAACTCCGGCCCCGTGGTTTCGCGCGGCGTCCCGAGCGCGTAGGCCATGGCGTCGAGCGCAGGGGCGAGAGGTTTGGACACGTCCAACACCGTGGCGTTGGATGCTTGCCCGTCGCGCCTGGCCGCGCTGAGCTGCGCCAACTCGAAGGCATTGGAAGTGCCGCCCGTCGTCTCCGGCAACTTGGCTTGCGCCTCGCCCTTCGGTTCGGCCGGCTCACGCTTGAGCGTGAACAAGCGCTCGTTGGAAATCGCAACCGGAGTGACGTCGCCGTGCGTGATGATGACGCGCACGCCGAGCTTGGTGATGCCCCACATCTGCCGGGCGAACGCGCCAGGGAGGCGGATGCAGCCGTGCGAGGCCGGGTGGTTGGGGACCACGCCTTCGTGCATGGCGACGCCCGACCAGGTGATGCGCTGCATGAAGTACATGGGCGCGTTGCTGTAGATGTTGGAGTGGTGCCAGCGATCCTTCTGGATGACGCTGAACACGCCGGTCGGCGTCGGATGGCCCGGCACCCCGGTCGAGACGCGCGAATACGCGATGGGCTGACCATCGGAATAGAGAGTGAGCCGCTGCTTGTCGATCGAGATGATGACGCTGAGCAGCCCCTTCGCCTTGGCGGCCACGTCGTCGGTGTTCGCCTTTGCCTTGGTCGGCGACTTCTCGCGTGACGCCACGGTCAGCCGGTTCGGCTTTACCACCGGCCGTCCCGCCTCGGCCTGCGGCGCCGCCGGCACTGCGTTGAGTGGAAGGGCGCTGGCGGAACTTAGACCGGCGAGCAAGGCGGCGCTCGCGGTCATGGCCAAGAGGCTCTCCCGATTACGGAAATAGGCGCTTCGGCCCGCATTGGGCCGCCGAGATTTGTCCACGAAATCCCCCCCTTGAGGTGCGCGGAGGCGCAGAACTCCTATGAAGCCGTTGGGCTCACAGGATTAGTCGCGTGGGGCGGCAAAAGGTTCGAGGGCCGCAGCGCCCAATTCTCGACAATGACGGTGACGTTCGGGACGACGCCTCAGGAGGTTAACGAGCACGCGGGCTTTAGATGGTAACGCCTTCTTCCCGAGCCCCGACAGGCGGCCCCCTTCTCCTTCGCGATGGGCGCAGCGCATCGAGCGCCCATGCGCCGCCGCCGTGCGCGAACAGCACGAGAAGCCCGCCGGCGATCGCCAGATCCTTCTCGAAATGCAGGAGCTGATTGCGATCGCCGAACTTGGTGTGAAAGAGCACGGCGGTGACGAGGCAAAACCCGGCAAGCAGCAGCGCGGCCGCACGGGTGTGATAGCCGCAGAGGATCAGAACGCCGCACCCCAATTCGACCGCGATGGCGAGCGGCAACAGCTGCCCGGGCACGCCGAACGCCTGCATGTAGGCGAGCGCCGCCGAATAGCCCGTGAGCTTGCTCCAGGCCTCGTGCAGGAATATCGCCGCCAGCAGGAGGCGGCCGGCAAGCGCGGCCGCCGCCATCACGGGTAACGCCATCGGCGAGCCTCAGTTGACCTTGGCCGAGGCTCCGGCGATCGCGTGCTCGAGGTCGGCCAGCTCCTCGCAGCCGCCGGGACACAGCTTTTTCAGGAGCACGACGTTCTCGCGCGCCTTATCGACCTGCCCGGTTTCGACGTAGAGTTCGCCCAGATATTCGAGCGCGCCCTTGTGCTCGGGATCGAAGTCGAGGGCCTTGCGGTAGAAGGTATAGGCCTGCTTGTAGTCGCCGGTCTTGCGCAGGCTGAAACCCATCAAGTTGTAGACGTCGGCGTGCTGATAGGTCGCGAGCATCGGCGTGAGCTCCGCGATCGCGGCCTTGTAATCCTTGGCCTTGATCTTGGCGCGCACGGAGCTGAGGTCCGGCGCGTCGCGGGAGCTGACGTTATCCACGGCGAGCGCGCCGGTCGCGGCAACAGAGGCACCGACGAGCAACACCGAAAGCCAAAGCGCAGGCGTTTTCATGATGATCTCCTTTTCGATGGCGGCGTGAGCCAAGTGGCGATGGCCGCCGCTCAGGTTTTCATGACGGTCAGCGCATAGCCGGCACCGTCCTTGCTGACGGTGCCCGCGCCCGGGAACGGGAAGTGATAGCCGCAGATCATGATCTTGTCGGCGATCACGCGGTCGAGCAGCTTGCGGCGGGACTCCTCCGCCATCGTCGCGTTTTGGTCGTACTGGCCGTGCCAGCCCGGATTGGCCACCACCAGCGCCGGCACGTAGGCCGTGTCGTTGGAGATCATGAGCTGGCTCGAGCCGGACGACAGATGGAAGGCGCGATGGCCGGGGGTGTGACCGGGCGAGCTGACCAAACGGATGCCGGGAGCCACCTCGGGTTCGCCTTCCACCTGGCGAATGTTCTTCCAGGTCGGGAATACGGCCTGGATGCGACGCGCCAGTCCTTTGCGCGCCTCGGGCAGGCGGTCGATCACCGCGGGGTCGGTCCAGAACTTGTATTCGACATCCGACATGATGAGCTCGGCGTTGGGGTACACCGGCTTGTTGGTGTCTTTTTCCATCAGCCCGAAGATGTGATCGGGATGACAATGGGAAATGAGAATGGTCTCGATCTTGGCGGGGTCGATGCCGGCCTCCTTCATGTTGGCCGTGAGCTTGCCGGCGGTGGGCTGCACCTGTCCGCCCGTGCCGCTGTCGCACATGATGGTCTTGCCGCCGGTCTTGATCACCAACACGGTGAACGGGATCGAGACGAAGTCGGCCGGCAATCCCGCCTTCACCATCGCCGCCTTGACGTCTTCAACCGAGGCATTGGCGATGAATGCCGGATCGTGCGGCTTTTCCCAGATGCCGTCGTAGAGCGCGGTGACCTCGGCCGCGCCCACCTTGTAAGTCACGAATCCCTTGGCCGGGTCCGGGGTCTTCTGCGCGAAGGCCGGCGAGACTGCGAGCCGGGCATTGAGGCCGAGCGCGGCCGCCATGGCGGTGGAAACCACGAAGTCGCGACGCGACAGGTTGAGCATGGGCCATCTCCTCGAGAAAAAATACGCCGCCGGCGCCGGTTGCGCCGACGGAGCCAAGACTCGGGGTCCGGGAGCTTTATTCCCGCCCAAAACTGAGGGCCGGGGCGCTGTCACATCGGCTTGAACGCCCGGTCGACCTCCACCTCGATGAGGGCGGGGCCGCCATTCTTGAGGGCATGGGCGATGAGATCGGTGGTCTCGTGCACGGTCTTGGCGCGCTCCGCGGCAACGCCGAGCGAGCGCGCCAGCGCCACGAAATCGATCTTGGGATCGACAAGCTCCATGCCGACGTAGCTGTCGGCCTGCTCGGCGAGCCCGCGCATGGCGTGCAGGCGCTGCTTGAGAATGCGATAGGAGGTGTTGTTGAGGATCACGAAGACCGCGTCGATGCGATAGTGCGCGGCCGTCCACAGCCCCTGGCAGGTATACATCGCGCTGCCGTCGCCGATGAGCCCGACCACCGGCCGCTCGGGGAGCGCGAGCTTGACGCCAATGGTGGCAGGGAGCCCCCAGCCGATGCCGCCGCCGCGCAAGCCGAAATAGCTCTGCGGGTCGTCGCTGCGGATGAGCTGGCGGATGCCGGGGGCGGACGAGAGCGCCTCTTCGATGACGACCGCGTCCTTCGGCAACGTCTCTCCGATGGCATGGAGCAGCGCGAGCGGCTGCACCGGCGTCGCGCTCGCGAGCGCGCGGGCTTTGGCGGTGAGGGCGTCGCGTTCGGCGGCGATCGCCTTCGTCGCAGCCGCGAACCGCTCGCGCGCCGCGCCGCGTGCGCCGCTGGTCAAGCGTTCGCGCACGGCGGCCGTGATGTCCGGCAGCGTGGCCTTCGGATCGCCGAGGATGGCGACCGCCGGCGGATAGTTCTTGCCGAGCTCCCAGGGATCGACGTCGAGATGGATCAGCTTGATCGCGGGCGGCATCGGATCGACGTCGGAGGGCAGCGACAGGGTGAAAAGATCGCCGCCGACCGAGAACAGCACGTCGTACTGCTCGAGCACCTTGCGCACGTCGGGCGCCAGCCGGATCATGGAGCCGCGGAACAGCGGATGCGAGGCGGGAAACGACGCCGTGCTCGGCACGAATTCGGTATAGACCGGCGCGCCGAGGAGTTCCGCGAGCTCGATCAGTTCGGCGTGCGCGCGGCTTTGCGCCACGGCGTCGCCGGCCATGATCAGCGGGCGCTTGGCATCGGCGAGCAAGGCGGCGGCCGCTTCGATCGCGGCGCGATCCCCGCGCAGGCGCGGCGCGACGCGGGTGGGAGCGGAGAGGTCGATGTCAGCGTCGGCGCGCAGGATATCGCCGGGCAGCGAGAGAAACACCGGCCCGGTGGGCGGCGCCAGCGCGGTCTTGGCGGCGCGATGGATGAGCCGCGGCAGATCGGCCAGGCGGTGCACCTCGGACGACCATTTGACCAGCGGACGGGCGATGGTGGGAAGGTCCGCCCATAGAATCGGTTCGGTGGCGGTGAAGCTCTGCTCGTGCTGGCCGGCGGTCACGAGAATGGGCGAGCCCGCTTTCTGCGCGTCGTAGAGCATGCCCATGGCGTTGCCGAGGCCGGGCGCGACATGGAGGTTGACCACCGCGAGCTTGCCCGACGCCTGCGCATAGCCGTCTGCCATCGCCATGACGGCCGCCTCCTGCAAGCCGAGCAGGTAACGCAGCTCGTTCTCGGTCGCGAACGCATCCATCAGCGGCAGCTCAGTGGTGCCGGGATTTCCGAACATGATCTCGACGCCTTCCTGCTTGAGCAGATCGAGGAAGGCGCGTTTTCCGGACATGACGGGCAAGACGTTCTCCCAGGGTTGGGGGGTCAGCGGTGGTGCAGAACTCGAAACTCAAGCCAGACGATGGGGAGTATATCGCAGCGTTTGACCATGAAAATCTACGCGACGCCCAAGCCGATCGTGGCTAAAATCAGCAGCCTGATCAAATAGGGCGCTGGCCGATGAATTACCGCCGACGCGATGCCAAGGATTACGCCCGCGAGCATTTCAAGGGCATTTGGGCGGCCGCATTGACGCCGTTTGCTCCCGACCTGGCGGTCGACGAGGCGGGCTTGCGCAAGAACCTGCGCCACTGGATCGACGATCTCGGCATCGACGGCGTTTTCGTCTGCGGCAAGCAAGGCGAGTTCTTCTCCATGTCGGTCGCCGAGCGCAAGCGCAGCTTCGACATAGCGGTCGAGGAGCTGGGCGGCCATCGCACGATCCTGTCGTGCTCGGATCAAAATCTCGACACCGTCATCGATCTCGCCAAGCACGCGCAGGCGATCGGCGCCGACTACATCGTGGTGCACGCGCCCGTGCTGCACTTCTCGCACGAGCAGGACGATACGCTCTACCAGTATTACCAAAGCATCAGCGAGCAGGTAGAGATCGGCATCGCGCTGTGGAGCCATCCCGACAGCGGCTATCTGATGAGCCCGGAATTGTGCGCCCGCGTCGCCGACATCCCGAACGTGGTGGCCATCAAATACAGCGTGCCGCGGGACATGTACGTGCGGCTGACGCGGCTTGCCGCCGACAAGATCTTGGTCAGCACCGCCTCCGAAGAGGAATGGTTCGACAACATCGTCGAACTCGGATGGCGGCTCTATCTCTGCTCTTCTCCGCCCTACCTGCTGCAGACCAAGGCGGATCGCCGCATGCGCGAATACACTGACCTTGCGTTCCGCGGCGAAATCGCGCGCGCGAAAGCCGTGCGCGACAGTCTCGATCCGGTGCGCGCGGCGCTTCGGCGCACGCGGCCGGCGGAAAAATTCCACGCCCATTCGAAATGCTGGCAGGAGCTGCTGGGCCAGACCGGCGGCGCGGTGCGCCCGCCGTTGCTCGAACTCACGCAGGCGGAGAGGGACGCCACGCACCGGGCCTTCGAGAGCTGCGGCCTGAGACTCGGCGCGCCCAGCGAACGCTCGTCGGCGGCTTGATCGAAGGAGGAGACATGCGACGACTCCATGCCTTCAATTTTCAGAACTGGATCAACGAAAACCAGCATCTGCTCAAGCCGCCGGTCGGCAACAAGAAAGTATTCGAGGACGGCGAGATGACCGTGCAGGTCGTCGGCGGGCCGAACGAGCGTACGGACTATCATGACGATCCGGTGGAGGAGTTCTTCTATCAGCTCAAGGGCGACATGCTGCTCAAGGTCGTCGACAACGGCAATTTCTACGACGTCCCCATGCGCGAAGGGGAGGTTTTCCTGCTGCCGGCGCATGTCCGCCACTCGCCGCAGCGACCGCAGGAAGGCTCGGTCGGCCTCGTGGTCGAGGCGGCGCGGCCCGACGAGCTCGATGCCTTCGAATGGTATTGCTTCGACTGCCGAGCGTTGGTCCACCGCATCGAGGTGAAAGTGGCGCACCTGGTGAAGGACCTGCCGCCGCTCTACGAGGCATTTTACGCCGACGAAAAGGCGCGCAAATGCAAGAACTGCGGCGCCATTCACCCGGGCAAGCGGCCGCCGCCAGGGTGGGTGAAGATTTGACGGCGTCGGCCTTACCCGATCCGATATTTCTCCACCGCCTTCGCATCCCACGTGAGCCCATTGCCCGGCCGCTGCGGCACGATCGCGAAGCCGTCCACGATCTCGAGCGGTTGCGCCAGGATCCTGTCGGCCCAATCCATATATTCGAGGAAGTGGGCGGTGGGGGTGGCCGCGAGCAGATGCGCGCTCACCTCGGGAAAGAGGTGCGAGGACATCTCGATGCGGTGGGTGGCGGCGAGCGCCGCCGCGCGCAGCCAGCCGGTGACGCCGCCGATGCGTTCGAGGTCGGGCATGACGTAATCGGCGGCGCCGGCCGCGAGCGCCACGGCCATGGCCGAGCTTTCGGAAAAATTCTCTCCGATCTGGATCGGCGTCTCGAGCTCGCGCACGAGCGTTGCGTTGCCGGCATAGTCGTCGTGGCGGATCGGCTCCTCCAGCCAATAGATGCCTTCTTGATCGAGCGCGCGACCGCGTTCGAGCGCCTGCGCGAGGCTGAGCGCTTGATTGTAGTCGACCATCACGGCGATCTCGCTGCCGACGCGCTTCTTCACCGCGTGCAGCGCGGCGAGATCCTCCGCGAGCGTCGGATAACCGAGCCTGAGCTTGACCGCGCGGAAGCTGCGGGCGAGGAGTTTTTCCGCCTCGTCCGCCACCTCTCGCGGCGCCATCAGACCGAGACCGCAGGAGTTGTAGGCGGGAATGCGTTTGGGACTGCTGCCGATGAGCGTCGCGAGCGGCCAACCGGCGGCGATCGCCAGCGCATCCCAGGCGGCCACGTCAAATCCCGCCATCGCCATGCGCACGATGCCCTGCACCCCGATGAGCGCGAACCGCTCGGCGAGCTTGCTCCAGAGGTCGGCGGGTGCCAAGCGCTCGCCCTCGACCACGCGCGCCACCTCTTCGAGGATCTTGGCGATCGCCGGCATCGCGGCCGGGAAATAACACCAGAGGTACGAGCGGCCTGTGACGCCTTCCTCGGTCTCGAGGTCGATGAGGAGTAGCGGCGCCTTGGTGATCACGCCGCGGCTCGTGCCCAGCGCGTAGGTCATCGGGACCTCGACCCCGATCGAGCGAATCGCGCGAATGGTCAGAAGCGGCGCCTGCATGGGCGAAAGCTTAAGTCGCCGCGGCCGCGACCGCAAAGCCCGGCAAACGTGATGGATACTGGCCAGCGCTCCCAAGTCCGCGCATAGTCCAATGCGCACGGCCCAGTCCGCGTCTCGTCCAGCGCATCATTGTTGTTTCAGGAGAGCACATGCAGGGAAAGGTCACGCTCGAGGATCATTTCGCGATCGAAGCCACGCTCGGCGATTCGCAACCGTTCGGTCCCCATGTGTGGCCGGAACTGCGGCACCGGCTTCTGGACTTTCAGGATCAGCGTCTGCGCCTGATGGACGCAACCGGCGTCGAGATCATGATTGCGTCGCTCAATGCGCCGGCGATTCAGGGCATCGCCGACGCCAAACAGGCCGCGGAGGTCGCCCGCCGGGCCAACGACGTCCTTGCGGCGGAGATCGCCAAGCGTCCCGACCGGTTCGTCGGCGTGGCCGCCTTGCCGATGCAGGAGCCGGAGAGCGCGACGCAAGAACTTGAGCGCTGCATCAACGATCTCGGATTCAAAGGCGCGCTCGTCAACGACTATTCGCAGACGAACGACCCGAACCGGATGGTGCATTACGACATGCCGCAATATCGGCCGTTCTGGGGAACGGTCGAGAGCCTCGACGTTCCCTTCTATCTGCATCCGCGGCCGCCCTCGGTCCGCTCGCCGCTCTACCAAGGCCACTCCTGGCTGATCGGACCGACCTGGAGCTTTGCGGCCGACACCTCGGTGCATGCGTTGCGGCTGATCGGCAGCGGCCTGTTCGACGACCATCCGCGGCTGCAAATCATTCTCGGCCATCTCGGCGAAGGTCTGCCCTTCTATCTCTGGCGCATCGACAACCGAAACAATTGGATGAAGGCCGCGCACAAATACGCGGCGCGCAAACCGGTGGCGGACTATTTCCTTGCCAACTTCCATCTCACCACGTCGGGCCATTTCAGCACGCCCGCGCTGATCGACGCCGTGGCCGAGGTCGGGGCGGACCGGGTCATGTTCTCCGTCGACTACCCGTTCGAGGATTTCAGCGACGCCGCCGACTGGTTCGATCATGCCGAGATCAGCGAAGCCGATCGCCGCAAGATCGGGCGCACGAATGCGATGAAGCTGTTCAAGCTACCGGGGGCGTGAGCGCAAAGCTCGCGTCCGGAATGACGGACGCCTGCCTTGGCTTTCGTCCCGATCGGTCACTCTTGGCGGTCGGCCGGTGCGGGCTCGAGCCCCGCGCTGCCCTGCGCATGAAGGGCGAGCACGTCGCGCACGGCGCGGTTCATCGGCGTCGGCACGCCGACCTCGGCGCCGAGGTCGACCACGCCGCCGGAGAGCCACTGCAACTCGAGTCGCTTGCCCTGCTGCAGGTCGTGGTGCATCGACGTCGTCATTTCGGGAGGCCAGCCGTCGAAGAACGCCATGCGCTGTTCGGCGTAATCCGCGGGCAGCGCGACCCCATGCGCGCGGCCGACGGCGACCACCTCGCGCGCGAGGTCGAGCAGGAATTCTCGCGTCAGCGGGTTCGCGCGGATCGGCCCGATCGTCTGGCGCATGGCGGTGGTTGCGCCGGACATGGCGACCAGCGCCACGTATTTCTCCCAGATCGAGCGGCGGACATCGTCGCTGATCTCGGCGTTGATGCCGCCGCGCTTGCAGGCCTCGTAGAATGTCTCGAGGCGCGCGGAACGGCGCCCGTGGTATTCTCCAAACACCAGCCGTTGCAGCGAACCCGTCTGCGCGATCACGCCGGGCCGGCCGATATGGGTCCCGACATAGGCGACGCCGCCCATGAGCGCTTTGTCGCCGAGGATCGGCCGCAGCATGTCGTCCTTCTGCACGCCGTTTTGAAACGAGACGACGCCGGTGCCGGACTTCACGATCGGCAGCAGTTGGCGCACGGCGTTCTCGGTGTCCCAGAGCTTGACGCAGAACATCACGATATCGACGGGGCCGATGGTGCGGGGATCGTCGGTCACGTTGACTTTGGGCAGGTGGAGCGGCTCCGGCCCGCCTTCGACCGCGAGACCGTGCTCGCGCATGGCGGCAAGATGCGCGCCGCGCGCGACGAAATGCACATCGGCGCCGCCCTTGACGAGCCGGGCGCCGAAATAGCCGCCCACGCCCCCCGAGCCCATGATCGCAATTCGCAACGTGCTCTCCAACCGCAAGCCGACGCAGCAATACTGTGCCCGCGCTCGCACCTCAATCGGTTGGGGGCGGAGCCGCTTTGCGGACGGATGCGATCGAGGGCCCTTGTCGGGTTCGCCAGCGTTCTTGCGGGCTTAAGGGGAAGTCCCCATATTGGGCTCGATCGGCCCGGCGGGCGCAATTCATCCGTCGGACGGTCAGGGGGCGCCGCAAGGGCCCCTCAAAGTCGCTTACGAGGGCTTTGAGACCATGTCCCGAGTTCCGTCTCTATCCAGCCCGTTCCTGCTCGGATTCGACGAGATCGAGCGTGCGCTCGACCGCGTCGCCAAGGCCGCCGACGGCTACCCGCCCTACAACATCGAGCGGATCGCCCGTCAGAACAGCCAACCCGAGCGTCTGCGGATCACACTCGCGGTCGCGGGCTTCACCCGCGATCAACTCGACGTGACGGTCGAGGAGAGCCAGCTCGTCATCCGCGGGCGGCAGCAGGACGACAAGGAGCACCACTATCTCCATCGCGGCATCGCCGCACGCCAATTCCAGCGCACCTTCGTGCTGGCCGACGGCATGGAAGTATTGGGCGCGGACTTGAAGAACGGGTTGCTGTCGATCGATCTCGCCCGGCCGGAACCGGAACGGATCGTGAAGACGATCAGCATCACGGATTGTGATTGAACCGGAGCAGGGCTCGACGCGTTAAATAGATAAGGAGTCGAGTGCCATGACCAACAACAGTATCACCTCCAGAGAACCCAAGATCTCCCCCGAAGCGCTTGCGCTTCTCGGCGGCGGCAAGATCGCCTACGTGAAAATGGTCCGCTCCGAGGACGTGCGGAAGCAATTTCCGCAGGCCCCGCAGCTTGCGCCGGGCACCTTGCTCTACGCGCTGCACGCGGCCGACGGCACGCCGATCCTGCTGACCGACAGCCGCGAGGCGGCCATCGCCAACGCCTGGAGCCAGGAGCTCGAGACCGTCAGCGTGCACTGAGGTTTCCCGCCCCAAACAATTTGCGGCCGACTGTGTGATCTAGGACACAGTAGAAACGGCCGCGTTAGCGCCTCAACCTCGCCAAGCGCAACATTTGGCCCCACTGTGTGATCCCGGGCACAGTCAGCGCGGCCGAATTGAAGGATAGTGCACCTACGCGCGATCCCAGCGCGAGGAGCACGTGTCATGTTCGATCCGTCCGCAATGCCCCGCCCGGCGATGTCGACCGAAACATTCGCGGCCTTGGGTGAGAATCGCGTTGCCTATATCCGGGCGATCCGCTCTGAGGAGGTTGCATTCCTGTGCGCGGAAGCGCCGCTGCTCCCAGCCGGTCACCGCGTGTTCGTGCTGCATGCGGCCGACGGCACGCCCATCATGCTCGCTCACAGCCGCGAAGCGGTCATGGCGGATGCGGCGGAACGCGAGATCGAAACCGTCAGCCTGCATTGAGCTGCGTTGGCAGCGGCGCGGAAGAAGGCGGCCAGGTTTGGCAACGCCGTCTTGCCTCTCTGCGAAAGATATCCCGCCCCTCTCTGCGAAAGATATCCCGCCGCGAAAAGCGAGCTACACCTTCATCGCCGATGCGCCGTCAAGCCGCCGAGGCCGACGGCATCGCGAGCACGGCATAGAGCGCGTCGGCGTCGCGTGAATCGCGCAACTTGCGGGCGACATCGGCATCGCGCAGGAGGCGCGCGACGCGCGCCAGCGCCTTGAGATGGTCGGCGCCGGCGGCTTCCGGCGCCAGCAGCAAAAACACGAGATCGACCGGTTGACCGTCGAGCGCCTCGAACTCCACGGGTCTCTCGAGTCGCGCAAACAGTCCGAACAGCTTACTGAGCTTCGGCAGCTTGCCGTGTGGAATGGCGATGCCGTTACCGACGCCGGTCGAACCGAGCTTCTCGCGCTGCTGCAGAATCTCCAGGATCGTTCGCTCGCTTTGACCGCAGAGCTCGGCGGCCTTGGCGGCCAACTCCTGCAGGACTTGCTTCTTGCTGTTGACCTTGAGCGCCGGAATGATGGCGTTAGGCGCGACGAGATCGGTGAGAAGCATGGACCTTTTCCGAAGGGTCTGGAGGCTCAGCAGGGCCGGCATCGCAAAGGCGGCGGACCATAAGTAGCCGCCAGGAGGCCGTCAATGGGCGTCCGCGCGGCGATAAACCAGATTGACGCGGCCATGTCCAGCGTGACGCAACACGAGCGCCGGAGCGCGCCGTCGCGTCGAGTTCCTTCAAGGCTTCGCTGACCGAAAGGCATTTCAAGGCCGTCATCGACTCGGCAATCGTGAGCGGGTTCCACGCCGTTGCCTCCCGCTCGTCGCGCGCGGGCCGATAACCACGGGACTCGGCGCGTCGATTGCGGCGCGCTCGCGCGCATCACGCCCGCGTGCTTGCCCATCGACGCTGACGATCCTTGCGCCAACGCTTGTAACGCCGCAGCCGCGTTTCGATGCGCACGGCTGCTTGATCGGCGCTTGCATAAGCGTCTGCCGCGAGCGCTTCCGCTTCGAGCACAATGCCCGAGTCGAGATGCACCACGCATTCGGTGCGGAAACCGAATCCCTCCTTACCGATGGTGACGTGCCCGGAAAACCCGCCGTCGAAATATTTCGCCAGCGCCTCGGCGACGCGCGCATTGACGCGCTCGCGCAATGCTTCGCCAACGTCGAGGTTCTTGCCCGAGACGCGAAATGGCATGATCGCCCTCCGATGACCGTTGCCCGAACGATCCCGGCCGCGCACACGAACCGGCTTGCGCCGCACCTACGCGTTTTGCGCTTTCCGGCCGACTGCGGTTCGGCGCAGAAAACGCCTCAGCACAATATCAACGCCCTCAGCACAATATCATAGAGGGGCGCGTCAGGGGGCCGCGCCCAGGGACGTCTGTTTCTCCCTCCGCCGCTGCACCGACGAGGCAATCCGCATCGCCTCGCGATATTTTGCGACCGTTCGCCGGGCGATGTCGATGCCCGCCTCGCCCAGCTTTTCCACGATGGTATCGTCGGACAGTACTCGCTCGGGGCTTTCGGCGTCGATCAACTGTCTGATCCGGTGGCGCACCGCTTCCGCCGAATGGGCTTCCCCTCCGTCCGCTGCCGCGATCGCCGAGGTGAAAAAATATTTCAGCTCGAAGATGCCGCGATTGGTCGCCATGTACTTGTTGGCAGTGACGCGCGAGACGGTCGATTCGTGCATGTCGATGGCGTCGGCGATGGTCTTGAGGTTGAGCGGCCGCAAATGCCGCACCCCGTGAACGAAAAAGGCGTCCTGCTGGCGCACGATCTCGGTGGATACTTTCAGGATGGTTTTGGCGCGCTGGTCGAGCGCGCGGATCAGCCACGTCGCGGTCTGCAGGCAATCGGCGAGATAGCCCTTGTCTTTCTCGTTCTTCGCGGTCTTGGCGATTTCGGCATGGTAGCTCTGGTTGACCAGAACCTTGGGCAGCGTGTCGGAATTGAGCTCGACGATGAAGCCGCCATCCGGCCCCAGGCGCACGAACACGTCCGGCACGATCGGTTGCACCAGAGTGGAGCCGAAGGCGAGGCCAGGCTTGGGGTTGAGTTTGCGAACTTCACCGATCATGTCGGCCAAGTCTTCCTCGCCCACGCCGCAGATGCGGCGCAAGGCCGCGAGATCGCGCTTGGCAAGCAGATCGAGATGAGCAACGAGCGCTTGCATCGCGGGATCGAAGCGATTGCGCTCCTTGAGTTGGATGGCGAGGCATTCCGTGAGATTTCGCGCACACACGCCGGGGGGATCGAAACCCTGCAGGATCGCCAGCACGGCGTCGATCTCGGCAGCCGGCGCGCCCAGCTTTTCGGCGACCAGCGCGAGATCGCCGTTGAGATAGCCGGCCTCGTCGACGAGATCGATGAGATATTGCCCGATCATGCGCCGCGCAGGATCGACCACCGCAAGCGCGAGCTGCTCGGCGAGATGATCGGCCAGCGTGGCCTCGACCGAGACGAAGGCCTCGAGATTGTAGTCGCTGTTGTCGCGCCCGCCCGCACCGGTGCTCGCCCATTCGGAATAGCCCGGCGGCGCCTCGCCGTTCGAGCGCGAGGTCGCGGCGTCGGCGTCGGCGGGGGGGACATCGTCAAGCTCCGCCCCCGACTGTTGCTGGGCTGCGCCGTCGCTTCGGTCATGCCCCTCGGCCGCCCAATCCGTCGCGGCGGCACCCGGTGAAGCTTCACGATCGGCCGCGCGCCGCTCTCCTTCCCCGTCGTTCTCTCCCGCCCGCTCGATCAGCGGATTGCGCTCGAGCTCCCCCTCCACGTAGGCGGCAAGGTCGAGATTGGAGAGCTGCAGCAGCTTGATGGCCTGCATCAGCTGCGGCGTCATCACCAGCGCATGGCTCTGGCGAATTTCGAGTCGTTGAGTGAGCGCCATCTCGTCCTTAAGGGGCGTCCCCCGGGGCCGGCCTCAACAGCATCAACTCAGCCCCGCAAGCGCGCAATAGCAATTGGTCCGATTTTTGCGTATCGGGTTCTTGGCCCGGTGTATACCAGGTCCACGGAGCTGTCGTTAAGAGGGGAGCAGAGGCGCTACAATAGCGGGGACAACCGCTAGTGTCCCGATTCCGAAGTTCGCATCATTGTGCCGCAGCCTCGTTTGCGAACTTCGGAATCGAAGGACACTAGCAACTTATTGATCTAGTGTGGCTTTGGTTCAGAAGCCCGCATTTCGGACTCGCTGCATGAATGATGCGGACTTCTGAACCGCCGCACTAGACGCGGAATTCTTCGCCGAGGTAGAGGCGGCGGACCTCGGGGTCGTTCACGATATCGTCCTTGCGGCCCTCCATGAGGACCTGGCCCGAATAGATGATGTAAGAGCGGTCGGTGAGGTCGAGGGTCTCGCGCACATTGTGGTCGGTGATGAGCACGCCAATGCCGCGGCTGGTCAAACGCCGCACCAGCCTCTGGATTTCGACCACGGCCTTGGGGTCGATGCCCGCGAACGGCTCGTCCAGCAGCATGTAATTCGGCCGACTCGCGAGCGCGCGGGCGATCTCGACGCGGCGGCGCTCTCCGCCCGAAAGCGCGATCGAGGGCGTCTTGCGACGGGGGGCGATCTCGAACTCGTCCAGCAGCGCATCGAGATCCGCCTCGCGGCGGCGGCGGTCCGGCTCCACCACTTCGAGGACCGCGCGGATATTGTCTTCCACGTTGAGGCCGCGAAAGATCGACGCTTCCTGCGGTAGATAGCCGATGCCGAGGCGTGCCCGCTGGTACATCGGAAGATGGGTGACGTCGTGGCCATCGAGCTCGATCTTGCCGCGCTCGGCCTTGATTAGACCGGTAATCATGTAGAACGCCGTGGTCTTGCCGGCGCCGTTCGGCCCCAGCAGACCGACCGCCTCGCCGCGCCGCACATAGAGGCTGACGCCGTTGACCACCCGCCGTCCGCCGTAGGTCTTTTCCAGGTTGTGCGCAGCCAAGTAGCTCCGCATGGCCTCTTGCCGCGCCGCCGGCGCTATGGCCTCTTGCCGCGCCACCGGCGCTTGCGGGCGCGGGCGCGGCCGGGTGGCGGCGGGAGCCACCTTCTTGCCGCGGGCGAGCGCCATCGGCCCACCCAAAGAGGTCAGGCCGATATCCTGCCAGCCGCCGTTGCCCACTCGTCGTCTGGGTTGAGGCGCGCGGCGATGTCGGAACAACGCGAGGATGTCGACCAAGCCTCTGCCCTCGAAACCGGGGTTCAACGCAATCCTTCGATGGCGAAGCCAAACATCGCCGACGGGAATGGGCCGCAGCGCTTTGTCAATTCCATGACACGATCCGAGCCTTGCCGATCAAGTGTGGAGCGCCCGATGTGATGTCCCAAAGTGCTTTCAACCGTTTTGCCGGCCACGACGGGGCGCGGCAGCGATCCGCGGTCGACGAGCGTCATCTTTTATCCGCGGTGTTGCTTTTCTCCGGGGGATTGCCTTTGTCCGCGGTGTTGCCTTTGTCCGCGGTGTTGCTTTTCTCCGCAGCGTTGCGCGGATCGGGAGGGCTTTGCGATCCCGATTTAAACAGGCCCTCGACCCGACCCTGATCCATCTTCGACACGCCGCTGGTGAGATCGACCACCAGCCGCTGCCCGCGCAGGACGTCCGCGCCTCGCGTCACGACGACGTTCCCGACGAGCGTCACCGTGTTCTCGCGCATGTTGAAGGTGGCGGCATCGCCGGTCGCATTTTGATCCTTTTGAACCACCACGACGTTGCCCTTCGCCTCGATCCGGCTGATCTGCCGGTCGCCTCCGGGCCCCGGATCGGCTGCCTTGACGGTGCGCGTGCCGGTTTCCTCCTCGTAGAACACGACGAGCTGCTTGCAGCGCATTTCGGTGTCGCCTTGCAGCACGTACACATCCCCGGTGAAGGTCGCCATCTTGTCCTTCTCGCGCAGCTCGAGCGCGGCCGCGCGGATCTTCACGGGTTCGTCGCGGTTCTGCGAAAAGCCCTGCAGCGCGTTCGGCGGACCTTGATTTTTCTGCGCCATTGCATCGGACCCGCAGACCGCGCAGGCGACGACGAGCCCCGTCACCGCGAGCAGCGCGAACCGATTTCGCGTTCGACGCCTGCTCATGGCTTGCGCCCTCCGCCCGCGGTGGAGGCCGTGTTGTCCATTATCAAGGTGACGAATACGCCGCGCTCGAAACGCATGAGATCGCCGGAGTCGCGGACCTCCATGCGGTTGGCGTTGATGGTCCATGTCGCCGTCTTCACCTCGACCGGCTTGTCCGAAACGATGTTGCTGCCGCGAACGTCCACGACCGCTTCGTTGAGGAACGCCTGATAGCCGCTCGAAGACGTCACCACGATGTCCTGGGTGAGCGTGAGCTGCTCGGTCTTGGTGTTATATAGCCCATCCTTCGCGGTCGTTTCGAAGGTGACGTTGTCTCTCATCTCCATTGTCGCGCGGATGCCGTGCAGTTCGAGCATGTCCGGCTTGGTGACGTCCTGAGCAGCGGCCTGGGCGATCATGTCGTAGCGGCGATTGTCGCGCGTGACGCCGGCGAGGCGGGGCTGATTCATCTTGATCTTGGTGCCGGAAACGACCAGCGAGCCGACGTTGACGGGCAGGCCCGAGAGTGCGCGCAACGGCTTCATCAGAACTGTAAAGGCCACTCCCGAGAGAAAGACCGCGGCCGTGGTCAGTGGGACCGCGACCCGCAAGATGCGCACATGCCGGCTGTGGCGCACGGCGGCCCGGAAGGCTCGAGCCGTATCGGTACGGCCAAAGCGCGCATCAACGCGCGGCCCTCCCGGGTTGACCTCGGATACAGCCGTGAAAGAGTTCATCCCCGAGCCCCCGTCCGCCCAAGAGAATCAGGCGGCCCCACTCGATATTAGCCTCTTTTGGCGCCCCATGGTCGCTCCCAAATATGGCCCGGGCGCGGCACGGCCGCGCAGGACCACGGCGGAGGACCCGGCCGGAAAATCGGGTCTATTGAAGGAGATAGCGCGGACAAGTTACCCAATTCATACGATTCCGAGGGCGGGGAATGCTAGGAATGGGCAAAGATGTCCTCGGCGGCCCAGCCGGCGAGGTCGAGCCGTACCCGGTCCGGCAGGAAGCGAAAACAGGCCGCCGCGAGTTCGGCGCGCCCCTCTCGGACGAGGATGGCGTCGAGCTTTTCCTTGAGCGCGTGCAGGTGCAGCACATCGGACGCCGCATAGGCGAGTTGCGCGTCGGTCAGCGCCTCGGCGCCCCAATCGGAAAGCTGTTGCTGCTTGGAGAGGTCGACGCCCAGCACTTCACGCACGAGGTCCTTGAGGCCGTGCTTGTCGGTGTAAGTGCGCGCGATCCGCGAGGCGATCTTGGTGCAGTAGACCGGAGAAGCCATGACGCCCAAACGCTGCTGCAACACACCGAGATCGAAGCGGGCGAAATGAAAGATCTTGAGGATCGTGCCGTCGGCGAGAAGTTTGGTCAGGTTCGGCGCTGCGCTGGCGCCCGCCGGGATCTGCACCACGTCGGCGGAGCCGTCGCCCGGCGACAGTTGCACCACGCACAGCCGATCGCGGATCGGATCGAGCCCCATGGTTTCGGTGTCGATCGCCACCGCGTCGCCGCGGTAGTGCGAGAGGTTGGGCAGATCCCCGCGATGCAAGCGGATAGTCATGACGGCTCACGGACGGGCGATGCTGCAAATCTGGTGCCCAGGAGAGGACTCGAACCTCCACGCCTCGCGGCGCTAGTACCTGAAACTAGTGCGTCTACCAGTTCCGCCACCTGGGCTTCATCGGGGATAGGTACGGAGCGCGCCTGTGGTTGTCAAATTAGGTGCACGCGTCCTGTACACTATCGAAGCGATCCTGTATTCCGCGATCGAGGAACGTGAGCGAGCATGACCGCCATTCCGCTCGAAACGCTCGTCACCGTCTTCGGCGGCTCGGGTTTCCTCGGCCGTCACGTCGTGCGCGCGTTGGCCAAACTCGGCTACCGCATTCGGGTGGCCGTCCGCCGGCCTGAGCTTGCCGGTTTCCTGCAGCCGCTGGGACAAGTCGGGCAGATCCATGCCGTGCAGGCCAATGTGCGCCATTCAGCCTCGGTGGAGGCAGCCGCGCGCGATGCCGATGTGGTGATCAACCTTGTTGGTATCCTGTTCGAGCGCGGGCGACAAAAATTCGATGCGGTGCAGGCCTTTGGAGCCGAAGCCGTGGCGCTCGCAGCGGCCGCCTTCGGCGCGCGCATGGTGCACGTCTCAGCGATCGGCGCCGACGAGCACGCCCCTTCGCATTATGCGCGCTCGAAGGCCGTCGGCGAGAGGCTGGTGCTCGCCGCCGTGCCGTCGGCCGTCATCCTGCGGCCCTCGGTTCTGTTCGGGCCCGAAGACGACTTCTTCAACAAGTTCGCAGCGATCGCCCGCTTTTCCCCCGCGCTGCCGCTGATCGGCGGCGGGCATACCCGGTTCCAACCGGTCTTCGCCGGCGATGTCGCGAGCGCGGTCGTTGCGGCGATTGAGGGCCGCGCCAAAGATGGTGAGATCTACGAGCTCGGCGGGCCGGAAGCGCGCAGCTTCAAGGAGCTGATGCAATTCATGCTCGCGACCATCGAGCGCCAGCGCCTGCTGGTGCCACTTCCGTTCGCGCTCGCGAAGTTTCAGGCCGGCATCCTCCAGCTGCTGCCCAAGCCGCTGTTGACGCCCGATCAGGTCGAGCTGCTGCGCCGCGACGTCACCGTCTCGGACCAGGCCAAGCGCGAAGGGCGAACGCTCGAAGCGCTCGGCATCGACCCCGTCGCCATGGCTGCGATCGTCCCCTCCTATCTGTGGCGATTCCGCAAGGCCGGCCAATTTAACTCGACGGCGGTCGGCAGTCAGTGATCAGCCCACCGCGCGGTCACCGCCGATAAGTCAATGCTGATCCCTGCCGCCAGGCATTCCCATCCTCGCCAACGTCGAGCTGCGTCACAGAGGATGGAAGAGGGTGCTTGCGCGTCCTCGCTCCTGCTTCCTCAGTATCCAGCCGCCAGTGCGATCAGCCCGAGCGCTCCCACGATGACGCGCCACCAGGCGAACAAGCCAAGACCGTGGCGCTGCACGTAGTCGAGAAACGTCTTCACCACGAACCAGGCGCACACGAACGATACCGCAAATCCGAAAGCCACGATGATGGTGTTGTCCATGCTCATCTGCCCGCGGCTCTTGTAGAGGTCGTAGGCGAACGCGCCGGCCATGGTGGGCATGGCGAGCCAGAACGAAAATTCCGCCGCCGAGCGCCGGTCGGCGCCCAGCAGCATGGCGGCCACGATGGTTGCGCCCGAGCGCGAGACGCCGGGAATCATGGATACGCACTGCGCCAAGCCGATGACGAAATACATCGGCAGCGAGAACTTCGTGGCGTCGTGGTAACGCGTCTCGAGATCCATGCGATCGACCCACTGCAGGATCGCGCCGCCGACGATCAGGCTGAAGCAGACGATCCAAACGTTGAACAACACGGACTTGATGACATCGTGGGCGAGCGCGCCGACGACCGCAGCCGGCAGGAACGCGATCAGCACGCCGAGGACGAAGCGTCGGGCCGCGGGATCGCTGAACATGCCGGTGGCGATCTGCCAGATACGGACAAAATAGATCGACAACAGCGCGAGGATGGCGCCGAACTGAATCAGCACGGCGAAGGTCTTGCCGAAATCGTCATCGTCGAAACCGAAGAAATGCTGGACCAGGAGGAGGTGCCCAGTCGATGACACCGGCAGGAACTCGGTCAGGCCCTCGACGACGCCGAGGACGAAGGCCTTGAAAAGTTCGAAGGACATGGGCGGGCTCCGCGGGGCAAAGAGGAAACGGCGCCGCGCACCACCGCGCGCGGAAGGTCCGGGAGATGCGGTTTTCCCGCATCATTAACCTCGGAGCAACGGGGAAGGGCGAACATTGCACAGGTTGCTCCCGGCCGCCCCTATTCAAACGGCGGAGAGCAACCTACCGTGACGCGCCGCGCGGCCCCCGCGCGCGCCCCTAGATCGCCGCAATCCTTAAGGCCGCATGCTGACATTGTTCCACCACCCGTTTTGCCCGCACTCGCGTTTCGTACGCTTGGCGCTCGGCGAATACGGCCTCGCCGCACGCACGGTCGAGGAGCGCGTGTGGGAACGCCGCCAAGAATTCCTCATCCTCAATCCCGCTTGCACGACTCCCGCGAACCCGGCCCACGGGTCGAAGTGCGCCGGCTCATGAGCTGGTTCAACGACAAATTCTTTGCCGAGGTCAGCGGCCCGCTCACCACGGAACGCCTATATAAGCGCCAGATGCCGACGAGCGCGGGCGGCGGATCGCCGGACACCGAAGTGATCCGCGCGGCGCGCCACAACATGCGCTATCATTTGGCCTATATCGGTTGGCTGGTGCGCACGCGCGATTGGCTCGCAGGGGGGCGGATGAGTTACGCGGATCTCGCGGCGGCCGCCCACCTCTCGGCGGCCGACTATCTGGGCGACGTGCCATGGAACGAAGACGAAGCCGCGAAGACCTGGTACGCGCAGATCAAGTCGCGCCCATCGTTTCGTCCGATCCTGGCCGAGACGCTGGCGGGAATCCCGCCGTCGAAGACCTACGCCGACCTCGATTTCTAAACGATCCGGCGTCGCTTAAAGCGGCGCTCGTGAGCGCCGCGCGCCAATACGGCTTCGACACCGTCGGCGTCACGCGGCCGGACTCGATCCCGCAAGCGGCCGAGCGGCTGCGGCATTTCCTTGCCGAAGGCGCCCATGGCGACATGGATTGGATGGAAACGACCGCCGCGCGGCGCGGTACCCCGCGCGCGCTCTGGCCGCAGGTACGCTCCGTCATCATGCTCGGCCTCAACTACGGCCATGGCCCGGACGATCCGCTGGCGATCTTGAAGAGGCGCGAGCGCGGGGCAATCTCGGTTTATGCGCAAGCCGACGACTATCACGACGTCATCAAGCCGCGCCTCAAGGCGCTCGCCGGTTGGCTGATCGCGCAAGCCGGCGGCGACGCGAAGGTTTTCGTCGACACCGCGGCGGTGATGGAGAAGCCGCTCGCCGCCACCGCCGGCCTCGGCTGGCAGGGCAAGCACACGAATCTGGTCTCGCGTCAATTCGGGTCGTGGTTGTTCCTCGGCGCAATCTTCACCACGCTCGACCTGCCGCCGGACGCGGCGGAAATCGATCACTGCGGCACGTGTCGTGCTTGTCTCGACGTCTGCCCGACCGCGGCGTTCCCCGCGCCCTATCGGCTCGATGCGCGCCGCTGCATCTCGTACCTCACGATCGAACACAAGGGCCCGATTCCGCGTGATCTGCGCGCCTCGATCGGTAACCGCATCTTCGGCTGCGATGATTGTCTGGCGGTGTGCCCGTGGAACAAATTTGCGCAGGCGGGCCGCGAGATGAAGCTCGCGGCGCGCCGCGAATTGCGGGCTCCTCGCCTCGCCGATCTCGCCCGTCTCGACGACGCGACATTCCGGAAGATGTTTTCGAAATCGCCGGTCAAGCGCACGGGGCGCAATCGCTTCGTACGCAACGTGCTCATCGCCATCGGCAATTCCGGCGACGCGACGCTCGCGTCCGAGGCCATGCGGCTGTTGGGCGATCCCTCGCCGCTGGTGCGAGGCGCGGCGGTATGGGCGCTCAGCCGCCTGCTGCCGGCTGAACGGCTCGCCGTGCTGGCGACGGATCAGCGCGCGCGCGAGAGCGAGCCGCTGGTCGCGGACGAATGGACGGCAGCGCTCGCGGCGCCGGCGGCCTGATGGCTACGCTTGTTTGTCTCGGGCTGGGTTACTGCGCCCGGCATTACGTCAGCGAATTCGGCAAGCGCTTCGACCGCATCGTCGGAACCACGCGCAGCGCGCAACGCGCGGCTGCGCTCGCACAAGAGCGCCTCGCGGGCCGGCCGGCTGACATGCTGGTGTTCGACGGGATAACGCCCTCGCGCGAGCTCGCTGCCGCAATTGCGCGAGCCGACGCGCTGCTCATATCGGCTGCACCGGCGGAGGGCCGCGATCCCGTGCTCGCGGCGCTGGAAGACGAGATCGCACGGGCGCCGCGGCTTAAGTCCGCGGTGTATCTGTCGAGCCTCGGGGTCTACGGCGATAGCGGCGGCGCGTGGATCGACGAGGCCGCGGAAACAAGTCCGGCGCTGGCTCGCCGCGGACGCACGCGCATCGACGCGGAGCTTAAGTGGCGGGCGCTCGGGGCGCGGCGGAGCCTGCCGGTTGCCATTCTGCGGCTTGGCGGCATCTACGGTCCGGGACAGAACGCAATGGTGCGGCTTCGGCGCGGCACGGTGCACCGCATCGCCAAGCCCGGCCACGTCTCGAACCGCATTCACGTCTACGACATCGCGCAGGCGATCGATGCGGCCTTCGCGCGACGCGCCGACGGCGTCTTCAACGTCGTGGACGACGAACCGGCATCGCCGAGCGAACAGATCGCGTTTGCGGCACACCTCATCGGCATCGATCCGCCGCCCGAGATCCCCTATGCGGAGGCCGGCAAGTTGGTCTCGCCCATGACGCTGAGCTTCTACGACGGGTGCATTCGGGCGCGTAACGAGAAGCTCAAGGCCGCGCTCGGCGTGAGGCTACGGTATCCGACCTACCGCGACGGCCTGCGCGCCCTCTATGCGGCCGGCGATCACCTCACCTTCGCCGGGCCGGCCGCGCCGGCCAAGCCTTGATCGTGCCGTCCGCCAGCGCCGCGACAAGCCCAACATGCCAACATAGTTCGGTAATATCCGAAGCATGCTCTCCACGCAACGCGGCAGGATGTGGGCAGGTGACCCCAGGAGACTGCCCAGGAGACTGCCATGAGCATCACGCTCTTCATCCGCTACCAACTCGATCCGTTTCAATGCGACGCCTTCGAAGACTACGCCCGGCGGTGGCTCACCATCATTCCCAAGTGCGGCGGAAATCTTCTCGGCTTTTGGATGCCGCATGAGGGCACCAACAACGTCGGCTATGGGCTGATTTCGTTCGACAGCCTCGCCGCCTACGAAGCCTACCGCGCGCGGCTCAAGTCCGATCGTGAAGGCGCCGCCAACTTCCGCTTTGCGCAGGAGCAACGCTTTATCTTGAGCGAGGAGCGCACGTTCCTGCGGCCCGTGACCTGAGCCACGGCTTCTGTTGAAATGAGGCGTGCCGTCGCCGCCGCGGCGACTTAAGGTTTTCGGCGCAACGCCTGTCCGCTTCGCCGTGGAGAACGGCCGAACGCGACGGCAGGCTCAACGAGGTGTTCAAAATGATCGCCGTCATCTTCGAGATCTGGGCAAAACCCGGACAGAAGCAACGATATCTCGACCTGGCCGCCGAGCTGCGCCCGCTGCTCGAAACCATCGACGGCTTCATCTCCATCGAACGCTTCGAGAGCCTTTACGAGCCCGGCAAGATGCTCTCGCTTTCATTCTTCCGCGACGAAGCGGCGGTGAGCGCATGGAGAAACCTCGAACCGCATCGCCGCGCCCAGGCGCTCGGCCGGGCGGAAATATTCTCCGACTATCGATTGCGGATTGCCGGCGTGATCAGGGACTACGGCATGTCCGAGCGCGCGCAGGTTCCCGCCGACAGTCGTTCCAAGCACGGCTAACGGCTGCGGTCATTTCACGCCTCGGCCACGGCGGCAATCAGCCGTTCGATGTCCTCGGGGCGTGACAGGCGATGGTCGCCGTCCTTCACCAGCGTGAGCACGACGTCGTCGCGGGCAAAGCGAGCGGTCAGCTCGACCGTGTGCTGCCAGGGCACGTCGGGATCCTGCACGCCCTGGAGGATCCGCACCGGGCAGCCGGTCTCGATCATACCGTCGAGCAGCAGGTGTCTGCGTCCCTCCTCGATGAGCCCGCGGGTGATCGGATAGGGTTGCTCGGAATATTGCGACGGTCGCGCCCAAACGCCGGTTTGCTCGATCTCGCGCTTGACCTCCGGCGGAAACCGTTTCCACATCAGCTCTTCGGTGAAGTCGACCGCCGGCGCGATCAGCACGAGGCGCACCACGCTCGGGTCTGGCTGCGTGCGGCGCGTCAGCTCGCGCGTCAGCAGCAGCGCCAGCCACCCTCCCATCGACGAGCCGATCACAACCTGCGGCCCGCGGCAAAAGGCATCGAACACGGCGAGCGTTTCCTCGAACCAGCGACCGATCGTGCCGTCGGTGAAGTTTCCGCCGGATTCGCCGTGGCCGGAATAGTCGAAGCGCGTGATCGCCCGGCCGTGGTCCCGCGCCCACAGATCGAGCGCCTCGGCCTTGGTGCCCTTCATGTCCGATTTGAAGCCGCCCACCCAGAACAGGCCGGGTGCCGCGCCCTCGCGCCGCCGGACGGCAATCCTGCGGGCCGCAATACCGGTTCCAACATCCAAGAATTTCGGGCAAAGATCGTTCATTTGGGGAACCTGGTCTTGGGCGCACGCTTGCGGCGGGCGTGTTTCGCCGCGTGCCGCCATTGAATACAAGGATGCCCGAGCGGCAAACAAGCCGATGCGGGTCGAAGGAATTGGCCTCCGTGCACAACGACGATAGCCATGCGCCCCCGCACACCTTGGAGAACGCGACCGTCCTGCAGATCGTGCCGGCCTTGCGCGAGGAGCCGGTCGCCCGCACCGCGCTCAACGTGGCTTCGGCGCTGGTGCAGTCGGGCGCCCGCGCGCTCGTGGCAGCCGAGGAGGGGCCGCTCGTTGGGGAGCTCACCGCCTTCGGCGGCGAATGGGCTCCGCTCGTGAATGCCACGGTCAATCCGTTCAGGCTCAGGCGAAGCGCACGCACTCTGGAACGTCTGATCGCCTCCGAGCACATCGATATCGTGCACGCGCAAAGCGTCGGTGGCGCCTGGATCGCCCGGATGGCGGCGGCGCGCATCCCGGTCCGGCTCGTCACCACGCTGCTCGACGTGCCGGCTTCCGGGCTGCGCGGCTATTGGGCCGGCGCGCTCGCGCGCGGCGATTGGGTGATCACGCCATCGAACTTCGCCGCTGCGCCGGTCATGGCGCGTCACAAGATTCCGATTGAGCGCGTTACCATCATTCCACGCAGCATCGACGTCGCCGCCTTCGATCCCGCGGCGGTTGACGTCGCGCGCGTCGAAGCGGTGCGCGACGCGTGGGGAATTGCGCAAACCGCAGGGATCCTGCTCGTTCCCGGACGCGTCGCCCCTTGGAATGGCCAACTCATTCTGCCCGACGTGGCGCGCCTCCTGCTCGACGGCGGTGTGCGCGGCTTCGTGTTCGTGCTCGCGGGCGAACATCGCAGTTATCGCAAATACGCGCGCGCCGTCGCGAAGGAGGCAGAGCTCAAAGGGGTGCAGGCGTTCATTCGCTTCGCCGGTCATTGCCGCGACATGCCGGCGGCGTTTGCCGTCGCCGATACCGTGGTGGTGCCCGCGATCGAGGCGCCGGTGCTCGGCCGCGTGGTGGCCCAAGCGCAAGCCATGGGGCGGCCGGTCGTCACGTCCGATATCGGCATTTTGCCCGAGCACGTGGCGGCGCCGCCGGAAATGCCGGAAGAGGTGCGCACGGGGTGGGTGGCCAAGGCGGGCGACGCGGGGGAATTTGCCCACGCGCTCGGCGAGGCGTTCGCCCTCGACGAAACCGCCTACGGCACGATGTCCGAGCGCGCGCGACACTTCGCCGAATACATGTTCTCTCCACGCAACGCCGTGGTCGCGACCCACGCCGTCTACGGTGCGCTGCTGGCGCGACCAGCGGATAGCGGGGAACGCGTTGGCTCGGCCGCGAAATGGACGGAAGGCCGTTGACTTATGCGCGGTTTGTCCTGATCCTTCGTCACCCTGCGGTAGCAGGGACGTTGCAACGGCATGAGGAGAGCAGAGCCATTCGTCGCCCAATGAGACCCGCGCAGCCCGCCCCGAAGGACGGCCCGCGCATCAACGAGGAGATCCGTGTTCGTGAAGTCCAATTGATCGACCAGGCCGGCCACAATCACGGGCCGACTGAAATCCAGATCGCTTTGGACAGGGCCCAGGAGGCCGGGCTTGATCTCGTCGAGATCGCCCCCAATTCGTCCCCGCCCGTCTGCAAAATTCTCGATTACGGCAAATACAAATACCAGGCGCAGAAAAAAGCGGCGGAAGCCCGCAAGAAACAGAAGATCGTCGAGGTCAAGGAGATCAAGCTCCGGCCGATGATCGACGACCACGATTACGACGTGAAGATGCGCTCGATGCAGCGCTTTTTCGAAGAGGGCGACAAGGTCAAGGTCACGCTGCGCTTCCGCGGGCGCGAGATGGCGCACCAGGAGCTCGGCTATCAGCTTCTCAATCGCGTCAAGGGCGACACCTCCAAAGTCGCCAAGGTCGAGCAGGAGCCGCGCTTCGAAGGCCGCCAGGTTGTGATGGTGTTGGCGCCGCGGTGAGGGCGGCACGCCGTGCCAAAGGGCCAAAAGGCGGCCCGTGACGGAAGAGCTGGCGCCCCTTTGCTTGCTTGAGCCGGCGAAGGCCCATAGCGCCCATCAACCCGGGTTCTGGTTGTATTTCGCGGTGGCCTCTGCCATAACGCCGCCCTTCCGTCGCCCGGCCGAAAAGGGCTGCCGTGGCGACGGCGATCAGCACGCTCAAACGAGCGCATCCGGCCGGCCGGGCCATGCCTGCCGCCGCAAAGGAGAGCCAAATGCCCAAGCTCAAGACCAAATCCGGCGCCAAGAAGCGCTTCAAGGTGACCGCGAGCGGGATGGTGCTCTACCAGCAATCCCGTAAGCGCCACGGCATGATCAAGCGCACCAAGAAGCAGATCCGCCAATTGCGCGGCACCGCCGTGCTGTTCAAGACCGACGGCGATAAGATCAAGAAATACTATTTGCCGAACGGCTGATCGCCCGCGGCCGTCCACCGGCGGCCGTCCGCACTCAATCGTCGCACGCTATCAGTCAGGAGATCAGCCATGGCACGCGTCAAGCGCGGCGTCACCGGACACGCCAAGCACAAGAAAGTCTTGAAGGCCGCCAAGGGCTATTACGGCCGACGCAAGAACACCATTCGCGTCGCCAAGCAGGCGGTGGAGAAGGCGAACCAGTACGCCTATCGCGACCGCAAGCGCCGCAAGCGCACGTTCCGGGCACTCTGGATCCAGCGCCTCAATGCCGCGGTGCGCCCGTTCGGGCTGACCTACAGCCGGTTCATCGGCGGCCTCGGCAAGGCCGGACTGTTGGTGGATCGCAAGGTGCTGTCTGATCTTGCGATTACCGAGCCCACGGCCTTTGCGGCGATTGTCGAGAAGGCCAAAGCGGCAATCGCGGCGTAGGCGTGAGAGGACGAAGGATGGACGACGGAGACGATGTTGCCTTCTGTCCTGTGCCGTCCGTCCTGCGAACTAGACGATGATCGATGTCCCCTATGTGCAATGCATGGCCCGCTATAACCGCTGGCAGAACGAGAACCTTTACGGCGCTGCCGACACGCTGTCCGACGCCGAGCGACGACGCGACCGCGGGGCGTTCTTCGGTTCGATCCACGCCACCCTCAATCACCTGCTCTGGGCCGATCGCATCTGGATGAGCCGTCTTGCCGGCACGCCGTGCCCCAACGGCGGCATTCCCGAATCCGTGGCGCTCCACAGCGACTGGGACGAGCTCAAGCGCGAGCGCAAGGCGTTCGACGCGGTCGTGATCGACTGGGCCGACCGGCTCGACGCCGCGTCGCTCGCAGGCGAGCTCGCCTATTACTCCGGCGCGATCAAGCGGGAAGTGCACAAGCCGACATGGCTTCTGGTCACGCATATGTTCAACCATCAGACGCATCATCGCGGCCAGGTCCATTGCATGCTGACGCAGGCCGGCGGCAAACCCGGCGATACCGATCTGCCGTTCCTGCCGACCTAGCGACCGGGCGAGCGCGCGGCGGCGAAGCAGCGCGAAGGCCTTGTACAGAGGCCCCCGCTGATGCTTATCAACGACGTCGATATCCAGACGCGTTGGCGGCACCCGTGAAGGATGAATGGATGGCGGCGCAGAGCGGGCCTTCGTCAATGCGCTCGAACCCAAGACGCTGCGCCGGCGCAGTGGAGCAGTATCAATGACCGACCTTCGCGCGCTCGAGACCGAACTCCTCGCCGCCGTGACGGCCGCCAAGGACGAAACCGCGCTCGAAGCCGCGCGGGTGGCGGCGCTCGGCCGCAGCGGCTCGGTGTCCGCGCTGTTGAAAACGTTAGGCACGATGACGCCGGAGGCACGCAAGGAGCAGGGGCCGCTCATCAACAGCCTCAAAGATCGACTCAGTGCCGCGATCGCCGCGCGCAAGGACGCGCTGCGAGGGCTGGCGCTGGAGCAGCGGCTCAACACCGAGACCGTGGACGTCACGCTGCCGGTGCGCGAGCCGCCGGCGGAGATCGGCCGCATCCATCCCATCAGCCAAGTCGTGGACGAGCTCACCGCGATCTTCGCCGACATGGGGTTCGCGGTCGCCGAAGGGCCCGATATCGAGACCGACGACTATAATTTCACCAAGCTCAATTTCCCGGAAAGTCATCCGGCCCGCGACATGCACGACACCTTCTACTTCAATCCGAAGCCCGACGGCTCGCGGCTGCTGCTGCGCACGCATACCTCGCCGGTGCAGATCAGGACCATGCTGGCACAGAAGCCGCCGATCCGCGTCATCATTCCCGGCCGCACCTATCGCAGCGACAGCGATCAGACCCACACGCCCATGTTCCACCAGGTCGAGGGGCTCGTCATCGACAAGGGCTCCCACCTCGGCCATCTGAAATGGATCCTGCAGGAATTCTGCAAGGCGTTCTTCGAGGTCGATCAAGTCAAGATGCGTTTTCGCCCGTCGTTCTTTCCGTTCACGGAGCCTTCGCTCGAGGTCGATATCCAGTGCCAGCGCGACAAAGGCGAGATCAGATTCGGCGAGGGCGAGGATTGGATGGAGATTCTCGGCTGCGGCATGGTGCATCCCAACGTGCTGCGCAATTGCGGGCTCGATCCCGACGAGTATCAGGGCTTCGCTTGGGGCCTGGGGATCGATCGCATCGCCATGCTCAAATACGGCATGCCGGATCTTCGCCCGTTCTTCGAGGCCGACGTGCGCTGGCTCGCCCATTACGGCTTCCGCCCGCTCGACTTCCCCACGCTTGCAGGAGGACTGAGCAACTGATCATTCTCGTTTGCAGGTCGCCATGATCCAATCCGTGGATCGCTTGCCGTTCGAGACGATCACACACAGCTCGCTGCCGCCGCCGAGCCTCTCCTGCAAACGGGAGAGGGAATAGATCCCGAGTCCGCGGAATGATGAAATTCACCCTCGCTTGGCTCAAGGAGCACCTCGACACCGACGCGCCGCTTGCGGCGATCGCCGACAAGCTCACCATGATCGGGCTCGAGGTCGAGAGCGTCGCAGACCGGGGCAAGATGCTGGCGCCGTTCATCATCGCGCGGGTGATCTCGGCCGAACGGCATCCGAACGCGGACCGGCTGCGCGTGTGCATGGTCGATACCGGCGCGGGCGATCCGGTGCAGGTCGTGTGCGGCGCGCCCAACGCGCGCGCGGGCATGAAGGGCGTGTTCGTTCCGCCCGGGGCTTTCATCCCGGGCAAGAACATGACGCTCGGCGTCGGCAAGATCCGCGGGGTCGAGAGCCGCGGCATGCTGGTGTCCGAATTCGAGTTGCAAATCTCCGACGACCATGAAGGCATCATCGAACTCCCTGATGCGGCGCCGTTGGGCGCGAATTACGCGCAGTGGGCCGGCCTCGACGATCCCGTGATCGAGATCAACCTCACGCCCAACCGCGCCGACTGCGCCGGCGTCAACGGCATCGCGCGCGACCTCGCGGCCGCCGACATGGGCAAGCTCCGCGAGACCAGCATCGGCCCGGTCGAAGGGCGGTTCCCATGCCCGGTGAAGGTGACGCTCGACTTCGGGACGACGCCCTCGCTCTGCCCCGCTTTCGCGTTGCGGCTCGTGCGCGGGGTGAAAAACGGCCCCTCGCCCGCATGGCTGCAACGCTGGCTCGTCGCGATCGGCTTGCGTCCGATCAACGCGTTGGTCGATATCACCAATTTCATCACCTACGATCGCGGCCGTCCGCTGCACGTGTTCGACGCCGCCAAGGTGCACGGCAATCTCACCGTGCGGCGCGCGCGCGATGGCGAAACCCTGCTCGCGCTCGATGGCAAGCGCTACGCGCTCGATCCGACCATCTGCGTGATCGCCGACGAGACCGGCGTGGAATCCCTTGCCGGTATCATGGGTGGCGAGGCCACCGGCTGCTCGGAGACGACCACCGACGTGCTGATCGAATCGGCGCTTTGGGATCCGCTCAATATCGCCCAGACCGGCCGCAAGCTCGGCATCAATTCGGACGCCCGCTACCGCTTCGAGCGCGGGGTCGACCCCGCCTTCATGCTGCCGGGGCTCGAGCCTGCAACCAGGATGGTGCTCGATCTCTGCGGTGGCGAACCCTCGGAGGTCACGGTCGCGGGCACGCCGGAGGTACCCGCGCGCATCATCGATTTTCCGCTCACCGAAGTGCCGCGGCTCACCGGCCTAACGGTCGACCAGCGCGAGGTCGAGCGCGTGCTCGGCCGACTCGGCTTCTCCGTCGCTGGTACGGGCAAGAACCTGAAAGTTACCGTTCCCTCGTGGCGGGGTGACGTCGAGGGCAAGGCCGACCTGGTGGAGGAAGTGGTGCGCATCCTCGGCGTCGACCGCGTTGCGGCGACGCCGTTCGACCGCGGCGAGGCTCCGCGCAAGCCGGTGCTCACGGCCATCCAGCTGCGCACGCGCAAAGCCAAGCGCGCGCTCGCCGCACGCGGCATGGTCGAGGCGGTGGCCTGGTCGTTCATCTCGAAGGCGCAAGCCGAGCTGTTCGGCGGCGGAAAAGCAGAGCTTGCGCTCGCCAATCCGATTGCGTCCGACCTATCCGACATGCGGCCGAGCCTGATTCCCGGGCTTGCCGCCGCGGCGCAGAAGAACGCCGACCGCGGCTTTGCCGACGTGGCGCTGTTCGAGGTCGGGCAAGTCTTCCGCGGCGATCGGCCGCAGGACCAGCTCACCGCCGCCAGCGGCGTGCGCCGCGCGCTCGCCAAGGTGACCGGCATCGGGCGGTCGTGGTCGCCGCCTGCCGGCGAGGTCGACGCCTTCGATGCCAAGGCCGACGCGCTCGCCGTGCTCACGGCCGCCGGCGCGCCGGCACAGGCGCTGCAGGTCGTGCCGGGCGGGCCGCCGTGGTTCCATCCGGGACGCTCGGGCACGATCCAGATCGGCCCGCAGAACGTGCTCGGGCACTTTGGCGAACTGCATCCGCGCGCGCTCGAAGCGCTCGATGCCGAGGGCCCGCTGGTCGCCTTCGAGGTGATCCTGGAAAACATCCCGCAGCCGAAGGCGAGGGCCACGCGAGCGCGGCCGGTTCCGGAGCTTTCACCGTTTCAACCGGTGGAGCGCGACTTTGCCTTCGTGGTCGATCACACGGTCAAGGCCGCCGACATCTTGCGCGCGACGCAGAGCGTCGATCGCAAGCTCATCACCAATGTCACCGTGTTCGACGTCTACGAGGGCGAAGGGATCGAGCCCGGCAAGAAGTCGATCGCGATCACGGTGACGTTGCAGCCGCGGGAAAAGACCATGACCGACGCGGAGATCGATGCGGTAGCCGCGAAGATCGTCGCCGAGGTCGGCAAGCGGACGGGCGGGGTATTGCGGGCGTGAACGCTCACGAGCGCTTGCTCGGGCCGCCGAGGAGTTTCACCACCGCATCGGCCGCACGTTCGCCCGACTCCCAGGCGCCGTTGACGCTGCCCCACAGCGTCTCATGCGTGGCTTCTCCAGCCAAGAAGATACGGCCGCTGAGCGGCTCCGCCAGCACCTTGCGCGAGGACTGAGCGCCGGGTGCGGCGGCAGAGATGGCGCCGAGCACCCACGGCTCGTTGTTCCAGCGCGTGGCGTGGCGGCGTTTGACCGCGCTTTTCATGTCGGCGCCGTAAAGCCCGCCGAGCCAGTTGATCGCAAAGTCGATCATCGCGGCCTCCCCCTTGGCGGAGAGATCGCGCCCGAAACTGCCTCCCACGTCGACGACGCAAATCGTCGAGCCGCCCATGTTGCCGAAGATCGCAGCGGTTTGCCTGCTCTCGCTTTTCTCGAACACCAGCTCATCGGCGCGCAAGCCGAGCAGATTGCCGGTCAATTCCAGCGCCACGTGATCGCGGCTGCCGAGCTTGAGCTTGGCGGCAGCGTCGAGATGGCGCTTGGGCAAATCGGGCGCCAACTTGATTTTTCCGCTCGTGAGCACATTGGTCGAGACGGTGATGATGACCGCGCTGGTCTTGAACTGACCTTTCGGCGTGTCGACCTCGATGCGCGCGCGGCTCCACCATTCGATGGTTTTCACCGGCGTTGCCAGCAACAGTGGGAGGGGGGCGGCGAGCTTCGCGAGCAGAGCGCCAAATCCCTGGCGGCAGAACGCGCCGTTGTCGCGCTCGCCCGAGCGGGAGAGATCCGCGGTCGAAACGTCCGCGAGTTCCTTGCTGCAGCCGTAAGGCCCCAGTACGAATTCGATCGTCGGCCGCCATTCGCCGAGATCTTTCGGCAACACCTGGGTACAGGCGACGTCACTCTTGCGCGCCGCATCCGCGATGGCGGTGTTGGCGCGCACCAGGCTGGACAGAAAGTCCTCCATCTCGCTTTCGCGGGCGTAGCGCCGTCCGATGCGCACGCGCTGGCCAGGCGGGGCCGCATAGATGTCGAGCCCGGACTGCACGGCAAGCTTCGCCAGCGGATTGATGTCGGCCGCGTAAATCCAATGAGCACCGCGATCGTAGGGTATGCCGAAAGTCTTGGTATCGGTAATGCAGCGCCCGCCGACCTGATCCGCGGCCTCGAGCACGACAAACTGTTTGCGTGCGGCTGCAAGTCGCCGCCCGGCGGCGATGCCGGCGGCGCCCGCACCCACGATGACGGCATCGACCCAGCCGGAGCGCGGCACCTCGGGTGCCGGCGCGGGGCGCGGCGCTGCAAGCGCGGGCGCGGCCGTCAGGACCGCGGCGGAGGAGGCGAGGAAGGATCGGCGGCTCAAACGTCTCATGGCACACAGGGTGTCAAGCGTTGCGAGGTCTACCACGGAACGCGCGTGCCGCGCGTCGGAAATCTTGTCTCATCGTCGCATGCTTGCGGTATCGCCACAGCGATGCCTTATTCAAGGCCGGCACCCAACGGAGCCGGAACCAAGGCAGGGAGACAACGATGATCGACGCGGCCGTCAAAGCGCTCGCTCAGATGTTCGCGCCGCCGTTTCGGTGGGTACTGTTGAAATCCGCCGGGCTTGCCCTTTTTCTGATCGTGCTTATCGCCATTGGCCTTCATCGATTGCTGCTTTGGCTCGCAACCACCGGCGCGAATTGGGCGGAGACGGTATTCGGCGTCAGCGCACACGCGCCGCTGTCGATCCTCATCTGGATTGTTTCTGTCGCCGCGGGCCTCGGCATCATCGTCGGATCGGTGTTCTTGATGCCGGCGGTCACCGCGCTGGTCGGCAGCTTCTTCGTCGACGACATCGCGCTCGAAGTGGAACGCACTCACTATCCCGCCGCGCCTGTCGGCAGGCCGCTGCCGCTGATGCAGGCGCTCGTCGAAGGCCTGAAAACGGCTTTGCTCGCGGTCTTGGTTTATCTCATCGCGCTGCCGTTTCTCCTCTTCGCCGGCGCCGGCCTCCTCATTTTTTTCTTCGCCAGCGCCTATTTGCTCGGCCGCGAATATTTTGAATTGGCAGCCATGCGCCATCAGCCCATGGCCGAGGCCAAACGACTGCGCAAAACGCACCAGAGCACGGTGTTTCTCGCCGGCATGTTCATCGCCGCCTTCGTGTCGATCCCGATCGTCAATCTCGCGACGCCGGTGTTCGCCATGGCTTTCATGGTGCACGTGCATCAACGGATCATGCACGACACCCGACTGCGGCTAGACCACAACACGCGTCCGCGGATAGATAAAGCGCGATAAACGCAATCGTCGTTCTGCCTCTTCCTGCATCGGCGGGGCGCCGTTCGCCGTCATTTGTCCGCGAGCTTCGTCACGGCGACCTTCACCGTGCCGTCGGCCTCCGCGATCACGCGCAGCGTTTTGGCGTCAAACTCGATGTCGACGAGTCGCAGCTCGGTGACGGCGGCGTCGACGGCAACGCCGTCGGCGCTCTTGCGAAAATCGGCGATTGCCGCCTCGATGCTCTTGCGGGCATTCGCGGCGAGCGGCACGAGATCAACCACCGCGTTTTCCGCCAGCGCCTGTTCTAGATAAGGCACTGCGGCGCGCGCGGCCGTGCCCAACAAGCCGAACGCGGCCTGCGATTCGACGTCGAGCGCGATGTCGTTCAGACGCAGCGTCTGATGCGCGCGGTCGAGCACCGGCCGGCCCCACACGTGGACCGTTGCTTCGGCACCGAGACCGAACCAACTCTTGTTCTCGTTTGCCTTGACGCGCAGCGAGAGCAGCAGCCGGTCGCCCGATGCCGCCAGATTCAAGCTCCGGATCGTGGCGCTGAACGCGCTGCTCTTGTCCTCGGGGAAAGTTTTTCCTTTAAGTTGCGCCTCGAGCAGCCGATTCACTTCGGTGAACGGAATATCGATCGGCACCGCGATATTGACTCGGCCCTGCTCGATCTGCGGAACGAGTTCCAGTTGCGCCGGGAACGGGCAATCGGGCTTGGTCTCATTGGGCACGATCCGGGTCTGCGCCTCCACGCCGATGGTCAGCGTGACCGCGGTGCCGTCAATGTGCGGCTGCGCCGCGAAGGCTCGCGTTGGGCGAAGCTCCAACCACAGATTGGGCATGCCGGCCGCCGCCGCGCCGAGCGAGATCGAGCGGCACATCTTGGCCCACTCGCGCCGTGCCGCCACTTCGAGAAACGGATCATCGCGCAGGCGCGCCTGTAGCGCCGTCACCTGTTCGTTGACGGCGCGATCGAGAAGCGGCTTGAGTTCGTTCGATACGCTCAGCTTCGTGCCGAGGACCGGCAGAGAGGCATCGGCCAGCGCAACCTGAGTCGTAAGGTTGGGCTGCACCCGCCACGCCGGCAGGAGCGACGGATTGGCCGTGAGCGTGACGTTGCCGCGAATATCGGCACGCTGATCGAGCGTCTTTCCCTGCAGGTTCTGAATCCCTTGGCCGACACGGCCGCCGAGCAGGCCGCCGAGCGCGCCCGCGAGATTGCCTGCGTCACCGGAGACTTGTCCGGTCGCCCGGAAGGTTCCGGAGAGCGTGGTCGACACCACGAGCGCATTCGGCCGGCCGCTGACCGCGAGCGGGCTGCGCGCGACCGTCCAATCGATTTCGGCGTTGGACAGCAATTGCGGCAGCGGGTTCTCGCGCTTGCCCACGAGCTGCCGCGGCGCCGCCGTCTCCAGTGCGCTGTGGATTGCGGAGAGCGCAATCGCCGCGGGCGTCACGATCACCGATTTGCGGGCGACCGGCGCCAGCGGCGGCACCTCGACCAGCGCCGGCCGCTGCTCCTTCGGACCAGGCGAAATCCAGTTCAACGCCCAAATCGCGGCGCCGAATGAGACGATGGCGACCAGCACGCCGATGACGATCTTGCCCCAGGGCAAATGCATGCTGGCCACTTCCTCCGGATTGCGGCCGAATCTCATTGCCCGCCGATCGTGGTGCCAGCAAGGCGGCAGCCTCCACAGGGCAGTCGTCAGTGCTCCGATGCGGGACGATTGACCACCGTTTTCCCTGGCCACTTGCAGAGGTCGGCAATCAGGCACCTCTCGCACAGGGGTCGACGCGCCAGGCAGACGTAGCGCCCGTGTAGAATCAGCCAGTGGTGGGCATGGTGCTTGTATTTCGCCGGCACCACGCGGTCGAGCTTGAGCTCGACCTCGAGGGGCGTCTTGCCGGTTGCCATGCCGGTGCGATTGCCGACGCGGAAGATGTGGGTGTCGACCGCGATGGTGGCCTCGCCGAAAGCGACGTTGAGCACGACATTTGCGGTCTTGCGGCCGACCCCGGGCAGCGCCTCCAACGCCTCACGCGTGCGGGGGACCTCGCCGCCGTGCTCGTCTGCGATTTTCCTCGACAACGCGATGAGATTCTTCGCCTTGGTACGGAAGAGGCCGATGGTCTTGATCAACCCCTGCACGCGCTCCTCGCCGAGCGCGGCCATCTTTTCCGGCGTGTCGGCGGCGGCGAACAGCGCGGGCGTCGCCTTGTTGACGCCAGCGTCGGTCGCCTGCGCCGAGAGCACCACCGCGACGAGCAGCGTGAACGGGTTGATGTGCTTGAGCTCGCCTTTGGGCTCCGGGCTGGCGGCCTTGAAGCGGCGGAACGCTTCCTCGATTTCGGCGGTTGTCCATTGCGGCAGCGCGCCGGCGGCGGCCACGTGGTCGGCGGCCGAACGCTTGGCCGCAGTTTTGACTTTAGCCGCCTTGCGCGCGCGAGACCGACGCAGGCTCTGCGCGGTTCTCCAAGGCGCTTTGCGGGCGGTTCTGCGGACCACCCTGCGAGGTGTCTTGCGAGCCATAGTTTCGGTATAGTGAGCTCCATGGCACCCGACAACGACCCCACCCAAGAGCCCGCGATCTTTTCGGCCGTGCTCACCCCGCACCGCTCGCTCAGCCGCAAAGGTTTTTTGGCGTTGATGCTGGTAGCGGGCGGAGCGAGCCTCGCGATGGGAACGACATTTCTCCTCGTCGGCGCTTGGCCGGTATTCGGCTTCTGCGGGCTCGACGTGCTGCTGCTCTATTGGGCGTTCAAGGTGAGTTACCGCCGCGCCAAAGCCTACGAGCAGGTCACCGTCACGTCCTGCGAGCTCACCGTGCGTCAGGTCAGCCACCGCGGACGGATCAGCGAATGGACGCTCAATCCGCTCTGGGTTCGGCTCGACCGCGTCGTGCATGCCGAATTCGGCATCGAGCGGCTGTTTTTGGTTTCGCACGGGCGGCGACTTGCGATCGCGGCGTGCCTCGGACCGCAGGAGAAGGAAAGCTTCGCGCTCGCGCTGTCGGCGGCGCTCGGCGAGGCCAAGCGTGGACCAACGCGCACCGTATTCGACTAGGGGTTTGGCGCGCAGAAACCGGGTGGCCGGGCCATCGACCACGGCCTAAGGAGGCAGCCAGCGATGGAGGCCACCATGCTCGCTCCCGATCGGGTTTGCGACCACGAGCCGCTCAGCCACGCCGCCGCAGACTATGACGTCGTGCGCCGGGCCATCGCGTTCCTCTCCGAGCACTGGCGCGCCCAGCCCGAGATCGATGCCGTCGCGGCGGCGGCCGGGGTAAGCGCCAGCGACCTGCATCGTCTGTTCCGCCGTTGGGCGGGCATCACGCCCAAGGCCTTCCTGCAAGCACTCACGCTCGACCACGCGCGCAGACTGCTACGGGATTCCGCCAGCGTGCTCGACACCACGTTCGAGGTCGGCCTGTCCGGGCCGGGCCGGCTGCACGATCTGTTCGTCACTCACGAAGCGATGTCGCCCGGCGAATGGAAATCGGGCGGGAGTGGGCTGACGATGGCTTACGGCTTTCATCCTTCCCCGTTCGGTACCGCGCTGGTGATGACGACCCAGCGCGGGCTTGCCGGGCTCGCGTTCGCCGATCCCGGCGAGGAGCAGACCGCGCTCGCCGACATGAAAGCCCGCTGGCCGATGGCGAACATCGTCGAAGACCGCGCACGGACGGCGTCGCTCGCACGCCGCATCTTCGATAGCAGGCTGTGGCGGGCGGACCGGCCCCTGCGGGTGGTGCTCATCGGGACCGACTTCGAGGTGCGGGTGTGGGAGACGTTGCTCCGGATTCCCATGGGCCGGGCGGTGACCTATTCCGGCATCGCGGCAAAGATCGGCGCGACCAAAGCTGCACGCGCCGTAGGCGCCGCGGTCGGCAAGAATCCGGTCTCGTTCGTGGTGCCGTGCCATCGCGTGTTGGGCAAAAGCGGCGACGTCACCGGTTATTACTGGGGCCTCACGCGCAAACGCGCGATGCTGGGCTGGGAAGCGGCAAAAGTGACAAGCTGAATTGAAGGCGCCGCAGCAGCAGCAAGGCCGGGGCTGTCGCCTAGCGCCGGGCTTGCGCGACGTTCAGCGCCGGCGTGGCGGCGCGCGCAAAGTCGCCCTTGCGATAGGCCGCAAGCGTGTCCGCGTTCTGCTGATCCATGAAGTCGGCAAGCTTGGCATAGGTCACGCAGCGTACTTCCGGCAGGCCGCAGACCGCACGCGCGAAGGCTTTGAGCGCTTCGTTATAGGCGCCGCCCGCATAGTTCATGAAATGATGCCCGATGTGCAGCGGCGCGCGGTTTCCCGCGTAATTGGTCTTGAAGTAGTGAAGATAGGTTTGCAGCGTCTGTTCGCGCATGGTCTCGTAGCGGCGCGGATCAAAAACGGCGCGGGATTGTGCGAAGAAGAAATTGTAATCCATCGACAGCGCGCCCTTGCCGGAACCTTGAATCTTCAACATGGCCAAATTGAACCGCCACACTCCGTCGATCTTCTCCGGCCAGGCATTGGCAAAGCTAGCTCCGCTGGTGTCGTAGCGGAAGCCATGCGCCTTGAGGACCCCATAGAGGCCAGCGCCCTTGGCGAGATAAGGCGCGCGGAAACCGACCACGTCCGTGGCCGCAAACGCGAACTTCGAGTCGGCGATTCCGTTGTTCGGCCCCACATTCTTTAAGACGTCGTTGAACGCACGAAATTCCTTCTCCCAATCGCCGACCGACCACGCCGCACCGTTGAAATGGCCGACCGCGTGCGAGGCGATCTCGTGGCCGCTGCGGTAAAGAGCGTTCACGTATTCGACGCGTCTGCGAACTTGCTCGGGCGAGCCGCCAAAGCTGATGCGGGAATAACCCCGCCGCTGGTGCGGACCTTCATAGATGCTCCGCCTGCCGTCGGCGATGAAATTGCTCCCGCTGACGAAGAAGGTGAAGTGAACTCGGTCGCCGTCCCTGTTCAGCTCGGTAGCGAAATCGGTGAGCTCCTGCCAACGCTCGAGCTCGGTGCAATTGTCGAACGCCATGACAATGAATTGCGGCGGGCGATCGACGCCGGCCCGCGACGGCGTACCGGCGCCAAACGTAACGAGCGTCGCCACTGCGGCGACGAGTCTTCCGGCAGTCAATTCAGCCCCCCGACCGAAAGTGACAGCGATTCGCTGTCAGTCTATCCGATCACGAGAGCGAATTGATCGCGGGCCAGCAGATTAGACGTCGCGCGGAGCAGAAATCGCGCCGGTGTGACCCGAAAAGCACGGTCTCACATCGCCGGTCCGTGCGGCGAGCGGCCGCGCTGGTTGACGATGATGCCGCAATCCCACACAACCTTCGAAGCGCCGTCGCTGCGGGCGAATGCAGGTGATGCTGGTCGTACTTGACGGCTGGGGCTGGCGCGAGGAGGCGGCCGACAACGCCATCCGGCAGGCTCGGACTCCGAGCTTCGACCGCTTGTGGGCGACCTGCCCCCACGCCTTCTTGCATACGTCGGGCGAGGACGTCGGCCTGCCGTCGGGGCAGATGGGCAATTCCGAGGTCGGACATCTCAACATCGGCGCCGGCCGTCTCGTGCTGCAAGATTTGCCCCGCATCAACGCGGCGATCGCCGGCGGCGATATCGCAAGGGCGCCTGCACTCAAGCGCCTGATCGAACGTCTGCAGCAGACCGGCGGCAGCTGCCACGTCATGGGCTTGGTGTCGCCGGGCGGTGTGCATTCGCATCAGGATCATGCCGCGGTGCTCGCGGGCATTCTCGCCGCGGCCTCCGTGCCGACGCTCCTCCATGCCTTTACCGACGGTCGCGACACGCCGCCGCGATCGGCGGGGGAGGACATTGTTCGCCTCCTCGCGGCGCTGCCGCGATCCGTTCCGATCGCGACGGTCAGCGGTCGATATTACGCCATGGATCGCGACAAGCGCTGGGACCGCGTCGCCAAGGCCTACCACGCGATCGTGGACGCCGAAGGGGCGCACTTTGCGGATGCTCGCGCGGTGATTGCGGATGCCTATGCGAACGAGATCAGCGACGAATTCGTCGTGCCGGCGGTGGTCGGCGGCTATCGCGGCATGCGCGACGGCGACGGCGTGCTTTGCTTCAACTTCCGCGCCGACCGCGTGCGCGAGATTCTTACCGCGCTCCTCGATCCGGCCTTTGCCGGCTTTGCGCGCCGGCGCACCGTCCGCGTCGCCGTCGCGGTCGGCATGACACAATACAGCGAACAGCTGGACGCGTTTTTGGAAACGATCTTCCCCCCGCAGACTCTAGCGAATGTTCTCGGCCAGGTGGTCGCCGACGCGGGCCGCAGCCAACTGCGAATGGCCGAGACGGAGAAGTATGCGCACGTCACCTATTTCCTCAATGGCGGCGAGGAGAAGCCTTATCACGGCGAGGATCGCATCATGGTTCCCTCGCCGAAGGTTGCGACCTACGACCTCAAGCCCGAGATGTCGGCGCCGCAATTGACGGACAAGGCGGTGGAGGCGATCAACTCGCACCAATACGACCTGATCGTGTTGAATTACGCCAATCCCGACATGGTCGGGCACACCGGCAGCTTGCCGGCTGCGATCAAGGCGGTCGAGGCGGTCGATACCGGGTTGGGGCGCATCGCGGAGGCGATCGCAGGGGCCGGCGGCGCTTTGCTGGTCACCGCCGACCACGGCAATTGCGAACTGATGCGCGATCCCGACACCGGCGGGGCGCACACCTCCCACACCACCAATCCGGTGCCGGTCCTGCTCTCGGGCGGGGGCAACGTTTCCCTGGCGTCAGGACGGCTCGCGGATGTAGCGCCCACTTTGCTCGACCTTATGGGCCTTCCCCAGCCGGGCGAGATGACCGGTCGATCCCTGCTGCGCGGGATCCACGCTCGCGATCAGGCCTCCCTGAGGCCGAGCACGTCGGCCATCGAATAGAGCCCCGCCTTGCGCCCGCGCGCCCAGAGCGCGGCACGCAGCGCGCCGCGGGCGAAGATCATGCGATCTTCGGCCTTGTGCACGAGCTCGATGCGCTCGGCCGGCCCGGCAAAGATCACGGTGTGATCGCCCACGACCGAGCCGCCGCGCAGCGCGGCAAAGCCGATATCGCCGGCGCCGCGTGCGCCGGTTACGCCGTCGCGGCCGCGCACCGAGCGCTGGTCGAGGTCGACGCTGCGACCTTCGGCCGCCGCGCGGCCCAGCATCAGCGCCGTGCCCGAAGGCGCGTCGATCTTTTTGTTGTGGTGCATTTCGAGGATTTCGATGTCGAAATCCTCATCAAGCGTCTTCGCCACCTGCTTGACCAGCGCCGCCAGCAGGTTGACCCCCATACTCATGTTGCCGGATTTGACGATCACGGCGCGCTTTGACGCCTGCTCGATCAGCTTTTCGTTCTCGCCCGTGAGCCCGGTGGTACCGATGATGTGAACGCAGCCCTTGCGCGCCGTATGCTCGGCGAAAGCAAGGGTGGCGGCGGGGACGGTGAAGTCGAGGAGCCCATCCGCCTGGGCGAGCAGCGGCTCGATGTCGGTGGTGACCGCCACGCCGTTCCGGCCCAGCCCGGCGAGCTCGCCCGCGTCGCGGCCGATGACCTCCGAGGAGGCCGCCTCCACCGCGCCCGCCAGGATTGCTCCGTCCGTGGCCGCAATAGCATGGACGAGCGTGCGCCCCATGCGTCCGCCGGCCCCAGCCACGATCAGCCGCATGTCGGACATGGGATCTCTCCGGCCAATTCGGCCTGCGGGTATAGCGAGGTGGGGATGCGAAGGAAAGTAACGCGCCTGACCACCGCTCGCGCTTCCTCTCGACCTCGGGCTCGGCCGCGGCGCCTTGCGCTAAGATTGCGCGTCACAGCCCTCGATGATGAAGAGATCGAACTCGGCTCTGCCCTTGCGCAGCGCGGCCGCGGCTTGGTACTCCGGCGAGCGGTAGCAATCGAGCGCGACCCGATAGCTCGGAAATTCGAGCACGACGGTGCGCCCACGCACCTTGCCCTCCACCACCTCGCGCTGGCCGCCCCGCACCAGGAAGCGCCCGCCATATTTGCCGAACGCCGCCATGTCGGCGGCCATGTAGGCCTTGTAGCCCTCGGGTTCGGTGACATCCACGTGGGCGATCCAGTAGCCTTTGCGGGGCGCGGCCGCCGGCTGCGTCACCGGCCGGTCCGGCTGCACGCCGTCGTAGCCCTCGATGATCACGAAATCGCAAACCGAATGGGGAAGGCGCAGCGGCTTCGCGCGCTGGTATTCCGCAGAGCGGTAACAGGCGAGCGCAGTGGCGTAGTCCGGAAATTCGCGCAGCACGTTGCGCGAGCGGCTGCTGCCTTCCACCACTTGCTGCGTCCCGCCCCGCGCCAGCGCGCGTCCGCCGTATTTGTCGTGCGCCGCGGGAGTTGCGGCCATGTAGGCCTTGTATCCTTCCGGATCGCTCACATCGATGTGCGGAATCCAATAACCCTTGGCCATCTCGACCTCCCTGTCATGGCGGCACCGCGCCGGCGATTTCAGCGATGATCGCGCCCGCGGCAGCCTTCGGATCGGCCGCCGCGAGGATCGGCCGGCCCACCACGAGATGATCGGCGCCGGCGGCGATGGCGGCGGCCGGCGTCATGATGCGCTTTTGGTCGCCGGCTGCGGCACCCGCCGGCCGGATGCCCGGCGTCACCAGCACCATGTCGGTACCGATGATCGGGCGCAGCAGCGCCGCCTCCTCGCCCGAGCAGACGAGCCCGTCGATCCCGACGTCGCGCGCCTGCGCCGCGCGTTCGCCGACGAGCTCTGAAACCGTGAAATCATACCCGGCCGCGGCGAGATCGGCGTCGTCGTAGGAGGTGAGCACGGTGACGGCGAGAAGGCGCAAGGCGGAACCTTTGCGCGCATCGACCGCGGCATGCATGGTCTGGGGATAGGCGTGCACGGTAAGAAACGACGCCCCGAGCCGCGCAACGCTTTCGACGCCCCTGGCAACGGTGTTGCCGATGTCGTGCAGCTTGAGGTCGAGGAAGATGCGCTTGCCGGCGCCGGCGAGCACGCGCGCGAAGTCGATCCCGCCCGCAAAGGCAAGCTCATAGCCGATCTTGTAAAACGAGACGGTTTCGCCGAGCCGCGCGACCAGCGCCTCCGCCTCGGCGACCGACGGCACGTCGAGCGCGACGATCAACCGCTCGCGCGCATCAAGCTTCACGGCCGACCTCCTCCTCGTGCGTCCCGGACGCGGCCAACCATCCTCTCATGCCAACAGCTTGGCGGTCTCGATGAGCTTGCGCACCACGACCTTGAGCTGGCTCGCGGCGCGCGCATCCTTGAGCTCGTCCATCTCGTCGAAGGCCTGTTCGGCGTTCGGCACCGTCACCTGCTCCGCGATCACCAGTGCCCGGCAGCCGACCGCCAGCACTTGCCGCAGTGCCAGCAACGAATGCGTCGCGCCGGAACGGCCCGGCGAGGCGCCGCCCAAGGCGAAGACCCGGTTCTGGTAGGCCGCGAGCGGCGGATCGCCGCGCTCGCGCACGGCCGAGATCCAATCGATCGTGTTCTTGATCAGCGGCGTAATCGAGGCGTTGTACTCCGGACTGGCGATGAACACGCCCTGATGCGCGGACATCAATTGCTTGAGCTTGAGCGCATTGGGCGGCGGGCCGGCGGTCTCGGCGCTGTCGGCATCGTAGATCGGCAGCGGATAGTCCAAGAGCGAAATGCGGGTGACGTCGGCGTCCGCCAGCATCAATTCCTTGGTCGCGAGCGCAGCCAGCCGCACATTGTACGACTTTGCCCGCAGCGAGCCGGGAATGACCAGGATTTTCGGGGCGGCCATGACAGACGACGGACGGTGGATTCAGACGACATGATACGCACATGTCCCATCGTCTGTCGTCAGTCCCTCCGATACACCCATACCCGCGCGGGCGGAATATTCATCCACACCCGCTCGGATGCTTGCGCACTCACACGATCGAGCCGTTTCGGGATCGGCGCAACCGCGTTGTAGGTGAACTGCACGAAGGGCGCGCCCGGCGACATCAGGCCGAAGGCTTCGAACAACAGCCGCAGGCGCATGTGCAGTGGCTTGGTAAAGAGCGGCAAGCCCGATACCACCCCGGCGGCCGGTTGTTGCAAGACCCCGCTCAGCAGACGCTTAAGGCCATAGGCGTCGCCCTGGACCACGGTCGCGGCCGGATAGCGCGCGCGCAACAAGCGGCAGAAGATCGGATCGAACTCGACCAGCATGAGGCGCGACGGGTCGATGCCTTGCGCGAGCAGCGCCTCGGTGACCGGCCCGGTGCCGGGGCCAAGCTCGATGACCGGACCCGGCCGGCGCGGATCGACATAGGAGGCCATGGTGCGCGCGAGCGCGCGGCCCGACGGGGTTACGGCGCCGGTCGTGAGCGGCTTCTCGATCCAGGAACGGATGAAGCGCACTTCGTCATCGAGACGAATGCCGTTCTTCTGCTCGAAGCGGCGGATGCGCGTCTCGATCTTCTTTTTTTGCGTGTCGAACTTCTGCTCGAACTTTTTTTTGTGCGTCTCGAACTGATGTTCGATCTTTTTTTCGAGCGCGCCCTTGCGCTGCTCGAACAGCTGGATGTGCTGCTCGATCGTTTTTTCGAGCGCGCCCCTTCTCAATTCGAAGAGGCGCTTCTGTTGTTCAAGTTTCTGCTCGAGCAATTGCAGGGCTGGGAGCGGCATTTTGGGGCTAACGCTACGGAATAACTGCCTAATTGACCCTCCAACCCGTAAAGGGCGCAAGTGCAGGGGTCAAGCGGCAATTTCCTCAGGCCGAGCCCGACCGACCCAACAACTCCTTGACCTTGCCGAAGAATCCTGCCGCTTCCGGCTGGGTGTCCTGGGACGACAATCGTTCGAATTCGTTCAGCAATTCACGCTGGCGCTTGCTGAGTTTTTGCGGCGTCTCGACCAGAACCTGAATGTACATATCGCCGGTTTGTTTTGAGCGCAGCACCGGCATGCCCCTGCCTTGGAGGCGGAAGCGGCGCCCCGACTGGGTGCCTTCCGGCACCTTCACGCGACTATGGTTGCCGTCGATGGTCGGCACCTCGATCTCGCCGCCCATCGCCGCAAGGACCATGGAGATCGGCACTCGGCAGTGCAAATCGGCGCCCTCGCGGTGGAAGAACGGATGTGAGCCGATCGCGAGAAAAATGTAGAGATCCCCGGCAGGTCCAGTGCGCACGCCCGCCTCGCCTTCGCCCGCGAGTCTTATGCGGGTGCCATCCTCGACGCCCGCGGGGATGTTGACCGAGAGCGCGCGCTCGCGCGTCACCCGCCCGGAGCCCGAGCAGGATGGGCAGGGGTTGTCGATGACTTGTCCGCGACCCTGGCAGGCGGGACAGGTCCGCTCGAGCGTGAAGAAACCTTGGGCGTGACGGATGCGTCCGTGGCCGCCGCAGGTCGGACAAGCCTTGGGTTTGGTGCCGGCCTTGGCACCGGAGCCGGAGCAAGCCTCGCAGGTCACCGAGGTGGGGAGGCGTACCTGGGCGGTCTTGCCGAAATAAGCCTCCTCCAGGCTGATTTCCATGTTGTAGCGCAGATCGGCGCCGCGCTCGCGGCCGCCCCCGCGTCCCCGGCGAGCGCCGCCCATACCGAACAGATCATCGAAGATATCGGCAAAGGCCGAAGCCACGTCGCCGAAACCGTGGGCCGCGCCGGAGCCGGCATGCTCGAAAGCGGCGTGGCCGAAGCGGTCGTAGGCCGCGCGCTTGTCGGGATGCTTGAGGATCTCGTAGGCCTCATTGATCTCCTTGAAGCGGACTTCGCAGCTCTTGTCGCTGGGATTGCGATCGGGGTGCCACTTCATGGCGAGCTTGCGGAAGGCGGATTTCAGTTCGCCGTCGCCCGCCGTGCGCTCGACCTCGAGGACCTCGTAGTAGCAGCGCTTGGCCATGCCCGCGTCCACCCCCGTCATTTCCGCCGCAGCGTCGTCAAATCCGACCCGGTCACTCATGACGCGTCAAAAAAGATGCACCCCCGGGGCTTTGGCCCCAGGGGGTTGGTTGCAATCGAAAACGGCATGGCAAAGGCAGCCTCGCCGAGGTTAGGCCGACTTTTTGTTCTTCTTGTCGTCGTCGACCTCGGTGAATTCCGCGTCGACCACATCCTCGTTCTTGCCGCCGGAGCCCTCGCCGCCGGAGCCATCACCGCCGGGACCACCCGCCGCCGCGCCTTCCTGGGCCTGCTTGTACATGGCCTCGCCGAGCTTCATCGAGGCTTGCGCGAGCGCGTTGGTCTTGGCCGTGATCGCCGCGGCATCGCTGCCCTTGAGTGCTTCCTTGAGGTCGGCCATCGCGTTCTCGATCGCGCGCCGATCGCCTTCGCCGACCTTCGAGCCGTGCTCCGCGAGCGCCTTCTCGGTGGCATGGACCAGCGCCTCGGCATGGTTCTTCGCCTCGACCTCGGCCTTGCGCTTCTTGTCCTCTTCGGCGTGCGATTCCGCGTCCTTGACCATGCGCTGGATGTCAGCCTCGGACAGGCCGCCCGACGCCTGGATACGGATCTGCTGCTCTTTGCCGGTGCCCTTGTCCTTGGCGTGCACGTTGACGATGCCGTTGGCGTCGATATCGAACGTCACCTCGATTTGCGGCACGCCGCGCGGCGCCGGCGGCAGCCCGACCAGATCGAACTGGCCAAGCATCTTGTTATCGGATGCCATCTCGCGTTCGCCCTGGAAGACGCGGATGGTCACTGCGTTCTGATTGTCCTCCGCGGTCGAGAACACCTGGCTCTTCTTGGTCGGAATCGTGGTGTTGCGATCAATCAGCCGCGTGAACACGCCGCCGAGCGTCTCGATGCCGAGCGAGAGCGGCGTCACGTCGAGCAACAGCACGTCCTTGACGTCGCCTTGCAGCACGCCGGCCTGGATCGCCGCGCCGACCGCGACGACCTCGTCGGGGTTGACGCCCTTGTGCGGCTCCTTGCCGAACAATTGCTTGACCACCTCCTGCACCTTCGGCATGCGCGTCATGCCGCCGACCAGAACGACCTCGTTGATCTCGGCCGCGGATAGACCGGCATCCTTGAGCGCGAGCCGGCACGGCTCGACGGTCTTCTGCACGAGATCGTCAACCAACGCCTCGAACTTGGCGCGGGTGAGCTTCATGGTCAGGTGCTTGGGACCCGACGCATCGGCGGTGATGAACGGCAGATTGATTTCGGTCTGCGTGGTGGAGGAGAGCTCGATCTTCGCCTTCTCCGCGGCTTCCTTGAGCCGCTGCAGCGCGAGCTTGTCGCGGCGCAGATCGATGCCTTGCTCCTTCTGAAACTCGTCGGCGAGATAATTGACCAGGCGCATGTCGAAGTCCTCGCCGCCGAGGAAGGTGTCGCCGTTGGTCGACTTCACCTCGAACACGCCGTCGCCGATTTCCAGAATCGAAATGTCAAAAGTGCCGCCGCCGAGGTCATAAACCGCGATGGTGCCGGTCTTCTGCTTGTCGAGGCCATAGGCCAGCGCAGCCGCGGTCGGCTCGTTGATGATGCGCAAGACTTCGAGGCCGGCGATCTTGCCGGCGTCCTTGGTGGCCTGGCGCTGGGCGTCGTTGAAATAGGCGGGCACGGTGATGACGGCCTGCTCGACCTTCTGGCCGAGATAGGCCTCCGCCGTCTCCTTCATCTTCTGCAGGACGAAGGCGGAAATTTGCGAGGGCGAATAGGTCTTACCTTCGATCTCGACCCAGGCGTCGCCGTTCGAGGCGCGCACGATCTTGTAAGGAACGAGCTTCTTGTCCTTGTCCACCATCGGGTCGTCGTAACGGCGACCGATCAGCCGCTTGACTGCGAAGATGGTGCGCTCCGGGTTGGTCACGGCCTGGCGCTTGGCCGGCTGCCCGACCAGTCGCTCGCCGTCATCGGTGAAGGCCACGATTGAGGGCGTCGTACGCATGCCCTCCGCATTTTCGATAACTTTCGGCGTCTTGCCTTCCATCACGGCGACGCACGAATTGGTGGTGCCGAGGTCGATGCCGATGACCTTGCCCATGTCTCGCTTCCTCTTGTCTGCGGCAGGTCGGCCGGGTCCTTTCGGCACCCGAACGGGAGATTCCGCGAGACCCGCGGAGCCCCCCTCATCCGACCCCCTAAATGCACATCGATGCCGCCCCCCGGTGGCGTCTTGGCTCATATAGGAGGGCGGGTTTGCCCCGCAAGACATATGATCACGGATTCGCGAGCGGCGAGGTCAACGCCATGGCCCGTCCCGCGAAGCGGAAGCGGTTCGCCGCACGAACCACCTCGCTGGGGACGGCGCTCGCCCATGCGTACCCACCCATGCGTATTCGCCCATGCGTATTTGACAAGGTGCAACGACGAGAGACGATGACGACATGACCGCCGCGCGCCCGCTTTCCGGCTTGCGTCTCGTGCCGGCCTATCTCGATCGGCCGTCCCAGGAAGCGCTTTTGGCCGCGCTGCGCGCGGTATTCGCGCGCGCCCCGCTCTATACCCCGCGCATGCCCAACAGCGGCAAGCCGCTCTCGGTGCGCATGACCAATTGCGGGCCGCTCGGCTGGGTCACCGATGAAGCCGGCTATCGCTACCAGCCCCTGCATCCCCACACCGGCCAGCCGTGGCCGGCTATGCCGGATCTCGTTATCGGTGCCTGGAAGTCGCTCGCGGGCTATCCCCACACCCCCGAAAGCTGCCTCATCAATTATTACGGGCCCGCGGCGAAGATGGGGCTGCATCAGGACCGCGACGAGCTCGACTTCGAGGCGCCCGTGGTTTCGCTCTCGCTCGGGGATACCTGCCTCTTTCGCATTGGGGGGACCAAGCGCAGCGACCCGACCCGCACCATGCGCCTCGCCTCCGGTGATGCCGTCGTGCTCGGCGGCGGGGCACGTCTGGCGTTCCACGGCGTCGACCGGATCATAGCGGGCACGTCGACCCTGTTGCCGGAAGGCGGGCGGATCAACCTGACGCTGCGGCGGGTGACGCTGCCAACGCCGCAACAGCGATCAGGCTGAGTCAGAAGGACGCGCCGCTGACGTCTGACTTCGACTACTGATCGCCGACCGGCGTGATCCACGCAATCGTCGCTCCACCCGGCGCTTGAACGATCGCGACACGTCCCACGGTCGGAACGTCGAAGGGCTCTCGCATGACTTTTGCGCCGGCGGCCTTTGCCGCCTCAAGCACTGCGTCGACGTCGTCGACGGCGAGATAGGGCAGCCAGTTTTCCGGCACGCCGTCGAAGTCCGGCCCGATTATCGGGAAAATACCGGCAACGGGTTCGTCGTCCATTTTCGCCACCCAATAGGTGCCGTCCGGCATCGGCATGGCATCGAACGTCCAGCCGATCGTGGAACCGTAAAAGTTCTTCGCCTGCTCGACGTCGCGCGCCATCAGCTCGTTCCAATAGAAGCTGCCATGCGACCACATTGCCGTTCTCCATGGTTGATCGCGTCATCTTAACGCCGTCCGGACTGAAGGCCGATCACGCCTTTGCGAACGGCGGCGCCGCGTCCGCTGTATTTTCCCCCGTTCGATCGCGGTACTATCACGATCGCCATGATCCCGCGGCTCCTCATCGTCCTCGCGCTTGCGCTTGGCATCTCGCCCGCGCGCGCCGCCGATGCCACCTATCCGCCCGGCTCCCGCATCGGGCTCGCGCCGCCCACCGGCATGGTGACGAGCAAGAGCTTTTTTGGTTACGAGGACCCCGACAACAACGCCGCCATCATCTTGCTCGCGCTGCCGGCCCAGGCCTACGCGGATCTCGACAAGTCCGTCACCGCCGACACGCTCAAACGACAAGGCGTGACATTGGAGACACGCGAGGACGTGCCGCTTGCCGTCGGCAAGGCATTTCTAGTGACGGCGCATCAGGAGGTCGAAAACAACCTCGTTCATAAATGGATTCTGGTGGCCGGCTCCTCCGCATTGACCGCGCTGGTCACGGTGCAGATCCCCGACGCAGCGAAAACGCTCTACCCCGACGCTGCGATCCGCGCGGCGCTCGTCACGCTCGCCATCCGCGATACCGTCCCGGTGGACGAGCAGCTTGGCCTGCTGCCGTTCAAGGTGGGCGATCTCGCGGGTTTTCGCGTCGGCGGCGTCGTTCCGGGGCGCGCGCTGATGCTGAGCGACGCCCCCGCCGATGCGCCGGGGCCGCTGGATACCCGCATGGAGCCCCACATTTTCGTGGCCATTTCACCCGGCGCGCCCATGCAAGCCGCCGACCGCGACGCATTCGCCCGCGACGTCTTCGCCACCGTCCCCAACCTCAGGGATATTCGCATCACCACGTCCGAGCCGTTGCGGATCGGTGGCCAGCAAGGCCATCAGATCCTCGCCGATGCCAGGGACCCGACCGGCACTGCCACGTTGACGGTGGTGCAGTGGCTGCGCTTCGGCGGCAGCGCCTATTTGCAGATGATCGGGATCGCGCGCGCCGACGCCTGGAAAGACGCCTATCCCCGCTTCCGCTCCGTGCGTGACGGCATCGAGGCACGTTGAGCGCTTCCTCCCCGGCAGTCCGGACGGCGAGTTGGTATTTCAGCGAGAACCTCACGGCTCCTGCGAGGCACCGGCGTTGTCGTTGGCGGGCGGCTCGATCGAACCCTTCGGTCCGCCCTTGGCAACGGCAACCAGCGCCGGCCGCAGGATGCGCTCGCCGATCATGTAGCCGGGCTGTATCACGCGCGCCACGGTGCCTGCGGGCCGCGAGGCATCCGGGAGCTCGAACATCGCCTGATGCAGGTTGGGATCGAATTTTTCGTCCAGCGGCTCGAACTTTTTCACCCCGTGCTTTTCCAGCACCTTCAGCAGCTCGCGCTCGGTGAGCTCGACGCCGTCGAGCAGCGCCTTGGTCCCGGCGTCGGCCTTCTCTCGCAGTTCCGCGTCGAGCGCGCCGAGCGCGCGTTCCATATTGTCGGCAACAGCCAGAATATCGCGCGCGAACGAGGCAATGCCGTAGTCGCGGGCATCCGCCACCTGCCGTTCGGTCCGCTTGCGCAAATTTTCCATCTCCGCGAGCGACCGCAGGAGCCTGTCTTTGTAGTCGGCGGCTTCGCGTGCGAGCGCGACCATGGGATCCTCGTTGGGGGCGGCTGGCGTCTGGCTGATCGATGTCTCGGGCGGGGCCTGATCGGCTCCTTGATCGTTCTGATCGGTCGCGGCGCCCGGTGCGCGAACGGTCCAATCCGGCATGTCGTGTTCCCGCTTGTAGTTCGACCCGCCTCCGATATCAGGGCTGAGGCCCAAAAAATCAAGCCGCAACGGCCATTTGTTGCGGCGATGTCATCCGGCGATGAGCTTGCTCACGACCTTGGCGGTATAATCCACCATCGGGATCACCCGTGCATAATTGAGCCGCGTCGGGCCGATCACGCCGAGAACGCCGACGATGCGGCCGGTGCCCTCGCGGTAAGGCGCGACGATGGTGGAGGAGCCCGAGAGCGAGAACAGCTTGTTCTCCGAGCCGATAAAGATATGGGCGCCCTCGGCGCGCTCGGCCCGCCCGAGGAGATCGATCACCCCGCGCTTGGTCTCGAGATCATCGAACAGAAGCCGCACCCGCTCGAGATCCTCGAGTGCCTTGAGATCGTCGAGCAGGTGAGCGGCGCCGCGCACGATGAGCTTGCGCTCGTCCGATTCCCCGCCGGACCAGCTCGCGAGTCCGGCTGCGATGATCTTCTGAGTAAGCTGGTCGAGTTCAGCCTGTGCCACCGCGCGCGCTTTCTCGAGTTCGACCTTGGCTTCCGCCAAAGTGCGTCCGCGCACATGGGCGTTGAGGAAATTCGCAGCCTCGGTGAGAGAGGCTGCCGGCAGCCCCATCGGAACGCTGATGATGCGGTTCTCGACCTGTCCATCATCCGCGACCAAGATCACCATCGCGCGCTCGGGCTCGAGCCGAACGAATTCGATATGCTTCAATCGCACGTTCGATTTCGCGGCCAGCACCACCCCGGCGGCACGCGTGAGGCCCGACAGCATGCCGGAGGCTTCGTTCAGCACGGCGTCCAGGGATTTGCCGGCGGCAGCCACCTTGGCCTCCATCTCGCGCCGGTCGGATTCACCGAGGTCGCCGATCTCCATCAATGCATCGACGAAGAAGCGCAAGCCGAGCTCGGTCGGCAGCCGCCCAGCCGAGGTGTGCGGCGCATAAATGAGGCCGAGCTGCTCCAGGTCCGACATCACGTTGCGCACGGACGCAGGCGACAGCGGGGTCGTGATCAAGCGTGAAATATTGCGCGAGCCCACGGGCTCGCCGGTGGCGAGGTAGCTTTCGACGATCTGTCGGAAAATATCGCGCGAGCGCTCGTTGAGCTGGGCGAGGCTCACCTGCGTCGCGCCGATCGGGACGTCGTGGGACAATGAGCGCTCCATTCAAACGCGAGCAGAATGGTCCATTCCGGCTGCACAGTTCAAGCCTGACGGCTTTGCCCGTTCCGCCAGCGCCAAATTCGTTCACGCGAGGCGCGCAACCGCCGCTTCGCCTCTTGTCGGTCGCGGCGCGCGCCCCTAAAAGCTTGCCGATATGCCGAGCAGGAGACCAGCATGCGGCCGAGCCGCCGACAACCCGACGAGCTGCGCGCCATCTCGCTCGAACGCGGCGTGGTAAAATACGCCGAGGGCTCCTGCTTCGTGAAGTTCGGCGATACTCACGTGCTCGTGACGGCGACGCTCGAGGACCGGCTGCCGCCTTGGCTCAAGGGCCAGGCGCGCGGCTGGGTCACGGCCGAATACGGCATGTTGCCGCGCGCCACCTCGGAGCGCACGCGCCGCGAGGCATCCGCCGGCAAGCAGAGCGGGCGCACCATCGAGATCCAGCGGCTGATCGGGCGCAGCCTGCGCGCGGTGCTCGATCTGCCGGCGCTGGGCGAGCGGCAGATCACGATCGATTGCGACGTCATTCAAGCCGACGGCGGAACCCGCACCGCCGCCATCACCGGCGCCTGGGTCGCGTTGCACGATTGCATCACCTGGATGAAGACCCGCGACATGGTGACGGGGGAACCGCTGCGCGACCACGTCGCCGCCATCTCCTGCGGCATCTGCAACGGCACGCCGGTGCTGGACCTCGATTACGCCGAGGATTCGGAGGCCGACACCGATGCCAATTTCGTCATGACCGGCGCCGGACGAATCGTCGAGGTGCAAGGCACGGCGGAGAAAATTCCCTTCACCGAGGAGCAATTCCTCAACCTGCTCGCGCTCGCGCGAAAGGGCGTCATGAAACTCGTCGACTTGCAGAAACTGGCGGTGATGTGAGCGCGCGCTCCGCGACCTCGATCATGACTCCGAGCGACGCCGCGCATCGACGGCTCGCCGGCCGTCTCGTGATTGCGACGCACAACCCGGGCAAGCTCAAGGAGATGCGCGAGCTCCTCATGCCGTACGGGATCGACGCGGTGTCGGCAGCCGACCTCGGTTTGGTCGAGCCCGTGGAGAGCGGCACGACCTTCGAGGAGAACGCCCGCATCAAGGCGAGCGCGGCGGCGAAGGCGTCAGGTTTGCCGGCCTTTGCCGACGATTCCGGGCTGACGGTCGATGCGCTCGGCGGCGATCCCGGCATCTATTCGGCGCGCTGGGCGGGCCCTGAGAAGGACTTCCGGCGGGCCATGCAGATCGTGGAAGACAAGTTACGCGAGCGCGGCGCGCGTGCGCGCAGCCAACGCACGGCGCGTTTCGTCAGTGCGCTCTGCCTCGCCTGGCCCGACGAACACGTCGAAGCATTCGAGGGCACCGTCGACGGCACGCTCGTCTGGCCGCCGCGCGGCGAGAAGGGTTTCGGCTACGATCCGATGTTTTTGCCCACCGGCCATTCCCGCACCTTCGGCGAGATGACGAACGTGGATAAACACGGCCTGCCGCCGCGGGGCAAAGGGCTTTCGCACCGGGCGCGTGCGTTTCTCAAGCTCGCGGAGGCTTGTCTTGCAGCGCGCTGATCGCAACGACGCTCCGGCCTTCGGCGTCTATGTCCATTGGCCGTTCTGCCTGTCGAAGTGTCCGTACTGCGACTTCAACAGCCATGTGCGCCATGCCGCCGTCGACGAGGCTCGCTTCACGCGCGCCTTTGCCGCCGAGATCTCCGCGACCGCCGCGCGCCTGCCCGCGCGAACCGTCTCGACCATCTTCTTCGGCGGCGGCACGCCGTCGTTGATGCAGCCCGCAACCGTTGGCGCAATCCTCGATGCCGTTGCGCGCCACTGGCCGATCGATCCCGATGTCGAAGTGACGCTCGAAGCCAATCCGACCAGCGTCGAGGCGACGCGCTTTCGCGGATTTCGCGCGGCGGGCGTCAACCGCGTCTCGCTCGGCGTGCAGGCGTTGGACGATGGTGCGCTCAAAGAGCTTGGGCGGCTGCACTCGGCGCGCGAGGCGCTCGATGCGGTCGCGCTCGCGCGCTCGATTTTCCATCGCTATTCGTTCGATCTGATCTATGCGCGACCGGGCCAGACGCCGCAGGCCTGGGCCGCCGAGCTCACACGCGCCATGGTCGAGGCAGGCGAGCATCTTTCGCTCTATCAGCTCACCATCGAGCAAGACACGCCATTTGCCGCGCTGCATTCGGCCGGAAAGCTCGTCGTCCCCGACGACGACACCGCCCGCGCGCTCTATGACACGACACAGGCGATCTGCGCGCGCGGGGGCCTGCCGGCCTACGAGATTTCCAACCACGCGCGGCCCGGCGCCGAATGCCGCCACAACCTCGTCTACTGGCGCGCGCAGGAATATGCCGGCATCGGGCCGGGCGCCCACGGCCGACTTGAGGTCGCGGGCGGGCGCCACGCCACTGCGACCGAGAAGCGGCCGGAGAGCTGGCTGATACGGGTGGAATCGCTCGGGCACGGCGTCGTGAGCGAGGAGGCGCTCACGCGCGAGCAAGTGGCGGACGAGTTTCTGCTCATGGGATTGCGGCTGGCCGAGGGCATCGATCCCGCGCGCTACGCGCGCCTTGCCGGTCGGCCGCTCGATCCGCGCCGCATCGCCCTCCTGCGCGAGCAGGGCGCCCTCGAGACCACGGCGAACGGCATGTTGCGCCTGACGCTCGCCGGCTTTCCCGTGCTCGACGCCGTGGTCGCCGATCTCGCGGCGTGAGGACGGTTACGTCGCCGAGCCGCCGAAACCCTTCGGCGGCGCACTGATGACCTGGCCGCCGGTCGGCGACACCCGCATCACGGCGAGCCCGCGCTGGTTGGTGCCATCGGGACGGAAGCGAAACAGCCCGTCGATGCCGGTGAAGCCCGAGGAACTGGTCAGAACCTCGTCCGAGAAGCGCTGCTTGCCCTGGGTCTTGACCAGCGCCGCGACCAGCGCGACGGCGTCGTAGGCGAGCGAGGCGGTGCGCACGGGATCGCGGCCGTAGCGGCTGCGGTAGCGGGCGGAGAAATTGCGAAAACCGGTCGAATCCGGACCCGCATACCACGCCCCGTCGAGCAGCGGGCTGGAGAAGATTTGCGCGTCTTCCCACAAACCGGTCCCGAGCAGCTGCACGCGTTTGGTGTCGATGCCATTTGCGGTCAACGCCTGCACCAGCGCGGGCACGGCGTCGGCCCCGTCCGGGATAAAGATGGCGTCGGCCCCGCTCGCCGCCTGCGCGACGTTGCGCACGGGGCCCTGCATCTGCGCCTTGTCGAGCGGATAACGCTCGAGCGCGACGACGCGGCCGCCGCCGCGCCCCACCGCCTGCTTGAACGCCGCTTCCGCCACGCTGCCGTAGGCATTGTCCGGAACGAGCGCCGCGAACGACCGCCGGCCCTGGCTCGCGGCATAGCCGATGATGCGATCGACATCGGACTCCGGCAGAAAGCTCAGGAGATAGATGCCGCGCGCCGCCACATTGGCGTCGGTCGAGAACGCGATCACCGGCACACCGCGAGCGCGCGCGGCCCGTCCCACCGGCCCGACGGTGAGCGCAAACAACGGACCCAAAACGATCTCGGCGCCTTCGTCGAGCGCCTGCTGCGCCGCCTGCTGCGCGCCGGGCGCGCCGCCGCCATCGTCCTTCACCAGGAGCTGGAGATCGGGATTGTTGAATTCCGCGAGCGCCATCTCGGCGGCGTTGCGCATGGATTGCGCGGCGACCGCCGCGTTGCCGCTGGCGGACAACGGCAGGATCAGACCGCCCTTGACCTTTCCTTCGCCGATATTGGTTGAGGGCTGCGACGGCGCGCCCGGCGAGGAGCCCAAATCGGGAAGATTCCCCGAGCAGCCCGCCAGCACGACGATGGATGCGAGCGCGGCCCACCACGGGGAAGAAGCGCGCGCCGGCCGCGGGCCCCGGGACTTAAGTCCTCCGAACATGGGGAGGGGTCTCCTCGACGACGACCGATAATGTCGACGCCAGCCCACGCCGGCAATCGGCATTTTGTCGGTGAATAGTTAACTGAATGAAAAGGATAATGATTTTTTACGCCGCCCATGACGGGGCAAGAGCGCGCCGCTAGAGTAAGGCGCATGAGGACGACCGCACCCGCCGCCGCAACCCCCCGCGCGCTCCGCGACCGCGCCGCTCGCCCCTACGTCCTCAACGGCCACTCGACCAGCGCGCCGCCGCTTCCGGCCGGCCTCTATCTGGTCGCCACCCCCATCGGCAATTTGCGCGATATTACCGTGCGGGCGCTCGAGGTGCTCGCCGCCGCCGACCTCATCGCCTGTGAGGACACGCGCGTCACCCGCAAGCTTCTCGACCGTTATGGCATTACCACCCCGCTCGCCCCCTATCACGACCACAACGCCGCCGAGGCGCGACCGAAGCTCATCGCCCGGCTCGCCGAGGGCGCGGCGATCGCGCTGGTCTCGGACGCCGGGACCCCGCTCGTGTCCGACCCCGGTTACAAGCTCGTGCGCGACGCGCGCGCGGCGGGCGCGAGCGTGACGGCACTGCCGGGCGCCTCGGCGGTGCTCGCAGCGCTTACGCTGAGCGGGCTTCCCACCGACCGGTTCTTGTTCGAGGGATTCTTGCCAGCGAAGGAAGGCGCGCGGCGCGCGCGCATCAACGAGCTCAAACGCATTCCAGGAACGCTCGTTCTGTTCGAGACCGGCGCGCGTATTGCCGCGACGCTCGCCGATCTTGCCGCGGAGCTTGGTCCGCGCCAGGCCGCGATCTGCCGCGAGCTCACCAAGCTCTACGAGGAGGTCCGGCGCGGCGAACTCGGCATGCTCGCGCGCGCGGCGGCGCAAGCGGAGGAGCCGCGGGGCGAGATCGTGATCGTCGTGGCGCCGCCCGATCGGCAAGCCGAGGTGGGAGCGGCCGATCTCGATGCGTTGCTGCGTCAGGCGCTCGAGCGTCTTTCGGTCAAGGAGGCCGTCGCCGAAATCGCCGCCGTCACCGGAGAATCCCGCCGCGGGGTCTACCAGCGCGCGCTCGCACTCACCAAGGAGCGCGAGCATGGCCGATGAGCGCCCGCGCGCAAGCCCGATTCAAGTTCCGCGCCCGGAGCGCCAGATCGCGTTTCGCACCGGGATTTCAGCCGAGAGCCGGGCGGCGGCGTTTCTCATCGCCAAAGGCTTTCGCATCCTGGCGCGGCGCTGGAGGAGCCCGGTCGGCGAAATCGACATCATCGCCCGCCGCCGCAGCCTGTTGGTGTTCGTCGAGGTCAAGGCGCGCGAAAAGCTCGATGACGCCGCATGGTCCGTCACCGATCGCCAGCGCCTGCGCATCGCCGCCGCCGCCGAGGCGTGGCTCGCGCGAAACGGCGATGACCGCATCCGCGACATCCGCTTCGATGCCATGCTGGTGGCGCCGGGCCGTATTCCGCGTCATATCCCCGCGGCGTTCGACGCTAGTGTCCCGATTCCGAAGTTCGCAAACCCTCGTGGCAGCCTCTGATGCGAACTTCGGAATCAAAGGGACACTAGCAACTCTATGACTCTAGGGCGGTTTTGGATTTGAAGTTCCTAAACGAGCTTCCAGCCGCAATGATAAGGAACTTCAAATCCACCGCACTAGCGGCTGATGCGGTCGGGTGACAACTTGCGGCACCGAAACATGTCCTTGGGGCATCGATGCGCCTGAATATCGCCGTGCAGATGGACCCGATCGAGCGGATCAGCATCCGCGGCGATTCCACCTTCGCGCTGCTGCTGGAAGCGCAAAAACGCGGCCACGGCATCGCCTATTACACGCCGGACCGGCTGGCGTTGCTGGGCGCGAAGGTGGTCGCGAACGTGCAGCCGCTCAAGGTTCGCGACCAGCAAGGCGACCATTTCACGCTCGGCGAGGCGCGGCGCACCGAGTTGACCGAGTTCGACGTCGTCTTGCTGCGGCAGGATCCGCCGTTCGACCTTGCCTACATCACGACCACGCATCTGCTCGAGCGCATCCAGCCCGGCACGCTGGTCGTCAATGACCCGAGCGCGGTGCGCAACGCGCCGGAAAAAATGTTCGTGATGGAATTTCCCGAGCTGATGCCGCCCACGCTGATCACCCGCGACCTCGCCGAGATCAAGGCGTTCCGCGCCGAGCACGGCGACATCGTGATGAAGCCGCTCTACGGCAAGGGCGGCGAGGCGGTGTTTCGGCTGGCAAAGGAAGACCTCAACTTCGGCTCGCTCTACGATCTCTTCACCGTGACGTTCCGCGAGCAGTGGGTGGTGCAAAAATTCCTGCCCGCGGTCAAAGACGGCGACAAGCGTATCCTCCTGGTCGATGGCGAGTTCGCCGGCGCGGTGAACCGCGTGCCGGCGCCCGACGATCTGCGCTCGAACATGGCGCGCGGCGGTACTCCGACGGAAACCGAGCTCACCGCGCGCGAGCGCGACATCTGTGCTCGGATCGGCCCGGCGTTGCGCGAGCGCGGGCTCCTCTTCGTCGGCATCGACGTGATCGACGGTTATCTCACCGAGATCAACGTCACCTCGCCGACCGGCATCCGCGCGGTGAAAAATCTCGGCGGTCCGGACGTCGCGGCCATGATCTGGGACAAGATCGAGGCGAGGCGGCACAAGTGAAATGATCAGCGCGGCGGCGGGGATGACGCGGGCGCTTTCTCCGCCTTGAGGCGCGCGATCGCGGCGCGGATCGGCGCGAACGGCCCGTATTTGTGCTGCTGCTCGCTAAAGCCGTCGGCATAGGGGCCGTAGGGTGCGTCGACCGGCTTCTGCAAAAGGTCGGGAAAGTCCTTGTCGAGGCCGGCTTTGCGCGGCCGCGGCTGGGAGATGACGTAAGCCGCAATGTCCCAGGCCTGTTCCGGCGAAAACTGCGGGTTCAGGTAGTCGACCCCGTGCGGCATGTTGAAGTGGAGAAAATTTGCGACCGGGATCAGCCGCGCCATCCCGGCGCCGTCGTTGAAGCTGTCGTTGCCCCAGAGCGGCGGCACCATGTAGCCGAGATCGGTGGTCGGCAGGCTACGGCGGATGCCGGCGCCATTGGGACCGTGACACGCGACGCAGGCATTGGCGTAGAGTGCCTCGCCGCGTACGGGATCGGCGGCCCGATCGAGCTCCGGCATGTTGCCGGTGCCCAACCCCGGCAGGAGCTGCCCGGGCGCGACGCCGGTCGATAGAAATTTGCTGTAGGCCATCAGGGATTGCATTTCCGGCGTGCCGGTCGGCAACGGCCGCCCGTTCATGCTGCGCGTCATGCAGGAATTAATCCGTTCCTCGATGGTCATCTCCGCCCCCAGGCGGGCGCTGTAGTGGGGAAATTCTCCGAACAGGCCGAACAGCGGGATGCCGAACTTCTTCGTTCCGGCCTGGAGATGGCAATTGCTGCAAGCGAGATTGTTGCCGGCAAAGCGCTTGGCGCGATCCACAACCTCCGGACCCATATGGGCGTAGGTCGCGGTGATGAGATCGCGCCCGCGCCGCACCAGGCGGCCATGGGTATTGTTCGGAAGCGCGCCGATCTCGGGCACGGTCCAGATCTGCGGGCCGGACTTGGCCTCTTGCGCCGAACTCGTCGGCGCCCCGCGTCCCTCGGGCCACACCAATAGCCACAAGGACGCCAGCGCGGCCACACCGATGGCCCCGCGTGAACGTGCGAAATCCATCAACCCGCCTCCAACCTCTACACGTTTTTGTAGGGGCCAACGCGCCCAGCCGTCTACACAACCTCGAACGCTTTTGTTCACGAATTGTTCTTGATGCCGGGAGATTTTCCGCTACTATCGTGAGCAAGCAGGGGCAGCATGGTTCAGCGCGTCGCCACAGTGGCGTTTGAGGGCATCGAGGCCCGCGCCGTTGATGTCCAGGTTCAGGTCGCACCGGGGCTACCGGCGTTCAACGTCGTGGGCCTGCCGGACAAGGCCGTCTCCGAGGCCCGCGAGCGCGTGCGCGCGGCGCTCGTCGCCTCGGGGCTGGCGCTGCCGGCCCGGCGCATCACCGTCAACCTCGCGCCCGCCGACGTGCCGAAGGAAGGCAGTCACTACGATCTGCCGATCGCGCTCGGCCTGATGGCCGCGATCGGCGCCGTCCCGAGCGATGCGCTCTCCGGCTTCACGGTGCTGGGCGAACTCGGCCTCGACGGCTCGATCGCCGCGGTCGCGGGCGTGCTGCCCGCCGCGATCGGCGCCAACGGGCGCGGGGAGGGTCTCATCTGCCCCGCCGTCTGCGGCGCCGAAGCCGCCTGGGCGAGCCCGGAAATGGAGATCGTCGCCGCCGCGTCACTCATCCAGCTCGCCAATCATTTCCGCGGCACGCAGGTGCTCGCCCGCCCACAGCCGAAGATCCGCGAGGTCGACGGCGCGCTGGTCGACCTCAAGGACATCAAGGGCCAGGAGAGCGCCAAGCGCGCGCTCGAAGTCGCCGCCGCCGGGGGCCACAATCTGCTCATGGTCGGCCCGCCCGGCGCCGGCAAGTCGATGTTGGCCGCGCGGCTGCCGACCATCCTGCCGCCGCTGACGCCGGCGGAACTGCTGGAAGTCTCGATGATCGCGTCGGTGGCGGGCGAGATTGAGGGCGGCGCGCTCACCAATCGCCGCCCGTTCCGCGCGCCGCATCATTCCGCCAGCATGCCGGCGCTGGTCGGCGGCGGATTACGCGCGCGGCCGGGCGAAATCTCGCTCGCCCATCACGGCGTGCTCTTCCTCGACGAGTTGCCCGAGTTCCAGCCGCAGGCGCTCGATTCGCTGCGCCAGCCGCTCGAGATCGGGCAGGTCGCGATCGCCCGAGCGAACCATCGCGTGACCTATCCCGCGCGTTTCATGCTGGTCGCCGCCATGAACCCCTGCCGCTGCGGCCGCGCCAGCGAGCCGGGATTCGCCTGCAAGCGCGGCGCGAACGCGCGCTGCGCCGCCGAGTATCAGGGGCGGCTGTCGGGCCCCCTCATCGACCGTATCGACCTGCACATCGAGGTGCCGGCGGTCACCGCCGCCGATCTCATCCTGCCGCCGCCGGCGGAAGGAAGCCGCGAGGTGGCCGCGCGCGTCGCGCGCGCCCGCGCGATGCAGGAGGAGCGCTACGCCGCGATCGGCCTGCCGCAGGTGCGCACCAACGCAGCCGCGCACGGTCCACTGCTGGAAGAGCTGGCGCGGCCGGACGCGGGCGGGCTTGCGCTCTTGCGCGACGCCGCCGATGCCATGCGGCTTTCGGCGCGCGGCTATCATCGCGTGCTGCGGGTGGCGCGCACGCTCGCCGATCTCGACGGCGCCGAAAAAGTCGGCCGCGTGCATCTCGCCGAGGCGTTGTCCTACCGCGCCCTCGTCGACGAGGTACGCCGCGCCGCGTGAGCGTGCGCGCCGCCTACAGCCGCCGCAGCGCCACTTCTTCGACCAAGTGGCTTTCGACCTTCTTCAGGATGAGGTCGGCGCGCTGACGCGTCGGCAAGATGTTCTCGCGCAGATTGAGGCGATTGATGCGCGTCCAGATCGAGGTCGCGGTCTTAACCGCTTCCACGTCCGACAGCGTCGCGTAGCGGTGAAAGTATGATTTTGGATCGCGGAACGCGGTCCCGCGCAAGGTCAGGAACCGGTCCGCGTACCAGCTCTGCAGCAAATCTTCGTCGGCGTCGAGGTAGATCGAGAAATCGAAGAAGTCCGACACATACGGGATCGCCTTGCCGCCCTTCGGCGGAGCGCCGGCTTCCAACACGTTGAGGCCTTCGACGATGAGGATGTCGGGGCGATCGATCTCGATCCATCGATTGGGCGTCACGTCGTAGGTGAGATGGGAGTAGACCGGCGCGCGCACCGGCCGCCGTCCGGCCTTGATGTCGGAGAGAAAGCGCAGCAGCGCCGGCAGGTCGTAGCTTTCGGGAAAGCCCTTCTTCTCCATCAGGTCTTCGCGCTCGAGGATCGCGTTCGGATAGAGAAACCCGTCGGTGGTGATGAGGTCGACCTTGGGCACGTTCGGCCAGCGCGCCAGCAGCGCCTGCAGCACGCGCGCGGTCGTCGACTTGCCCACCGCCACCGAGCCCGCGACCCCGATGATGAAAGGCACCTTCGCGTCCTCGGTGCCGAGGAAGTTCTGCTGCGCCCGGAACAGGCGCTGCGTCGCCGCGACGTAAAGGGACAGCAGCCGCGACAACGGCAGGTAGATTTCCTCGACCTCGGTCATGTCGAGGCGGTCGTGCAGCGAGCGCAGCCGCGTCACCTCGTCCGGATTGAGCGTCATCGGCGTGTCGGCGCGCTTTGCCGCCCATTCCGCCCGCGAGAAGATGCGGTAGGGCGAGAGGCCATCGTCGGTGCGTTGCTCCATCGTCCTTGCTCAGCCGCGATTGCGCGACGCCTTTTCGGTCAGGCCCGACTGCCGCGTGCGCTCGGCGAGCTGCGCCTCCACGTCGGCAAGAGAAATCCCGCGCGCCTCGAGCACCACCAGCAGGTGGTAAATGAGGTCGGCGGCTTCCGCGATCAAGCGCGCGCGATCCTCCTCAACCGCCGCCAGCACGGTCTCGATCGCCTCCTCGCCGAGCTTCTTGGCGCAATGCGCCACGCCCTGGTCGAGCAGCCTGCGCGTATAAGAGACATGGGCGCTCGCCTTCGCGCGCTCGTGCACGCGCTTTTCGAGATCGCGGAGGGTGAAGTTCGACATCGCTTCTGCTCCGCCTTGGCATACCATCTCTGCCCGCCGCCGCAAATCGGAGAGCGTACTTGGCACAAGCCCAGGCGCGAGGCATCGTCGCTTCACATTGCGCCTGGGCCGGCTAGTGTCCCGATTCCGAAGTTCGCAAGCCCTTGCGGCACACTCTCGTGCGAACTTCGGAATCAAAGGGACACTAGCAAACTTATGACTCTAGTGTGGTTTTTGGATTTGAAGTTCCTATGTGAGCGCGCTGCATATTTGTAGGAACTTCAAATCCACCACACTAGCATGCCTGCATGCCCCTTCCCGTGCTCGATTTCTGGTTCGATTTTGCCTCGACCTATTCCTATCTCGCCGCCATGCGGATCGGACCGCTGGCGCAAAAAGCCGAGGTCCGGGTGCGCTTTCGCCCTTTCCTGCTCGGGCCGATTTTCAAGGCGCAGGGCTGGAGCACTTCGCCGTTCAACCTCTACCCGGCGAAGGGCCGCCATATGTGGCGCGACCTCGAGCGGTCATGCGCGGAGTTGCAGCTCGCGTTCCGGCGTCCCGATCCCTTCCCGCAGAACAGTCTGCTCGCGGCCCGCGTGGCGCTGGTGGGGCTCGACCAGGCGTGGGGCGAGGAGTTCTGCCTCGCGATCTTTTGCGCGCAATTCGCCGACGGACGCCGCATCGACGATACCGCCGCCATCAGCGACATCCTGGCGGGGCTTAAGCTTGACCCCAAGTCTGCGCTCGCGGCGGCTCAATCGGATGCGATCAAAGCGCGACTGCGGACGCAAACCGATGAAGCGCAGCGGCTCGGCGTCTTCGGTGCGCCGAGCTTCACCACCGCCGACGGCGAATTGTTCTGGGGCAACGACCGGCTCGAGCCGGCACTGCGTTGGGCGAAGGCCGCCGCCAACCGCGGCTAAGGATCGAGCCGCATGGGCAGGCCGGCACGGGCCATGTACCGCTTGGCCTCGGAGATGCTGTACTCGCCGAAGTGGAAGATCGAGGCCGCGAGCACCGCGGTGGCGTGGCCGTCGCGGATGCCTTCGACCAGGTGCTCCAACGTGCCCACCCCACCCGAGGCGATCACCGGCACGGACACTGCATCGGCGATGGCGCGGGTGAGCGCGATGTCGAAACCCTGCTTGGTGCCGTCGCGGTCCATGGAGGTCAGCAGGATTTCGCCGGCGCCGAGCGCGACCACCTCGCGCGCGTAATCGAAGGCGTCGAGCCCGGTGGGATTGCGGCCGCCGTGGGTGAAGATTTCCCAGCGCTCGCGCTCGTTCGGCTTCGACACGCGTTTGGCGTCGATCGCAACCACGATGCACTGGTCGCCGAATTTCTCCGCCGCCTCCTTGACGAACGCGCGCCGGGCGACCGCCGCGGTATTGATCGACACCTTGTCGGCGCCCGAAGCGAGAAGCTTGCGGATGTCCTCGACCGTGCGCACGCCGCCGCCGACGGTGAGCGGCATGAAGCAGGCCTCGGCCGTGCGCCGCACCACGTCGAGGATGATGTCGCGGTTCTCGTGGCTGGCGGTGATATCGAGGAACGTGAGCTCGTCGGCGCCGGCGGCGTCATAGGCGATCGCCGCCGCAACCGGATCGCCGGCGTCGCGCAGATCGACGAATTTCACGCCTTTGACGATACGGCCGTCCTTGACGTCGAGGCAGGGAATGACGCGAACCTTGAACATGGCCTCACGTCGCCGCGCGCGCCGTGCGGATCAGCCGCAATGCTTCCGTCGGGTCGAGCCGGCCGTCGTAGAGCGCGCGGCCGGCGATGGCGCCGGCGAGTTTCTTCGCGCACGGCTGCAACAGCGCCGCCACGTCGGCGATCGAGGCAAGCCCGCCCGAGGCGATCACCGGGATGCTCACCGCCTCGGCGAGCGCGATGGCGGCGTCGAGGTTGAGGCCCGCGAGCACGCCATCGCGGGAAATGTCCGTGTGGATCAAGGCCGCGACGCCCACGTCCTCGAACCGCTTGGCGATGTCGAAGGCGCTGAGCTCGGAGGTTTCCGCCCATCCCGCGACCGCCACCGTGCCGTCGCGGGCATCGAGCGCGACCGCGACGCGGGCGGGGTAGCGGCTCGCGGCCTTGATGACGAGCGCCGGATCGCGCACCGCCGCGGTGCCGATGATGACGCGGGTGATGCCCTTGTCGAGCCAGGCCTCGACGGTGCCCATGTCGCGAATGCCGCCGCCGAGCTGCAAGGGAATGTTGGTCGCTTCGATGATGCGCTCGACCGCGGCCACATTGACGGGCTTGCCGGCAAAGGCGCCGTCGAGATCGACCACGTGGAGATACTCGAAGCCCATCGCCTCGAAGGCTCGCGCCTGCGCCGCCGGATCGCGCTGAAACACGGTGGCGCGCGTCATGTCGCCTTGCTCAAGCCGCACGCATGCGCCGTCCTTGAGGTCGATGGCGGGAAAGAGAATCACGACGACACTCGCTTGACGTCATTCGCCGGCGCCGCTTCGCAGGCACGTTCGGACGATCGCCGCGGGCCGCCCTCGCTTGCGCGCGCCGGCAACGACCGAAGCGCAAGGCGCATCACGGCTTCCACTTCAAGAAATTGGCGATCAGCCGCAAGCCCAGCCGTTGGCTCTTCTCCGGGTGGAACTGAGTTCCCACCATCGTGTCGCGGCCGACGACCGCGGTGAGGGGACCGCCGTAGTCCACTTCGGCGATGAGATCGGAGCGCGCGGTGGTCTTGAGGTGGAACGAGTGCACGAAATAAGCGTGCAGACCCTGCGGCCCGACGGCGATGCCGTCGAACAGCGGATGCGACCGCCATGCATTGAGCGTGTTCCAGCCCATGTGCGGGATCTTCAAACTCGGATCCGAGGGTGCGATGCGTTCGACCTCGCCCGCAATCCAGCCCAGCCCCGGCGTCACCTCGTATTCGCGGCCGCGCTCGGCCATGAGCTGCATGCCGACGCAAATGCCGAGGAACGGCCGGCCCCGCCCGCGCACGCTGTCGTTGAGCGCTTCCACCATGCCGACGACGGCGTCGAGCCCCCGCCGGCAGTCGGCGAAGGCCCCGACGCCCGGCAGCACCACCCGGTCGGCGCGCGCGACCTCCTCGGGGTCGCTCGTCACCACGATCGGCTGCGCCAACCCTTCCTCGCGCGCGGCGCGCTCGAATGCTTTCGCCGCCGAGTGCAGATTGCCCGAGCCGTAATCAACGATGGCGACGCTCACCGCGGCGCTCCCGGTTGTGGAAACAAGCCGATGACCTCGGATGACGGCCGGCGCGCCATCGGCACGCCCATTGCCGGCGAGGATGCGCGCGGCACACCGTCGACCGATGGTCGCTCGGCCGAGGTCTTGTTGTCCCAAGTCTTGTTGGCCCAAGTCTTGTTGGCCCAAGTCTTGTTGGCCCAAGCATCGAAGAATCGACGTTCGGCCGATTCGACATCGTCGCCGACGACGATGCCCACGTTCCTCCAGCCGCGGCGTGCCAGCCCGAAGCGGCGCAATGTCGCCGCCTCGAAGCCGACGAGAAGCGAAAAGAGGGCGCCGGCGATGATCGTGACCGCCGCCGAGGTGCCGATCAAACGCAGGGCGACCGAAAGCGCGACGGCAAGGATGACGTAGCAGACCAATGCCAGCCACAACCGATGCCGCAGCATCCACCACGGCGCCAGCAGGAAGGCCCAGAACGAGAAGCCGTCGCGCACGAAGACGAAGCGCTCGGGATCGGGCGCGGATTCGTGCGCTTTCAGCGGCGGCTCGTACACGGTGTAGATCGACATGGTGTCTTGCCTTCTCCCTGGCGGCAACGCGTCAGCCGCCGAGCGAGCCCTTGGTCGAAGGAACCTCGTTGGCCGCGCGCGGATCGATCGCGACCGCAGCGCGCAACGCGCGTGCCAAGCCTTTGAAGCAGGACTCGGCGATATGATGGTCGTTGGTGCCGTAGAGTGTCGCGACGTGCAGCGTTACGCCGCTGTTCGTCGCGAACGCCTGGAACCACTCCTGCACCAGCTCGGTGTCGAAGCTGCCGACCTTGTCGCGCACGAACTCGGCCTTGAACACCAGGAACGGCCGGCCGGAAATGTCGAGCGCGACGCGGGTGAGCGCTTCATCCATGGGCACGTGGACGTCGGCATAGCGGGTGATGCCCTTCATGTCGCCGAGCGCCTGTTTCAGCGCCTGCCCGAGCGCGATGCCGACGTCCTCGGTGGTGTGGTGGTGATCGATGTGCAGGTCGCCCTTGGCCTTGACCGTGAGGTCGATGCGCGAATGGCGCGCCAAAAGCTCGAGCATGTGGTCGAGGAAGCCGATCCCGGTCGAGATCGACGCAACGCCGGCGCCGTCGAGATCGATCGCGACCTCGACGTCGGTCTCCTTGGTGCTGCGCTTGACCGAGCCTTTGCGCATGAACGGATCTTTCGCCTTGAGCCGCGCGCCTTGTATCAGGGCCGGACTTCCTTCGCCACTCTAGCGGCCGCCGCAATTGCACCCTTGTCCGACAAGGCTTAAATCATTGCGCGCACCGGATCGACGCATGCAGCCCATCTCTTCCGACCCCTGGCACGGCACCACCATCCTGACAGTCCGCAAGGGCGGCAGCGTCGTGATCGGCGGCGACGGTCAGGTTTCGATCGGGCAGACCATCGTCAAGGCCAACGCCAAGAAGGTGCGCCGCCTCGGCAAAGGCGACGTGATCGGCGGCTTTGCCGGCGCCACCGCCGACGCCTTTACCTTGTTCGAGCGGCTGGAAGCAAAGCTCGACCAATATCCGGGCCAGCTTACCCGCGCCGCTGTCGAACTCGCCAAGGATTGGCGCACCGACCGCTACCTGCGCCGGCTCGAAGCCATGATGATCGTCGCCGACGCGCAGGTGTCGCTGGTGCTCACCGGCACCGGCGACGTGCTCGAGCCCGAGGCCGGCGTGATGGGCATCGGCTCCGGCGGCAATTACGCGCTCGCCGCCGCGCGCGCCATGATCGACGGGCCGCTCGACGCCGAGGCGATCGTGCGCAAGGCGATGGACATCGCCGCCGACATCTGCGTCTACACCAACCGCAACGTCACGATCGAGAAGCTGTGATGTCGCGTTATCAGTTTCTCCCGATGTCGGCCGCCGACCTGCCGTTGGTGCGTCGTTGGCTCGCCGCACCGCACGTCACCCAGTGGTGGGGCGATCCCGACGAGCAGTTCGGGCTAGTGAGCGAGGACCTTGAACAGCCGGCAATGGACCAATTCGTCGTAACGATCGACAGGCGGCCCTTCGCCTATCTTCAGTGTTACGACCAGAGGGCGTGGCCGGATAACGGGCTCGGCATCCATCCGCCGGGCACGCGCGGCATTGATCAATTCATCGGCGAGCCGGACATGACCGGTCGCGGCCACGGCTCTGCCTTCATTCGCGCCTTCATCGTTGACCTGATGAGGGCCGGGACGCCGCGCGTCCTGACCGACCCCGATCCCACCAATGCGCGCGCGATCCGCGCCTACGAGAGGGCCGGCTTCCGCAAGGACCGCATGGTGGACACGCCCGACGGCCGCGCCCTTCTGATGGTGTGCCACGCATGACCGACTTTTCACCGCGCGAAATCGTCTCCGAACTCGACCGCTTCATCATCGGCCAGGCCGATGCCAAACGGGCGGTGGCGATCGCGCTGCGCAATCGCTGGCGGCGCCTGCGGCTCGACGAGAAAATGCGCGAGGAGGTGTTGCCCAAGAACATCCTGATGATCGGACCGACCGGCGTGGGCAAAACCGAGATTTCCCGCCGCCTCGCCAGGCTCGCGGGGGCCCCGTTCATCAAGGTCGAAGCGACCAAATTCACCGAGGTCGGGTATGTCGGGCGCGATGTCGAGCAGATCGTGCGCGATCTCGTGGAAGTCGCGATCACGCAGACCCGTGAACGAAAGCGCAAGGACGTGCGCGCGCGCGCCCAGCTCGCCGCCGAGGATCGGGTGGTGGCCGCCTTGGTGGGCGAGAACGCCAGCGCCTCGACCAAGGAGACTTTCCGCAAACGGCTGCGCGCGGGCGAGCTCAACGACAAGGAAATC
>WNFF01000148.1_pt1 | contig 124123 bp, 103 predicted proteins | sample 5400441 | NCBI WGS metagenome assembly WNFF01 (sample SAMN13153345, study PRJNA577476) | soil metagenome | isolation source: 120 cm saprolite under Douglas fir tree site 2 hole 3 replicate 1 | place: USA:California | collected 2015-04-18 | reverse complement strand
CGCAGAACGGCTCCTACAAGACGATCAGCCAGATCGCCGATATGACTGGTCCCCTGGGCAGGCCCCTGCGCCAGCGCACCACCACCTACGGAGACCCTTCCCCCGAACGAATCTCCGCGGCGACTGCCAGCGACGGAGTATGCGCGGCTGTCCGGGGCACTCGAACCCCGATCCCCCTACTGTCCAGCTAGCAAGCCTGTCCAGCTACCCCGGCCCGACCATGATCACGAAAGATTCCCGGCGGCCGTCGCCCGGACGGGCCCCCATGACACCGGACGGTGGCCGGCAACACGTTTCTTTTCAGGGCTGGCCTCGTACCCAGTGGATACTCATGAGTAGGGTTTGCGTATGGCCAATGACGACGCACCTCGGGGCGTGGGCCAGACCGCGATCGGTGTGGCGAGGATTCGCGCGCGGGAGAGCGAACGCGCCGACCGGCTCTTCCACGACCCGTATGCGGAGGCGTTCGTCACCGCGGCCCAGGGAGCGGTCGCCAAGCAGCGCACGCCGCCGGATGAGCGCACGCCGGCGAATGAGCGCACGCCGGCGGATGGGTTGACGCCGCCGAATGGGTTGACGTCGCCGGATGGGCCAGCGCCGCCGGATGAGCGCATGTCGCTGGGCGAGATTTTCCAGGAGCGCGTCGTCATACGCACCCGGTTCCTCGACGACTACCTGATCGCTTCCGCCGCTGCCGGGTGTCGCCAGGTCGTGCTCCTCGCCGTCGGCATGGACACCCGCGGCTACCGGCTCGAATGGCCCGCCGGCACCCAACTCTTCGAGATCGATCAGCCTGACGTGCTGGCCTTCAAGGACGCCGTGCTCAACAGGCAAGGCGCCGTCCCACGCTGCCGCCGCACGGCGCTGGCCGCCGACCTGCGCGAGAACTGGGCCGACGCACTGCTTGACAGCGGATTCCGGCCCTCGGTGCGCACCGCCTGGCTAGCCGAGGGCCTGCTCATCTACCTCACCGCCGAGGAAGCTGGCCACCTGCTCACAGCCACTACCGACCTGTCCGCACCGGGCAGCCGGATTGCCTTCGAGTACAACGACACCAGCGACGGCAGCCCGGTCAGCCGGGCCCGGACCCTGCCGGGAATGAGCAGGATTACCTCGCTGTGGAAAGGCGGACTCGGCTCAGCCGCGCCTGACTGGCTAACCCGCCACGGTTGGCAGGTCCAGACTCGGGGCGTCGGGCCCGTCGCCGCCAGCTACAACCGGCGGATCTCAGGCCAAGCCAGCGGCGGCTTCCTGACCGCCACTCGCGGCGAGGTGACCAAGGGCACGCACTGAACGTGCCCCTTGACAGCGGCCCGGGGATCAGCGAGTTATCAGGAAGCTTTCCGGGTCGCGCGGGGGGCGGTCCGGTGCCGGGGCGGCGGGGTGGCCGACGCCGACCGCGCCCATCGGCTCCCAGCCGCGCGGCAGATCGAGGGCTTGGGCGGCCACCGGGCGGCAGAACATGGTGCTCGACACCCAGCACGAGCCCAGGCCCTCCACCGCTAGGGCGACGAGCAGGTTCTGCACGGCGGCGCCCATGGCCACGACGAACATCTCGCGCTCCGCGGCGGCGCGACGCTCGTCGGGGTAGGCGTGCGCAGCCTCGGCGACCAGGCACGGCACGATGATGAGCGGTGCGCGGCGGAGTGGCTCGCCACGCCGCACCCGGCGCGCGATCTGCTCGGGGGTGAACCCGTCTCCCTGTAGGTCAGTGATCCAGGCGGCGAGCATGTCGTCCAGCAGTGCCGTCCTGGCCGCCACGGACTCCAGCACCGCGAACCGCCAGGGGGTGCTGTGATGAGGTGCAGGCGCGGTGATCGCGGCGCTGATGGCGCGGCGGACCGCGTCGGCATCGACTGGGGCGTCGGTGAACTCGCGAACAGTCCGCCGTGCGGTGAGCACATCTGCGGACCCGTACCGGAACATGTCCTCGGCCGCGGGACGGATCAGCGCCTGGGCGCCCGGCCCGTCTGACTCGGTAACCAGGTCCGCAAGGCCCCGCACGATCGCCACCGGGATTCCCATGGTCTTCCCCTTGACCAGGTCGGCGGCGGCGGCGATCTCGTCGGCTACCGCGGCGAGCGTCACTTCGAGCGGCATGCCGAACGTGTCTGCCTCGCCGCGGTGGTCGCGCAGGGGCATAAATCCGGCGGCCCCGATCGCGGTGTCCGTCTGCCCCACCCGCCATGGGCGGCCCATGGTGTCAGTGATGATCACGCCGACCGCGATGCCAGCGCGCTCGTGCAGCGCCTTGCGCAGCCGCCGGGCTGAGCAATCGGGGTCCTCGGGCAGCAGGGCCACGGTTCCGGGGAGGGTGTTGGAGTTGTCCACTCCGGCTGCGGCCAGCACGAGGCCCTGGCGGGTCTCCACGATCCGCGCCGGGCCACGGCGCGCCACCACCCGGACGGTCTCCTTGTCGATCGCTTGTTCCCGGTCGGCCTGGATGACCCGGCCCTCCGCCTTGCTAATGATCTTGGAAGTGACGACGACGATGTCTCCGTCGGCCAGGGTCGGTACGGCACCGGCGATCAGCCCGGCCAGGTCGGCGCCGTTGGCAATCTCCGGGAGCCCAGTCACCCCGGTGACGGTGAAACCAGGGCCTGTCGGCGCGGTGATGGCAGGCCCGGTCATGCGCGGGACTCCCGGGCCAGGTCGAGCGCGGCGCGCGCGATCCCGGCGGTCGCCGCAAGGTTGGTCATGTAGAGCGGGAGCGCGCGCACCGTGATCCCGGTGAGTTCCGGCGCATCTACGGCCGCCTTGTCTTGTTCATCCACTAGCCAGCCGTCGAGGAGTTGCGGTCCGTAATGCGCCGCGACGGCGGTGGCGGTGGCGGGGACGCCGATCGCTGCCAGGCACGCGTCGGCCATGCCGCGCACCGGCGCCCCGCCGATGATCGGGGACACGCCGACGACGGTTTTCCGGCGGACCGCCTCGGCAATCCCAGGGACGGCCAGGATGGTGCCAATGCTCACTACCGGGTTGGATGGGGGAAGCAGGACAGCGTCGGCCGCGCCGATCGCCTCAAGGACTCCTGGTGCGGGCACGGCGTCTCGCACCCCGGTGACGACGATGTCGGCGGCTGGCACCGCGGCGTGCAGCCGGACCCACCATTCCTGGAAGTGCACGGTGCGCCTGTCCAGGCCCTCCTGAAGGATCACGTGGGTCTCGATGGGGTCGTCCGACATGGGGATGAGCGTGACACCGGGCTGCCACCGCTGGCAGAGCGCCGCTGTGGCCGCGGACAGGGGGAGACCCTCGCTCAGCATGCTGGTTCGGGCGATATGGGTGGCAAAGTCCCGGTCGCCCAGGCCGAACCAGTCCGGCCCGACGTGATAGGCGGCGAGTTCCTCCAGGACCGTGAATGTCTCGTCGGCGCGGCCCCAGCCCTGCTCCTCGCTGATCCCACCGCCGAGCGTGTACATCACGGTGTCCAGGTCCGGGGAGACGTGCATTCCGAACAGGCGGATGTCGTCCCCCGTGTTGCCGATGACGGTGATCTCGGCGTCAGGGGCCTCGGCCTTCAGGCCGCGCAGGAAGCGGGCGGCCCCGACTCCGCCGGCGAGCACGGTGATGCGCATGTCGGCAAGTCTCGCAACCCGGACTGGGACACGCCCGGCGGCCCCCCCGGGAAGCCTGGGGCCCCAGGATTCTGGGCGGACTTTCCCGTCATCAGGGTCAAGAACATAGCCACTATCACGTATCCAGCTTGACGTAACGCAAGACACGCGGGTGTAATTTCACCTGTGTAGTTCTCACGTCCGGGGGGACGGCGTGAGGCAACGGGGACCCGAAGGGGTAGGAGGTGCGCTGTGGCTGACGTCATCGTCTCGCTGGCGCCCGGCACGTTCGGTATCGGCTCTGTCGGTATTGGTGGGGACGACGCCGAGGACGTGGGCTGGCAGGATCGCGCGCTTTGCGCACAAACGGATCCGGAGGCTTTCTTCCCCGAGAAGGGCGGCTCCACCCGGGAGGCCAAGAAGGTCTGCCGGGGCTGTGAGGTGCGTGCGGAGTGCTTGGAGTACGCGCTCGAGCACGACGAGCGGTTCGGGATCTGGGGTGGCCTGTCCGAACGGGAGCGTCGGCGCTTGAAGCGCGAGGCTGGTTAGTCCAGCTCCCGCAGTACGCGGCTGGACGGCCGCAGTACGCGCCGGACGCGCTGCCTCATTGCCCGGTGCGCGTCGGTCTGGTCGCGTCTGAGCCATGCCCCGCCGGCGGCCTAGTTGCGTCTGAGCCACGCCTGTCGGGCGGCCCCGTTCCGTCCGAGCTAGGCTCGGCGGGCGCCGGCCGGTCTGCCTGCGAAGGGTTCAGAGTGCCTGCCCGGGTGCCATCAGGTCGCGTATTGTTCACGCGTACCCGCCCTGCCGGGACCAGAGCGGGACATTCCTCTTTTGCCTGGCAGGTCACTACTTGAGCAACAGACGGACCCGTGTCGCCAAATAATACGCAGGGCCAGCATGTCGTTACCGCGGTGATCGTCGCCCACGACGGCGCCGCGTGGCTGCCACGTATCGCTGAGGCGTTGCTCGGCCAGACCCGGCCGGTGCAGCGCGTCGTGGCCGTGGACACGGGTAGCCAGGACCGCAGTGGCGCGGTGCTGGCCGGGCTTCTAGGCCGGTCGGTCGTGTTCGGTATGGACCGTGCCACCGGCTACGGCGCCGCCGTTGCCCAGGCGCTGCGGCACCGGGCGGCGAACACCCACGTCCCCGGGCCTGCCGGGCTGCCGCAGGGTGACCGGGTCGAGTGGGTCTGGCTGTTGCATGACGACTGCGAGCCGGCGCCTGACGCGCTTGAGCAGTTGCTGCTCGGCGCGGCGGAGGCGCGTTCCGCGGCCGTGCTCGGCCCCAAGCTGATGGACTGGGCCGACCGGCGGGTGATCCTGGAGGCCGGCGTCACCATCGACGGGGCCGGGCGGCGCATCACCGGCATCGAGCCACGGGAGGTCGACCAGGGCCAGCACGACGGGGACCGGGATGTTCTCGCGGTGGGCAGCGCCGGGATGCTGGTCCGCCGCGATGCCTGGGATCAGGTCGGCGGGTTCGACCCAGAGATGGCCCTGTTCCGGGAGGACGTCGACTTCTGCTGGCGGATCCACGCCGCGGGTCACCGGGTGCGAGTGATCACCGACGCGGTGGCGTACCACCTGGAGGCAACGGCGCGGAACCGGCGCGTGGCGTCGGCGGCGCCCCGGCCGGAGCGGACAGACCGCCGGAACGCGCTGCTCACGCTCCTGACCAACCTGCCTGCCAGGCCGGCTTTCGCGGCGCTGGCCGGCAACCTGACCCTGACCGTGCTGCGCACGCTCTTCTTCCTTCTGGCCAAACGGCCCGCCGCCGCGCTCGATGAGACCGCTGCCTTCGCCTCGCTGGCTGGGCACCCGCTACGCGTGCTGTCGGCGCGCCGCCGCAGGGCACGGGGCCGTCGAAGCGCCTACAGCCGTCTCCGCGCGGACCTTCCCCCCGGCCGCTCCGTGCGACGGCTGGCTGAGTTCGCCGCGAGCGCGCTATCGAAATCTACCCAGCTGGATACTGCGGGCAGCCACCACGCGACGGACGATCCGAACGACGACGACTCGCTGCTGGTCGACACCGGATTGACACAGCGGATTCTGACCAACCCGGGCGTGCTGCTGTTCGCCGCGCTCTCGGTAATCGCCCTGGTGGCCGAGCGCTCGCTCATCGGCGCGGGCCCGATCAGCGGTGGGGCGCTCATGCCAGCCTGGGGTGGCGCGCCCGGGCTGTGGCGTGAGTATGTGCAAGGGTTCCATCCCACCGGGATCGGCTCGACCGGGAGCGCGCCGCCATATGTGGCGGTGCTCGCAGCCCTGGCTACGCTGCTCGGCGGCAAGCCATGGCTCGTGGTGGACGTGATCATGATCGGGTGCATCCCGGTCGCCGGTCTCGCCGTTTTCTTCGCCGCACGGCGCGTTACGGTGTCCGTGCCCGTCAGGGTCTGGGCGGGGGCAGCGTATGCGCTGCTGCCCGTCGGCATGGGCGCGGTGGCGGCCGGGCGGCTTGGCGCGGCGGTGGTGTTCACCCTGATCCCGCCGATCGGGGTGCTGGCCGCCCGGATCTTCACCCAGCCCAGAAAGCGGGCCAAGCGCGCGGCTTGGGCGACCGGCCTGCTCGTCGCGATCGCGGCCGCATTCGTGCCGCTGGTGTGGCTGGTTGCCGTGCTAGCAGCCGCTGGGGGGGCGCTCGCCTTCGGCAGGACTCGCCGCGGAATCCTGGTCGACCTGGGCATTGTCGCAGTTGTGCCGCCCCTGCTGCTGATGCCGTGGACCCTGCAGGTCATCGGCCACCCGGCGTTGGCCTTCCTGGAGGCCGGGCAGCAAGTGCCTGGCCTGGCGAGTGTGCATCTGTCGGCCCGGTCGCTCCTGCTCCTGTCACCGGGCGGCCCGGGCTTGCCTCCGTACTGGGTGACAGCGGGCCTGGCGCTCGCCGCGCTCGCCGCGTTGCTGCTCACCAGGCAACGCACGCTAGTGACGGTGGGCTGGAGCATCGCGCTGCTCGGCCTGGCGATCTCGGTCCTGGCGAGCCGAGTGCTGGTGACGCCGGCGGGCGGTGGCCCGGCGATCCCGGCCTGGCCGGGGATCGCGCTCGCCGTCGCCGCTGCCGGGCTCCTGCTGGCCGCCACGGTCGCGGGCGGCTCCTTGCCTGACCACCTGGCGGGCGGCAAATGGCACGGCGCGCGCGGGCTTGGTGTTGGCCTGCTGGCGCTCCTCGCCTGCTCAGCGCCGCTGCTAGGGGCTGGCTTCTGGCTGGCCACCGGGATCCGCGGGCCGGTCGGGGTATCCACGGGGCCCGTGCTGCCCGCGTTCGTGTCCGTGTCCTCCAACACCGGGATGCGCTTGCGCACCCTGGTGCTCCGAACTGAGCACGGCAAGCTGACGTACACCATGCTCCGTGGCGCCGACCCGCCGATCGGGGCCACGGAACTCACGGAGCCGCCCGCCGCCCAGCGATCACTTGACACGGCGGTGGCGACCCTGGTCGCCCCGAACGGGGGCGACGCGCAGGATCAGGGCGGGGCAATGGCCGCATTCGACATCGGCTACGTCCTGCTGCCCGCCCCGGTCGATGGAGGCTTGGCCCGCGTTCTGGATGGCGTGCCTACCCTGCGGCCGGTCAGCAAGACGTCCACCTTCCAGTTGTGGCGGGTCGCCGAGACCACGGCCCGGGTCCGGGTCGTGCAGCCCCATGGCACGGTGGTGCCAGTACCGGCCGGGCAAGTGGCCGTCTCGGGTGCGGCGGCGCCCACGACGGGCGGGACCCTGGTGCTCGCTGAGCCGGTCGGCGGCTGGACCGCCACGCTGGATGGTCGCCCGCTGGCGCCGCTTGCTGCCCCGGTCGGCGGGTGGGCACAGGGTTTCCACTTGCCGTCGGGCGGCGGACGGCTCGACGTCACCCACAATCAGCTTGGCCGTGATCTGATCCTCGCCCTAGAGGCGGCCGCCGTGCTCGCGGTCGCGGCGTTGGGCCTGCCCGGTGCCAGAAGCGCTGCGGAGAGCACTGCCCAGGCAGCCGAAGAGTCCGAGGCAGGCCATCGGCGCGGCGGGCGGGCCAAGGACCGGGGGCGCCCGGGAACCCGGGATCAGGCCGGTGACCGTCCCGGCGGTCGCGGGCCCTCCCGCCGGGCTACGGGTACCCCCGGCGCTAGCCCGGGTCAGGTCCGCCCGGACCCAGCCAGGGCCGGTGCCGCAGCGAGCATGCCGCGCGAGGCTGGCCACCGCGGACCCGCGCCCGCAGACCTGCGCGACCCGGCGGCCGTGGGCCGGCGCGGCGCGCCCGCGGACCTGGCTTCGGACATCCGTGGCGCGCCCGCGGACCTGGCTTCGGACGTGAGCGGCGTGTCCGCTGATCTGGCCTCGGACGTGAGTGGCATGTCCGCTGATCTGGCTTCGGACGTGAGTGGCGTGCCCGGGGATCGTGGAGGCCGGGCGGATGGGCGTGGCTGGCCCGCGGACCTGCGTGGTGGCGGGGCGGATGGGCGTGGCGGGCCTGCGGGTCGGCGGGGAGTGCCTGCGGGTCGGCGGGGAGTGCCTGCGGGTCGGCGGGGAGTGCCTGCGGATCTGGCTGCGGACGTGCCCGGTGTGCCTGCGGATCTGGCCCCGGACGCGCCTGCGGATCGGCGAGGTGCGCCTCCTGCGCGTGCGCGGGGCGGCGCACTCTGGGGTGAGAGCCAGCCTCCGGCTGGGCGGGCGGGGCGGCCGCGGCTGGGGCACCGCGACCGTGCGCCCGAGAACCAGCGCGGCGCTGCGCCTGCGGACTCGCGTGGCGGCCCGGTGGGTCCACCGGGCGCCGCGCCCTGGGGTGAGAGCCAGCCTCCGGCTGGCCAAGCGGATGGACAGTGGGCTGACTTGCACGATCGTGCGGACCGGCTCCAGGCTGCACTGACCAACGCCGAGCCCACCGGCTCGCGTAAAGGCAGGTTCTGGGGTCGGCGCGGGCGGTCGTCACCGGACCAGAACGACCAGCCTGCTTCCGGCCGGGCTGGCGGGTTGTCCGGCGGCGGGTCTCCCGGTGGGCGAGTGTCCGGTGGCAGGTCGTCGGGTAGCGGGTCGTCGGATGGGCGATCGTCGGGTGGCCGACCGTCGGGTGGCGGGTCACCCGGTGGCGCATCGCTGGATGGGCGACCGTCGGGTGGCTGGTCACCCGGTGGCGGACCGTCGGGTGGGCGACCGTCAGGCGGCGGGTCACCCGGTAGCCGGCCGGCCCCGGCTGGGCAGCCAGTTGGCCGACCACCCGGTAGCGGGTCACCCGGTGGCCGGTCGGCCACTGACCGGCCGGCCAGTGGCGGCCGTGGCCGACCGTCTGGCGACCGTCGCGGCGCCCCGGGAGCGCAGCGCCCTGATCGCGGCCCGGTAGCCCGCGGCAGGCTGCCCGGCGACGACGAGGCACTGCCTCCCTTGACGCCTCTGGCGCCGCTGCCGCCTCCGCTGCCGCGTCGCTCTACGACCCCACCTGACGACGGCCACGCCGACCCCGATGGTGTGCCCGCATCGTGGCGCTCCGAAGCTCCTCAGGAGCCCGGGGAGGTGGACTGGTGAGGAACCTGCGCACGAGCCGGATTCTCCTCGGCGTGGCAGTGATCCTCGTCCTGGGTGGCCTGTACGGACTAGGCGGCGTCAAGCACTCCATCGCACTTGCCGGCGGGCCTGCGGTGCCGCCCGTCCGGTCCGAGGCGGTCACCTCTGTCACACGTGCCTGCGCGTCGCCGGGGTGGGCCGGGGGTGCTGGTGGCGGGATCGCGCTAATGGCTGCGCCTGCCAATGCGGGTACCGGCCGGGCAGTGGTGAACCGCCTGGCCGCGGCCGGGAGCGCCACCGGCGGGGCGCGCCTGTTCAGCCTGGCCCAGCCGGGGTACGTCCAGCTATCGGGAATACGCACCGACACTGGTGCCAGCGGGCATGTGCAGCAAGCCAGCGGCCAGGGCGTAGCGACCACCCCGGCGCTAGGCGGTGTGGTCGTCACCGCGACCGGCGTCATGGCTCAGGGGCTGGAGGTGGAGCAGACCGCTGCAGGCGGGCTGCCCACGGCAAGCTGCGGCAGTCCGGGCACCGATTTCTGGTTCGTCGGCCCAGGACAGCACAGCGTCCCGCGGATCGAACTGTTCCTGATGAACCCCAGCGGCCAGGCCGCCGACGCCGACGTCGACGTCTTCACGGATGCAGGCCCGCTGCAGGGCAGCACGGATACCGGAATCACGGTGCCGCCGCATGGCATGGTCGTGCAGATCCTCGCCCCGTTGGTGCATGGATCGCGGTCGGTCACGCTGCATGTGCGGACCAGCGCCGGGCAGGTCGTCGCCGCCGTCCAGGAGAGCACGGGCACCGGCCCTGGTGCATGGCTACCTGCCGCCCAGGCTCCGGCCACCCGCCTGGTGCTCCCCGGCTTGCCGAACACAGCCGGTGCCCGGCAGCTGTATGTGGCCGTACCCGGTATCCAGGACGCCAAGATCAAGCTGGAGGCTGTGACCTCGCGCGGATCCTACGAGCCCACGGGTGCGGGCGGCATCGACATCCCTGGTGGCTCGGCGGCTAACCTCACCCTGCCGTCGCTGGGCGGCATTCCTGCCGCGCTCAAGCTGACCTCGAACGTGCCGGTCACGGCGGTGGCGATGGCCACCGGTGGTCCCGCGGGAGCCCCCGGCGCCTTCACCGCGGCTGCACCCGCGATCCAGGAGCAAGGCGTGGTCGCGGACGCCCTGGCCGCTGCGGGCCGGGTCTCCTCGCTCGTGATATCGGCTCCTCGCGGCGCCGCCAGGGTTCGCGTCGTCGAGGCCGCACCGGGCGGATCCGCGAACAATTCAGCGCGGCAGAACGTCCGGGTGGTGCACGTCGCGGCCGGGCACAGCGTCGTGCTGCCGCTCGCCACGGTGCCCGGGTCACCGAAGGGAAGCGCCTTCGCAGTCGTGATCACCCCGCTGCCGGGCTCTGGGCCGGTCTATGCCGGACGGGTGATCGTCGGGAGCGGGGCAGGCGGCGTGCTGCAGGCCATACTCCCGGTGGCCAGCGCGCTTACCTCGGTGCCGCTGCCGCCGGTCCGGAACTCCTTCTTGACCACCGTGCCGTGACGCAAGCCCTGGCCGGCGCGTTGGGCCGGGCCGGGTTCCGCTGCGGGCATCGGCGTTCCGGCGCGTCAGTCGCCCGCCGCGTAATCAGGGTCCACGTCCTCCGGCTCGATGCCCAGCAGGCGCGCGAACTCCTCGACCACCACTTCGAAGACCAGCTCGCCCAGTTCGTCCTCGGTGTCGGCGCGCGCCGCGAGCGGCCTCCGGTACACGACGATGCGGGGCGGCCGGCCCGGATGGCCGTCACCATGCGCAGGAGAGCCGGCGTCCAGCCTGCCCAACGGCACTTCGCCGGGTCCGGACCCCAGCGGATCCGCGCGGGGGATATCCTCGACCGCGAATTCAACTCCCCCCAGCTGGACCTCCCAGCGCGGCTCCAGGCGGGCCACGGCCTGCAGGATCAGGTCGTCGAAACGCTCCGCTCTGCTCCGGTGCAGCGGCACTTCAGGCGGGGCGAGCATCCCCCTCAGGCCACGTCCGTGCCGATCCCGGCGCCTGATCCGGGCGCCGCGCGGCACGCTCCTGCCGTCGCCGGTCTGCACAGTTGCCGAGCGTATCCCGGGCCGGTCCAGTGGTCTGCCGGAGGAGTCCTCTGACCGCCGTGCAGGCAAAGAAGACTCCTCCGGCAGACCACTTTAGGGCGGGGTTATGCAAGACACGATCGTGCAGAGTGCCCCGGGTGGTGGCGTTACCGCCCGCGGGTCGGTACGGTCTGCCGTTGTGAGCGATGCACGCGACCCAGCCTCAGGGCGGGCGCGTGGGCGCGCCGCGACGGGTAGCGGCCCGGGTCGGGCAGGCCGCTGATGTCCCGTCGCTGCTCCCGACCGGCCTGTAAGCAGACAGCCCTGTTCACCCTGACTTACGTCTACCGTGACTCCACGGCTGTGCTTGGCCCGCTCGCTGCCTATGTGGAGCCGCACTGCTACGACCTCTGCGTCGCCCACGCGGAGCGGCTGACCGCACCGCGTGGCTGGGAGGTCGTTCGCCTCCCGGCGGATCCGGCCCCGCCGGAGGCCGACGACCTCGAAGCGCTGGCTAACGCGGTCAGGGAAGCGGTGGTGCCCACCGAGCCCGGCGAACCAGTCGGCCAGGGGGTAGAGGTGGGCAGGCGCGGCCACCTCCGCGTGCTGCGGTCCTCACCCCAGGATCGGGGACGGCTCGGTTAACCCAGCCGGTAGGCTCGGTGCCCTCTCGCGATAGAGGGAAACAATATGTCCAGCATCGCGGCATCGGGAATGGCAGTTCCAGCGGCGGCACGGGAGGCAGAGCCGAATTGGGCGACTACCAGAAGATCTTCAAGGCCTACGACATCCGCGGGATCGTCCCCGACGAACTCGACGAACGCGTAGCCGAGGCCGTGGGTGCCGCGTTCGCCCGGCTGACCGGGGCCAGGTCGGTGGTCACCGTGCACGACATGCGCAGCTCGTCCGTGCCGCTGGCGGAGGCGTTCGGCCGTGGGGCGGCCGCACAGGGGGCGGATGTCATCGCCGGCGGCCTGGGCTCGACGGACATGGCTTACTACGCCAGCGGCAGTCTCGACCTGCCCGGCGCGATGATCACAGCGAGCCACAACCCCTCCAAGTACAACGGGATCAAGCTCTGCCGGGAGGGAGCCCGGCCGGTCGGGGCGGACTCCGGGCTGACCGAACTGCGCGACATGGCCGCCGTCGGCGTCCCGGATCATAGCGGCCCGCCGGGCGCCATCACCGCCCGCGATCTGCTCTCCGGCTACGCGAGCCACCTCAGGACGCTGGTCGACCTCTCTGGCATCCGCCCACTGACGGTGGCGGTGGACGCCGGCAACGGGATGGCCGGGCACACCGTGCCCAAGGTGTTCGAGGGGCTGCCGATCACTCTTGTCCCGCTTTTCTTCGAGCTCGACGGGACCTTCCCGAATCACGAGGCCAACCCCATCGACCCGCGGAACCTGCGTGACCTGCAGCGCTCAGTGATCGCTTCCGGCGCCGACATCGGCCTGGCTTTCGACGGCGACGCCGATCGCTGTTTCGTGGTCGATGAGCGCGGCCAGGTCGTCTCACCGTCGGTGCTCACCGCGCTCATCGCCGTGCGCGAACTGGCCCGCGAGCCTGGCGCGACGGTGATCCACAACCTGATCACATCCAAGGCGGTACCCGAGATCGTCGCCGAGCATGGCGGCACGCCAGTCCGCACCCGGGTCGGGCACTCCTTCATCAAGGCCCGGATGGCCGACACCGGCGCGGTGTTCGGCGGCGAGCATTCCGGTCACTTCTACTTCCGTGACTTCTGGTTCGCCGACTCCGGCATGCTCGCCGCCCTTCACCTGCTCGCCGCCCTCGGCGAGCAGGACGGCCCGCTATCGGCGCTGCTGGCCGGCTACGGCCGGTACGTAGCGTCCGGCGAGATCAACAGCGAGGTGCACGACCAGGCCGCGGTCACTGCCCGCGTCCGCGAGGAGTTCGCCAGCGGCCCCGGCGTCACCACGGACGACCTAGACGGGATGACCGTCGTCGCCGAGGACTGGTGGTTCAACCTGCGGCCCTCGAACACCGAACCGCTGCTCCGGCTCAACCTCGAGGCCACCGACGAGACGACCATGACCAGGTTGCGGGACGAGGTGCTGAGCATCGTCCGCGCGAAACCGGAGTAGGCCATGCGGCCTCAGACAGCGCTGGCCCCTTGGCCGCATTGCCTATCCATGGCACCCATTCAGGGAGACCTTGTGAAGATCGATGATTGGCTGCTCGAGATACTGGCCTGCCCCCAATGCCACGCGCCGCTGCGGGCCGACCTGGAGGCGAGCGAGCTGGTCTGCACCAACGCCGAGTGCGGTCTGGCCTACCCGGTCCGCGACGACATCCCCGTCTTGCTGGTGGATGAGGCGCGCCAGCCGGGAGGCGGGTCATGACCATGACGGCGCAGGAGCGCCTCGACGACGTGCGGCTGCTGGAAACCGCTGATCCCAGCGGCATGCTCCGGCAGGTCGCGTCCTCGGCCGCGCAGGTCCGCACGGCGGTGCGGCTGGCCGCAGAGGCGGACCTGGGCCTTTTCGCGCAGGCGGCCCGGCCACGGTCGATCGTGGTCACCGGCATGGGTGGCTCGGGAGTGGCCGGCGACGTGCTCGCCGCCGTATGCGGCCCGGGCTGCCCGTCCCAGATCGTCTCCATGCACGACTACCGGCTGCCCGGCTGGGTGGGCGCGGCCGACCTGGTGATCGCCGTGTCCTGCTCGGGATCGACCGAGGAGACGCTGGCGGTCGCCGAGGAGGCGGTGCGAAGGGGCTGCACGCTGATCGGGGTCGGCGGTGCGAATTCCCCGCTGGCCCTGCTCGCACAGCAGGCACGCGCGCCATTTGTTCCCGTTATGTCGGCCGGTATGCCCCGGTCAACGCTGTGGGGCCTGTCCGTTCCGCTCCTGGTGATCGCCGAGCGCCTCGGCGTGATCGAGGGGCCCGCCGAGGCCTACGAATCGGCGGCCGCGGCGCTGGAGCGGATGTCGCACCTGTGCCGGCCCGACAGCGAGGCGTTCGTCAACCCGGCGAAGATGCTGGCCCTTGAACTCGCCGGGACACTGCCGATGATCTGGGGCACTTCGCCGCTGACCGGGGTGGCCGCCTACCGGTTCGCCTGCCAGCTCAATGAGAATGCCAAATACCCGGGGGTGTTCGGGGCCCTGCCTGAGGCCAACCACAACCAGGTCGTCACGTTTGACGGCCCGTTCGCGCCCGGGCGGGCCACCGGGCCGGCGTTTGGCGACCAGGCGCCGGAACCCGCCGTCCCGCTGCGCCTGGTCGTTCTTCGGGACAGCCAGGAACACCCGCAGGTGGCCAGGCGCCGCGAGGTGTCCGTGCAACTCGCGACCGAGCGCGGGATCGGCGTCACCGAGCTCGCCGCCGAAGGCGACCGGCCGCTGGAGCGCCTGGCCAGCCTGGTCCAGCTGATTGACTACGGGACCGTCTACCTCGGGATCGTGAACGGCATCGATCCCGCGCCGGTCGCCGCCATCGCGGAGCTGAAGGCGCGGATCGCCTAGGGTATGTCCGGTGGGTCGGGCTGCGGCGCGGGTAGATGCCCCGCCGCGGGCCGGAGATCCACGAGACGCGCTCTGGGAGGTGACCGGCCATCCCGGTTGAGAACGGCCCGGCCGCTTCGCCAGGGCCCGCTGGGCCCGCGCCAGGGCCGGCTGGGCCCGCGCCAGGGCCTGCCGGGCCTGCTGGGCCCGCGCCAGGGCCCGCCGGGCGGGTCACCGGGGCCGCGCCGCCGGGCTCGGGCGGGCCCGCAGCGTCGGGCCTGGACTCTGCCGGCCTGCGGGCCATTCTGGCCGCGCTGGGCGCGAACCTGGGCATCGCGGCGACCAAGTTCGTGGCGTTCGCGATCACCGGCTCGGCATCGATGCTCGCCGAGTCCGTGCACTCAGTCGCGGACAGCGCCAACCAGGCCCTGCTGCTGCTGGGCCGCAGCCGGGCCCGGCAGGCTCAGACCGAGGAGCACCCGTTCGGCTTCGGCCGGGAACGCTACTTCTACGCGTTCGTCGTTGCCGTGGTGCTCTTCACCGTCGGCGCGCTGTTCTCGCTGTACGAGGGGTTCCACAAGGTCACCCATCCGGAGCAGGTGCGCTCGCCGGTGGTCGCCTTCATCGTCCTGGCCATCGCGATGGGCCTGGAGGGATTCTCCCTGCGGACGGCGGTGCGTGAGTCGAACCGCTCCCGCGGACGGCACAGCTGGACGGCTTTCATCCGCCGCGCCAAGGCACCCGAGCTCCCCGCGATCCTCCTGGAGGATGTGGCCGCACTCACCGGCCTGGTCTTCGCCACGGCCGGGGTGGCGCTGGCGGTGATCACGGGGGACGGGGTCTGGGATGGCGTGGGCTCCCTGGCGATCGGCCTGCTCCTCGGCTCCGTGGCGGCGGTGCTGGCCATCGAGATGAAGAGCCTGCTGATCGGGGAGTCGGCCAGCAACGAGGTCGAGCGGGCGATCGTCACGGCGCTGGAAAGCGGCCCCGAGGTGCAATGCGTCATCCACCTGCGGACCCTGCACATGGGCCCGGAGAGCCTGCTGGTCGCCGCGAAGATCGCGGTGCGCGGGGCGGACAGCGCCGCCACCCTGGCGGCCGGGATCGACGCGGCGGAACACCGGGTCAGGGCCGCGGTGCCGATTGCGGAGATGATCTACCTTGAGCCGGATCTCTACCGGGAGTCCAGGGCGGACGCGACCGACCCGGCGATACGTGCGGTGCGCCGGCCGCGCCCCCGCCGCCGGTTAGGCCCGCGCCGGTAGGCGCCAGGCTCAGCAGCCGCAGCGCCCGCTCCTTCTCGAACTCCAGGGCACGCACCGGCGGCGGCGGGATCCGCCCGATGCGGCGGCCGAATTCGGCCAGCTCGGCCCGGATCCTGGGCTCCGTCAAAACCCGCATACCGAACGAAACCGCGGCCGGACTCACGTCATATCTCCGCTCGAAGTCGAGGGCCATCGTCATCGCCGCCAGGTCCTCGTCGTCGAAACGCCGGTGCGCCGACCCGCCGCGGCCGGCCCGGGCATCCCGTACCGGGGGGAGCAATCCGAGCAGGTCGCGGTAGCGCAGCATCCGGGGCGACGTGCCGAGCCGGCTGGCAGCCTCCGTGATACGCATGAAAGAGAATCTAACATTTTTTTGTCAGATATGGCGGATCGGGGATGCGCCGACCGGTGCGGACCCCGTACGGTCGGGGTGGAAGCCCGGCAGCAGAGGCTTCCCGAACCAGCTCCAACCACTCGTGACCCTGAGGAGAGAAATGCCCGCGGAATCCGTTCGGTATAAGGTGTCGGATCTTTCGCTCGCCGCCTATGGGCGGAAAGAGATCAAGCTCGCCGAGCACGAGATGCCCGGCCTGATGTCGGTGCGGGCGGAGTATGCCCAGGCGCAGCCGTTGCGCGGGGCGCGGATCACCGGTTCACTGCACATGACCATCCAGACCGCGGTGCTGATCGAGACGCTGGTGGCGCTGGGCGCGCAAGTGCGCTGGGCCAGCTGCAACATCTTCTCGACCCAGGATCACGCGGCCGCGGCGGTAGCGGTCGGCCCCACGGGCACACCGGAGGATCCGCAGGGCATCCCGGTGTTCGCCTGGAAGGGTGAAAGCCTGCAGGAGTACTGGTGGTGCACTGACCAGGCACTGACCTGGCCCGACGCGGATGGGCCGAACATGATCCTGGACGACGGCGGTGACGCCACGATGCTGGTGCACAAGGGCGCCGAGTATGAGGGGGCCAGGATTGTCCCGTCGGCGGCCGAGGATGACACGGAGGAGTGGAGGGTCTTCCTCGACCTGCTGCGGGCGTCGCTGGAGGCCAGCCCGGACCGGTGGACGGTGATGACCGAGAGCATCAGGGGAGTCACCGAGGAGACCACTACCGGCGTGCACCGGCTGTATGAGATGGAGCGCGAGGGCTCGCTGCTGTTCCCGGCGATCAACGTGAACGACGCGGTGACCAAGTCGAAGTTCGACAACAAGTACGGGTGCCGGCACTCGCTGATCGATGGCATCAAGCGGGCCACGGACGTGCTGATCGGCGGGAAGGTGTCGGTCGTCTGCGGGTACGGGGACGTGGGCAAGGGCTGCGCGGAGTCGCTGCGCGGGCAGGGCGCCCGGGTGATCATCACCGAGGTCGACCCGATCTGCGCCTTGCAGGCCGCGATGGACGGGTTCCAGGTCGCCACCCTGGAGGACGTGGTATCCAGCGCGGATATCTTCGTGACCGCGACGGGCAACCGGGACGTCATCATGGCCGATCACATGGCGGCCATGAAGCACCAGGCGATCGTCGGGAACATCGGGCACTTCGACAACGAGATCGACGTGGCGGGCCTGGCGCGCATCCCGGGCATCCGCAAGATGACCATCAAGCCGCAGGTGGATGAGTGGCGGTTCGCGGACGGCCACACCGTGATCCTGCTGTCCGAGGGGCGCCTGCTCAACCTCGGGAACGCCACTGGTCACCCCAGCTTCGTCATGTCCAATTCCTTCACCAACCAGGTGATCGCCCAGATCGAGCTGTTCACCAAGGCCGAGGACTACCCCGTCGGCGTGCACACACTGCCCAAGCACCTCGACGAGAAGGTGGCCAGGCTGCACCTGGACGCGCTCGGGGTGCGGCTGACGGAGCTCACCAAGGAGCAGGCCGACTACATCGGGGTGCCGGTCGAGGGTCCCTACAAGCCCGACGCCTACCGTTACTGAACGCATGACGGCCACCCCGCCCGGCAGGATCGCGGGCCTTGGAGGGCTCGGCGGGCTCGCCGGGCGCGGGGGGCCCGCGGAGCCGGCCTCCGATATCGCGGACCCCGGACTGGCCGATGCGGGCATGGCGCGCATCGGCTGGGCGCGGCGCGCGATGCCGGTGCTGCGCCTGATCGGCGAGCGGTTCGCGGCCGAGCAGCCGCTCGGCGGGCTCACGATAGCGGCGTGCCTGCATGTCACGGCGGAGACGGCGGTGCTGGTGCACGCGTTGCGGGCGGGCGGGGCCCGGGTGTTCCTGGCGGCCTCGAATCCGCTTTCCACCCAGGACGACATCGCGGCCGCGCTGGTCGCGGACGGCGCGGCCGTAGTCTACGCGCGGGCCGGCGCCGACCGGCTGACCTACGACGAGCACATCCACCGGGCGCTCGACTCCGGGCCGGACCTGGTCGTGGACGACGGTGGCGATCTGGTGAACACGCTCCACACGCAGCGGCCCGACTTGCTTGGCGCGGTGCTGGGCGGGTGTGAGTCGACCACGACCGGGGTGATCAGGCTGCGCCGGATGGCCGCGGAAGGAATGCTCGGCTTCCCCGCGGTGGCCGCGGACGCCACCGCGACCAGGCTCATGTTCGACAACAGGTACGGCACCGGCCAGTCGGCCATCGACGGGATCGTGCGGGCCACCAATGTCATGCTGGCCGGCAAGGTGGTGGTGGTGGCCGGCTACGGGCCCTGCGGCACCGGGATCGCGCAGCGGGCCAGAGGGCTCGGCGCGCAGGTCATCGTGACCGAAGTTGATCCGGTGCGCGCGCTGGACGCCTTCATGCAGGGCTTCCGCGTGCTGCCCATGGCGGCCGCCGCACCGCTCGGTGAGCTGTTCATCACCGCGACCGGCTCGCGCAACGTGATCGGGGCCGAGCACCTGCCGCTGCTGCGGGATGGGGCGATCCTGTGCAACGCCGGCCATTTCGACGTCGAGATCGATGTGCGCGCGCTCGCCGACATGGCGATCGAGATCAGCCATGACGTGCGCCCGCACACGGACGAGTATCTGCTCGCTGACGGCCGGCGGCTGCTCCTGCTGGCCGAGGGCCGGATCGTGAACCTGGTCGCCGCCGAGGGCAACCCGCCAGCCGTCATGGACGTGTCATTCGCCGGCCAGGCCCTCGTCCTGGGCTGGCTCGCTCGTGAGCACGGCTCGCTGCTGCCGGGGGTGCACAGCGTGCCGCCCGCCATCGATGACCAGGTCGCGAGACTAGCCCTGGCGTCGTCCGGCGCTGAGATCGACACGCTCACCCCGGCGCAGCAGGAATACCTCAGTTCCTGGCAACAGACCTAAGTGGCCCGCCCCGTCACAGAGGGGGTCGGAATCCGCTCGGCCGGGTAGCGGCCGGGTCGTTGACCGGGTCCGCCGGGGGCTCCTGGGGACTGGGCGGCGGCTCAGCGCCGGGGGACTGCTGCGAACCCTGGGGCGGCTGGGGGGCGGAGAACGGGCCGGGACCGGCTGCGTAAGGCCCGTGCGCCATGATCCGGGCATGCTCCCTTGATCGTCGTTCGGAAAGAACGGCAGTGAGGTAGTCAGGGGGCGGGGTGCCGGGCGGCGGCAGCGGGCTGACCTGTGCCTGCATCGCCGCAGCGATCCGCTGGCCGAACTCCACCCGCGCGGCAGGCGTGAGTTCGTAGAAGCGGCTGAGGTAACCGCGGGCGGTCTCGGCCGTGGCGTCGGTCAGCCCGGAGAGCTGAAGGGTCGAAGCCCAATCGACGAGGTAGGGCGGAACCGTCGCCAGGGGCGGGGCGAGCGTCTTCCGTCCGGGCAGCCGTTCCTGGATGACGAAGGTCCCGGCGAACATGTCACCGAGGCGCTTGCCCCTCGCGGACAGCAGCGAGGTGAGGAGCGCGGGGATGCCGAAGAAGATCCAGAACTCCAGCACGCCCGTCAGCGCCCGCACCAGAGCCTGGCGGAAGCGTTCCGGGCCGCCGTCCTCACTTACCACCCGCAGGCCCAGGGCGAGCTTTCCCAGAGACTTCCCCCTGGTCAGCGTCTCGAAGATCGCCGGGTACCCCACGATGATCAAAACGATGCTGGTCAGCCCTACGGCCCCGCCCGAGGCTTGGTCAAGGCCGCCTCCCGCGATCGCGGCCCCGGTGGCCAGGAGGACGACGAAAAGCAGGAAGAACTGAACCGCCAGGTCGATGGCCAGCGCGATCATGCGGCTCGGGAACCGCGCCACCGGCACCTCGAGGACGACGGCCTCACCGGTGACGACCTCGTCCACTCAAGCTCCCAGTTTGGTCGATTCCGGCACAAGGCTAGCCCGGCCGGGCGCAGTAGTCTCCACTGGTGGACGTCGATGCCTTCGTGGCCGCGCACCAGCCCGACTGGAAGCGGCTCGACACGTTGGTCAAGCGGCGGCGCGCGCTGACCGGCGCCGAGGTGGATGAGCTGGTCACCCTGTACCAGCGGACGGCCACGCACCTGTCCGCGGTACGTTCCTCAGGGCACGACCCAGCCCTCGTCGCGGGATTGTCCAGCCGGGTGGCGAGGGCCCGGAGCGCGGTGACCGGCTCGCATGTCCCGGCGTGGAATGCCGTGGCCCGTTTCGCGGTGATCTCGTTCCCCGCCATGGCCTACCGTGCGCGCTGGTGGTGGCTGGGCACCACGCTCGGGTCGTTTCTGGTCGCGGTCCTGCTGGGGTGGTGGGTCGCGAGGTCGCCTGTCGTCCAGGCCGAGCTGCTGCCGCGGGCAGCGGTCCGGCAGCTGGTGAACCATCAGTTCCAGAACTACTACTCGCAGTACGCCGCTACCTCGTTCGCGGCCAAGGTGTGGACCAACAACGTGTGGGTCGCCGCGCTGTCCCTGGTCTTCGGGATCCTGCTCGGGCTGCCCACGCTCTGGCTGCTCTTCCTCAACGCCGCCAATGGCGGCATTGAGGGTGGGCTGATGTTCGCGCACGGCAAGGGCGGGCTGTTCTTCGCGCTGATCCTGCCGCACGGGATGCTGGAGCTCACCGCGGTGTTCCTGGCCGCGGCGGCGGGCCTGCGGCTCGGCTGGTGCGTCATCGACCCCGGTCCCCGCCCCCGGAGCCAGGCGCTCGCCGAGGAGGGCCGCGCGGCGGTCACGATCGCGCTCGGGCTCATCGTGGTCCTGCTGATCTCCGGGGTCATCGAGGCGTTCGTGACGCCGTCGCCGTTGCCGACCTGGGCGCGCATCCTGATCGGCGCGGTGGCTGAGGCGGCCTTCCTGAGTTACGCCATCCTGCTCGGCCGCCGGGCGAGCGCCGCCGGGCAGACGCCGGACATGGCAGAAGCGCCCGACGTGGCGCCGGTGACCGGGTGACCGGGTGACCGGGTGACCTGGTGACCTGGTGACCTGGTGACCTGGTGACCTGGTGACCTGGGGCGTCTACAGGCGGCCGGTGGCTTTGAGCGCCAGGTAGGCGTCGGCCAGTGCGGCGGGAAGCCGATCTGGTGGGGCGTCCACTACCTGCACACCGCGCCGCCGGAGCCGAGCCGAGATCCGCTGCCGCTCGGCCCGGGCCCGCTCGGCCGCCGCGGCGGCGTAAACGCGGGGGGCGTCACCCCGGGCGGCGGCCAGCTCGTCCAGCTTCGGGTCCGCAACGGCCGCGATCATGACCAGGTTCCGGGAGGCGAGGACGGGCAGCCGGGGCAGCAGCCCCTCCTCGATGGCAGTCACATTGAGGTCGGTGAGCAGCACAATCAGGCAGCGATGACGCGCCACGGCGAGCACGGCGCTGGCCAGTGCCGCCATGTCGCACTCGGTCAGTTCAGCTTCGAGCGGGGCCAGCGCGTTGGTGAACGAGGCGAGGACGGTCGAGCGGGTAGCGCCCAGCACCCGGGCGCGCACCCGCCGGTCGAAGGCGATCATGTCGATCCGGTCGCCCGCCCGCGACGCGAGCGCGGCGAGCAGCAGTGTCGCGTCCATGGAGGAGTCAAGCCGGGGGACACCGCCGACCCGGCCGGCTGAGGTCCGGCCGGTGTCGAGGACGACGAGGATCCGGCGGTCGCGCTCCGGCCGCCAGGTGCGCACCATCAGGTCGCGCGACCTCGCCGCGGCCCGCCAGTCGATGGACCGGACGTCGTCGCCGATGACGTACTCGCGGAGAGAGTCGAACTCGGTGCCCTGGCCACGCAGCAGGCTGCGGTGCTGGCCCTCGAGCTGGCGCAGCCGGGAGAGCTTCTCGGGCAGGTGCCTGCGGCTGCGGAACGGGGGGAGAACCCGGACTGCCCACGGCACGACGTGCCTGCCCTGCCGGGCGGCGAGCCCGCAAGGGCCGAAGGAGCGCACGGTCACCGCGGCCGGCCGCTTCTCGCCGCGCCGGTCGGGTGTGAGGGCGGTGGTCAGCGTGGCCCGCCCGCGCGGCGGGATGCGCAGCAGCACGCGGCCCGGTCGCGCATGCGCACTCGGCTGCCATGAGTCCCTCACGATGGCCCGCACCGGGCGCCGCCCCGGGTTATCCACTGTGAGCGTGATCGAGGCGGTTTCGCCGAGCAGGACTCTGGTGTCGCCGAACCGGGTCATCCGCAGCGGCCGGACTCTGCCCGCCAGCACCAGGTCGGCGGCGATCGCGGCGAGCACCAGGCCGTTGACGATCAGCAGCACCGCCGCGGTGCGGAAGGCCAGCACCACGAGCGCGCCGATCAGCGCGGCCAGCGCCGCTCGCCCGGTCAGCGCCATCGAACGGGGCTCACCGGGGGACCGGCACCGAGGCGAGCACGGCTTCGAGCACACCATCCGGGGAGGCGCCCTCGAGTTCGGCCTCCGGCCGCAACTGGACGCGATGCCGGAGGGTCGGCCGGGCCAGCGCCTTCACGTCGTCGGGCGTCACGTAGTCCCGCCCCGCCAGCCAGGCCCACGCTCGGCTCGTGGCCTGCAAGGCGGTCGCGCCGCGCGGGGACACGCCGAGCCGCAGGGATGGCGACTGCCGGGTGGCGCGGCACAGGTCCACGATGTAGCCGGCTACTTCAGGCGCCACCCGCACGCCTCGCACCGCGGCGGCGGCCCCGTCGACTTCTGCCTGCCCGGCCACCGGCCGGATGCCGGCGCTCGCCAGGTCACCGGGATCGAACCCCCCAGCGTGCCGCGCGAGTATCCCGATTTCCTCGTCCCGCCCCGGAACAAGAACAGTGAGCTTAACGAGAAACCGATCGAGCTGTGCCTCAGGCAGCGGGTAAGTCCCCTCGAACTCGATCGGGTTCTGCGTGGCGGCCACGAGGAACGGCTCGGGCAGCGGCCGCGGCGTGCCCTCCACGGAGACCTGCCGCTCCTGCATCGCCTCAAGCAGCGCGGCCTGGGTCTTGGGTGGCGTCCGGTTGATCTCATCCGCGAGGAGCAGGTTGGTGAAGACCGGGCCCTCCCGGAACTGGAAGAGCGCGGTCTTCGCGTCGTAGATCAGCGAGCCGGTCACATCGCCGGGCATCAGGTCCGGGGTGAACTGGACCCGCGTGCTGCGCAGCGAGAGCGCGGCCGCCAGGGCCCGCACCAGGAGGGTCTTCGCCACGCCGGGGACGCCTTCGAGCAGTACATGCCCCCGGCACAGCAGGCAGATAACCAACCCTGTGAGCACCGCGTCCTGCCCGATGACAGCCTTTCCCACCTCTGTCCGAACCGCCTCCAATGCAGCACGCAAGTCGGCGGGTTCCGGCCGCGGCGCTGACTGGGCCGAAGCTGCCGGGGTGGCCTGCGGAGCCTGCGTACTGCCTTCCCAGGCTGGTCCCGGCGGCCTGGTGTCGCCGGATGGGCCAGGCGTGCTGACATCGCCCGGGGCGGCCAGCCCAGTCGCGGGCTGGTATTCGGCGGTCACCGTTGACCTGCCGGGCAAGCCCCGGCGCTGCGGCCGGGAAGGAAACGGCTTTCGGCCTCACGCATGTGTTCGATCCTTACGGTTGTCAATACGTGCGAACCTGTCCTTCGAGGGTGTCAGCTTCGAGGGTGTCAGCTTCGAGGGCGTCAGCTTCGAGGGCGCCTGCCTTGATGCTGCCTGCCTTGAGCGTGCCTGCTTCCAGGGTGTCAGCTTCGAGGGTGTCGATCTCGTGGGCGAGCGCGACAAGCGCGGCGTCGTCGCGTGGCACGGCCCCGAACATGATGGCCCTGATTGTGCCTGCCTCGCGCCCGGTTCTGGCTGCCACCGCCGCGCAAACTGCGTCGGCGCCGGCGCCCCGGGGCAGTGCCAGCCTGGTCGTGATCCGGTCCAGGGCGGCGGCCCGCAGGACTGCGGCGGCCCGGTCACGGGATCGCCGGGACCGGTACAGGCGGCCGTGGCCCTCTACGGTCTCCGACGCGCGCACGATCACCGGCAGGGGCTCGGCGACCAGCGGTCCGAGCCTGCGCATCCGCCACAGCGCGGCCAGCGCCACGGCGATGGCGAGCTGGATCGTTATCAGGTAGGCCGGCCATGGGATCAGGCTGAAGAAGGACTGCGTGCCACCGGCCGGGGGCCCGCCCGGCGATGCGCCGGCCAGCGGCAGCGGCGGAACCAGCCAGACGATCCGCGAGCTGCCGCTCAGCAGGTCCAGGGCCAGCGCAGCGTTGCCGTGCCGGGCCAGGTATTGATTGGTGAGCGGCGCGCCACTGCCCAGCAGGGTGATGGTCCGGCCGCCCGCGCTCTGGCCGCTTGTGGTCTGGCCGCTTGTGGTTCGGCTGCCGGTGGTTCGGCTGCCTGTGGTTCGGCTGCCTGTGGAGTAGCGCACCAGGGACGGATCGCCGTCCACTGGGTAGCAGTGCCACGCGCCGGGCGCGGTGGAGCGAAGCAGCACGTCACCCATGTCCGCGTTGCCGGCCAGCCTGGCCGCGCTCAGGCCGCAGCCCGGACTGGCGGTACGCACCGGCCCATGGCCGGCCACCGTGGCACCCGGGGCGAGCGCCGCGAGTGACGCGCTTACCGGCTCCACCAGGAGCAGGCTGCTGCGCACCCCGGCGAGGCTCCTGAGTTGCCGGGCGCTGAGTAGTCCGGGGCTGGTGATGACCAGAGTGACGCGGCCACGCGCCGCCTTCTCGGCGGACTCGACGGTCCCTGCCCTGATCACCGGCTCGCCGCGCTGGGCCAGGAGGGCCGCGAGGGCCCTGGCGCCGGATTGCCCGGCGTCCCTGGGATCCAGGTACCTGTGGGTGCTGGCGGACGGTTGCAGCAAGGCGATCAGCGCTCCGCCGAGGAGGATCACCAGAACGATCCCGAGCGGGGCCCGCCACTGGCGCCAGCTGTCCACGGGCCCGGCGGAGACCGGCCGTGACAACCTGGTGCCGTCGGGTCCGGTGCTGGCGGGTCCGGTGCTGGCGGGCGCGGCGCCGGCGGGTCGGCTCATCGCGGGCCGCTCCCTTGAGCGACCATGACCGGCGTGGGCTGCGGTCCGGTCTCGGCCGCCTCTATCCGGGCGTCGAGGGCTTGCACTCGCTGGTAGCCGTCTCTGGTTCCCTGGCGCTGCCCGTAGCAGACGTCATCGAACAGCCGGGCCGCGTCACGTAGGGCATCAGCATCACCGGGCAGCACCTGGCCGGCCTCATCCGCGATCTCGTCGGCGGTCCGGCCCGCCCGCGGCGCGAGGACGCCGCGCTCTTCCAGTTGCCGGGCGATCGCACGCACGCACTCGACGATCGCGGCGGAGTAGTCGCCCGCGCTCGCGAGTCGCCCGGCCCGCGAGCGGTGATCGCTGGCGGTAACCGCGCGGGCCTGCGAGATCTGGTCCTCCGCGTGCCGGCGCTGCCGGGCGACTGGGCCGATCCGGGTCATGACGATGGCGATCACCACTACCGCGATAGCAGCCAGGGCGATCAGCGCCCACCAGCCGCCGGGCACCGAGTTCCCGCTGTTGAAGAGCCTGTTCAGCCAGTCGTTGATGGCATTGAGGATCCGCTGCGTGAGGGATTCGTGCGGGTGGTAGATGGCCTTGGACAGTTCGGCGCGGGCGAGTCGCTGCGCGGCGTCGCGGCCGATCGGGTGCTCACCATCGGCCGCCGCGACCGCTGCCGGAGCGATCACCACGACGGCGGCGGGCCCGCGGCCGGGGGAGGGGTGTCGGAGGTCGTCATGGGGGCGCCGGGCTGGAATGTCGGGTTGTCGGCTGGTGGCCGCCACACTGTCGCGAACTCATCGCCAGGCGCCTGCTCGCTGCCCGCGGCAGTCTGCAGGGCCAGGTCGAGGCCCTCCTTGCGCATCCGCATGTCGACGTAGAGCAGCACGATCACGCCGGCCGCTATTGGCCGGGTGACAGTGCTCGCGACTATTCCACCGACCGCGCCGATCAAGGTGCTCACCACGCCGGGCCCGTTCCCGGACAGGACACCGCCGCTGCCGAACGCCGTGGCACCTGACGCGATGGCGAACGGGAATTGCAGGATGCCGCCCGCGATGGCCACTATCAGCCCGGCCAGGAGCAGGATGCCGAACACCCGCCAGAAGCTGCGGCTGACCAGCCTCCAGGAGCGGCGCAGGGACTGGAGCGGACTCTGGCGCTCCAGCACCACAGCCGGGGTAGCCAGGCTGAGCATGACCCCGAACCAGATCGTCAGCACCAGCACCGGGAAGAATCCGAGCACGCCGAGGCCGACGATCAAGGCGGTCGGCGCGCCGGCCAGGGAGAGGCCAAGCAGCACCAGGCCGAGCAGGGCCCAGAGGGCAACGAGGATCCCCACGACGGCAAAGGCCGCCCCGACCACGGCGGGCAGCCGCGGAGCCGCGATCCGCCACGCTTCCCCGGCGGTGATCCGGTGGCCCAGCACCCCGCGGCCGATGACCGCCGTGAGCAGGCCGGCCAGGATGCTCTGCATAAGGATCGCGAGCACTATGGACACGAGCGCTGGTGCTCCCAGGACGGCGAATACCCGGCCGACGAAGTGCCAGACCTGGGCCGACGTCGCGTTTGGACCCAGAGTGGTCTGGCTGATCCCGCCGGTGAGACCGCGCATGATGAGCGTGATCGTCGTGGTGATGACCCCGGCGATCGTCATCAGGATCGCGGCCAGTCCGAGCGTGGCCTTGGGGTTCTGCCGGATCGAAGAGAATGCGCCATCCAGGATCTCGCCGACGACGAGGGGCCGGAGCGGGATGACTCCAGGCTTGGGAGCGGATGGTGCGTGCGTAGGCCACGCGCCTCCCGCTGGCCCGTAGCCCGGCTGCCCGTAACCCGGCTGCCCGTAACCCGGCTGCCCGTAGCCCGACTGGCTGCCTGGATGCTGGCCGTAGCCTTGCTGGCTGCCCGGAGGAGGCCCGTAGGGATGGCCGCCTGGGGGCTGGCCGTAACCTTGCGCGCTGCCGGCGGGCTGCCCGTAACCCGGCTGGCTGCCGGGGGGCTGGCCGTAGCCGTGTTGGCCGCCAGCGGGCGGCCCGTAAGCCGGCGCGCTATCGGCGGCCTGGCCGTAGTCGTACGGCGGAGGGGTCGGCCCGTATGCGCCCTGCTGGCCGGGCGGGGGAAACCATGGCTGGCCCTGTACTGGCTGGCCCTGTACTGGCTGGCCCGGCCCGGCCTGGTCTTGTCCGGGCTGGTCGTCTCCCTGCGCGCCCGACGGACTGGACGACGGACTGTCTGTCATGACTCTCCTTCACGGCGCGCTGCCGCATCCGTCACGGCGTGCCGCCGCATCCGTCACGGCGTGCCGCGGCATCCTTCACGGCGTGCCGCCGCGTCCTTCACGGCGTGCCGCCGGGCGAGTGCTCGCCGCTGGCCGGGTTGACCCCTGTCCCCGGTGGCGCCCATACTCGCACGAAGCGGTGCCGGGATGAAGCCAGTGGTCTAACGAAACACGCGATCGTGATATGTCCGTTCGACAGCGAGTCGCCTCGCGACAGCGCGCATCGGCCGTGGGGTGCCCGCCGCGCAGGGCCGCAGCGGCGCACACTCGAAGTATGGACATTCCCGTGTTGCGCTGGGTCGACCCGCCCGAGGGACCCGCGATCGCGCTGCTCGACCAGACCAGGCTGCCAGCCGAGGAGGCGGTCGTCACCTGCCGCGACGTCATCGCACTGGAGGACGCGATCCGCCGCCTGGTGGTTCGCGGTGCACCACTGCTGGGGGTGGCGGGCGCGTTCGGAGTCGCACTGGCCGCCGCCCGCGGCGACGATGTGGCCGCAGCCGCCGAGGTCATCAGCCGAGCACGGCCTACCGCGGTGAATCTGGCCTGGGGCGTCCGCCGGGTACTGCTCGCATACCAGGCCGCAGGCCAGGAAGAGACCCATGATGGGCAGCGGTTCTCGGCACAAGCTGCCCTCGCCGAGGCCCGCGCCATCGCCGAGGAGGATGTCGCCGCGAGCGCCGCGATGGCCGCGTACGGGCTGCCCCTGCTGCCGGCCCACGACGCCAAGATTCTGACCCACTGCAACACCGGCAGGCTGGTGTCTGCGGGCGAGGGAACCGCCTTCGCGGTGGTTCTCGCGGCGCACCGGGCCGGGCGCCTGGCCAGGCTCTGGGTGGACGAGACCAGGCCGCTGCTGCAGGGCGCGCGGCTGACCGCGTATGAGGCCAGGCGGGCCGGTATCGACTACGCGGTGCTGCCGGATGCGGCGGCTGGGTCGCTTCTCGCCGCCGGGGAGGTGGATATCGTACTGACCGGGGCGGATCGGATCGCCGCGGACGGCAGCGTGGCGAACAAGATCGGCACGTACGGCCTGGCCGTGCTGGCCCGCCACCACAGCGTGCCTTTCGTTGTAGTGGCGCCCATGTCTACGATCGATTTCGCTACCCCGGATCGCAGTGCGATCATGCTGGAGCACCGCGCCGCGCAGGAGGTCACATACATGTCAGGCCAGGCGATCGCGCCGCCAGGAAGCGCCGCCTACAACCCCGCGTTCGACGTGACGCCGGCATCCCTCGTCACAGCCCTTGTGACAGAACGTGGGGTCGCGCAGCCCGTCACTGCGGGTAACCTTCGTCTGCTATGTGCCCGATCAGGTATGCGGGATAGTGCCCTGACCGATACTTCCATGGAACTATGAGGCTCATGAAAGGTCGCGTGCTGGTCGTCGATGACGACGCAGCCCTCTCGGAGATGCTCGGCATCATGCTCCGCGGTGAGGGATTCGAGCCCACGTTCGTCGCGGACGGGGACAGGGCTCTTGAGGCGTTCCGGGACACTCACCCGGACCTTGTCCTGCTGGACTTGATGCTGCCCGGCGTCGATGGCATCGATGTCTGCCGCCAGATCAGGACCGAGTCCGGCGTGCCTATCGTCATGCTGACGGCGAAGAGTGACACCGTGGACGTGGTGCTCGGGCTCGAATCGGGCGCCGACGATTACATCGTCAAGCCGTTCAAATCGAAGGAACTTATTGCCCGCGTCCGGGCCAGGCTGCGCCGGACCGACGACCCTGCGCCCGAGATGCTGCAGATAGTGGACGTCTTCATCGACGTGGCCGGGCATTCGGTGAAGCGGAACGGGCGGCCGGTCAGCCTCACCCCGCTGGAGTTCGACCTGCTGGTGGCGCTGGCCCGCAAGCCGCGCCAGGTGTTCACCCGCGAAGTGCTGCTCGAGCAGGTCTGGGGCTACCGGCATGCGGCCGACACGCGGCTGGTCAACGTCCACGTGCAGCGACTCCGCGCCAAGATTGAGAAGGATCCGGAGCACCCCGAGATCGTCGTCACGGTGCGCGGCGTGGGATACAAGGCAGGTCCCGCCTGAGCACTGGAGCGGGCGCTGGTTGTGGGATTGGGAGCGACTGGGCAGGATTCGTTCGGAAGGAAGGGCTTCCGGGACAGCGTTTGGTGGCGCGGCGCTAGTGAGGAACTAGAGCTAGCTAGGAACAGGGCTAGTCAGGCACAGAGAGGTTTGTTCGGTAGCGAAAAGTTATGCAGGGGCCAGCGAGTTCTAGCGAAGCCCGGGGCAGCGAGCGTGTGGCCGCGCTGGCCGCGCCCACTGCTGCACCTACCGGGGCTGCTGCGGCCGCTGGACCTGCTGGTGCGGCCACCGGGGCTGCTGGGGCCACCGGGTCTGCTGTGTCGGCCGCGGCTGCCGTAGGCGCTGGGGCCAGGGTGCCTGGGATTGCCGTTGTGGCCCGGCCGGCCCGGCCGACCCGGGACAGCGGTCCAGCCGCTTACCCCGATCGGATTGCCCTGCTGATCCGGCGGGCGGCGCGGCGGCTGCCACCCCGGGCCCGGCGCGTGCTGCGGGTGACCTACCTGCGCAGCCACGCGCTGGCCGGGCAGGTGCGCCGACGCTGGCACCGGTCGTTGCAGCTGCGGGTGGTCGCGACCACCATGATCATTTCCGTCGTCGTGGTCGCAGCCCTGGGCTTCTTCTTGATGCAGCAGATCGCCGCTGGGCTGCTGAACAGCGCGCGGACATCGGCGGCCACGCAGATCTCGGAAGGCCTGACGGAGGCGAAGGGCCAGGTCGGCTTGGCAGGGTCGGCCGGCAATTCGCCCAAGGCCCTGATCGCGCTCACCAGGAGCCTGCAAGGGTTGAGTGGCCCGGGCAACACATTCGACGTGGTGATCAATATTCCCCCGGGCTCCAGCCTCGGCGGGACCTACGGCAACCGGAACCTGAACCCGTCAAGCATTCCGCAGCGCTTGATCGACAAGGTGACCCAGGAGCAGCAGAGTGGCCAGACCGCCCGCCTGTGGTCAACATCGACCGAGCTGACCTACTTCAAGGGCAGGCATCCCGGACCCGGTTTGGCGATCGGCGGGGTGATCAACGGCCGCGATCAGCTGTACTACCTGTTCCCGCTCAATCAGGTACAGCAGACCCTGCAACTGGTGCAGCGCGCCCTGCTGGGCGGCGGGCTGGTGCTTGTGGTCCTGCTCGCCGCGATCGTCTCGCTGGTCACGCGCTGGGTGGTGGTCCCCATCAGGGACGCGGCGAACGCGGCCAAACGGCTCTCCGCCGGGGAACTTGATGAGCGGATGCCGGTGCGCGGCACCGATGACCTGGCCGCCCTGGCCAGGTCGTTCAATGAGATGGCGGCCAGCCTGCAGGACAAGCTCAGGGAGCTGGAGGAGCTGTCTCAGGTGCAGCGGCAGTTCGTGTCTGACGTCTCCCATGAGCTGCGCACGCCGCTGACGACGATCAGGATCGCCGCTGACATCCTGTTCGAGGCGCGTGAGCAGCTGGAGACGTCAGCCGGCCGCTCGGCGGAATTGCTGCAGAGCCAACTGGAGCGCTTTGAGTCGCTGCTCGCGGACCTGCTGGAGATCAGCAGGTATGACGCGAACGCGGCCACACTCGATGCGGAGTCCGCCGACGTCTGCGACCTCGTCCGCCGCGCCGCTGCGGATGCGGAGCAGTTGGCGGCCCGGCGCGGCACCCGGATCGATTTCCGGCTCCCTCCGGAACCCTGTGTCGCCGAGGTGGACCGGCGCCGGGTGGAGCGCATCCTACGGAACCTGCTGGACAACGCCGTGGAGCACGGTGAGGGACGCGACGTGGTGGTCACCGTGGCCGGGGACCGTGACGCCGTCGCGGTGGCGGTCCGCGATCACGGTGTCGGCTTCGGGCCGGCCGAGCAGCAGATGGTGTTCGACAGGTTCTGGCGTGCCGACCCCGCGCGGGCGCGTACCACCGGTGGCACGGGCCTTGGGCTGGCGATCGCGCTTGAGGACGCCCGGCTGCATTGCGGCTGGCTGCAGGCATGGGGAGAGTGCGGCAAAGGCTCGGTCTTCCGGTTGACCGTGCCTCGGGTGGCCGGCCAGGAACTAGCCGGATCGCCGCTGCCGCTGGGCCCCGACGAGGCTGAGGTGGGGTCCGGCTTCGCCGGCCCGGACCGGGATGGCGTCACGGGACCAGCGACCGGAACCGGGTTGGGGCCGGGAACGGGCTTGGGGACGGGGACCGCGTTGGGGCCGGGAACCGGGTTGGGGCCGGGCATCCGGCCGGGGTCCGCGATCGGGACCAGCGCCGCGCTGGGGACCGGGGCCGGGAAAGCAACCGGCGTCGGCGCCGCGGCCGGGTCACCGACGACCGGCACCGGGACGGGGGTAGGCGCGGGTGGCTGAAACCCGGCGTCGGTCAGCCTGGTTCCGGCCAGGTCGGTCGTGGTCAGGCTGGTTCCGGTCAGGCTGGTTCAGGTCAGGCCGACCCGGGGCGTTCCCGCGCGGGGCCCGCTACCGGCGGCCCATCCCATGGGCGGCCGCCGGAGCCGTGCTAGCCGTCTTGGCGGCGGGCTGCGCGGCAGTCCCGGTCAGCGGGGGTGTGGTGTCGGCGACCATTCCGCCGGGTCCAGGCAGCGGGACCGATAGCGGGCGAAGCTGCTGCGGCATGATCATGAACGCACCGCAGCCCGACTGGGGTCCGCAGCAGATCGTCAGCGGCTTCCTTCTCACCAGCGCCAACTTCACCAACGACCACGCGGTCGCCCGCGAATACTTGACCGCGGCGGCCAATAAGGCGTGGCGCCCGGGGTCGGCGGTAACCGTCGTTGCCCAGCCGCCCGACGTGACGCTCCCCGGGCGTCCCCTGAGGTCGCAGAACGCAGCCGTCGTGCAGGTACAGGCGCAAGAGGTGGCCACACTGAGCGGCACCGGGCAGTACAGTCCCGCACCCGGCGGGCAGCAGCAGTTGACCTGGCAGTTCGGCATGCAATTGGTCGACCACCGGTGGCGCATCGCGAGCCTGCCGTCGAGCGGGATTGGCCAGCCCTCCCGTGACCTGCTGCTCACCAAGGACCTGTTCCAGCTGGCCTACGAGCCGTGCAACCTCTACTACTTCGATCCCTCGGGCAAGGTTCTGGTGCCCGATCCGGTCTTCGTGCCGATCGACTCGTCCGATCCAGGCACCGGGCTGGTACAGGCGCTGCTGCGCAGTCCGGCCGGATGGCTGGCAGGCGCGGCGTTCACCGCGTTCCCGCCGAAGACCCGGCTGCTGCGCCCGGTGCAGCTTCTCCCGGGCAGCACCGCCCTGGTCGATCTCAGCCTGCCTCGCAGGGGCGTCACCCAGGTCGGCCTCCAGGCCATGTCGGCCCAGCTCGTCTGGACGCTGACCAGTCAATCCTACAGTCCCTCGCCCGCTCAGTCTGTGCAGCTGGAGGTGAACGGGCGGTCGATTTCGCCAGCCGGAGCCAGCATTTCCGTGCAGGATCGCCGCGACTACCCACAACTGGTGCCCGCTCCGCCGGATCACGAGAATCTGTACTACCTGGCTGCGAACGGTGCCGGACGGGTGCTGCACGAATCCGCGCCTGGCGGTGCGTCCCCGTCCGGCCAGGCGCTGCCCGGCCAGGCGGGCACCGGCCAGATCCCGCTGCATATCCTGGCCGTCTCACCCGATGCCAGTGAGCGCTACCTCGCCGGGATTGCGGGGCCCTCGAACACGGTCTATACCGTCGACCTGGCCGCGGCGGCGGAGGATCGTGCCAAGTCGCCCGCAGGCAATCTCAGCGCCCGCCTCACCGGGAGCGGATTCACCGCCATCAGCTGGGACCGCGGGGACGATCTGTGGGTCGCAGGAAAGGTCAACGGCCACACCGGGGTGTGGGTGGTGCCGCCGGGCGCGGCCCGGCCGATCCAGGTAAGTCTGCCCCCTGGGACCGCCCCCATCACTGCGCTGCGGGTGGCCCGCGATGGTGTGCGAGTCGCCATGATCGCTGGCGGCGGGCGACTGCTGCTCGGGGCCATTGTCCGCAGCGGCAGCAAGATATCGATCCTGCAGAATGTGGCCGTGGGTACGGACGTTACCGCCCCAACCGCCCTGTCCTGGTACGACGCGGACCACTTGCTGGTCGTGGCGCAGTCAACCGGCGGCCCGACGCTCGACGAAGTGCCAGTCGACGGCGACACCTCTACTGCGATCGGAGTGCAGTCCAACATGGTCTCGATCGCCGCCGCGGGCTCACTCAACCCCCTGTACGCGGGCCTGCAGACCAACCATGTGGCCCGGTCCATCGGCTTTAGCGGACTGTGGAGCTTGTTTGTTTCGGGGAGCAGCGCCACCTATCCGGGCTGAGCCGGAGCGCAGGTGTGACGAATTGTCATAACTGAGCAGGCGCCGGGGCGGCCTGCACGCCGCCGCCGAGACGAAGGTCCGCTGGCCGAAGCGGTCCAGGCGCACCAGCTACTGGAAGACCGGGCGATGCTCGGCCGGCTCCTCCTGGTGCCCTAACCAATCCTGGTACCCTAGCCAAGAATTTGATCACAGCCGTCCCTCCGGTCCCACGGGCTGGCCCTTCTGGGGCCCTGACCTGTCCGTGGCGATGTATTTCACGCTCGGTGACGGGTCAGGCCTGCCGGCCCCATGACATCGGGCACAGGTCAGGCTAGCGTCGTGTCATGGCACCCGCCCGGGTCCGTGGTTGCGCCAGGCAGGGTCCTTCGCTCATCGCGGGGAGCCCGCCCAGGCAAGCCGATGCCAGCCGCAGGCGAAACGGCCCACGTAAGGCGACTTCTCGTCGACCGATCACGGTGCGGCTTAGAAGTAAGTCCTGCCTCGCCGGGGGATCCGGCGTCCCTCGGGCAGGGAGAAGGGCAGTAGTGGCGAAAGGCCGCGAACCCCTCAGCAGGCGGATGTGGGGACGAAGACCAGGTCGGCCGGGCGGGTGCCGCCAGATGGATCGGGTCGAAGGGGGTTTCCCGGGTGGACATCATCTTCAAGGGCCGGCATACAGGTTTGCAGGAACGGTTCCGCAGGCACGCGACGGCCAAGCTGGCCAAGATCGGAAAGCTGGATCAGAAAGCGATCAGGATCGATGTGGAGGTGTCCCAGGAACGCAACCCGCGTCAGTCGGCCCGGCGAGAACGCGTCGAGCTGACGATCCGGTCGCGGGGGCCGGTCATTCGCGCGGAAGCGGCCGCTGACGACCGCTTCGTAGCGCTGGACCGCGCCATCGCCAAACTAGAGGCCCGGCTGAGGCGGTCCTGCGATCGGCGCAAGGACCGGCACGCGGGGCAGATGGTCCCCGACGTGGGCCATTACGTGGATCAATTCGACGGGCAGTTCGCTGAAGGGCTCCCGGCGACCGCCGCTGGCGGGGGTATGCCAGTGGACGGGATTCTGCTGGCGGACGGGACTCTGCTGGCGGACGGGACTCTGCCGGCTGGCGGTGCTCTGCCGGCTGGCGGTGCTCTGCTGGCGGATGGGGCTCCGCTAGCCGACACGGCTCCGCTGGGTCGCGGGTCTCGGTCAGATCGCGAGAGTATGTCCGACGGCGAGGCTCAGCTAGACGCTCCACCAGGTGACATCTGGGGCAGCGGATATGGCGGAGAGCCAGGCGGACAGTCGCGATCGGGCGATTTCGTTCCCATCGCCATGGAAGGGGACGGTCCGCTGGTGGTGCGGGAGAAATTTCATGCCGCAGCGGCGATGACCATCGACCAGGCATTGCTAGAGATGGAACTCGTCGGGCATGATTTTTACCTCTTCTGTGACCAGGACTGCCACCTGCCGAGCGTGGTCTACCGGCGGCGCGGCTACGACTACGGCGTGATCCGCCTGGTGGAGGAACCCGCCGGGGAAATAGCGCCTGCGCAGACAGGGGGAGCGGCCCGCCAACACGACCGGAGAGTGGGGCAGAATCGGGCTGCCAGGTAGGGGTGCGGACTTGGGGGTACCCGGCGCAGCGTCAGGCTCGGAACTGGCCTAGCTTGCGTCGGATGCCCCCCGTCAGCCAGAGTTTGGTCACGAGGTGTTACGTTCGCCGTGCGCCCGGCAGCCATAGCGCTGCACGGGGGCGAGGCCCGGGATTCTGACCGGCACGGTCGGCTGGCAGAACGCCAGGCTGGCAGGACGGAATACTGGGCGGCCGATCATGGCCGAAGTGCAGGACAGCATGGAAGGTTGGTAGCGCAGCGAAAGGCATTACCAGAGAGTTACGCGGTGCACTCAGGGTGGCGGACCGCAGGGCCCACCGCGAGGCTATACCTCAGGGCTGTGCCGCAGAGTTGTACGGCAGGGTTGTGCCGCAGAGTCGGACGCAGGCAGAGAAGGCAGCGCCGCCTGAAGGCAGTAGCGCGGATCACACCATGCCAGCAGCGCCACGGGCAGTACCCCAGCGAAAGTTGGCCGGGACAGTTGGCAGGACGCGAGCGCGGCAGGACAGTGGTACCGCAAGGACAGTACAGCAGGTCAGGTCACTGGATGCCTGATGCAGGGTCAGAGAGGAGGTGCCATGGGTGGAGATCTCGCAATCGCCAAGGGTCTAGTGGGCGCCCGGCGGGGTTCTGATCCGATTCGCGCCCTCATCGTTGATGATCACGCGCTGTTCAGGCGTGGCCTGGAGATGGTTCTCGCTGCTGAGGACGACATCGAACTGGTCGGTGAGGCGAGTGATGGGGCGGAGGCGGTCGAGAAGGCCGCCGAGTCGCTGCCGGATGTCGTCCTCATGGACATTCGGATGCCGAAGAGCAGCGGGATCGAGGCCTGCCGTGCGATGAAGGAGGCGGCACCCAGCTCCAAGATCGTCATACTGACGATCAGCGACGAGGAGGAGGACCTCTTCGAGGCGATCAGAGCGGGTGCCAGTGGCTACCTGCTCAAGGACATCCCGCTGGATGAGGTCGCCGATGTCGTCAGGGCTGTCCACGGCGGGCAGTCGCTCATCAATCCCTCGATGGCGGGCAAGCTCCTCACGGAATTCGCCACCCTCGCGAAGCGCGATGACGAAGAGCGGGCCCAGCAGGTACCGGCTCCCAAGCTCACCGATCGCGAGATGCAGGTCCTCAGGCTAGTGGCCAGGGGCATGAACAACCGCGACATCGCCAAGGAACTGTTCATCTCCGAGAACACGGTCAAGAATCACGTGCGCAACATCCTGGAGAAGCTTCAGATCCACTCGCGGATGGAGGCCGTCATGATCGCGGTGCGGGAGAAGCTGATCGAGTTCAGCTGAATCCTGAGGGAGGTCACCGCTCCTCGAGCAGAAGCCGATTGAGGGATGCCCCGAGCCACGCTTCTGCCTCGTCAAAGGTCCACCCGGCACCGTGGGTGAGCTGCCGCCAGCTCGCGGGCGATGTCATCATCGCAAAAGCGTCGCCCTCACCAACGGCGGTCCCTGGGTCGCGGTCGGTCTCGCCGGATTCGTCGTCTGGCTCGTGTTCGTCGTCACCGCCAGCGTCTCCCTGCTACGCGGCCGCCAGCCCTGACGCGCAGCGTCGGGGCCAGCGGTCGTTTTAGGTGAGTGCTGTGGTTAGTCGTTGGGCTAGATGGGGTGGGTTTAGCTGTTCTACCGCCACTGCGGAGCAGCCGACCCATTCGGCGGCCTCGCGAAGAGCGCGGGCCATGGCCTCGATGGCGGCGGGGGACTCCAGGGAGAGCTGGCGGGCGACGAGCGTCTGGCCGCGGCGCACCGGATCGACGCGGCCGACCAGGCGGCCCCGGGCGAGCAGCGGCATCGCGAAGTATCCGTGCACGCGCTTGGCCTTGGGCACGTACGCCTCAAGGCTGTGTTCGAAGCCAAACATCCGCAGGGTGCGCTTGCGGTCCCAGACCAGCGAGTCGAACGGGGAAAGCAGCGTGACCCGATGCCGGCCCGCCGGGGGCACCGCGAGCGCGGCAGGGTCGGCCCAGGCGGCGGTGACCTTGCCCGCGCCCTCGATCGCGACCGGGGTCAGGCCCGCGGCCAGCGCGGCGTCATCGACGTACTCGGCGAATCTGGCCTTGCCGTCGGTCAGCTCGCGGAGCCGGTGGTAGTCGATGAGGTCGGCGCGGGTCGCGACGCCCAGCGCCCGGGCGGCCACCGCCGCGAGATGGGCCAGGCACTCGGCGTCGGATGGATCGAGGTCAAGCACCTCGCGGGGCAGGACGCGCTCGGGCAGGTCGTAAATCCGGCGCCAGCCGTCGCGGCGGACGCAGACGACCTCACCCACGTCCAGCAGCCACTCAACCGCGATCTTGGTATCTGACCAGTCCCACCATTCCCCGCCGGCCTTGGCCCCGCCGAGTTGGGTCGCGCTGAGCGGTCCTTCGGCGCGGAGCCTGGTCAAGACCTCCGCGCAGACCGTGTCCTGGCTCTGGTGCCAGCGCTGGCCCCTGGCCCGCAAGGCACGGCGCTTGAACGCGTAGTAGGGCCACTCCTCGATGGGCAGCACGCACGCGGCATGCGACCAGTACTCGAATGCGGCCGGCTTACGCGGATGCCAGTACGCACGCTCGATCCTGTCGCGGGGGATGGGGCCCAGCCGGGCGTAGGCCACGAGCTCATGGGAGCGCGCGAGCACGCTGATGGTGTCGAGTTGGACGGCGCCGAGGCGGCGCAGCATGCCCGGCACGCCGCCTCGACGTCCCTCCGTCCCGATGAAGCCCTGCGCGCGCAGCGTCAGCAGCCGCGCGTCGTCCGCGGACAGGGTGAGCTGGGAAGTGGGCTGGGGAGTCTGCGGAGCAGCCGATAGGGCAGGGGTCGCCACAAGAACAGGAGCCTAGCGAGGAGGTCTGGCATTCCTGGCCGCGCTATAGCTCAGGCTGCGCTATAGCCGAGGCTGCGCTATAGCCCAGGCTGCGCTATAGCCGAGGCCCGGCTACAGCTGAGGAGGCCGGCTACGCGGGTACGGCTTAGTACCAGTCGTCGAAGATGTCGGTCGACATCGCCACCAGGGTACCGATCAGAGCCACTCCCGCACCGGACCAGAAGAGCCACCAGGTCGGCCCGAAGACCAGGGCCAAGCCGCCGGCCAGGAATCCGGCCACGATTATGCCCACTGCCACCCAGGAGACAGGCCGCCCGTGATACGGCTCGTAGTTACCGGGAGTTCCCGGCGCATCCGGGCTGAGCTCGGCCTCGGCCTGGGCACTGGATACCGTGCCCGGTCCCGCCTGGCTCATTCCCACCTGGTCCGCCATGCGCGCTGCTCCTCTCACCGCCGCCCGGACGCGCGCGGCCACTGCCCCTCTTATTGTGGCGGGAAGCCTCACGCGCCGCACGCCGACCCCCCCTGGAGCCGCACACGGTCCCCTGAGGCACACCCTGCTCCCTCAGGCCCCACCCGGACGCATCCACCCACACCCCGACCCCGCCAGCCCACCGCCCGACGCCCTCAGCCGTAACGCCAGGGCGGCATTCCCGTCGCTGGTGCGTCTCAGCGGCTCGGATTCACCGTCTGTCTCGCCTACCATGACAGTGACGGCGGCGGCACCGGCGCCACAGACTGTCGCCTATCCGGTGGGCAGGCGGACGCGGCGCGCGGGCGGCCAAACTCCGGCTAGATTCCGGCATGAGGCAAACGATCCGCGAGGAGCGCGACGAGAAGTGCCAGTCATCATCGACAGGGTCCTTCGCACGGGTGAAGGTAAGACCCTGCGCCAACTCAAGCGGATCGCTGATCAGGTCAACTCGATCGAAGAGGATTTCGCCTCGCTGAGCGACGCGGAACTGCGGGCCATGACCGACGAGTTCCGTGAGCGTTACGCGGCCGGTGAATCCCTCGATGATCTGCTTCCCGAGGCGTTCGCCACGGTCCGGGAGGCCGCGAGGCGGACGCTTGGCCAGCGGCACTTCGATGTGCAGATCATGGGCGGTGCGGCCCTGCACGGCGGGAACATCGCCGAGATGAGGACTGGTGAGGGCAAGACCCTCACCGCGGTGCTGCCGTCCTATCTCAACGCGCTGACCGGCAAGGGCGTGCACGTCGTCACCGTCAACGACTACCTGGCCAAGCGCGACTCCGAGTGGATGGGCCGGGTGCATCGCTTCCTCGGCCTCGAGGTCGGCGTCATCCTCGCCCAGCAGCCACCCGAGGAGCGCCGCAAGCAGTACGAGGCCGACGTCACCTACGGCACGAACAACGAGTTCGGCTTCGACTACCTGCGCGACAACATGGCCTGGGGCCTGGACGAGTGCGTCCAGCGGGGGCATAACTTCGCGGTCGTGGACGAGGTGGACTCCATCCTGGTGGACGAGGCGCGGACGCCGCTGATCATCAGCGGGCCGGCCGAGCAGAGCGCCCGCTGGTACACCGAGTTTGCCAAGATCGCGCCCCGGCTCCGCCGGGGTGAGGACGGCGAGGGGGACTACGAGGTCGACGAGAAGAAGCGGACCGTCGGCATCATGGAGTCGGGGGTGGAGAAGGTCGAGGACTGGCTCGGCATCGACAACCTGTACGACTCGGTCAACACGCCCCTGGTCAGCTTCCTCAACAACGCGATCAAGGCCAAGGAGCTGTACAAGAAAGACAAGGACTACGTCGTCATCAACGGTGAGGTCCTCATCGTCGACGAGTTCACCGGGCGCATGCTCTATGGCCGCCGCTATAACGAGGGCATGCACCAGGCCATCGAGGCCAAAGAGAGCGTGCAGATCCAGAACGAGAACCAGACCCTCGCCACCATCACGCTGCAGAACTACTTCCGCCTCTACGACAAGCTCTCCGGGATGACCGGTACGGCCATGACCGAGGCCAACGAGTTCCACCAGATCTACAAGCTCGGCGTGGTGCCCATCCCCACGAACATGCCGATGATCCGCGACGACCAGTCCGACGTCGTCTACCAGACGGTGGCCGCGAAGTTCGACGCGGTCGTCGAGGACATCGTGGAGAGGCACGCCAACGGCCAGCCGGTGCTGGTCGGCACCACGAGCGTGGAGAAGTCCGAGACCGTGTCGCGGATGCTCAAGCACAGCGGCGTCCCGCACGAGGTGCTGAACGCCAAGTACCACGAGCGTGAGGCCGCGATCATCGCCCAGGCCGGGCGCAAGGGCGCGGTCACCGTGGCGACGAACATGGCCGGCCGTGGCACCGACATCATGCTGGGCGGCAACCCGGACTTCCTCGCGGACATCGAGTTGCACCAGCGCGGCCTTTCGCCGGTGGACACACCGGAGGACTACGAGATGGCGTGGGCCGAGGCGGTGGACAAGGCCAAGGCCGCCGTGGCGGAGGAGCACGAGGAGGTCGTCGCGGCGGGCGGCCTGTACGTGCTCGGCACCGAACGGCACGAGTCGCGTCGCATCGACAACCAGCTCCGCGGCCGGTCGGGCCGCCAGGGCGACCCGGGTCTGTCCAGGTTCTACCTGTCCCTCGAGGACGACCTGATGCGGATGTTCAACGCGGACAAGGTCGCCCACTTCATGGAGTGGCTGAAGACGCCGCCGGACGTGCCGATCGAGTCCAAGGCCGTGACCCGTTCCATCAGGTCGGCCCAGACCCAGGTGGAGCAGCAGAACTTCGAGATCCGCAAGGACGTCCTCAAGTACGACGACGTGCTCAACCGGCAGCGCAAGGTCATCTACGGCGAACGGCGCCGGGTGCTTGAGGGCGCGGACCTGCACGAGCAGATCCGCGACATGATCAACGAGGTGATCGCGGGCTACGTGACCGGGGCGACCAGCGAGGGGTTCCCGGAGGAGTGGGACCTCGACCAGCTCTGGCGCGCGTTCCGCGAGCTGTACCACACGAACCTCACGATCGATAACGTGATCGAGGAGGCAGGCGGCGAGCGCGCCGGCCTGTCGCAGGAGTTCCTCACCGAGACCATCCGGGCCGACGCCCAGGCGGCCTACGACCAGCGCGAGGAAGAACTCACCCCGGACGTCATGCGCGAACTGGAGCGGCGCGTGGTCCTCTCCGTGCTCGACCGGAAATGGCGTGAGCACCTCTACGAGATGGACTACCTGCGGGAAGGCATCGGCCTGCGGGCCTGGGCGCAGCGTGACCCGCTGGTGGAATACCAGCGCGAGGGCTTCGACATGTTCGCCGCCATGATGGAGGGCATCAAGGAGGAGTCGGTCGGCAACCTGTTCAACCTCCAGGTCGAGGTGCAGGAGAACCCGATCGTGGACGATGTGCCGGACGCCACGCCGACCCCGGCGCCCAGCCCTGCGCCAAATCCGCAGGGTGGCCCGCCACCCGCCGCAGGCGGGCGTTCAGCGAGGAGCGGCACCAACGGCTCCGCCAACCGCAAACCTCAGCCAGAACGAAACCGTCCTGCTCGTCCCGCCGCACAGCCGCGCGGCCGGGCGGCGGGCCCGGCAGAGCCGGCCGTGCCGGCTGCCTTCGGGAATGACGGGGCGCCGTCATTGAACGCTCCCGGGCTCAAGCGGCCGCAGCGGCCGGGGCGGCTTCAGTACAGCGCACCCAGCGCCGACGGCCCGGGCCAGGTGGAGCAGACCGCGCCCGGCTCGGGGGGCGGCGACTTCAGCCGGGTCGGACGGAACGACATGTGCCCGTGCGGTTCCGGCCGCAAGTACAAGCGCTGTCACGGCGACCCTCGCAACCGCGGCGACGCCTGACCTTTCAACGGTGGGCGCGGGGCGGTGGCGGGGCGTCCTGCGCTGCGCCTTCGGCGCTTTTACGCTCCGGACGCCCCGCCACCGCCCCGCGCTGGCTGAGGGGGTCCGCTCCGGGGTTGACAGTGGCCGCCTCCGTGGAACTGCGCGGGCACGGGCTTGCTAGGCGGGCACGGGGCTTAGGCGGCCTCGACGGCGGTGCAGAGCCAGCGGGCCGCGCGGGCCGGCTGGCCGGGGGTGGCGTCACGCGGGGTGGTGCGTTCGAGCCGGACGGCGAGCGCGCGGATGCGCGGGCCGAATCCGCAGATCACCGTCATTTCCACGACGTCACAGGTCGGCCGGGAGGTGACCACCCGGCGCACAAGCGGCCGTTGCCTGGCGGCGGGCTGCCCAGCGGACAGGGTGGGCCCCAGGCGCTGGATGTTGGACCGCGCGCGCTGTGTCGTCCACGGCACCATCTGACGCGGCGGCCGGGATCCGGCCAGCGTCTCGACCAGCACCTGGGCAAACCGGCTCGGCCAGACCTGATCGCCCGTCGGCTCGCTGCCCGCCGCAGCGGCCTGGTCGGCCCCCGGCCTGGCCGCGCGACCGGGCTCACCTCTGTCGTCAGCCCAGGTCGCGCCCCCAGTTCTGAGAGCCAGATCGCCGGGCGGCAGTCCCGTCAACGCGTCGTCGTAGGGCGGGGCGGAATCCGGAACGGCTAACAGGCGGACGGCGGCTGGGTCGGGAAGAGGCCGCTGCCCGACGCGCGGGCACGTGCCATCGTCGGTGTCGCCGGGCTGGGCCGTGCCTGGCCGCGTCACGCCGGGCTGGGCGATGCCTGGCCGAGCCGCGCCGGGCTGGCTGTTCCCGGGCTGGCTGTTCCCGGGCTGGCTGTTCCCGGGCTGGCTGTTCCCGGGCTGGCTTCCGCCTGGCGGCTGCGGGGGCGGTGTCGGCATGGGACCTCCCGGGGATCAGTGCAACTCACGGTCTGGTGCGATTGCGGTCTGCCGCGGGCCGGGCTCAGGCTCCGCCGCTGAATGTGTTCTACCGCTTGCCGGTGACAGTTTCGGCCGAGCCCGCCACGGTGGCGAACGAGCCTCGACGGCGGGCCGGGACCCTCTGTTTCGTGATCGCGGTTGTTTGGTGGTCGCCGGCGACCGGTGATCCACCGCGATCATGAAGGTGTGCCGGTGTTGATAATGCTGCTCCGCCAGCAGGCAGCGTCCACGAACCGGCGGCAACGAAAAGCCGACCGCGACCTCGGTTGAGTGCCGGGCCGGTAGGGTTTCCAGGCCACGGTGGGGGCTTCCGCTCGGCTGGGAATGCGCCGGCCGGGCCGTCGGTTGAGCCAAGAGCCGGGCAAAGATCCAGGCCCGGACATGTCGTCTTTGGAGAGCTACCTTGTCGCTGCCGCCGCTGGTTGAACCGGCCGCCGAACTGAGCGTGGACGAAGTACGCCGGTACTCACGTCACCTGATCATTCCCGACGTGGGGATGACCGGGCAGAAGCGCCTGAAGAACGCCAAGGTGTTGTGTGTGGGAGCGGGCGGTCTTGGATCGCCTGCGCTGCTGTACCTGGCTGCGGCCGGGGTTGGCACGCTGGGTGTCATCGACTTCGATGTCGTGGACGAGTCCAACCTGCAGCGGCAGATCATCCACGGCCAGTCCGATGTGGGGCGCTCGAAGGCAGAGTCCGCCCGGGACAGCATCAAGGAACTCAATCCGCTGGTGAACGTGATCGTGCACAAAGAGCGGCTGGACTCCGACAACGCCATGCAGGTGTTCGAGCCCTACGACCTGATCGTGGACGGCACCGACAACTTCGCCACCCGCTACCTGGTCAACGACGCGTGCGTGCTGCTCGGCAAGCCCTACGTCTGGGGATCGATCTACCGGTTCGACGGACAGGCCAGCGTCTTCTGGGCCGAGCACGGCCCGTGCTACCGCTGCCTGTACCCGGAACCGCCGCCGCCGGGCATGGTGCCCTCGTGCGCCGAGGGCGGAGTCCTCGGCGTGCTCTGCGCCTCTATCGGGTCCATCCAGGTCAACGAGGCGATCAAGATCATCACCGGGATCGGCGACCCGCTGGTCGGGCGGCTGATGATCTATGACGCGCTGGACATGACCTACCGGCCGGTCAGGGTCAGGAAGGACCCCGAATGCCCGGTGTGCGGCAAGAACCCGACGGTCACTGAGCTGATCGACTACGAGGAGTTCTGCGGCGCCGTCTCGGAGGAGGCCCAGCAGGCTGCCGCGGGCTCGACAATCAGTGCCCGCCAGCTCAAGGGGATGCTGGACGGTGACGACAACATATTCCTGGTGGATGTGCGCGAGCCGAACGAGTACGAGATCGTGTCGATCCCCGGCTCGGTGCTGATCCCGAAGGGTGAGTTCCTGTCCGGGGCCGCCCTCGAGCGACTGCCCCAGGATCGGCGGATCGTCCTGCACTGCAAGAGCGGGGCCCGCAGCGCGGAATGTCTGGCCATCGTCAAAGATGCGGGCTTCGCGGACGCGGTGCACGTGGGCGGGGGCGTGCTGGCCTGGGTCAGCCAGGTCGATCCGTCGCTGCCCTCGTACTGATCCACTTGCGCCCAGGCCGGACGAGTCCGGCCTGGGCGGGTATGGGTATACAGGCCAACCTCGCGGTGAGCCCGGCGTTCCGGGACTAGCAGGCCGTACCATGCCGGTGTGGACATGCGGTCGGGGGTCCCGGGTGAGCGCGGCGAACCGGCGCCGGGGGGAGACTGGCGGGGCTACCCGCAGCCCGGTTTCCAGGTGCCCGGATCGGGCTACCCGGACGGTTCCGGGCGGTCATCCGGCTCACGTCGGCGTCGCCGCGGCTGGCGTTCCAGCCTGACGATCGCCGTCCTGGTGCTCGGGCTGGCCGGGCTGGCCGCATCCGCCATCGGGATCGTGGTGCAGGTGCTGCCCCGCCGGTTCACCACGGCCCAGCAGCAGCAGATCACCGCCTGGGAGATCGGCAAGCGCTGGCGTAGCTGGACCGCCGCCCAGATCTTCCCGGCCTCGGTCCCCTACCAAGTGTCCGGCTTCGGGCCAGGTGAGGGCGCTGGCCTGCGCCTCACCGCGCACCGGATCGGGATTGCGAGCCAGGCGCCGTGCCAGTCTGCCACCGATCCCTCGGTCGCGCGGGTGCTGGCCAGGCACGGCTGCCTGGCCGTGCTCCGGGCGACATACGGGGACGCGACGGGCGCCCTCGCGGTCACTGTGGGCATCGTGGTGCTGGCCGCTCCGGCTTCGGCGAACGCGTCGCTGAAGGCGCTGCCGCGTTCCACCGGGCTGGCCCCCGGGATCAGGGCTGTTCCCTTCGCGCATACCCTGGCCGCGCAGTTTGGCGACTCGCAGCGGCAGTTGTCCTGGGTGGGCAACGAGGGTCCCTACCTGGTCATGGCGACCGTCGGCTATGCGGACGGCAGGCGCCGCGTGCGGGAGTCTGCCGACCCCTATATCAAAAACGAGATGGTCAGCGTGGCGCATGGGATCGGGAACCTGGTCGGGGCGCGGCTCGGCGCGCCGCCGCCACCGCCGCGCTGCCCCGGAGCGCCGGGATGCTGATGCCCCAGATGCTGATGCCCCGGATGTTGAGCAGGGCACCACGCCAGGCGCGGCGGTCGGCCGCCTGCTGCGCCGCCCTGGCGATCGGAGTCGGCGTCACCGTGACCGTGGCCACCCCGGCCAGCGCCGACGATGTGCGCACCGCGCAGACGTGGGTCCTCGACGCGATCGGCGCGCCGGCCGCCTGGAACACGACCGAAGGGCAGGGCGTCACCGTGGCGGTGATCGACAGCGGCGTCAACCCGGATGCCTCCGACCTCACCGGCTCGGTCGTCACCGGACCCGACCTGACCGGGGTGAAGACGCCGTCGTCCAATGGCGGCTGGGGCGTTCACGGTACATGGATGGCTTCGCTCATCGCTGGGCACGGCCACGCTGGCGGCGGCAGCGGGATCATGGGCATCGCGCCCAGGTCGCAGGTGCTCTCGATCCGGGTGGTCACCGACCGGACTGACCCTGGATACGGCCGGTACCAGCAGGAGTCCGACAGCAGCGTGCAGCATTCGTTGGCCTCTGCCATCAGCTACGCGACCGCACACGGGGCGTCCGTGATCAGCATGTCCCTGGGTTACGGCACGCCGAGCGCGGTGGTGCGGTCGGCGCTCCAGAACGCACTGAACCACGACGTTGTCGTGGTCGGGTCATCCGGGAACTCCGGAGATTCCGTGGGTGCCCGGACCAGCGGGCAAGCCCCGTACTCTTTCCCGGCGGACTATCCGGGCGTGCTGGGGGTCGCGGCCGTCTCGCAGGGCGGGTCAGCTGCGGGCTTCTCCAGCTACAACCTGTCTGTGCAGGTGGGTGCGCCCGGCGTGGACGTGCCAGCGCAGGGCAGAGATGGGCAGTACTGGCTGGTGAGCGGCACCAGCCCGGCCTGCGCGCTGACTGCCGGGGTGGCGGCGCTGATCAAAGCCAGGTACCCGCGGCTCGCGCCGGACCTGGTCGTGCGGGCGATCACAGCGAGCGCGCAGAACCGGCCGCCCGGTGGGTACGACGACAAGGTCGGGTTCGGCACGGTCGACGCCCCGGCCGCGCTCGCCGCCGCCGGGACGCTCACCACCGAGCCGGGCGCCAGGGCGGGCGCCGCGGTCACGACGCACTTCGGCGGCGGTAACGCGTCCGCTGCGCCCGTTCCGGTCCACCCGCGCGGCCTCGTGGGGCTCGCGCTGAGTTGCTTGCTGGCGCTCGTCTCCCTCACGATCGCCGTCACGGCCTGGGCCCGGCTGATAATTCTCCGCCGGGCGCGGCGCCGGGCCAACGGCGCGTCCAGGGCGCGGCAGTACGCGCCGGCGTGGCCGGCCATGCAGCGGCCGGGCGCCGAACAGGCCATGCACCGGCCGGGCGCCGAGTCGGCCATGCAGCGGCTGGGCGCCGAGCCCGCGGTGCCGCGGCCGGACCCCCCGCCAGCGGTGCCGCGGCCGGACATCCCGCTGGCGAACGCCGAGCCAGGTACTCATCGGCTGCCCATCGGATGGGCGGCCGGCCCTGGGGACGACGACTTGTGGAGTGGGCTGAACGCACCCCCAGCTAGTCCTGCCGCGAGTCCTGCCCCGGCCGCCAAATGGCCAACCGACCCTGCTGACCGCGAGCTGGACAAGCCGTGGCCAGACCCGACCCCATAAGGCGGGCCAGTAATGCGAACACGGTCGTCTCCGGACGGCGCGCACTTGCCGGATTTCGCAAGCCGGGTGCTTGACGTCGCCGACGCGATCCCGCCGGGCCGGGTAATGTCCTATGGCGACGTCGCCGAGTACCTGGGGCAGGGCGGGCCGCGCCAGGTCGGCCGGGTAATGGCACTGTGGGGCGGCGGCGCGGCATGGTGGCGGGTCGTTCACGCCGACGGGTCGTTGCTGCTGGGCCACGAGCGCGAAGCCCGGGTGAACATGCACCGGGCCCGTTGGACCGGCGACGCCTGACGCCACCCGGGACTGTCGTAGCGGAATCGTGTCAGAGGGCATCGGTACGCTCGCAACGTCTGCCTCAGCCGTACCGATCCGCACAGGGCAGGATGGGCCGAAGCGAATGGACCGCGAGTCACCCGCGTACCGCCTCTTCCGTCGGCCAGCGACGCCGGCCGAGCCGCCTCGCCTGGACGAGGCCCAGCGCGCGGTGGTCGCGCACGCCGGCGGCCCGCTGCTGGTGCTCGCCGGGCCGGGCACGGGCAAGACCACGGCCATCGTAGAGGCGGTGGTGGAACGCATCACGGTCCGCGGGATCGATCCCGAGCGGGTGCTCGTGCTCACGTTCAGCCGCAAGGCGGCGGAGGAACTGCGAGAGCGGATCACCATGCGGCTGCGGCGTACGACCCGTGAACCGCTCGCGCTGACCTTCCACAGTTACGCCTATGCGCTGGTGCGCAGGGAGTTCGTGCTGGCTGGCGATGTGCCACCGACCCTGCTTTCGGGTCCCGAGCAACTGCTGGAGGTGCGGCGGATGCTCCGGGGTGAGGCGGCGGATTCCCCGCGGCACTGGCCCGAGCGGCTGCGGCCGGCCCTCGGCACCCGTGGCTTCGCGGCCCAGTTGCGCGACTTCCTGCTCCGCGGCGCCGAACGCGGCCTGGACGGGCGCGCACTCGCCCGGCTGGGCCGGGCGCGCGGGCGGGACGACTGGGTGGCTGCGGGCGGTTACCTGGACCGGTATGCGGCCCGGTTCGACCTCGCCCCGGTGCCGGCCTACGACTACGCCGAGATCGTCCGCATCGCCGCGCTGCTGCTGGGGCGCTCGGCCACCAGGGACCGGGAGCGCAAGGCCTACGACGTCGTGCTGGTGGACGAGTACCAGGACACCGACCCCGCGCAGGAGGCGCTGCTGCACGCGCTGGCGGGCGACGGCCGGGAACTGATCGCGGTCGGTGACCCGGACCAGTCGATCTACGCCTTCCGCGGCGCGGATGTTCACGCGATGACCCGGTTCGCCGGCGCGTTCCGCACCCCCGATGAGCATCCGGCCAGGGTGATAGCCCTGCGTACTTGCAGGCGCAGCGGCCCGGTCCTGCTGTCGGCGTCAAGGCGGGTGGCCCGCCGGCTGCCAGCGGCCCCCGGGACCGCTCCCGGTCCGGCCCTTGACCGGGCCCCGGCCCTTGACCGGGCCCCGGCCCTTGACCGCCCCCCAGCCCGGTCAAGGGGGCACCGGGACCTGATCCCGCTGCCAGGCGCCGCGCCCGGCCGTGTACGCGTGATCATCGCCTCAAGTGCCAGTCAGGAAGCGGCCGTGATCGCCGACACGCTGCGCCGCGGGCACCTGCTGGACGGCGTTCGGTGGTCGGCAATGGCGGTACTTGTCCGTTCTGCGGTCCGTCAGGTCCCGCTGCTGCGGCGCGCGCTGGCTATGGCCGGGGTGCCCGCCGTGGTAGCAGGCGACGAGCTACCGCTCAGCGAAGAACCCGGTGCCCGGCCGCTGCTCCTGCTGCTGCGTTGCGGGTTGCAACCCGGCATCCTGGACGAGGACGCCGCCGCGGAGTTGCTGACCGGGCCGCTCGGCGGCACGGACGCGCTGGGCCTGCGCAGGCTGCGCCGCTCGCTGCGGGCCGTCGCGGACGCCGCGGGGGAGGAGCCGTCCAGCGAGCCGCTGGCCAGCGCCCTGCGCGACCCACGCGAGCTCACCTTGATTGACGGCCCGGCGGCGGATGCGGCGCGGCGGGTTGCGGGTCTGCTGGCCGCGGCGAGGCAGAGCGCCGGGACCGGCGCGACCGCGCACGAGGTGCTGTGGGCCGTCTGGGACGCGTCCGGCCTTGGCCCGGTCTGGCAGGCGGCGAGTGCGGCCGGCGGGTCCCGTGGCGCCGCCGCCGATCGTGATCTGGACGCAGTAGTCGCGTTGTTCGACGCGGCCGTCCGCTTCGCCACCAGGCTGCCGCCGGGCCTGCCGCGGCTGTTCCTGGACAGCCTCAGCGGCCAGGAGATCTCCGGAGATACCCTGGCCGAACGTACCCCCGAGGGTGATGCCGTCCGCATCCTCACCGCTCATCGCGCCAAGGGACTCGAATGGGACCTGGTGGTGGTGGCGGGCGTACAGGAAGGCACCTGGCCCGACCTGCGAATGCGGTCCTCCCTGCTCGGCATGGACGAATTGGTCGACGCGGTCGGCGCGGGGCTCAACGGTGCGGGGTCTGGCAGCGGGGGGTTCGGCAGCGCAGGGTCTGGCGGCACGGAGTTCGCAGGCACGGGGTTTGGCGGCACGGGGTTCGGCAGCGCGGGGTTCGGCAGCGCGGGGTTCGGCGCTGGCCAGGGCGCCGACGCGACGGCGGCCGCGCTTGCCTCCAAGCTCCTCGACGAGGAACGCCGGCTGTTCTATGTCGCCGTCACCCGGGCGCGGCGCACCCTGGTGGTCACCGCCGCCGGCGGCGAGGACAGTGAGGATAGGCCGTCCAGGTTCCTCGCCGAACTCGCGGGGGACGACATCGAGATCGAGCAGGTCGCCGGATCCGAGCCGCGCTGGCTGTCCCTTCCGGCGCTCACCGCCGAGTTGCGGCGGGCCGCGGCCGACGGTGCCCGCCCCATGCCCGTCCGCGAAGCGGCCGCCGCCCAGCTTGCCCGCCTCGCTGCCGCCGGGGTCCGCGGTGCCCACCCCCGGCAGTGGTACGCGCTGACCGAACTGTCGGACGCCGGCCCGGTCATCAGCGGTCCGGTCGTAGGCGACATCGTGCGGCTGTCGCCCTCCCAGGTCGAGTCGTTCAGCAAGTGCGGATTGCGATGGCTGCTGGAGTCGGCGGCCGGGGCACGGTCCCAGGACGTGGCGCGCCACTTCGGCATCGTCATCCACGCGGCGGCGGTGCTCGCCGCCGAGAACACCGCTGATGCCGACATCGCGGAGCGGATCGACCAGATCTGGCACCACCTGGACTTCGGCAGCGCCTGGTACAGCGAGAAGCAACGGGCGCAGGCGCACAAGATGGTGCGCAAGTTCCTCGATTGGCATCACGCCAACCCGCGGCAACTCGTCGAAGTGGAGCGGGATCTCAAGGTCCGGGTCGGCCAGGTGGAGATCATCGGGCGGGTGGACCGGCTGGAGCAGGATCACGATGGCAGTGCCATCGTGGTGGACCTGAAGACCGGATCGGTCAAGCCTGACGACGCTGAGCTGGACCGGAACCCGCAGCTCGGGGTGTATCAGCTGGCCGTGCTGCTCGGCGCGTTTGAACGGCTGGGCCTGATCGAGCCCGGCGGCGCCGAGCTCGTCCAGGTCGGCAAGGCCAGCCTGTCCGCCAGGGTCCGGGTGCAGCGACAGCGGGCGCTATCCGATGATCCGGATCCGGGGTGGGCGGCCAGCCTGGTCGAGACGGTCGCCGCCGGCATGGCCGGGCCCGTTTTCCAGGCCACGGTGAACCCCGGCTGCCGGGTCTGCCCGGTCAGGTCATGCTGCCCCGCGCACCCCGACGGAGAGCAGGTGACCCCTTGACCGGGCCAGGGCCCGGTAGAGGGCCGGGGCGGGAGGCCGGGCGGGGGTCGCAGCTGGAGCTGGAGCTGGAGCTGAGGCCCGAGCCGGGGCCACGGCCGGGGCCTTCGCCACGGATCCAGTACAGCCCGGTCCAGCTCGCCCGCCTGCTCGACCTCGCTGAGCCCACCGCGGAGCAGGCCGCTGTGATCTCGGCCCCCGCGGTGCCGCTGGCGGTGATCGCGGGCGCCGGCTCGGGAAAGAGCGAGACCATGGCGGCCCGGCTGGTCTGGCTGGTCGCGAACGGCCTGGTCCGGCCGGAGCGGGTGCTCGGCCTCACCTTCACCAGGAAGGCCGCCGCCGAACTCGGCCAGCGGGTCCGGGTCAGGCTGGACGGCCTGCGCCGGTCGGGGCTTGGCCCGCCGGACGCCGACGGCCTGCTTGACGGCGAGCCGACCGTGTCCACGTACCACGCTTACGCCGCGAGGCTGGTCGCCGACCACGCGCTCCGTGAGGCGCTTGAGCCTTCCCTGCGGCTGGTCACCCCCGCGGTGGCCTGGCAGATCGCGGCGCGGGTGGTCGCCGCTTACGGCGGGCCCATGGACGCGGTGACCTGGACACCGACGTTCGTGACCGCGGCGGTGCTGGCGCTGGCCAGCGAGTTGGCCGAGCACCTGCGCACCCCGGACGAGGTTCGCGGGGCAGGCGAGTGGCTGGCCGCGCAGGCGGCGGCGCTTCCAGAGCAGGTGCCCGCTAAGGTGCTGATGATCCTGGCCCGCCAGCGTACGAGGGATCAGCTGCTGCCTATCGTTCAGGAATATACGGCGGCGAAGCAGGTCCGTGAGGTGATCGACCACGGTGACCAGGTGATGCTGGCCGCGCGTATCGCGGACCGCCATCCGGAGGTCGGAGCGGCCGAACGGGCTCGCTATCAGGTGGTGCTCCTCGATGAATACCAGGACACCAGCCATGCCCAACTGGTGCTGCTGCGCGCGTTGTTCGGCGGCGGGCACCCGGTCACCGCCGTCGGCGACCCCTGTCAGTCGATCTACGGCTGGCGGGGCGCGAGCGCGGGCAACCTACGCCGCTTCGCGCGGGACTTCCCCGTCGCCCCGGGCCGGGCCGGCGGGCGGGTGGGTGCTGCGAGCCCGGCCCAGGTCAGGCTGCTGTCCACCAGCTTCCGCAACACCGGCCGGGTGCTCGACGCGGCAGCCGCGCTGCAGGAAGGCCTGCGCGCACAGGCCCCGGATGTGCCGCGCCTGCGGCCGCCCCCGGCCCGAGCTGGCCGGGGCCAGGTGACCTGCGCACTCACCGAGACGGTGGCCGCTGAGGCGGACTGGATAGCCGAACGGATCGCCGTCCTGCTCGCCTTCCCCCCCGGCACCGCCCCGGATGGCCAGGCGTGGCCCGACGGCTGCGAAGATGGTGTCCGCCCATCCGATATCGCCGTGCTCTGCCGCAAGCGCTCCCAGTTTCCCGTGCTGCGCGCGGCCATCGAGGCGCGCGGCATTCCGGTGGAGGTAGTCGGCCTCGGCGGGCTGCTCACCGTCCCGGAGGTCGCCGACATCGTCGCAACGCTGCGAGTGCTGCACGACCCGGGCGCATCCGGCCCGCTGGCCAGGCTGCTCACCGGCCCGCGGTGCCGGATCGGGCCGCGCGACCTGGTGGCTCTCGGCAGGCGGGCCAGGGAACTGACCCGGGAGCAGCGTGAGCCGGCCAGGCAGGCCCCAGCGTCTCAGCAGGCCCCAGCGTCTCAGCAGGCCCCAGCGTCTCAGCAGGCCCCAGCGTCCCGGCCAGGCGAGCCAGATGATGCTCTCGCGCGGGCGGTGACGGACCTCACCGCCGATCCGGGCAGCCTGGTTGAGGCGCTTGATGACCTGGGCGAGCCTGGATCGTACTCGCAGGTCGGCTACGCCCGCTTCACTGAGTTGGCCGCGGAACTGCGGGCGCTCCGTGGGCACGCGGGGCGGCCACTGCCCGACCTGGTGGGCGAGGTTGAGCGGGTGCTCGGGCTGGATGTCGAGGTGGCTGCCCGGCCCAGGCGGGACCCGGCCGGCGCCCGCGCCGATCTCGACGCGTTCGCGGACGCGGCCGCGGGCTTCGCCGGGGATCAGGAGGAGCCCACGCTCGGTGCCTTCCTCGCCTACCTGGCGGCGGCCGAGGAGGAGGAGTTCGGTCTGGAATCCGGCCACGTCGGCGACGGCGACACGGTTACTCTGGCCACCGTCCATGCGGCCAAGGGCCTGCAATGGCCTGCTGTGATCGTGCCTGGCATGGCCGCCGGGGATCGGGCCCAGGTCTTCCCGGCTAAGCCGAGAACCAGCACGAAGTGGACAGAAAACCCGCGGCTGCTCCCGTTCGGCCTCCGGGGCGATGCCGGTGACCTCCCGGTCCTGCCCGACCTGAGCGCTGAGTCGCTGGCGGAGTTTGGCGCCGCCTGCGCCGCCCGTGATGAGGCCGAGGAACGGCGGCTGGCCTACGTGGCGGCGACCCGCGCCGCGTTCTTCCTGGCCTGCAGCGGCTACTGGTGGGGTGAGGGCACGCTGCCGCTCGGCCCCTCCGCGTTCCTCGACGAGGTCCGCGAGGCGTGCGAGGCGGGCGCGGGGACCGTCGCCTGCTGGGCGCCGCCGCCGGAGGAGGGCGGACAGAACCCGGCCCTCGCCGAGCCGGTGTCCGCTCCCTGGCCGGCCACCCCGGCCGGCGCCGGGCACGAGGCCGTCCGCGAGGCAGCCGAGTTGGTCCACCGGGCCATGGCGGCCAGCGGCAGCGCGCCCGCGGCCGATAATGAGTCGGCGGCAGGCGGCGCGTTGGCTGAGGGCGGCCGCGGTCTCGCTGAGGCGGACCGCGCCCTGGCTGAGGCCTGGGCGCGGGACACCGAACTCCTTCTCGCCGAACGGCAGGAGCGGCGCGCCGAGGCCATCACGGGCGTCTGGCTGCCCGGGCGGCTCTCGGTCTCGTCCCTGGTGATGATGGCCAGGGACCCTGCGGAACTCGCCCAGCAGATCCGCCGGCCGATGCCGCGTCCGCCGGCGCCGCACGCCCGGCGGGGAACCGCGTTCCACCGCTGGCTGGAGGAGCGGTTCGGGCAGCAGCGGCTGATCGACCCGAGCGACCTGCTGGGCGCGGCCGACGATCCGGCCGACGGCGAGCCCGACGACCTGGTCGAACTCCGTGAGCGGTTCGAGGCGGGGGAGTGGGGGAACCGGTGGCCGCTGGAGGTGGAGGTGCCGTTCGAGACACTCATCGCCGACCGGCCGGTGCGGGGGCGGATCGACGCGGTGTTCGCTGACGCCCCCGAGGGTGGCTTCGACGTGGTGGACTGGAAGACAGGCCGCCCGCCGTCGTCGGATGAAGGCTTCCAGGCGGCGGCGGTCCAGCTGGCCGCCTACCGGCTCGCCTGGACGGCGCTCGCCCGGGTGCCGGTGGGCCAGGTCCGTGCGGCGTTCTATTACGTGCGCGAGGACCTGACCCTCCGTCCCGCGGACCTCCTGGATCAGAAGGGCCTCGCCGCGCTGATCGACGGCATTCCGGGGGGGTCAGGCTGACCGGGCCAGGGTTTCCAGCCGGGTCAGCCTGACTGGCCGGGTCAGGGTGGAGTAGCCGGTTCGTCGTCGAGAATGCGTCCCGCCGCGGCCCGGATGAGGACGACAGCCCAGGTGCGGAACGGTTTCCAGGGCTCGGCAAGAGCGCGGAACTGCTCCTGCGACGGGCGCGCGGGCAGGTGGTACAGGCGAGCTGTCAGGGCCAGCGCCTTGGGTTCGCTGACGGGGAGCACGTCGGTGAACCCGGTGCCGCGGATCACGATGAGCGCGCTGTAGAACGGGCCGATACCCTTGATCGACTGCAATTCGGCCGCGGCGCGCTCGGGACCCTGCTCCTTCAGGAGGTCGACGTCGAGACGGCCTTCCAGCGCTGCATGCGCGACGCCGTGCAATCGCCGCATCTTGTCCTCGGGAATGCCAGGGAACGACTCGACGCCCAGGAGTTGGCCGGGTGCGGGGAACGCGGCCAGTGGGGCGCCGGCCAGATCGAAGGTCGCCCCATGAGCCGTGCTCAGCTGGTCCCGCACCAGTGCCATCTGGCGTGCGGGGCGTCGGGCGCTCAGAACTGACCAGGCGGTTGCTTCATACGGCGAGTAGAACAGGGGCGGCCGCAGCCCCGGCGCCGCCGCCTGCAGCCTGCCAATGACGGGGTCTCGCTCACCGACGCGCAGGAATTCCGCGCCGTCATGATCGAGAGAAAGAACGCGGGCGACCTGGTGTAGCGCCCTGTCCATGTCGACGTTCGCCGGTCCGCGGATCGTCGCATGCACATCGCCGCCGTCGTCCTGGCGTACTTCGACTCCGACATGCTCCTGGTAGCCGTCGAGGCAGAACGCCAGGCGCATACAGCCGTCCCAGTCCTGTCCGTCGCGCTGGCCGAACCCGAACGTGGCCGCCTCAGCGAGCGAGAACGGCCCGCTCGGCGTGATGGTGAAGGACCCGGCAGACATGGCGCTCCTGCTGATCGATTGCCTGGGGCCATCCTTGCAGGAGGGTCTGACGATTCCTGACCCGTCCCGGCCCAGTTGCCTGCAGGGCGCGGACCCGCCGTGCCGGAACGAGCCCAGAGCGGATCTAGGCTCGCCAGAACGAGCCCGGTGCGGATCTAGGCTCGTTAGCGCACGGTATAGGGGCCGGTGGAGACGGTGTGATAGCCCTTGGCTCCGATGGCCCGGGCGAGCGGGCTACGGGGGTCCTCGTCGGCCTCGAGCAGGTCCAGCACGTGCCGGAAGTCATAACGCGGCGTCCAGCCCAGCCCGGCGCGGGCTCGGGCGTTGACATATACCCGGTCAATCTGGGGAAACATCGTCCATCCCCGCCGTGCGTACTCCGCCTCCTGGTCCGGGAACAGGCGTCCGACGACGCCGGGCGCGTCGTTGCGCAACTGGCCGAGATCGCTCTGGCTGAATGGCGTGGTGGCGCTCACGATGTACTTCGCGAAGGCGATCTCCGGCGCCCGGGCGATGGCGAGCAGATGCGCGTCCACCACGTCCTGGATGTCGACACGGCGGTAGAGATACTCGTTGGCCTTGACGTTCGCGTCGGGATAGGCGGCGCGAATCTCATCCCGGTCATCCGGCTCGGGGAAGAAGCGGGCGGTACGCAGAATTATCACCGGCAGGCCGTGATCGGTGTGGATGAGTTCGCAGACATCCTCCGCCGCGGCCTTCGTCACTCCGTAGATGTTCCTGGGAACCGCCGCGGTATCCTCACTGACCCACGCCGCCGGCTCGCCCGGCCTGGGCGTGAGCGCGCGGCCGAAGGTGCTAGTGGTGCTCGTGAACACGAAGCTGCCGACCCCGGCCGCCGCCGCCTCCTCCAGCATCATCAGTGTCCCGGTGACGTTGGTATCCACAAACGCCTGCCGCTCGTGCGAGCCAACATGCGGCTTGTGCAACGTCGCCGCGTGAACGACCGCGCCCACGCCAGCCAGGCAGCCCCGGACCAGATCGCGGTCTGTGACGGACCCGGTCACGGTGGTGAACGGCGAGGCGAGTACGTCGACACCGACGACCTCCCGCCCCTCGGCGCGCAGGACGCGGACGAGCGCTTCGCCAAGGTGTCCTGCACTGCCAGTTACCAGAACTCTTTCGCGCGGCATAACGAAAACGATAAGCCGCTGCCCCCCAGGGGCCCGACGACTTTTCCGGCCACGCCAACCGCCTCGCCCGCGCAGCCCGAACCTCCCAACCGGGTCGAACCCGGGATCGCCAGGGTTCCGGCGCGGGTGCTGGGCCTAGGGTTCGAGGGCGGCGGGGAGCAGCTGCCCACAGCCAGCACGGCATTGGCTAGTGGCGTATCCAGGTCGTGCGGCTGCCTGCGCGACGAGGCCACAAGACATCGCTCCACCACGCACGGACTGAGCGGACACCCGCTATGGCATACCGAGGTTCCCCTTGAACCGTGGAGACTCTTGTAATGCGGATCTTGTTCTGTCCCCACCGTGCACCGGGTGGCCGCGCTGCTGAAACGATGGTGCCCGGAGCCCGCGGTCTGGGGAAACGACCGGCAGGAGATGACTGACCTCGCAGAGCCGGGTCCGGGGGTTAGTACTCGTTCTTGATGTCGAAGAAGGAACCGCGAATGGTTCCGGCCAGCTTCGACTTCTGCCTCGCGAACTTGAACTGCGAGGCGAGTTCCGCGGGGACGTCCATCCCTTCGGAGAGCTTGAACCCGACCGCCCGCCTCTTGGGGTCGTCGACGGTGTACATCACGTTGATCGACAGACCGCTCTCGTAGAAGACGTAGGCCATTCGGATGTTCTCGATCTGGAACGCCGAAGCCTCGAGAGGGCGAGACGAGATGACGATGTCGCGTTCTTCCTTGAGGATCCGGTGCACCCAGTCGATGGTCGTCTTGGCGTTGCTCGCAGGCTCCACCGTGAAGACGTGGTCGTACTTGTTCTTGAAGTAGCGGGCCTCGTTCGCCCGCAGACCAGCGAGCGCGGCCGCGACTGGCGACGACTCCAGGCCGACGGTCGAGACGGTGTTGAAATCCACGGTGTAGGGCATGACGCACTCCCGAACGCGCCAAGGTATGTCCGTTTGGGTTGGCCGGAGTCTATCTCAGCGGTGAAGCCCGAGGAGCGTGACTTCGGCGCCGCCGACCTCGTCGACGACGCGCTCGCCGTCCTCGACGAGAGCGGCGGACTAGGGGACTGCCACCCGGTTGTCCCCATCTCTCAAGCAAGAATAATGATGTGGTTACCCTGTGATGACGCGCGATGCTGACCTGCAGATTCCTTGATCACATATCCGGGATGCATGACATGCCGAAACGATAAGCCACTGCCCCAGGCCCACATGAGGACCTTTCCCGGCCTAATGAGCAGCCCCGCCTGCGCAGCCCGAACCTCCCAACCGGGTCGAACCCGGGATCGCTAGGGTTCCAGCCTGGCTGCGGGCTCCTAGGGTTCGAGGGCGGCGGGGAGCAGCTGCTTGAGCAGGTTTTCGAGGTTCGCGGTCTCGTCGTTGGCGAGGATGACGATGCTTGCCGCGGGCCCGGGGAGCCAGGCGTTGAACGATTGGTAGCCGGGATTGTCGCCTGGATGGAAGTACGCGGCATGTCCGCCGATCCTGCCGATGAAGTAGCCGTATCCATAGCCGTCGCCGGTCAGCCAGTCGTCGCTGAAGCCTTGATCACCGCTGAGCGGGGTATGTGCGGTGCGCAGCGCCCGCAGGGAGTCACCGGTGAGCAGCGATCCCGAGTGGACCGCGGTGGTGTAGCGGGCCAGGTCGCCGATCGTGGAGCAGATGTCGCCGGTGCCCGGCATGGCGCTGAGTTCCCATGGCGGGACTGGCTGGCCGTCTCGGTAGCCGCATGCGATAGCGGCGCCGGCCAGGGCGCCACCGGCGGTGGTCGACGTCAGCCCCAGCGGAGCCAGGATCCGCTCGGTGAGAAAGTCCCGGTACGGCTGGCCGCTGGCCCGCTCGACGATCTCGCCGACGAGCAGGTAACCGGGACTGCTGTAGTGCCACCGCGTGCCCGGCTCGGTGAGCAGCGGCGCCTGCTGGATGAGAGCCAGGCGCTGGCCGGGGGTCATCGGCTGACTCGGGTCGAAGCCGGGGGCGTCGCCCCAGTGGGCGATCCCGGCCGTGTGGGTCAGCAGGTGGTGCAGCGTGACCTGGCGCCACTGCGGGAGGGCGCCGGGGAACCAGCGCTCCACCGGCTCGTCCAGCGCGACCATCCCCGACTCGGCCAGCAGCATGGCCGCGGCGGCCGCGAACTGCTTGCTGACCGAGGCGATCTGGAATCGGGTCTGCGGCGTGCATACCGCGTCAGTCTCGGCGTCGGCGAGGCCGTCAGCCAGCTCCAGCTCGACCGATCCGGCCCTGGTGACGATCGCGGCGCCACGCAGACCCTCGATCGAGCACACACGGCGAACCTAACACCCGGCACCAGCCCACTCCGGCCCGGTTCTACCCGGGATCATCCGGGCTCGCGGCCGGGTCGGCCCTCCCCGCTTGATCGCCTTCCGTGAGATGCGGGCCCTGGCTGGCTGGCCGACGGGCCATCCCGGCCACGGTCGACAGGAGGCTGGGATTCCGTGCGCCGACCAGCTGCCAGGCCCGCGCGATGGCGAAGAGGAAGAAGGCCAGGAGCAGTACGCCCTGGCTGCTGACATTGCTAACGTTGCCGGGAGCCCCGTCCAGCTGGATGCCGTCGGCCAACTGCAGGCCATACAGCACAAGCAGCACGACGAGCAGGCTGACCTCGCTGGGCTGGATCCGCTCCCTGTGCTCCCGGTAGAGGAAAATGATCAAACCGGCTGTCGTGGCGAGCCCGGCGGCCGCCAGGGCGATGCTCGCCGGACCGAGGTTGGCTCTGGGCAACAGGGCCACGAGCGCGATCACCATGGTGTTGACGAGCGCCGAGAAGGCCGCTCCCGCCTTGACCTGGTGGTCAGCGCTGGCGCGCTCGCCGGTCAATTTCTCGGGAGAAACTGAGATGGCGACGAAGAGCAACCCGATGAGCGCGCCGGCGACCGTGGCACAACCACCGAAGAAGTCGTGATAGCTGACTGGGACCACCGGCCAAAAAGACACTCGCGCCGAGGGCTGAAGCGCCGGTCTGGTCAGCTCGTGCCGACCGAGGTGACCACGGCCAGGACGAAAGTGGCAACCGCCGCCAAACCGTGACCGAACGGTATGAGGGCTGCCGGGTGCGCTCTGGGCTTTTTCACGGCTTGGGACGGGTCTGCGGGCACGCTGGCGAGCAATTCGTCGATGAACTTGCTGACGAGTGCATCGTCGGTGAGCGCTCTGGCCATCATCTCATCGGTGAGCCTGCCGGTCACCACGTCCTCGGCCGGCCCGGCGAGCCCGCGGCCAGCGGGACCGGCTCCGCCGGGGCCGGCGAGCGGGCCGGCGCTGGCCGTGACGGAAGGGTCAGGGTAAGGAGTCCACAGGATCACCGTGCAGAGGCCGAGCCCGATCGCCGGGATGAGCAGGCCGACCGCCGACCAGGCCAGCGCGGCCCAGCCACTGGCCAGATAGCTGACCCACACCACCAGCCCGGTGAGGGCCAGGCCGAAATGCCCGAACAGCACCTCTGGGGGGAGGCCGTCCCTGATGTTGCGCTGTCGGCGCAAGCCGCCCGCGGCGACCAATCCGCGGAGCATGTAGGCGCCGAGGCTAGCGGTGCACAGCCAGGTGATCAGCGTGACGATGCCCAGCGTCCCGCTGTGCGCTGAAGAGGCCGCCATGGGCACTGATCGCACCTACCTACCTGCCTGCCCGTGAGCCGCAATAGCAGAGTATCCCGACCGGCTCAGGCCCGCGACGGCCGGCGATCTTCGTCGGCGAGGCCTCAACCAGCCGGGGTTGGACCCTTCGGTGCCGTGCTGCGACGATGAGGTGCTCACGTGCTGACGGCGAAGTCGAAGGCGGTCCCCAATGTCGATGGAGATCAAGCGGCTGCACCTGGCGCGTCTGCGCGGCCCCGATGGCCTGGAATGGCCGGTGCATGGTTTCGTGGTCACCTACCCGGGTGGCGCGGCGCTGGTGGATACCGGTGTCGGCGGGCCTGACGAACTGCTCAATGACTGGCGGGTGGTCAACCGCTCGGTAGCGGACGCGCTCGGCGAGTGGGACATGACCCCCGACGACATCGACCTGGTGATCAATACTCACCTGCATTTCGACCACTGCGGCCAGAATGCCGTCTTCAAGCACGCCTCCTGTTACGTCCAGCGCGCGGAGCTGAAACGCGCACAGCGGGAGTCACCGGATCTGTTTGACTGGTTCGGCTTCATGAACGCACGGTTCGAACTGCTCGACGGAGACACCGACGTGCGGCCTGGCCTGGCCGTGATCGCGACTCCCGGGCATACCGCCGGCCACCAGTGCGTCGTCGTCCAGTCCGGCGACGGCGCGTCCGATCTGCTGATCGGGGACGCGGCATACACGCCGCGCCAGTACTGGGGCCCGGCCGGCGAAGACCTGCCACCCGGTCAGGCGAGCGACCCGGCGACCTGGTGGGACTCACTGCAGCGGATCCGGTCCATGAGCCCCGGCCGCGTGCACTTTTGCCACCACACGGACATCATTCACACCTGACGGTTTGGTCGCTGCGCGACGCGCAAACCCAGGCATACTGGCGGGCATGCCTGAATTGATCGGCGAGCCGAGCCGGGTGGCTGCATCGGGTGAGCCACCGAAGCTGATCGACGAATATGTGGGGAAGGCCAGCACAGGCGACACCCGCCTCAGCGTCGCCCACATGCGCAGCCCGTCCGGCTGGGCTGAGCCCGGGCAGCGCCCGGAGTTCGACGAGTTCACGATCGTGCTGCGTGGAGCAGTGGTCGTGGAGTCCGATAGCGGCCAGATCACGGTCCAGGCCGGCCAGGGCGTGCACACCAGGCCGGGCGAATGGGTGCGCTACAGCACCCCTGGAGCCGACGGCGCGGAGTACATCGCCGTCTGCGTGCCGGCCTTCGCCCCTGGCATAGTTCACCGCGACGACTGAGCGGACCTCACCGGCTCATTCCAGCGATCCGCAGCTCGCCGGTCACCGTCCGGTGACGCCGTCAATGCTCTCTCGAAGCAGGTCGGCGTGACCATTGTGGCGTGAGTACTCGCCGATCATGTGCACGTACACCATGCGCAGGGAGAAGTCCTCACCGCCGACGTCGAAGGTGTCGCCAAAGGCCATGGCTGCAACGGCCTCGTCAGCACGGCGCCACTCGGCCTGCAAGCGTTCGACGTCGGCCTTGGCTTCCGCCGCCCTGATGTCGTTGAAGTCAGCGTCCTTGCCTCGGGATGGGTCGTACATAGGCTCGACAGGTTGGCCCGCTGCACGTTGCCGGAACCAGGTCCGCTCGACCTTGGCCAAGTGCCGGACCAGACCGAGCAGGGACAAATTCGACGACGGGATTGGCCGGGCGGCGAGCTGCTCGCCGGTCAGACCTGCGCAGATGTTCAGCAGGGTGGCGCGCTGCCAATTCAGGTAGCCCTCAAGGATCGGTCGGTCGTCGCCCGTGACCGGCCCGTCTACCGGGTCAGGGGTCGGTGCAGTCCACGTCATCCGCCAAGCTTGGCAGGTGTGCCTGCGGGCGCCCCAGTCAGCTACCGCCCAGTCCAAGGACGCTGAGCAGGACCAGGGTGAGAGTGGCACCGGCGAGGACGCCATGACCCAGGACGACAGGGACGGGGAAATGGCCTTCGGCGGGTGTTTCGGCGCGCGCCGTCCCCAGACTGTCCCGGGCGCTGGCGCCGACGCTGACGCTGGCGCCGTCCATGGCGCTGGCGCTGGCCCGCAGCGCAGAGGCGAGCGTACGGCGCACCATGATCCAGCGCCCCAGCATGGTGAGACCCAGCAATACCACCGCGAATAGGGTGGACAACGCGATCAAGGCGAGCATGTACCGGTCCACGATCAGGTAGACGATCCACACGACGAGACCGGTGGTGGCGAGTAGGACGTGCCCGGTGATAACAGTTCGGGGCAACCGGCTGACGGCACCACCCGGCGCGCTGACGTCGTATTCGATCAGCCAGATGGCGAGCAGGTAGAGCCCGCCGACGGCGGTGATGATCCACGTGATCAAGGCGGCGACGGTCATGGTCTCTCTTTCCGGCAGCTACGGTCACGAGCTAGGGTCACTGTTCACGGCCCCAGCGGTCACGCGCTGGAATGCTGGGCCGAAATGCTGGGCTTGATACGCCTTTCACCCGTTGTTGGGCTATTCCCCCTGTCACGGACCGCCGTGGACGGCGGTTCACCCCGCCTGGCAACGGTTGCATCACGCGGGCCACGGGCGGAAGGGCCGCCACGGGCGCCGGGTTCCGCATCGACGCGGACTGGCGCGTGCAGGACCGCGGCGAGCTGGACGCCACGGCAGAGCGCATCCGCCACGGGATCAGCCAGCTCCCATCGTGAAGGACGTAGTCGAGATGGCCGGGCTGTCAACTTCCAGGTATCTGGGAGCTGCGCAAGATCCGTTGACCTGCACGCATTTTGTCCGCATCCTCGATCATGAGTCAGGCGGCTGGTCAAACGGACGGGTCGTCAAGCCGAGGACGGGTCAAGGACGGTGTGATGGCTGAGCGCAGGGACGCGGCACTCCTGCCCGAGCGCGCCATGGTGCGACGGCGGAGCCGGAAGCGGTGGGGGATGGCGGCAGGCGTCGTCGGCTGCTGGGCGGTTCTGCTGGCCCAGACGGGTTCCTTCATCGGGGCAACCGCACTGCTGGCGTTTCTCGCTGCACTCGGCGTCATCTGCGTGCTGGGCTTTCGGGCGCTGGGTATCACCCGAGATCACCCGTGGGTGCGGCAACTGGCCGCCCGGCCATGGCGTGATGGCCAGGATGTGCTGCAACTGAGCCTGCGGCACCTGTCCGAGGTGTTCGTGATCACACCCAGCGGGTCGTTGCTCGCTCCGAACCTCGTCGAGGTGCGGCTGAATCCCCATGACCTCAGCTCGCTGACCGAGCTGATGGATGTCGGCTTGATCAACGCGAGCGCGGCTGAGGTATACGAGGAGCAAGTCGCCGCGCACGGGGCCCGGCTCGCCGGGCCCGGTCCGGTCATGGTGAGCGTTTTCAGCGATCCGTCGGTTCCAGCGGGCCGCTACTGGCTGCGCCAAGGCCAGCCGCTCGGCCCCGGTCCCCGGCGCAGCCATTCCGGCGTCCAGACGATGCCTCCTGGCGCTCCATTCGGCCCGCCCGATTCTGCGTTCCTGCATTCTGTCCCTGAGTTCGTCCGCCATGGCCCGCCGCCCGTGCAGGCCAGGCCGGACGGGGTCTTCATGGCCCACGATGGGAGCACCTGCGCCGAACCCATATCACCCCAGGGGGTCGCCAATCTGGCGACGGTCGCGGAACTCGTCCGTGCGCCCGTGCCCTGGCTGCGGCTGGTCACGGGGGACTCGGTGGCGCAGACACGGACTTCCGGCGCCCGCGCGGGCCGGGGCGCGGTAGAACTCGGGCTGCCGGACGTGCCCACCGTGTCGCGGGAGCATGCCAGGTTCACGTTTGCCGACGGCCGGTGGTGGATCGCCAACCTCGGCATGAACGGGCTGACGGTGAATGGCAACCCCCTGCTCGGCGAGCAGCCGGTCAGCGGCGGTGATTCCATCCGGTGGGGAACGAGCCCGGGTGCGCCGCTCTCCAGGGTCGAGATCGGCTGACGCGGCGGCCACCAGACCCGACGCTGTGGGCTACCAGCACGTCCGGCGCAGCCGCCGATGTCACAATTGAGGTCGCAGGCATGGCGGAACTGGATGGACGTGTCGATGGCGCGCCAGCGTCGGAGGTGGCAGCTGGGTGGTAATGGGCCAGCTCTCTATCTGGTCATCCGGGGGCGGGGAGTGGGTGAACTGCCCACCTGATGAGATCACCTGGCTCGACCGGGGCCTGCTCAGCGGCAACCAGGATCTCACCCTGCACCGGGCCCCGCGCTGCGCCGGGCTTCGGCACGTGCACCACCGTTGGGAGCTGTTCAGCAGGGACACCACTCACCGCGTGTACCTGGCGACGTACCCCGATGCCGCCCCTCACGACGCCGCGGCCCCTCACGACGCTGAGGACGTGCAACGGGTGGCCCGCCGCATCCTCCCGGTGGCCCCGGCACATTACGAGACGTTGCCGGTGGAGCTTGAGGAGGGGGCGTGGCTGGTCAGCATCGGCCGGTGGGTGCTCCCGCTGCGGCTGGACGTCCCGGCCCGGCGCGCCGAGCCAGCCGCCCGGCCCGGCGATAAACAGCCCGCCACCCAGGACGGGAAAGTCCTGGTCAACGGCTCGCTGACCAGTCATGGAAGCCCGCCACGCGAGGACGCAGTGGCGCATGTCCGCGGCTACTTCGAGCGCAACGCCACGGCACGGATGGCGATGGCCTACTACTACCAGGAGTTCATCCTCGGCCTGGCCGCCCCGCAAGCCGTGCCGATGATGGATGTCGTCATCACCCTGGACCTGAGCGGCGAAGGCGCGGTGTCCGACTACAAGAAGCTGCTGCAAGGCTTCATCTGGAAGGAACGCGGTCACTCGCGTGACCTCGCCGAATTCCTGCTCTCTAACGGCCTGCTGACCCAGGCCGACCTCGATCTGGCCCGGAAGGCCGCGATTGACCACGAGCGCAGCGGCCAGAGCGAGATGGCCAAGCAACGCCTGCAATACCGGCCGAAGAAGTAGTGACTCGGGCGGCCCTAGATCATCCTCGATCCGGAGTGAGGCTGCGGGATGGGCGTGATAAGGCGATATAGCGCCCGTAACTGGCCAGTGACCCGCCTGCCCGCCCGGACCCTGCTGGCCCGGTACGCCTTCGCCTGGCTGTACCTGACGGGCTTCGTCGTCTCCGAGCTGGTCTATGCCGCCTTGCCCGTACACGATCAGTCGGCGGTGCTGCGGTGGGCGAGCACCAACGTGGTCAACCTGCGCCATCACCCGGTGGGCGCGCTCGCGGCCTCGGCGTTCATCCCGGCGACGTTCACCATCGCCTGGCCTTTCCTGATCGCCCTGGCCGTGTTCGGCGCCAACCGGGTGCTGGGAAACTGGCGCACGGCGCTGGTCTGCGCCATCGGGCATGTGGTCGGCACGTTGGTGAGCGAGCGCATCGTCGACTACCGGGTGGCGCACGGCCTGCTGCCCGCCTCCGATACCCGCATCGTGGACGTGGGCCCGTCCTACGTCGTCGTGTCCGCCATCGTGGTGGCCGTGCTGTATGGCTCGTGGCCGGCCCGCGTGGCGGCCGCGCTCGATTTCGCTCTCCTCGTCTTCATCGGCCAGATCTTCAGCGGCCTGAGCACGCTGGACGTGCCGGCGGTCGGCCATACGACGGCGATCGCGGTATCGGTCCTGCTCGGCAGCCTGCTGGCCTGGCAGCTGCGCCGCCGTAGGCCGGACCGGGCCGTGCTCGTCAGCGGCGCTTAAGAACGTGGTGCGTGCATTCGCAGCTGCGGATGCCCGCTGAGCCAATGACCCGCCGCATGGTGGCCGCGGTGTCCAGCCCGCACGTGGACGTGCTGGGGCACTGCACCGGCCGGCTGCTCACCGGCCGTGGCCGGCCAGAATCGGCCTTTGATCCCGAAACGGTGTTCACCGCCTGCCGTGACCACGGCGTCGCGGTCGAGATCAACTGCCGCCCAGAACGCCAGGACCCGCCGGATGGGTTGCTGCGCCTGGCGGCCGAGATCGGCTGCATGTTCGCCATCGACACCGACGCGCACGCGCCCGGCCAGCTCGACTGGCTGGATAACGGCTGCAGACGGGCCGAGAAGTTCGGTATCCAACCCGACCGGGTGATCAACACCCGCAGCGCGGACGCCCTGATCTCCTCCAGGCCGTTAAGGAGAGACTAGGCCAACCGGTGGTACTCCGTAGCTGGTCGCTCAACCCGCCTGCCTCTCAGTACCCGGAACTTCAGTATCGCCCGCGCCATCGTGATGGATAGCACCCTGAGCAGTGCTGCCGTCACGACCGATGCCGCGCCCACTCCTGCGCGACTACGGCGAGGCGCGTCTTCCAGGGCTGGGGATCCTCCCGGCGATCTCCGCGTACAGCCGCGGCAAAATCAGCGAAGTGCCCTGCTTGGACTAAACTCTCTTGTGAACCGTTACGATACTCCATATAATAACCAGTATATAGTTACTACATCGGCCTGACCTGCGGGAGTAACCCGATGACCACATTGTTCTCGCGCCGGTCGAGAATGTGCTTCTTCCGAGACGGCGCCCGGCGGCTGCCGCTTATGGCCGCTGTCACGGGAGTGTGCGTCATCGCGGGAGCGGCTTGGTCGTCACCGGTGTCCGGGCCGCTGCCGGCAGCCAGCCTGGCAGCGCATACGACCAGCGCCCCCCGGTACTCCGCCGAAATCCGGCGCACGGAGTACGGCATACCGCACATCCTGGCGCGCGACTACGCCGGCCTCGGGTACGGCTACGGGTACGCGTTCGCGCAGGACAACCTGTGCACCATGGCCGATCGGGTGGTGACCCTGCGGGGAGAGCGGTCGGCATACTTCGGCGCGACGGGCGATTCCGGCGACACGCTGGGGGCATCGACCACCAACCTGAACAGCGACATCTACTACCAGGGCCTGCGGAAGTCCGGCGTGGTGCATCGGCTGCTGGCCCGTCCCGCTCCCCTCGGGCCCACGCAGCAGGCCCGCCAGCTGGTTGATGGCTACGTCGCGGGCTACAACCGTTACTTGCGCGACACCGGGGTGGCGCACCTACCCGACCCGACGTGCCGCGGCCAGTCCTGGGTCACGCCGATCACCGCGATCGACGTGTGGACGCTTGTGTACGACCTCGACACCCTGGCCGGGGTTGCCGCGTTTAAAGAGCCCATCGCCACGGCGAGTCCGCCCGCGCCCGGCTCGGCCACGGAACCGGCGCTACCGGAGGCGCCGCCGGCGGCCAACGTGTCCAGCAACGGCTGGGCACTGGGCCGCGATGCCACGGCTGGCCATGACGGGATGGTCCTGGCCAATCCGCACGTGCCCTGGGTGGGTAACGCTCGCCTCTATCAGGTGCAGTTCACCATCCCCGGGGTGCTTGATCTGTCCGGCGCGAGCCTGTACGGCACGCCCATGCTCGAGTTCGGGCACACCTCGGGTGTGGCCTGGACCCAGACCGCCTCGCACACGCCGCGTTTCACCCTCTACCGGCTGAGCCTGGTCCCAGGCGACCCGACCAGCTACCTGGTCGATGGTCACGCCATCGCCATGGATCGGCAAGAGGTGACGGTGACCGTCCGTGATCCGGCTGGCCAGCTCTCCACGGTCACCGGCCCGCTGTACCGCTCGCGGTACGGGCCGGTGCTCGGCACCGGCTGGACGACGGCGAACGCGTTCGCCGTCCGCGACGCGGGGGCGGACAATCTGCGGTCGGTGGACGAGTGGCTCGCGATGGGACGATCGGAAGACCTCGCCCAGCTCCGCGCCGCCCAGGACACCTATCAGGGCCTGCCGTGGACCTACACCCTCGCCGCCGACACCAGCGGCACCGTGTACTTCGCCGACGCCTCGGTGGCCCCGCACGTCACCGCCGCCTTGGAACAACGGTGCCAGGTCGGTCAGCTGCCCGGCGACGTCCCCACCCCGATCCTGGACGGCTCAACCTCCGGCTGCGGCTGGGGCAGCGATCCCGACGCGATCGAACCCGGCATCTTCGGACCGGGCAACTACCCTCAGCTGACCCGCACCGACTACGTGGCCAACTCCAACAACAGCCCCCGGCTCGCCAACCCGGCGGCGCCGCTCACCGGCTACCAGCCCATCTACGACCCCCGCATCCAGCTTGAGCTGCGGCCCCGGCTCAGCCTGGACATGATCAGCGAGCGGCTGGCCGGCGCCGATGGCTACGGTCCGCCCGGCTTCACCCTGACCAGCCTCCAGGAAACCATGCTCGGCCAGCGCAACTACAGCGCGGACCTCGCCCGCGCCGCCGTGGTGGCGATGTGCCGCGCCCATCCGGTGCTGACCGCCACCGACGGCAGCCAGGTCGACGTGCGCGCCGCGTGCCCGGTACTGAACGCCTGGAATGGCCGCGCCGACGTGAACAGCCGCGGCGAGGTCCTGTGGCAGCAGGCCTACGGCGGGCTCAACTACACACCCGAGTGGTGGCGCGTCCCCTTCGACCCGGCTCAACCGCTCACCACGCCACGCGACCTCAACACCGATGACCCGGCGGTCCAGCACGCACTGGCCGATGCCGTGGAGTACTTCCAGGCCCAGAGCGTTCCGCTGGACATCCCGCTTGGCGCGGTCCAGCACTACGCCGGGATCTCGCTGCCAGGCTGCACCGAAGGCGAAGGCTGCTTCGACCGCATCGAGGGAGCCGCGCCGCCGGGCAGCGCTGGCGGCACCGATGCCAGCAATGGCTCGAGCTTCATCATGGCCACCGAGCTGACGCCGGACGGGCCGCGCACCCGGACCATCCTCACCTACTCCGAATCCGCCAACCCTGCCTCCCCGCACTACTCGGACCAGACCGCGCTGTTCTCCCGCGGCCAGTGGGTCACCGAGCGCTTCACCGAAGCCGAAATCAACGCCGACCCGCAGCTACAGACGACAACCCTGTACGGCTGACCCGAGCCACCGCCTCGCCCGCTTGCCAATTCGCCCGGCTGCACGGAAAGCGCCCGGGCAGGGCCGCGACGTGCGGCACCAGCGGGCATACAGGACGGGAACGCCTGGCCCGTCAGCCACGGTGCGGCGCCTTTCCACCAGTAATACGACCATGAGTGAAATCCAGCCGCTCAGGGCAGACCGGCCCATCTGTAGTCACGGCTCAGGCGTCGCGCAGCCGGAGCAGCAGGCCGCCGGCCAGGAGCGCGCCGGCGGCCCAGGCGGCGAGCACGCCGAGGCCCGCCCATGGGCTGAGCGGCAGGCTGCTCAGGCCGGTGGTGGCCTGGATGTCGAGTCCGGCGCTCATCGGCCCGATCTGTTCCAGGTGCCGCTGCCAGTGCGGATCGGTGACGACACCGGCGATGATCGGGAACAGGTAGAGCAGGCCGAGCACCACCCCAATGGCGACCGCGGAGTCCCGCACGGCGGTGGCTATGCCGAGGCTGAGCAGGGCGATCAGGGCGAGGTAGAGGACTGACCCGGCGGCGGCGCGCAGCACCGGCCCGTCGCCCAGGGACAGCAGCGGGAAGCCGCGCGCGGGGGTGAACCCGTGGCCGGGCAGGATCAGCCGCCCGGCCAGCAGTGAGCCGAGCACGGCGATGGTCCCGGCGGCCAGCACCAGGCCGGTGAGGATGGCGGCCTTGGCGGCTAGCACGGCGGACCGGCGCGGCATCGCCGTGAGGGTGATGCGGATCATGCCGGTGCTGTACTCGCCGCTGATCGCCAGCACGGCCAGGATGGCGACGACCGCCTGGCCGAGCTGGACGCCGGAGAGGCTGAGCTTGGTGGTATCGACCGGGCAGGCGATGCCGGACGGGCATCTGACAGCGGCCGTCGCGGCGGCGCTGACCGCCACGGTCAGCGCGGCGGTGGCGGCCAGCAGCCAGGCCGGGCCGGCCACGGTGCGCAGCTTGGTCCATTCCGCGTGCAGCGCATTGGGCAGACTCGCCCACCCTGCGTGCAGTGCGCCCGGCAGGCCCGGCCGTTCGGCGGACAGGGACTGGCTCATGCGTCCCTCCGGCGGAGCAGGACGACAGCCAGGCCGAGGGCGAGCGCAGCCCAGCCGCACAGCACGGCGAGGCCGGCCCACGGTGCCAGCGGGAAGTAACCGGACCCGGGCGAATACAGGGCGGTGACTTGCGGGTACTGCGGCGCGGCCTGCTGGATGGCGAAGGCGGCGGCCGGGGTGATCCGCAGCAGCCAGTCCGAGACGCTGACCGGCAGGACGGAGGCGACCGCGAGGATGTAGGGGAGCACGATCGCCACGATGACGATGGTGACCGCGGCGGCGCTGCGCCGCAGTACGGTCCCGAGGGCCAAGGCCAGGACGGCGGCGACAGCGAGCAGCGCCGCGGTGCCGGCGATGACGCGCAGCTCGGTCGGCCACGACGCTGGGAACACGTACGTGCCCTTGTGGCGGGATAGCTGGGCGCCGAAGATCACCCCGGCGGTGGCGGCCACCAGCCCGGCCACGAAGGTGACCGAGCCGATCACGATCGCCTTCGCCGCCAGTACCCGGCCCCGCCGCGGGCTCGCGGCCAGGGTGGTGCGGATCAGGCCCCGCCGGTACTCGGCGGTGATGAACATCGTCGCGACCACGATCACCGCGATCAGCCCGGCGAACGTGCCCACCAGGTAATCCGTGAGAGTCGTGGCGGGGTCACCTTCGTTGCCATGCCCGGCCACGACCGGCGCGATGTTGCCAGATCCGGTTACGGTGAACCGGCCGCCGGCCTGGTGATACCCGCCGATCCCCGACCCGTTGGCGGCTCCGATATAGTCGCCGGTCCATGTGCCGCCCGGCCACGTGCCCGACCGGCTGATGCCGTCAAAGACTGCGGTGGCCTGGCTGGGGCCGCCCGATCCGTTGGTTCCGCCGCCGAAGTTCTGGGAGACCACCGTGTAGTCAGGCGAGGCGGCGAACAGCCCGGCCTGGACGGTCGGTGACAGCCCGGCCAGGTGAACGGTGCCGACCTGAGTCCAGTGGGCGCCGTCGGCCGAGTCGTACCCGGTGATCGTGTCGCCGGAGCGGGTAAGCCGCAGCCAGCGTGGGGACGCGGCGGAGACGGCGCCCGGCTGGCCCGCCGTGTCGTTGGTGTAGTTGCCCTGCATGCGCACGCCGTGGTCGGCGGTGACCATCATCGCCGCGTAGGCCGATCCCGGGCGAGTACCGTCCTTGATGATGAGCCCGGCCTTGGCCCACGGCACGAGGCCGGGACGCGTGTCGGTCGGCCCGCCCGGGCCGGACGGGACGTTGCCGTTTGCGGGCGGGAGCAGGCCGGTCAGCGAGGTGACCCGGGCGGTGATGCTGCCGTTCCCGGCGAGGGGCTGGCGCACGAAGTAGAAGCTGTCGTCCACCGGCCCGCCGCCCGGCCCCACCAGGAAAGTAGGCCCGCAGGCCCGGCCGGTCCGAACCGGCCCGCCGCCCGTACTCTGACAAGAGCTGGTGCTGGCCCCGGCGGTCAACAGCCCGATCCCGAGCATTACCAGGACCGCGACGACCATGCCGATGACCCAGCCGCGGACGGTCCGGAACTTGGTCCACTCCGCGCGCAAGACCTGTGCGAAGCCGTCCCGCCCGGCCCGCGCCTCGGGCCGGTACGGCGTGATGGTGCCGGTGCTCATCGCGCCGCCTCCTCAGTGTTAGCCCGGGAGGACGACCCCCCGGGAGTGCCAGCCTGGGGGGACACAGTGCCCCCTGGGGACACCCCAGACCCCGATGGCCCGGATGCCGCGGCGGCGCGGAACTCGACCGCGTCCCGGGTGAGTTCCATGTAGGCCTCCTCCAGCGTCGCGCGGTGCGCGGACACCTCGGAGAACGGCACCGCGGCCTCGCCGAGCAGGGCCACGATGCGCTCCGCGGCCAGCCCGCTGACGGTGACCGTGTCCGGGCCGGTGGCGGCCACGGTGGCGCCCGCGTGCGCCAGCACCGTCATAGCCTCCGGCCGCGCGGTCGTGCACAGCATGACCCGCCCGCCGGACGCGGCCGCCAGCAGCTCGCGGACGCTGGTGTCCGCGATGACCTTGCCGCGGCCTACGACCACCAGGTGGTCCGCGGTGTCCTGGAGTTCGCTCATCAGGTGGCTGGAGACCAGCACGGCGCGGCCCTGGGCGGCCAGCGCGGCCAGGAACCCGCGCATCCACACGATGCCCTCTGGGTCCATGCCGTTGAACGGCTCATCCATCATCAGCACCGGCGGGTCACCGAGCAGCGCCGCAGCGATTCCCAGCCGCTGCCGCATGCCCAGGGAGTACCCGCCCGCCTTGCGCCGGACCGCCGTTTGCAGTCCGGCCTGCTCGATCACCTCATCGACCCGCCGGGCGCCCATGCCCTGCGAGTGGGCAAGCCACAGCAGGTGGTTACGGGCGCTGCGGCTGGGCTGCAGCGCGGCGGCATCCAGCAGCGCCCCGACGTGGCTCAGCGGATGCCGCAGGCTCTGATACCGCTTCCCGCCGATCAGCGCGCTGCCCTCGTCGGCCGCGTCCAGGCCCAAGATCACCCGCATCGTCGTGGACTTCCCCGCGCCGTTAGGCCCCACAAACCCGGTGACCTGCCCCGGCATGACATTGAAGGACATTCCGTCCAGCGCCACGGTCGGCCCGAACCGCTTGCGCAGGCCGGTGATTTCGATAGTTGCTTCCATGCTTTGCAGGCTAGGGATACGGGGCAGGCGCGGTCGTCACGCCGCAGGGCCGTCTTCGCCGTCGCTGGCTTAGGGGAACATCAGGCCCGCGCATCCCTCGCAGGGGGGACGACAGTAGTCCTGGCCTGGGGGACGCCGATGATCCGGCCGGCGGCGACAATGGCATACGTGAGCCGAAGCGTTGACTGGCACGGCGGCTGGGCCGATAGGGGACGGCGGATCGCCGCAGCCCCGCGAGCGCCTGCCGTAGCCGGGGCCCTGCTGGGGCTGCTCGCGGTGGCCGAGCTGATCGCGCGGCTTGTGCTGGACCCCGGGTCGATCGGGCGGCTCGCGGCGGCCGGGTCGGTGACGCGGGCCGCGAGCACGGGCGGGGGCACGCATATCGCACGGACCGCGAGCGCCGGCGTGAACACGCAAACCGTTGTGGTGCTCTGCCTGCTCTGCCTGTTCACCACGCTGCCGCTGGTTTTCCTCCGCCCGGCCGCGGCGGCCGTGGCCGTCTCCGCGGCCAGCGTGCTGTCGCTCGCGCTCTTCCAGATGCTGACCGTCGCCGGCGTGGGTGCGCAGCTTATCGTCCTGTACCGGCTCGGCCACAGCGGTTTGAAGCACAGGGGCTCGCAACTCCTGGCCGTGCTGCTCTCCGGGCCGTTCCTGGTGCTGGCGCTCGCCGCCCCGGCAGGCGGCGAAGCGTGGGTCCTGACCGTGCTGCTGGCGTCGCTGGCCCCGGCGGCGGCCCTGGCCGGGATCGCGCGGCGGGCGCGCAGCGAGGCCGTGGTGCACAGCGCGGCCCGGCAGGTCATCGCCGGCACCCTGCTGGAGCACACGGCGCGCGGGGAACGGGCGCGGATCGTGCGCGAGCTGCACGATGTCGTCGCCCACCACATCTCCATGGTCGCCGTGCAGGCGGAGACGGCCCGGCTGACCACGGCCGGGATGCCCGCCGCCGGGGCGCAGCGGCTGTCGGCGATCGGTGACACCGCGCGGGCCGCGCTGACCGAAATGCGGCGGCTGCTCGGCGTGCTGCGCGAGGACGCCAAGACCGACGCCGCCGACCGGCGGCCCCAGCCGGGGCTGCGGCAGCTCAACGACCTGCTCGACGCGGCCCGCGACGCCTCAGCGGCGGGCACCCGCCTCATCGTCCGCGGGCCGCCGGCCACCCTCGACCCCGGCGTCGAGCTGGCTGCTTACCGCATCGTCCAGGAAGCCCTGACCAACTCCCGGCGGCACGCGCCGGGCGCCGCCGTCGACGTCGAGCTGCACTACGCCGACGACGCCCTGGAATTGCGCATCCGCGACAACGGACCAGGCCCGCCCGACACTCCGCCGGCCGGCGGTCACGGACTGCTCGGCATGCGCGAACGCGCCGCGGCCGTCGGCGGCGAGTTGCGGACCGGTCCCGCGGTCGGCGGTGGCTTCCTCATCGAGGCCAGCCTGCCAGGAAAAGGGGAAACGGCCGGATGAGCGAGCCGGAGGGGCGCGGCGCCGCCTGGACTGAGGAGGTGTGCGACCCTTCTCCGCAGGTCCGGATCATCGTTGCCGACGATCATCAGGTGGTGCGAGCGGGTTTCGCCGCGCTGCTCGACACTCAGCCGGACTTCACGGTCGTCGGAACGGCCTGCGACGGAGCCGAGGCGGTGCGGATCTGCCGCGAGCTGCGCCCCGACGTCGTCCTCATGGACGTCCGCATGCCGGGCATGGACGGCATCGAAGCCACCAGGCAACTCACCGGCTCCGCCGCGGGCGGCCCGCGCATCCTCATCCTCACCACCTTCGACCTGGACGAGTACGTCTACGACGCGCTGTGCGCCGGCGCCAGCGGGTTCCTGCTCAAAGACGTCACCGCGGAACGCCTCTTCGAGGCGGTACGGGTCATCGCCGCCGGCGAGGCGCTGCTCGCGCCGACCGTCACCCGCCGCCTGATCAGTGAGTTCGCCCGGCAGCGCCCCATGCCGGATGCCCCGCCCACAGCCGCGCTCGCCACGCTCACCCCGCGCGAGAGGCAGGTCCTCCTGCTGGTCGCCGAGGGCCTGTCCAACCCGGAGGTAGCGGCCCGGCTGGTGGTCACCGAGGAGACGGTGAAGACGCACGTCAGCCGCGTGCTGAGCAAGCTGGGACTGCGCGACAGGACGCAAGCGGTCGTCACCGCGTACGAATCAGGACTGGTCGTGCCGCGCTCCCGCGGGCTGGGTTAGCGCTGGCTCAGGCCAGGCATTCCGTGACCGTTGGGCGGCTGGCCTGCCATGCGGCCTCAGCCTCTCCCATCGGGGTGGACGCCGGCGCCCGGACGAACGGCCAGATCTCCTCGGCGATGGCCCGCCAGTCGGCGGTCGCGGACAGCTCGCCGAGCACCGCGAACAGGCCGAGGTTGATGCGCTGGAGGATCACGTAGGACCGGGGGACGCTCACGTACCCGGCCACCGGGCTGCGCACGTCGAAGAAGCGGCGGACGACGGCGGACGCGTAGTCGCCGGTGATGGTCAGCGGCCCCGGCTTACGGATGGTGTCGTAGAAGACGGCCATGTGCTCGACGATGGTCTCGGTGCTGAGCGGCGCGTCCGGGCGCAGGAAGCCGGCCGCCTCCATGCTGTGCCGGAACGCCTCGGGGTCGTTGTCGACGCACAGGTGGCGGGCCATCTGCATGAGCGGTCGCAGTTCGTTCTGGGTAAAGTGCTTGACCAGGCCGAAATCGAGGAAGGTGACCCGGCCGCCGCCGTGGAACAGGTAGTTGCCGGGATGCGGGTCGCCGTTGAACGCGTGGACTTCGTACAGGCTCCTGAAGACGAAGCGGTAGATCGTCTCCGCGGCCAGATCACGTTCATGCTGGGACCAGCCGGCGAGCTCAGCGAAGCGGGCTCCGTCGGCCAGATCGCTCGTCACTACCCGGCGCGTGGACAGCTCGCCGTTGATCCCGGGGATGTGAATGGTGGGGTGGCCGTCGTAGTAGTCGGCCAGGAGCCGCTGGTTGTCGGCCTCCCGGCGGTAGTCGAGCTCCTCCAGGACACGATCGCGAAGCTCGGCGATCAGCGCGTCAACATCCTGGCTCGGCGCGGTGACACGCAGCATCCGGCGCAGCAGGGAGACGTTGCCGAGGTCCGCCGCGATGGTCTCGGCGATGCCCGGGTACTGCACCTTCACGGCGACCGCGCGGCCATCGAGCGTGATGGCCCGGTGCACCTGGCCGATCGATGCGGCGGCGATGGGCTCCGGGTCCCAGGTGGCGAAGGCGCGCTCCGGGGGCAGGCCCAGTTCTTCCTCAACGACGCGCGCGGCGAGTTCTGCGCTCATCGGCGGGACGCTGTCTTGCAGGCGGCTCAGGGTCCGGCGGACATTGGGCGCGAGGCCGTCGTCGATGTAGCTGGCCATCTGGCCAATCTTCATCATGACGCCCTTCATCGCTCCCAGGGTGGTGGCGACGTCCTCGGCGGTCTGCAGGGCGAGGTCGGTGCGCAGCCGCTGCCGGTTCTCGCCAGCGGCCGCGAACAGCCGGGGCGCGCTGCCCGCGTAACGCAGACCACCCCGCGCGACGAGTTGGAACGCCGCCACGCCGCGAGCGAACCGCAGGGTGCCGATCCGGCGGCGCAGCAGGTACAGGGCCGTGACCGCCCCGCCGATCGCCCCGGCGCCGATCGCCGCGGCGACGGGCCTCTTCACGCGCCGCGCCTTCATGGACACTGCTTCATCGACACTGCTGTCACGGATGCTGTCTTCACGGACGCCGTGCCGCGCGGGTCCGCAGGGTAGTCCGCTGCCGCGCCTCGAGCACGCCAGGCTCCCCGAGGAATGTGGCATCGAGAACACCGAGCGCCTGCCGGATCTCCGTCCGGCGGCTGGGCGTCAATGCCTCCGGCGCACGGTAGCCGTACATGTCGCGCGCCCACGCTGGCAGCGCGGCGACCGCGCCGTCCCGGACGTCGGCCCAGATCTCGGCGGTATCCTCGTCCAGGCCAGGCGGAGCCAGCAGGTAGGCCATCGACTCGCCGGCCGCGGGCGTGCAGCGCAGCTCGGGGCGGACCGACGAGATGTATCGCTCCAGTCCGGCCAGGCTTGAGGGGATCAGCGCAACGGGTACCCCGACGAGTTCGGCCGCGACCATCATCTCCGCGACATAGCGGTCACTGTCCTCGGCCGACAGTGGCGTCCCGAACATCTGGGCGGCGGCTATGCCGGACTCGACCAGGGCCCCGTGTATCCAGAGCAGCAACGCGGGATCGCTGGCCGCGTATGGTCGCCCGGTAACCGCGTCGACGCCGCGGACGTGATCATGGATCCGGCGTACCCGGGCGGCCGCCTGTTCCGCCGCTGCGCGCTCGCCGAACGTGATCGTGGTGAGGTACGCCGAAGTGGCGGCGAGCCTGCCGACGGGATCCTGGCGCCAGCCGCTGTGCTGATCGACCCCGGCCATCGCGAGCGGATGCAACGCCTGCATCAGCAAGGATCGCAAGCCCGCGATCGGCGAGGCCAGATCGCCGCTCACCCGCCAGGTGACGCTGGCCGGCCCGAAGAATCCATCATCCGCGGGATCTTCCGGCACACCCGAGACGTAGGCCGCTGCCGACCGTGCGACCAGGTCGGCCGCGGCCGCGTACGGGTCCGCCGTCACCGCGGCACCCCCGGTGTGCCGCCATCCCGCAGCGGCCGGTGGCCCGGGCGGACAATACACACGCTCATAACAGCCAAACTACCTACCCCGACAGCCCACCCTGGTCAGTCATGGCCGCGCGGGCACCGCCAAGGCCTCAATCGTGCCCGTGGCCCGGTGCCCCCGGTCCCACGCGGTCACCGGATCGGACGCGAACGGGACGCGCGCTAGTTGGGTTGTAGGGCGAGTACCTCAGGTCCGGGGCCGGCGTCGAGGTCAGCGAGCGGAGCATCGTGGTCTCCCTGGACAGCAGCGCGCGCTCGGCGGTCAGCCGGCTCGCGGCGTCCGGCAGAGCACTCATGGCTGGAGTCCTATTGTGGGTGCGGCACACGGCCCAGACGGTGAGGGAGGTTCTCGTGACGGCGGAGACACGGCCGGTGCTGTACGTCATCGCGTGCGGTGCGTACCCGGCCGGGCAGCTCCCCGCCTTCGTCGGCTTTGCCCAGCGACAGGGTTGGGACGTCTGCGTGATCGCCACCCCCGACGGAGCCAGGTTTCTCGACGCCGGCCACCTGGCCGGGCAGACTCGCCACCCGGTCCGGTCGCAGTACAAGAATCCGGACGAGCCGGACGTGTTGCCGCCGGCCGACGCGTTCGCGATTGCCCCGGCCACCTTCAACACGATCAACAAGCTGGCCCAGGGCATCAGCGACACGCTTGCCCTCGGGTTGCTGAACGAGGCGGTCGGCCTGGGCCTTCCCATCGTCGCCGTTCCCTGGCCGAACGCCGCGCTGGCCGGTCATCCGGTATTTCAGCGCAGCGTGGCCGTGCTCCGCGAATGGGGTATCACGGTGATCCTTGATCCCGCCCGCCTGCCAGGGGCGGGGGAGGAGCCTGCGGTCTTCCCGTGGGAGGAACTGCGCACCGAACTGACGAACCTTCGCGCCCAGTTGGCCGACCCGGCCCGGGAGTGATGACAGGCGACGAACGACTTAGAGGCCGCCAGCGTCGGCGTACGCGTCGAGCATTCGCCGGCACTCCTCCATAGGAGCTCCCACCCCGCCTTGTTCACCGAAGGTCATTGCTCCGAGGAACAGCTCGGACACGCGCAGCCCGGTTCTCCCGAACGATCGGTAGCGCATCAGCTTGTCGGCCCGGCGAACGCGAGCGCGGCGGCGGCCACGACCTCGTCGTGCGGTACGTCGCGTACGTGCTGGGCCACGTTCCAGCGATGCCCGAACGGGTCCTCAAGCTGGCCGTGCCTATCGCCCCAGAACATGTCCGCCAGCGGCTGACGGACCTCAGCGCCGGCCGCGATCGCCTGCGAACACCGCTGCGGCGTCGGTGACGTCGAGGGCCAGGACGACCGCCGTGCCGCCGATCGAGGGCGGGGCGAGCACCCCCATCTCGGGGAACTCGTCCGCGAGGTGCAACAGCCCATCGCCGATGCGCAGCCGAACCGACATCAGCCGTCCGTCGGGAGTGGGGATCCGGTCGAGTTCCTCGGCGCCGAAGGCGTCGCCGTAGAAGGCGGCGGCGCGCTCGGCGCCCTGGACGACGATGTGCGGGGTGATCGACATCCCGCCAGCGTATGCAGGCCTCACCAGGTCGTCTTGAACGTTCTTGCCGCATAGCCTTCCGGAATGGCAACCGAGCGGGTCCGGATGTGGCGCCCCGCCGATGAGGACCGCGTCCTGCTGATGGCCGGTCAGACCACGCACTATGCCATCGAGCCGCGGGGCGAGTACGTTTTCGGCGTCGTCACCGGGCAGCCGATGCGGGCCCGGCGCGGGCGTGAACACCGTGTTGTCCTGCCTGGCCAACTCGTCGCCTGGGATCCGTCCAGCGCGCACGCAGGCGCGGCCGTCGACGCCCGGCCGTGGACGGCCCGGCTCATGGTCGTCGAGGTCGCCGACCTGGCCCCGCTCGGGGGTGACGAAGAGGTCAGCGTCCTGGCCGACGTTGCCTTCTCTGACCCGGTGATCTCCGATCCCAGGCTCGCCGGTGACTTCCTGGCCATGCACACCGCCCTCGAGACGCCCGCCACCCGGCTCGAACGCGACGAGCGGCTCGCTGAATTGCTGCGTGCGCTGATCGAGCGCTCCCCGGCCGGCCGCCCGCGGCGACCACCGCTCAGCCTCCGCGACGACAAGGCGCTGCGCTTGGCGTGCGACTACCTCGCCGACCGGCCCGAACGCAACGTCAGCCTCGACGAGCTCGCCACCGCCGCCGGGATCGGCAAGTTCCGCCTCGTCCGCCTCTTCCGTCAGCGCACCGGCCTGCCACCCCATGCGTTGCAGCTCGCGCACCGGCTGCGTAGCGCCCGGCGCCTGCTCGAAGCTGGCCAGACGATCGCCGAGGCCGCCGCCGCCTCCGGCTTCGCCGACCAGAGTCACCTGCACCGCCACTTCCAGCGCAGCCTCGGTGTGACTCCGGCCGAGTATCAAAGGCGTTTCAACGCCTGACCGAAACCCACGGCCGGGCTTGGCGTCCTACTGCTCACTCGCGCTTCGCTCGTCATGAACGCGCATCGCTCGTCGCGATGCTGCTACCGACGACGAGATCATCCCGGACGGCGCAGAGCGGTGCTTGACGCCCGCCAGCGGTTTCCCTGGACACCAGGTAGGCGCGCCTGGTCGTGTAGGCGAGAAAGGCCAGCCCGGTTATCAGGTAGCAGCTCCCACGTCACCCGGGCGATGGCGACCGGTATCGCGGTGATGGGGGCAAACAAGACGGCGGCGAACGGCGGGTAGGTGAACCAATGACCCGTGACCTGGACGAGGTACAGACGCGTGTCCCCTGGTACGGCGTGCCCACCCCCCATGTAGACCCTGAGGTCAAGCGGGCTGTGCGTGGCCGCGTACCAGACAATCACGCCGACTTCGACGGCCAGCGCACCACATATGGCGGGCGCAGCCCATCGCCTCACGACGCGGCTCCGCCGAGCGAGCCTCCGGCACCAGTGAGCGAGCCGGCGGGGCGCGGTGCCGCCTGGACTGAGGAGCGAGGAACGAGCGACGAGGGAAGGCGGCGCAGTGAAGGGGGAATGGGGAGGCGGGCGGGCCCCCGCAGGCGAGCGGGAGACACAGCGAGCACCGGTTCAGGCTACGTGCGCTTGAGCGCCGGTCCGCGCCATGCAGATTGCTTGCCTTGCATCGGGCCTAGCGGGGTGGGGCGGGCAGGTCCCCGGGGCGGAGGCGGAAGACCTGCAGGCGCAGCTGGTGATATTTCTCCGTCTCGCCGACCCACTCCATGCCGATACGGCGCACCGTCGCCACGGCACGCGTGTTGGCCGGCCGGACGACCGCGATGACCTGTTCTATTCCCTGATCGAATGCCCACCGAGCCAGCGCCAGCCCGGTCTCGGTGGCGTAGCCATGCCCCCACTCCTTCGGGTGAAGCTGCCAGCCGACCTCGAACTCCTCGTCGGGTTGCAGCGGCAGTGCCCAGCGGCCAGCCGGCGTTATCATCCGCGCGTCCTCGGCGACCCATTGCTGCAGAACCAGGCGCATGGCCGCGGCGTCGTGAACGCTGTCCATCACCGGAGCCAGCCACCGCGCGACCTGGGTATCGCCGTAGACCCCCAGGCCCGCCTCCGCGTCATCGACGTTCCACGGCCGGAGGACAAGGCGCTCGGTTATCAGTTGTTGAGCCACCCGCTCACGATATCCGGGTCCCGAGCGGCTAACCCGGCAACCTGTATGCCGCCCTCCCGGAGCCGCCGCCGCGTATCTGATCGGCCGTGTCCGGCGTCCGGCAGCGGTAGCCGCTGCGGCTAGAGTGCCGGGCAGGGCCAGGCGAGGAGGCGGTCGGCGTTCATGGACGTCCGTGACTACATCGAGGACAACGCCCGGGGATTTTTCGATGGGCTGAAACAGTGGCTTAGCATCCCCTCGATCTCCGCGGATCCGGCGCATCGTGACGACGTCCGCGCCTCGGCCGACTGGCTCGCGGAGCACCTGTGCGGCACGGGCTTTCCGATCGTGGAGATCTGGGAGACCGGCGGCCCCGGCGCGCCCAGTCAGCACAGCGAGCCGGGCGAGCCCAGTCAGCCCAGCGAGCACAGCGAGCCAGGTCAACCCACCGAGCCCGGCCGGCCGGCCGTGTTCGCGCACTGGCCGTCCGATGACCCCGGAGCGCCGACGGTCCTGGTGTACGGGCACCACGATGTGCAGCCGGTCGAGCCGCTCAGCGAGTGGCACTCGCCGCCCTTCGAGCCGGTTGAGCGCGACGGCCGACTTCTGGCCCGCGGCGCCTCCGACGACAAGGGGCAGGTGCTCTTCCATACCCTGGGCGTGCGCGCCTGCCTGGCCGCCGGCGGTCGCGCCGCGCCTCCCGTTTCGCTGAAGTTCTTGATCGAGGGCGAGGAAGAGGTCGGGTCTCCGCACTTCGCCAGCCTGCTGCGGGCCCGCCGGGAGGCGCTCGGCTGCGACTTGATCGTCATATCCGACACGACGATGTGGGCTGCGGATGTGCCGTCCATGTGCGTCGGCATGCGCGGCCTCATCGACGCCCAGATCGACATGACCGGCCCGGATACCGACGTGCACTCAGGTTCGTTCGGCGGCGGCGTGCCGAACCCGCTGCACGCGCTGGCCGCGTTGCTGGCCGGCCTGCATGACGACGACGGCCGGGTCACCCTGCCGGGCTTCTACGACACCGTGCTGCCGCTAACCGCGACGGAGCGCGAGATCTTCGCCCGGCTGCCGTTCAACGAGAAGGCGTGGCTCGCCGACGCCGGGCACAGCCAGGCGGCCAGCGGCGAGGCCGGCTACACCACCCTGGAGCGGATCTGGGCGCGGCCGACGGCAGAGATCAACGGGATGTGGGGCGGGCACACCGGGCCCGGGCCGAAGACCATCGTGCCGAGCCAGGCGCACGCCAAGGTCTCCTTCCGGCTTGTCGCCCATCAGGAGCCGGCCGACGTCGTCGCCGCGCTCCGCGAGTACGTGGCGTCCCGCACGCCGCCGGGCATCGCCGCCACCGTCACCTTCGGCGGGCCGGGTGTGCGCCCGGCCTTCTCAGCCCTTGACTCGGCCCCGGTGCGAGTGGCTCGGCGGGCCATGGAGCGTGCGTTCGGCCAGGAGGTTCTTTTTACCCGTGAAGGGGGCAGCGGGCCGGAGGCGGACCTCGCCGACATCCTGGAGGCGCCGCTGGTGTTCGTCGCGGTCGGTCTCGATGAGGACCGTATTCACGCGCCGAACGAGAAGGCCGAGATGGCGCTGCTGCTCAAGGGGGCGGAGGCGGCCGCCTACCTGTGGGAGGAACTGGCGGCGGCCAGTGGCGAGATCGCGGCGGCGCAATGAGCTCGAGCGCGGTGAACTCGAGCACGGGGAGCTCGAGCACCGGGAACGTGAGCACGGGGAACGCGGACGAGGCGCAGCGGATCACGGCGGAACTGGGCGGGTTTGTGCTGGCCCGCAGCAATGTGGACCGCGCCGGCGAGCGCCGCGATGACGCCGAGTGGCTCGCCGCCGCGTGGGCCGACCCGCGCACCCGGGTGCTGGTCCTGGACGGCAGCCAGGCACTGGTCCGGTTCGGAGCACAGCGGGCCGAACTTGTCCTGGTACCCCCGGCCGAGGCGCCAGAGGGACTGAGGCTCCTGCTCGGGGTGGACGCCTCGGGTGTCGCGTATTTCGGCGTCATCGGGCCGCCGGGCGGCCTCGGCGCCGATCCCGATGCGCTGCCCGCGCGCGGGTCAATGTCCGGACCTCCGGCTGAGCCGGGCGTCCGGCCCGCCGGCCTGCGGCAGGCGGCGGTACTCCTGGACGACCGCGATGCCGGCCTGTTCACGCACGCCATCGCCCTGGCTAACTGGCATGCGACCCATACTCATTGCCCGCGCTGCGGCTCGCCGACGGAGCCGGTCGCGGCCGGCCACGCGCGGCACTGCCCGGTCGACGGCAGCGAGCATTTCCCCAGGATCGACCCCGCGGTGATCATGCTGGTGACTGATCCCGATGACCGGTGCCTGCTGGCCCGCAACCGGCAGTGGCCGCAGCGCCGGGTGTCGATCCTGGCCGGTTTCGTCGAGCCGGGCGAAGCCGCGGAACAGGCCGTGGTCCGTGAAGTCGGCGAGGAGACCGGGATCACGGTCGGCCAGGTCCGCTATCTGGGCAGCCAGCCGTGGCCCATGCCGCAGAGCCTGATGCTCGGGTTCCGCGCGCTGGCCTCTGCCCGCCTCGACATCCACGTGGACCAGGACGAGATCGCCGAGGCGCGCTGGTTCAGCCGGGAGGACCTGCGCCGCGCGCTGGACGTCGGCGACGTGCTACTGCCGCCGCCGGTGTCGATCGCGCACCGGATCATCGAATCCTGGTACGGCGAGGAGCTTCCCGGCGCGTGGTGAGCCTGCCGGGTCTCAGGCAGGTCACACGGGAGCGAGCGCGCGGACCGCGTCGGCCTCGTCCACGCCGGGACCGGGCATGATCGCGATGACCGGTGTGTTGAGGCCCTCGGCCTGGTACTCGGCGACGCGCTCCCGGCAGTGTTCCAGCGCTCCGTGTATGAACAGGTCATCGACCACCTGGTCGGGGATGGCGGCGAGGGCGCCCCGGCGGTCACCGGCGGCCCACGCGTCCTGCATGGGCCGCAGCGCCTCGCCGCGCCCCAGCCAGTCCTGGAAGGCGGCATAGGCGGGGACCGTGAGGTAGGCCGCGATGAGGCGCCGGCCGATGGCCCGGGCGGCATCCGCGTCCGTGGTCGGGCAGACGAACACGCGGGCGATCAGTTCGCAGTCCGGCCCGGCCACCGCCCGCACGGCGGGCACGTCGCCGGGGGCGAGCCAGTTCGTGATCGCGCCGTCGGCGTGCGACGCCGCGAGGGCGATCATGCCGGGGCGCAGCGCGGCGAGGGCGAGTGCCGGCGGCGGCTGCGGGGCCGCCTCAAGCCGGAAACCCTGCACACTGAACGTTTCGTACTCCTCGGTCACCTTCTCCCCGGCCAGGGCCGCGCGCAGGAACCGGAGCGTGTCGCGGGAGCGCTGGTAGGGCTGGTCCAGCGGGATGCCGTTCCACTGCTCCACGATCACCGCCGATGACACGCCGATGCCGAGCACGAACCGGCCGGGCGCGAGAGCGGCCAGGGTGGCCGCGTTCATCGCGAGCAGGGCCGGTCCCCGGGTGTAGATCCCGGCGATGGCGGTGCCGAGGCGCAGCCGGCTGCTCCACAGGGCGACGAGGGCGAGCGGCGTGAACGCGTCCGACCCGTTCATCTCGGCCGACCAGACGTCGGTGTACCCGAGGTCGGGAAGGGCCGCCACGATGTCCCGCTGGCCGGGCAGCGGCATGCCGCGCAGCGGGAGCGTGATCCCCCATCTGGCCGTTGATCCCATGACGTCTCCTCCCGCGGTTCCCGCTCATCATGGCGCATCCTCGGCTTAGCGCCGCCCGCAGGACGCACAATGAGATTCGCGGAGACTGCCGCAGCAGGACCGGCGGCCGTGGCAGGATGCCCGGCATGGGTCCAGAATCCGCTGACGAGCCGGCTTGCGTTCATGTCCGGTGATCTTGATCTGGATGCCGTCTTTGGCGGCTCCTCGCCCGGTGAGGCATTCGCTGCCGTGCTCACCGAGGCACGGATGGTACTCGGTGAGATCGGCGGCCCGCTCGACGCCGAGTTGTGGGGCTCGGACATTCTCGCCGCACTCGGCGGGGCCAAGAGCGACGCCGCGACGGCGATCGTGCCTGCCGCGGAGGCGACGGGCACCGCGGAGGCACTCGCCATCCTGCGCGTGCTGGCCGCGGTTGGCGGGCCGGATTTGCGCTCGGCGGCGACACAGGCCGCCGACCGGCTTGCTGCCCGGGGCCTTGACGAGCCGGCGTGGGGGGCCCGGATCGGCGCGCCTGCGGTCGGGGACTGCTGGCGTTATAGCGACGATCGGGGCCTTCAAGAGGCCGTGACCATGAGCTTCAGTTACGGAGCGGAGCACCATGTGGTGTCGCTGCTCGTCGATCACGGCTTCGGCGGCGGCATCAAGGATGTCTGGGTCGGCGGCGCGGGCGACGTGCTGGCGCGGACCAGGGCGATGGCTGACCACGATCCCACGATGGTCTTCGAGATGATCAGCCCTGTTGACGCGCGGACCAGAGTGCTGCGGGCGATCGCCGCCGGCGAGTGCCCCAGCCAGCCGGACGAGATCGGCAATGTCTCGTCCGCCCGAGCCATCCTGCGTGCCCGGGTCGCCCTGCTACCCCGCGAGTAACTGCCGCCCGCCAAGTGGCTGCCTTCCGCCAGTGGCTGCTTGCTCATCAGTCGCTTCCTCGCCAGTAGCGTGCGCTAGTCGAAAACGAGAGCACTGCTCTTGACTCCGCTACCCTTGCATGCGACACTGCTCTTAGACAAGAGCAATGCTCTCGCTAAGGAGCGAAGATGATGAGCACCGACCCAGCGCCCCGCTACGTGAAGCCAGGTAGCTTCACCGTGAATGTCTTCAACAGAACGGTCCAGGCCATGACCCGCGCCGGGATCAGCGTCATGGGATCCCGCGTCCTGTACGTGCGAGGGCGCACAAGCGGCGAGTGGCGGAGCACGCCGGTGAATCTGCTGACCCTGGACGGTGACAGGTTCCTTGTCGCCCCGCGCGGCCAGACGCAGTGGGTGCGTAACCTGCGCGTCGCCGGGGGTGGTGAGCTCCGGGTGGGCCGTCGGGTCGAGCGGTTCACCGCCACCGAACTCGCCGACGAGGACAAGCCCCCGGTGCTGCGCGCGTACCTCAAGCGCTGGAAGTGGGAGGTCGGCATGTTCTTCGAGAACATCACGGCCGACGCCACCGACGAGCAGCTGATGGCCATCGCACCCGGATTCCCGGTCTTCCGGGTCCGCTGAGGCTCCCCGCTCGGGTACCGCAACAACAGCAGAACGCATCAACCATCGTCGGAACAACGGTAAAACGCATCAGATGTCGTTGCCGGGACTCCCGCGCTAGTGGACTAGGGCGAGAGTCGCGCCGGAGGCGTCGAGAAGGCGGTGATAGCCGTCGGCCTCAGGGAAGGTGGCGAGCGGGCCGGTCACCCGCGCGCGTGGTCCGCCGGGCCCGGCCAGCGTGGCACCCTCCGCGCCGACGGCGACGAACTCGCCGTCCATCCGGAGCAGGACAGGCCCGTCCCGCTGGGCGGAGATCGAGACCCGCCCCGCGCGCAGGCCATCGAGCACCTCCTCGGGCTCGTCCCCGGCGCACTCGACCCAGGTGGTGGGGGATCCCGGCGGCGCGTCGGAGCCAGGCCGGTGCCAGTCACTCCCGCCGACCGGCACCGCCGTGGGGTCCCACGCCAGCCACCAGGCCAGCGGTGCCGTCCAGCGCAGGTCGAGCCAGCTCCAATGCCACACCTCGACCAGCGGTGGCCGCCGGCGCATCGGGATGGTCCAGCTGAGCTGGCCGCCCATCGGGTGGTTGACCGATAGCAGCCCGCCGCCCTGCTCCGTCGTCTCCAGCCAGGAATCCGCCGGCTCGCGGAAATCGATCCAGCCGACATCGCCGAGCGCCCCGGCGTGGCCTTCCTCCGTCGTGATCTCCTGGCCCGGAATAAGGGTGATTCCATACCTGGCCGCCGCGCCGGGGAGTTCTGCGTGATGGCTGACCGTGTTGTGATCGGTGATTGCGATGAAGTCGAGCCCCCGCAGGCTCGCGAAGCGGGCCAGTTCGGGAACGGTCTGCGCGCCGTCGGAGTGCACCGTGTGCGTGTGCAGGTCCCCGGCGAGCCAGCGGTGCCCGGCCCGGGCGGGCAACCCGCGGCGGGCGGGCCGGTCGCTCGGCGGAGGCGGCGGATCGAGCCGGGGTTCGGGCATCAGGCGGTCGCGTCCGTCGGTCACCTCGGCGCTCAGCCGGTACTCGATCCCCTCCGGTGGCAGCCGGTAGATGCCGATCACCACCTCCCACCGACCGGGCTCCAGTTCGCCCGGCAGGTAGCCGGGAGTGGCGTCTTCCGCGGTGATGACGAAGGATTGCCGTGCGCCGCCGGACCAGCCACGAAACCCCGCGGGGCCGGCGCAGCCCAGGTCCAGCACGGCGGCCGACCGGTCATACTCCAGCTCGACCCGCAGCGCGTAGGAGCCGGGCGGCACCTCCACCGGGAGGCAATGCCAGGGCGATGCGAACCGATCCTCCAGAGTCCACGTGCCGGCGTGCCGCGCGGTAGTGCCCATGCTCCCACCGAACCAGATTCACCGCCGCCGGGCCATCCCGGCCCGCCCGCTGAGCGTGCCGGGCGGTTGACATGGAATTCATCATGCGTAGAATTCATCATGCGTTGAAATACCAGGCCAGCTGAGCAGCGCCGGACGGGAGAGACCCGATGTGGGCGATGATTGTTAAGGAATTCCGGCAGCTGCGGCGCGACCGGCGCACGCTGGCCATGATGATCGTGATGCCGGTCATCCTGCTCATCGTGTTCGGCTACGCGGCGAGCTTCGACGTGTCCACGATTTCGACCGTGGTCGCCGGTCCCCAGGCCCGGGCGACGGTCTTGCGGGCACCCTTCGATGTGGTGCAGCGGGAGCCTGCGGAGGGCGCATCGTGGGCGCGGACGCAGTTGCGTGACGGCAGGGCGGCGGTCGCCGTCGTGACCGGGACGCCGGCCGCGGTGTTCATCGACGGCAGCCAGTTGTTCACCGCGCGGGCCGCCCTGACCGCCCTGGCCAACATGCAGCGGCAGGCGGGCCCGCTGGCATCCGCGGACACCGCGGGCGCGCCCGGGTCGGCGGGCACGGCTGGCGCGTCGGCGGGCACGGCCGGCGCGCGGGCGCCGGAGGTCACGGTGCTCTACAACCCGGGGCTCAAGACGGCGGCAGTCATGATCCCAGGCCTCGCCGGAGTCGTCCTGGTCTTCGTCGGCACCATCATCACGAGCCTCGGCGTAGTGCGCGAACGCCAGTCCGGGACGCTTGAGCAACTCGCGGTCATGCCGCTCCGGCCCCGGGACGTGTTCCTGGGCAAGATTGCCCCGTACTTCGCGGTGGCCGTCCTCGACCTGGCGATCGTCATCGCCGTCGGTGTCGCGGTCTTCGGCGTCCCGTTCCGGGGCTCGCTCGGCGTATTCGCCCTCGGGGCACTGCTGTTCCTGTTCGTCACGCTCGGCCTCGGGGTTCTGATTTCCAGCGTGTCGGAGAACCAGGGCCAGGCGATCCAGCTATCCGTGATGATCATGTTGCCGCAGGTGCTGCTCTCCGGGCTGATCTTCCCGCTCTCCTCGATCGCGGTCGGCGTGCGCTGGATCTCCTACCTGCTGCCGCTCACTTACTTCAACGAGATCTCACGAGGGGTCATGCTGCGGGCGGAACCCATCGGGCCGCTCTGGCCACCATTCGTGTTCCTGGCCCTGCTCGGCCTGGTGGTGGTCACCCTCGCGACGCTGCGCTTCCGCGCCTACCTGGCCCCCGCCACGCCGGGCCGGGGCCGGCGCACCCCGGCGGCCCCGCGGGGGCTGGCCACCACCGCCGCGGGCACCGCGCTGCATGGTGGCGCGGGCGCGGGGGAGGCACGGTGAGCGGGGGAGGCACGGTGAGCAGCGACCAGGCAGTGAGCGGAGACTGGTGGGGCACCGATGCGGTTTCCGTTTGGTATGGAAAGGTTCTTGCTCTTGATCGGGTAACGTTCCGCGCGGCAGCCGGGCAGGTCAGCGCGGTGGTGGGCGGCGATGGCGCGGGCCGGACCACATTGTTGCGCTGCCTGGCCGGTGCGCTGGCGGCCAGCGATGGCGAGATCCGCCGGCCGGCCGCGCGGCGGATCGGGTATCAGCCGGCCGGCTCGGGCACCTATCCGGACCTCACCGTGGCGCAGAACCTCGCTTTCCGCGCCGCTGTCTACGGCGTCAGCGCGGCCGGAAGCGGGGCCGATTACCTCGAGCGGGCGGGGCTCGCCGCCGCCCGGGACCGGCTCGCCGGGCGGCTGTCCGGCGGAATGCGCCAGAAACTGGGCGTCATCGCTGCGATGCTGCACCAGCCCGCCCTGCTGGTGCTGGACGAGCCGACGACCGGCGTGGACCCGGTGAGCCGGATCGAGTTGTGGTCGCTGATCGCGCGCGCCGCCGCCGACGGCGCGGCTGTCGTGCTGGCCACGAGCTATCTCGATGAAGCAGAACGTGCCTCGCACGTGCTCGCCCTGGACGCTGGCCGGGAGTTGGCCGCCGGGACCCCGCAGCAGATCGTGGCGTCGATGCCAGGCACCGTGCGGGTCATGGATGCGCGGCCCGCGGGCGACGAAGCGCGGCGGGCGTGGCGGCGCAACGCCCGCTGGCAGGTCTGGGCGCCAGACGGTCGGGCCCCGGCGGATGGCGAGCCGGTCCAGCCCGACCTGCAGGATGCGGTGACGGTGGCGGCCCTCGCCCGGGAACTGGCGATGAGCGGGAACCGGCAGTGAGCGAGCCGGAGGGGCGCGGCGTCGCCTGGACTGAGGAGCGAGGGACGAGCGACGAGGGAAGGCGGCGCCTTAAGCGCCCCGCAGGCGAGCGGGGACCGGCAGTGAGCGGCGCGCTGGCCGAGTGCGTCGGCGTGACCAGGAAGTTCGGGCGGTCTATCGCGGTCGATGGCGTGGACCTGCGGGTGGACAGCGGCGAGGTCGTCGGCCTGCTGGGCGCGAACGGGGCCGGGAAGACCACCCTGATCCGGATGCTGCTCGGGCTGCTCCAGGTCTCCGAGGGCGAGGTGCGGCTGTTCGGTGAGCCGCCATCTCGCCGGACACGCCAGCGCATCGGTTACCTTCCGCAGACCCTCGGGCTCTACGACGACCTCACCGCGGCCGAGAACCTGGCCTTCTCGGCCGCGGTGTTCGGCGGCGACACGAGCCGGGCCCTGCCGGCGGCGCTGCGTCCCTATGGCCGCAGGCTCGTCGGTGACCTGCCGCTCGGCGTGCAGCGGCGGGTCGCGTTCGCCGAGGCCCTGGCGCACCGGCCCGATCTGCTCATCCTCGACGAGCCGACTTCGGGGGTGGATCCGCTGGCCCGCGCCCGGCTCTGGGAGACAATCGGCGAGACGGCGGCGGCCGGTGCCGGGGTGCTGGTCACGACGCATTACATGGACGAGGCGGGGGAGTGCGGCCGGCTGGTGATCATGGCGGACGGGCGCGTGGTCTCCCGCGGCACGGCCGCCGAGATCACCGGCGACGCCCGGGTGACGGTGGTGGAGACTGATGCATGGGCTCGCGCGTTCGGCGTGCTGGAGGCAGCCGGCCTGCGCGCCGCCCTGGTCGGCCGGACACTCCGGGTTCCCGGCGCACCGCCCGACGTGGTGCGGCGCGCACTGGGCGGCATGGATGCGCGGGTGAGCGAGGCGCCAATGACCCTGGAAGAGCGCTTCTCCCAGATAACATCCAGCATCAGCCGAACGGAGGAAGTGGGTTGACTCACCTAGGTGAGGATGCGCGCCGAACGGGGCGGCGAACCGGCGACAGCGGGACGCGGGAGGCGATCCTGGCTGCGGCCAGGACGCGGTTCGGCGATCACGGGTACGCGGGCGCCACGATCCGCGCCATCGCCGCCGATGCTGGCGTCGATCCCGCCCTGGTGCATCACTTCTTCGGGACGAAGGAGCGCCTGTTCGCCGCGGCCATGAGGCTGCCGGTGATCCCCGGCGAACTGATCAGTGCGGCGCTCGCTCCGGGGGCCCGCGATCCAGGCCGGAGCCTGGGGGAGCACCTGCTGCGCACGGTGCTCGGCGCCTGGGCTGTCGACGAGGTCCGCGAGACCTTCCTCGGCTTGATGCGTTCGGCGGTGACGAGCGAGCAGGCGGCGGCGATGCTGAGGGAGTTCGCCACCGACTCGATCCTGGGCAGGCTCGCCGAGGTGGCTGGCGCGGCCGAGGCGGCCGGCGCGGCCGGGGCGTCTGGTGGGTTCGATGCGGCCGGTGCGCTTTACGCGTCTGAGACGCCTGGTACGGCCGATGCGGACGATGCGCATGATGGGGATAGGGCTTCTGATGCGAAGGGTGCGCCTGGTGCAGCCGAGGCGGACGGGTTTGCCGAGGCGAACTTCAGGGCCGCACTGGTCGCCAGCCAGGTGCTCGGCCTGGCCCTGACCAGGTACGTGCTGGGGCTAGAGCCGCTGGCCGCGGCCAGCCAGGACGATCTGGCGGCGGCGATCGGCCCGACGCTGGAGCGCTACCTCACCGGCCAGATCCGGTAGTGGCCCAGATCCGGTAGTGGCATGGTGCGGTAGTGGCATGGTGCGGTAGTGGCATGGTGCGGTAGTGGCTGGTGCGGTAGCGACCAGGCCGGTCGCTTAAGGTTTCCTGCCGACCCCGCCGTGCGCCGAGGCCACTTCCTCGGGGGCGTCGTCTCCCGGATCGGGCCGCCAGGTATGCACGTAGACCACACCGGGTGGCACCAGGCTGAGCCCCTCGAAGAACCGGCAGACCTCGGCGTGGGTGCGCAGAGTCTGCGGCGTGGACACCCGCTCGTTGTAGCGCCTCTGCACCTCGGCCTGCCCGGCGTTGATATCGCTAGCCGGGTGTGAGATCGCCAGGTAGCTCCCGGAGGGCACGGCCGCAAGCAGTCGCGCCACGATCGCGTAGGGATCCTCGGCATCGGAGATGAGGTGCAGGATCCCAAGCAGCATGAGGCCGATCGGCTGGCTGAAATCCAGCGTTCGCCGGGCGGCATCGAGGACCTCGTCGGTGTCGCGTAGGTCAGCGTCAACGTAGGCGGTGGCGCCCGCGGCGCCGCTGGCCAGCAGCGCACGCGCATGGGCGAGCACGATGGGGTCGTTGTCCACGTAGACGACGCGGCAGGACGAGACGGCCGCCTGGGCCACCTCGTGCGTGTTGTTGGCCGAGGGGATGCCGGTGCCAATGTCGAGGAACTGGCGGATGCCCGCGTCGGCCACCAGGTAGCGCACCGCGCGGGCCAGGAAGGCCCGGTTGGCCCGGACCCGGAAGCGCAGGCCCGGCGAGACGGCCAGCACCCGCTCGGCGGCCTCCCGGTCGGCGGCGAAATTGTCCTTGCCGCCCAGCCAGTAGTCGTATACCCGCGCCGGGTTCGCCACGGTCGTATCGATCTCGACCGGCTTCGCCCTCGGAGTAATGCCACGAAACCATTCGCCTGTCACGCCAGCACCTTACATCGCGACGTTATGAGGCGATTATCCCACGGTTCACCCTGGTGGCTCGCGCCGAGGTCGTTCTCTGTGCCGGCGGCGCGAGCATCCTTGAGGAGATCCTGCGCTGATCAGGCCGTGAAGAATTCGAGCAGTTCTGGAGCGAGCGCTTCGGGAGACACGTTGTGCGTCTGGCCTTCTAGGACACGGTGAACCGCGCCGTGGATGGTTTCGGCGACCGCCTTCCCCGCGTTGGTCATCCACGCCGGGCTGTTCCCGCCGGTGAGCACGAGCGTGGGCTGGGTAATGGCCGCCAGTCGCTGGGCGGGTAGTGCATTCCCGGGCCCCATGACAGCGGCCTCGTAGGCCAGGGTGTGCGCGGCAGCCTCGGCTTCTGGCCAGGACGGCTGTAGCCGCATCGCGGCCACCGCCTCGACGGGAGCCTCGGCCGCCTGAACCATGAACAGCTCGACCGCGTCCCCGCGCCTGCCGTCCTTGACCAGGGCGTCGAGCTGCGCCGCGAAATCGTGCGACAGTTCCGGCGCGCTCTCATCGACGTGGTATGGCGGCTCCCACACGGCCAGCTTCGATATGGCCGGGTTCCGCGCTGCGGCCTCAAGCGCCAGGCCGGAACCAGAAGAACCTCCGAACACCATGGCCGATCCGCCTGCCTCCTCAAGGAGGGCAGTCAGGTCCTCGACCTCACGCTCGACGGCGTAGGGCTGTGTGTCCCCGCTCTCGCCCCGGCCACGACGGTCATAGTTGAACACCGTGAACCACGGTGCCAGGGCCGCCGCCACGTCCGACAGGATGGGATGCGCCCGGCCCGTGAACGCGCCATGCACCAGGATTACCGCCGGTCCGGCGCCGGACCGGTCGAAGACGATCGTGGTGCCATCGGCCGAGCTCACCCGGCCTGTTACCGTCCCGCTCATCACACGCATCCCATCATGTCGGCTCGGGTCAGCCCCGCGCTGGCCGCCGCGATCAGCCGGCCGGCTGATCCAGGCACAGCGCCTCCCAGTGGTGGCCGTCGAGATCGGCGAAACCACGCTGGTACCTGCCGCCGCCCTGCTGCGGAGTGCCTGCCGGGCTGGCCCCCGCCGCAATGGCCTTGTCGATTAGCTCATCCACCTGATCCCTGCGCTCGACGCCAAGAACCAGGATCACCTCGGTGTTCACAGTCGCATCGGCGACGCCCTTGGCCGTGAACGAGGCGAACGTCGGTTCGGCCAGCAGCATGACCTGGGTATGTTCACTGATGATCACGGACGCCATGTCATCCGTCATGCCAAAGAACTGAAAGCCCAGGTCGGTGAAGAACGCCTCCGACCGGTTCAGCTCCTTGACCGGAAGATTGACGAACAGCTTCGTAGCCATCTGCGGGTTCCTTTCCCTCGTCGTCGCCCTCACTGGGTGGCGCGGACGCCTACAGTCTGCAAAGCACGGGACTGACCGGTCTTGGATGCTGGCGCCAGCTAGTTGACTGTTCGTGCACGGACTTAGCCTCGATTCGCGCACGGACTTAGCCTCGCTCTCCGTGCACAGTGGATCGAGGCTTGGAGTCGCTCAAGCCTGACCCGCACGCGGCCTGTCTGATCTGCTGACCGACGCCGGAGCGACGCCTCAGGCTCGGGAAGTGAGGGAGTTACGCCGGTATTCGATGGGCGGCAGCCCGTAAGTACGCCGGAACAGCCGGCTGAAGTGCGCCGAGTCGGGGAGGCCCCACCGGGCCGCGACGGCGGCGACGGATACGGCATGGAAAGCCGGATCGGCCAGGTCCCTGCGGCAGCGTTCAAGACGCCGCCGCCGGATCCACGCCGCTACGGTCGTGTCCTGGGCCTCGAACAGCCGGTGCAGATAACGCAAGGAGACGTGATGTGCGGCCGCGACGAGGCCAGGAGAAAGCTCCGTCTCGCCCAGGTGTTCCTCGATGAATGCGTGGATGCGCAACAGCAGAGTTCGTTCCCGCGACTCGACGGGTAGCGACTCGGCCTGATCGGCACGCTCGGCCACAGCCGTGGTCACCAGGTCCATTATCACCGTGCCCAGCCGGGCTGCGCTGGCCGGCTGATAGGTCTCCAGGTCCAGGACCACGCGGCGAAGCAAAGGCCCAGCCAGAGCGCCAGTGCCCCAGTCGGCCGCGATGGGAACCGCGGTAAGCCCGCCGACGGAATCCGGCGGGAGGGCCAGCAGATCGCGCGGGAAGCCGAACACCGCCAGCTGGACCGCCGAGTCATAGGCCAGCTCGTAAGGCCGGGCGAAGTCGTAGATCGCGAACTCGCCTGGCTGGAGCTGCGCGGCCCGGCCATCTTGGCTGAGGCGGGGGTTTCCCGACATGGCCAGCACGACCCGGTAAAGCTCAGAGCTGCCGCGGCGGATCAGGCTGGGCGTGCGGTGCACGCTGTGCGGCGTGGAAGTCTGCACCCGGCCGACGTTCACCGGCCCGAGCTGCCCAGCCTCGATCTCACCCGACAGCGGCACATCCGGATCGCTTCGAAAATCGAGCGGGCCGAGCGTGTCGCACACGATGCTCCGCCAGGCGTCATAGCGGTACGCAGGAGGGACGTCGCTCGTGCGGATAAGAATGGCCATCCGTATCGCCCCCATCCCGCACAGACGCGGACCTGCTCAACCGCGCTGACCTCGTCGACCTCGAGCCGCTCGCTGTCAGGGCCATGGTACCGACGGCACACAACCTGCAGCCCGTGCCGTTCTAGCGATCAGGTCAAACCGGCTGGTTATCGACCTGAGCGGACGCACCTGGACCGCCGCTAACATCGGTCACGTGGATGATCTGCTCGGCAGCTGCTCGCTGGAGGCTCTCAGGCAGCGGAAGAGCTTCAAGTGGCGGACCTACGCCGCGGATGTGTTGCCGGCCTTCGTGGCCGAAATGGACTTCGATCTGGCTGAGCAGATTACCGACGCCGTGACCGCGGCCCTGGCGCTCGGTGACTGCGGCTACGCCCACCGAGGCGTTCTCGGTGAGGCGTTCCGGGACTTCGCGGCGGACCGGCTGGGCTGGTCACCCGATCCGGCGCGGGTCTTCATAGTCCCCGATGTGATGACTGGGATCGCCGAGGTGGTCCAGGCGGTCACGCCCCCAGGTTCCGGCATCGTCATCAACCCCCCGGTCTATCCGCCGTTCCTGTTCCGGTTCGGTTTCTCCGGCCGCCGGATCGTGGCATCTCCGCTGGCCCGGGACGACCAGGGCCACTACGACCTCGATCTCGCGGCACTCGATGCCGCGCTGGGCGAACCGGGCGTGGCGGCCTACTTGCTGTGCAGCCCGCACAACCCCACCGGCAGCGTCTGGTCACGGGCCCAACTGGAGGCGATCGGCGGCCTCTGCCAGAGCCACGGCGTAGTCCTGCTGGTGGATGAGATCCACGCGCCGCTGGTGCTGCCCGGCGCGCAGTTCGTGCCGTTCCTCTCTCTGGGCCACGAGATCGACGCCCGGACGTTCACCTTCACGTCGGCGTCCAAGGGCTGGAACATCCCCGGGCTCAAGTGCGGGCTCGCCGTAGCCGGATCGGACCGCGGCTTCGCGCTCATGGAAGAGCGCTGGGAGGCATTGCTCCCGTCCCACCTGGGCGTGCTCGGGTCGGTCGCCGCCTACCGGGAGGCGCTGGAGTGGCTCGACACCGCGCTGGCCCAGCTCGATGAGAACCGGTGGCTGCTCGGGCGCCTGCTCCGCGAGCATCTGCCGCAAGTCGGCTACCAGCCACCGCAGGCCAGTTTCCTCGCCTGGCTGGATTGCCGCGCCCTGGGCCTCGGCGACGATCCAGCTGCGGTATTCCTGGACAAGGGCCGGGTGGCGGTCAGCCCGGGACCCGATTTCGGCGCCGAAGGCCGTGGGTTCGCCCGTCTCAACATGGGAACCTCGCCCGCGCTGCTGGAGGAGGCGGTGCGCCGGATGGCCGCGGCGGTTTAGGGGCCGAGGCCCACCTAATTGAAGGGTCGGCAGATAGTGGAAGGGCCGGCCGAACCCGTGATTCAGGCCGAGCTACCGGGGTACGCCAGGACCGAGTTGATGCACAGCTGCCCGAGCAAGATCATCAGCGGCGAGATACATGAGCCGGACATAGCCGGCGGCGCCCTGGCTTCGTGCCGCTGGGCCGACGGGTCACCACGCGTGTCCGCCCGGGCATCGAGCCGGGTGCGGTGGGTGTGGCGCTTGCCCATGGCCCTACCGGTCGCCGCGGGTGTTCTGAGGAGGCGAACCCCCTCGCGCCGAGACCAGAGGCCGACCTGGTGTCCCCGTGGCCAGCCCGGGGTGCGACGATGCCGGTGGCACCCGGTCGTGAACCATGCTCGCGGATTAGCAGCAGCCGGTGGAGACCGCAGTAGGAGGTAGTGATGGCAGTGGCAGTCGGCATCGATCTCGGTACCACCAACTCGGTGATCGCGGCTATGGAAGGCGGGAAGCCGACGCTGATCCCCAATGCGGAGGGGGCACGCACCACTCCCTCGGTAGTGGCCTTCACGCCACAGGGTGAGCGCCTCGTGGGCCAACTGGCGAGGCGCCAGGCGATATTGAATCCGAAGGGCACGATCTACTCCGCGAAGCGGTTCATCGGGCGACGATACGACGAGGTCACCAGCGAGCTGAACGCGGTGTCCTTCGACGTGGTGCCCGGCCCTGACGGCGCGGCGAGGTTCCAGATCCAGGGCAAGCAGTACGCGCCGGAGGAGATTTCCGCGCTGGTTTTGCGCAAGCTCGCCGAGGACGCCTCGAAGTTCCTCGGCGAAAAGGTCACCGAGGCAGTCATCACCGTGCCCGCGTACTTCAACGACGCGCAGCGGCAGGCCACCAAGGACGCGGGGCGCATCGCGGGCCTGGAGGTGCTCCGGATCATCAACGAGCCCACGGCCGCCGCTCTCGCCTACGGGCTCGACAAGCGGAAGAACGAGACCGTGCTCGTGTTCGACCTGGGCGGCGGGACCTTCGACGTCAGCATCCTGGACATCGGCGACGGGGTGATCGAGGTGCGGGCGACCTCCGGTGACACGCACCTGGGCGGTGACGACTTCGACCGCCGCATCGTCGACTTCCTGGCTGATGAATTCCAGCGCGACAACGGGATCGACCTGCGCAACGACCCGCAGGCGCTGCAGCGCCTGTTCGAGGCCGCGGAGAAGGCCAAGGTCGAGCTGTCATCGGTCACCCAGACATCGATCAGCCTCCCGTTCATCACCGCCGACGCGGCCGGGCCCAAGCACCTGAACACGACGCTCATGCGGTCGAAGTTCGACCAGCTCACCGCCGACCTCGTGGAACGCACGACCAAGCCGGTCGAGCAGGCGATGGCGGACGCCAAGCTCACCGCCGCCGATATTGACGAGGTGATCCTGGTCGGCGGGTCCACCCGGATCCCGGCCGTGCAGAACCTGGTCCGCCGCCTGACTGGCGGCAAGGACCCGAACATGACGGTCAACCCGGACGAGGTGGTCGCCCTGGGTGCAGCGGTCCAGGCCGCGGTCATCAAGGGCGAGGTCCAGGACGTGCTGCTGCTCGATGTCACGCCGCTGTCGCTCGGCATCGAGACCCTCGGCGGGGTCATGACGAAGGTCATCGAACGGAACACCACGATCCCGGCCCGCCGCACCGAGGTATTCAGCACCGCCGAGGATAACCAGCCCGCCGTGGACGTGGTGGTGTTGCAGGGGGAGCGCGAGCGTGCGGCCGATAACCGGGTACTCGGCCGGTTCCGGCTGGAGAACATCCGGCCCGCGCCGCGCGGTGAACCGCAGATCGAGGTCACCTTCGACATCGACGCGAACGGGATCCTTAACGTCTCCGCGCGGGACAAGGACACCGGTGCTGAGCAGCGCATCACCATCAGCGAGAGCTCCAACCTGGACAAGGCCGAAGTGGATCGGATGGTCGCGGACGCGCAGCAGCACCGGGACGACGACCGGCGGCTGCGTGAGCTGACCGACGCCCGCAACGAACTCGACTCTGTCGCCTACCAGGTGGAACGTCGGCTCGGTGAACTCGGAGCAGGGGTGCCGGTGCACGAGAAGGCACGAGCCGAGACGCTGGTGGCCGATGCCAGGCAGGCAATCCAGGAGCAGGCGCCTCTCGACCGGCTGCGCTCGCTGACCAGCGAACTCCAGCAGGTCTACCAGAGCCTCGGCGCCGCGGGGTCCGGGTCATCCGGCCCGGGACCGTCCGGCGGGGGCCCATCGGGCCCGGGTTCCCCTGGCCAGGCTCCGGGTGACGACGACGTGATCGACGCCGAATTCACGACTCATGACTGACCCGGGGCAGCCACCCCCGGCCGGCCAGCCACCCCCGGGCGGCCAGCCACCCCCGGGCGGTCCAGGCGGTCAGCCACCGGGCAATGGTCTGTCGCAGGGAACTCCAGCGGATGGCAGCCGCGCAGACTCCGGGCCATCCCTCGGCGCATTGCAGGCCCGGATCGCCGAACTGGAGGACCAGCGGCTGCGCGCCCTGGCGGAAATGGACAATGTGCGCAAACGCTGCGCCAGGGACGTCGAGCGGGCGCGTTCCGGGGAGCGGGCCCGGGTCGCGGGCGAGTGGCTGCCGGTCCTGGACAACCTGGAGCTGGCGCTGGCGCATGCAGATGCCGATCCGGCCGTGATCATCGATGGGGTCCGGGCGGTCCGGGATCAGGCGGCCGGCGTCCTGCAGCGGCTGGGCTTCCCCCGCCGCGACGACCTGGGCACGGTCTTCGACCCGTCCCGACACGACGCGATCGGGTCCAGGGCCGGCACCGACGCTGAGCCCGGAACCGTGGTCGAGGTCCTGCGGCCCGCCTACGGCGAGGGTGACCATCAGCTGCGGCCAGCGCTGGTGGTAGTGGCGAAGGACGGCTGATGGCACCGGCCCGTGACTTCTACGAGATCCTGGGGGTGAGCAGGACCGCCACCCAGGACGAGATCCAGCGGGCATACCGCAAGCTGGCTCGCGCCCACCACCCCGACGTGAACAAGGACCCCGGTGCGGAGGACCGGTTCAAGGACATCTCCGAGTCCTACGACGTTCTCTCCGATCCTGAGACACGACGCCGCTACGACGCGTTCGGGGCGGATTTTCGCCGGATTCCGGACGACGTTGACCCGGATACCTGGAACCGCGCCGCCGCTGGCGCGGGCGGGCGGGGGAGCAGGGCGGGCGCGGGACGCCGGGCCGGGCGCGGGCCCACGGCGGACACCGGTTTCACCGCGGGGTTCGGGGAGGACATCAACCTCGACGACCTGTTCGGCGGGATGTTCGGCGGCCGGGCGGGCCGGGGATGGGGGCCTATCCCCGGCGCGGACCAGGAAGCGGTCATCGAGCTGACCGTGGAGGAGGCGTACCGCGGCACCCGGCGTTCGGTCACCCTCGAAGGCGGCGGGGAGACGCGGACCCTGGAGGTCACCATCCCGGCCGGCGTCACCAGTGGTCAGCGGATCCGGCTGGCTGGCCAGGGCGGCCGTGGTACCGAGGGCGCCGGCGCCGGTGATCTTTACCTGATCGTCCGCATCGCCCCGCACCCGAAGTATCGCGTCGAAGGCCGCGATCTGTATGTTGAGCTGCCGCTCGCGCCGTGGGAGGCCGCCCTCGGCACGACCGCCGCCGTGGACACCCCAGACGGCGAGGCCAAGGTGAAGGTTCCCGCCGGCACCTCAAGCGGCCGCCGCCTGCGGCTCCGCGGCCGTGGCCTGCCGAACCCCAGGGGAAAGCCAGGTGACCTGTTCGCCGAGGTCCGGATCGTGGTGCCCAAGGAGCTTTCGGCGGAGGAGCGGCGCCTGTTCGAGGAACTCGCCGCCAAGTCCACGTTCGATCCGAGGAGGCGCCAGTGAACTCGGACGCGCCCGTGAGCCGGGAGGCGCCAGTGAACTCGGATGCGCCCCTGAGCCGGGAGGCGCCAGTGAGCCCGAAGGTGACAATGAGCGTGCACGCAACGGTGACCTACGCACTGGCCCGGCCCGCGCGCCTTGACCTCGAAACGTTCGCCCGTGCCACCGGAACCCACCCTGACCTGGTCCGCCGGCTGGTCACCCTGGGCGTGCTGGACGCGGAAACCGACCGGGCGGGGCGGCTGTGGTTCGCCCCGTCGCAACTCGCGGCCATGGCCCGGGCCGAGCGCCTGCGCGCCGGGTTCGCCCTCAACTACGCGGCCCTCGGCCTCGTCGCGGACCTGCTCGACCGGATCGAGGCCCTTGAGGCGGCAGCTCGCCGTAAGTCCTAGGCTCTGGAGGCCAGCTGTGGACCCGAACCGACTGACGCAGAAGTCGCAGGAAGCGCTGCACGACGCGCAGACCAAGGCGCTCCGCTTCGGCCACACCGAGGTGGACGGGGAGCATCTGCTCCTCGCGCTGCTCGATCAGCCTGACGGCCTGGCGTCGCGGCTGCTCGGGCAGGCGGGAGTGGACACGGACCGGCTGCGGGCTGACGTCGAGGCGGAGCTTGGCCGCCGCCCGCGGGTCAGCGGCCCGGGCGTGGCACCCGGCCAGATCGCGGTCACCCAGCGGCTGTCCCGCCTGCTGGACGCCGCGGAGCGCGAGGCCCGGCGGCTCAAGGACGAGTACGTGTCCGTCGAGCACCTCGTCATGGCGATGATCGACGAGGGGTCCACCTCGGCCGCCGGCCGACTGCTGCAGCAACAGGGTCTCAGCAAGGACAAGTTCCTTGAATACCTCACGAAAATCCGCGGCAATCAGCGAGTTACATCCGCGATGCCGGAGGCTGCTTACGAGGCGCTGGAGAAGTACGGGCGCGACCTGGTCGCGGACGCCGCCGCGGGCCGGCTCGATCCGGTCATCGGCCGGGACTCTGAGATCCGGCGCGTGGTGCAGATTCTCTCCCGCAAGACCAAGAACAACCCGGTTCTCGTCGGCGACCCTGGTGTCGGCAAGACCGCCATCGTCGAGGGCCTCGCCCAGCGGATCCACCGGGGAGATGTGCCCGAGGGGCTCCGGGACAAGGTCGTTTTCGCGCTGGACATGGGATCGCTGGTGGCGGGGGCGAAGTACCGGGGCGAGTTCGAGGAGCGGCTGAAGGCGGTGCTCAGCGAGGTTACCGCGGCGGCCGGGCGCATCCTGCTGTTCGTCGACGAGTTGCACACGGTCGTCGGCGCCGGTGCCGCCGAGGGGGCCATGGACGCGGGCAACATGCTCAAGCCGATGCTGGCCCGCGGCGAACTGCACATGATCGGCGCGACCACGCTGGACGAGTACCGCAAGTACATCGAGAAGGACGCGGCTCTGGAACGGCGGTTCCAGCCCATCCTCGTCAACGAGCCGTCGGTCGAGGATGCCATCTCGATCCTGCGCGGCCTGCGCGAGCGGCTGGAGGTGTTCCACGGGGTCAAGATCTCCGACGGCGCCATGATCGCCGCCGTGACCCTGAGCCACCGCTATATCTCGGACCGGTTCCTGCCTGACAAGGCGATCGACCTGGTGGACGAGGCGTGCGCGATGCTCCGCACCGAGATCGACTCCATGCCCGCCGAACTCGACGAGCTCACCCGCCGGGTGATGCGGCTGGAGATCGAGGAGGCGGCGCTGTCCAAGGAGAAGGACAAGGCGTCCCAGTCGCGCCTCGCCGATTTGCGCAAGGAACTGGCCGACCTGCGGGCCGAGGCCGACGCGATGCGGGCGCAGTGGGAATCGGAACGCCAGGCGCTGCGCAAGGTGCAGGCGCTGCGGGCGGAGATGGAGCAGTTGCGCCTGGAGGCCGAGCGGGCCGAGCAGGCCTACGACCTCAACCGGGCGGCGGAACTGCGCCTGGGCAAGCTGCCGGAACTCGAGCGGCGGCTGCGCGCCGAAGAGGAGCAACTGGCCAGCAAGCAGGGCAGCGCGCGGCTGCTGCGCGAGGTCGTCACCGATGAGGAGATCGCCCAGATCGTCTCCCGGTGGACCGGCATTCCGGTCAGCCGGCTCCAGGAGGGGGAGCGGGAGAAGCTGCTCCGGCTGGACGAGATCCTGCACGAGCGGATCGTCGGCCAGGACGAAGCGGTCCAGGCGGTGGCGGACGCCATCATCCGGGCCCGCTCGGGCATCAAGGATCCGCGCCAGCCGATCGGCTCGTTCCTGTTCCTCGGGCCGACCGGGGTCGGCAAGACCGAGCTGGCCAAGACGCTGGCCGCGGCGCTCTTCGACACCGAGGACAACATGATCCGCCTGGACATGAGCGAATACCAGGAGCGGCACACGGTGAGCCGCCTGGTGGGGGCGCCGCCGGGCTATGTCGGCTACGAGGAGGGCGGCCAGCTGACCGAGGCGGTGCGGCGCAAACCCTACTCGGTGGTGCTCTTCGACGAGATCGAGAAGGCGCACCCGGACATCTTCAACGCGCTGCTCCAGGTGCTCGACGACGGCCGGCTCACCGACGCCCAGGGCCGCACGGTCGACTTCCGTAACACGGTCATCATCATGACCTCCAATATCGGCTCGGAATACCTCCTCGACGGCGTGACGTCCGACGGGGAGATCAAGCCGGACGCCCGCAGCCTGGTGATGGGTGCCCTGCGCAGCCAGTTCCGGCCGGAGTTCCTCAACCGTCTCGACGACGTCGTGCTGTTCAAGCCGCTGACCCAGCCGGAGATCGAGCGCATCGTCGACCTGATGTTCAACGGCCTGCGGGAGCGGCTGGCCGCCCGGTCGCTGACGCTGGAACTCACCGAGGAGGCCCGGCAGTTCATCGCCAATCAGGGCTTCGACCCGGTGTACGGGGCCCGCCCGCTGCGCCGCTTCATCGCCCGCGACGTGGAGACCCGCATCGGACGCGCGCTACTGGCCGGCGACGTCCAGGACGGCGCTGTGATCCGGGTGGACGCGGCCGAGGGCGAGATCATCGTCAGCTACGAGAACCCCGGGTGAGCACCAATGCCACAACAAGCAGGGCCACAACAAGCAGGGCCACAACCAGCCGAGCTGATCCGATGCGAGAACTGCGGCAAGATGAACCGCGTGCCGGCCGCCGCGAGTGGAACCCCCCGGTGCGGTAACTGCCACCAGCCGCTGCCGTGGATCGCCGCCGCGGGTGAGGACACGTTCGCGGAGGTCGCCGAGGCGTCGGCTATCCCCGTCGTGGTCGACATGTGGGCGCCCTGGTGCGGCCCGTGCCGCATGGTGAGTCCCGCCCTGGAGCAACTCGCCCGCGACATGGCGGGCCGAGTGAAGCTGGTCAAGGTCAACGTGGATGAGGCGCCCAAGCTGCAGCAGCGGTTCACTGTGCAGGCCATCCCCACCCTGATGGTGCTTCGGAAGGGCGAGGTCATCGCGCGCAAGGCGGGGGCCATGCCACTGCCAATGTTGCGGGAGTGGGTCGAGGGCGCGCTCAGCCAGGCCTGATCGGTCAGTAAGGTCGCCGCGTCACCCCGTCGCCGCGGCGCCGCTTCGCGCACGTCACGTCACGCGGCCACGGATATGGCTGGTGCCGGGGCGTCGCTTTCGTTCACGTGGCGTCACCGCGCGGCCCCGCCGCCGGCCGGTGCCGCGGCGTCGCTTCGCGCCCGCGACGTCACTGAACGCCTCCACCCGCGAGGTCGCTCCGCGGGTCGAAGAAGGTTTAATCCCTAAACCGGCGATTGTGCTAAATGTCCCATCTGGTCACCAGGCTCCTGGCATGTCAGGGTGATGGGGAGGCCATTTTCCATGGTCAGGGCGTGGGAGGGCCTATGGGTAGAGAAGTTCCGGCGATCACGGTGAGCCAGCAAGACAGGCGCCGCTACCGCGAGAAAGTGCGTCGTTGCCTGGATGTCCTGGCCCGGATGCTCCGCGAGTCGAGGTTCGAGACCGCGTCGCAGCGGGTGGGACTCGAGATCGAGTTCAATCTGGTGGATGAGGCCGGGACGCCGTCGATGAAGAGCGCGGCGGCGCTGAAGGCGATCGACGATCCGGACTGGGCGGCCGAGCTGGGCCAGTTCAACCTGGAGATCAACGTGCCGCCGCGGCCGCTGTCCGGCGATACCCTGGCCCAGCTGGAGACTCATGTGCGGGACAGCCTGCAGCGCGCCGACCGCCGGGCGCGCGACGTGGGCTGCCGGCTGGCGATGATCGGTATCCTGCCCACCCTGCGCGAGGGCGACGTGGGGGAGGAGTCGATGTCCGCCCACCCGCGCTACTGGCTGCTGAACGAGCAGATCTTCGCGGCGCGCGGCGAGGATGCCCGGATCCTGATCGAGGGTCCGGAGCATCTGCTCACTCACGTGGACAACATCATGCCCGAGGCCGCCTGCACCAGTGTCCAGTGTCACCTCCAGGTCAGCCCGGAGTCGTTCGGCATCTACTGGAACGCCGCCCAGGCCGTGGCCGGCGTGCAGGTCGCCGTGGGAGCGAACTCGCCGTTCCTGTTCGGCCGGGAACTGTGGCGGGAGACCCGGATCACGCTGTTCCAGCAGGCCACCGACACCCGCCCGGAGGAGCTTCAGGCGCAGGGGGTGCGGCCCCGGGTGTGGTTCGGGGAGCGGTGGATCACCTCGGTGTTCGACCTGTTCGAGGAGAACATCCGCTACTTCCCGGCGCTGCTGCCGCTCTGTGAGGACGAGGATCCGGTGACCCAGCTTGAGCAGGGCCGCACCCCGGAACTGGCCGAGCTGACCCTGCACAACGGCACGGTGTACCGCTGGAACCGTCCGGTCTACGCGGTGGCGGACGGCCAGCCCCACCTACGGGTCGAGAACCGGGTGCTGCCGGCCGGCCCGACGGTCGCAGACGTCGTCGCCAATGCCGCCTTCTACTACGGTCTGGTCCGGGCACTCGCCGAGGCGGAGCGGCCGATCTGGACGAGGATGTCCTTCGCGGCAGCCGGGGACAATCTGCTTGAGGCGGCCAGGCACGGGATCGACGCGAGCCTGTACTGGCCGGGCCTGGGCGTGGTCCCGGCGACCGAGCTCACCCTGCGCTGCCTGCTGCCGCTGGCCCGCGAGGGGCTGCGCCGGTGGGGAGTGGACTCCCGGCACGCGGAGCGGTACCTGGGCATCATCGAGCAGCGCTGCCTGGCCGGGCGGACCGGGGCCACCTGGCAGGCGGAGACCGTGCACGCGTTGGAGCGGGGCGGTCGGATGTCCCGGAACGCGGCGCTCCGGCAGATGACACAGCGCTACATCGAACACATGCACAGCAACGAGCCTGTGCACACCTGGCCTCCGGGGTAGCCTGTGGTTGCCGGGAGGTAACTCTCAGGTACAGAATATGCCTGCGGCACGACCCGTGCTGTGATCCACCGCCTCACTCGGGAGTGCTGCCGTTGGTGGGAAGGATCTGGCGTCTAGCTACCGGGACGCCGCGCGGTCGCGCCATCGCCATCGCGTCGGTCGTCATCGTCGTCGCTGCGCTCGTTGCCACCGGGATCGTCTTGCTGGGAGGCGGCGGCGGCAGCCCGCCGAAGCCCCGCCCGCGGCCAACCCCCACCCCGACCCGGCCCGCAGTGCCGCTGCGGTCGCCGTTCACTGGAGAGCTGGTGAAATCGCTCGGCCCGGTGCTGGCCGTGAAGATCGACAACATTGTGGATGCGCGGCCGCCGACCGGCCTGACCGCTGCCGACATCGTGTATCTCCTGCCGGTCGAGGGTGGGCTGAGCCGGATACTCGCGGTCTTCTCCTCACGCTTCCCGCCCGTCATCGGGCCGGTGCGCAGCAGCCGGGAAGACGACCTTGAGCTGCTGCGCCAATTCGGCCGGCCGGCCTTCGCCTACTCCGGCGCCCAGCCGCAGCTGGTGCCGGTAGTGCATAACGCGCGGATCGTGGACCTGTACGCCGGCATCGCCGGCGGCTATTACCGTGACCCGAACCGGCTGATGCCGCACAACCTGTACGCGCACACCCGGCAACTGGTCGCCGAGGCGCACGGCGCGAGCACCGCCCATGACATCGGCTTCCGGTTCGGGCCCGCCCCCCCGGGCGGCACAGTCGCGGCTTCCGCGTCCGCGGCCTACCCGGCCGCCTCGTTCACGTTCCGGTGGTCGGCGGCCAAGGCGCGGTGGCTGGTCTGGATGGACGGCACGCCCGCGGGCACGACCGAGGATGGCCAGCTCGGCGCGGCCACCGTCGTCATCCAGTACACGACGGTGCGCACCTCCCGATTCCTCGAACAGGGGGTGCGGCCGCCGTACGCGGAGACGACCGGTTCCGGCACCGCGCTAGTGCTGCGGGACGGGAAGGAGTGGCACGCGCAGTGGTCCCGCCCGAACGCCAATGTGGGCACCACGTTCACCACCACCTCAGGCCAGCCAATGACGTTCGCCCTCGGCCCGGTCTGGATCGTCCTCGCCGCCCGGTAGCGGGCCGGCCGCAGGGTAGCGGGCCGGCGGCAGGGCCGCCCGGCAGCGGCTGGGCGGCCGTCGGCCGGAGAACGCGGTGGATGCCGGGGCTGTCCTCGGCGTACGCTGCGACGTTGTGCTCCCTCACGTCACCGCGATCCGCTATGTCACGCCACTACGCGAGGGCGGATCCCTGCCGGGCCTGATGGAAGCCGATGACCTGGGCACCTACGTGGTCAAGTTCCGCGGTGCGGGGCAGGGGCGGAAGGCGCTGATCGCGGAGGTGGTCAGCGCGCGGCTGGCTCGCGCCTGCGGCCTCGCGGTGCCGGACCAGGTGACTGTGGACCTGGATCCGGCGCTTGCCCCGGGGGAGCCCGATCAGGAGGTCCAGGATCTGCTGCGGGCCAGTGCCGGGCTCAACCTGGGTATCGACTACCTGCCGGGCGCCCTGGACTTCGACGCCGCCATGGGCGGGGTCGACGGGCTGCTGGCCGGCCGGGTCATGTGGTTCGACGCCCTGGTCGGCAACGCCGACCGGTCCTGGCGCAACCCGAACATGCTGCTGTGGCACGGAAAGCTGTATCTCATCGATCACGGGGCGACGCTGACCTTCCATCACCGGTGGGAGACCGCGGCGGCGGCCGCGGCGCGCCCGTATGATGCGGCCGACCATGCGCTGGTCGGGCTCGGCGCTCGGGTCGACGAGGCTGACCAGGAACTTTCCGTTCTGATAACGGAGCGCCTGGTGGGCGAGGCGGCCGCGGATATCCCCGAGGAGTGGCTGGTGGATGAGCCCGGTTTCGACCGGCCCGATCAGGTCCGCGACGCCTACGTCACCCAGGTCGCCAGCCGGCTGCGCGCGCGGCAGGCGTGGCTGCCTGGCCTGCGCGCGGCGGCGGCCAGCGGGGCCCCCCGTGTGCACCGGGCGGCGGCCGGCCAGGGTCGGCCGGCCTGGCTCACCGGCCCGCGGGACCACTCCGGGGCCGGGCCGCGGTCATGACCGGCGAACGGCACGCCTTCGAGTACGCGGTGCTGCGGGTGGTGCCCCGGGTGGACCGCGGGGAGGCCATGAACGCCGGCGTCCTGCTCTACTGCGGCCCGCTGAAGTACCTGGGCGCGCGCGTCTACCTCGATATCGACCGGTTGCGTGCCCTGGATCCCTCGGCGGACGTCGCCGGGATCGAGCGCGCCCTGCACGCGGCCGCGCAGACATGCGGGCCGCAGGCACCAGCCGGGCCGGCCGGCCTGGAGGACATCGGCCGCCGGTTCCGCTGGCTCACCGCCCCCAGGAGCACCGTGGTCCAGCCCGGACCGGTACACACCGGCCTAACCAGCGACCCAGACGCGGAAGCCGAGCACCTCCTGCAACTCCTCGTCCTGCCCACCCGCCCCTGACCGCACCCACGTCCATGATCGCGGTGCCCTGCTCGCCCGGGGAAGTGGTGAACCGGGCTCAAAGCAAAGGCCCCGCCACAAGGACGGGGCCCGCGCCCACCCACCGAAGCGAGTGGGGGGATCAGCACCATCAAACAACGTGGACAGACCACAGCCAATTCCGTTGGGCAAGCTCGGCCCGGCCGTGTCAGGGCACGAGGGGGAAGTACTGGTTGATGAAGTCGTTGCGGAACTTGCCGGCCGGGTCGGCCCGGCTGAGCAGGGCCGCGAAATCGGCTGAGCGCTCGTATAGCGCGCTCACGGCCGGTGCGGGCACGGTGAACAGCTTTCCCCAGTGCGGCCTCGCCATGAGGGGCGCGAGCCGGTCCTCCATCGCGGCGAGCACCGGGAGGACGGCCGCGGTGTCGTTGATCCAGGTGAAGTGCAGCGCGACGGTGTCCCGCTGGTAGCTCGGGCTCATCCACAGGTCATCCGCGGCGACGGTGCGGATCTCTGAGATCTGCAGGACCGGGGCCATACGCTCGCCCAGGCCGGCCATCGCGTCCTGCGCCTCCGCCGCCAGATGCCGCGGCAGCAGGTACTCGGTCTGGATTTCCTCGCCGCTGCTGGGCGTGAAGTCGAGCCGGAAATGCGGGAGCCGCTCGTGCCACGGACCGGGCACGCCCAGTTGCTGTGTGGCGTAGCTGGCCGGGCCGCTGGGAAGGGGGTGCCGTGGCCGGTCCGCCCGCCTCGCGCCCATCCACCGTGCCTGCGGTCTCCACGAATCGTGCTCGCCGATCCGGCGCTTGAGCCACACCATGCTGTGCCGCGAGCCCAGCCAGCTGGTGAACACGCTCACGCTGTAGGCGCTGGAGAAGATCTCCTCGAAGTGGGCCTTCAGCTGCTCACCGGGCAGATCCTCAAAAACATCTTGCCGAACGTCAAATGTCGGGATGATGTCCAAGCTCATCCTCGTGACGATGCCGAACGCGCCCAGGCCGACCACGGCGGCCCGGAAGCGGTCACCGTCGGCGTCCCGGCACAGGACCGTCACCTCGCCGTCGGCCGTGACCGTCTCGATCGCCGCGACGGCCGTCGCCAGGTTGCCGTTGGCGTCCCCGGAGCCGTGGGTCGCTGTCGCGCACGCGCCGGCGGTGGAGATATGCGGCAGCGACGCCAGGTTGTGCAGCGCTAGCCCCTCGGCGTGCAGGCGCTGGGCCAGTTCCCCGTACCGGATTCCGGAGCTGACCGTGACGGTCGCCCGGTCGGGGCTGATGTCGATGACCGGCGGCAGACCGGCGGTCGAGACCAGTACCCCGGCGGAGTCCGCGATCCGGTTGAACGAGTGCCCGGTGCCCAGGGCGCGAACCTTGCTGCTCGTGGAGACCAGGTCCTGGAGTTCCTCCAGCGAGCGCGGCCGGTGCACCCGGTCGGCCTGGTACACCACGTTGCCCGCCCAGTTGGCCGGTCGCCCGGACATCCCGCACCACCTTTCCGTCGCCAGACCGTTTCCGGCGCCAGACCCGCAATTCTCGCGCGAGCAGCGCAACCGCAGCGATCCGGCCCACGGGCTACCTGTGCCGGCTGTGCACCCATCCGCATCAAGTGTTGGCTGCGGATGGGTGTCCCGGTTGAGGATGGTCCGGGACGGGTGACTGGCGGCGTCGGCCGGCGGAGCTTACAGACTGGGGGTGGGTGATTTGGCCACGAATGCTGAAACGTGGGCGATGCGGCCGACGTGTCGGCGGAGTTGTCGCGGCGGCTGATGGCCGCGGCGGTCGATGAGGCGACGGCCATGTCGGTGCGCGCGACGATCGTGATCGTCGATGAGTCGGGCGTGGTCAAGGAGCTATCGCGGATGGATGGGGCACCACCTGGGCGGCCGCGGTGACCAGGTCGACGAACCGGTGCACCGTCGGCGCGGTGTCGTCGGCCCGCCACGCGACGCAGATCACGGAGGGCGGCACACCCTGGCTGGCCACGAACGCGAGACCCGGGCGGGCGTAGAAGGTCTCGGCGGACGCCGGGCAGAGGCTGATGCCGTGCCCGGCGACGACGTGTTCTCGCCATTCGTCGATGGTCCGGGCGACGGCTCCGATGATCGGCTGGTCACCTCCTGGCCGGGGGTCGATAAGCCAGTCGTCCCGCCAGCGGACCGGGTCGCAGCCGTCGGTCGCGGCTTCCGCGGCGATCCAGGGAAGCCCGGCCACGTCGGCGAGCCCGAGCTTGTCGCGCTGGGCCAGCGGATGGCCTGCTGGCAGGACGAACACGCGTGGCTCCTCCGCGATGGGCTCAAGGCTGATCCCGGGTGCGCAGATGGGGGGCCGGACGAAAGCGACGTCGGTGGTGTGGTCGAGCAGGCCCGCCGCCGGCTGGGTGAGATCGAAGGTCCGCAGGCTGACCTCGATCTGCGGGTGCGCCTGCTGGAACGCCGCCAGGAGAGTAGTCGGTGTCTCACCGGCCGCGGCGACGTTCAGGCCGACGTTCAGCCGGCCGCGAATCACGTGAGCGGTGTTGCGCGCCGCGGTGACGCCGCGATCGAGGGTGGCTAGCGTGTCACGTGCGCTGTCAAGGAAGGCGCTGCCCGCAGCGGTGATCTCCACGCCGCGGCTCGTCCGTTCCAGGAGCCGGACGCCGAGAAAGTCTTCGAGCTGCCGGATCTGGGAGCTGATGACCTGCTGGGCGACGTGGACACGCCGCGCCGCGGAGGTGAAGCTGGCTTCCTCGGCGACGGCGACGAAGTACCGCAGGTGCCGCAGCTCGATATTCATCCCGGCCGATGGTACCGGGACACGCCGGCCCCGGCCGGGCCTTACCAGGGCGGTCCAAGCGCCAGGTGGCTACGTAGCGGAGGGACATTCATGACCAGCGAGGACGACAAGGCCAGCGCCGCAGCGCAGGGCGCCGGGCGTGGCAGGCTGGCTCAGCTGATCGCCACCCGAGGGGGCCTGGCCGCGCCGGAGGCCCCGTTTGTGATCGAGCACCGCGAGGCACTGATCTACATGCTGTGCGAGGCGGCTGAGCTCGAGCACGGCATCATGTGCCAGTACCTGTTCGCCGCTTTCTCCCTCAAGCAGGCGGCCGACGAGGGGCTGACCGAGGCGGAGCTTGCGGCTGTCACCCGCTGGCGGAAACTGATCTCCCATGTGGCCACCCAGGAAATGCTGCACCTGTCCTTGGTGCACAACCTGCTGTCAGCGATCGGCGCGGCCCCGCACCTGGCCCGGCCGAACCTGCCTCATCCCGCTGGCCACTACCCGGCTGGGGTGCAACTGGCCCTGCTGCCCTTTGGGGAGCAGGCATTGCGTCACTTCATGTTCCTGGAGCGTCCCGAGGGGATGGACCTCGACGACGCCGAGGGGCTGGCGGCCGCCGACCGCGCGGCTCCGCTGATAAGCGAGCGTGACATCGTTCCGCGGGGACAGGACTTCGCGACGGTCGGGCATCTCTACCGGTCCATCGAGCAGGGCGTCGCCCACCTGGCCGAGAAGTACGGCGAGAGCTGGCTCTTCGTCGGGCCGCCCAGGGCACAGGCGACCGAGGAGCATTTCCGCTGGCCGGAGCTGGTCTCGGTGACCGGGGTGGCGTCGGCGCAAAAGGCCATCGACACGATCCTGGAGCAGGGCGAAGGCCCGCGGGGAGACTGGCGGAACGCGCACTTCGGACGCTTCGTGGAAATCCTCGATGAGTACGAGCAGATGAAAGACGCCAACCCGGCCTTCGACCCGGTCCGCCCGGTCATCGCGGCCAATGTGCGTCCCAGCGAGCGTGACGCCCAGATCGCGCTGATCACTGACCCGTTGACGGCCCGCGTCACGGACCTGTTCAACGTCGCCTACGAGATCCTGCTGCAGATCTTCGAGCGCTATTTCGCGCACACGGACGAGACTGACGCCCAGCTCGCCGCGCTGGCCGATGCGACGATCGCCCTGATGTTCCGGGTCGTCAAGCCGCTCGGTGACCTGATCACCACGCTGCCAGCGGGGCCGGATCACGAAGGCAGCACCGCAGGTCCCAGCTTCGAGCTGTTCTACGAAAGCGACTACCTGATGCCGCACCGCGGCGCGGCCTGGGCGTTGCTGGCCGAGCGGCTGGACGAGGCGGCCTGGCTGTGCGAGGAACTGCAGGCGGGACGAGGCCAGCGGATCACCGACCGGCTGGAACCGGTCGGGGCCGCCCTCAGGGAGCTGGCGCGGACCCTGGCCGGTCACCTGCCTGCGGAGAGTTCGCATGCCCTTCGGTCCTTCGGGCCGGCCGCCGTGACGTCCGCCGAGCTCGACTCGCTGCTCGCAAGCGCCCGTGAGCTGGCACAGACCGTGGCCGGGGTGCGGCGAGACAGCGATGAGCGACGTGGCCTGGCTGAGGTGTTCGACGCCGCCGCCGCGGTAGTGACGGCGGTGGCCAGCGGCTCGGCCGCCGGCGCCACCCGGCACAGCGGCGTGGCAGCGCGGATGTGCACCAGCGTGCTGCGGCCGCTCGCGGACGCGCTCGGCCGGTCCCCAACCGGCGCCGGTGGTTCCGCGGCCGGGGGCTCGGCCGGTGGTTCCGGGGCGGACGGTGCGCAAGCCGTGGAGCGCGGCGGCCAGGTGGCGGCCACGCCGCCCGGGATACCGGATCTGGTGTGGGAGGCGGCCAAGACGGCGACGCGGCTGCGGGTCCGCCTAGCCGAGGCTGGCGGTGCCCCGCCGGAACTGGCCGAGGCGACCGCGGCATTGCAGTATTTGGCGTGCGTGCTTGGCTCGGCGGACGAGCAAGCCAGCCGGCTCGCCGAACTCTGGGATCTTCAGAACGGTTTGCCGGCCGTGATCCAGACGGCCAGCAACGGGCCGTACCTGGTGACGAACGTGCCACGTCTGCTCAGCCACCTCGGTGAGCAGACGCGGCCCACCCCGCAGATGGCGCTGTGCCGCTGCGGCGCCTCGTCCGCCAAGCCGCTCTGTGACGGCACGCACGCCCGCATCGGCTTCACCGACACCAAGGATCCCAAGCGGGTCCCCGACCGGCACGACACGTATGCCGGCCAGCAGGTGACGATCTTCGACAACCGGGGGATCTGCCAGCACTCGGGTCTGTGCACCGACCGCCTGGCCACTGTCTTCCGGACCGGCGGGGAGCCATTCGTCGCCCCCAGCGGAGGCAGGCTTGATGAGATCACCCGGGCCGTCCGTGACTGCCCGTCCGGTGCGCTCAGTTTCGCGGTCGACGGCCGTGAGGCCCGCGACCAGGTCGACTGGCATGGCGGGCGGGAGCAGGCCATCGAGGTGACCAAGGACGGCCCCTACCGGATAACCGGCGGGATCGCGCTCACCGACGCCGATGGCGGGGACGTGGCCCGCAACTCGGGTGCGTCGCTGGAGCACTACGCCGTGTGCCGGTGCGGGCACTCGCAGAACAAGCCCTTCTGCAGCGGCATGCACTGGTACGTCGAGTTCCGCGACCCGGTGCCTGGGCCCGGCCACGAGCCGACGCTCTTCGAGTGGGCGGGCGGGTTTCCCGCGCTGACCCGGATGACCCGGTTGCTGTACGAGAAGCACGTCCCCGCCGACCCCTCGCTGGCTCCCGTGTTCGCGAACATGCCGGCCGACCATCCCCGGTGGGAGGCAATGTGGCTGGGCGAGGCCTTCGGCGGTCCGGCCCACTACAGCCAGCAGCGCGGAGGGTTTCCGCAGATGGCCACGCGGCACGCCGGCCGGGCGCTGACCGAGGAGCAACGGGCCCGCTGGGTCGCCCTGGCCGGCCGCGCTGCCGACGAGGCGGGCCTGCCTGCCGACCCATCGTTCCGGGCGGCGTTCTTGTCCTGTATCGAATGGGGCTCCCGGGTGGCCGTGGCACAGTCACAGCCCGACGCCCCGCCACCGGGCGGCACCACCATGCCGCGCTGGGACTGGGGCGCGGCCGGACCGCCAGACGCCCCGGCCGGTCCGGCACAGGATGAGCAGGACAGCCGGCCGGTGGCGGTGCCCGGGCCCGGGGAGGCGGTGAGCTTTGCCGCGCACATCCAGCCGTTGTTCCGCCAGCGGGACCGCCAGTCGATGACGTTCGCGTTCGATCTGTGGTCCCACGACGACGTCAAGGCCCACGGGCCGGACATCCTCGAACGGCTCCGCAACGGTTCCATGCCCTGCGATGGCGCCTGGGCCGACGACAAGATCCTTCTCTTCCAGCGCTGGGCCGAGTCCGGCATGCAGCCATGACCGGGTGATCACCACACGAAAGGCCAGCGACATGCATGACACAGCGACCGCCGCCAGGCAGGCACGCGCCCGCCCAGGCATATGCCTTGACAGGCATATGCCTGGGCGAGCATGATACGGAGGTGACAACGGTATTCGAGGTGCTCGCCGAGCCCAGGCGGCGCCAGATCCTCGATCTGGTACGCGATCGGGAGCGTTCGGTGGGCGAGCTTGTGGCGGAGCTGTCGGCGACCCAGCCCTCGGTGTCCAAGCACCTGCGGGTGCTACGCGAGGCCGGGCTGGTGGAGGCGCGCGTGGATGAGCAGCGGCGGCTCTATCGGCTGCGGCCGGGCCCACTGCGGGAACTCGACGCGTGGCTGGCCCCCTACCGCCAGGCCTGGGCCACCAGCCTGGACAAGCTCGAAGCCCACCTCGGCCAGATGGACCACGGCGAACGGAGGAGTCCCGGATGAGCCGACCGGATGAGGCCCAGGGGCAAGGCACCCTGGAGGAGATAGACGGACGCTGGCGGCTGCGCTTCACCCGCGCGCTCGCTCACCCTCCGGAGAAGGTGTGGCGGGCCATCACCGAACCCGAGCACCTGCAGGCGTGGTTCCCGCACACCATCAGCGGCGAGTGGATCGTGGGCAGCCCGCTGACCTTCCGCGACCCGCAGGGCCGGGGACCAGACTTCGACGGCCAGGTGCTCGCGTACGCGCCGCCGTCGCTGCTGGAATTCCGCTGGGGCACCGACGTGATCCGGCTTGAGGTCAAGAAGGGCGACGGCGGCAGCACGCTCACCCTCCTGGACACGTTCAACGAGGTCGGCAAGGCCGCCCGGGACAGCGCCGGCTGGCACGAGTGCCTCGACATGCTCGTCTACCACCTCGACGGCGAGCGGCCGGGCCAGCGGCCGGGCCAGCGCTGGGCCGAGATATTCGCCCGCTATGTGGAATCCTTCGGCCCCGAGGCGTCGGCCATCGGGCCGCCCCCCGGCTACGAGCCAGCGGCCACCGCCGATGAGGCCCGGGGGTCGTCGGCCTAAGGATCGCGCCGCCCCAGGGCGCGGTCAGCCGGTGACGTAGCGGCGGAAACCTACCGCGTACTCGCAGCCGGCCGCCATGCCGAGGTATCCAGCCATGTTGCGCAGGAATTCGTCCGGGTCGAAGGCGCGGCCGAGGCCGTCGAGGTACGCCTTGTGCTCGCGCAGCGACGCGACGCCCGCCTCGATCGTGGCCGTGACGTCCACGAAGTGGGTCGGGTCGCTGACGCCGGCCACGTACACGTGCTGAATCCCGCCCCAGGCCGTTCCGGCGTCCTCGAACAGCCACGGGTTGGCCGCGTCCCGGCATGCGTCGAGCGCCGCGAGGCCGACCGCCCGGTGGTCGGAGTGGTTGACCACGCCGCCATCGCCCCAGGTGAGCTCGAAGTTCATCGTTATGACGACGTCGGGCCGGTGGTCGCGCAGCACCGCAGCCAGGTCGCGGCGCAGCGGCAGGCCGTACTCCACGAGCCCGTCGCGGTGATCGAGGAACTCGACGTCCCCCACGCCGACCACGGCCGCGCTGCGCCGCTCCTCGTCCTCGCGCAGCGGGCCCACTACGTCGGGGGCCATGCCCGCGATCCCCGCCTCGCCCCTGGTGGCCAGCGCGTAGCACACGTGCTTGCCCTGGCCGGTCCAGCGGGCCACGGCCGCAGCGGCACCGTACTCCAGGTCGTCGGGGTGCGCGACCACGGCGACGGCCCGTTCCCAGTCCTCCGGCATCGGCTCCATTGCGCCTCCTCGTATCCGTGAGACGATCACATCATGGCCCCCGTGACCTCACAGGCGTCCGGGAACATCCGGCTCAAGCAGCCGTCGGGGCGGTGGATCCTGCTCGCCGCCGTCCTCGGGTCGAGCATGGCGATGCTGGATGCCACCGTGGTCAACGTCGCGCTGCCCACGATCGGCCGGGATCTGCACACCTCGCTCGGCGGGCTGCAATGGACGGTCACCGCCTACACCCTGACCCTGGCCGGGCTGATCCTGCTCGGCGGCTCGCTGGGCGACCGGATGGGCCGGCGCCGGATCTTCGTCACCGGCGTGGTGTGGTTCGCCGTTGCCTCGGCGCTGTGCGGGCTGGCCCCGGACATCGGCGTGCTGATCGGCGCGCGGGCGCTGCAGGGCGTCGGCGGAGCCCTGCTCACCCCCGGATCGCTCGCCATCATCCAGGCCTCGTTCGTCAGCGACGACCGGCCGCGGGCGATCGGCGCGTGGTCGGGCCTGGGTGGGGTGGCCGGGGCGGCCGGCCCGCTGCTCGGTGGCTGGCTCGTCGGAGCCGCCGGTTGGCGCTGGATCTTCCTGATCAACCTGCCGCTCGCGGCGGTGGTGGTCCTGGTGTCCCTCCGGCATGTGCCGGAGACCCGCGATCCCTCCGCGCACGGCCGGTTCGATGTGACCGGCGCCGTGCTGGCCGCGCTCGCCCTGACCGCTATCACCTACGCGCTCATCGAGGCGCCGGTCAGCGGGACGCCGCAACTCGTGATAACCGTGGCGGTCGGCGTGGCGGCAGCCGTCGCGTTCGTGATGGTCGAGCGCCGCCGGGGCCGGCCAGGCGAGCCGACGCCTCCCATGCTGCCCCTGGATGTTTTCGGATCCCGCCAGTTCACCGCGGTCAACGTGGTGACCTTCGTGGTCTACGGGGCGTTTGGCGGGGTGTTCTTCCTCCTCGTGCTTGAGCTTCAGGTGGTATCGGGGTTCTCGCCGCTGCAAGCGGGCCTCGCCCTGGTGCCCGCGACAGTGCTCATGCTGCTGCTGTCCGCCCGGGCCGGCGCGCTCGCGCAGCGGGTAGGCCCGCGCTGGCTGATGGCCGGGGGCACCCTGACGAGCGCCGCTGGGTTGCTCCTGCTGACCCGGATCGGGCCGGATGCCTCCTATCTGGCCGACGTGCTGCCCGGTATCGCGGTGTTCGGGCTTGGTCTCAGCGCGACCGTCGCGCCGCTGACCGCCACCGTGCTGGCCAGCGCCGATGTCCGGCACGCCGGCGTGGCCAGCGGCGTCAACAACGCGGTCGCCCGGGCGGCAGGCCTGCTCGCGGTGGCCGGGCTGCCACTCGCGGTCGGGCTCAGCGGGGCTGGCCTTTCGGCCGCGGATTTCGAGAGCGGTTTCCGGAAGGCCATGGTGGTGTGCGCGGTCCTGCTGGCCGCCGGGGCGGTGCTGTCCGCCCTGACCATCGACAACAACGTGCTCCGCCCGGAGCCGGGTCGCACGATCCCCGAACCCGAGTGCCTCATCAACTGCGCGGTCGGCGCGCCGCCGCTGGAGCCCGCGGATCGCCCCGGTAGCGCCGTGGCTGGTCCAGCCCGGCACTAAGCTCATACCCTTAAACCTGTTTATGCCAGGTCGGCGTCTGGGGCTACCGTAAACCTGTTTACGCCAGCTCGGCGCTTGGCGCTGCCGCCCGAAGTCACCACACGGAGAGCCCGCACCCATGCACTGGTCACAGATGCACATCCCGACCCTCCGGGAAGATCCCGCGGACGCGGGTGCGCCGAGCCACCGGCTGCTGCTCCGGGCCGGGTACATCCGGCCGCTGATGGCGGGGCACTACTCGCTGCTGCCGCTGGCCCTCCGGGTGCGGACCAAGGTCATTGACATCATCCGGCAGGAGATGAACCAGATCGGCGCGCAGGAAGTGCTGCTGCCCGACATGCACCCGGCCGAGATCTGGCAGCGCAGCGGCCGCTGGGAGATCATGGGCGAGGAGATGTTCCGGCTCACCGACCGCAAGGGCGCCCAGCTCGCGCTCGCCATGACCCACGAGGAGATCTTCGCGACGCTCGCCGCCGAGCTGAGCTCGCACAAGCAGCTGCCGCAGGCCTGGTACCAGTTCCAGACGAAGTTCCGCGACGAGCCCCGGCCGCGGGCGGGGCTGCTCCGGACTCGCGAGTTCACCATGAAGGACTCCTACAGCTTCGACATCGACCGGGTCGGCCTCGACGTCTCCTACGACCGGCACCACGCCGCTTACGTCCGGATCTTCGAGCGGATCGGCATTCCGGCCATCGCCGTCGAGGCATCAAGCGGCACCATGGGCGGCAGCGACTCCACCGAGTTCATGTGTCCCTCACCGTCCGGTGAGGACCTGGTCGCGTACTCCCCGGCCTGCGGCTACGCGGCCAATCTGGAGAAGGCCACCAGCCGGCTGGCCGATGTCGCTGATGGGCCAGGCCGGGCTGCGCCCGAGCGCTTCGACACCCCCGGCGCCCGCACCATCGAGGATCTGGCCACCCGGTTCGGGGCCCCCGCCGACCGGCAGATCAAGACGCTCGTCTACGTGCTGGACGGCCAGCTCACCCTGGTGCTGATGCGCGGCGACCACGCGCTGAACGCGCAGAAGCTCGCCGACGCCACGGCGGCGGCGGTGATCCGCCCGGCGCAGCCGGACGAGATCGTCGAGGCGCTGGGCGCTCATCCCGGCAGCCTGGGTGCGGTGAGCGTGAGCGGCCTGCCGGTGATCGCGGACCACGCGCTGGCCGGACGGCGCGACATGTTCACCGGGGCCAACACCGACGACGTTCACCTGCGTGGCGTTGATGTGGAACGGGACATCCCGATCGGCACGTGGGCCGACCTGCGCGAGGTCCGGGCCGGCGAGCCCTGTCCCCGGTGCGGCGAGCCGCTGGAGCTGGTCGAGGCGATCGAGGTCGGGCACATCTTCAAGCTCGGCGACCGCTACTCGAAGGCGTTCGGCGTGACCGTGCTCGGCCCGGACGGCAAGGCCACCCCGCTCATCATGGGCAGCTACGGGATCGGGGTGGAGCGCGCGATGGCCGCGATCGTCGAGCGTCACCACGACGAGCGCGGCATCGTCTGGCCGCTCGCCGTGGCGCCGTTCAGCGTCGTGGTGGTGGTCGCGCAGTCCGAGGACGTCGAGATGGCCAAGGCGGGCGCGGCCATCTACGAGCAGCTTGCCGCGGCCGGTATCGAAGTGATCATTGACGACCGCGCGGAGCGTGCCGGGGTGAAGTTCCGTGACGCGGAGCTGACCGGAATCCCGCTGCGAGTCACGGTCGGCAAGCGCGGCCTGGCGGACGGGACCGTCGAGATCACCGAGCGGGCCACCGGGGAAACCAGGAAGGTCCCGGCTGGGGACGTCGCCGCGCAGGTCAGCGCCGCGCTCACGGCTGCCTGAGGGCACTCCGCTCATCCCCCGGCGGCTGCCGCGCCCGGCGGCGGTGCCTCGTGCTCAACAGGCTGGTCACGGTGATAGTGGCCAGCACGCCCGCGATGACGGCCAGGGACAGGCCGGTGCCGATATGCGGCACCGGCAGCGGGCCGAACCGGTCCACGCCAGATTCGTGCAGTGCCTCACTGATGATCTTCACCCCGATGAAGCCGAGGATCACCGACAGGCCGGCCGACAGGTACACGAGCCTGCCCAGCAGGCCACCGATCAGGAAGTACAGGTGACGCAGGCCGAGCAGGGCGAACACGTTGGCACTGAACACCAGGAACGGATCGCGGGTCAGCCCGAAGATCGCCGGGATCGAGTCCAGCGCGAACGCCAGGTCGGTGGCGCCGATGGCGACGACGAGCAAGAGCACCGGGGTGGCGTAGCGGCGGCCCCGGATCCGCGTGGTCAGGCGCGCACCGTCGCCGTCCGGTGCCACCCGGATGACCCGCCGCACGGCGCGCTGCGGAAGGCTGATCTCCGGCGACCCTATGGCGGCGCGGCGCTGCACCGCGATCCGCACGGCCGTATACACCAGGAAGCCCCCGAACAGGTAGAGGACCCACCCGAACCGGTCCAGCGCCGCCGCCCCGGCCGCGATGAACGCACCCCGCAGGACAAGGGCAAAAACCACCCCCAGCAGCAAAACGCGCCCATGGTACTGCCCCGGCACGGCCGAGCGTCCGATGAGCAGGACGAAAATAAACAGGTTGTCCAGGGACAGGCTGTACTCGGTCAGCCAGCCGGCGAAAAACTGGCCTGCGGCGGGCGCGTCAGCCGCGACGGCCAGAACCCCGCCGAACACCACCGCGAGAGCGGTCACCCCGAGAGTCCAGAGCGCCGCCTCACGCAGGCTCGGCCGCCTTGGCCGGCGGCCGCTGAGCGTCAGGTCCGCGGCGACCACCGCGGCCAGGACGGCGATCGTGGCGGCCCACAGCCCGAGCGGCACATGCAGGGGGTCCATGGGCTGGCCGAAGCCGCGGGGATCAGCGAGCCGGCCGCCCGAGGTGCAGCGCGCCCAGCTGGCTGGCCCGCGTCTGGTCGCCCGAGCGCGCCCACGCGAGCGCTCGGACGACCCGGCCGCCATCCAGGCCCCTGATGTCGGTGATGCGCGGGCCGCCTTTCCGGTCCCCGGAGCCCCCGCGGTTCCCAGGTCCGGGACGGCCATCAGTCGGCGCGGTGTCCGGCAGATGCGTCATGGTCACGGCTGTCTCCCTCGGCTGTGCGGCTGGTACCGCGCGGATGGTGACCCGCAGTAGTGCCCGTTTCGTGGCGGCCGCGCGGATCTGCCGCGCGGGTGGTGCGTTCGCTGATCGTCTTGCTTCAGTATTGCTTGCCGGTTTCATCCAGTCAGCGGACCAAATCGGCTAAGATCAGGGCTCGAAGATTGCCGATTACCGGCAATCTATGGCGCGATCATGCCGGAAGGATTGTATTCGTGACCACGGGGCGACTGTCAGCGCCTGCCGATCTGGCCGCGATCACCGGCGCGGCGAGCCGTGAGGCCGGCGGAGTGCCCGCGGAACTGCTCACGGACTACCTGCCCGCTGTGCTCGACGCGGCCAGCACGGGCCGCCGCCTGACCGCCGCGGAACTGGCCGGCTATGGCAGGTCCGGAGAACGAGCCGCAGAGAGTGGCGTCGCCTTGCGTGGCCTCGTCGACCTCTTCCTGTCGGCGACCTGGCGGCTGTGGCGGGAACTGCCTGACGCCGGGGGATCGGTCGCCCTTCGCGCCGCGGGACTGGCCGTGCTCCGGGCCGCGGACGACGCCGTCGCGGCGGCGGCCGAGGGTTTCGAGCGCGCCCACCTGTCGATCGCTCGCCGCGAGGAGGCCGAGCGGCTGGAGTTCTTCGACGACCTTCTCTCCGGCCGGGGCGGCCTGCCGGATCTGGTCGCCCGCGGGGAGCGCCTCGGCTTGCGGCTGGCCGGCCCACAGCAGGTGGTGCTGGCCGGCTACGCCCCCGGGGCCGACCCGCCCAGGCCACTCGGCACGGAGATTGACCGGCTGGTCGGCGACGCCGCCGCGCCGTCGCCTTCGCTCACGGTGACCCGAGGCGGCCGGCTGGTCGCGGTGACCGGCGTTACCGACGGCGGCGAAGCCCGGCGGATCGCGACGGCCCTGGCCCGGGTGCTGCGCCGAGGCGACCCGGCCATGGCGCAGGGCGATCCGCAGCGGTGGCGGGTCGCGCTCGGCCGGGCCTACCCGGGGCCCAGCGGCGTGCTCCGCTCCTACGACGAGGCGGCCGACGCGCTCGACGTGGCGCAGCGGCTGGGGCTGCCCGATCCGGTGGTGGACGCCGCCGGCCTGCTCGTGTATCAGGTGCTGCTGCGGGACCGGGCCGCCATCACCGACCTGGTGGGCGCGCTGCTCGCGCCACTGGCCGGCGCCCGGGACGGGGCCAGACCGCTGCTGGCCACCTTGGAGGCGTACTACGCGTGCGGCGGCGTAGCGGCCCAGGCGGCCAGGCGGCTGCACCTGTCGGTACGCGCGGTCACCTACCGGCTAGCCCGGATCAAGGAACTGACCGGCAGTGATCCCGGCGACCCGGCCGACGCGCTCGCCTTGCAGGTAGCGGTGATCGGCGCGCGCCTGCTCGACTGGCCCGCGGCGCCGCTGGCGGCAGGCTAGCCGTTGGGGTCGGCCTACGGCCGCGGCGTCGACCAGTTGCTCGGCACCTACAACTACCTCGACCTGACCCGCTGGGCAGGCAGCGTCACGTGAGCGAGTTCCAGTATCACGACAAGTACAACTCGGACGACGCGGGGTCCTGATGGTAGCGGCGCTGCCGGTCAGCACTGGGTGGTGATGCATTGTCATGCAAGCTAGGTCGGCCGATCCTGATGCGATACTTAGGGACCTGCAGGGGCGGCGGCAACGTCGTGGGCCGCTAGCCGCACGCGCACCTACCCGGAGGCCGAGATGGAGCACGTCTTCATTTCATATGTACACGAAGATAGTGACATCGTGGGCAGGCTCGTCGACACGTTGAAGGCATTTGGCATCGAAGTGTGGCTTGACGAAGAGCAGCTCAAGCCGGGTAGCCGATGGAAGGACGCGATCCGGCAAGCGATCAACGAGGGTGCGTTCTTCGTTGCGTGTTTCTCGGCAGAATACGTCCAACGGACGAAGACGTTCATGAACGAAGAACTGACGCTAGCGATCGAAGAGCTACGGTTGCGCCCCACGGATCAGTCGTGGTTCATCCCGGTCTTGCTAAACGACTGTCGCCTTCCCGACAGAAGCATAGGCGCCGGTGAAACTCTCAATTCTATTCAGCACGTTCGCCTGTATGAAGATTGGGATGGGGGAATAGAGCGGGTTCTCTCGGTGATCCAACCCGTCTCGGGTATGACCTACCAGCTCATCCGGCAACTCACCGATCCGTCGGCCAGGGTGCGGATCAAGGCCGCTGACAATCTCGGCAAGATCGGCCAATCCGCCCAACGAGCCATACCGAATCTGCTGGAACTCCTGTCCGACGGCAACGAGACAGTTCGCGCTGCCGCCGCTGATGCGCTGGGCAACGTCGGAATCCCGGATCCGCAGGTAATTTTGAGCCTGCTAGCGATTACCGGAGATGACGGGCACCCCTACTATCCAGTCGTCCACGCCAGTACCTCTCTGGCCAAGTTCGGCGCTACCGCGGTGCCTACCTTGATCGAGGCGATGGGCAGTGCAAACCCGCGTGTCCGAGTCGCGGCGTACAAGACGCTGGCCGAACTCGGCCAGGCCGCCCAGCCCGAGCTGACCAGAGCTCTGGAGAGCGAGAACCCAGCCGTGCGCCAAGGCGCGGCAAAGGCACTCGGAATCATGGGGAAAACGGTGCAGGCGGCGGCTGAATCTCCGCTGCCAGGGCTGGTGCGCATGTTGGAGCGTGGAAGTCCGGATGCTGCGGAAGCCCTCGGCGAGCTGCGGGACCCGGCCGCGGTGCCGACACTGATCGATGCGTTGTCCGATGCCAACTATCTGTGCGTCTGTGCGGCGCTCGCGCTGGGAAAAATCGCCGACCCTTCTGCAGTGAAGCCATTGATCAACGTGCTCCGTGACGCGGACCGCTTTTGGGTTACCCGTGGCGCCGCTGCAGTAGCTTTGGGAGATATGGGCCCTGTGGCAGAGGCCGCCATCCTGGCGTTAACAGATGCGCTGGGTTATGACGTGAACTACTCCGGAGAAAAATGGGACGCAAGGGCGCACGAAGCGGTTGTTGATGCCCTCCGTCGGATTCGTGACCCGTCAGCCCTCTCCAGCCTTACTGGGCGAGGCTATCGGTATGAGATGTGGGGCCGGTACTAACGCGGCATGAGCTCTTTCCTCAACGGCGTGACGTGCTCGTGCCAGCCCCTCGCCCATGTCAAAGATCCACTCCCGGATCGGTGCGGTTGGACGTTCGGGTCCGGCCTCAGGCGAGGGTGAGGAACAGCTTCTCCAGCTGGTCTTCGGTCAGCGGGGAATCGCCGCCGCCTGCGAGGCACTGGCGCATCCCGCTCGCAACGATCTTGAAGCCAGCCCGGTCGAGCGCGCGCGACACCGCCGCCAGTTGGGTCACGACATCCGTGCAGTCGCGCCCCGACTCGATCATCGCGATCCCCGGTCGAGCGCGCGCGACACCGCCGCCAGTTGGGTCACGACATCCGTGCAGTCGCGCCCCGACTCGATCATCGCGATCACCCCGGCCAGCTGCCCCTGCGCGCGGCGCAGCCGGTTGAGCACGGCACCAGCCGCCTCATCGTCGATCTTCATGACTGTCCCTCCCTGCGACCGCCCACTATACCCTGCGGGGGTATTCACAGCCGCTGGGCCACGCAGGTGGCCCTGAAACAGAGGTCGATCAGGTGGTGCCTCTCGTCGCACCCTCACATGTGCACAGCGGGCTCGCCGGGGGGCTCCTGGCCAGGCCTGGCCGCATCCTTCGATCAGTACGCTGACCAGCCCGGCCCCGCTCTCGACGGGCACTGGAACACACCAGATGGAGATGACGCCCGCCCAGGGCTCAACCGCGCCTGCCCGTTAGGCG
>WNFF01000016.1_pt1 | contig 124345 bp, 113 predicted proteins | sample 5400441 | NCBI WGS metagenome assembly WNFF01 (sample SAMN13153345, study PRJNA577476) | soil metagenome | isolation source: 120 cm saprolite under Douglas fir tree site 2 hole 3 replicate 1 | place: USA:California | collected 2015-04-18 | reverse complement strand
GGACGTTGAGAACATCATCCTCAAGCTGCTGCAATCCGCCGACTATAACGTCGAGCGCGCTCAGCGCGGCATTGTCTATATCGACGAGATCGACAAGATCAGCCGCAAGTCCGACAACCCCTCAATCACCCGCGACGTCTCGGGCGAGGGCGTGCAACAGGCCTTGCTCAAGATCATGGAAGGCACGATCGCGTCGGTGCCGCCGCAAGGCGGGCGCAAGCACCCGCAGCAGGAATTCCTGCAGGTCGACACCACCAACATCCTGTTCGTGTGCGGCGGCGCCTTCGCCGGTTTGGAAAAGATCATTTCCGCCCGTGGACGCTCGACCTCGATCGGCTTCAGCGCCAAGGTCCTGGCTCCGGAGGACCGCAAGGCCGGCGAAATCTTCCGCGAGGTCGAGCCGGAGGACCTGTTGAGATATGGCCTGATCCCGGAATTCGTCGGCCGACTGCCCGTGGTGGCCACGCTCGAGGACCTCGACGAGCCTTCCCTTAAGCTTATTCTCACCCAGCCCAAGAACGCGCTGGTCAAACAGTACCAGCGGCTGTTCGAGATGGAGTCGATCGATCTCACGCTGGCGGAGGAGGCACTGGGGGCGATAGCCCGCAAGGCCATCGACCGCAAGACCGGTGCACGCGGCCTGCGTTCGATCATGGAAGGTATCTTGCTCGACACCATGTTCGACCTGCCGAGCCTCGAAGGCGTCGAGGAGGTCGTGATCTCAAAAGAGGTCGTCGAGGGTACCGCGCGGCCGCTCTACATCTATGCCGACCGTGCCGACCGGACCGGCGACGCGAGCGCGTGAGAGCGCTGCAACCGCAAGGCGGGCGTGTGGCGGCCGATTCGCCTAAAGTCGACTCCGCGCACGCCACCAACGCGGCTATTTGCTTGAATTTTCGAGTTTACTTGACACCGGCGCAAGCCGTCGCCACCTATGGGGCGAACGAAAAAGCGTACGAAGGATCACATCGAAATTCTCCGGGGAGGGTTTCGTACTCGCCCTCCGGCGCAGGGCCGGCCTTCCAGGCGAGCCGTGCTTCCCTTCCCGGCCCACCTCTGCACTCGACCGCGACGCCGCATCCGCGGGTCACGGGCGAGGGGTACAACAAGAAGGACTTCGGGCCATGACCAGCGCAAAGCCAAAGCCGCCTCTCATCCCCGGCGAGAGCCGCCCCTATCCGGTGCTGCCGCTGCGCGACATTGTCGTTTTCCCGCACATGATCGTACCGCTGTTCGTGGGACGCGAGAAATCGATCAGGGCGCTCGAAGAGGTGATGCGCTCCGATACTTTCATCCTGCTGGCTACGCAGAAGAACGCCTCCGATGACGACCCGGCAACGGGCGCCATCTACGAAATCGGAACGCTCGCCAGCGTGCTGCAATTGCTCAAGCTGCCAGACGGCACCGTCAAGGTGCTAGTCGAGGGCGCTGCGCGCGCGAAGGTCGAGCACTACTCCGATCGTGCCGAATACTACGAGGCCGCCGCCGTCGTACTCTCGGATTCGAGCGGCGAGCAGGTCGAAGCCGAGGCGCTGGCGCGCTCGGTCATCAACGAGTTCGAGAACTACGTAAAGCTCAACAAGAAAGTGTCGCCCGAGGTCGTCGGCGTGGTCCAGCAGATCGAGGACTACGCCAAGCTCGCCGACACGGTCGCCTCGCACCTCGCGGTCAAGATTCCCGACAAGCAGCTGATCCTGGAGACGCCGTCGGTCACTGAGCGCCTGGAGAAAGTGCTCGGCCTGATGGAGAGCGAAATCTCGGTTCTGCAGGTGGAAAAGCGCATCCGCACGCGCGTCAAGCGCCAGATGGAGAAGACCCAGCGCGAGTACTACCTCAACGAGCAAATGAAGGCGATCCAGAAGGAGCTCGGCGACGAGGAGGGCAAGGACGAGCTCGCCGAAATCGAGGACAAGATCAAGAAAACCAAGCTCTCGAAGGAGGCGCGCGAGAAGGCGACCCACGAGCTCAAGAAGCTGCGCCAGATGTCGCCGATGTCGGCGGAAGCAACCGTCGTGCGCAACTATCTCGACTGGCTGCTCTCGATACCCTGGAACAAGAAGACCAAGGTCAAGAAGGACCTCAAGCTGGCCCAGGAGATCCTCGACAACGATCACTTCGGCCTGGAGAAGGTCAAGGAGCGGATCGTCGAATATCTCGCCGTGCAGCAGCGCGCCAACAAGCTGACCGGCCCGATCCTGTGCCTGGTGGGGCCGCCCGGGGTCGGCAAGACCTCGCTCGGCAAGTCGATCGCGCGCGCGACCGGCCGCGACTTCGTACGCGTGTCGCTCGGGGGCGTGCGCGACGAAGCAGAGATTCGCGGTCACCGGCGCACCTATATCGGCTCGATGCCCGGCAAGGTCATCCAGTCGATGCGCAAAGCGAAGTCGTCGAACCCGCTGTTCTTGCTCGACGAGGTCGACAAGATGGGCGCGGATTTCCGTGGCGACCCGTCTTCGGCGCTGCTCGAAGTGCTCGACCCCGAGCAGAACCACACCTTCAACGACCATTACCTCGAGGTCGACTACGATCTTTCCCACGTCATGTTCATCACGACGGCGAATACGCTCAACATTCCGCCGCCCCTGATGGACCGCATGGAGATTATCCGCATCGCCGGCTATACCGAGGACGAGAAAGTCGAGATCGCGCGCAAGCACTTGATCCCGCACGCGACCGCCAAACACGGCCTCGATCCCAAGGAATGGGCGATCGACGACGAGGCGCTGCTGCTGGTGATCCGCCGCTACACGCGTGAGGCCGGCGTGCGCAATCTCGAGCGCGAGCTCTCCACCCTGATCCGCAAGGCGGTGAAGGAGCTGACCCTGTCGAAGGTGAAATCGATCACGGTCGAGGCCAAGACTGTCGCGGATTATCTCGGTGTGCCCAAGTTCCGCTACGGCGAAGTCGAGGACGAGGATCAGGTCGGCGTCGTAACCGGGTTGGCGTGGACCGATGTGGGCGGCGAGCTGCTCACCATCGAAGCCGCCATGATGCCGGGCAAGGGCAAGATGATCGTTACCGGCAATCTGCGCGACGTGATGAAGGAATCGATCTCGGCCGCGGCGTCCTATGTGCGCATGCGCGCGGTCGCCTTCGGCATCGAGCCACCGCGGTTCGACAAGAAGGACATCCACGTGCACGTGCCGGAGGGGGCCACCCCGAAGGACGGCCCGTCAGCCGGCGTCGCCATGGTAAGCGCGATCGTATCGGTGATGACCGGCATTCCGGTGCGCCGCGACGTCGCGATGACCGGCGAGATCACGCTGCGCGGCCGCGTGCTGCCGATCGGCGGCTTGAAGGAGAAGCTGCTCGCGGCCTCGCGCGGCGGCATGAAGACGGTGCTGATCCCGGAAGAGAACGCCAAGGACCTGGTCGAGATCAGCGAGAGCATCAAGAAGGGCCTCGACATCGTCCCGGTCTCGCGCATGGACGAGGTGCTGGCGCGCGCGCTCACGCGCAAGCCCGAGCCGATCGAATGGGACGAGGAGAAGGCCAAGCCGACCGAAACCTCGGTGACCACCGAGCCGGCGGTGGAGGCCGATTCCTCGACCCTGACCGCGCATTGACGGCGCGGGCAGAAACCGGCTGGCAATTGGAATGCGACGGCGGCGCCCCCGGGCGCCGTCTTTTTTGCCGACATAGTTCTCTCTTTGTTCTTGACAAAATGAGAACGAATAACGAACAATGAGACGCTGCCGGTCAGGGGCTGCGGACCACATTGCGGCTGCCAACGCGGCAGTTTCCTTCGCGCCGGCGCTGCGGCCGCGGGTCGTGGCCGTCGGGCGGAGTTTCCCGGAGATGTGTGTGATGAAACCGACCTTCGCTGTGTGTGCGGCAGTGGTGGGACTGCTGGCTTTGTCTCAATCCGCGGTCGCGGAGCAGAAGACAGCCAGGCAATGCAATGACGACTGGAGCGCCAACAAGGCGTCCATTCAGGCGAGCGGCAAGACCAAACGCGTGTTCATGGCGGAGTGCCGAGGCGTGGCGCTCGCCGCGCCGGCATCCGCCGCGGCACCGGCGGACAAAGGCCAGTACGCGACCGAAGCCGAGGCCAAAGCGAACTGCCCGAGCGACGTTGTCGTGTGGGTCAATTCAATCTCCAAAATCTACCACTCCAGCGGCAGCCGAAGTTACGGAAAGACCCGGAGCGGCTCGTATATGTGTGAAAAGGACTCGGTGGCGGCCGGCTTCCGCGCGCCCAAGCCAAGGGGCGCTGCGACCTGACACCCCGCCAGCGCAAGAATGCTTCAGCGTCGTGACGGTGCCCTCGCGGCACCGTCATTGATTCTAACTGCGAGAGCGGGTGGCGAGCACGCTGGTGATCGTGGCTAGCGCGCCCGTCGAGATACCGCTTGGTGATATGCCGTGACGGGCACGGCGACGAACGCGCCGATGGAAACCTTAGTTTCGTCAGCACGCCCGTGCAGGGGGCGCCAGCGTGACCGTCTTGGGCATGCTATGCTTGCCCAGCTGCGCGCCGCGGCGATAAAGGTAATGCACAAGGGCGGTTAGCTCAGTGGGTAGAGCGCCTGCTTTACACGCAGGATGTCGGCGGTTCGAGTCCGTCACCGCCCACCAGCCTTCGCCTCTGAGGCGGTTCGGCTGGCAAGCCATCCTTTCATTGCGCGAAGGTTGACCAACGCGATCGTTGGTCAAAACGAAATCCATCGGCGGCCTTGGTGCTGGCCGCCGACGGGATTGTAAAGGGACCGCCCGCAATGACCGGGCTTGCCGTCACACCGCTTCCTTGAGTTCCTTGGCGGCGCGGAAGGCGACCTTCTTGCTGGCCTTGATCTGGATCGGCTCGCCGGTCGCGGGATTGCGTCCCATGCGTGCCGCCCGCTTGCGCACCACAAGGATGCCGAGGCCGCCGATGCGGATGCGGTCGCCCTTCTTGAGGTGCTTGGTCACCAAGTTCACCAGTTCGCCGAGCACCGCCTCGGTCTGTTTTTTCGACATTTCATGGGATTCCGAGAGATTTGCGGCGAGATGCTTCAGGGTCACGGTCGCCTGTGCGCCCGGTTTCTTCGCTGCCATGGCTGGCCCTCCTGGTTGCGGACGGTGGCTTCGAAACCACGCGTCCAGCTTTGGCATTAGACGATTCGGATAGGGTCTGACCATGACTTAATGCCGAAAAATGTGGGTTTTTTCAATGCCGGTTCTCGGAAAGCGGCCAATGACGGGCTCCAACGGGGGGCGTCGAAGGAGAAAATCCACTGATTTGCCCGTGGGAACGGGCTTTCCGAGCGCTGCCTTGACTCGCGGGTGGCCGGTATTTAACTCCGCAGCACGCCCGCGGGGGCGTAGCTCAGTTGGTTAGAGCGTCGGCCTGTCACGCCGAAGGTCGCGGGTTCGAGCCCCGTCGCTCCCGCCATGACTTTGCGAACGAAATTTAATTTGCGCGCAAATCATGACACTGGTTCTCCCCGACGCGCTTCCCTTCCCTCAACCTGTGACCGTTTCTGATTGCTCTTCGTTCGCTTGGCTGGGCTAATGTCTTAAACTTATGGCGAGATATGTATGGGGGTATGATGCCATGAGGTGGGCGATATTGCTGGTTGCCATTGGTCTTTGCGGTTGCGGCACCACCGATGATGAGTTCCGGGTTCTGTCCTACACTCCCGCGGGCATTGAGTATTCGGTCTGGACGGGCGCCCACTCGCGCGAAGTCGTGGCCGATATAGCCCAACAGTATTGTCAAAGGGAAGGCAAGAAGGCGCAGATCATCGATTCCGAAGTAGCCGAAAAGCATATCTTCAAGGGCAGTCGAGTCGTCTACCGCTTCAACTGCGTCAGTTAGCTCTGTACGTAGAGTTTGCCGCCACGCACCGCTTGCGCGATCTTGCGGGCTCCGTCCTATTGGGGGTGAACGCCGATCCAATCGAGATTGGATTCCCGTTCGAGATTTTGGAGGCGCTCGAACATGTCGCCCATATGCTCGCCGCCGCAATGGCGGGTCAGCAACAAGAATTTCTCGCGCAGCTCGCCTTGATCGAGCGGTTGAGCCGGCGTGCCTTTGAAGTCGGCGACGCAGCGCGTGAGCACGCGCCCGTCTTTGAGCTTGACGGTGACGAGTGCGGCCAGCGGGGTCGGGCGCTCCTTGGCAATGGTGATGGTCACGCGCTCGGCGAGCGAGCGGATCTGGGGCTCGCGCAGCGCGCCTTCGTCAAAGGAGCGCGGGTCGCGCGGATCGCGGACATGGGCGAGCGCGACGCAGAACGGGATGCTGTATTGCGCCATCATGATGTCGGCGGGCGAGGGAATGTTGTTGACTCGCGCCATCTTGTCGTTGCCGGCGATGTGGATGGAGGCGACATCCACCGCCGCATAGCCGTGCTGGGTGCGTAAATCCAAAATCGCCTGCACGGAGGTGTGCGCCGTGATGTGGCAGGGAAAACGCTTGAGCATGATCGAACGCGAGGCGTAGCTGTCGCCGAGGCCGTTCGTGAGTTCGTGCGGATCGAATTCACTGCCGCAGAACACGCGCAGGAAGCCGAATTCGCCCTCGAGCACGCTCGCCGGGCCGGTAAATCCCTCGCCCGCGAGATTCGCCGCCAGCACGCCGCTCTCAGCCGCGCGTCCGAGGTGGAGGCGCTTGACCATGGCGCCGGTGCCAGCGCGGGCGAATTCCAGCAGTCCACAGGCGAGCGAGCCCGCAATCCCGAGGGCGTTTTGCATGCGCTCGGAATCGAATCCCATCAGCCTCCCGCACGCAGTCGCGGCGCCGAATGGGCCGGTGGTACCGGGCGCGTGGAAGCCGCGGCTCTCGTTGCTGTGCTTCGTCGCGCGCCCGATGCGGATCATCACCTCAGCACCGGCGACGATGGCGGTGATCAACGCACGGCCGCCGATGCCGCGCTCCTGAGCGACCGCAAGGCCGGACGTCAACAGCGTCGCGCCGGGATGCACGCCGCTGCTCGGCCACGTCAAATTGTCCATCTCGAAGGCGTGCGCGAGCGCGCCGTTGGCCAACGCTGCCGCCGGCGCGTGCACCCGCGGCGCGCCGGGCCCAAGAATTCGGCTGTTGCCGCCAGCGCCGTTCTTCGCCGCAAACGCGACGACCATGCGGCTCCAGGGCAGATCGTAGCCGAAGATGACCGCGGCGACGGTGTCGGTGATGCATTGCTTGGCGCGTTCGACGACGTCCGGCGGGATGTCCTCGTAACGACAGGATGCCGCGTAGTCGGCCAGTTCCGCTGTCTCTTTCGCCATCGCGATATTGCCTGGTGGTTCGAGGCGCGTGGATCGGTGCTGCTGCAAAAGCTAGGGCGGATTTCGGGAAAATGGAATCGCCACTGGCGACCGGCTCGATGCAGTCCGGGTGGCCGACAGTATCTTAGTTTGACGCCTAGCGCCGCGCACCCACACTGCGCCCATGCCGCGAAAGTGGGAATCCAAGGCCGAGGGCCTGGGGGTCCCGCTGCGCGGGGACGAGCAAAAGTACCTTGAGACACTTCCGGACGAACTGAGACTTTCTCGGCCCGCCAACCGCTTGAAGCTGCAGATGGGCGCGTCTAGGGTTGCGCGCGAAGCGTTTGCGTTTACCGTTCGCGTTCAGCGCGGAAACATCGAGGAGGCGCCGATGCCATCGCGAAATCTTTTGCTTGCTTTGACCGCCGGCGTGATTGCGGTCGGGCTCTCGATCATTGCCGCGCACGCTCAAGCGCCAGCCGCGCTGACCGGTCAGGTCAGCTCGGCCGCGGAGGGCCCCATGGAAGGCGTCGTCGTGAGCGCCAAGCGCGACGCTTCGACCCTGACCATCTCCGTGGTCAGCGACAACGCCGGCAAGTTCAGCTTCCCCGCGGCCAAGCTCGAGCCCGGCCGCTATTCGCTCGCCATTCGCGCCGTCGGCTACGACCTCGACGGCCCGAAGACGGCGGATGTCGCCGCCGGCAGCACCGCCACCGCCGATATCAAGCTGCGGCCGACCCGAAATCTGGCAAAGCAGCTTACCAATGCCGAATGGCTGGCAAGCTTTCCCGGGACCGACACCCAGAAAAAGACGCTGCTCAACTGCATCGGCTGTCACGATCTCGACCGCATCGTGACCTCCACCCACGATGCCGACGAGTTCGTGCAGGTGTTCGACCGCATGACCGGCTACTATCCCGGCAGCACGCCGCAGTATCCGCAGCGGCTCATCGGCGATGCCCGCCGCAACCTCGGTGCAGCCGCCGGCGTGAAGGCGATGGCCGAGTATCTGGCGTCGGTCAATCTCAGCAAGGACGAGGTTTGGGACTATCCGCTCAAGACATTGCCGCGGCCACAAGGCCGCGCCACGCGCGTGGTCATCACCGAATACGATTTGCCCCGCAAGCAAATCCAGCCGCACGACGCCATCGTCGATTCCGACGGTATGGTCTGGTTCACGCATTTCGGCGAGCAGTTCCTGGGCAAGCTCGACCCCAAGAGCGGCCGCGTCTCCGAATATCCCTTGCCGGTCATCAAACCGGGCTATCCGGTCGGCACGCTCGACCTGGAGACCGACAAGGCCGGCAATCTCTGGATCGCCATGATGTATCAGGGCGGTGTCGCCAAATTCGACAAGAAGACCGAAACATTTCAGACCTGGAAGGTGCCGCAGCAGTGGCAAACGGACGCCACCCAGCAGGCGTTCCTCACGCCGACCTATTCCCATCTCGACGGCAAGGTATGGGTCAAGAACTCCGACCGCGCGCAGATCCTGCGGCTCGATCCGGCGACGGGGGAGTGGGAGAACCTCGGATCGTTCAAGGATCCGAGCAACAACCGAACCATCACGTCCTACGGCATTCCCGCTGACCACGGCAACAATCTCTATCTGCTCGATTTCTCCTCCTCGAACATCGGCAAGCTCGACGCCAAGACCGGCAACCTCACCGTCTACCGTTCGCCCATCGCGAACTCGCGCCCACGCCGCGGCCGCGTCGACGAGCACAACCGGCTCTGGTTTGCCGAATATGCCGGCAACGCCATCGGGATGTTCGATCCGAACACCGAGAAGATCGAGGAATGGGTGCTGCCGACGCCGTGGGCGCAACCCTACGACGTCGTTACCGACAAGAACGGCGAAGCCTGGACCGGCTCGATGTTGAGCGATCGCGTGTCGCGGCTAAATCCCAACACCGGCGAGTTCGTCGAATATCTGTTACCGAAGACGACTAACATCCGCCGCGTGTTCGTGGACAACTCGACCACTCCGGTGACGTTCTGGGTCGGCAGCAACCACGGCGCCTCGATCGTGAAAGTCGAGCCGATGGATTGAGGGCCGCCAACGGCGGTTAGGCACGACGTTCGACTTTCAGGTACGGGCAAATCGGCCGATCGCCCAAGCCGTCGAACGCGGGCGTAAATGCTCTGGTGGCCGAGCGGCAATCGTCAGAACGATTCGCCGCGGCGCGTCCTCCGCGGCTTCTCGTCCGCACAATCTTTCCGAAATCTCACGCGAATAAATTCGGCTTCGCCCATGACCCCGGAAAGAAGGCCGCCGATCCCAACTGAGGGATCCGGCAGGAGCGTCCAAGACTACATCGATGAGAGGCCGGTCTGGGCGGATGCGACGCCAGTCCACCATGGCCCCATCACCAATATGCAGTGGTTCATTTGGTGGCTCGCCGCTGCCGGCAAGTTTTTCGAAGGCATGGTGGTCTTCACCACCGGTGTGGCTTTGCCGCTGATGGCGAAAGAATTCGCCTTGGGCGCCACCGAGAAGGGCGTCATCGCCGCTGCCTCATTGTTCGGCATCCTGATCGGGGCCGCGACGCTCGGCGGGCTGGCCGATCGTTATGGCCGAAAGCAGATGTTCATTGTCGAGATGGTGCTTTTCGGCATCTTCACCGTGCTGCTGACGTTGAGCCCTTCCTATCCCTTCGTGGTGGCCGCGCTGGTCGGCATCGGCGTTGCGCTCGGGTGCGATTATCCCACGGCCCACCTGATCATTTCCGAAAGCATTCCGAGCCGTATTCGGGGCCGAATGGTGCTCGGGGCGTTCGGCTTTCAGGCGATAGGCGCCTTGGTGGGCACGGCCGTCGGTTTCGTGATTTTGTTCGAGAACCCCGACATCGCGGCGTGGCGGTGGATGTATGCCAGCACCCTCGTGCTTGCGGTGCCGGTCATCATCGGCCGTTTCTTCATCGTCCAAAGCCCGCTGTGGCTGATGTTTCGCGGCCGCGTTGAGGAAGCCGAAGCTGCTACCGAACGGCTTCTCCTCCGCGATCCCCTATATCCGAAAGAAGTGATTCTGCATCGCGCGCAAGCTCGCGACAAGCACCACGAGCACCAGTGGGGAGAAGCGCCCTGGTCCGCGCTGTTTCAGCGGATAAACCTCGACCGCACCATCCTGGCTTCGGTGCCGTGGTTTCTGCAGGACCTCGGCACCTACGGCATTGGAATGTTTACCCCCACCATCCTTGCCACCGTCATCGGCGCCAGCGTCGCGCAGCCGCGCAACGTCGCCGAACTCGTTCAGAGCGACATCCTGGCCACCAAGGGTGCGGCGTTCATCGACGTGCTGTTGATCGTGGGCATAGCCCTTGCCGTGCTGCTGGCCGACCGCGTGGGCCGCATTCGCCTTCAAATCCTCGGCTTCTTCGGCTGCGCCGTCGGCTTGCTGCTGGCAACGTTGTCACTCCACGTCGGCGGAACGCTCTCCGGCGTGCTGCTCTTCGCCGGCTTCATGCTTTTCAGTTTCATGACCAATATCGGACCCAACGCCATGACCTACCTGATCGCGGGCGAGGTATTTCCGACCTCGATCCGCGGCACGGGAGCGGGCTTTGCGGCCTCGTTCGCCAAGATCGGCGCGGTGCTCACCGCGTTCCTGTTCCCGATCCTGCTCAAGGATATCGGCACAGATCTGCTGCTGTTGATCCTGATTGCCACCAGCCTTGTGGGCGCGCTCGTCACCTGGCGCTACGCGATTGAAACCAAGGGCATTAGCCTGGAAAAAATCGAGGAGAAGGGGCTCGTGCCGAAGCGCAACAAGTAGATTTGCCCGGCGAGGGGATCTTGCGCGCGTTTAGGGCGTTGCTGCTTTCAATCCGAGGATTGCGCGGGCGTCGGCCGGAGTGGCGATGGTATCGCCGAGAATCTCGACGATCTTGGCCGCCTTCTCCACCAGCGCGGCGTTGCTCGGCGCGAGCTTGCCCTTTTCGAGATAGATGTTGTCCTCGAGGCCCACCCGAGGATGACCTCCGAGCAGGACCGCCTGCGCCACCATCGGAAATTGATGCAGCGATATGCCGAACGCGAACCAGGGTGAGCCCCCCGGCAGCAAGCTTCGCATATAGCTCATGGCCTCGGACGTGGCCGGCTGCGCCCAGGCGATGCCGAGGCAGATCTGGAACATGCCCGGCGCCTTGATGTGTCCGCTCTCGATCAAGCGCTTGGCGAGCAGGAGATGGCCGGTCTCGAACACTTCCAACTCTGGCAGCACGCCGGCATCGCGGATCGCGACCGCCATGGCTTCGAGATGCGAGGGCGTATTGATGAAGACGTGCGGGCCCATATTCATGCTGCCCATATCGAGGCTGCAGATGTCGGGCTTGAGCGCGACGACATGACGGACGCGTTCGGCTGGTGGCTTGATGGTCGTGCCCGGGCCGGGTTTTTGCGGGTCGTCCTCGTCCGGCACGAAGCGCGCCCCCGGCCCGGTGGTGAGGTTGATGAGGACGTCGCTGCCGCTTCCCCTGATCCGATCCACGACCTCTTTGTAGAGGGAAGGATCCATGCTGGGCCGCGTGGTCTTGGGATCGCGCACGTGGATGTGAACGATTGCGGCGCCCGCCTTGGCCGCATCGATGGCGGATTGCGCGATCTGCTCGGGGGTCACCGGCACTGCCGGGTTGCGGCCGGGGGTGTCCGCCGAGCCGGTCACCGCGCATGAGATCATGACCTTGCGTTGCATGTCCGCCTCCCTCGCCACCGACGTATGGTTGCGGCGAAGCCTAGCGCGAGGACGGGGCCGAAGCCCAGAGGTTCCCCGGCGCAGATGCGCTCGAAGACAGCGGCATCGATCTTTGCGCCGCTCGCGATCGATGCCCGCTCGCGTTCAGGCTGCAAGATGACGTTCAGGTGACACGCAATCGAGCGATTGGGACGGACCGCGCGAAACCTAAGTTCCCGCATGTCAGCGGGAGCAGATGATGCGCGCGCTGGAGGAGCTTTTGGCGCCCGCTGGCTTGCCTCCCATTGTGCACTGCGCTAAGCCCTCCCTGAGCCCGTCCTTGGAACGAATCCGATCTGTGACAAGGGCGATTTCGCAAGCGCCTGCGGCACCTTGGCCGCGGGTGGGGGCGGGGGCGGGCTTTCCGTGCGGGGCCGGGACGTCGGAGGTGAGATCGCCGATGAACGAGCTATTGCTGGATTACCTCCCGCTCGTGATCTTCATCGCGGTTGCGCTCGCCATCGTGCTCGCGCTGCTGATCGTACCTTTCCTGGTCGCCTACAAGGCGCCCGATCCGGAGAAGCTCTCCGCCTACGAGTGCGGCTTCAATGCCTTCGACGATGCGCGCATGAAATTCGACGTGCGCTTCTATCTCGTCGCCATCCTGTTCATCATCTTCGACCTCGAAATGACCTTTCTCTTTCCCTGGGCCATCGTGCTCGGCGATCTCGGGCTCTACGGCTATTGGTCGATGATGGTGTTCCTTGGCGTTCTGACCGTCGGCTTCATATATGAATGGCGCAAAGGAGCGCTTGAATGGGATTAGAGCGCACGGCCGTCGTTGCTCCGCCGGCCAAGGGCATTCTCGATCCGCGCACCGGCAAGCCCGTGGGCGCGGATGACGGTCTCTTTGTCGGCATGAACCAGGAGCTTTCGGACAAGGGCTTCCTCGTCACTGCGAGCGACGATCTCGTTATCTGGGCGCGCACCGGCTCGCTGATGTGGATGACCTTCGGGCTCGCCTGCTGCGCGATCGAGATGATGCAGATGTCGATGCCTCGCTACGACGCCGAACGCTTCGGTTTCGCGCCGCGCGCGTCGCCGCGACAATCGGATGTGATGATCGTGGCCGGCACGCTGACCAACAAAATGGCGCCCGCGCTGCGCAAGGTTTACGACCAGATGCCAGAGCCGCGCTACGTCATCTCCATGGGCTCGTGCGCCAACGGCGGCGGCTATTATCACTATTCCTATTCGGTCGTGCGCGGCTGCGACCGCATCGTGCCGGTCGACATCTACGTTCCCGGCTGCCCGCCGACCGCCGAAGCGCTGCTCTACGGCGTGTTGTTGCTGCAGAAGAAGATCCGCCGCACCGGCACGATCGAGCGCTGATGGGTTTCGCGCCATGGATGAAACGCTCGACAAATTCGGCGAGATGATCGCCGGTGCGCTGCCGGGCTCGGTCACCAACCATCGCGTTGCGCACGGCGAGTTGACGATCAGCGCGAATGCCGACGACATCGTGAAGGTTGCCACCTTCCTGCGCGACGACGACCGCTGCCAGTTCTGGAGCATGATCGACGTCACCGCGGTCGACTGGCCGGGGCGCGAACGGCGCTTTGACGTCGTCTATCATTTCCTCTCGCCCAAGCAGAACCTGCGCATCCGGGTGAAGATCGAGGTCGACGAGACGACCCCGGTGCCGTCGATCATCGGCGTGTTCCCGGGCGCGAATTGGTTCGAACGGGAAGCCTACGACCTCTACGGCGTGCTCTTTACCGGCCATCCGGACATGCGCCGGCTGCTGACGGATTATGGATTCGAGGGCCACCCGCTGCGCAAGGATTTTCCGCTCACCGGATTCGTGGAGGTGCGCTACGACGACGAGCAGAAGCGCGTCGTGTACGAGCCGGTGCGGCTCGCGCAGGAATTCCGCAATTTCGATTTCCTCTCGCCGTGGGAAGGTCCGCAATACGTCTTGCCGGGCGACGAGAAGGCGGGCGACGGGAAGGGCGGTTGAGATGTCATTCGTTCCGCTGTTGCACATTCGCACTTCGCCCGCGTGGCCAGGTTGCTGCCATGGCTGAAACGGAGCTGCGTAACTTCACCATGAATTTCGGGCCGCAACATCCGGCGGCGCACGGCGTGTTGCGCCTGGTACTGGAACTCGACGGCGAGGTCGTGGAACGTGTCGATCCGCATGTTGGGCTCTTGCATCGCGGGACCGAAAAGCTGATCGAAGCCAAGACCTATCTGCAGGCGATCCCGTATTTCGACCGCCTCGACTACGTCGCGCCGATGAACCAGGAGCATGCCTTCTGCCTGGCGGCGGAGAAGTTGCTCGGGCTCGCGGTGCCCAAGCGCGCGCAGCTCATCCGCGTGCTCTACTGCGAGATCGGACGGCTGCTGTCGCATCTCCTCAACGTGACCACGCAGGCCATGGATGTCGGCGCGCTCACGCCTCCGCTCTGGGGCTTTGAAGAGCGTGAAAAGCTCATGGGCTTCTACGAGCGCGCCTCCGGCAGCCGCTTGCATGCCGCCTATTTCCGCGTCGGCGGCGTGCATCAGGATTTGCCGCCGAAGCTCCTCGACGACATCACCGCGTTTTGCGATCCGTTCCTCAAGGTGTGCGATGATCTCGAGGAGTTGCTCACCGACAATCGCATCTTCAAGCAGCGTAACGTCGACATCGGCGTGGTCACGCTCGCCGATGCGTGGGCTTGGGGCTTCTCCGGCGTGATGGTGCGCGGATCGGGCGCGGCATGGGATCTGCGCAAGGCGCAACCCTATGAATGCTACTCCGAGTTCGATTTCGACATCCCCGTGGGCAGGAACGGCGACAATTACGACCGCTATTGCATCCGCATGGAGGAGATGCGCCAGTCGACCAAGATCATGAAGCAGTGCTTGCAGAAGCTCTCCGCGGGCGAAGGGCAGGGGCCGGTCGCGGTGGTCGACCACAAGATCGTCCCGCCCAAGCGCGCCGAGATGAAGCGCTCCATGGAGGCGCTCATCCACCACTTCAAGCTCTACACCGAAGGCTTTCACGTTCCCGCGGGCGAGGTCTACGCCGCGGTCGAAGCGCCCAAGGGCGAGTTCGGCGTCTATCTCATCGCCGACGGCGGCAACAAGCCCTACAAGTGCAAAATCCGGGCGCCCGGCTTTGCCCACCTCCAGGCCATGGATTTCCTCTGCCGGGGCTACATGCTCGCCGATATAACCGCGATCCTCGGCTCGCTCGACATCGTGTTCGGGGAGGTCGATCGCTGATGAGCGTCCGCCGCCTCGCCGATGCCGCGATCCAGCCCAAGAGCTTCGCCTTCACGGTCGAGAATCTCGATTGGGCCAAGGGCGAGATCGCCAAATACCCGGAGGGCAGGCAGGCCTCCGCGATCCTTGCGCTGCTGTGGCGCGCGCAAGAGCAGGCCGGCGGCTGGCTGCCGCAAAAGGCGATCGAGCACGTCGCCGATCTCCTCGGCATGGCCAAGATCCGCGCGCTCGAGGTCGCGACCTTCTACACCATGTTCAACTTGGCGCCGGTTGGCCAATTCCACGTCCAGCTTTGCGGCACCACGCCGTGCGTGCTGCGCGGCGCCGACAAGCTGATCAAACTCTGCCACGACATGATCGGCGAGCCGCTCCAGATCAGCGGCGACGGCAAGCTGTCGTGGGTTGAGGTCGAATGCCTGGGGGCCTGCGTGAACGCGCCCGTTGCGCAGATCAATTATGATTATTATGAAGATCTTACCCCGGAAAACTTCACTAAGATCTTAGCCGATTTGGCGGCCGGCAAAGAGATCAAGCCGGGTCCCCAGGTCGCGCGCCAGTTCTCAGCGCCGAGTGGCGGCCCGACCACGCTCACTGATCCCGCCCTTTACGCGCATGGGAACGGCGGGCCGCCGCATGACCCGGCCTTGCGCGATGCCGACGCCAAGTGGCCGGGCGAGCCCGCGAACGTGCGCGAAGCGGCGGTGCCCAAATCTCCTGTCGGCGATTCATCGGTGAACAGGCGGTCGTGATGCTCGCGGATAAGGATCGCATCTTCAAGAATCTCTATGGCCTCTATGATTGGGGCCTTAAGGGGGCTCGCGCGCGCGGCGCCTGGGACGGCACCAAGGCCATCCTGGAGAAGGGCCGCGATTGGATCATCAACGAGGTGAAGGCCTCGGGGCTGCGCGGGCGCGGGGGCGCTGGCTTCCCGACCGGACTCAAGTGGTCGTTCATGCCCAAGCAGTCGGACGGACGGCCGCATTATCTCGTGGTCAACGCCGATGAGTCCGAGCCCGGCACCTGCAAGGACCGCGAGATCATGCGCCACGACCCGCATCTTTTGGTCGAAGGCTGCCTGATCGCCGGCTTCGCCATGGGTGCTCATACCTGCTTCATCTATATCCGCGGCGAATTCATCCGCGAACGCGAGCATCTGCAGGCGGCGGTGGACCAGGCCTATGCGGCCAATCTCATCGGCAAGAACAATGTCCACGGCTTTGATTTCGACATCATCGTGCACCACGGCGCCGGCGCCTATATCTGCGGCGAGGAAACGGCGCTGCTGGAAAGCCTCGAAGGCAAGAAGGGCCAGCCGCGCCTGAAACCGCCGTTTCCCGCCAACGTCGGCCTCTATGGCTGTCCGACCACGGTCAACAACGTGGAGTCGATCGCGGTGGTGCCGGACATCGCGCGGCGCGGGGCCGCCTGGTTCGCCGGCATCGGGCGGCCGAACAATACCGGCACGAAGCTGTTCTGCATTTCCGGCCATGTGGAGAAACCCTGCACGGTCGAGGACGCCATGGGGGTGCCGTTGCGCGAGTTGCTCGACACCCATTGCGGCGGCGTGCGTGGCGGTTGGAGCAACTTGCTCGCCGTCATTCCCGGCGGCTCCTCGATGCCGCTGGTCCCGGCGCACGATTGCGAGCGTCTGCTCATGGATTTCGACGGCACCCGCGAGTTCAAATCCGCGCTCGGCACGGCGGCGGTGATCGTGATGGACAAATCGACCGACATCATCCGCGCCATGGCCCGCATCTCGTATTTCTACAAGCATGAGAGCTGCGGCCAGTGCACGCCCTGCCGCGAGGGTATGGGTTGGATGTGGCGGGTGCTCAGCCGCATGGCGGAAGGCCGCGCGCACAAGCGCGAGATCGACATGCTGATGGAGGTCACGACCCAGATCGAAGGCCACACCATCTGCGCGTTCGGCGACGGCGCGGCCTGGCCCGTGCAGGGGCTGATCCGCCACTTCCGCCACGAGATCGAGCGGCGCATCGACGACTACAGCGCAAACCCGCACCCGGAGCCCGTACGGGTGGCGGCGGAGTAAAGCAGAGAACGCTCCATGACGACGCTTCACCTCGCCCAATTGAATATCGGACGCATCCGCTATTCGCTCGACGACCCTCGCATGGCCGACTTCGTCAACAATCTCGACCGCGTCAACGCGATTGCCGAGCACACGCCAGGCTTCGTGTGGCGGCTCCAGGATGACAGCGGCAACGCCACCGCCATCCACGCCTTCGACGATCCGCGCATGCTCTTGAACATGTCCGTGTGGGAATCGGTCGACTCGCTGGAACGTTTCGTCTGGCAGACGGTCCACAAGCGTATCTACGGTCGCCGACCGGAATGGTTCGAGCCGCTGGATCGGCCGCACTTCGTCATGTGGTGGGTGCCAGCGGGTCATCGGCCCGACGTCGCGGAGGCGAAGGGTCGGCTTGAACATCTGTGGGCGCATGGACCGAGCGACTATGCATTCGGCTGGGAGAGCATCCCTTCCGCGCAGCTATGGAAGACGGCGCGCTGCGCGTGAGAAACGGAGCGAGGAGGATGAGCCGATCCGATCGGTTTTGGCGTGGCGTCACGTTGTTGGTGCGGCTGGACATGGCCGCTGGCATCGCCATTGCCGCTGGACTGTTGCTGGTGCTGGTGTGGCATTGACATGACCAAGCTCGTCGTCGACGGCAAAGAGATCGATGTCTCGCCGGACTACACGCTGCTGCAGGCGTGCGAGGCAGCGGGCGCGGAGATCCCGCGCTTCTGCTTCCATGAGCGCCTCTCGATTGCCGGCAACTGCCGCATGTGCCTGGTCGAGCTGAAAGGCTCGCCCAAGCCGGTCGCCTCCTGCGCGTGGGGCGTGCGCGACTGCCGGCCCGGTCCGAAGGGCGAGCCGCCCGAGGTTTTCACCAAAACCCCGATGGTGCGCAAGGCGCGCGAAGGCGTGATGGAATTCCTGCTGATCAATCATCCACTCGACTGCCCGATCTGCGACCAGGGCGGGGAATGCGACCTGCAGGACCAAGCGATGGCCTACGGCGTCGATTCCAGCCGCTTCAAGGAGAACAAGCGCGCGGTTGAGGACAAGTATGTGGGGGTCCTGGTCAAGACCATCATGAATCGCTGCATCCATTGCACGCGCTGCGTTCGGTTCATGACCGAGGTCGCCGGCGTGCCGGAGCTTGGCGCCATCGGGCGCGGCGAGGACACCGAGATCACGACCTATCTCGAGCAGGCCATGACCTCCGAGTTGCAGGGCAACGTGGTCGATCTCTGTCCGGTGGGCGCGCTCACCTCCAAGCCCTATGCCTTCGCCGCGCGGCCGTGGGAGCTCAACAAGGCCGAGTCGGTCGACGTCATGGACGCGCTCGGCTCGGCCATCCGCATCGATACCCGCGGACGCGAGGTCATGCGCATCCTCCCGCGCGACAACGACGACGTGAACGAGGAATGGATTTCCGACAAGACCCGCCACGTGGTCGACGGCCTGCGCGCCCAGCGCCTCGATCAGCCCTATATTCGCGAGGGCGGTCAGCTCTATCCGGCCTCCTGGCGCGACGCCTTCGACGCCATCGCCGCCAAAGTCGACGCGACCGAGGTGAAGCGCACCGGTGCGATCGTCGGCGACCTTGCCACGGTCGAGGAAACCTTCGCGCTCAAGGATTTGATGACGCGGCTCGGCGTCGTCAATCTTGACTGCCGGCAGGACGGCGCGGTGCTCGATCCAGCACGGGGCAGGGCGAGCTACCTGTTCAACGCCACCATCGCCGGAATCGATAAGGCGGACGCATTGCTCATCGTCGCCGCCAATCCGCGCCGCGAAGCGGCCGTGCTCAACGCCCGCATCCGCAAGCGCTGGCGCATGGGCGCCTTTCCGATCGGCTTGATCGGCGAGCGCGCCGATCTCACCTATCGCTACGATTATCTCGGCGCTGGGCCGCAGACGCTCGCGGATGTGGCGGCGGGCGCGCATGAGTTCGCATCCGTACTCAAGAAGGCCGAGCGGCCAGTGGTGATCGTCGGCATGAGTGCGCTGGCGCGGCCGGATGGCGCAGCCATCGCTTCGCTTGCGGCGCGGGCCGCGCAGGTCGGCGGCAGCGACGGCTGGAACGGCTTTTCGGTCCTGCATACCGCCGCGGCGCGGGTCGGCGCGCTCGACGTCGGCTTCGTGCCCGGCGCCGGCGGCCGCAACGCCGCGCAGATGGCGGCGCCCGGCGCGCTCGACCTCCTGTTCCTGCTCGGTGCCGATGAGATCGATATCGCCCCCGGCGCCTTCGTGGTCTATATCGGCACCCACGGCGATGCCGGCGCGCACCGCGCCGACGTCATCCTTCCGGGCGCGGCCTATCCCGAGAAATCTGGCATCTACGTCAACACCGAGGGGCGCGTGCAGATGGCTGGCCGCGCCTCCTTCCCGCCGGGCGACGCGCGCGAGGACTGGGCGATCCTGCGGGCGCTGTCGGATGTGCTCGGCCGCAAGCTTGCTTATGACTCGCTTGCCCAGTTGCGTCAGGCGCTGTTCAAGGCGCATTCCCACCTGCGGCGGCTCGACCAGATCGCGCCCGCCGAGCGGGCGGATATTGCGGCGCTGGCCGCGCGCGGCGGCACCCTCGAAAAGGCCGCGTTCGGCCGCGCACTCGACGACTTCTATTTCACCAATCCGATCGCGCGGGCGTCCGCGGTCATGGCGGAATGCTCGCTGATCGCCGAGGGCCACGCCGCGCTCACCGCGGCGGAGTAGCTGCCATGGCTGAATTGTGGACCAATTACATCTGGCCGCTGGTCATCATCCTCGCGCAAAGCGTGCTGCTGCTCGTCGTTCTGCTCATCGTCACCGCCTATGTGCTTTATGCCGACCGCAAGATCTGGGCGGCGGTGCAGATCAGGCGTGGGCCCAATGTGGTCGGACCCTGGGGCCTACTGCAATCCTTCGCCGATCTTTTTAAATTCGTGGTCAAGGAGCCGATCATTCCTGCCGGCGCCAATAAGGGCGTATTTCTATTGGCACCGCTCGTCACCGGCGTGCTTGCCCTCTCGGCCTGGGCGGTGATTCCGGTCAACGCCGAATGGGAGATCGCCAACCTCAATGTCGGTGTGCTTTATATTTTCGCCATCTCCTCGCTCATGGTCTACGGCGTCATCATGGCGGGATGGTCGTCGAATTCCAAATACCCATTCCTCGCCTCGTTGCGTTCGGCTGCGCAGATGGTGTCCTACGAAGTCTCGATCGGCTTCGTCATCATCACCGTCCTGCTGTGCGCCGGATCGCTCAATCTCTCCGCGATCGTCGGGGCGCAGGAAGGCCGCTGGGGAATGTTCAACTGGTTCTGGTTGCCGCTGCTTCCCATGTTCGTGGTGTTCCTCATTTCCGCGCTGGCCGAGACCAACCGTCCGCCGTTCGATCTGGTGGAAGCCGAATCGGAATTGGTCGCCGGCTATGCGGTGGAATATTCCGCCACCCTGTTTCTGCTGTTCTTCCTGGGCGAGTACGTCGCCATGCTCACCATGTGCGCCATGGCGACCATCCTGTTCCTCGGCGGCTGGCTGCCACCGTTTCCGGTCGCGCCGTTCACCTGGATCCCGGGCGTGATCTGGTTCGCGCTCAAGGTCCTGTTCATGTTCTTCCTCTTCGCCATGGTGAAGGCGATCGTGCCGCGCTACCGCTACGACCAGCTTATGCGGTTGGGCTGGAAAGTGTTCTTGCCGCTTTCGCTTGCGATGGTCGCGATCGTCGCCGGCGTCTTGCAATACGGGGGATTTCTCGCGAAATGACGGAGCAACGGCATGATGGATCTGTCGCTTGCCGGGCTCATCGGAGCCGTCATCGGCACGATCGTTGCGGCGCTGGCTTACGTTCCGCTCCTCACCTTCGTCGAGCGCGGTCTGCGCTCGCGCGTTTCCGCCGGGAGCGCCGACGAGCGCGAGAGCTTCGAGCAGGAGGCCTCCTTCCTGCGGCGGGCCGTGCTCGCGGTCGATATCATCGTCTTTGCGGGCTTCGGCTACTGGCTCGGCGCGATGATGGCCGACTAATGGACATGCGGTGGCGGAACCCAGCGTTCGAAAGGATTGCGCCATGAAAATGGATCAAGCCGCCCGATCGTTGTTCCTCAAGGAGTTCGTGGCGGCGTTCGTGCTCGGCCTGCGGTACTTCTTCAAGCCCAAGCCCACGCTCAACTATCCGTTCGAGAAGGGGCATCTCTCGCCGCGCTTTCGCGGCGAGCACGCGCTGCGCCGCTATCCCAACGGCGAGGAGCGCTGCATCGCCTGCAAGCTCTGCGAGGCGATCTGTCCGGCGCAGGCGATCACCATCGAGGCGGGGCCGCGCCGCAATGACGGCACGCGCCGCACCACGCGCTACGACATCGATATGGTCAAATGCATCTATTGCGGGCTTTGCCAGGAGGCCTGCCCGGTCGACGCCATCGTCGAAGGACCGAACTTCGAGTTCGCGACCGAGACGCGTGAGGAGCTCTATTTCGACAAGGAGCGCCTGCTCGCAAACGGCGACCGCTGGGAGCGCGAGATCGCCAACAACATCGCGCTCGATGCGCCGTACCGGTGAGACCAAGGGATGATCTTCCCCGCCCTCTTCTTCTACCTGTTTGCCGGCGTGTGCATCGCCGCCGCTATCATGGTCATCGCGGCCAGGAATCCGGTGCATTCGGTCCTGTTCCTCATCCTCGCCTTCGTCAACGCGGCTGCGCTGTTCGTTCTGCTGGGAGCGGAATTCCTGGCGATGATCCTCATCATCGTCTATGTCGGCGCGGTGTTGGTGCTGTTCCTGTTCGTGGTGATGATGCTCGACGTCGATTTCGCCCAGCTGCGACAAGGATTCATACAGTACCTGCCGATTGGCGCCTTTCTCGGCGCCATTCTTCTCATCGAGCTGGTGCTGGTGCTGGTCTCCTGGACGATCGGGCCCGACGTGCAACGCACGATCGCGACCCCAATTCCGCCGATCGCCAGCACGGTCAATGCCGAAGCGTTGGGGCACGTGCTCTACACGCGCTACGTCTATTTCTTCCAGGCGGCCGGCGTCGTGCTGCTGGTTGCGATGATCGGCGCGATCGTGTTGACGCTGCGGCACAAGCCTCACGTCAAGCGGCAGAACATCGCCGAGCAAGTTGCGCGCACGAAGGCGACCGCCATCGACCTTGTCAAGGTCCGGCCGGGCCAGGGACTTTAGGAACGTGGGGGCAACGCCATGACCATCGGCCTCGGCCATTACCTCACGGTCGCCGCGATCCTGTTCACGATCGGCATCTTCGGCATCTTCCTCAACCGCAAGAACGTGATCATCATCCTGATGTCAATTGAGCTGATCCTGCTCGCGGTCAACGTCAATCTCGTCGCCTTCTCGGCCTTCCTCGGCGATCTGGTCGGCCAGATCTACGCGCTGTTGGTGCTCACCGTGGCGGCGGCGGAAGCGGCCATCGGGCTGGCAATTCTGGTCGCTTACTACCGCAATCGCGGCTCGATCGCAGTCGAGGACATCAACCTGATGAAGGGCTGAGCGCGGCATGTACTACGCCATCGTTTTCCTGCCGCTTCTGGGCGCCATCATCGCGGCGCTCATCGCGCTCGCCGGCGCGCGTGCGCGCTATCCCGGCGGGCCGCCCGACGTTGGCGGCGAAACTCACGCACACGGTCCGGGCGATGAGAGCCATGCGCGCGGCGCGCCGTCCCCGCGCGAGGCGCACGCCGCCCTCGAGCCCTCGCACAGCGAGCCGCAACCCCCGGAACCGCCGGCCGCGGGCTCGCGCTCTGCCGAAGTCGTGACCACCGTTTTTCTGTTCGCCTCCATGCTGCTGTCGTGGCTGGCCTTCGTCGACGTCGGGTTTGGCCATCACGACAGCCGCGTGGCGCTCTTTCCCTGGATCATTTCCGGCGATCTCAAGGTCGACTGGGCACTGCGCATCGATGCGCTGACGGCGGTGATGCTCGTCGTCGTCACCACCATTTCCGCTTTCGTCCACCTTTATTCCATCGGCTACATGGAGGACGACCCGTACCGACCGCGGTTCTTCTCTTATCTGTCGTTGTTCACCTTCGCCATGCTGACGCTGGTGACGGCCGACAATCTCGTGCAACTGTTCTTCGGTTGGGAGGGCGTCGGCCTGATGAGCTATCTGCTCATCGGCTTTTGGTACCACAAGCCGGAGGCGAACGCCGCCGCGATCAAGGCTTTCATCGTCAATCGCGTGGGCGATTTCGGCTTCTCGCTCGGCATGTTCGCCGCGTTCCTGATGACCGGCGCGCTCGACCTCGACACCGTGTTCGCGCAGGCGCCCGCGCTCACCGGCAAGACCATCCACTTCCTGTCGTGGGACGTGGACGCGCTGACGTTGATCTGCTTGCTCCTGTTCATGGGTGCCATGGGCAAATCGGCGCAGTTCCTGCTGCACACCTGGCTGCCGGACGCGATGGAGGGACCGACGCCGGTTTCCGCCCTGATCCATGCCGCCACCATGGTAACGGCGGGCGTGTTCATGGTGGCGCGGCTCTCGCCGTTGTTCGATCTGGCGCCGACCGCGCAGGCCTTCGTCACCTTCATCGGAGCGACGACCACGTTCTTCGCGGCGACCATCGCGCTGGTGCAAAACGACATCAAGAAGATCATCGCCTATTCGACCTGCTCGCAGCTCGGCTACATGTTCGTCGCCATGGGCACGGGCGCCTATTCGATCGGCATGTTCCACTTGTTCACACATGCCTTCTTCAAGGCGCTGTTGTTCCTCGGTTCCGGCTCGGTGATCATCGCGATGCATCACGAGCAGGACATCCGCCGCATGGGCGGTTTGAAGGACAAGCTCCCGATCACCTACTGGACCATGGTGATAGGCACGCTGGCGTTGACCGGCTTCCCGCTCACCGCCGGCTATTTCTCCAAGGATGCCATCATCGCAGCGGCCTATGTGAGCAACAATCCGATGGCGCTTTATGCGTTCGGGACCACCGCCCTCGCGGCGGCGTTGACCGCGTTCTATTCCTGGCGGCTGATCTTCAAGACCTTCCACGGCAGCCCGCACGACCCCCATCATTACGATGCGGCGCGCGAAAGCCCGATGGTGATGCTGCTCCCGCTCGTCTTTCTCGCGGTCGGCTCGATCTTCGCCGGCTACCCGTTTTCCGAGCTGTTCGTCGGCCACGACGTTGGGGAGTTTTTCCGCGGCTCGCTCAAATTCGCGGCCGACAACCATATTCTCGAGAATATCGAACATGTTCCCCATCTCGCCGGCATGGCGCCAACGGTGCTGATGGCGATCGGCTTCGTCATCGCCTGGGAATTCTACATTCGCCGGCCGGAACTGCCGGTCGAGCTCGCTCGCCAGCAGGAGCCGCTCTACAAATTCCTGCTCAACAAGTGGTACTTCGACGAGATCTACGACTTCTTGATCGTTCGCCCGACTTTGTGGCTGGCCCGCGCGCTGTGGAAATACGGCGACGGCTGGACGATCGACGGTTTGGGACCCGACGGCGTCTCGGCGCGGGTCCTCGACGTGACCCGCGGCGTCGTGCGGCTGCAGACCGGATACCTGTACCACTATGCCTTTGCCATGCTGATCGGCGTCGCCGCGCTCATCACCTGGTTCATGTTCGCCGCGCGGACGGGCTGACGATGAGCTGGCCGATCCTCTCCGTCACCATATTCCTGCCGCTCGTCGGCGCGTTGTTCATCATGGTGATGCGCGGCGACGACGAGGCCGAGAAACGCAACGCCCGCTGGGTCGCGCTGTGGACCACGCTGATCACTTTCGCGATCTCGCTGATTCTGCTCTACCGCTTCGACCCCTCGTCGGCCGAGTTCCAGTTCGTCGAGAAACGGCCTTGGCTCGTCGGCGCGATCACTTACCACGTGGGCCTCGATGGCATCTCGCTGCCGTTCCTCATCCTGACGACCGCGCTAATGCCGGTCTGCATCATCGCCAGTTGGCTGCCGATCCAGCACCGCGTCAAGGAATATATGATCGCATTCCTGGTGCTCGAGACGCTCATGGTCGGCACCTTTGCGGCGCTCGACCTCGTGGTGTTCTATCTGTTTTTCGAGGGCGGGCTCATTCCGATGTTCCTGATCATCGGGGTGTGGGGAGGCCCGCGCCGGGTCTACGCCAGCTTCAAGTTCTTTCTCTACACGTTCCTCGGTTCCGTGCTGATGCTGCTCGCCATCATGGCGATGTACTGGGACGCAGGGACGACCGAAATCCCCGCGCTCCTGCGCCACGGCTTCCCGCGCGGCCTGCAGACTTGGGCTTGGCTCGCGTTTCTCGCCTCCTTCGCGGTCAAACTGCCGATGTGGCCGGTGCACACCTGGCTTCCGGACGCCCACGTTGAGGCGCCGACCGCGGGCTCGGTCATCCTTGCCGCCATTCTGCTAAAAATGGGCGGTTACGGCTTCCTGCGCTTCTCGCTGCCAATGTTTCCGGCGGCCTCGCACGACCTTGCTCCGCTGATTTTCGCGCTTTCGGTGATCGCGGTCATCTACACCTCGCTGGTCGCGCTCGCGCAGGAGGACATGAAGAAGCTGATCGCCTATTCCTCGGTCGCCCACATGGGCTTCGTCACTATGGGCATTTTTGCGGCGACCACACAGGGCGTAGCCGGAGGCATCTTTCAGATGATCTCTCACGGCATCGTCTCGGCGGCGCTGTTTCTGTGCGTCGGGGTGGTCTACGACCGCATGCACACCCGCGAAATCGCCGCCTATGGCGGCCTCGTCAATCGCATGCCGCTCTATGCGGCGGCGTTCATGGTATTCACGCTCGCGAACGTGGGGCTGCCTGGTACCACGGGTTTCATCGGCGAATTCCTGACGCTGATCGGCACGTTCCGGGTCAATACTTGGGTGGCGACGCTGGCGACCACTGGGATCATCCTGTCGGCGGCTTACGCGCTGTGGCTCTACCGCAAGGTCATTTTCGGCCCGCTGACCAAGGCGAGCCTGGCCACGATCAAGGATCTCGACTATCGGGAGATCGTCACGCTTGGGCCGTTGGTCGTCCTGACCATTCTGTTCGGCATCTACCCGAAGCCGGTGCTCGATCTATCGGCGGCTTCGGTGGCGCAACTGCTCGAAAACTACGACCGCGCCCTCGGCGCGGCGAAGACCGCCGCCTTACTGGCGCATTGATCACCGGCTGGAAGCCGAGCGATGACCGAGACCGTTGAAATTCCCGCGCTGCTGCCGGCCCTGCCGGAAATCGTGCTCGCGATCGGCGCCATGGTGCTGCTGATGGTCGGCGCGTTCCGCGGCGAGCAGACCGCCAAGGGCATCGAGGGCGCGGCAATCCTGCTGTTGGTGCTCACCGGCCTCATCGTTGTTTTGCTGCCCGCGGGTAAGCTCGTGACCTTCGGCGGCAGTTTCATCGTCGACGGCTTCGCCCGCTTCCTCAAACTGCTGGCGCTCGCCGGATCGGCGGCGGCGATCCTCATGTCTTCGAACTATCTCGCGCTCGAGAAGCGCGAAACGTTCGAATATTCGATCCTGATCCTGCTATCGACCACCGGCATGATGATGCTCATTTCGGCCGCCGACCTGATCGCGCTTTATCTCGGGCTCGAACTGATGAGCCTGGCGCTCTATGTGGTTGCGGCGATCGATCGCGATTCCGTGCGCTCGACCGAGGCTGGGCTGAAATATTTCGTGCTCGGCGCCTTGTCCTCCGGCATGCTGCTTTACGGTGCATCGCTGATCTACGGCTTCACCGGCACGGTGAGCTTCGCCGGCATCGCCAACGCCGCAAGCCAGGGGGGCGGAGGTACCGCGAGCCTGGGGCTGGTGTTCGGATTGGTCTTCCTGTTCGCCGGTTTCTGCTTCAAGGTTTCGGCGGTGCCGTTCCACATGTGGACGCCCGATGTCTACGAGGGCGCGCCGACGCCGATCACCGCCTTCTTCGCCGCCGCCCCCAAGGTCGCCGGCATCGCCATGTTCGTGCGCACGACCATCGTGGCGTTTCCCGGCATCTTGACCCAGTGGCAGCAGATCGTGGTCTTCGTCGCCATCGCCTCGATGGCGCTCGGCGCGTTCGCCGCCATCGGCCAAAAGAACATCAAGCGGCTGATGGCTTATTCGTCCATCGGCCACATGGGGTTCGCGCTCGTCGGGCTCGCCGCCGGGACGCAGCAGGGCGTTCACGGCGTGCTGGTGTATATGGCGATCTATGTCGCCATGACGCTTGGAGCCTTCGCCTGCATCCTGTCGATGCGACGCGACGGGCAGATGGTGGAACAGATCGCCGATCTCGCCGGCCTTGCCCGCACCAAGCCGACCATGGCGTTCTTCTTCGCCATGCTGTTGTTCTCGCTCGCGGGCGTTCCGCCGCTCGCGGGTTTCTTCGCCAAGTTCTACGTGTTTCTCGCGGCGATTCAGGCGGGGTTGTTCACGCTCGCCGTCATCGGCGTGGTCACGAGCGTGGTCGGCGCCTACTATTATCTCGCAATCGTCAAGACGATGTATTTCGACGAGCCGGCCAAGCCGTTCGAGCCGATGCCGTACGAGCTCAAGGCCGTGCTCGCGGTGACGGGCCTGTTCAATCTTCTGTTCTTCGTCTATCCGAGCCCGCTGATCGAGGCCGCGAATGCGGCGGCAAAGTCGCTGTTCTGAATGAAGCTTGACGCTGAATGAAACTCGAGCCCAGGGCGAGCACGGCGGGCGTGCGGCTCATCGCGCACGAGGTGCTCGGCTCGACCAATGCCGAGGCTTTGCAACTCGCGCGGCACGGCGAGCGCGGGCCGCTCTGGGTCACCGCCGAGCGGCAGAGCGCGGGCCGCGGCCGGCGTGGCCGCGCCTGGATATCGCCGCCCGGTAATCTCTACGCCAGCCTGTTGCTCACCGGACCGGCGGCCGCCGAGCATTGGCCGCAGCTGTCGTTCGTCGCGGCGCTTGCGATCCACGACGCCGTGGTGGAGGTCGCCGGCGATCTCAAGCCTTTGCTGGCGATCAAGTGGCCGAACGACCTCCTACTCGCGGGCGCCAAATTCGCCGGCATCCTGATCGAAGGGGAGGGCGACGTGAACGCGGTCGCCATCGGCATCGGCGTCAATTGCGCGCGTCACCCTGCGGACACCGAATTTCCCGCGACCGATCTCGCCGCTGCCGGCGTGCCGGTTGCGCCCAAGACGCTGTTTCTCGCGCTCTCGGTCAAGATGCTCGGACGCATCGCGCAATGGAATGCCGGCGAAGGCTTTTCGACCATCCGCGCCGACTGGCTTGCCCGCGCCAGCGGCGTGGGCGAAGGCGTGCGTGTACGGCTCGCTGAGCGCGAACTCGCCGGCTGTTTCGAGGCGCTCGACGAGGCTGGCGCGTTGGTGCTGCGTTTGGCCGACGGCAGTACTGCGACGATCGCCGCCGGCGATGTGTTCACGGCCGCGGCCTCTTCTCCCGACAAGGCGAGTTGATCGGAACACGCAAATGGTGCGCCCCTCCGACGAACTCGTGTTCGCGCCGCTTGGTGGGGTTGGCGAGATCGGCATGAATCTCGCGGTCTACGGCTTCGGTGACGAACACCGCCGGCAATGGATCGCGGTCGATTTCGGGGTTGCTTTCGCTGACGACGCGCTGCCCGGCGTCGATCTCATCATGCCGGACATCCGCTATCTGGTGGAGGAGCGACGCAATGTTCTCGGCCTCGTGCTCACCCACGCGCACGAGGATCATTTCGGCGCGCTGCTCGACCTGTGGCCGCGCCTCAAGCTGCCGGTCTATGCCACACCGTTTACCGCCGCGCTGCTGCAAGCCAAGCTGGAAGGCGAGCCCGGTGCGCCCGAGATCCCGGTGAACATCGTGCCGCTCGGCGGCCGATTCACGCTCGGACCATTCGATATCGAGCTCGTATCCATGGCCCATTCGATTCCCGAATCGAACGGCCTCATCATCCGCACGCCGCTCGGCAGCGTGCTTCACTCCGGCGATTGGAAGATCGATCCGACCCCGGTCATCGGTCCACCCACTGATGAAGCCAAGCTGCGCGCGCTCGGCAACGAGGGCTGCCTGGCGCTGATCGGCGACTCCACTAATGCGTTCCGCGAGGGGCGCTCTCCCTCCGAGGCCGACGTTGCGAAATCTCTCGCCGAGCTTGTCCGCAGCGCGCCGGCGCGGGTGGCCGTCACCACCTTCGCCTCCAACGTGGCGCGCATGCGCGCGGTGGCGCAGGCCGCGGCCACGTGCGAACGCGAGGTCGTCTTGGTCGGCCGCGCCATGGAGCGCATCGCGCAGGTCGCGCGGGAGACCGGCTATCTCGACGGCATCCCGGATTTCCGTTCGGTCGAGGTCTACGGCCACCTGCCGCCGGACAAGGTGCTCGCGCTCTGCACCGGCAGCCAGGGCGAGCCGCGCGCCGCGCTCTCCCGCATCGCCCAGGATGATCATCCTGAAGTGGCGTTTTCGCGCGGCGACCGCGTGATCTTTTCCTCGCGCGCCATTCCCGGCAACGAGAAGGCGGTCGCGCGGGTGATCAACGGCCTCGTCGACCAGGGCATCGAGGTCATCACTGATCGCACTCACCTCGTGCATGTCTCCGGGCACCCGCGCGTGGACGAGCTCAGGGACATGATCGGCTGGGTGCGGCCGCAAATCTTGATCCCGGTGCACGGCGAGGCTTTGCACATGGCCGAGCACGCCGAGGTCGCGCGGCGCGCCGGTGTCCCCAAGGTGGTTCTCTGCCGCGACGGCGAACTGCTGCGGCTCGCACCCGGCGACCCGACGAAGATCGATGAGGTGCCCGCCGGTCGGCTCTACAAAGACGGCTCGCTCGTCGTCAGCGCTGAGGAGCGCACCGTTGCCGATCGCCGCCGGCTTGGGTTTGCCGGGATGGTTTCGGTTGCGCTTGCCGTCAGCGGGCGCGGCGAGCTGATCTGCGATCCCCACGTGAGGCTGACCGGCATTCCCGAGGCCGATGCGCTGGGACACAGCATCGAGGACATCGCTTATGACGCGGCGGTCGAGGCCTTCGAGTCGATGCCGCGTGGGCGCCGGCGCGATCCCGAAGCCGTCGCCGAGGCGCTCCGGCAGGCGATCCGCGCCGCGCTCGCGGCCGCGTGGAACAAGAAGCCCGCCTGCCACGTGCACGTGCTCGAGGTGTGATCGGGCGCGCCGTAGGTGTGCCCTGGCGGCGGCCGACCAAGCCGGATATGGATGGATTGCTGGAGACGACCCATGATCGGACGGCTCAACCATGTGGCGATCGCGGTTCGCGACATCGCCAAGGCGGCGAATGTCTATCGCCAGACGCTCGGCGTCGAAGTTTCCGACCCGGTCCCGCAGCCCGAGCACGGCGTGACCACCGTTTTCATCGCGTTGCCCAACACCAAGATTGAACTGCTCGAGCCGCTCGGGGAGGCGTCTCCGATTGCAAAATTTCTCGACCGAAATCCCGATGGTGGCATTCACCACGTCTGCTACGAGGTCGACGATATCCGCGCCGCGCGTGACCGGCTCAAGGCGCAGGGTGCGCGCGTGCTCGGCGATGGCGAGGCGAAGATCGGCGCCCACGGCAAGCCGGTGTTGTTCCTGCACCCGAAGGATTTTTGCGGCACGCTGGTCGAAATCGAACAGGCGTGAGGGCGCCGGCGACACGGATCCTAGCGGACAAGCGGCGCGCCGCCATCGCGAGCGTCTGCCGCAGCGGTGCACAGCCAAACGAAGCCGATTGATGTCGCTGCCAACCTCGATCGCGATCTATTTCATCATCTGGTGGGTAGTGCTGTTCGCGGTGCTTCCCTGGGGCGTGCGCAGCCAACAGGAACAGGGGGCAATCGCGCCCGGCAGCGATCCCGGCGCGCCGGCGAGGCCCGCGCTCAGGCACAAGCTCGCTTGGACGACGATCATCGCGGGTATCGTGTTCGCGCTCTGGTATGTCGTCTACAGCTACCGGCTGGTCGCGCTCGACGATCTCGCCGCGCTGCTCGGAATTCCGCTGCGCTGACGGCGCGCCGCGTCCGGCGGACGAGGGCGCAATAAAAAATCGAGCAGGGCCGACAACCCTGCTCCCAAGACGCAAACTCGACTCGACGCTACGCTTACCGCTCGAATTTTATGTTGCCGATCGAGACGGCCGCGGCTTCACGCCGGCTTGTTCCTCCCACGACTTGGACCGCGCGGCCGATGGCGCCGGAATTGGCCAGCATCCCTCGACCTCGCTTACTCGACGCTATCCGATCTCGCTTGGCTTGTCATCAAACTCAAATGCGGCTTGGCGATGTGAAATCGCCCCGCGCGCGCTGTTGCGGCGCGGCAATGGGGGGCCTAGCCGCAGCGCCCCAGGTGCAAAGTTTACTGGAAGGCTTTGATAGCCCTTGTCTTTTTGGCGGCGATCCGGTTTCACTCGACGGACCCGAAGGAAACGATTCTGCCAATCCTCTCATGCGCCTTTCCCGCTACTTCTTGCCCATTCTGCGCGAGACCCCGAAGGAAGCGGAGGTCGTCTCTCACCGGCTCATGTTGCGCGCGGGCCTCATCCGCCAAGAGGCTGCCGGGATCTACGCTTGGCTGCCGCTCGGCTTTCGCGTGCTCAAGAAGATCGAGCAGATCGTGCGCGAGGAGCAGGACCGCGCGGGTGCCATCGAGCTCTTGATGCCCACGCTGCAGCTTGCCGATCTTTGGCGCGAGAGCGGACGCTACGACGCCTACGGCCCGGAAATGTTGCGCATCAAGGATCGCCATGAACGCGACATGCTTTACGGGCCCACCAACGAGGAGATGATCACCGAAATCTTCCGCGCCTACATTCGCTCCTATCGCGAGTTGCCGAAGATCCTCTATCACATCCAGTGGAAATTCCGCGACGAGCAGCGGCCCCGTTTCGGGGTAATGCGCGGCCGCGAGTTCTTGATGAAAGACGCCTATTCCTTCGACATCGACGAGGCGGCCGCGCGAATTTCCTACAACAAAATGTTCGTCGCCTACCTGCGCACTTTTGCACGCATGGGGCTCAACGCAATCCCCATGGCGGCCGAAACCGGGCCCATCGGTGGAGATCTCTCGCACGAGTTCATCATTCTGGCGGAGACCGGCGAGTCCGGCGTTTTCTGCAACAGCGACGTGCTCCAGCTCCCCGTTCCCGGCGAGGATGTCGATTACGACGCAGACTTGACGCCGCACATCCGTCCGTGGACGAGCCTTTATGCCGCGACCGAGGACGTTCACGACCCGGCGCGCTTCGAGCGCGAAGTTCCGGTGGATAAGCGCTTGCACACCCGTGGCATCGAGGTCGGCCAGATCTTCTACTTCGGCACCAAATATTCCGAACCGATGAAAGCGGTGGTGACCGGCCCCGACGGGGTCGAACGGCCGATCCATGGCGGCTCCTACGGGGTCGGGGTATCGCGCCTGGTCGCCGCTATCATCGAGGCGTTCCACGACGAGGCCGGCATCAAATGGCCGGACGCGGTGGCGCCGTTCAAAGTCGCGATCCTCAATCTCAAGCAGGGCGGCGCCGACACCGACGCCGCCTGCGAGCGGCTTTACCGCGAGCTCACCGGCCAGGGAGTGGAAGTGCTCTACGACGATCTTGACCAGCGCCCGGGGGCGAAATTCGCCACCGCCGACCTGATCGGCATTCCCTGGCAGATCCTGGTCGGGCCGAAGGGGCTTGCTGAGGGCAAGGTCGAGGTCAAGAAGCGCGCCGACGGCCGCCGCGAGCTCATGAGCGAGGCCGATGCGAGTAGGCGGCTGGGCGCGATGAAAGCGGGGGCCGCCGGGATGCCGAGTCCGGCGGCAAGGGCCTGAAACGGCCAGAATCGTGTGAAATCGGGGGGCGGGGAAGAGATCGATGGACGAGCGGACCAGCACCCACCCCTTCGCCCCGTTCGAGTGGATGCTGTCGCTGCGCTATCTGCGGGCGCGGCGACAGGAGGGCTTCATCTCGGTCAATGCCGGATTTTCCTTCCTCGGCATCATGCTCGGGGTGGCCACCCTCATCATCGTGATGGCGGTGATGAACGGCTTCCGCAAGGAGCTGCTCGACAAAATTTTGGGCCTCAACGGCCACCTCCTGATCCAGCCGCTGGAGCAGCCACTGACCGACTGGGAGGCGGTGACCGAGCGCATCTCCAAGGTGCCCGGCGTCACGCTTGCCGCACCCATCGTGGAGGGCCAGGCGCTCGCCTCTTCGCCCTTTAACGCCTCCGGCGTGCTGGTGCGCGGTGTGCGCGCCGCCGATCTCGTCAGGCTTCCCTCCGTTGCCAACAACATTCGCCAAGGCACGCTTGAAGGCTTCGATGAAGGGCAGGGGGTCGCGATCGGCAGGAGGCTCGCCGATCAATTGTCGCTGCGGGCGGGCGACAGCGTGACGCTGGTTGCTCCGCGCGGAGCGGTGACGCCGATGGGGACGACGCCGCGCATCAAGCCGTATCGGATCGCCGCTGTGTTCGAAGTCGGCATGTCGGAGTACGACACCGCCTTCGTGTTCATGCCGCTCCCCGAGGCGCAAGCTTATTTCAACCGCGCCGGCGACGTCACCGCCATCGAGGTCTATGTCGACAACCCGGATCAGATCGACACTCACCGCAAGCTCATCACCGAGGCTGCCGGCCGGCCGATCTTCCTGATCGACTGGCGCCAGCGCAACGCCACCTTCTTCAATGCGCTGCAGGTCGAGCGCAACGTCATGTTCCTCATCCTGACCATCATCGTGATCGTGGCCGCCTTCAACATCACCTCCGGGTTGATCATGCTGGTGAAGGACAAGGGGCGCGATATCGGCATTTTGCGCACCATGGGGGTGACTCAAGGCGCGATCATGCGGGTATTCATGATGACCGGCGCCTCGGTCGGCGTGGTCGGCACGCTGGTCGGCTTCCTGCTGGCGCTGCTGGTGTGCCTCAACATCGAATCGATTCGCCGCTTCCTGTCGTGGATGACGAACACCGAATTGTTCTCGCCTGAGCTCTACTTCTTGTCGAAGTTGCCCGCCGACCTCGATGCCGGCGAGACCACGGCGGTGGTGGTGATGGCGCTGTCGCTGTCGCTGCTGGCGACGCTCTACCCGGCCTGGCGCGCCGCCCGCCTCGATCCGGTCGAAGCGCTGCGCTATGAGTGAGACCATGATCAGCGCCGAGAGGCGGCCGCCGACTGCTGTCGAGCCCGACGCGCAAGCGCTGCCGATTCTTTTCCTGCACGGGATCGATCGGCATTATCGCCAAGGCGACGTCACACTCGAAATCCTCAGAGGTGCCGAGCTCGCCATCTGGCCCGGCCAATCCGTTGCGCTGGTGGCGCCGTCCGGCGCCGGCAAGTCGACGCTTCTGCACGTCGCTGGTCTGCTCGAGCAACCCGACGCCGGCGAAGTCTATATCGATCAGATCGCGACATCCGTCCTCTCGGACGCGGAGCGCACGCGCATCCGCCGCATCGAGATCGGCTTCGTCTATCAGTTTCACCACTTGTTGATGGAATTTTCCGCCATCGAGAACGTGATCATCCCGCAGATGATCCGCGGTCTCTCGCGTCAGGAAGCGACGCAACGCGCGACCGATCTTCTCGGCTATCTCGGGCTCAAGGACCGCCTCAGCCACCGGCCGGCGGAACTCTCGGGCGGCGAGCAGCAGCGGGTCGCGATCGCGCGCGCGGTGGCCAACGCGCCGCGCCTCCTGCTCGCCGACGAGCCGACCGGAAATCTCGACCCGCGCACCTCCGAGCACGTCTTCTCCGCGCTCACCCAGCTGGTGCAAGCCTCGGGTCTGGCGGTCGTCGTCGCCACCCACAACATGGACATCGCGGCGCGCATGGACCGGCGCGTCACGCTCAAGGACGGGCTGGTGGTGGAACTGGATTGACGCAAGCGCCAAAGCGCGGTGCAGCCCGCTGAAATGAGCTTGGTCACGCGACTACGGGAGCTTGTCGTATTCGCGTCGGAAAGCCTCGTCCAAGATCTTGTCGGATCCCGGATCGAGGGATTTGACCCGGCAATTGTCGCAGGTGCCGACCAAGATGGTGACCCGGCACTGGATGTATCCCTTGTCGCTCCATTGCCGAAATGCCATTTCTTCCATGCGTTTGGTCACGCGCCCCCGTTTGCAGATTTCACAAATGGTGGGTGCGTCTCCGGTGGCCATCGCCCCATCCCCTCGCCCCTAACCCAGTCAGTCTGCGCGATATGTTTTGAGGGAATGTGTGAGCTACTTCACACTGGAAGAGAATTATCACCACACCGCACTACCTCCACTTGACTGCGAACATATCATGAACTATGTTCATGTCTTGTTCCTGTGCAGTGGGGAGTGGGAAATCATGGTGCGTGCCCTCGTCGAAGAAGCTGCCACGCTCGCGTCGCTGGCACTGTTTTTAGGCATGATTGCGATCTGGGCGCAGGTCATCGCTACGCTATGAAGCGGTCCGACCGCCGAGGCGCTTGAGGACAACGCCTCCGTCGCGACTAGCGGGCTGGGGATAAGCCGCATCTTTCGCGCTCGGAGTACGGCGGCCGCGGTGGACAGCGCCGGCCCCGCGCCCTCACATTCGCAGCATCGAGAATCGCGGGGTTGAATGCCCGGCTTCGTCCATTTGCACGTGCACTCGTCCTATTCGCTGCTCGAGGGCGCGTTGACGATCGCGCGGCTGTGCGAACTTGCCAAGGCTGACCGCCAACCCGCGCTCGCGCTCACCGACACCGACAACATGTTCGGCGCGCTCGAATTCTCCGACAAGATGGCGGCGGCGGGGATCCAGCCGATCGTAGGCTGTACGCTCGCGGTCGATTTCGCCGATCAAGACGCGCTCCCGCGCACGGGAAGCCCCCAGCAGCTCGAACAGCCGCGGATTGTTCTGCTGGCCGCGCGTGAGAACGGCTACCGCAGCCTGATGCGGCTCAACTCTCGCGCCTTTCTCGAAACGGCGCCCAACGAGTCGCCGCATGTGCGGCTCGCCTGGCTCGAGGGTGAGACCGAGGGATTGCTCGCGTTGACGGGAGGCCCGGGCGGGCCGCTAGACGCTGCAATCGTCGCCGGGCAGGGCCACCTCGCCGAACTTCGCTGCGAGGCGCTGGCGCGGCTGTTCGGCGACCGCCTGTATATCGAATTACAACGCCACGGCGGCAGCGCGGAACGCAGCGCCGAGCCGGCGTTGATTGCGCTGGCCTACGCGCGTGGGATTCCGCTCGTCGCCACCAACGAGCCGTTGTTTGCGCGCCAGGAGGATTACGAGGCGCATGACGCGCTCATCTGCATCGCGGAAGGGCGGCTGGTGGTGGAGACCGACCGGCGCCAGTTCACGTCCGAGCACCGGTTCAAGACGCGCGCGGAAATGGCCGCACTGTTTGCCGACCTGCCCGAGGCGGTTGCCTCGACGGTCGAAATCGCGCGGCGCTGCGCCTTTCGCCCACGGGTGCGGGCGCCGATCCTGCCGCGCTTCTCGGTCGGCGCGGACGGCGCGGCGGTCGACGAAGCCGCGGAATTACGCAAGCGCGCCGAGGCCGGGCTCGAACGTCGGATCAACGCCCATGGGACCGCGTCCGGCCGCACCGTCGAGGACTATCGCGAGCGCCTGGCCTTCGAGCTCAACGTGATCGAAGGCATGAAATATCCCGGCTATTTCCTGATCGTTTCCGACTTCATCCAATGGGCGAAGGCGCAGGGCATCCCGGTCGGGCCCGGGCGCGGCTCTGGCGCAGGCTCGCTCGTCGCCTACGCGCTCACTATCACCGACCTCGATCCCATTCGTTTCGGGCTCCTGTTCGAGCGCTTCCTCAATCCCGAGCGCGTCTCGATGCCCGATTTTGATATCGACTTCTGCCAGGATCGGCGCGACGAGGTCATCGGCTACGTGCAGGAGCGCTACGGCCGCGACCGCGTGGCGCAGATCATCACCTTCGGCACGTTGCAGGCGCGCGGCGTATTGCGCGACGTCGGCCGCGTGCTGCAGATGCCTTACGGTCAGGTCGACAAATTTTGCAAGCTCGTGCCGCAGCACCCGCTCAATCCCGTCACGCTCGCCCGGGCGATCGACGACGAGCCGCGCCTGCAGGCGGCGCGCGACAGTGACCCGGTGGTCGCGCGCGCCTTCAACATCGCGCAAAAGCTTGAAGGGCTTCACCGCCACGCCTCGACCCACGCCGCCGGCATCGTCATCGGCGAGCGGCCGCTGACCGAGATGGTGCCGCTCTACCGCGATCCCAAGTCCAACATGCCGGTGACCCAGTTCAACATGAAGTGGGTGGAGCAGGCGGGCTTGGTGAAGTTCGACTTTCTCGGCCTCAAGACGCTCACTGTGCTGGAAACGGCGGCGGCGCTGCTGCGCAAGCGCGCGGTCGAGATCGATCTCGCCGCAATCCCGCTCGATGACGAAAAAACCTACGCCATGCTCGCGCGTGCCGAGGCGGTCGGCATCTTCCAATTGGAAAGTCAAGGCATGCGGCGCGCCTTGCTCGACATGCGACCGGATCGCTTCGAGGACATCATCGCGCTGGTTGCGCTCTATCGTCCCGGCCCGATGGCCAACATCCCGACCTATTGTGCGCGCAAGCACCGCATGGAGGAGCCGGACTACATCCATCCCAAGCTCGAGCCGATCCTGCGCGAGACCTTCGGCGTCATCGTGTACCAGGAGCAGGTGATGCAAGCGGCTCAAATTCTCGCCGGCTACTCGCTCGGCGAAGCCGACCTGCTGCGTCGGGCGATGGGAAAGAAGATCCGGAGCGAGATGCAGCAGCAGCGCAGTCGATTCGTGTCCGGCTGCGTCGAGCGCGACATCGAGCGCGGGCAGGCCGAAGCGATCTTCGAATTGCTCGCACGCTTCGCCGATTACGGCTTCAACAAGAGCCACGCCGCCGCTTACGCACTGGTCGCCTATCAAACCGCATTCATGAAGGCGAACTATCCGGTGGAATTCCTCGCGGCTTCCATGACCCTCGACATGGGCAATACCGGCAAGCTTTCGGAGTTTCGTGTCGAGGCCGAGCGGCTGGGCGTGAAGGTCGAGTCGCCGTCGGTCAATCGTTCCGGCGTCGATTTCGAGGTCGAGGGCTCGACCATCCACTACGCACTGGCCGCGCTCAAAGGGGTCGGCCGTCAGGCAGTCGAAGCCATCGTCGAGGCACGCGGCGGGCGGCGGTTCGCCGATCTGTCCGATTTCGCCGCCTCCATCAATCCGCGCGCGGTGAACAAGCGCGTGCTGGAGAGTCTGGCCGCGGCCGGCGCCTTCGATGCGCTCGAAGGCAATCGTGCGCGGGTGTTTACGGCCGTGGATGCCATGCTCGCGAGCGCACAACGTACCTATGATGACGTGGTGGTTGGGCAGTCGGAACTGTTCGGCGGCGGCGCGGCGCACGCCCCGCTTGCAGTCGGCCAGATCGAGCCCTGGCTTCCGGCCGAGCGGCTGCAGAAGGAATTCGACGCCATCGGTTTCTTCCTCTCCGGCCACCCGCTCGACGATTATGCCGCCGCCCTCAAGCGCATGCGGGTGCAGTCGTGGGCGGAGTTTGCGCGCGCTGTGCGCGCGGGCGCCAGCGCCGGCCGCGTCGCCGGCACCGTGGTGGCGCGCACCGAACGGCGCACGCGCACCGGCAGCAAGATGGGCATCATCGAGCTCTCCGACCCCACCGGGCATTACGAAGCGGTCGTCTTCTCCGAGGGCCTGGCGCAATTCCGTGACCTGCTCGAGCCTGGCGCCGCGGTGCTGCTGACGCTCTCGGCGGAGCTGCAAGGCGACGACGTGCGCGCGCGCATCCAGATGGTCGAGCCGCTCGATCAGGCAGCGGCCAAGCTCGCCAAGGGGCTGCGCGTCTTCCTGCGCGACGAGCGGCCGATCGAGAGCGTCGCCAAACGCCTCGAAGGTCCGGCGTCAGGCCGCGCGGCGCTGGACAACGGCGAGGTTGCGCTGGTGCTGATGCTAGGCGAAGGCACCGAGGTCGAGGTGAAGCTTCCCGGCCGCTTCAAGGTCTCGCCCCAGATCGCCGGCGCCATCAAGGCGGTACCCGGAGTGGTGGCCGTCGAGGCGGTGTAATCCATGGCCGGCCGGGCTACCCTCGCGATGGACCGCTGAGGCAAGACGTCGTCGCGCTCGGGAGGAGACCATGAAAATCGTGAGCATATGGCTCGTCGCCACGCTGCCGCTCGTCGCCAGCTCCGCACATGCCGAGAGCGCTGCCGCGGTGCCACAGTTTGAAGTCGATGCGTTTTGGCCGAAGCCGTTGCCGAACAAATGGATTCTGGGACAAGTCTCCGGCATTGCGACCGACAGATATGACCGCATCTGGGTCGTGCACCGGCCGGCCTCGCTCACGCCACGCGAGCGTGCGGCCGAACAAAATCCACCTGAGGCCAAGTGCTGCGTCGCTGCGCCACCGGTGCTGGTATTCGATCAGTCCGGCAATCTGCTTCGCCACTGGGGCGGCCCTGGGGAAGGCTTCCAGTGGCCGCAGAGCGAACATGGAATTTTCATCGACGACAACGATTTCGTATGGCTCGCCGGCAACGGCAAGAACGACGGACAGCTCCTCAAATTCACCATGGACGGCAAACTCGTGCTGCAGATCGGCAAGCAAGGGGAGGGCAACGACAGCAATTCGACCGTGCGTCTCGGCTCGCCGGCGGATGTCGCGGTTGACGTCGCGGCGAAGGAGGTGTTCGCCGCGGACGGCTACGCCAACCGCCGCGTGGCGGTGTTCGATTCCGAGACCGGCAACTACAAGCGCCACTGGGGCGCCTACGGCAAACCGCCAAGCGACGAAAGAACTCCGCCCTACGATCCCGCAAAGGCGCCCTCGCAGCAGTTCGGCAACCCGGTGCATTGTATCCGCATCGACAAGGACGGCCTCGTCTACGTCTGCGATCGCACCAACAACCGCCTGCAGATGTTCCGCAAGGATGGCACTTTCGTCGCCGAGCACGTCTACGAGAAGGCAACGCGCGGCACGGGCTCGGTCTACGACCTCGTTTTCTCACCCGACCGGGATCAAAAATTCATCTACATGATCGATGGCATGAACGGCGAGGTGCGCATCGTCGACCGCGCCTCGAAGGAGACGCTCGGCCGCTTCGGCCGGCCCGGGCGGCAGATCGGCCAGTTCACGGCGCTGCATAACATCGCCGTCGACCGCCAAGGAAACATCTTCACGTCGGAGGTCAATACCGGGCAGCGCGTGCAGAAATTTCGCCGGATCGACATGCAGAACTAGGGGCAAAGCCAGGCGGCTTCGTCGTCGGTCGATCCTTGCATCAGCCGATTCATGCCTATATAAGCCTCGTCATCTCACACGCGGACCTTGGCTTCACGGCCGTCCGGTGGCTCGTTCCGACCGCAAGGTAAGGAGGAGCTCACAGGTCCGCGGCGGCTCAACCGGAGAATAAACGATGTCGCTTCCGGACTTCTCCATGCGCCAGCTGTTGGAGGCTGGCGTCCACTTCGGCCATCAAGCCCACCGCTGGAACCCGAAGATGTCGGAATACATCTTCGGCGCCCGCAACAATATCCACATCATCGACCTCGCCCAATCCGTGCCGATGTTGCACCGCGCGCTACAGGCGGTGAGCGACACGGTCGCCAATGGCGGGCGCATCCTGTTCGTCGGCACCAAGCGCCAGGCGCAGGATGCCATCGCCGAGGCGGCCAAGAGGTCGGCGCAGTACTACGTCAATTCGCGCTGGCTCGGCGGCACGCTCACCAATTGGAAGACCATCTCGCAATCGATCTCGCGGCTGCGCAAGCTCGATGAGATGCTCTCCTCGGGCGCCTCCCAAGGCTACACCAAGAAGGAGCGGCTCACGCTCCAGCGCGAGCGCGACAAGCTCGACCGCTCGCTCGGCGGCATCAAGGATATGGGCGGCCTACCCGACCTCCTGTTCGTGATCGATACCAACAAGGAGGATATCGCTATCAAGGAGGCTCGGCGCCTCGGTCTGCCGGTTGCCGCCGTCGTCGATACCAATTGCGATCCCGACGGCATCACTTATGTGGTGCCCGGCAATGACGACGCCAGCCGTGCCATTACGCTCTATTGCGATCTCATAGCGAAGGCCGCCATCGATGGCATTTCGCGAGCCCAAGGCGAACTCGGGATCGATACTGGGGCGGCGGCCGAACCGATTGCGGACGAGCTGCCGCCGTCCCCCGAAGCACCGAGCTACGAAGTGCTTTCAGGTCCGCGTGGCGTCGCCGACGATCTCAAGAAGCTCCACCATGTCTCGCCGGCGATCGAAAAGAAGCTTAACGATCTCGGGATCTTCCACTATTGGCAGATCGCGGGACTCGGGCCCGTCGCCGCCCACACGATCGGTGAGGAGGTGGGACTTCCCGGCCGCGTGGAAGGCTGGATTACGCAGGCGAAAGAGTTGACCTCAGAGTAGCAGCGTCATGCCCGCTGGGTTTTGGGCATCCATGCGCTCGGCCACCCGAACGAGAGACGTGGAACGCCGGACCCCGGCCGCGTGCGAGCGAAGTGCCGCGTGACAAGCCCCGCCGGGAGGAACAGAGGAATCACAGCCATGACCAACATCACGGCGCAAATGGTGAAGGAGCTGCGCGAACGCACCGGCGCAGGCATGATGGACTGCAAGGGGGCGCTGACCGAAACCGGCGGCGAGATGGAGCAGGCCGTCGATTTGCTGCGCAAGCGCGGGCTCGCCAAGGCCGCCAAGAAGGCCGGCCGCATCGCCGCCGAGGGCCTCATCGGACTCGCCGTCGAAGGTTCACAGGGCGTCCTGGTCGAGGTCAATTCCGAGACCGATTTCGTCGCCCGCAACGAGTTGTTCCAGGGGCTCGTGAAGATGATCGCGAACGTCGCGTTGAGCCTCGGTAGCGACGTCGAGAAGATCAAGGCGGCGAAAGTGGGCGAAATCACCATCGCCGAGGCCATTGCTGACACCATCGCCAAAATCGGTGAGAACATGTCGCTGCGACGGGCGTCCTCCTTGTCGGTCGCAAACGGCGTCATCGGCAGCTACGTGCACAATTCCGTCGACGAAGGCCTCGGCAAGATCGGAGTCATTGTGGCGCTGGAATCGACCGGCACGGGCGACGAGCTCAAGCGTTTCGGTCGAATGCTTGCGATGCATGTCGCGGCCTCCAATCCGCAGGCGGTCGATCCCTCCGGCCTCGACCCGGATGTCGTCCGGCGGGAGAAGGAGGTACTTGCCGACAAGTACAAGGCGCAGGGAAAACCTGCGAATGTGATCGACAAGATCGTCGAATCAGGGCTCAAGACCTTCTACAAGGAGGTGTGCCTGGTCGATCAAGCCTTCATCCACGATCCGGACAAGAGCGTTTCCCAGGCGATCAAGGACGCGGAGGGCAAGGTCGGCGCGCCGATCAAGGTGACGGGGTTTGTGCGCTACGTGCTCGGCGAAGGCATCGACCGGCCGAATGATGATTTCGGGGGCGATGTCGCGGCCTTGATCAAACCGAACTGAGTCGTCCAAGCGGTATTGAGCGTTCGACCCGGGCGATAGCCGTGTGGAGCCGCTCGCGCCGGCGGCAAAGCGCAGGAGTGCCATGGCAAAATCCGTCTACCGGCGCGTCGTGGTGAAGGTTTCCGGCGAGGCTCTCATGGGCCCCGACAGCTTCGGCATCCATCAGCCGACGTTGGAACGGATCGCGGCCGATCTGACGGCCTCCCAGCAGCTGGGCGTGGCGATTGCCGTTGTGGTCGGGGGTGGCAATATCTTTCGCGGCGTGAACGTGTCGGAGAAAGGCGTTGCGCGTGCGACCGGCGACATGATGGGCATGCTCGCGACCGTCATGAATGCGCTGGCGCTGGAAAGCGCGATCGAAAAGGCGGGACTGTCGGCTCGCACCATGTCGGCGCTCACCATGCCCGAGGTCTGCGAGGCTTATGAGCGCGGGCGTGCGCTACGCCATCTCGAGCAGGGGCGGGTGGTCCTGCTCGCGGGGGGGACCGGCAATCCGTTCTTCACCACCGATACCACCGCCGTGCTGCGGGCGGCCGAAATCGGCGCCGAGGCGGTGCTCAAAGCCACCAATGTCGACGGAGTCTACAGCGCCGATCCGAAGAAGGATAAGAACGCCGCGCGCTATGACCGGTTGAGCCACCAGGAGGCGATCGAGCGCAACCTCAAAGTGATGGATACGACCGCCTTCGCGCTTGCCCGGGAGAATCGTATGCCTATCATCGTATTCTCGATCCGCGAAAAGGGAGCGATCGCGGCGGTGTTGCGCGGAAAAGGGCGCGCCACCGTCGTCGGCACGTGAGGCGCTGTCGCCCATCGCGTCGCAGAAAACGCTCTATGGAGGATCGACTAACTTATTCGAGGGATCGCCATGGCAAACCCGACGCATGACATCAGCGAGCTCAGGCGCCGCATGCAAGGTGCAATCCAGCTGCTGAAGCAGGAGTTGGGCGGGCTGCGCACCGGCCGCGCCTCGGCAAGCCTGCTCGAGCCGGTGCAGGTCGAAGCTTACGGCACACACATGCCGCTCAACCAAGTCGCCACAGTGAGCGTGCCCGAGCCCCGGCTCATTTCCGTACTGGTGTGGGACAAATCGATGGTCCATGCCGTCGAAAAAGCTATTGCCGCCTCCAATCTTGGGCTTACTCCTTCAACCGAAGGTCAAGTGTTGCGGCTGCGTATCCCTGAACTCAACGAGGAGCGGCGTAGGGACTTGGTCAAGGTTGCGCACAAATACGCCGAGGCGGCGAGGGTCGCCGTGCGGCACGTGCGGCGTGACGGCCTTGACGTGCTCAAGAGGCTCGAAAAGGATCACAAGATCAGCGAAGACGATGGCAAGCGGTCGTCCGAGCAAGTGCAGAAGGCGACGGATGAAGCGATCGCCGAGGTCGACAAGATGTTGGCGACCAAGGAAAGGGAAATCCTCACGGTGTGAGGTTGTTGGAGCGCGATGGCGAAGACTGAGCCGTTGCCCACTGCCGAGATCGGCGATTTCGCCGTGCCGCGGCACGTTGCCATCATCATGGACGGCAACGGGCGTTGGGCGGCGGCGCGCGGACTGCCGCGCGGGGAAGGTCATCGCCGCGGTGTCGAGGCGCTGCGCCGTACCGTGCGCGCCGCCGGCGATCTCGGCATCGATTTTCTCACGATCTTTTCGTTCAGCGCCGAGAACTGGTCGCGCCCGCCCGCCGAAATCCGCGAACTGATGGGGCTGTTGCGCCGCTTCGTTCGTCATGATCTCGCCGATCTCCACCGCCGTGGCGTGCGGGTGCGCGTCATCGGCGAGCGCGAGGGTCTCGACCCCGACATCCGACGGCTACTGGACGAGGCCGAGGAGTTGACCAAGGACAACAACAGGCTCGTCCTCGTCGTCGCCTTCAATTACGGAGCCCGCCAGGAAATCGCGCGCGCCGCTCGCCGCATGGCGGCCGCCGTCGCGGCCGGGAAGCTGGCGGTCAGCGCTGTGACGGCTGACAGCCTTGCGAGCTATCTCGACGTGCCCGATTTGCCCGATCCCGATCTCATCATCCGCACCAGCGGTGAGCAACGGCTCTCCAATTTCCTGCTGTGGCAAGCGGCCTACAGCGAACTCGTGTTCGTGCCGACGTATTGGCCGGATTTCGACCGGGCGGCACTCGAAAGCGCGATCGCCGAGTATCGTCGGCGCGAACGTCGATTCGGCGGCCTCGCCGCGCGCACCGGATCGTGATCCGTGGCAGGCGCGGACCATCCATTGCGCGCCTCTTGGCCTCGCGGCAGCGAACTTGCGTTGCGCATAGGCTCGGCGTTGGTGCTTGCGCCGTTGGCGGTCGGCGCCGCCTATGTCGGCGACTGGCCGTTTGCCCTGTTTTGGGGCGTCGCGGCGATGGGAGTGTTGTGGGAGTGGACCTCGATGGTGGCACGAGCCGACCAGCGGTCCGTGCTCGGGGCCGGCGGGGCGGCGCTTGCCTTGGCGGTCGCGCTTGCGGTCACCGGACATCTCTTGGCGGCGGTCATCGTGCTAGCCATGGGAGCGATGGGCGCGGCGTCGCTGGCGCTCGGCGAACGACGCATATGGGTCGCTGGCGGCGTTCCCTATGCCGGTGCGCTGGCGCTAGCGCCGATTGTGCTGCGCTCCGACGACGAGTATGGCTTTCTCGCCCTGGTTTTTCTGTTCGTGATCGTGTGGACGACCGACGTTGGCGCCTATTTCGTGGGCCGCGCGGTCGGCGGTCCTAAGCTTATGCCGCAGGTGAGCCCGAACAAAACCTGGGCCGGGGCGCTCGGAGGCATGGGAGCGGCCGTCATTGTGGCGGTGGCTGTGGCTAAGACGGTGGCTCTGACGAACTTGTTCGCCGTCGCCATGCTAGCCGTCGTCCTGTCGGTCTGCGCCCAGGGTGGCGATCTATTCGAGTCGGTCCTCAAGCGCAGGTTCGGTGCCAAGGATTCGAGCCGCCTGATCCCGGGCCATGGCGGGCTGATGGACCGCCTCGACGGTTTCGTGACGGCCAGTGTCGCGGCTGTGCTCATCGGATTGGTGCGCGGCGGCTTCGATGCCCCGGGCCGTGGTTTGTTCGTGTGGTGAGTCGATGAAGGCCGACCCCTTGCCTGCTGCATGGAGCGGTTCGTCCACGGTGGAACGCACTGTGACGCTGCTTGGCGCTACCGGCTCGATCGGCGCGAGCACCGTCGACCTGCTTAAGCGCGAGCGCAAACGCTTTCGCGTCGAGGCGGTATGCGCCAACAAGAGCGCGGCTGCGCTCGCGGCGCTGGCGCGCGAGTTGGGCGCGCGCTTTGCCGCCGTCGGCGATCCCGCGGCTTACGGCGAACTCAAGGCGGCACTCGCTGGAACCGGGATCGAGGTGGCCGCCGGCGAAAGCGGTTTGGTCGAAGCGGCCGAGCGACCGGCCGAGTGGGTGATCGGTGCGATTACCGGCGCTGCCGGCCTCAAGCCGACGCTCGCCGCAGCCGAACGCGGCGCGATCATCGCGCTCGCCAACAAGGAAACGCTGGTGTGCGCCGGCGGTCTGTTCATGCGTCGCGCGGCGGCGTCAGGTGCGACCGTGTTGCCGGTCGATTCCGAACACAACGCGCTGTTTCAGGCCATGAGCGGAAGTCGCCGCGAGGATGTGCGCCGGGTGATTCTGACCGCCTCCGGAGGGCCATTCCGTGCCGCGCCCGCGGAGGTCGTGAAGGCTGCGACCGTCGAGCAGGCGCTCAAGCATCCCAATTGGTCGATGGGGGCGAAGGTCACAATCGATTCGGCAACATTGATGAACAAAGGCTTGGAACTCATTGAAGCGCATCATCTTTTCGCCCTTGCCTCGGAGCAGATCGACGTCCTGGTTCATCCGCAATCCATCGTTCATAGCCTGGTCGAATTTTGCGATGGGTCCCTCATCGCGCAGCTGGGGAGCCCGGACATGCGCATCCCAATTGCCTATTGCCTCGCTTGGCCCGAGCGCATCGCGGGGCCGGCCCCGCGTCTCGATCTCGCACGTGCCGCGACTTTGACCTTCGAAGAGCCTGACCTTGGCCGTTTTCCGGCATTGGGGCTTGCCCGGCGCGCACTCGAGGCGGGCGGGGCGGCGCCCACCGTGCTCAACGCTGCCAACGAGGTGGCAGTGGGAGAATTTCTCGCGCGGCGGCTGAATTTTGCCGGGATATCGGCCCTGGTCGAGGCAACCCTTGAGGCGGCACTATCCCGAAATTGGACCGCCGAGCCGGAAAGCGTCGACGAGGCACTATCTGTTGACCATAATGCGAGATTGTTAGCACGCGCTCTCTTGCCCGAAATTGCCGCAAAGGCACCCTAGGAAGTCAGGTTCGGGCGCTGACTCGGAGCAGGCGGGGACAAGGCCTCATGAGTTTCGATTTTCTATCTGGAATCAATACGCTGGGGGGCGGCCTGCTCGGCTATCTCATTCCCTTCCTGTTCGTCTTGACGTTGGTGGTGTTCTTCCACGAGCTCGGCCATTTCCTGGTCGCCCGCAGGTGTGGGGTCAGGGTACTGGTTTTCTCAATTGGGTTCGGCCCTGAGCTTTTTGGCTTCAACGACCGCCACGGCACGCGCTGGAAACTCTCGGCGATTCCACTTGGCGGTTATGTGAAATTCTTCGGCGACGAGAATGCGGCGAGTGTCCCGGATGCAGCCGCGCTTGCCGCAATGACCGACGAGGAGCGCCGCGACAGCTTCGTTCATCAGTCGGTCGCCCGCAGGGCCGCGGTCGTGGTGGCGGGGCCGGTGGCGAATTTCTTACTCGCCATCGTAATTTTTGCCGCTCTCTTCATGGTCTTTGGCAAGCCGAGCACATCGCCCCGGGTCGACGCGGTCCAGCCCGGCAGCGCCGCGGAGGCGGCCGGATTTCAGCCGAGCGACCTAGTTCTCACCATCGACGGACGGCCGGTCGATAGCTTCCCCGACATGCAGCAGATCGTCAGCACCAGCGCGGGCGAGACGCTGGTCTTCGAGGTCGACCGCGGTGGCGTGAAGGTCACGCTCAAAGCAACTCCCGCACTCAAGGAATCCAAGGACCGTTTCGGCAACGTGCATCGCATCGGCGTCCTCGGCATCACCCGCTCGCCATCGCCGGACGACACGCACTTCCAGCCGGTCGGGCCGCTCAAAGCGCTTGAGCTTGGCGTGCAAAGGACGTGGTTTGTGGTCGAGCGGACGCTGTCCTATATCGGCGGCGTCATTTCCGGTCGCGAGGCCGCCGATCAACTCGGAGGGCCGATTCGCATAGCCCAAGTCTCCGGGCAGGTCGCAAGCGAAGGACTGCCGTCGTTGTTCAGCCTCACGGCGGTGCTGTCGGTCTCAATCGGCTTGCTCAATCTGTTTCCTGTGCCTCTGCTCGATGGCGGTCATCTGTTGTACTACGCGATCGAAGCAGTGAGGGGAAAACCGCTGTCGGATCGGGCTCAGGAGGTGGGATTTCGGATCGGGCTCGCGATAGTTGTAATGCTGATGATCTTTGCAACCTACAATGATCTTCTCCATCTCGCCGCCCAATGGACGGCGTCGTAGGAAGGTCGCAACGTTCGGGGTGTAAAAGGGGAAAAGGCTGGGAAAGGACTTGGTTGCACGATGGAAACCTGTACAAGCGGCACTGTTGGTACAGGCGTTCTGGGGATAGCGACGACCTTTCTCGTGGGTACCTGAGTTTTCAGGGTGCCCAAAAGGGGACGACAAAGGGCGCGTGGGGCATGAAATTTCGTAACTGGCTCGTTCGAGGACTTGGCGTCGCCTGCCTTGTCCTGGGAGGGATTTTATTAAGTGGTGGCGTCGTGTCGCTCACGGCACGCTCTGCCTATGCCCAAACGGTCAGTTCCATCATTGTTCAAGGCAACCAGCGGGTCGAGGCTGACACTATCCGCTCCTACTTCCGGCCAGGACCGAACGGCCAGCTTGACGCTTTCCAAATCGATGAAGGCGTCAAGGCGCTTATTTCCACCGGTCTGTTCCAGGATGTTCGACCGACGATCCAGGGCGGACGGCTGACCATCACGGTCGTCGAAAATCCGGTCATCAACCGCATTGCCTTCGAGGGCAACAAGAAGGTCAAGGACGATCAGCTCAAGTCCGAAATCCAATCGAAGGAGCGCGGCACGCTCTCTCGTCCCGTTGTGCAGGCCGATACCGCGCGCATCGTAGAACTCTACCGCCGCAGCGGCCGCTTCGACGTCCGCGTAGACCCCAAAATCATCGAGCTCCCCAGCAACCGCGTCGACCTCGTCTTCGAAATCACCGAGGGTGTAAAGACCGGCGTCAAGGCGATCGACTTCATCGGCAATCGCGCCTATTCATCCTACCGCCTCAAGGAAGAGATCAAGACATCCGAAACCAGACCATTTCTCGCATTTCTGCAGACGGGCGATATCTACGATCCGGACCGGATCGAAGCGGATCGCGAGTTGTTGCGCCGGTTTTATCTCAAGCACGGCTACATCGACGTGCGGATCATCTCCGCGGTCGGAGAATACGATCCGGATCGGAGAGGTTTCGTAATCAACTTCACCATCGAGGAGGGCGAGCAATACCGCGTCGGTACGGTCGACGTTCAGTCGACCATCCGGTCGCTCGATCCGTCTTTGCTCAGAGTGAAGGTGCGGGCTTACCCCGGCGACGTCTACAATGCCGAGGCGGTCGAGAAGACCGTCGAGGACATGACCATCGAAGCCTCGAGACAAGGTTTTGCCTTCGCGACAGTGCGCCCAAGCGCGACGCGCGACGCACAAACGCGGACGGTCAATCTCCTCTTCACCGTCTCGGAGGGACAACGCGTCTACATCGAACGAATCAATATCCGCGGCAATACCCGTACGCGCGACTACGTGATCCGACGCGAATTCGACGTTGCGGAGGGTGACGCCTACAATCGCGCGCTCATCAATCGGGCCGAGCGGCGCTTGAAGAACCTCTCATATTTCAAGACCGTCAAGATAACGACCGAACCCGGCTCGGCTCCCGATCGAGTCATTCTCAACGTCGACCTCGAAGAGCAGTCGACCGGCGAGTTCTCCGTCTCCGGCGGCTATTCGACCGCCGACGGATTCCTGGCAGAGGTCAGCGTCTCGGAGCGCAACCTGCTGGGACGCGGTTTGTTCGGAAAGATCGCGGTGCAATACGGCCAGTATACGAAGGGTGCCACGGTGTCGTACGTGGATCCTTACTTCCTCGGTTATCGGGTGGCATGGGGCGTCGACGTATTCTACAAGCAACAGCTGCCGACGAGCTACGTGTCGTACGAGACCGACACGGTCGGCGCCAGCACCAGGCTCGGCTTTACGCTGCGCGAGGATCTTGCTCTGCAGCTGCGCTACTCGATCTATCAGCAGAAAATTCAGTTGTCGCCCAATTTGACCAATTGTAACAACATCAATCCGGATTTCGTGAACACCTTCCCGACCCCGGACAAGATAGGTACGACGCCGGCGCTCACTCCTCCAGACGGAAATCTCTTCGCCAACTGCTACGCGGACGGCGAGGCGTCACTCGCCGTGAAAAGCGCCGTGGCGAACGGCCCGGTTCTCACCTCGTTGGTCGGTTACACGCTCACTCACAATACGCTCGACAACAACAAGAATCCGACCGCGGGACTGTTGGCCGAGTTCAGGCAGGATTTTGCCGGCGTTGGCGGCGACGTCAAGTTCGTGCGCACGACGGCAGACCTCTACACCTATCGCGAAGTGCTCCCCGACATTATCGGCCTGATGCATCTGCAAGGGGGGCAGGTCGCATCGTGGGGCGGCAGCGGGCTACGGATGCTCGACGAGTTTCAGATGGGCCCCAATCTGGTGCGCGGATTTGCGCCAGCGGGAATCGGGCCGCGCGATCTGACGCAGTTTCCGTTCACCGGCGTTTTAGGGGATGCGCTCGGCGGCTCGTACTATTGGGGCGCTAGTCTTGAGTTTCGGACGCCGCTCTACTTCCTACCCAAGGATGCGGGGATCAAGGTTGCCGCCTTCGCCGACGCCGGCTCGCTCTGGAATTATCAGGGCCCGACGACATTCCCCGCGACCGGGGAGGTGATTTCGGGCAACTTCTGTCCGACCTTCGGTCCGGGCATCCCCAATTCGGTGCCGTGTCCGGTGGACAACGCCATGCATATACGTAGCTCGGTGGGCGTGGGAATAATTTGGGAATCACCATTCGGGCCGCTGCGATTCGATTATTCGTTCCCGCTCACCAAGGAACCCTACGACCGGGTACAGCAATTCCGGTTCGGCGGCGGGACGACATTCTGACCCGCCGGCGCGGGGATGATCGGCACGGGCATGACCGAGCCCTTTTTCTTCAATCGGGGACGCGGGCTGAGCGTGCGCGAGATCGCGGCGCTCACCGGCGCGAAGCCGCGGCCCGGCGCCGACCTTGATCGCCGCATTACCGGTATTGCAGCGCTCGATCAGGCCGCCCCTACCGATCTCGCATTTCTCGAGAAGGCGAGATATGCGCCTCAATTGTCCGTCAGCAGTGCCGGCGCCTGCTTGACGACGGAACGCTACTCCGGCCGCGCGCCCGTACATATCAGCGTGCTGTGCGTCGGCGAACCGTATCGCGCTTTCGTCGAGGTAGCGCGGACCCTGTTTCCGGACGCGTTGCGACCGTCTTCCTTGTTCGAGGCGAGCGGTGTGGCGGTTGGGGCCTTAGTCCACCCGACCGTGCGCATGGAAAGCGGCGTAACCGTGGATCCCGGGGCTGTCATCGGTCCGCGTGCCGAAATCGGAAGCGGCACGGTGATCAACGCGGGCGCCGCGATCGGGCCCAATGTGCGCATCGGCCGCCAGTGCACGATTGGAGCCAACGCCTCGATCACCAATAGCTTGATCGGCGATCGTGTGGTCGTGCACCCCGGCTGCGCCATCGGCCAGGACGGATTCGGCTATGTGATGGGAGCAACCGGTCACCGCAAAGTCCTGCAGGTGGGCCGGGTTATCGTTCAGGACGATGTGGAGATTGGCGCCGGGACCACCATCGATCGTGGCGCCAATCGCGACACCGTGATCGGCGAAGGTACCAAGATCGACAACCTGGTGCAGATCGGACACAATGTGAGGATCGGCCGCCACTGCATCATCGTCGCGCAATGCGGCATCTCGGGCAGCGTCGTCATCGAGGATCGCGTCATCCTGGCCGGACAGGTTGGGCTTGCGGATAATGTGACGATCGGCGAGGGGGCAATCATCGGGGCCAGGAGTGGGGTCATGTCCGACGTGCCGGCAGGCGAAAAGTGGTTCGGCTATCCGGCGATGCGCGGTCGCGAGTTTCTGCGCAGCATGATGACGTTGCGCCAGTGGGTGGGCGAAAACGATGCCGCGGGCGACGGCGATGCTCAGGACGCCTCCAGACAAGGCGGCCGCGATGACCGACGAAGGCGGAGCCGATGAACAAGGCGGCGACCACCACCCTCGAGGCAGCCGATATTGCAGCCATCCTTAAAGCGCTACCGCATCGCTATCCGTTTTTGATGGTCGATCGCATCATCGACATGCAAGGTGATGAAGCCGCCATCGGACTCAAGAACGTCACCGTCAATGAGCCGCAGTTCCTCGGGCACTTCCCCGGCAATCCAGTCTTTCCCGGCGTGCTGCTGATCGAGGGCATGGCGCAGACGGCCGGTGCGATCTGCGTGCTGTCGCAGATGGGCGGCGACCATCCAAGGCACGTCTATTTCCTCACCATCGACAAAGCGAAGTTCCGCAAGCCGGTAGTCCCGGGCGACACGATCGAATACCACGTCAGAAAGATCGCTCGGAAAAAGAACATGTGGTGGTTTCGCGGCGAGGCGAAGGTCGCCGGACACACGGTCGCCGAGGCCGAAGTCGGCGCCATGGTGGCGTGAGGTCGGCGATGGCCGCGATCGATCCAACCGCCCGGATCGAACCGGGGGCGGTGATCGGACAAGACGTGTCGATCGGGCCGTATTGCGTCATCGGCCCCCATGTTAAAATTGGCGATGGTTGCAGGCTCTTGGCCCACGTTCACGTCGCTGGCCACACCACGATCGGCCCGCGCACCGTGCTCTACCCATTCGTTTCGCTCGGCACTCCGCCGCAATCCGTCAAGTACCGCGGTGGTCCGACCCGACTCGTGATCGGCGCCGATTGCGATATCCGCGAAGGCGTCACCGTGAACACCGGGACGGAGGACGATCGCGGCATCACTGAAGTCGGGGACCGCTGTTGGCTGATGGTGGGATCTCACATCGGCCATGATTGCAAGGTCGGCAGCGATGTGATCTTCGCCAACAACGTGGTGCTTGGTGGCCACGTGACGATCGGTGACTTCGCCGTGTTCGGCGGTCAGGCAGCTGTGCGGCAATTCGTGCGCGTCGGCGAAGGCGCGATGGTGGTGGGCCTGAGCGGCGTGCGCGCCGATGTCATCCCGTTTGGCCTCGTGCAGGGTCCGCTTGCCGATCTGATCGGTCTCAATGTCGTCGGCATGCGTCGGCGCGGCTCGAGCAAGGCTGATATCCATCGGCTGCGGCAAGCCTATGAGGCGATGTTTTTCGGCGCCGGAACATTTCGCCAGCGGCTCGACCAGGTTGCCGCGCAAAGCAGCGGCGACCCACTCGTCGCCAAGGTGATCGCCTTCATCCGTGCCGGCTCACGACCGCTGACTATGGCCATTCGTCGGGCGTCGGTTGACGAGGAAGCATGAGCCAGGCGGCAACCGCACACACGGCAGACGACGGGCCGCTAGCGATTATCTGCGGCGGCGGAAGCCTGCCGTTTGCGGTCGCCGATGCCGTGGGCAAGCGCGGGCGCCGCGTGGTGCTTTTCGCCATTCGCGGCTGGGCGGATCCGCAACGTGTCGCAAGCTACCGGCATCACTGGGCCGCCGTCGGCCAATTCGGCTGGTTTTGTCGGCTTGCCCGCCAGGAGGGCTGCCGCGACGTGGTTTTCATCGGCTCGATGGTGCGGCCCGCGATCTGGCACATCCGGCCGGATTTCAAGACGCTTCGGCTGCTGCCGCGAATCTACGGCATCTTCCGCGGCGGCGATGATCATCTGCTCAAAGGCGTCGCGGCGATCTTCGAAGAGCACGGCTTTCACCTCTTGGGAGCGCACGCGGTCGCGCCGGAAATCCTGATGCCGGAAGGAACCCTCGGGCGCGAGCGCCCCGGCGAGCGAGACCGTTCCGACATTGCAAAGGGGCTCGCTCTGCTCAATGCATCCAGTCCGTTCGACGTCGGCCAAGCGGTGGTCGTGGCCGATGCGCGTGTGCTCGCGGTCGAGGCCGCGGAAGGGACCGACCGAATGCTCGCGCGCATCGTGGAACTTCGTCAGAGTGGGCGGATCGCCGTGGCCTCGGGACGGGGCGTGTTGGTCAAGGCGGCAAAGCGTGGCCAGGATCGGCGGGTCGATTTGCCGTCGATCGGCCCGCAGACGGTGGAAGGCGCGGCGCGAGCTGGGCTAGCCGGCATTGCCGTGGTCGCCGGTAGCACGATTGTCGCCGAGCCCGAGCGCATCAGCGCGACCGCGGACCGCGAGCGACTGTTTGTCCTCGGTGTACGAGACCAGACGGCCGAACAATGAGCGCGCCAGCGCCCCCCACGCGCCCCTCCGAAATCGTCGATGTCTTTCTCGTCGCCGGCGAAGAGTCGGGTGATCGGCTCGGTGCCGCACTGATGCGGGCGCTGCGGGAGCGCACCGGCGGGCAGGTGCGTTTTGCCGGGGTCGGGGGCCGGGAGATGGCGGCGGAAGGGGTCGCAAGCCTCTATCCGATTGCGGATCTTCCGATCATTGGGTTTAGCGCTATCCCGCGGCGGCTTCCGAAAATCCTGCGGCTCATGCGCTTGACCGTTAAGGCGGTGGTGGCCAAGCGCCCGCACGTGCTCGTCGTCATCGACAGTCCGGGCTTCACGCAAAGGATCGCGCGGCGGGTGCGCGCCGCCGATCCGACAATCGCAATTGTCCAATATGTCTCGCCCTCGGTCTGGGCCTGGCGGCCGGGGCGCGCCCGGGCGATGCGGGCCTATATCGATCACGTTTTGGCGCTATTGCCGTTTGAGCCTGCGGTCCACCAGCGCCTGCGCGGCCCGCCCTGCACCTATGTCGGCCATCCGCTGGTCGAGCAAGCGCGCAATCTGCGCCCGAATTACGAGGAGGCGCGTCGCCGGCTCGCCGCGCCGCCGGTCCTGCTGGTGCTGCCGGGAAGCAGGGCCGGCGAGATCGAGCGGCTGCTTGGCGTTTTTTCCGACGCCGTGGCGCTGGTGCGCGATCGCCTCGGATCGCTCGAGGTGGTGGTGGCGACCGTCCCGCATCTGGTGGATCCTGTTCGCACGGCAATGGCACGATGGCCGCTGCGAGCGCGGATCGTGGTCGAGAGCGCCGACAAGCAGGCAGCGTTCCGCACTGCCACGGTGGCGCTCGCGAAGTCCGGCACGGTCACGCTCGAACTTGCCCTCGCCGGCGTGCCCATGATCGCCGCCTACAAGGTAACGGCGCTCGAATACCTCGCCGTGGGACGAGGAATTTTGAAGCGACTTCCTTCGATCATTCTGACCAATCTCTTGCTCGGCGAGAATGTGGTTCCGGAGCTACTCCAGCACAACTGCACCGCGGAAAAGCTCGCCGCGGCGCTGCTCCCGCTGTTCGGCGACACGCCGGAGCGACGCCGCCAGGTCGAGGCATTTTCCCGGCTTGATGCCATTATGGAGGTCGGATCGAGCGTGCCCGCGATGCGGGCCGCCGATGTCGTGCTTGCCGCGGCCCGTCGCGCCGCACCGGCACGATAAATGTCGTTACGACCGTGGTGGTCGCTAGTGGGGGACGGCAGCGGTTGATGCGCGCCGCTACTTCCGGCGGGAGATCGGCACGTAGTCACGCTGCGTCGCACCGGTATAGAGCTGTCGCGGGCGCCCGATCTTCTGGTGCGGATCCTCGATCATTTCCTTCCACTGAGAAATCCAGCCGACGGTGCGGGCAACCGCGAACAACACGGTGAACATCGTGGTGGGAAAACCCATAGCCTTGAGCGTGATGCCGGAATAGAAGTCGATGTTGGGATAGAGCTTTTTCTCGATGAAATAGTCGTCGTGTAGTGCGATCCGCTCGAGCTCGAGTGCGACGTCGAGCAGCGGGTCGTCCTTCACTCCGATTTCGCTCAGCACTTCATGGCAGGTCTTCTGCATGATCTTGGCGCGTGGGTCGTAGTGCTTGTAGACCCGGTGTCCGAAACCCATGAGGCGGAAGCTGTCGTTCTTGTCCTTGGCGCGACGGATATATTCCGGGATGCGCTCGGGCTTGCCGATCTCGCGCAGCATGTTCAGAGCCGCCTCGTTGGCGCCGCCGTGCGCGGGACCCCATAGGCACGCACAGCCCGCCGCGATGCACGCAAAGGGGTTGGCGCCGGAGGAGCCGGCGAGCCTGACCGTCGAGGTCGAGGCATTTTGCTCGTGGTCGGCGTGCAGGATGAAGATGCGATCCATCGCGCGGGCGAGGACGGCATTGGGCTTATACTCCTCGCACGGCACCGCGAAGCACATGCGCAAGAAATTGGTCGCATAGTCGAGGTCATTCTTCGGATAGATGAAAGGCTGACCGATCGAGTACTTGTAGGCCATCGCCGCGATCGTCGGCATTTTCGCGATCATGCGGATCGAGGCAATCATCCGCTGAGTTGGATCGGAGATATCCGTGGAGTCGTGATAAAACGCCGAGAGCGCCCCGACGCAGCCCGTCATCACCGCCATCGGGTGCGCGTCTCGCCGAAAGCCCTGATAGAACCGACTCATCTGCTCGTGTACCATCGTATGGTGGGTGACACGATTGTCGAAGTCGGCCTTCTGCGCGGCGGTGGGAAGCTCGCCGTAGAGCAGGAGATAACAGGTCTCGAGAAAGTCGCCGTGCTCGGCCAGCTGTTCGATCGGATAGCCGCGATAGAGCAGGATTCCTTCATCGCCGTCGATATAGGTGATCTTGGATTCGCAGCTCCCGGTCGAGGTGTAGCCGGGATCGTAGGTGAACATTCCGGTCTCGGCGTAGAATTTGCCGATGTCGATGACCGAAGGACCGATCGTCCCCTCGTAGATTGGAAACGTGGTCTCCCTATCGCCGACGGCGAATTTGCCGGTCTTGATGTTGGCGCCCGTCTTCGCATCCATGATCGAGCCCTCGATTTGTGTCGCCCGGCGAACCGCGTTCCCCTCCGGCCGGTGGGATGGCTTGCGCCAGGTGCTTCCGGACGCCCGTGGGGAAGCCGCTTTTTTGCGTAGCCCATCCCAGTGTGCACTGCAAGACGGCGGCATCGGCGCAGCTTTCGCTGCGCTGGCGTACCTTAGATATCATGTGGAGATTGGCCTCCCGCGCGGCCAGAGGGGTTTTGCTTTCCATGGGGACGGAGGACTCTATCGGCTCGCGGTGCTCGGCCCGGCTTGGTCTTGCAGCCGGCCGAGGCTTTCGCTCTTCCCCAGCACCGCCAACACGTCGAAGATCGGGGGCGAGGTGGTGCGCCCAGTCAGCGCGGCGCGCAACGGCTGCGCGACGTTCCCGAGCTTAAGCCCCTTGCGCTCGGCAAAGGCGCGCACGGCCTGTTCGGTGGTTTCCACGCTCCAAGGCTCGACCATCTTGAGGTCTGCCGAAAGATCGCCGAGGAGACTGCGCGCCTCGGCCGTCAGCAGGCCGGCCGCGTTGTCGTCGAGAACGAGCGGGCGCTCCGCCACTATGAAGCGGGCGCCGTCCGCGAGCTCGACCAGCGTCTTGGCCCGTTCCTTCAGCCCGGCCATGGCCGCAAGCAGCTTCTTGCGCATATCCGGCGTCAGCTTGGCCGCAAGCTCAGGTCCACCGGCGATGTGCGGTAGCACGCGCTCAAGCTCGGCGAGGAGGTCGGCGTCGGCGGTCTGGCGCAGATAATAGCCGTTGAGGCTCTCGAGCTTGGCGAAGTCGAAGCGCGCCGGCGAGCGCCCGATCTGCGGCACATCGAAGGCCGCGATCATCTCCTCGGTCGAGAAGATTTCCTGGTCGCCATGGCTCCAGCCCAGCCGCACGAGATAATTGCGCATGGCGGTGGGCAGATAGCCCATCGCTCGGTACGCATCGACCCCGAGCGCGCCGTGCCGCTTGGACAATTTCGAGCCGTCAGGACCATGAATGAGCGGGATGTGCGCCATGACCGGCACGCGCCAGCCGAGCGCGTTGTAGATCTGGGTCTGGCGCGCGGCGTTGGTGAGGTGATCGTCACCGCGGATGACATGGGTGACGCCCATATCGTGGTCATCGACCACGACCGCGAGCATGTAAGTCGGCGTGCCGTCCGAACGCAGCAACACGAGATCGTCGAGGTTTTCATTCTGCCATACGACCCGCCCCTGCACCTGATCCTCGATCACGGTCTCGCCTGTCAGCGGTGCTTTGAGCCGGATCACCGGCTGAACTCCAGAGGGGGCCTCGGAGGGATCGCGATCGCGCCAGCGGCCGTCATAGAGCTTGGTACGCCCTTCGCTGCGCGCCTTCTCGCGCATCTGCGCGAGCTCGTCGGGCGAGGCGTAGCAGCGATAGGCGTGGCCCGCTTCCAACAGGACCTGGGCTACCGCGCGGTGGCGCTCGGAGCGCGAGAATTGGTAGACAGCCTCGCCGTCCCAATCCAGGCCGAGCCAGGAGAGCCCATCGAGGATAGCCTCGATCGCAGCTTGCGTGGAGCGCTCGCGGTCGGTGTCCTCGATCCGCAGCAGCATCTTCCCACCGCGCCCGCGGGCATAGAGCCAGTTGAACAGCGCGGTGCGCGCCCCCCCGATATGCAGAAAGCCCGTTGGCGAAGGAGCAAACCGCGTGACGATGGTCTCGGTCATGTCGGGTGGTCTTTGCGACGGTCCGCCTCGCTGATGCCTTGGCGGCCCGAGATCGGAGCACGACAGGCCCTCGCAGCCTGCAAAGCCAGACCGGTTGTCAGCGGGCTTCGTGTAGCACAGAAGTAAGTTGGGTCATTAAAGGTTTCGCAGACCGATGGTCTTGGCGCGTGCCCGTGGATTTGGCACATAGGCCGCGGCATCGACAATGGGATTGAAGCGGCATGACGGCAACTGGAACGGCGGTAGTGGAGGTGGGGCGGGATTTCATCCGCGATATCATCGAGGCGGATCTCGCTGCCAAGCGCCACACCACGGTGGTGACCCGCTTCCCGCCGGAGCCCAACGGCTATCTGCATATTGGCCACGCCAAGTCGATCTGCCTCAATTTCGGCGTTGCCCAGGAGTTCGGCGGCCGCTGTCACCTGCGCTTCGACGACACCAATCCGACGAAGGAGGAGCAAGAATACATCGACGCCATCGAGGACGATGTGCGCTGGCTCGGCTTCGACTGGGGCACCCATCTCTATCACGCGTCGGACTATTTCGAGCAGCTCTACCAGTGGGCCGAGCACCTGATCCGCACCGGCAAGGCCTATGTCGACGACCAGTCGCAGGAGGAAATGCGCCTCACCCGCGGCACGCTGACCGAGCCGGGACGCAATAGTCCCTGGCGCGAACGATCCGTCGAGGAAAACCTCGATCTGTTCCGCCGCATGCGGGCGGGCGAGTTCCCCAACGGGGCGCGGGTGCTGCGGGCCAAGATCGATATGGCGTCCGGCAACATCAATCTGCGCGACCCGGTGCTCTACCGTATCCTGCACGCGAGCCATCCGCGCACCGGCACTGCCTGGAGCATTTATCCCAGCTATGATTTCGCCCATGGCCAATCGGATGCGATCGAGCGCGTCACCCACTCGCTCTGCACGCTCGAATTCGAGGACCACCGCCCCTTGTACGACTGGTTTCTCGAACATCTGCCGGTTCCGTCCCGTCCGCGGCAGTACGAGTTCGCCCGCCTCAATCTCACCCATACGGTGCTGTCCAAACGCGTACTCACCGAACTGGTGCGTGGCGGACACGTCAAGGGCTGGGATGATCCGCGCATGCCGACCCTCGCAGGGCTGCGCCGCCGCGGCGTGCCGCCCCAGGCGGTGCGCGATTTCGTCAAGCGGGTCGGGGTTGCCAAGGCCAACAGCGTGGTCGATGTCGCCATGTTCGACTTTTCGGTGCGCGAGGTCCTCAACAAGACGGCCTTGCGACGCATGGCGGTGCTACGCCCGTTGAAGATCGTCATCGACAACTACCCCGAAGACCAAAGCGAGGAGCTCGAAGCGGTCAACCATCCCGACGATCCGGCCGCGGGGACGCGGCGCCTTCGCTTCGGTCGCGAGCTTTATATCGAGCGTGACGATTTCATGGAGAATCCGCCCAAGAAATTTTACCGGCTCTCGCCCGGACGCGAGGTTCGCCTGCGCTACGCCTATTTCATTACCTGCCGCGAGGTGGTGAAGAATCGCGCCGGCGAGGTGGTGGAGCTACGCTGCAGCTATGATCCCCAGACCCGCGGCGGCAACGCCCCGGACGGTCGCAAGGTGCAGGCCACGCTCCATTGGGTGTCGGCCGCGGACGCGGTGCCAGCGGAAGTTCGGCTCTATAACCAGCTATTTGCGCGCCCCGACCCGAACCCCGCCGACTTCATCGCCGATCTCAACCCCGATTCACTCGAGGTGCTGACGGGCTGCAAGCTCGAACCCGAGCTTGCCGCCGCAAGCACCGGCGATCCCGTCCAGTTCGAGCGGCAGGGTTATTTCTGCCGCGATCCGGACTCGACGCCAACCCATCTCGTGTTCAACCGCACTGTCGGCCTGCGCGATACCTGGGCGCGGGTGAGCGGCGGGAAAGGCGCCTAGTGCGCAACGGCAAGTGCGCGCCATGGGATCATCAGCGTGGCACGTAGTTGCGCAATTCGTTGCGCAGGAAGTTGCCGATCCGTTTGCCGCGATTGCGCAACACGCGCAATACCCCGGCGTCGACGAAATAGGTGTGCAGGATGCTGTCGCGCGTTGTCACTTCAGGACCGACCGGGTCGGCGGAGTGCCACGTGTCCTCGCCCACCGCGAACGCGTAGCCGGTATTGGGCGCGAATTTCATCTGGGTCCGTTTCGGCAGGCTGCCGTCGGCCAGCTTTTCGTGGAAGATAGTGCCGATGTCGGTATGCGACGCATCGCGCGGCAGAAAAAGTTGCACGGTGATTCCTTTCCAGCGCGTATCGGTGTGCGGATCGATCTTGTAACCAGGTACGTCCCTGGTGAGAATCGCGATCGGGTACATGCCCACTTTGGCGTAGTTCGGCCCGAAACGACGCGCCAGCGCGGGGGCAAGCTTGCGCACGAAGGCGGCTTTGACGGGTTCCGAGCAAAGTGCGCGGCCGACGACGTCCCAAACCACGCGCTTCTCCGGCGGTAGATGGCGAGTGTACTCGGGAAAAAGGTCGATCTTCACCCGGGTATGGGTGCCGTCCGCCAGCACGTTGCATTGGTTTTGACCGTAGAGTGGCCGATAGTCCGACGCCTCCGGCATCGCCGTCAGCATGGATGCATAGAAGTCATCGGGAAAGACCTTTTCGAGCTGAAGATGATAGAACGGCGCTTCCACGGCGCGGGCACCATCGACGGATCTCACAATGAAGTCGCGCAAGCGCTCGACCGCGCGAATGCGATCCGTGCGCTTGAGTTCAACGCCTTGGTCCATATCTGCCTCGGGTATCGTGCGTGGTATGGTTCGGACGCAGCGCAATCCGGAAATGTCCCGCATTTCGCGGCGTTGCATGCGCTGTTACCATCTCGCTGTCGATGAGACCATAACCTGCCGCCTGCAATCAACCTCCGAAGTTCCCCTTAGCGGCGATGCGCGACCCCGGGCAAAATGCCGGGGCGGCTTTGACATTGCACTCCGCTCCATCAACCGCAAGCGCTGTGGACACCCGCGCGAGGCCGTGTCCAGGTCAGCGGCATTGTGTAGGATGCCCCGGTGAGATGTAGCGCGGGCGTCAGGGGGCCGCGCGATGGTCGAGCAGGGTAGATCGCGCGGACGGGCCGAGGCCTGGCGGCCTTGGATTGCGGCAGGGCGCAGGCCCGCACTGGCCTGGCCGCAGAGCCTCAGGGATTTCGCACGCCGTGCGGCGCAGCGCGTGCGCGAATGGGCGACGGCCGAGGTCGCTCCGGGCCGGCTGGTGCCGTGGCTCGCGATCGCATTCGGCTGCGGGACTATCATCTATTTCGCCGTCGAGCAGGAGCCCGCGCCTTGGGCAGCAGCGTTGCTACTCGCCGCGACTGTAGCGGTGGCGATTCTGTGCCGCCATCGGCCGTTCGCCCTGCCGGCGACGGTGGGCATCGCTGCCGTCGCAGCCGGGTTTGCGACCGCCACCATCAAACGCGAAATCATCGCCCATCCCGTCCTGGCGGCGCCGGTATGGAACGCGGAATTGGCGGGCTTTGTCGAGGTGCGCGAAGAACGCGAGCGCTCCGACCGAATCGTCGTGCGTCTCGAACGCATCGACAGCGCGCGGTTGAATGAGAGGCTCGAGCGCGTGCGCGTATCGGTGCGCAAGGGCACGGCGCCGGCGGTCGGCAGTTTCGTCGAATTCAAGGCGCGGTTGTCTCCTCCGCTCGAACCCTTGCGGCCCGGCGGTTATGACTTCGCGCGCGACATGTATTTCCAGCGCATCGGCGCCTCGGGCTTCGTGCTCGGCCGCATCCGCACAGCTGAGGCGCCACGCGCGCCCGGGCTGAGGCTGCGTTACGCCACGATCATGGATGGAATGCGCGAAGCCATCGATAAGCGCATCCGCGCGGTTCTGCCCGGCGACAAGGGAGCGATCGCATCGGCGCTGATCACGGGCAAGCGCGACGCCATCTCAACGCCGGTGAACGAGGCCATGTATGTATCGGGTCTCGCCCACGTGCTTTCGATCTCGGGTTATCACATGGCGGTGGTGGCTGGCGTCATGTTCTTTGCGTTCCGCGCGCTGTTTGCGCTGATGCCGGCCTTCAGCAGCCGCCATCCCATCAAGAAATGGGCGGCGCTTGCCGCCCTGATCGCCGCGGCATTCTATCTTCTGTTGTCGGGCGCGGAGGTTGCGACCCAGCGCTCCTTCATCATGATCGGCATCGTTCTCATCGGCGTGATGGTCGATCGCCCGACACTGACCTTCCGCACGCTCACTGTAGCGGCATTTGGCGTGCTGCTGCTCGCACCCGAAGCAATCGTTCACCCCAGCTTCCAAATGTCGTTTGCGGCAACGCTCGCGCTTGTCGCCGGCTATCAGCAGGGCCTGCCCTGGATGAGCAAGGGCGGCGATACCCCGCTCGCGGCGAAGATCGCGTTGTGGGGCGGCCGGGAGATCGCCGGCCTGTTGCTCGTCTCGCTGCTCGCCGGCACCGCGACCATCCCATACGTCGCCTATCACTTTCATCGCATATCTCCCTATGGCGTGATCGCGAATCTGGTGGCGATGCCGGTGGTGTCGGCCTGGGTCATGCCGGCGGGGATTCTTGGCCTGATAAGTATGCCGCTTGGCTTCGACGGCCTGTGGTGGCGGTTGATGGGGCAGGGCATCGACTGGATGATCTCCGTTGCGCTGTGGGTCACGAGTTTTCCCGGAGCGCTGGGCCGGATGGCGGCGTTCGGCACCGGCCCGCTGCTGCTGTGCACCGCTGGGCTCGCCGTGCTCTGCTTATTCAAGACGCCCTTGCGGTTCATCGGTGCCTTGCTGATCGGCGGCGCCATTGTGCTGATGATTCGGGCGCCCCAGCCCGATGTGCTGATTGCCGCCGACGGCAGCGCCACCGCCATCCGTGGTGAAGATGGCCGCTTTTCCATGGTCAAATCGGGTGGCGACGTCTTTGCGTTGCGCGAATGGCTTGCGGCCGATGCCGATGCGCGCACGCCGAAGGACACTACGCTTGGCGACGGGATCAGATGCGATGCGGCGGGCTGCATCGGGAGGCTGCGCGACGGCTCGCTCGTCGCTGTCGCAAAGACGAGCGAGGCGTTCGAGGAGGACTGCCGCCGCGCGGTGGTGGTGGTGAGTGCGCGCGATGCGCCGCCCGGCTGTGCCGCGCTTGTGGTCGACCGCCAGGTCTGGCAGCGCTCAGGCGCGATGGCGTTGCGTCGCCTCGGCGAGCGCTTTGAGGTCACCACCACCCGGCCTTTGGGCTATGACCGGCCGTGGAGACGCGCTGTTGCGCCAGAAAGCGACGCGCCCGCGCTGCCTCGCGCGATGTCACCCCAGCCGCGCGACGCCACGCCGCGCGAAGACGATCTGGAGGCAGGCGACTGAGGCCGTTGTCCCGCTTCGAGGAAACGCGGGGATTGCGGTTAATAGCGCCGGAACAGCCCGACCAGCTTGCCCTGGATGCGCACGCGGTTGGGCGGGAGGATTCTGACCTCGTAGGCGGTATTGGCGGGCTCGAGCGCGATCGAGGCACCGCGGCGACGGAAACGCTTGAGGGTCGCCTCTTCTTCGTCGATCAGCGCCACCACGATATCGCCGGTATCGGCCCCCTCGGTCTTCTTGAGCAGCGCGATATCGCCGTCGAGGATGCCGGCCTCGATCATGCTGTCGCCGCGCACCTCAAGCGCGAAATGCTCGCCGGTCGACAGCACGTCGGGCGGCATGTTGATAACGTGGCTCTTGGTCTGGATCGCCTCGATGGGTGTGCCGGCGGCGATGCGGCCCATGACAGGCACCGCCACCGGGCGTCCGCCTTCGTCCTCCGATGCGGTCCGCACCCGGCCGAGATTACCCTCGATTACGCTCGGCGTGAATCCGCGTGCGCGGCCCGCGCCGATGCCGTGCGCGACCGACTCAGGCAGCTTGATCACTTCGATGGCGCGGGCACGATTGGGAAGACGGCGGATGAAGCCGCGTTCCTCCAGCGCCGTGATGAGACGATGGATCCCGGATTTGGAACGCAGATCGAGCGCGTCCTTCATCTCGTCGAAGGAGGGCGGCACGCCAGCCTCTTTTAGGCGCTCGTGGATGAAGCGCAGCAATTCGAATTGTTTGCGGGTCAGCATCTTGCATTTCCCCCATTGCGGCGGCGCCAAAAGACTCGCCGAAACAAATCATGAACAGACACTATATGTTCGATATGTGTTCCGCAACCATTTAATTTGGCGTGAACGCGTCAAAGAAACCCCAAGAGCTTGCGCCCGCAGCGGTGCATCTGGCGTGCCGGGGCTGCCCGAAACTGGCGTCCTTTGGCCGATTGAGTAGGCCTTTGGACGAGTTGCCACCGGTGGCTTCGCGAGGGGCTAGTCTCGCGTTCGCGATATAGGAGCGGGCCTCGCCACATCTTGCTGGCGTCGCCTTCGACGCCGCTGGCGCTAGGGCACGAGTCTGATGATGGAACAGCGCTCGCCCGCCTTAACGGGCGGGGCGTGCGGTTCGCGAACAAGCAGGCAGTCCGCGCGCGCGAGCAGCATGAGCATGGAACTGTCCTGCGCCCGCGCCGGCGTCGCAACCGGGACGCCATCGGGACCGGGCGCTAGCGTGGCGCGCAGGTAGTCGGCGCGCTCGTCGTTTGCCGGGAGATCACAGCCGAGGCGCGCCGGTTCCGGTGCCGGCGCAACATCGCTGCGGCCGGCAAGGCGCCGGATGAGAGGAACCAGAAAGAGCACCGCGCAGACATAGGCCGAGACTGGATTGCCCGGCAGGCCGAGGACATGCGTCGCGCCGAGCCGCCCATGCATCATCGGCCGGCCAGGGCGCAGCGCCACCTTCCAGAACGACAGGGCGAGTCCCTCGGCCGCGAGCGCCTTTTGCACGAGGTCGTAATCGCCGACCGAGGCGCCGCCCGAAGTGACGAGGATATCGGCACCCATCTCGCGCGCACGCCGCACCCCTGCGGCGGTCTCGGCAAGGCGGTCGGGCACGATGCCAAGGTCGACGACTTCACACCCCTCCCGGCGTGCGAGCGCCATCGTGGCATAACCGTTGGAATAGACGATGTCGCCGAAACCCGGCGTGGTGCCGGGCATGACCAATTCGTCGCCGGTTGCGAGCACCGCTACCTTGGGGCGCCGATGCACCGGGACGGTCGGATGATTCATGGCGGCCGCAAGCGCGAGATCGCGGTCGGTAAGACGATGACCTTTGGCGAGCAGCACCTCGCCGCGCTTGAAGTCGAGGCCCTCGACGCGGACGTGCTTGCCTTTGCTCGAAGTGGTGGTCACCATGACGACGTCGCCATCGCGCGCCGTGTTCTCCTGGATCACGATCGTGTCGGTGCCGGGCGGTAGCACGCCGCCGGTGAAGATGCGCGCAGCTTCGCCGGCCCCGACCGCGCCTTGAAACGGATGTCCGGCTGCGACTTCGCCGACAAGTTTGAGCTTGACCGGCGTCCTGGCGATGTCCGCCGAACGCGCTGCGTAACCATCCATGGCCGAGACGTCGGCCGGCGGCTGGGTGCGCAACGCCGCGACGTCAGCGGCGAGCACGCGTCCGTGGGCCTCGGTGAGCGGTGTGGGCTCGGCCGCTAACGGCTCGGCGTCCGCGAGCACGCGGGAGAGCGCCTCTGCGACCGGCATCAGCGCCACGGCTCACTCCTGTGCCCGATAATGCCCTGACCTTCCGCCGCGCTTCTCGAGCAGGCGGATGCCCTCGATGCGCATGCCACGCTCGATCGCCTTGACCATGTCGTAGATGGTCAGGCAGGCGACGGCGACCGCGGTCAGCGCTTCCATCTCGACCCCGGTCGGCCCGTTGACTTTGACGCTGGCGCGCACCCGAAAGCCGGGCGGCTTGCGTTCGGGCTCAATGTCGACAGCAACGTTCGAGACTGGGAGGGGATGACAGAGCGGGACCAACTCATGCGTGCGCTTTGCCGCCATGATGCCGGCGATGCGGGCAGCGCCGAGTACGTCGCCCTTCTTCGCGTTGCCTGCGAGCACCAGGTCGAGCGTCTTTGCCGTCATCACGACGCGGCCCTCCGCTATGGCCTTGCGCTCGCTCGGCGCCTTCGCCGACACGTCGACCATGCGCGCTTGGCCGCCTCGACCCAGATGGCTCAGCTTGGACGCGCGCGCCACCGCTTCACTCCGCGGCGCCGACCCGGCGCTCCTTGCGAATGAGCGCACGCGTCGCGGCCTCGACGTCGCGTTCGCGCATGAGGCTTTCGCCGACGAGCAAGGTCGAAATGCCGACCGTCGCCAAGTCGTGGAGATCGGCGGGCGAAAAGATTCCGCTCTCGCCCACGATAATACGGCCAGGAGGGACCCTCGGCGCCAGGCGTCTGCTGGTGGCGAGCGTCGTCTCAAAGGTCTTGAGGTTGCGGTTGTTGATGCCGATCAGCCGTGAGCGTAGGCGCAGCGCGCGTTCGAGCTCGTGTTCGTCGTGGACCTCCAGCAGGACGTCCATGCCGAACGCTTGCGCGGCGTCCTCGAGATCCTGTGCCACGCGGTCATCGACCGCCGCCATGATGATCAAGATACAATCAGCCTCCCACGCCCGCGCCTCGGCTACTTGATAAACGTCGTACATGAAATCCTTGCGCAAGACCGGAAGTTTGGTCGCAGCGCGAGCGGCGACGAGGTCTTCGGCCCTGCCTTGGAACGAGGGCGCATCGGTGAGCACCGAGAGGCAAGCTGCACCCCCCCGCTCGTAGGCGCGCGCCAATGCAGCTGCATCGAAATCAGCGCGGATCAGGCCTTTCGAGGGGCTCGCCTTCTTGATCTCGGCGATCAGGGCATAGTTGCCGCCGGCGAGTGCCTTGGCGATGGCGGCGATGAATCCGCGTTGGGCAGGAGCCGATCTGGCGGCGGCCTCGATCGTGGCGAAGGAACGGGCGCGCTTGGCAGCCGCGATCTCTTCGCGCTTGTAGGTCTCGATGCTGGTGAGAATGTCCGCCATGCCGGCTACTCGGCCTTCGGGTTCGCCTGCTCCGCGGGAAGACCGATTGCGTGATCCTCACGCATTCGAAATCGCGACCAGTTGCTGGAGTCGACTTGCGGCTTCGCCGGAATCGATCGACGTCTGTGCGAGTGCCAGCGCTTGCTTGAGATCCTTGGCGCGAGCCGCGACCACCAGCGCCGCGGCCGCGTTGAGGACGGCGACATCGCGGAAAGCCCCTTGCTTACCTTTGAGCACGTCGACGAGCGCCTGCGCGTTCTCCTTCGCCTCACCGCCGCGTAGGGCTTCGGACTTGACCCGTTGCAATCCCATCTCCTCAGGTGTGATCTCGAAGGTACGCACTGCGCCGTTCTCGAGCGCCGCGACATGGGTTGGCCCCGCCGTCGTGATCTCGTCGAGACCGTCCGAGCCGTGTACGACCCACACCGACTCGGAGCCGAGATTTTTCAGCACGTGAGCAAGCGGCTCGATCCATTGGCGCGAGAACACGCCGACCATTTGCCGCTTGACGCCGGCGGGGTTAGAAAGCGGGCCCAGCAGGTTGAAGATGGTGCGAGTGCCGAGTTCGACCCGCGTTGGGCCGACATTTTTCATCGCTGGGTGGTGCGCGGGCGCGAACATGAAGCCGATGCCGGCCTGCTTGATGCACCGACTGACGCCCTCCGGCGTCAATTCGATGTTCACCCCGAGTGCCGCGAGCACGTCGGCAGCGCCCGAGCGCGAGGAGAGCGCCCGGTTGCCGTGCTTGGCAACGGGAACGCCCGCACCCGCCACGATCAAGGCAGCGCAGGTCGAGATGTTGAACGAGCCGGAGGCGTCGCCGCCGGTGCCGACGACGTCGATGGCATCGGCCGGGGCCCGCACGCGCAGCATCTTTTCCCGCATCGCGGTCACCGCGCCGGTGATCTCGTCGACCGTCTCGCCGCGCACGCGCAGCGCCATCAACAGGCCGCCCATTTGCGAGGGCGTCGCTTCGCCCGACATCATGGTATCGAAGCCGCGGGCGGCCTCCTCGCGGCTCAGCGCCGCGCCGGTCGCAGCCTTGGCGATCAATCCTTTGAACTCGTCGGTCACGTTCGCGTCTCACAACACACGGCGCGTTGCCCGAAGCCCGGCCGGATGCCTCCCGGTCGAAGCGTTCCAAGCCGCAGCGATTTCGAGAAAGTTCCGCAAGACGAGATGGCCATGCTCGGAGGCGATGCTCTCGGGGTGAAACTGAACCCCGTGCACCGGAAGCGTGCGATGTACAAGCCCCATGATCAGGCGATCATCGGTCTCGGCGGTCACCGCCAGCTCGTCCGGCAAGCTCGCTCGTTCGATCACGAGCGAATGATAGCGCGTGGCCTTGAACGGCGCATTGAGGCCACGAAAGATGCCCTCTCCCTGGTGTCGGATCACGGAGAGCTTGCCATGGACCTGCACCGGAGCGCGCACCACGCGGCCCCCGAAAGCCTGTCCGATCGCCTGATGGCCGAGACAAACGCCGAGCACCGGGATCGTCGGGGCGACTTTGGCGATGAGCTCGAGGCAGATACCGGCGTCGCTCGGTGTGCGCGGGCCGGGCGATAGCACGATGGCCTCCGGCTCCAGGGCTATGACCCGATCGGCCGCGACCTTGTCGTTGCGGTAGACCAGGACATCCGCCCCTAGTCCGCCTAGATAGTGGAACAGGTTGAACGTGAAGCTGTCGTAATTGTCGATCAGGACGATCATGGTTTTCGTGCCCGCTCAGGGTCTTAGACGCGGGTCTTGAGGGAATCAAGGCGGCCCGGACACCGCCGCGCCAGAGGATTTGGGGCGCGCAGCTTGCAGCGCCAGTGCGTAACCCGCCACTGCGCAGCGACCGCATCCCCGCCGGGAGGAGACGCACTCATGACGATCAGTACTTGGCCTGCGATTGGGCGGCAATTCGTTCTTTGGACCATAACGAGCGCATTTCTCGTTTTGGGCGCGGCCGTCGATGCGGGCGCGCGGGCCGAGACCGCGGAGCCACCCTCGCTCGACTCGATCAAATCGTCGCTGGACGAGATCGAATCCTCTGTCGGTAGCGACGAGATCACCGCTGAAGCGCTGGCAACTTTTCGAGAAACACTCAACACGGCGACGGACGCATTGCGGGCCAAGATCGACGAGCTCGAACCCCGGACCCGCGAGGCGGAGGAGCGCTTGAAGCAGCTTGGTCCCGCGCCCGCCAAGGATGCAGCCCCCGAGAGCGCCGATATCGCCAACGAACGCGAAGAGCTCACCAAGCAATTCAGCGAACTCGATGGTGAATTGAAACAGGCTCGGGTCCTGTCGCTCAGGGTCGACCAATTGAGCGACCGTGTGTCTCAGAAACGTCATTCACTGTACGCCAGCGAGCTGTTCGCGCGCAGCCCAAGTGTGCTCGATCCTTTCTTCTGGTTGGAGACTTTCCGGGCTCTGCCCAAGGAGGTGCGGACCGCAAAGGCATTGCTCGAAACATGGTTCGGCGAACGCGGTGATCGCCTGCGCTGGACCGCAGGCGCCTTGATCATAGTTGGGGTCATTGCGCTTGCGGTCGGATTGACGCGATGGTGGTTTCCCCGCTTTGTCGCCCAACCGACGGACACGCAGTCGGCCAAAGCGTGGGCGGCCTTGTGGGTGTTCGTTTGGTTTGCGGCGCGCACGCCGTTGGCGGCCGGTGCAGCACTGTTGGCATTTGATGCACTAGGGCTGTTGACAGCACGCCTTGAGCAAATCGGCGAAGGACTTGTTGCGGGCATAGCGGCCGCGACGTTCGGCTATGGCGTGGCGTGCGGACTGCTTGCGCCCAAGGAGCCCGAACGGCGACTTGTGCAAGAAGACGACGCCACCGCGCGCTGCTTCTACAGCCATCTGGTCTGGTCGGCGCGCGCACTCGGGGTCCTGGTCGTCTTGCAGGTCGTGCATAAAACCTTGTTCGCACCACTCATCATCACGGTCGCGACGAACGCGGCGTTCGCGGCGGTTACGGCCGCGTTCTTGACTCACCTCGTCATTCGCTTGGGGCAAATCAAGAAAGATCGCGGCGAGGCGCTGCTTGCCGCGTCATGGGCCCATCCACTCGGCTTGCTGATGGCTGTGTTGATCTCGCTGGCGCTCGTCGCTGGCTACGCGGGCCTGGCCGCCTTCGTAGCATTGCGGGTCATTGTCGCGGCAGCGGTATTCGGGGCGCTATACCTGTTGATGGTCATTACCCAGACGCTGTTGGCGACGGTCGGCGAGCAAACCGCCAAAGGGCAGACGTTGGCTGCCAGCTTAGGCGTCAGTGCCCGCACGATTGGGTTCGGGGGAGCGCTGCTGTCGGCGGCTATTCGCGTGATTCTGATCTTGGCCTCGTTCTTGCTGATCATCGGTCCGTGGGAGGTATCCACCGCCGATCTGTTCGACACCATCCGTAACATCCCGTTCGGATTCAAGATCGGGGAAATCCACCTATCGTTTGAAACGCTGCTCACGGCCGCTGTTGCCTTTCTGCTGTTGCTCATCGTCACGCGCATTGTGCAACGTTGGCTGGAGACTGAGCTGCTGCCGCGGACCAGATTGGAGCCCAGCCTCCAGCTCTCGATCGTCACGATCTTCGGCTATATCGGCGTGGTCACAGCGATCGTGGTTGCGCTCACGGGGCTCGGCTTCGACCTGCAGAAGATTACGTTGATTGCCGGCGCCCTTTCGGTCGGCATCGGGTTTGGGCTGCAGTCCATCGTGTCGAATTTCGTATCGGGCCTCATCCTGCTGACCGAACGGCCGATCCGCGTCGGCGACTCGATCGTGGTTAAGGGCGAGGAGGGATGGGTGCGGCGCGTTCGCGTGCGCGCAACCGAGATCGAGACTTTTGATCGCGCGAGTGTGATCATTCCGAACTCTGAATTCATTACCGGCGTCGTCAAGAACTGGACGCGTACGAATACATTGGGCCGCATCGTGATCAAGGTCGTCGTCGCCTATGAAAGCGATCCGGTTCAGGTCCGCGAAGTCTTGACTGACATCGCCAAAGGGCACCCGCAAATTGTGCAGTCTCCGCCTCCCGGAGCATTCCTGTTGGGCTTCGGGCTAGGCCTCGCTCACAGCGCGTTGGAATTCGAACTGCGTTGCGTTGTCGCCGATGTGGAGAAGGCCCTGTCGGTCCGCAGCGACCTGCACTACGCCATCATCAAGCGGTTTCGCGAGGCGGGCATCGTGATTCCGTAGCCGCAGCGCATTCGAGATTACGAAAAGGGTCCCCGACGATGCGCCAGATGACCTTGGTCGCCTTCCTGCAAGCGCAGAATTGCACGAATCTCCCGAGTTCCTGGCGCCATCCGCAGTCGCGCAGCGATGCTTGGTCCGCGGATTACTACCGGCATATTGGCCGTGTGCTCGAGGAAGGGAAGTTCCATCTCGGCTTCTTCGACGATCGTTTATCGATGCCCGACATGTATGGACGCGACCACGGACATACGGTGCGACACGGCATCCGTTGCGTGAAGATGGACGCGGTGACCGTGCTCACGGTCATGGGAATGGCGACCCAACGGCTCGGCCTCGGTGCGACCTATTCGACGAGCTACTACGAGCCGTTCCATGTGGCGCGCCTGTTCGCCACGCTCGATCTGATGACCAACGGGCGTGCGGCCTGGAACGTGGTCACATCGCTCAACGATGGCGAAGCTCAGAACATGGGCTGCGAGCAGGTGATCGAGCATGACTTGCGCTATGATCGCGCCGACGAATTCATGGAGGTGGTGCTCGGCCATTGGGACAGCTGGGAAGACGACGCCATCGTGCAGGACAAGGCGGCGGGCCTGTTCGCCAAGCCTGAGAAGGTCCATCGCCTCGATCACAGGGGTCGTTTTTTCCGCTCGCGCGGGCCGTTCACCGTGCCGCGCTCACCGCAGGGCCGTCCCGTCATCATCCAGGCGGGCCAAAGCGGTCGCGGCAAACGTTTCGGGGCGCAATGGGGCGAATTGATCTTCGTCGTCTACCCGAACATCGCAGCGGCCAAGCGCGACTATGCCGAGTTCAAGGCGGAGGTGGCGACCTGCGGCCGCGACCCCGAACACGTCAAGATCACCCAACTGATCAACACGGTGGCCGCCGCCAGCAGGATCGAGGCCGAAGACAAATGGGCGGTCATCAGCAAGCTGCCGCTCGAGATCGATGCACTTTCGCTGCTGTCGGAAGCGCTCAATTTCGACTTCTCGACCAAGGAAATGGACGAACCATTCACGGACGAGGAGATGGCGGCCATCTCCGGCCTCCAGGCGATCCGGGACCGCGTCGTGCGCGCGAGCGGCAACAAAAATCCAACGGTGCGCGACTTCATTCACTTCAGCGGCCGCGGCCGCGTGCACGATGCGATCGTCGGGGGTCCCAAAGAGATTTGTGATCAACTCGAACAATGGTTGGTCGAGCGCGCTTGCGACGGGTTCGTCGTTTCCGCGACCCACGTTCCGGGAGCGTACGAGGACTTCGTTCGTTTCGTCGTACCCGAGCTCCAGCGCCGTGGCTTGTTCCGGAGAGACTATGCGGGCAAAACCCTGCGCGAGAATCTGGGAGTGCCCATCCCGCCGCTAGCCGCATGGGGCGGCGTGCGCGCACAAGGGCGGCGAGATGGAGGTGGTTGAGCCAGGTATGAATATGGTGCTGCTGCCCCTGCTGCGGACGCGAGTTGGCGTCTTCGCCGCAGGTGTGCCTCACATCGGATCATGCGAGTTACCCGTCCCGGGATCTAATCCGAAGATGGCGGAAGCTTCGTGAACGCCTCCTCGAGATCGACGGTGACAGCAATCTTGTCATCCAACGATCCAGGTTGCTTCCATGTGCTGGCGATCAGCGTATGCGGGCCGGCAAAGTGGAAATCGGCCGAGACGGTCGGCCCGCCGTGGATCATGTCGCTGAAACCGGCAATGCGGTTCTTCTGACGGCTATATACCATCATCGGAAATGACCAGGGCGAGTGGCCGCCGGACGACGACATGCTGTAGATGAAGAATTGCGAGTCGGGGGACCATTTTGCGTTGACGACATAATATCCATTGGCGCCGCGCGGCGAGGAATAGTCCTTCGAGATCAGGGTGTCGCTGTTGCTGGTGCGGATGACCACGCGACTCTCCATGTCGGGCGTGGCATAGAGGCTGACATCCACGGGAAACACGAGTGCGCGAAGAGCTCCATCGGGCGATGGGTAAATCTGAGGTTTGACATCGCTGCAGCTCGATTCCGGTCGCGGTATCGGCAGCAATTTGTGTCCACTGCAGGCAACTTGGGCGGGCGCGTGCGTAGCAAACGTCATCGACGCGAGGCCGAAGATCGAAAGCGAAAGCAAAATCGATAACGCCATTTCGCAACGCACGATCGTTTCTCCGGGATTGAGAGACATCAGGGGCGGCGCGGGAGAATGCTCTTTTGCGGCCCGCATGTCCCATCTAAACTGTCATGTCGTTGCGAACCGGAACTTAACGAGCTGGCCTTGGCCGGCTTTTTCCAGTCTTCTTGTCGAAGGCGATACGGGGATCACCTGCGTCGATGGGCCTGGCCGACTCCTCGCGGCGCATTCGCATCGCTGATATCGAGCTCGCCTATCGCATCACGGGCCGCGGCAAGCCGGTGATCCTCGTGCACGGACTCGCGTGCGGCCAGCGCATGTGGTTTCACCAGCGGCGGAAATTATCCGATCGCCATACCGTCATCACCTACGATCAGCGCGGCCACGGGCATAGCGATGCGCCCGATGACGCCAGCCGCTACTCGGCCGGTCATCTCACCCGCGACCTCGCCGGCATGGTCGATGCGCTCAACTTCGACAAAGTCGCAATCGTCGGCTTTTCGATGGGAGGCGGCCCGGCTCTTGCGCTCGCCGCCGCGAGACCCGACCGGATCACGCATCTGGTCCTCGCCGACGTGGGATCGGGCGCGGACGACGCTTGGCGAGTCCAGTGGCTGGCGCGGCGATGGGTCGACTTTGCGCAACGCACGGGCTGGGATGAGTTGCTCCCGGACATGCTGCGAAGCGAGTTTTTCAAATCATATGCCAATCGTGGCGCGCGTTACCGCCGCCACATGGGCGGCCTAATCCGCAGCACGCCGCTCGCCGGATTGCGACATACCCTGTCGCAAGTGCTGGGCCAGCGGAAATCGCTTTTCCGCATGCATAGCACCCTACAAGCGGTCAAGGTCCCCACGCTCGTGATGCTTGGCCAGCACGACTACATTTGCCGGAATGCTGCGCGGTTGCTGTCGGAAAATATTCCCGGTGCCGTCCTCCACAGGATCGAAGGAGCCGGGCATATGTCTCCTTTGGAGCGGCCGGATCAATTCAACGATAGACTGGCGATGTTCTTCGGCGGCGGTTGAGCGGGGATCGATCGGCGAATCGATCGGATCGGCGGCTTCGCCGCGGCTGAGAGGAATGCATGAATCATCCGGCGCCCGCCCTCTCCATCTTCACACCGGCGGAGCGCCACTTGATTCGGCGGCTGCGCACGCCGATCCTGGTGCAGCGTTTTCTCAACCGGTTGCCCTACAATACCGAAGCTAAGCCTGGCCCCGAAACGCTCAGAAGTCTTCGGCAAGTTCTGCGGCACCGGACGGCGCACTGCCTCGAGGCGGCCCTGGCGGCCGCATGCATCCTGGAGCAGCACGGCTTTCCTCCGCTCGTCATGAGCCTCAAATCGGCCGATTACCTCGATCACGTGATCTTCGTGTACCGTGAAAGAGGTCGATGGGGGTCCGTGGCGCGCTCGCGTGATCCAGGCTTGCACGGGCGCAAGCCCTTATTTCGTTCCGCCCGGGCGCTCGCGATGAGCTATTTCGATCCGTATATCGACTTCACCGGACGCCTTATCGGATATGCAGTGTTTGATTTGCGCAGGTTGGGAACCTATGATTGGAGGCTCTCTCGCAGGAATGTGTGGGCGGTCGAGCGAGCGCTGCTGCGTTACCGGCACAAGCCGCTCAAGGGATCGCGCCAGCGCACCCGATGGTACCGCGCGCGCTATCGAGCATACCGGGCGAAGTACCAGAAGAAGCCGCTGTTCTATCGCGGCCGGGAAAAGTGGACTGAGATCCCCAAGGAGTTCCTGTAGCGGCACCCTCAGCTACCGAAATTGGGCTTGATCGGCCGCATGGCTGAAATCTCACCCCTTATGGATCGGGTCGACCCATAAGACCTCGTCGGGCTTCTCCACCGGTTCGATGTCGAGGTTGACCACGACGGCTTCGTTGTCGCTGCGCACCACCACGCATTCAAGCGGCTCGCTCGCGCTGGCGTTGATTTCCTGATGGGGTACGAACGGCGGCACATAGATGAAATCGCCCGGACCGGCTTCGGCGGTGAATTCCAGCCGCTCGCCCCAGCGCATGCGCGCCTTTCCGCTCACCACGTAGATGATGCTCTCCAGCTCACCGTGGTGATGCGCCCCGGTCTTGGCATTGGGGCGAATGTTCACCGTGCCTGCCCAAATTTTCTGAGCACCGACGCGGGCATAGTTGATCGCCGCCTTGCGATCCATGCCTGGCGTCTGCGGGGTGTTGGCGTCGAGCGCATGCCCCGGAATGACGCGCACGCCGTCGTGCTTCCATTTGGGCGCCTGTTCGCGATCGATTTTGGCGTTCATGTCGTCGCTCTCGTGTGCGGTCGTCCTGCCTGCCTTCACCGTCTTGGCAAGCAATCCTGGTTGAGAAATTTGTCGAACCGGACAAAGGATAGCGCGGCGCCGACCTATTGTCCCCGCCGCGCTGCGCTCGCAAATCGTTTGGCCTCTTCCGCGGCGCGGAACAGCGCCTTGGCCTTGTCGACGCATTCCTGCTGCTCAAACTTGGGGTTGGAATCGGCGACGATGCCGGCGCCGGCCTGGACATACATCATGCCGTCCTTGATCAACGCCGTGCGCAGCACGATGCAGCTGTCGAGCTCGCCCGCAGCAGAGAAATAACCCACCGATCCGGCATAGAGCCCGCGCTTGTCCGGTTCGAGCTCGTCGATGATCTCCATCGCCCGCACCTTGGGGGCGCCCGAGACGGTGCCGGCCGGGAAGCCCGCCGCCAGCGCATCGAGCGCGTCGTATCTTCCATCGAGCTGGCCTTCGACGTTCGAAACGATGTGCATCACCTGGCTGAAGCGCTCGATCGAGAATTGATCGGTCACCTTGACCGTGGCTGTCCGCGCGACGCGGCCGACGTCGTTGCGACCCAGATCGAGCAGCATCAGATGCTCGGCGCGTTCCTTCTCATCCGCCAGCAGTTCGGATTCGAGCGCCCTGTCCTGTTGGAGCGTCGTGCCGCGCGGCCGCGTACCGGCGAGTGGCCGAACGGTCACGGTGCCCTCGCGCACTCGCACCAGGATTTCCGGGCTCGAGCCAACGATCGAGAAGCCGCCAAAGTCGAGGAAATAAAGAAAGGGCGCTGGATTGACCCGCCGCAGCGCCCGGTAGAGCGCAAAGGGCGGCAATTCGAACGGCGCCTCGAAACGTTGCGACAGCACGACTTGGAAAATGTCCCCGGCGGCGATGTACTCCTTGGCGGCATTCACCATGCGCTCGTATTCGGCGGGAGTAACGTTGGAGGACGGCCATACCGTGAGCGGTCCCGCCTGGAAATCGGGCGGAGCATGCGCCAGTGGTGCATCGAGCGCATCGAGGATGGCCGAGAGGCGCTCACTCGCTCGCGTGAAGGCCGCCTCGGCCGCGATGCCGATTTCTGGGCGCACCGGCGTGACGACGGTGATCACGTCTTTCACGGTGTCGAACACGACCACGATGGTGGGGCGCATTAGCACCGCGTCGGGAATCCCGATCGGGTCGGGGTTGGGCTGCGGCAGCTCCTCCATCAGCCGCACCATGTCGTAGCCAAGGTAGCCGAAAATGCCGGCGGCCATGGGAGGCAGCACGTCCGGCAGCTCGATCCGGCTTTCGGCGATGAGCGCGCGCAGCGCCGCCAACGGGGCCCGGTCGCAGGGCGTGAAGCTATCAGCCCTGTGCCGCGCCGTGCGATTGATCTCGGCTTGCCCAGCCACCGTGCGCCAAATGAGATCGGGATCGAGTCCGATGATCGAATAGCGCCCGCGCAGCGCGCCGCCCTCCACCGACTCCAGCAGAAAGCTGAGCGGCCGCGCAGCGGCGATCTTGAGGAAGGCCGACACCGGGGTCTCCAGATCCGAGACGAGCGTGGTCCACACGACCTGTGGCTCGCCTCGCGCGTAGCGTTTGGCAAATGCCGTGGCTTGCGGCTCGATCTGCATGGGTCAGGTCATTCTGCTCCCTCGCCGGCGCCACCGCTGACCACTTGGTTTAGCGCACTTTGATTGATCGTGAGGCCGATCTCGCTTTCGAGGCGGGCAATATATTCAGCAAGAATATCCTCTGAGACGCCGCGATTGAGCGCTTCGAGGTCGCGTTTGGCCTCTTCGGAGGACATGTCGAGGACAGGCACCACGATATCCGTGACGCGGAATATGACTTGCTCCGCCGGTTGCGCGGCTTGCGTCTTGCCGACGGCATCTTTCGCTGTGCGGAAGACGGCGTCGATACCCGCCGCCGATAGCGGGCCGGCGGGCTCGCCGCGCTTGAGGCCGGTCAGGGTTTCCACCTTGACATGGTTTGCCGCGGCTATTTCGGCCAGCGTCCCGCCGGCTTTGAGCTTGTCCAGCATCTCGGTTGCCTTGGTGTCCAGACGCGTCGCGATTTCCTGCTCGCGCCAGCGCGCCTCGACCTGGTCCTTGATCTCTTCGAGCGAACGTTCGCGCGAAGGTGAGATGCCCGTGACGTCGTACCAGATGTAGCCGTCTTGAAACCGCAAGGGGTCACGTTCGACGCCGACATCGGTGGCAAACGCCCCGGCGAGAAGCCGCTCCGCATCGGGAAGCTTCACCGGCGTGCCTGCAGCATCGCGGCCGGAGCGATCGACCGCATCGATGGTGCGCGCCTCGAGCTTCAGATTGGCGGCGGCCTCGGCCAGCGATTTGCCCTCTGCGCGCGCATCCTCGATCTTGTTGTAGAGGTCAAAAATCTCGGACTTGGCGCGCGCGGCGGCCAGTTCCTGCTTGAGTTCGCCGGCCACTTGCTCGAGCGGGCGAACCTGCTCCGGCTCGATCTTGAGGACTTGCACCAGCACGGTGCCGAAGCGGCCTTGCACCGGCGCGCTGACCTCGCCTTCCTTGAGTGCGAAGGCGGCATCGGCCGCTGCCCGGTCGATCACCGCGGCCTTGGGCACCGTGCCGAGGTCAATGTCCTTTTCGCTCTTGCCGAGTTCCTTGGCGACCTCAGCGAAGCTCGCGCCTTTCGCAATGCGCTCGGCCGCCGCGCTTGCGGCCTCGGCATTGGGAAAATCGATCTGCAGGATGTGGCGCCGCTCGGGCGTGACATAGCGCGCGCGCCGCTCCTCATAGGCGCGCTTGAGATCCGCATCGGAGATTTCGATCCAACGGGCCTGCTCGCTCGGGATCAGTGAAACGATCACGAGCTTGCGGTATTCGGGCGTGCGAAAGAGGCTCTTGCGCTCCTCGAAATACTTCGCGAGCACGTCCGGAGCAGGAGGCGCAACCTCGCCGGCGAGCGCGCGGTCGAGCAGTACGTATTCGATCGAACGTTGCTCGTTCTGATAGCGGTTGGCGGCCTCGACCAGCGTCCGCGGCACGCTCAATCCGGAAGCGATCGTGCCTGCGAGCTCCCGGCGCAGCAACTGACGGCGCTGTTCGGCGACAAAGCGGGCCTCGGTGTAGCCGGCATTACGTATGATTTGCTCGAACCGGGAACGGTCAAATTGGCCGTTCAGTCCCTGAAACGCCGGATCCTTGGTAATCTGCTTGGCGACGTCGGCATCGGAGAGCGCGAGACCGAGCGCGTGTGCGCGTTCATCGAGCAGGATCTCGGAGAATATCTGCCCGATCGCTGCTCGATCCAAGCCCGTCACCCGCGCCTGCTCGGGGGTGATCGGGCGGCCGAACTGACGTGAGTATTGCTGCATCCGCTCGTTGTAGAGACTGCGGAACTGCTCGATCGTAATCTCGGTGCGCCCGATCTTGGCGACGGTCGAGCGACCAAAGCCGCGGAAGATATCGCCGATCCCCCAGATCGCGAAACTAATGACCAAGAAGCCGACTACGGCGGCCATCACCGCCTTGCCGAGCCAGTTGGAAGAGGCTTTTCGCAGACCTCGAAGCATGCGTCATCCGTGATTGAGAGAACCCGCGGCGGACCGAGGGCCATTGCATCATAGGGAGGGGGGCTCTGCGTCGCAACATATGGTGAAACGGGCAGGCCGTCGCCAGCAGCCCTCTGGCGTGCCCGTGGGCACTCTGCTAACCGCCTGGCTGGATTCGGGAAACCGCGGGAAACGAAGATGGTTCGGGTGCCGCGTCGCCCGCTGGTGGCGGGCAATTGGAAGATGAATGGTCTGCGGTCTTCGACCGCGGAGTTCAGCCGAATCGTCGAGGGTGCGCGCAAACTCGCCGCGGTCGACCTGATGATATGCCCCCCGGCGACGTTGCTGGTTCTTTTTGCGGCGGCGGCGAAGGGCGCTCCGGTGCTGATTGGGGCGCAGGATTGCTACGCCGAGCCGAGCGGAGCGTTCACCGGGGACCTTTCGGCCGAGATGCTCAAGGATGCCGGTGCCAGCGCCGTCATCGTCGGGCACTCCGAGCGGCGCAGCTATCACCACGAAACCGACGCCGATGTCCGGGCGAAGGCGCTGGCCGCGCGCCGCGCAGGCCTTTGTGCCATCGTCTGCGTGGGCGAGACCCGCGCCGAGCGCGAAGATCAACGCGCGCTCGCGGTGGTCGGGACACAGCTCGATGGTTCTGTGCCGGATGGCGCAACCGCCGAAAATCTTGTCGTTGCCTACGAGCCGGTCTGGGCGATCGGCAGCGGGCTCACGCCGACGCCGAGCGATGTCGCACAAATGCATGCGTTCATCCGCCGGCGTCTGGGATTGCGCTTGGGAGAGGAGGGGCAAGGCATCCGCATCCTCTACGGTGGATCGGTGAAGCCTTCGAACGCTAAGGAGCTGATGCACGTTGCCAACGTGGACGGCGCGCTGGTCGGCGGCGCGAGCCTCAAGGCGGACGAGTTCTTGGCGATCGCGAGTGTTTACGGCCGATAGTCCAGAAATCTTGATTGAAAGCCGGCGGCCGCCCGCGCCCCCTCGCGCGCGGGTGAAAATCGGATTAGTCTTATTCAAAACGACACGATCAATGCCGCGTGGCGACGCCCGCGCGGCGCATGCCGCGTCCCGGCATGGAGCATGAAGCTCAAAACTCAAAACAAAGGGGGATCGCCATGACCGACAAGAACGCGCCGGATGACAACAATCCAATCGCGCGCCGCAATTTCCTGTTAGGCGCCAGCACCGCCGTTGCCGCGGGTCTAGCCCCAACCGCTTCCGCGCAAGCGCAGCAACCGACGGCTGCGGCGCCCGCCGCTCCCGCCGCTGGGAGCGAACCGGCAACCTACCTCACGCTGAGCCAGACCGAGGTCGCATTCTTTGCGGCCGCAGTCGACACCATGATTCCGGCTGACGAGCTCACGCCGTCTGGCACCGATTGCGGAATAGTGACCTTCATCGACCGGCAGCTCGCCAGCGCATGGGGCGGCGGCGCCAAAATGTACCGCAGTGGCCCGTTCCGGAAAGCCAAGCCTGAATACGGCTATCAGCTGCCGCTCACGCCGCGACAGTTTTTCGCAGCGGGCATCGTCGCCACCAACGCCTGGACACACAAGGTCTACGGCAAGGATTTCGACCGGCTCGCAGCCAATGAGCGCGAGGATGCACTCAAAGCACTGGAACAGGGCAAGGCCGATCTCGGCGATTTCGATGCCAAGCCCTTCTTCGAGGCGCTGCTGCAAATCACCATGGAAGGCTTCTTCGCCGACCCGATCTACGGCGGCAACCGCAACAAGGCCGCGTGGAGAATGATTGGGTTTCCCGGACTGCCGGCGGTCTATTCTCACCTCATCGAGCAATATCGCAATAAGCGCTACGTCGTCGAGCCGCAATCAATCGCGGATTTCTCGTGAGGGGAGAAGAGAGATGACAACGCGATTGAAGGAAGTCGATGCGGTCATGGTCGGCATGGGCTGGACCGGCAGCATCATGGCGCGCGAACTTACCAAAGCGGGGCTCACGGTCGTCGGCCTGGAGCGCGGCGAAGATCTCACGCCGCGCGAGAACTTTGCGCTCCCGGCGGTGCGCGACGAATTGCGCTATTCGTACCGGCTGGACTTGATCCAGGATCCGGCGCTGGAAACCGTCACCTTCCGCCACCGTCCTTCGGAATCGGCGCTCCCGATGCGTCGCTTCGGCTCGTTCCTGCCGGGCAACAGTGTCGGCGGGGCTGCCAATCATTGGGGCGGCCAGCATTGGCGCTATTTGCCGAGTGATCATCTGACACGCAGCCACATCGTCGAGCGCTACGGCGCCAAGTCCATCCCTGACGATATGACGATCCAAGACTGGGCGATGACCTATGACGAGCTGGAACCCTATTACGACAAATTCGACAAGCTGTGCGGCGTCTCCGGCAAAGCCGGCAATCTGCGCGGACAGAAGATGGAGGGCGGGAACGTATTCGAGGGCCCGCGCAGCAACGAATATCCCACGCCGCCGCTGATCATGGGCGAATCCGGTCTGATGTTCGCAAAGGTCGCGAAGGAACTCGGCTATCACCCGTTTCCGCAGCCGGCGAGCAACGCGAGCCGAGCCTATACCAACAGCGAAGGCCTTACCCTGGGCGGATGTCAGTATTGCGGCTTCTGCGAACGAAATGGCTGCGAGGCCAACGCCAAAGCCGGGCCGCACGTGTGCGTGCTGCCGGTGCTACGCGCCGATCCGAAATTCACGCTGCGTGCCCGCGCCTGGGTCAGCCGGCTGAGCTACGACAAGGCGGCGAAGAAGGTGACGGGCGTCGTCTTCACGGATACCCGCACCGGCGAGGAATATGAGCAGCCGGCAGGACTCGTGGTGCTCTCAGCCTATGTCTTCGGCAACATCTCGCTCCTGCTCAACTCCGGCATCGGCGAGCCCTACGATCCGGTCACTCAAAAGGGCGTGGTCGGCAGAAACTACTGTTATCAGCTCTCGCGGTTGGGTGTGACGCTGTTCTTCGAGGACAAGGTGTTCAATCCGTTCATGGGCTCGCCCGGCACGCAGATAGTCATGGACGATCTCGACGGCGACAACTTCGACCATAGCGGCCTCGGCTTCCTGGGCGGATGCAAGATCCAGTTGGGGCACGCCGACGGACGGCCGATCAGCTACCGGCCGGTCCCGTCCGGTACCCCGCGTTGGGGCACGGCTTGGAAGAAGGCGACGGCCAAGTGGTATCAACACGCAGCGCGCATCACACTGTCGGGATCGAACTATGCCAACCGCTACAACTACATCGACCTCGACCCGACCTACAAAGATCAGCTTGGCCGGCCGCTGCTGCGCATGACCTATAATTTCGTCGAGAACGACTACAAAGTGGGCGATTATTGCGTGGAGATCGCGCTCAAGATCGCGCGCGCCATGAATCCGACCATGATGGGCCCGCCTGGGCTGCGTCGGGGCGATTACAACACCGTGCCCTACCAGTCGACCCACAATACCGGCGGCACGATCATGGGCCACGACCCGAAGACGAGCGTCGTGAATCGCTATTTGCAAGCCTGGCACGCGGATAACCTCTTCATCATGGGGGCGTCCACCTTCCCGCAGCAGCCGGCTTACAACCCTACCGGTCCGGTCGGCGCGCTCGCCTATTGGTCGGCCGACGCGATCGTCACGAAGTACCTCAAGAGCCCCGGTCCGCTGGTGCATGCGTGATCCGGGCGTAGCTTAGGGGTCAGTCCGATGATGCATCCCTCGATCGTGGGCGCCGCCGCGCTCCTCCTTGCGCTATCCGCAAACCCGGTCGCGGCGGCCGATGTCGAGCATGGCAAGGTGCTCTACCAAACTTGCGCGGCCTGCCACACGGAACGGCCGGACGCGCTCGGCCCGAGCCTGAAGGGCGTCGTTGGCCGCCAATCGGCGGCACTTGAGGACTTCCGCTATTCGAACCCCATGAAGCGCGCGAACCTCGTTTGGGACGAGAACAATTTGCGCGCCTATATCCAGGACCCGCAGGCGAAGGTGAAGGGCAATCGCATGCCCTATGGCGGGCTCACCGATGCCAAGGACGTCGATGACATCATCGCCTATCTGAAAGTCCTGAAATAAGCGTCCGTTTCGCTGCGCGCCCTTGCGTTCTGGCGCACCTCGAGCCCCGGGCTCGCCGGAAAGCTTTGCCTGCATGGAAATTGCGCGGCGGATCGTGTAGACACCCCCGCGACTTCCTATATGTCACCCCGGGGGGCGGCACCCGAGGATTAAAGGCGCAACGGCAGGTGGACGCATGCAGATTGTGATCGTTCTCATTCATCTCTTCATCGTCCTTACCATGATCGGCGTCGTGCTGCTGCAGAAGTCGGAAGGGGGCGGGCTCGGCATCGGCTCGACCGGCGGATTTCTGTCCAGTCGTGGGACGTCCAACGTCCTCACGCGCACCACCGCCGCCTTGGCGGCGCTCTTCTTCGCCACCAGTTTGCTCCTCTCAATCCTGGCCGGTTGGGACCGCAAGCCGACCTCGATCATCCAGAACACCGGCGCCCCGGCCCAGCAGACGCCCGGCGGGCCGGCCGGGCAGGGCGGGGGCCTGCTCGACACGCTGCGCCAGCAGGAGCAGCAGCCGGCTGCCCCTCCACCCGGGCCGCAAGTGCCACGGTCGCAATAAGGCAAACGTCGGGGGCCGGGTGACCGGCCCCTTCGCTTAAGAAGCTATGCAGCGGGCGAATGGTAAATTGAGAACTCACATCAAGAGACCGGTCCATATGCCAATAGGATCGCGAGGATTTTTCGATATGCGCGCTACGCATGGAAGCCGTAGGGAGCGCTGCTCGCCGCTCTCGTCGAATCGGCGGCGTGGCGCTAAAGGTTAGGTCCCATGGCGCGGTATATCTTCATCACCGGCGGCGTGGTCTCCTCCCTCGGCAAGGGTCTCGCATCCGCAGCGCTCGGCGCGCTGCTGCAGGCGCGCGGCTTCAAGGTACGGCTGCGCAAGCTCGACCCTTATCTCAACGTCGATCCCGGGACGATGTCGCCCTACCAGCACGGCGAGGTTTTCGTCACCGATGACGGTGCGGAGACCGACCTCGACCTCGGCCATTACGAGCGCTTCACCGGCCGGCCGGCGACCCGCCACGACAACATCACCACCGGCCGCATCTATCAGGAGATCCTCGCCAAGGAGCGGCGCGGCGACTATCTCGGCGCCACCATTCAGGTGGTTCCCCACGTCACCAACGCGATCAAGGATTTCATCCGGGAAGGCAACGAGGGCTTCGATTTCGTCCTGTGCGAGATCGGGGGCACGGTCGGTGATATCGAGGGCCTGCCGTTCTTCGAGGCGATCCGGCAGCTCGGCAACGAGTTGCCCCGGCATCATGCCATCTACATCCACCTGACGCTCTTGCCGTTCGTTGCCGGCGCGGGCGAACTCAAGACCAAGCCGACCCAGCACTCGGTCAAGGAATTGCGCTCGATCGGCATTCAACCCGACATCTTGCTGTGCCGTACCGACCGGCCGATCCCCGACAGCGAGCGCGCCAAGCTCGCCTTGTTCTGCAACGTACGTCCGAGCGCGGTGATCGAAGCGCGCGACGCGGACAGTATCTACGCGGTGCCGGAGGCCTACCATCAGGGCGGGCTCGACCGCGAGGTACTCGCGGCTTTCGGGATCGAACCCGAAGGCGAACCTGATCTGGCGCGCTGGCGTCTCATCAACGAGCGCATTCGCAACCCCGAAGGCGATGTGACGATTGCCATCGTCGGCAAATATACCGGCCTCAAGGACGCCTATAAGTCGCTGATCGAGGCGCTCTCTCACGGCGGCATCGCCAACAAGGTCCGCGTCAATCTCGATTGGATCGAATCCGAGGTGTTCGAGCGCGAGGATCCGACGCCGTTTCTCGAGAACGTGAACGGCATTCTGGTCCCTGGCGGCTTCGGCCAGCGCGGCACCGAAGGGAAAATCCGCGCCGTTCAGTTCGCGCGCGAGCGCCAACTGCCGTATTTCGGGATTTGCTTCGGAATGCAGATGGCCGTCATCGAAGCGGCGCGCAACCTCTGCGGCATCGAGGAGGCGAACTCGACCGAATTCGGTGCGACCCCCGAACCGGTGGTCGGTTTGATGACCGAGTGGATGAAGGGCAACGAACTCCAGACTCGCGGTGTCCAGGGTGATCTCGGCGGCACCATGCGCCTCGGCGCCTATCCGGCGGTCCTTCAGCGCGGCAGCCGGGTATCGCAGATCTACCACGGCGCGACCGAGATTTCTGAGCGCCACCGCCACCGCTACGAGGTCAATACCAGGTACAAGGGCCGGCTCGAGCAGCATGGCATGCGCTTTTCCGGTATGTCGCCCGACGGACTATTGCCGGAGATGATCGAGTACGAAGACCATCCCTGGTTCGTCGGCGTGCAGTTCCACCCCGAGCTGAAATCGCGGCCTTTTGAGCCGCACCCGCTGTTTGCCTCTTTCGTCGGCGCGGCGGTGGACCAGAGCCGACTGGTCTAACCCGTTGGTCTTCACCTTGCCGATTTGCGCCATCTGCTAGGCGGGGCGATTGACGCCTTTCGCTCGCAATTCATCGCCGATTGCCTTTCCCGCCGCTGCCATTAACGTCGGCGGCCTTGAGTGCAGCAGCAAGAGGCGATCATGATCCATGAATTGAGGATTTATCACTGCGTGACCGGGCGGCTACCCGCTCTGTTGAAGCGGTTCGAAACCACGACGCTCGAGCTGTGGAAGCGGCACGGCATCCGCCAGGCCGGGTTCTGGACGGTGCTGGTGGGAGACGGCGGAAACCAGGACCTCCATTACCTGCTCGCCTGGGAATCCCTCGCCGAGCGTGAAACGAAGTGGAATAAATTCGCCACCGATCCGGAATGGCTAGCCAAGCGTGCCGAAAGCGAGCGCGACGGACCGATCGTCGCCTCGATCAAGAACATGTTCCTGCAGCCCACGGCGTTCTCGGCGGTGAAGTGACGGCGATGCCCCGCGGCCTCGACCATGTCATCCATGCCGTGCGCGATCTCGAGGCCGCGGCCGAGCTCTATCGTCGCCTCGGCTTCACTGTGGGCGCGCGCAACCAGCATTCGTGGGGCACCCATAACCACCTGGTCCAACTTCCGGGCTTCTTCCTCGAGCTGCTGACCGTGGCCGAGCCGCAAAAGCTCGGGAGCGATGGCCTCTCGGCGCTGTTCGGCACCTTCAACCGAGTCTTTCTCAAGCACCAGCAGGGACTCTCGCTGCTCATCCTCGAAAGCGAAGACGCCGCAGCGGACGCGACCCGCTTTCGCTCGGCGGCGATCGGGGTCTCGGATGCCGTGCATTTCGAGCGCGAGGGCAAGCGGCCGGACGGCGTCCCAACCAAGGTTGGTTTCTCGCTTGCGTTCGCGCGCGACGCCAAAGCGCCAGCCATCGGCTTTGCCGTCTGTCAGCAGCACTTTCCCGAAAATTTCTGGAATCCCGCCTTTCAGCAGCATCCCAACACGGCAAGCGCCATCGGGAGCGTGGTGTTGGTTGCCGAAAACCCGACGGACCATCACATTTTCTTGTCGGCCTTCACCGGCATCCGCGACCTTTCCGCCACATCGAGCGGGATCACGGTGTCAACGCCGCGCGGCGACATCAGGGTGATGGATCCGGCTGCCTTCCGCAGCCATTTCGGGACCGAGCCGCCCGATATTTCCCATGGGGCGCGGGTGGCCGCCGTGCAATTTCGTGTACGCGACCGCGCCGCGCTAAATGCGGCGCTGAAGGCGGGCGGGATCGCGGCTTCCTCGCGCATGGGCGCAACGATTGTCGCGCCGGAAACCGCCATCGGCGCAACGTTGGTATTCGACTAACGGATCGGATGAAGCCGCTCGTAACGGCGCGGTGAGCTCGACATCTGTGCCGGGCACCGCCCGCACCCGCTCGGTTGACCCCTAAAGACGGCCGGCGCATGGTCGCCCGCGATGAATGTCGAGCCCGCTCCCAATTCGATCGTCGCCGTCGGCGAAACGCGCTTCGGCAATGGGCTGCCGCTCGCGCTGATCGCGGGGCCTTGCGCGCTCGAGAGCCGCGACCACGCGCTCGAAATGGCCTCGGCGCTCAAGGAGATCGCCGGCAAGCTCCGAATCGGGCTCGTCTACAAAACCTCGTTCGACAAAGCCAACCGTACCAGCGCGAGGAGCAACCGCGGCGTCGGCCTCGATCGCGCTTTGCCAATCTTTGCGGAAGTCCGCCAGACGCTCGGCGTGCCCATCCTCACCGACGTGCACGAGGCACAGCAATGCCCACGCGTTGCTGAAGTCGTGGACGTGCTGCAGATTCCCGCCTTTCTGTGTCGGCAGACCGATCTCCTGCTCGCCGCCGCCGCGACCGGACGCGTCGTCAACGTCAAGAAGGGGCAGTTCTTGGCGCCGTGGGACATGGCGAACGTCGTCGCCAAGATTACCGCGGCCGGCAATCCCAACGTGCTGGTGACCGAGCGTGGGGCGTCCTTCGGTTACAATACCCTCGTCTCCGACATGCGCGCGCTGCCAATCCTCGCGCGCACCACCGGCGCGCCGGTGATCTTCGACGCCACGCATTCCGTGCAGCAGCCGGGCGGCAAGGGGACGTCCTCCGGCGGCGAGCGGGAATTCGTTCCAGTGCTGGCGCGCGCGGCGGTCGCGGTCGGGGTGGCTGGCGTCTTCATCGAGACCCACCAGGATCCCGACCGAGCGCCGTCCGACGGACCTAATATGGTCCCCCTCAAGCAGATGCAGGGGCTGCTGCAGCGCCTGGTCGAATTCGACCGACTCGCGAAGAACAGAAAGCAAATAGCTGGAAATTAAGCGAGTTCACCATCCCTCCAGTTCTGAAAATCGTCGGCCTCGTGGTTTTCGCGCAAACGCTGTTCACGCGCGCCGTCGATCCCGTCATCCCCATGATCGCGGGCGATCTCGCCATCGACGTGAAAACCGCTGCATTGCTTACGAGCGCCTACACATTTCCATACGCATTGGTGCAACCCGCGCTGGGCGTCACCGGAGACTTCTTCGGCAAGACCCGGCTGATGAATCTGTGCCTGCTGGTGATCGCGTTGTCGGCGCTGGTCTGCGCGGTGGCGACGAGCTTCTCGCTGCTCGTCGCCATGCGGGTCGCGGCGGGGCTGGTGGCGGGCGGGATATTTCCCGTAGCGATGGCTCTCACCGGCGATCTTGTACCGGTCAATCAGCGCCAAGTGGCGATCGGTCGGCTCCTTGCGGTGGGCCTCACGGGAAACCTCGTAGGCTCCTCGATCGCGGGCGTGATTGGCGACCTGCTCGGCTGGCGCGGCGTGTTCGCAATTCTCGGCTCGTTCGGATTGATCGTGACGATCGCGGCGTTGTTCGCCTTCCGCGGCGTGGTGACGCCGCCGCCGGCGCGTTTTAATCGTGCGGCAGTGATGGCCAATTTCCGCAGCATTTTTGCCGATCCGCGCGCCAAGGTCTGCTTCACATCCGTGTTCTTCGAAGCAGTTTTCATCCACGGGCTCTTTCCTTACGTGGCGCTGCTGCTGCTTGCGATTGGCGAGCCGCGTGCCTCGATCGCGGGACTGCTGATCGCCGCGTTCGCCATGGGCGGCGTTTTCTATTCCCTCTCGGTTCCGGCTCTCATCGCCCATGTACGGGAGCGCCATTTGATGGTCGCCGGCGGCGCGCTCGCCGCAACAGGTCTCATTCTCATCGCGTTGCACGTCCCATGGATGTGGCAGATTGCCGTCTACGGCATATTTGGATTTGGCTTCTATCTCCTGCACGGATGTATCCAGGTCCACGTTACCGAATTGTCGCAGACGGCGCGCGGCGCGGCCGCCTCGTTGCATTCATCCTTCTTCTATCTTGGCCAGGCCGTCGGCCCCGTGGTCTACGGCTATGGTTTTGCTCATGGGGGGCCGGAGCCCAGCATTTTCGTCGGTGCAGCGGTGGTGATGACGGTCGGGATCGCGTGCTCGCGGCTGCTGCGTCATCGGACCTCGTATTGAGGACCCAACGGCGGCTGCGGCACAGGACCGGGCCGCGAATGGCCTTGTGCAATCGCGCGGGAATGCCCATCATGAGGTTCGACGGCCTGGGGTGCCGCGCCGACGCGGCTGAGATCACACCCATGGAACCTGTCTGGGTCATTCCAGCGAAGGGAGCCGCCGGTTGCCGAACCAGCCCACGCCCAATGTCCGAAAGTCGGATGTCGCCATCATCGGCGCCGGGGTGATCGGCCTTGCCATTGCGTGGCGATTGGCGGCGCGGGGAGCATCTGTCCAAGTATTCGACCGGGGCGCGGCTGGTGGCGGCGCGAGCCACGCCGCCGCCGGCATGTTGGCGGCCTGCGCCGAGGCCGAGCCTGGCGAGGAGGCCCTGGTCGCGCTCGGCCGCGAAAGCCAGGCGCGCTGGCCCGCTTTCGCCGCCGAGTTGCTCGAGGTCTCGGGTGTCGATGTGGAACTGCGCACCGAGGGCACGCTGGTCGTCGCCTTGACCGCGGACGATCAGGCACGGCTGAACCATCAGCTTGTATTCCAGCAAAAACTCGGGTTGCCGCTGCAATGGATTTCAGCAGCGGAGACGCGGCGGCGCGAGCCGCATCTCGCCGGCAAGCTCGCCGGCGCCGTGTGGAGCCCCGAAGATACCCAAGTCGACAATCGCAAGCTCGCGCACGCGCTCCGCCTCGCCGCCGAAACCGCCGGCGCCAGCGTCAACGAATATCGGGCGGTGAGCACGATTTCATCGCGGGCCGGGCGCGTCGACGGCCTCACGCTCGCCGACGGCGCCAAGGTGTCGGCGGATGTGGTCGTGCTTGCGGCCGGTGCGTGGTCGCGGAGCATTGCCGGCTTGGGGCCGGAACTGCTGCCGCCGGTGCGGCCGATCAAAGGGCAGATGCTCGCATTGCGCATGGACCCGGCTGCCCCGCTCTTGACCCATGTGGTTTGGGCGCCGGCGGCCTATTTGGTGCCGCGCCGCGATGGCCGCCTGCTGGTGGGGGCGACGGTCGAGGAAAAGGGATACGACACGTCGCTGACCGCGGGTGGGATGCTCACCTTGCTCGAAGCCGCCTGGCGCGCAGTGCCTGCGGTCGAGGAACTGCCGATCGATGAGATGTGGGTCGGGCATCGACCGGGCAGCCGCGACGACGCGCCGATCCTCGGTGCCGGACCGATCGACGGACTCATCTACGCCACCGGGCACTATCGCAACGGAATTCTGCTGACGCCGATCACGGCCGATGCCATCGCGCGCCTCGTGCTTGACGGTGTCAGCGAGGCCGCAATCCGTCCCTTCGGCATCGAGCGATTTGGCTCGCTCCCCGCTGCTGCGGAATAGGGAGGAACTGCCATGACGCAAGCCGCCGTCGAGGCGAACATCCGGGTCAACGGGGAGACCGAGCCGCTCGTCGTCGCGACGCTGGCGGCCTTGTTGGAGGAAAAGGCCGTCGACATCGGCCAACGTGGGATCGCGGTCGCGCTCAACGGCGCCATCGTCCCGCGCGCGGCGTGGCCGCAGACGAGGCTTCGCCCCGGCGACAGCGTCGAAATCGTACGCGCCCGTCAGGGCGGCTGAGGAGCTTTCGAGATGTCCGATCCCTTGATCATTGCTGGCCGCGAGTTCGGTTCGCGTCTCTTCTTCGGCACCGCCGGTTATCCCAACCGCAAGCTCATGCTCGACGCCATCGCCGCAAGTGGAACCGAGATGGTGACGGCCTCGATCCGACGCATCAGCCTGGCGGGGGAGGACGAGAGCCTGGTCGATCTCATCCCGAAGCACATCCACTTCCTGCCCAACACCGCGGGCTGCCAGACCGCGAAGGACGCCGTGCTGACCGCCGAGCTTGCACGCGAGGCGCTAGAGACCAACTGGATCAAGCTCGAAGTCATCGGCGACCGCGAGCTGCTCTATCCCGACACCGAAGAGCTCGTGCGCGCGACCGAGACGCTGGTTGCGAAAGGCTTTACCGTATTGCCTTACTGCACCGAGGACCCCGTCGTCTGCCGCAAGCTCGCCGACGCCGGCGCTGCGGCGGTGATGCCGCTCGGTTCGCCGATCGGCTCGGGCCTCGGCATCTCTAACCCGCATCTGATCGAATTGATCTGCGCACGGTCGGCGGTTCCGGTCGTGCTCGATGCCGGTATCGGCACCGCTTCCGACGCCGCGCTGGCGCTGGAACTCGGCTGCGCCGCGGTGCTGCTCAATACTGCGGTCTCGAAAGCGCGCGATCCGGTCATGATGGCCAAGAGCATGCGCGCTGCCGTCGAGGCCGGCCGGTTGGCCCGCTTGGCCGGACGCATACCGAAGCTCGCCCATGCGGAACCGTCGAGCCCGCAATTCGGCCTCGTGGGTACGTGATCATCGCGGCGCCGCTTGCGGGCGCGACGAGGGCACGATCTGGCGACACGTGACAGCGGGCCCTCGCTATGGCCACAGCTCCTCCCTCATCGAAGGCCGCGGCGAGCAGAATGCGGCTCTCGTTTCGCCCGCCGCAACGCCGACGAATGAATTGCCATGAAGCTTCCTGATCCGGCGCTACTCCTGGTGACTGACCGACATCAGGCACGGTTGCCCCTCGCCGATATCGTGCGTGCGGCGCTTTCGGCCGGCTGCCGCTGGGTGAGCGTGCGGGAAAAGGATCTGTCCGACGAGGATCAAATCGCGCTCGCCTTGACGCTGGCGCCGATCGCGCGGCGGCACGGCGCCCGTCTGACGTTGCATGGCGATGCCGCGTTGGCGAAAGCCTGCGGCAGCGATGGCGTTCACTTGTCGGCGGGTCGCGATCCCGCCGCAAGCCGCGCACTGCTGGGACCGGACAAGCTCATCGGCGTGTCGGTGCACACCGCCACCGAGGTGGAGGCGATCGATCCCCGCCTCGTCGACTATGCCATCGCGGGGCCCGCTTTCGAGACTCCAAGCAAGCCGGGCTACGGCCCCGAGATCGGCCATAAGGGGCTTGCCGAGATCGCTGCGGCGGCGCCCGTCCCGGTGCTCGCCATCGGGGGTCTCAACGCCACGAGGGCGGCGGAAGTGCTGGCGGCGGGTCCGGTCGGCATCGCCGTCATGGGGAGCATCATGCGTGCGGTCGATCCCGGCCAGGAGATGAAGGCACTGCTGGCGATCGTTGCCGGGGCTCACCCCCGCGCGCGATAGGGCGCCACTCCTTGGTCCGGCAACCACACATTTGCGGGTAACTTGCCCGTCTGCCAGAAAACGTCGATCGGTATGCCGCCGCGCGGATACCAGTAGCCGCCGATGCGGAGGAATTTCGGCTTGAGCAGGGCGACGAGTTTCTTGCCGATCGCGACGGTGCAATCCTCGTGGAAGGCGCCGACATTACGGAAGCTGCCGAGATAAAGCTTGAACGACTTCGACTCCAGCAGCCATTTTCCCGGCGCGTAGTCGATGACGAGGTATGCAAAATCGGGCTGACCGGTGATCGGACAGAGCGTGGTGAATTCCGGCACAGTGAAACGCGCGACATAGTCGGTGTCGGGGTGGGGATTTGCGACGCGATCGAGCGTCGCCGCCTGAGGAGAAGCGGGAAGACGGCTCGGCTTGCCGAGATGACGAAGCGTTTTAGCCATTGTTCTCATCCTCGGGTCGAACTTGGGTACCCCGAGTTCGGCCACAAGCGCGGGAGCAAGCGATCCGGACGAGCCTGCCACTTCGGTTATCGCTTATCTGCGGGTTACTGGATGCCCCGCTTCCACGGGGCATGACAAGGGTGTTCTCGATCCTGTAGAAGCCCCGCGAGCGCTGCGATCCTCCGGGGACCCCATGACTGCCATCACCGACATCATCGGCCGCGAGATCCTCGACAGCCGCGGCAATCCGACGGTCGAGGTCGACGTCGTGCTCGAAGACGGGACTAAGGGCCGCGCCGCGGTGCCATCGGGGGCCTCGACCGGGACGCACGAGGCGGTCGAATTGCGTGACGGCGGCAAGCGGTATCTGGGCAAGGGGGTGCGCCGGGCGGTCGACGCCATCAACGGCGAGATTTTCGATGCGGTCGGCGGCATGGACGCCGAGGCCCAGGCCAAGATCGACGAGACACTCATTACGCTCGATGGCACGCCAAACAAAGGCCGCCTCGGCGCCAATGCCATCCTCGGGGTTTCGCTCGCGGTCGCCAAGGCGGCGGCTGCGGCCCATCAGGCTCCGCTCTACCGCTATGTGGGGGGGACCGCGGCACGGCTTCTGCCAGTGCCGATGATGAACATCCTCAATGGCGGCGTGCACGCCGACAATGCGATCGACTTTCAGGAATTCATGATCATGCCGGTGGGCGCGGCCTCATTCTCGGAGGCGCTGCGTACGGGGTCGGAGATTTTCCACACCCTGCGCGCTGCGCTCAAACAGGCCGGCCACGATACCAATGTGGGCGACGAGGGCGGCTTTGCTCCCGATCTGCCGTCGGCCGAAGCCGCACTCGATTTCGTCGTGACCGCGATCGAGAAGGCCGGCTTCGCGCCGGGCAAGGACGTTATGCTCGCGCTCGACCCCGCCGCGTCCGAATTTTTCAAGGATGATGGCTATCGCTACGAGGGCGAAGGCAAGGTTCGCTCGCGACAAGAGCAGGTAAACTATCTTGCCGAGCTCGTCGCGCGCTATCCAATCGTTTCGATCGAGGATGGAATTGCCGAGGACGACCTCGAAGGTTGGAAGATGCTGACCGGCCTGATTGGCGACAAATGCCAGCTCGTCGGCGACGATGTATTCGTGACCAATGTCACGCGCCTCGCCCACGGCATCAAGAATGGCATCGCCAATTCGATTCTGGTCAAGGTCAACCAGATCGGCACGCTCACCGAGGCGCTCGCCGCAGTCGAGATGGCGCATAAGGCCGGCTACACCGCGGTCATGTCGCACCGCTCCGGCGAGACCGAGGATGCGACCATCGCCGACCTCGCGGTCGCGACCAACTGCGGGCAGATCAAAACCGGCTCGCTCGCGCGCTCGGACCGCACGGCAAAATACAATCAGCTCTTACGCATCGAGGAGGAGTTGGGCGGCCAGGCCAGATATGCCGGACGCGCCGCGTTGAAGGCGTTGCGCTGAGATCGAGCGCATCGACCCTAGGGGGCACCGCACCCCGATTGCATTAAAGCCGTCTTAACGGAGCGCCGGCAAGGTTGCGCCATGGTGACCCGGAAGCGGTTCCGCACCGTCCTCAATGCGCTTGCGCTTTATACCATCGCCGCGCTGGTGATCGGCTATTTTGGCGTCAATGCCTACTCCGGCAACCGCGGGCTGCGCGCGAGGCAGGATCTCGACCAGCAGATCGCGGAACTCAGCGCCGAGCTTGACGCGCTCAAGGCCGAACGTGCCAATTGGGAACGCCGCGTCTCGCTGCTCAAGCCCGAAAGCATCGATCCTGACATGCTCGACGAGCGCGCCCGGGTGCTGCTCAACTACGCCGATCCGCGCGAGCTCACCTTGCGCCTCAAGCGACCCTGACCGCGCTGGACCGCTGACAGCGGCAATTTGCGAAATCGGTTTTTTCTACCTATTTCCCGCCACAAAGAGCCGCGCCCGCGCTTATCCCCATCCGCTTCCGCCCTGCGGCGATTTCGGCTATTGGGGAAGTAGCCGCCTCGCCGACAAAGAGCCCCACCCCGAGGAGCAAAATGGCCGTTGCCAGCAATCGACCCGCGGCTCAGCCCGCCGCCGTGCGCCGGGCGTCCGTCGAACCTGCGGCGGAGATGCCTGATTTCAACCAGGAGCAAGAGCTTCACGCCTATCGCCAGATGCTGCTCATTCGCCGGTTCGAGGAGAAGGCGGGACAACTGTACGGCATGGGGCTGATCGGTGGCTTCTGCCACCTCTATATCGGCCAGGAAGCCGTCGTCATCGGCATGCAAATGGCGATCAAGGCGGGCGATGAGGTCATCACTGGATACCGCGACCACGGTCATATGCTGGCGTGCGGCATGGATCCCAAGGGCGTGATGGCAGAGTTGACCGGCCGACGGGGAGGCTATTCCAAGGGCAAGGGCGGCTCGATGCACATGTTTTCGGTCGAGAAGGGGTTTTTCGGCGGACACGGCATCGTCGGCGCCCAGGTCCCGCTCGGAACCGGGCTCGCATTCGCCAACAAATACCGCGGCAACGACAATGTTTCGCTCACCTATTTGGGCGATGGCGCCGCCAACCAGGGGCAGGTCTACGAAAGCTTCAATATGGCGAAGCTGTGGAAGCTGCCGGTGGTCTACGTCATCGAGAACAATCAGTACGGGATGGGAACCTCCGTCGCCCGCGCATCGGCCACCACCAATCTGTCCCAACGCGGGCGTTCCTTCGACCTTCCCGGCGAACAGATCGACGGCATGGACGTGCGCGCGGTCAAGGCCGCCGGCGACAAGGCCACGAAATGGTGTCGCGATGGCAACGGACCCATCATTCTCGAAATGCTGACTTATCGATATCGCGGCCACTCCATGTCGGATCCCGCCAAGTACCGGCCCAAGGAGGAAGTCGACAAGGTCCGCACCGAGCACGATCCGATCGAGCAGGTGCGCAACCGCCTGTTGAAGAAGGGCTTTGCGAGCGAGGACGCCTTGAAAAAGATCGACGCCGAAGTCCGCGCGGTCATCAACGAGGCGGCCGAATTTGCCACCAATGACGCGGAGCCAGATCCGGGCGAGCTTTGGGCCAATGTGTACGCCGAGTAGGACATGGCCGCTGCCACCACCAAAACAGTGCTCGCCTTCTTCGCCCGTCCGGCGCCCGCCGTGGCGGTGACGTCGCTGGCGACCAGTCTCGCGCGGGTCCGTCGCTAGGCCGCCAACGGGTGATGCGTCTATGCCGATTCAAGTATTGATGCCCGCGCTCTCGCCCACGATGGAGAAGGGCAACCTCGCCAAGTGGCACAAGAAAGAGGGCGACGCGGTCAAGTCCGGCGACGTCATTGCCGAGATCGAGACCGATAAGGCCACCATGGAGGTCGAGGCGGTCGACGAAGGTACGCTCGGCAAGATTTTGGTGCCGGAAGGGACCAATGACGTGGCGGTCAACACGCCGATCGCCATGATCTTGGGCGAGGGCGAAGACGCCTCCGCATTGACCGACGGCGGCGCCGCGCTCCAGCAGAAGACGCCGGTCACCGCCCCGCCCGCCAAAGCCGAGCAATCGGCACCGCAGGTCAATCGAGCGCCCGCGCCGGCGAAGGCGGAAGCCGCCGCGCCGGCCCCGGCACCAACGCCGACGGAGCCTGACCTTCCGGAAGGCACCGAAATGGTCACGATGACCGTGCGCGAGGCCTTGCGCGACGCGATGGCGGAGGAAATGCGCCGCGACAAGACCGTCTTCGTAATGGGCGAGGAGGTCGCCGAGTATCAAGGCGCCTACAAGGTGACGCAGGGCCTGCTGCAGGAATTCGGCGCCGCCCGCGTGATCGACACGCCGATCACCGAGCATGGCATGACCGGGCTCGGCGTCGGCGCGGCGTTCGCGGGCCTCAAGCCGATCATCGAGTTCATGACCTTCAACTTCGCCATGCAGGCCATGGACCAAATCATCAATTCGGCGGCCAAAACGCGCTACATGTCGGGCGGCCAGATGCGCGTATCGGTCGTGTTCCGCGGGCCGAATGGACCCGCCGCCCGCGTCGCCGCCCAGCACAGCCAGGACTACACGTCCTGGTATTCGCACGTTCCAGGCCTCAAAGTCATAGCTCCCCATACTGCCGCCGACGCCAAGGGTCTGCTCAAATCCGCGATTCGCGACCCCAATCCCGTTATCTTTCTCGAAAATGAAATCCTTTACGGGCAGAGCTTTCCGGTACCCAAGCTCGACGATCATCTCGTGCCGATCGGCAAGGCGAAGATCGCGCGCTCCGGCACCGACGTGACCATCGTCGCCTGGTCGATGGGCATGACCTACGCGCTCAAGGCGGCCGATGAATTAGCCAAAGACAAGATCAGCGCCGAGGTCATTGACCTGCGCACGCTCAAGCCAATGGACACCGCGACCATCGTCGAATCGGTCAAAAAGACCGGCCGCATCGTCACGGTCGAGGAAGGCTGGCGGCAGTCGGGTGTGGGGGCGGAGATCGCCGCCAGCGTGACAGAGCACGCCTTCGATTGGCTCGACGCCCCCGTCACCCGCGTCACCGGCAAGGACGTGCCGATGCCATACGCGGCCAATCTTGAAAAACTCGCGCTGCCTTCGGTCGCGGATGTGGTCGCAGCGGCAAAGGCGGTCTGTTACCGATGAGGAACCTATGGCGACGTTCGATGCGCTGCACGTTCCGCCGACCGCGCTGGAGCACGGCGGGGTCGAGGTTTTGCGCGCGGCCATCGTAGAAGGGGGACTGCACGTTTCGCTGCGTCGCGCTTTCGACGATCCGCAGGCGTGGGGCATGCTCATTGCGGACGTTGCCAGACATGCCGCGCGCATCTTCGCAAAGGAAACCAAATTGACCGAGGACGAGGCACTCGAGCGCATCCGCGCTATGTTCGATGCCGAGATGGACGCGCCGACCGATCCCGGCACCACCAGCGCGATCAGCTAGACGATCGAGAGTTTGTCATGCCGGTCAATATTCTGATGCCCGCGCTGTCGCCGACCATGGAGAAGGGCAACCTCGCGAAGTGGCTCAAGAAGGAGGGAGACAAGGTCAAGCCGGGCGACGTGATCGCCGAGATCGAGACCGACAAGGCAACGATGGAGTACGAGGCGATCGACGAGGGCACGCTCGCCAAGATCGTGGTGCCGGAGGGCACGCAGGACGTGCCGGTCAAGGCGGTCATCGCAGTGCTGGCAGAGGAGGGGGAGGACGTTAAGGCGGCCGCCGCCGGTGCGGGAACCGGCGCGCCGGCGGCGAAAGCGGCGCCGCCGGCAAAACCGGCAAGCGCCCCGCCCCCGCCGCCAAAGGAAGAGGGTGTTTCAGCACGGCCCTCCCCATCGATGCGCTCCGCGCCCGCGGTAAGCGAGGCGGCGCCGGCGCGGGCCGCGCCGCAAGCCTCGGCAGCTTCCGTTTCCCAGCCGGGGGAAGGCGAGGGGACGCGGGTCGCGCGCACGAACCGCGTGTTTTCGTCTCCGCTGGCGCGCCGGCTAGCGAAAGAGGCCGGCATCGATCTCGCACGTGTCGGGGGCTCCGGTCCGCACGGCCGCGTCATCGCGCGCGACGTGGAAGCGGCCAAGTCGGGCCGGGGGCTTGCGGCTCCCGCCGCGGCGTCCCCTGTCGGCGCGGTCGCGCTCACCGTGCAAACGCCGGCTGACGAGAAGATCCGCGCGCTATTCGAGCCCGGCTCGTACGACGCCGTCCCGCACGACAATATCCGCAAGGTGATCGCGCGGCGTCTTGTCGAAGCGAAGCTCACAATCCCGCATTTCTATCTCACGCTCGAGTGCAACATCGGCAAGCTCGTCGCGGCGCGCGAAGAGATCAACGCCGCCGCGCCGAAGGACAAGGACGGCAAGCCCGCCTACAAGATTTCGGTCAACGATTTCGTCATCAAAGCGCTTGCGCTCGCGCTCCAGCGCGTTCCGGATGCCAATGTGACCTGGACCGAAGGCGCCATGCTCAGGCACAAGCATTCCGACATCGGCGTTGCGGTTTCGATACCCGGTGGGCTGATCACGCCGGTGGTGCGCCAGACGGAGCAAAAATCGCTTTCCGTCATCTCCAACGAGATGAAGGATTTCGCCGCGCGTGCGCGTGCCCGCAAGCTGGCGCCGCACGAATACCAGGGCGGGACCAGCGCCGTGTCTAACCTCGGCATGTACGGGATCAAGGAATTCTACGCCATCATCAACCCGCCGCACGCCACCATTCTGTCGGTCGGCGCCGGAGAGGAGCGCGCGATCGTGCGGAACGGCAAGATCGAGGCGGCACATATGATGACCGTTGGACTCGCGACCGATCACCGCGCCGTCGACGGCGCGCTCGGCGCGATGCTTCTGGGCGCGTTCAAGACGTTGATCGAAAATCCGGTGATGATGGTAGTGTGAGTCTGGAAGCTTGGGTTCGCGCGTCTTGAAACCGCTGTTGTTCGAAGAGGTGGATGGCGACGGAATCAGCGTTTGCTCCAAATCCGCCCCATGACGTGCCGTACGTCCGGTAACCCGAGATAAGGGCCGACAAGTCCGGCGCCTTTTGCAAGAGAAAGCGGCATGGCTGACACCTCCTTCGACATCATCATCATTGGTTCCGGACCCGGCGGCTACGTCACCGCCATCCGCGCGGCGCAGCTCGGTTTTTCGACCGCGATCATCGAGCGCGATTATCTCGGCGGCATCTGCCTCAACTGGGGCTGCATTCCCACCAAGGCGCTGCTGCGCTCGGCCGAGATTTTTCACTACATGCAGCATCCCAACGACTACGGTCTCTCGGCCGAGAAAGTGACTTACGACCCCGCCGCCGTGGTCAAGCGCTCGCGCGCGGTATCGAAACGGCTTAACGACGGCGTCGGCTTTCTGATGCGCAAGAACAAGGTCACGGTGATCTGGGGCGAGGCGACGATCGACGCGCCGGGCAAGGTGACGGTGAAGACCAGCGCGACCGCGGCGCCAAAAGGCGTGCTCGGGGCCGGCGCCTATCAAGCCAAGCACATCATCATCGCCACCGGCGCGCGGCCACGCGTGTTGCCCGGCCTCGAACCTGACAAAAAGCTGATCTGGACCTATTTCGAGGCCATGGTGCCCGACCGTATGCCAAAATCGCTGCTGGTCGTCGGTTCGGGCGCGATCGGCATCGAGTTCGCCTCGTTCTACCGCACCTTCGGCGTCGAGGTGACGGTGGTCGAGATCCTGCCGCAAATTCTCCCCGCCGAGGATGCCGAGATTGCAGCATTCGCGCGCAAGCAATTCGAGAAGCAAGGCATCAAGATTCTGACCGGCGCGAGGGTGACAAAGCTCGACAAGAAGTCGGACAGCGCGACTGCGACCATCGATGACGGCAAAGGCGGCACGCAGACGCTCACCGCGGAGCGCGTCATCTCCGCGGTCGGCGTCACGGGCAATATCGAACATCTCGGTCTCGAAAAGCTCGGCGTGAAGACCGACCGCGGCGCCATCGTGGTCGATCCGCTCAATCGCACCAATGTGCCCGGCATCTACGCCATCGGCGACGTTTCCGGCCCGCCCTTGCTCGCGCACAAGGCCGAGCACGAGGGCGTCATTTGCGTCGAGGCGATCAAGGGCCTGAAGCCTCATCCCATGGACAAGCGCCTCATCCCGGGCTGCACCTATTGCTCGCCGCAAATCGCCTCGGTCGGCCTCACCGAGCAGGCGGCGAAGGAGAACAAGTTCGATATCCGCGTGGGCCGCTTTCCATTCATAGGCAACGGCAAGGCGATCGCGCTGGGCGAAGATCAAGGCCTCGTCAAGGTGATCTTCGACAAGAAGACCGGGGCACTGCTCGGCGCGCACATGGTGGGAGCGGAGGTGACCGAGCTGATCCAGGGCTATGTCGTGGCGATGAACCTCGAGACCACGGAGGAGGAGCTCATCCACACCGTCTTCCCACACCCGACGCTCTCCGAGATGATGAAGGAGGCGGTGCTCGATGCCTATGGGCGTGTCCTCAACATTTAATGCCCGTCATCGACATTCACACCCATTGTTCACCCCGCGCGCGCGATGATCCACTCGGCGTCGCGCAGGCGCTGCGGGGAATACCGGTCGGCAAAAATTCAGTGACGAATTATCGCGGCTTGCCGGCGGTGTCCTACCACGACATGACCGATTTTGGCCTCCAGCAGGAGGTTTGCGCTAAGGCCGGTATCACCGGCCGGATCATCAGCAATCCGTTCGCGGCGGAGGTGATGACCGCGATCTCGAGCAAGCCCGCGATCGAGGTCGTCAAGCACGTCAACGACCAGACCGCCGCGGTGGTGGCGCGGGCGAAGAGCAATTGGGGCCTCGGTACGCTCAATCCGCTCGATGCAAGCCACGTCGCCGAGGGCGAGCGGTGTCTTGACGCGCTCGGTTTCAAGGGGCTGCTGATCACGTCGAGCTGGCACGGCCAATTCATCGACGGCGAAGACGCCTTCGCGTTCTGGGAATGGGCGCAAGCGCGGCAAGTGCCGATCTTCATCCATCCGCCGCGCGTGCCGATCGGGCACGAGCAGCAGATGAATCAATACAAGCTCGATGAATTGGTCGGGCGGCCGTTCGACACCGCGATGGTGCTCGCACGCATGATCCTATCGGGGCTGTTCGACCGCTATCCGGCCTTGAAGATCGCGGTCGCACATATGGGCGGCGGGCTTCTGCCGGTCATCGGACGGCTCGATTTCGGCTGGCGGCTCGGCTGCGACGGCATGCCCGAGCACGCCGTCATTCGATGCAAGCGTCGGCCGAGCGATTATCTCGCCGGGCTTTACGTCGACACCATGGGCTTCTGGGCGCCGCACGTGCGCGAGACGGTGGAGGTGTTCGGCGTCGACCGCGTCATGTTCGGCACCGATTACGGCCCGGTGCCGATCGATCCCGGGGAGCACATCGACATCGTGAACGGACTGGTAATCTCCGCCACCGATAAAGAGAAAATTCTTTGGCGTAACGCGGCGCGTTTTTTCAACCTGGACAACATCGCGTGAGGTCCGCTCGGGCAGGAATTGCAGGCGAATGGCGGCACCGTTCGATCCGCAGGTGCTGCGGGTGGGTGCTCGCGGCACTGCTGCTCTCGTTAGCTCAGGGAGCGAGAGCCGAAGCTGCCGAGCGACCGGCGGCGTCTACGAGCGCACCGTCGCCGGCCGCCATGGCCGAATACCGTCGCAAGTTCGAGGAGTACACCCTCGCGCGTCGGAGATATGAGGCCGAAGCCGATGCTTACTGGGATTCCATCGCGGACAAGCGTCGGCTGCGACGTGCCAAACGCCGCAACAATCAGGACATTGTGCTCGGCGATTACGTGTTGACCCAGCCGCCGGTCTATTCGGGACCGCCGAAACCGGTCGATCCCTCGGCCCCTCCCGAAGAGGCGCCACCAAGGAAGTACGTGCCGGTCGTGGCCGACTTTTTGCGGGCAGCGGCGGAGCAATTCAATTTCGTTCCGCAGCAACCTCGCAGCGAGATGGACTACAAGCGCGCTTACGCCAGGACCGCCTCTGCCGCCGGGTTGACGAAGGAACAGGCCGTGCGAATTTATGCTTTCGAGTCCGGGGGCGACGGCAAATACGACGTGCAAGCGGGATTGGAACAGCCGAAGCCGGGCGCGCAGGCGATTTCCACCGCGCTGGGCTACAACCAGCTGTTGGCAACCAACAGCGTCGAGCTCATGGCGGAGAAGGGCGATCAGTTCATCAGGATCTTGACCGCGAAGGCCGCGGGATTACCCGAGGAGGCGAAGAAAACCCTGCAGAGGAAGCTTGGGGTGCTCAAAAGCATGATCGCTTTCTGCCGAAGCGTGCCCGATACCTGGAGCGCGCACGACAAGCTGGCGAACACGCCCAAAGGCCTCGGCGTCCATGCGCTGAATCTGGATCTGGACGTTGGTCCCTTGCTGCAAACGCAGAAGCTCTTGGATTCCATCGTGTTCGCGCGCGCGCAGGGATACGGCGCGGTGTTGAGTGCGGCCGAGCTCGAGATGATGAACCTCACCGGCGATGGCAATGGCCTCGATATCATCACCATGCCGTTGGCGTCGCGCGAACGAGTGCCCACCTCGAATTTCTTCCAGCCGGGAGGCTATGAGCGCAATCCGATCGCCGGCCGCAGCGGCGTCGTCTCGAAGTTGATAGCTGCGACCAACGCAGTGATGGATCAAGAGAGCAAATTGCAGGGCGCAAAGGACCTGGCGGCCGTATTCCCCAAATAAATGATAGGAAGACCAGTCGCCCGCATGAGCCATAAGCGCGTTTACGCGCGTCCATAGCCCGTCGAAGACGGTCGTCAACGCCCTTGAGGACGCGCTATGGCGAAATGCGGGTGCCCGGGATTCCGCTGGTGCTCATCCGGTCTACGACTTTGGATCGCCCGCTTTCGCGGGGCATGACGGGAAGGTTTTACGCGCCGGGAGCTCGGCGGGTCGTTTGCGCGTCCACACGCTGTGGTAGGTATTTTCATTGTTAATAACAGGCCGGAAACAATGGCCGGTCGTTTTCTACAACCGGCGCTTGCATCGCGATCCTCGCATGACGGGTGCGCTGGCGCCTGGCCGCGGCCGCGATATGCGTCCGCGCAGCAAAAAGCCCGGCGCGGTGTCCCGTCCGGGCGGCTGGCGTAGTTTCGGTGAATACGCTTTTCTGGAAGATTCTCGTTACACGAGTCAAGAGGGTTGTGGGAAGACTTGTATCCTGCGCTTGTTGCGGCGCGCCAAAGCTTGAATTTACGTCAGCTTTGGAGGCCGCTGCGCCCCTGCGATTGTCCGAGACTCATCATGCGCGGGCTTAATCCGCTCACTCGATCTCGACATCGTTCCAGAAGCCGATCCAATGATCGACCTGCTTCATCGCGGCGCGCGGCGCCTCGTACGACCAGGCGGCGCGCTCGCTGCGTGCGGCGTCCGCCGCGACGTCGTAAAACTGGACTCCGTGCGGGCAGGCCAGATCGCTCGTCGTCTTCGGAGCCAGCTGCAGCAGATCCATCCGGACTGATTCCCGCGGGAAATACCGGTAGCCCTGCACTTCGAGGGTTCGATCGCTCTCCGCGATTACCTGACCGCGCCATCTCGCCTTCATGGGTGACCATCCTCCGTCCCGGCTAAACTGGATTCAGTCATAGCACTCGGAGAGAAACTACAGAGTGCCCGCACCGCCGAACGGGGCGTTTTTATCTCCCGCCGCCGCCGAAGAAGCCGCTTGCATCGCGCAGGATCTGCTGACGGATGAACGGATCGGGGTCGGCGCCCATCACGATCGATCCGGGGTGGCCGCAGGGCGTCCAACAGACCACATTGCCCGGCGGGGTGTTCCGGTACACCCCCGGCGTGCCGTAGGACCACTGCGTGAAGGCGGGGACTTGCTGCCCGTGCGTGCGCTGGGGGAGGTACTTGGTCCGCGCATCGGCGGGCGAGGTGGCGAGCAATCCCAGACCCAACGCCGAGGCGATTAATCCCAGCGAGAGTGCTGTCCTGTTAATGCTGGCGGCCGGCATTGAGTCCTCCATCTGTCCCTACGTCGGCCGCAAATATGGCGTCCGCCGCCGACACAGGCCAGTCGACGGTCATCACAACTGTGTGTCGCCACTGCAAATTCTTGTGCGCTGCGTGCCGCCGCATAGTTCAGGGCTATTGCAGCACAACCAGCACCGGCGCATCTCGCCGGAAGCGGCCGCCAATCCCGGCGCCCTTGCAGGCATTGATGCCGCTTGCGTCGGATGCGGCCGATCCGTAAGTAAGTTCCGGAGCTTCCATGACCGTCGTTCTCGACGCCAGCAGCAGAGCGCGCCATCCGGAGAAGGCACATCGGCCGGACGCACCTGCGTTGAAAAAGCCCGATTGGATCAGGGTCAAAGCGCCGGTTTCCAAAGGCTACGGCGAGACGCGCGCGATCGTGCGTGCGAACGGCTTGCATACCGTTTGCGAGGAAGCGGGGTGCCCCAATATCGGCGAGTGCTGGGACAAGAAGCACGCGACCTTCATGTTGATGGGCGATACCTGCACGCGCGCCTGCGCGTTCTGCAACGTCAAAACCGGCTTGCCCGGCCCGCTCGATGGCGCCGAGCCCGAACGGGTCGCCGAAGCGACGGCAAAGCTCGGCCTCAAGCACGTGGTCGTGACTTCGGTCGATCGCGACGATCTCGATGACGGCGGCGCCGCCCACTTTGCCGCGGTCATTCGCGCGATTCGCGCGCGCTGTCCGATCACGACGATCGAAGTGCTCACGCCCGATTTTCTGCGCAAGGAAGGCGCCGTCGAGACGGTGGCGGCGGCAAGGCCCGACGTCTTCAACCACAACCTCGAGACCGTGCCTTCGAAGTATCTCACCGTGCGACCCGGCGCGCGTTACTTCGCCTCGATCCGCCTGCTGCAGCGGATCAAGGAGCTCGACCCCGCGATGTTCAGCAAGTCCGGCATCATGGTCGGACTCGGCGAGGAGCGAAACGAAATTCTCCAGGTCATGGACGACCTGCGCGCCGCCGACGTCGACTTCCTCACCATCGGCCAGTACCTGCAGCCGACCCGCAAGCACCATCCGGTCGTGCGCTTCGTGCCGCCCGACGAGTTCAAGGCCTACGAGACCATCGCCTACGCCAAGGGGTTTTTGATGGTCTCCTCCTCGCCGCTCACGCGCTCCTCGCACCATGCGGGCGAGGATTTCGCGCGGCTCAAGGCGGCTCGCGATGCCAAGCTCGCGCGCACCTGACGGATCAATGCGCCGCGTGACGGCCGTCGGCTGCGCCGGCGCGGGTAAGGCGATATTGACGCGGCGCCCGGCCGCACGATTGGGGCTGCCCTTGATCCCGTTCCTTGCAATGTCGGGAAGGAGTTGATGCCCGAATTCTCCACCACGCGCCGGGTGCGGCACTCCGCCGCTCACATGTTCGATCTCGTGGCCGACGTGGAGCGCTATCCGGAATTCGTGCCGCTGTGCCGCTCGCTCAAGGTCCGCCAGCGTATCCCCGAGCCGGAAGGCGTCGAGGTCCTCATCGCCGACATGACGGTTGCCTATAAGTTCATTCGCGAGACCTTCACCAGCCGGGTCACGCTCGACCGGGCAAATTTGCACGTCCTGGTCGAGTATCTCCAAGGCCCCTTCAGCAGGCTCGAAAACCGCTGGATCTTTCACCCAACCGGCGAGCGAACCTGCCGGGTGGAATTTTTCATTTCGTATGAGTTCAAGAGCCGGACGCTGAGCCTGCTGATGGGCGCGATGTTCGACGCCGCCTTCCGCCGCTTTGCCGCAGCCTTCGAGCGACGGGCCGACATAGTCTACGCACGGTGAGTGGCCGTGCGGTCCTCTATGGAAAGGCTTGCACGCGATTGCCGCGCAGTTTGGCCGGCACGAACGCATTTCAGCCTGATGCCCTTGGCGGTCTGGCCCGTTCGCTCGCGGCGAGTTCGCCCAGCATTGCCAGCGCCTCGATGACGCAGGCGCGGCGCACTTGCGCGCGTCCGATGTCGCCGTATTTGCGCTCGTGCGCAATCAGTCGGCCGCTGCGCGAGGCGGCGGCGAGATATACGAGCCCAACCGGCTTGCCGGGTACCGCGCCGCCCGGTCCGGCGATCCCGGTGATCGATACCGCAAGATCGACCGGCGCATGCGCGAGCACCCCCGTCGCCATGGCTTCGGCGGTCTCGCGACTCACCGCGCCATGCCCCGCCAGCGTCATCGGCGTAACGCCGAGCATCTCGCTTTTGGCTTCGTTGCTATAAGTGACGAAGCCGCGCTCGAACACGTCAGACGAGTCAGGAATTTCGGTCAGCGTCGCCGCCAAGAGGCCGCCGGTGCACGATTCCGCCGCGGCGAGCGTGAGTCTCTTGCCGCGACAGAGGTCGAGCAGCGCGCGCGCCGCTTCACTCAGCTCCTGATCCGCCATTTAGAGCCGCTCTCTCCACGGCAGTCGCACGGTCGCGTTGGCGAACGCCGCCAGGCCTTCACCGCGGCCGGTAAATCCCATTTTTTCACTCGTGGTCGCCTTCACGCCGACGCGCTCGATCGGAATGCCGGCGATCTCGGCGATACGGGCACGCATCGCGTCGCGGTGAGGGCCGATGCGCGGCGTCTCGCACACGATGGTGACGTCGAGATGGGCAATGCGCCCATCCCGCGCGCGCACGCGCTCGACCGCGAAGGCCAAGAACCGGTCGGAGGAGGCGCCGCGCCACTGCGGATCGGTCGGAGGGAAATGCACGCCGATGTCGCCGTCGGCGAGCGCTCCGAGGATGGCGTCCACGAGGGCGTGAAGAACAACGTCGGCGTCGGAATGTCCGGACAGCCCACGCCGATGGGAGATGCGCACCCCGCCGAGCACGACATGATCGCCTTCGCCGAATTGGTGAACATCGAAGCCGAAACCGGTGCGCACATCGCCCAAGCCTGCGAGCCTGGCGGTCTCGGCACGGACGAAATCGTCGTCGGTGGTGAGCTTGACGTTTGCGGCTTCACCCTCGAACGTGGCGACCTTGACGCCTGCCCATTCGGCGAGCGCGGCGTCATCGCTGAAATCGTCGCGACCCGCTGCTTTCGCCCGGCGATGCGCCTCCAGCAGGGCGGCAAAACCGAAAGCTTGCGGGGTCTGCACCAAGCGCACACACGCGCGGTCGATCGTGTCGGTCACGCAGCCTGTTGTATCGACGGTTTTGACGGTGTCAGCCACGCCGATGACGGGGACGGCCGCTCGGCTCGCGCGTGCGGCGGCGATCGCCCGCGTAACGAGGGCAGGGGACGCGAACGGCCGGGCCGCATCGTGCACCAGCACGAAGTCGGGAGCGTGAGCCTGCAATGCCTCGAGGCCGGCACGCACGGAGGCTTGCCGCAATGCTCCCCCGTCCACCGGCGGCAACAGATCGAGGCCGGCGCTCGCTGCCTGGAACAGGGCGGCGTCATCGGGATGGATCACCGGCTGCACGAAAGAGATCGCATCATGCCGAGCGAAGAGGGCAAGGCTCGAGCGGATCACCGGCTCGCCTAGGACATGGCGGTATTGCTTGGGCAAATCGCCGCCCGCGCGCAACCCGCGGCCCGCTGCCACGACCACGGCTGCGACCTTCCCTGCCATCCGCTCGATCCGAAAAACGACGTCGCATCTTGGCTTAGCGCGTCCCGGCCGGGCCGCAAACTCCATTTCATTCGACCGCGCGCCGGCCGGATCAAGATGGGGATTTTTGCAGTGCAGCACTTGCGCATTTACCCGGATTGGCTAAACTCTATGCAGCTCGAAAATAACGCCTAATTCGTGTGCAAGGACGCTAAGTGCCTCCAGTGGTGCCTTTTTCCAGCCTCCGGCCGGTCGTCATCGGCAATCTCACGCTGCCGAACCCGGTGATTTTGGCGCCGATGTCGGGAGTAACCGACGCTCCGTTTCGGCGCCTCGCGGCTGATCTTGGGGCGGGCTTGGTGGTCTCCGAAATGACGGCAAGTGCGGCGCTCGCCGAGGGCCGCCCCGACGCGCGGCTGCGCGCCGAGGGCCGAGGTCTGCCCACACACGTGGTGCAGTTGGCCGGCTGCGAGGCGCGCTGGATGGGGGAGGCCGCGCGTATCGCCGAGGCCTGCGGCGCTGCCATCATCGACATCAATATGGGTTGTCCGGCGCGGCACGTGACCGGCGGGCAATCGGGCTCCGCGCTGATGCGCGATCTCGACCACGCCCTGTCATTGATCGATGCCACCATCGCCGCGGTGTCCGTGCCGGTAACGCTGAAGATGCGGCTGGGGTGGGACGATCGCAGCATCAATGCGCCCGAGCTCTCGCGCCGCGCGCAAGACGCGGGCGTGAGTCTGATCACCGTGCATGGGCGAACGCGCTGCCAGTTTTACAACGGCCGCGCCGATTGGGTGGCGGTGCGCGCCGTCAAGGACAGCGTTTCAATTCCGGTCGCGGTGAACGGCGACATCGGCACTTGCGCGGATGCTGTGGGCGCGCTTGCGGCCTCCGGTGCCGACGCGGTGATGATCGGGCGTGCCGCCCAAGGCCGTCCGTGGCTGGCGGGGCAGGTCGGCAGCTACCTTGCCGGCCGCCGGGCCGAACGCGCACCGCCGCTCGCCATCCAGTTCGCGATCATCGATCGCCTTTACGACGAGATGCTCTCGCACTACGGGCGCGCCATCGGCCGCCGCCATGCACGCAAGCACCTCGGCTGGGCGCTCAGTGCTGCGGCCGAGACCGCAGCTATACCCGATGCCGTGCTCAAGGCGCATCGCGCCCGGGTGCTGACGGCCGACGATCCGGCCGCGGTCCGCCGGCATCTGGCCGATGCCTATGCCGATTTTGCCTCGAGGGCGCAGGGCGGCGAAAGCGACCGGGCTTGCCCGCAAAAAACGCGCCACACGCCATGGGGCAGCGAGAGGAAAGCCGCGTGAGCCGGCTCGAGCCGATGCCCACGCTTCCCTCCGGCACCTCGGATGCCGTGCTCGACGCGCTGCCGCATCCCGTGATCATGGTCGCGGCCGACGGGAAGATCGCAAACGCCAATGCGGCGGCAGAATCCTTTTTCGAAGCATCTTTGCGGCTGCTGCGGCGTCATATGCTCGGCGAGTTGGTGCCGTTCGGAAGCCCATTGCTCGCGCTCGTCGACCAAGTGCGCGTGCGCGGCGCAGCGGTCAACGAGTACAAGGTCGATCTCGGCACGCCGCGCAATCCCGGCGAGCGCCTGGTCGACTTGTACGTGGCGCCGTTGCCGGAGCGGCCGGACCATGTGGTCGTCATGCTGCAAGAGCGCACGATCGCCGACAAAATGGACCGCCAGCTCACCCATCGCGGCGCCGCGCGTTCGGTGACCGCGCTCGCGGCGATGCTCGCGCACGAGATCAAGAATCCGCTCTCGGGCATCCGCGGCGCAGCGCAACTGCTCGAACAATCGGTCGGTGATGATGATCGCACTTTGACGCGGCTGATCTGCGATGAAGCCGACCGCATCGTGAAGCTGGTCGACCGCATGGAAGTATTCACCGACGAGCGGCCGATCGAGCGCGAATCCGTCAATATCCACGCCGTGCTCGAACACGTGAAGCACCTCACGCATTCGGGCGTCGCGCGTCACATCAAGTTCGTCGAGGACTACGATCCGTCGCTGCCGCCTGTGCTCGGCAATCGCGATCAGCTCATCCAGGTCTTCCTCAATCTCGTGAAGAACGCCGCCGAAGCGATCGGGGAGAACGCGGCAGACGGCGAGATCCAGCTTTCGACCGCGTTTCGACCAGGCGTGCGCCTGTCGCTGCCGGGCAGCAAGACGCGCGTATCGCTGCCGCTCGAGTTCTGCGTCAAGGACAATGGACCGGGCGTTCCCGAAGATCTGTTGCCCCACCTCTTCGACCCGTTCGTGACGACGAAACCGACTGGATCAGGCCTCGGCCTCGCGCTGGTATCGAAGATCGTCGGCGATCACGGTGGGATCATCGAGTGCGAGTCGCAACCGCGACGTACGATCTTTCGTGTGCTCATGCCCATGTTCTTGGGCGACGACGCCGAGCCGGGCGGCGCTGCCTGAAGAGGGATGCCAATGCCCGCTGGAAACATTCTGGTTGCCGACGACGATGCGGCGATTCGCACCGTGCTCAACCAAGCGCTGTCGCGCGCAGGCTACGAAGTGCGCTCGACCAGCAATGCCGCGACGCTGTGGCGCTGGGTCAGTCAAGGGGAGGGCGATCTCGTCATCACTGACGTCGTGATGCCGGACGAGAACGCATTCGACCTGTTGCCGCGCATCAAGAAGCTGCGGCCGGAGCTTCCCGTGATTATCATGAGCGCTCAGAACACGTTCATGACCGCGGTGCGCGCGTCCGAGCGGGGCGCCTACGAATATCTGCCGAAGCCGTTCGATCTCAAGGAACTCATCGGGATCGTCGGCCGGGCATTGGCGGAGCCGAAGGAGCGCCCGCGGCCAGCCGCGAAGCCGGACGACTTCGACTCCATTCCGTTGGTCGGACGTTCGCCCGCGATGCAGGAAATTTACCGGGTGCTCGCGCGGCTGATGCAGACCGATCTCACGGTGATGATTTCGGGCGAGTCCGGGACCGGCAAAGAGCTGGTGGCGCGCGCGCTGCACGATTACGGCAAGCGCCGCAGCGGTCCATTCGTCGCCATCAACATGGCAGCGATCCCGCGCGACCTCATCGAGTCCGAACTGTTCGGTCACGAGAAAGGCGCGTTCACGGGTGCCAACACCCGCAGCTCAGGCCGCTTCGAGCAGGCCGAAGGCGGCACGCTCTTCCTCGACGAGATCGGCGACATGCCGATGGAGGCGCAGACGCGGCTTCTGCGCGTGCTGCAGCAGGGCGAATATACCACGGTGGGGGGGCGCACCCCGATCAAGGCCGATGTGCGCATCATCGCGGCCACCAACAAGGACCTGCGCATCCTCATCCAACAGGGGCTGTTCCGCGAGGATTTGTTCTTTCGGCTCAATGTCGTGCCGTTGCGTTTGCCACCACTGCGTGAACGCACCGAAGACGTCGCCGATTTGATCCGGCACTTTTTCGCACAGGTCGAGCGCGAAGGGCTGCCGGGCAAGCAGCTCGAGCCGGCGGCGTATGAGCGACTCAAGCATCACCGCTGGCCAGGCAATGTGCGTGAGCTTGAAAACCTCGCGCGCCGGCTTGCCGCGCTCTATCCGCAGGAGACCATCTCAGCTGCCGTGGTGGACGCCGAGCTATCCCAGCCCGCAATGGTTTCCACCAACGACGAGCCGCGTTCGGAGGAGGGCCTTTCATCCGCCGTCGAGCGGCATTTGAGCTCTTATTTCGCGAGCTTCGGCGACGGACTGCCGCCGCCTGGCCTCTACCACCGGGTGCTCCGGGAGATCGAGCATCCGCTCCTGTCGGTGACGCTTGCGGCCACTCGCGGGAACCAGATCCGCGCCGCAGATTTGCTCGGGGTCAATCGCAACACGTTGCGTAAGAAAATCCGCGATCTCGACATTCAAGTCTTCCGCAGCAGCGGCTAATGCCCCTGCTATCGGGGCTTTTTTGATGATGCCGATTCGCCACAGCGCGATACAACGCGCCTCGGAATTGTCGCAATTCGGCAACTTCCGCGACGACCGTGTAACTTCAATGGGTTCGCAGTGCCCGAACCCAGAACAAACTGCCACGTTTTGCCGATCAATGCCGTGCCCAGTGCCACGCACTAACTCACCGGTTTGATTGCTGCGCGCCGCGCCGCCACCTTGGCCGCCTTGTCGGCTGCCCGCCGTTCAAACACATCATACAGGATGGCGACCGCCTGATCGTTGAGCAGCTTCTGCTGCGCCAGCCGACAGTAGTAGAGCGCCAGCTTGGGCGTCGTGTGTGGCCGAGCGCCGCCATGATCTGCGGACGCTCCAATCATTATGCGCGGGCGTTCCAGGGATGGTTCGGATCGGACGGCGTGCCATCCTCGCGGACCGGCGCGCGCGGTTGACCTCACAGAGGAGAACGTCGACAGTCTGATCGAAGTGGCGATTGAGGACGCGTAACCGCTACCCCCGAAGGTGAGAACCATGAAGACGCTAGTTGCTGTCGCCATTCTTGCGATGGTGATCGTTCCCCCCGCTCTGGCGAAGGCGAAGCGGGCGAAATCGGCGCCCCAGCAAGGCTATCAGTCGTCGGAGCGACCCGGCTATTACCACGGCTACCCTCTGCAGGATTGGTACCGCGACTCGTTATCGAGCTACTGATCTTCGGAGTCGACGGCTGGTAAGCGGTGTGGGTTCGGTCAAGTTCGCTCCTCTATATCCCAATCGTCGCTGTCGATCTCAGTACCCTCTCTGAGAGCCCAAATATCGGCTACAATTGCACAGCATCCGACGAAAAGACGGATAAGAGCCATGCGCGCAATCCGTCTTGTTTTGCTCAGTATCGCAATAATGGCTTTGCTGCTCACCGACGCTGACGCCAAGCGCCGGTCGAGCGCGCAAGGGAGCCAGGCAGCGGGGGCCAGCGGAAGCTGGTGCGCGGTCCACCCTAGGCACGGCAGCGAGAACTGCGGCTATACGTCGTTCGATCAATGCTGGGCGACGATAGGGGCGGAAGGCGGCTGGTGCCGCCCCAATCCATTTTCGGCCACGCCATACGGGACCGGCTACACCTGGTCAGGTCCGAAGCGCTAGAGCTGCGGCGGTTGGCCATTGTCGTCCGCCATCGGTGACGGCCTAGCTTGGCCGGTTCCAGGGGTGGTTCGGGTCGGAAGGGGTGCCGTCCTCGCGGACGGGTGCGCGCGGGCTATTGGTACCGTCGAGCCTGTTGTGGCAGTCGGCGCACAACGAGCGAAGTTCGCCCAGCTTCCAGGCAGAGCCGACACAACGGCTCGATGCGGAGCTGATGCGCCCTGCGGCGTTGCCAGCCAGCGGTGCAGTGCCAGCGGTGGACATCCGGACGGTGCGGCATCGAGGGCAAAGTCTCCGCCGTTTAGGCCTTTGTTGCCAAAGCCGCGAGAGCACTGTGTGTCAAAACCAAACGCGTTTGATCTGCCGCACACCGAGAATCCAGCCCATTGGCGACAAAGGGCTTTTTCGGAAAGTGTCGAACGTGCCACACTTCCCGAAAGTGCTGCCGAAGTCCTTGAGGCCATAATGCTGTCTCTTTTCGGCAACATTGTTGTATAAAAGCATCAATGCCAGACGATCATCGATCAATGGGGGGCACCTAAACGGGCGCATTTTCACGCTCCGTCAGGTTCCCGTTTGGGACGAGATGCGTCGATGATCAACGTCGGCGAAGCCGCCACCACTGAACTCGCCACTGCCGCCGCAGCGCCGGCGTCGGGATGGATCTCTCGAGCGCTCGGCCTTGCCGCTGTTGCGCTGGCGCTGCTGTCGGCATTGCTGACCTTCGTCGTGCTCGCCGGCCTCACGCCGGTTGCGCCCACGCACGAGGTCGTGGTCACGCTGCTGCTCGCAAACGCGGTCACGGTCCTTCTTCTGGTACTCGTCATCGCACGCGAGGTGTGGGGGGTTGTGCAGGCGAGGCGTCGCGGGCGCGCGGCGTCGCGACTGCACGTGCGCATCGTCGCCTTGTTTTCCATCATCGCCGCGGTCCCCGTGATTGCGGTTGCCGTGGTCGCAAGCGTGACGCTCCACCGCGGTCTCGACCGCCTGTTCTCGCAGCAGACGCAGTCGCTCATCGAGAATTCGCTGATCGTGGCCGACGCCTATGTTCGCGAACACGTTCAGTTCGTGCGCGCCGACAGCATCGCCATCGCCATCGAACTCGCGCGCGCCAAGCCCTTGTTTGAGCAGTCACGCGAGCAGTTCCATCAGTTCCTCGCGGTTCAGGCTTCGATTCGCGGATTGCCGGCCGTCATGCTGCTCGACAAAGACCTCAACGTCGTCGATCAGGTGGACCCACAGATCAACGAGGCCTTCGCCAAGCCATCAGCCGAGGTGCTGGCCGCCATCAATGACACCGAGCCGCAAGTGGCGATGTTCCCCGATGACAATTACGTCGCCGCCATCATCAAGCTGCGCGGCTACAACGACCTGTATCTGTACATTGCACGCTTGCTCGATCCGCGCGTGCTCGCGCAACTGCGGGCGACGCAGGCTAGCGTCGCCCAGTACGCCGATCTCTCGGCACGCCAGATCGGCATTCAAATCGCATTCGGACTGATGTACACGGTGATCGCACTCATCGTGCTGCTGTCGGCGGTCTGGATCGGACTGAACTTTGCCAATTACCTGGTGGCACCGATCCGGCGTCTGATCGGGGCGGCTCAGGTGGTCTCGACCGGCAATCTCTACGTTCAAGTGCCCACCCGACGCTCCGAGGGCGACCTCGCCCAGCTGGGCGAAACCTTCAACAAGATGACGCAGGAGCTGCGGACCCAGCGCGACGACATCGTACGTGCGCGTGACCTGATCGATAGCCGCCGTCGTTTCACCGAAGCCGTGTTGGCCGGAGCGAGCGCCGGCGTCATCGGGGTCGACGCCGAGAGCTGCATCAGCATTTTGAATCGGTCTGCGGAAAGTCTGATCGGACGTACCGAAGCCGACGCACTCGGGCGCCCGCTGACCGATATCGTGCCCGAGCTCGCCGGCATGTTTGCGGCCGCGCGCTCCGGAATGCAGCGCCTCGTTCAGGGCCAGGTGACGATCAACCGCAACGGCCAGGAGCGCAACCTGTCGGTGCGAGTGACGAGCGAGCAGTCGGGCGCGGCCGAGGGTGACTATGTGATGACGCTCGACGACATCACCGAGCTCGTAACCGCGCAGCGCACCTCCGCCTGGGCCGATGTCGCGCGCCGCATCGCGCATGAGATCAAGAACCCGCTGACCCCGATCCAGCTTTCCGCCGAACGCCTGCGCCGGAAATACGCCGGTATGATCAAGGACGACGGTGGCGTGTTCCAGCAATGCACCGACACCATCGTCCGCCAGGTCGACGACATCAAACGCATGGTGGATGAGTTCTCACGCTTTGCCCGCATGCCGAAGCCGGTGATGACGGCCGAGGACGTGGCAGATACCGTGCGTCAGGTGGTGTTCCTGCAGCGCGTCGGCAACGCCGACATCGCCATCGATCTGGAGATCGCAGAAGACCCCATGCCGGCGCACTTCGACCGCCGGCTCATCTCGCAGGCGCTCACCAACATCATCAAGAACGCCACCGAAGCCATCGCCGCGGTACCGGCGGGAGAACTCGGCCGCGGACGTATCCGCGTGTGGGCGGGTCGCGAAGGCAACAACATCGTCGTCGACGTGATCGACAATGGGATCGGATTGCCGAAGGAAAATCGTAGCCGGCTGCTCGAACCCTATGTCACGACCCGCGACAAGGGCACCGGGCTCGGTCTGGCGATCGTCGGACGCATCCTGGAAGAACACGGCGGACGCATCGAGCTGCGCGATGCTGCCGACAAGATCCCCGGCCAGCGCGGTGCTTGGATGCGTCTGCGCTTTGCTGCCGAAGCCGCGAGTTCGAGCGAATCTCGTTCCGCGCCTCAACCTCAGACCCCTCAACTTGCAACGAACGTTTAAGCCATGGCCGATGACATCCTCATTGTCGACGACGAAGCGGATATCCGGGAACTGGTTTCCGGCATCCTGCAGGACGAAGGCTTCATCACGCGCTCGGCGCGCGACAGCGACGACGCGCTGGCCCACGTTGCCAGCCGCAGGCCCAATCTGGTCTTCCTCGACATCTGGCTGCAAGGCAGCCGGCTCGACGGTCTGCAGCTGCTCGACGCGATGAAGGCTCAACATCCCGAACTGCCGATCGTGATGATCTCGGGGCACGGCAACATCGAAACCGCCGTCGCCGCGATCAAGCAGGGCGCCTACGACTTCATCGAGAAGCCGTTCAAGGCCGACCGGCTGGTGCTGGTCGCCCAGCGCGCGCTGGAGACCTCGCGGCTCAAGCGCGAGGTCAAGGCGCTCAAGCAGCTGGCACCTTCGACGCTGGTCGGCAAGTCGTCGTCCATGAACCAGCTGCGCCAAACGGTGGAAAAAATCTCTCCCACCAACAGCCGTATTTTGATTGTTGGACCCGCCGGTGCCGGCAAAGAACTGACTGCGCGCGCGATTCACGGCCATTCGACTCGCGTCAATGGTCCATTCATCGTGATCAACGCGGCGGCGATGATGCCGGAACGCATGGAGGTCGAGCTGTTCGGCGTGGAGCAGCCGACAAACGGGCAGGGGCGCAAGGTCGGCGCGCTGGAAGAAGCGCATGGCGGCACGCTGTTCATCGACGAGATTGCCGACATGCCGCGGGAGACGCAGAACAAGATCTTGCGGGTCTTGGTCGAGCAGACGTTCCAGCGCGTGGGCGGCACCAACAAGGTCCAGGTCGACGTGCGCATCATCTCCTCGACCGGCCGCAACATCGAAGCAGAGATCGCCGCAGGCAAGTTCCGCGAGGATCTCTATCACCGCCTTTCGGTCGTGCCGATCCGCGTGCCGCCGCTGGCGGAGCGCCGCGAGGACATTCCCAATCTCATCGAATACTTCATGGATCAGATCTCCCAGGTGACCGGCCTGCCCAAGCGCCTGATCGGCGATGACGCCATGGCCGTGCTGCAATCGCACGACTGGCCGGGCAATGTGCGCCAGTTGCGCAACAACGTGGAGCGGCTGATGATCCTCGCCGGCGGCGATCCCGAGGCGGTGATCAACGCCGACATGCTGCCGCAGGACGTAGGCTCCATGGTTCCCTCCATGCCGGGTAGCGACGGCGGCGAACATCTCATGGGATTGCCGTTGCGCGACGCGCGCGAGGTGTTCGAGCGCGAATATTTGGTCGCCCAGATCAGCCGGTTTGGTGGCAACATTTCCCGCACGGCCGAATTCGTCGGCATGGAGCGCTCGGCGCTGCACCGCAAGCTCAAGGCGCTCGGAATAGACTGACGACGGAGGACCAAGGCGAGAGGCGATGCATTATCCGTATTCTGTTGCTCGTCCTTCACCGCCGGATTTGTAATGTCACGCATCGCCTATGTGAACGGTCGCTATCTGCCGCAGCGCGCAGCTGCGGTCCATGTCGAGGATCGCGGCTACCAATTCTCGGATGGCGTCTACGAGGTTTGCGAGGTGAGGGGCGGCTGCATGATCGATCAGCGGCGCCACGTGGCCCGCCTCAAGCGCTCGCTCCAAGAGCTGCGCATCGAGATGCCGATGTCGGAGGCCGCGCTCGCGATCGTAATGCACGAATGCATACGGCGAAACCGGGTGCGCGACGGCATCATCTATCTGCAAATCACGCGCGGGGTGGCGCCCCGCGACCACGGCTTTCCGCCGCCGGGGACCCGCCCGAGCGTGGTGGTCACCGCTCACGGCATCGATGTTGCGGGCAATGAGCGCATTGCCGCCGACGGCGTTGCCGTTATCACCGTGCCCGACAATCGCTGGCAACGCGTCGATATCAAATCGATCTCGCTGCTGCCCAACGTGCTGGCAAAACAAGCGGCGCGGGAGAAGGGCGCGAAGGAGGCGTGGTTCGTCGATGGCGCAGGCCATGTCACCGAGGGCTCATCGAGCAATGCTTGGATCGTCACCAGGAGTGGGAAGGTGGTGACGCGGCCGGCCGATAACGGAATTTTACGGGGCATCACCAGGACCGTACTGATCGGCGTGATCAGGGCCCAGGGGCTGGAGTTCGAGGAACGGCCCTTCACGGTCGAAGAGGCCTACGGCGCCCGCGAAGCCTTCCTGACGTCGGCCAGCCAGATCGTCATGCCGGTGGTTCGCATCGACGACCGCCCGGTGGGCAATGGGGCGCCGGGGTCGGTTGCGACCGCGTTGCGGGCTGAGTTCCACCACCATGCCGAGTGGACTTGAATGGAACGACTTGCCGTACCGAGGCACCCTCTGCGGCGCGCTCTGCCCCCAACTTGTGCTTGCGCCGCCCGCAGACGTGGCTTGTAATGGCGGGGTCCGGGTCCTGTTTGAGTGCGCGCGGTTAGAACAAGGGCGCAGCGACTTGGCAATAAGCCTCGCGGGAAGGGGCCTGCGAGCGAGAAAATGGAACAACGGCAATGGCGGCAGACCGCTCACAAAATCTCCAAGACACCTTCCTTAATCACGTCCGCAAGAACAAGACCCCGCTCACCATCTTCCTGGTGAACGGAGTGAAGCTCCAGGGCGTGGTAACCTGGTTCGATAACTTCTGCGTGTTACTGCGGCGCGACGGGCATTCGCAGCTCGTCTACAAGCACGCCATCTCGACCATCATGCCGGGGCATCCCATTCAGCTGTTCGAAGGTGCCGAGGAAGCGCCGGTCGCGGAAAAGGTTTGATTGGAGCCGCGCCGGTTCGATAGCCACAGCCATCGACTGAGCCCGCGGCAGGGCTCGGAGACCGGGCGCGCGCTCGTAATCGAACCACACCTGCGCTCCCGCTTGGGGCCGACCGCCGACGCGCGCGCCAAAGCCGCGTTGCGCTCGCCCGCCGCGAGGCTCGACGAAGCGGTTGGGCTTGCTCGTGCCATCGACCTCAACGTGATCTCATCAGGCATTGTACCTCTCGGCGAGATCCGCCCGGCGACTTTCGTCGGCAAGGGCAAGCTCGAGGAGATCGCCGGCCTGGTCAAAACCGACGACGCGGGGATCGTAGTGATGGATTGCGCGCTCTCGCCCGTGCAGCAGCGCAATCTTGAAAAGGCCTGGGACGCCAAGGTGCTCGACCGCACCGGGTTGATCTTGGAAATTTTCGGCCGCCGCGCTCGCACTCGCGAAGGCGCGCTGCAGGTGGAGCTTGCCCATCTGACCTATCAGAAAAGCCGGTTGGTGCGCTCCTGGACGCACCTTGAACGCCAACGCGGCGGCTTCGGTTTCCTTGGCGGACCCGGTGAGACCCAGATCGAAACGGATCGGCGCATGATCGAGGAGCGCATCGCCCGCATCGAGACCGAGTTGGACAAGGTCAAGCGTACGCGCAAGCTCCACCGCGATAGCCGCAAGCGCGTGCCCTATCCGATCGTGGCGCTCGTGGGTTACACCAACGCCGGCAAATCAACCCTGTTCAATCGCTTGAGCCAAAGCAGCGTGCTCTCCGCCGACATGCTGTTCGCCACGCTCGATCCAACCTTGCGGGCGGTTGATCTGCCGAAGGGATTGCGCGTCATCCTCTCCGATACCGTTGGATTCATCTCGGATCTGCCGACGATGTTGGTGGCGGCATTTCGCGCGACGCTGGAAGAGGTGATCGAAGCCGACCTGATCTTGCACGTGCGCGACGTGTCGCACGAGGACGCCGAAGCGCAGTCGCTCGACGTCGAAGTAGTCTTGTCCCAACTCGGCATCGCCGTGCGGGACGGCGCGGAGTTGCTGGAGGTTTGGAACAAGATCGATCGGCTCGATCCCGACGCCCGCGCTGGCGTGCACAATCGCGCCGAACGCCAGCCCGCAGGACGACATCCGGTGCTGGTTTCGGCGCAAAGCGGGGAGGGGCTCGACGACTTAGCCGCCGAAATCGAGCGTCGGCTCGCCGCGCGGCGGGTACTCCTCGATCTCGTCCTCGACGTGGCCGATGGTGCGGGCTTGAGCTGGCTGCATCGACACACCGAAGTCATGACCAAGGCGCTGCGCGAGGATGGCGCGCTCGCAGTCACGGTTCGCGCCGATCCCGCGAACGCGGAGAAGGCGAAGGCAAGGTTCGGCCGGTCCCACATGCAATCGCACTGATGAACGTCGATCAGAGATGACGTGCGGACGGCTCAATATTTCTCGATGCCCTTGATATCCACGACGCGGCTCCAGCGGGCGGCGTCACGCTCGATATAGTCTTGCATCTGCTCGGGCGTAGACGGCATCGGGACGTTGCCGACGATCGCGAGCTTGTCACGAATGTCCGGCAGCTTGAGAATTTCGCCGACCTCCCAATTGAGTCGATCGATGATGGGGCGCGGGGTGCCGCCAGGCGCGGCAAGGCCGAGCCACGACATGACCTCGAAGCCGGGCAGCGTCTCGGCAATCGTCGGGATGTCGGGCTCAAGCACAAAACGCTTGCGGGAGGAAACCGCCAGTCCGCGCAACATGCCGCCGTTGATCTGGGCGAATGCGATCGTGCCGGTTTCGATCATGACGTCGAGGCGGCCGCCCAACAGGTCCTGCACGATCTGGGTATTGCCCCGGTAAGGAATGCCTCGCAGCGAAATGCCGGCTTCGAGATTGATCAGTTCGCCGGTGAGATGGTGCACGCTGCCGGGCAGGTTCATCCCATAGGTCACGTCGAATGGCGCGGCCTTGGCACGGGCGACGAGATCGGGAAAGGACTTGAGCGGCGAACTCGGAGCAGTCGCGACCACCATCGGATAGCCGGAGATGAGTGTGATGAAGGCGAAATCCTTGATCGGATGATAGGGCAGCGCCTTGGCCACTGCGGCGCGCGCGGAGAAGGCGCCGGTCAACATGCTCACGAGGTACCCGTCGGGCTGCGATTTTGCGACGGTGTTCCAGGCGGCCACGCCGGTTGTCGCCGAGTTTTCAACGAGGACTGCTTGGCCCAGGCGCTCGCTGAGCCTTTCGGCGAGCAACCGACTGACGAAATCCGGACTGCCGCCCGCCGGCGTCCCGGTTACGATCCTGAGCGCGCGCGTTGGCCATTGCTGGGCAGCGGCCGGTACGGCAAGCGTTGCGGCAAGCATTGCGACAAGTGCGGCGGCGAAGAGGCGGGGAAGCATTTGCATACGAGGAGTCATTGCGGCGAGAGCCCGGCAGGGCCGGCGTGATCGCGACAAGATTATCACCGCGAGCGATGGCTAGCACAGGCGCTTCCCGGAGAAGCCGCGAGGTCAACGTTACCGTGACGCCCGAGAGCGCGGGGCCTGCTCTGCGGCCTTAGCCTCGTTCCAGAGCTCGTCCATCTCCTCGAGCGTCGCCGCCTGCGGAGTCTTGCCCCTTTCAGCCAGGGCCCGTTCGATCGCGGCAAAGCGGCGCTCGAATTTCTGATTTGTGGCACGCAGCGTCGCTTCCGGATCAACATCGAGATGGCGGGCGAGGTTGACCACCGCGAACAGGAGGTCGCCGACCTCGGCACCTGCGGTGGCACGATTGCCGGCAGCGACCTCGGTCTCGATCTCGTTCGCCTCCTCGCGGATCTTGGCCAGCACCGCGAGCGGGTCGTTCCAATCGAAGCCGACCTCGCCGGCCTTGGCCTGCAGTTTGAGCGCACGGGTGAGGGCAGGGAGCGCGACCGCAATCCCGGCGAGGGTGCTTGCGGTTTCCTTGCCGTTTGGCACGTTGCCCTTTTGCGCTCGCTCCGCCCGTTTGATGCGTTCCCACAAGCCCTCGACCGCTTTTGCCGTGAGACCTCGTTCCTCGCCGAACACGTGCGGATGACGCCGTACGAGCTTTTCGGTGAGACTCTCGACGACATCGGCAAAGTCGAAGGCGCCTTGCTCCTGCGCCATGCGGGCATGGAAGACGACCTGGAGCAGGAGATCGCCCAATTCGTCGCGCAAGTCGTCGAGATCGCCGCGCGCAATGGCGTCGGCGACCTCGTAAGCCTCCTCGATGGTGTAAGGCGCGATCGTTTCAAAGGTCTGCTGCAAGTCCCAGGGGCAACCAGTGCCGGGCGTGCGCAGCGCCGCCATGATCTCGAGCAGCCGGGCGATGTCGCGGGAAGGGGTCATCGCAGGAGAGACGACAGGGGGGTGGACGACGGCGGACCATACAGTGCCGGCCGCCATCTGTCCCGCATCTCCACCATTTGTCCGTTGAGGCGGCCTCGGGCCGGGCTAAAGGCCCGGCCGTATTGCCCAAGCGGTGCCGCTAGTGGCCGGACCGTTCGCCCTGACGGCTGGCTTCGAACAGGAACCAGCAGCGCTTTTCAGCTTCGTCGATGAAATTCTCCAGAAGGCTGGCGGTGGCTACGTCCTCGTGCTTGTCGGCGACCTCGTGGGCCGCGCGCATGTGGCGGATCTGGGCCTTGTTGTCGTTCATGAGCTCCAACAACATGTCGACGGCGGGAACGTAGTTCTTCTCGTTGTCCTTGATTCGCTGCAGCTTCGCGATCTCGCCGATCGACCGCACCGTGGTGCCGCCGGTCTTGCGTGCCCGCTCGGCCAGAATATCGATGCTGGCAGCGAGCTGGTCGCCTTGCTCATCGAGCAGGAGGTGGTAGTCGCGAAAATGCGGGCCGCTGACGTGCCAATGGAAATTCTTGGTCTTCACGTAGAGCGCAAACGGCGGAAGGGCGATCTGGTTTCCCTCAAAACCTAGTCTTCAAATGGCCGCGTGCGGTTCTGGGATTCGCATAAGAGATATTATGGAACATTTCTTTGGTCGAAGATTGCCCCACAAGTGCTTGAGCGGACGGGAAGATCCGTATCCGCTTCAGTTCAGGCGAGCGACTCGTCCGGCATCTCGATCCTCAGCCCATCGAAGGCAGGCTCCACATGGGGCGGCAGCTTGCTGCGCAGTTCGTCGTAGTCGAGATCGGCGTGGAGGTTGGTCAGGATCGCGCGGCCAGGCTTGATCCGCGCGATCCACGCGAGCGCATCGTCGACACTGAAATGGCTGGGATGGGGCCGGTAGCGCAGCGCGTCCACGATCCAAACCGCGGTACCCGCGAGCGCCGCGACGCTGGCCTCCGGCAGCCCGCTGAGATCGCAGGAATAGGCGAGACCCCCGAAGCGGAATCCCAAGGAGGGGATATCGCCATGTTCCTGCAGGACCGGCAGTGCCGTGATCGGTCCCCCCTCCCCGTTGACGGTGACGCGCTGCCCCGACACCAACCGGTGCTCGGTCACGATCGGCGGGTATTCACTGCCGGGAGGCGCCTCGAAGCAATAGCCGAAGCGGGCGTGCAGCGCCTTCGAGGTGAAGTCGTCCAGATAGACGTCGACCCGCCGCCGACCGCGGATGAAGAGCGCGCGCAGGTCGTCGATGCCGTGGGTGTGGTCGGCATGCTCGTGGGTGAAGAGCACCGCATCAAGCCAATCCACCTCGGCGTCGAGAAGCTGCTCGCGCAGATCGGGCGAAGTATCGACCAGCACCCGAGTGACACCGGCTCCGTTGCGCCGTTCAACCAGCAGCGACGTCCGTCGACGGCGGTTTCTGGGGTTGCTCGGATCGCAGGCTCCCCAGCCCAGCGCGGGGCGCGGAACGCCGCCCGAGGAACCGGAGCCGAGGATTGTGAAGCTCGCTGTCATGCCACCCGCGGTCAAGCTCGCGCAGACTGGGTCAGCTTGTCTGCACCGGCCGCCTGCGGCGGCACTTTGCGGAAAAGGCGGAAGAAGTTCTCGCTCGTCTGCCGGGCGATCTCCTCGGGCGACACCCCGCGCGTTTCGGCCAGGACCTTGGCGGTCTCGACCACATAGGCCGGCTCATTGCGCTTGCCGCGATAAGAACCGGGGGCGAGATAAGGCGCGTCGGTCTCAAGCAGAATGCGGTCTGCCGGCAGACTTTGCGCGATGGCGCGAAGCTCGTCCGACTTTTTGAAGGTCACGATACCGGTGAATGAGATAAAGAGACCGAGCGCGATCGCCCGTTGCGCGAGATCGCGGCCGCCCGTGAAGCAATGCAGCACGGCAGGGAAGGCGCCCTTCCCCGTTTCCTGCTCCAGGATCCGCGCCATGTCCTCATCCGCGTCGCGCGAATGGATGACGAGCGGCAAACCTGTTGCGCGCGCGGCTGAGATGTGATTGCGCAGGCCTTGTTCCTGCGCCGCGCGCGGGCTTGAATCGTAATGGTAATCGAGTCCGGCCTCTCCGAGCGCGACCACCTTGGAATGGCGCGTGCGTCCGATGAGCTCATCGACGGCGATGTCCAACTCCTCGTGCGCGTGATGCGGATGGGTGCCGACCGAGCAGTAGACATCGGCAAAGCGCTCGGCGATGGCGAGCACCTCGGCGTGCCGCTTGACCCGCGTCGAGATGGTGACGATACGCGCGATGCCGGCCGCCTGCGCACGCGTAACCACGGCATCGAGCTCGCCGGCGAAATCGGGAAAATCGAGATGGCAGTGGCTGTCGACCAATGTCAATCCCGGTGACAAATGACGATTTTCTGCGATGTTTGGCGGCATTTACTGGTGCAATCGCAGGCTAGGTACTCACTGGGTACTCAGACGGCATCCTTTCGACGGTCGCTAGGTCCCCTGCCCCGTCGCTCTGCCTAGCAGAGGGGTTGACCGAATTCGAGGTGGACAACGTGCCAGGCGAGCTACGGGCTCTGCAACTTCACGCTTGA